>Ga0315546_1000001_pt1 | contig 507998 bp, 498 predicted proteins | sample SalMarSW160170MG_FD_203833 | JGI IMG/M metagenome (GOLD analysis project Ga0315546, IMG submission 203833) | Salt marsh sediment microbial communities from the Plum Island Ecosystem LTER, Massachusetts, United States - Salt Marsh Sediment SW1601-170 ...
AAGGGCTCTGACACCGCCAAAGCTAAGCGAGAGGTTGTCAATCCGTAATTTAACCTTCTTGTCAGCTTTCACCTATAATAGTCTCCTGCTTAGTGTTGCGCTCGCCTCTTTTTAGTTGCTCTCGTTGGAGTAGGGGTAGCTTTGTCCTGTATCATGAGTATATCTCTGTAGTCAGCCACCCTATAGTCCAGCGGACCCTCACATCGCAGATTCCTACCCAGTCGTTTGGCTTTCCTCTTAAGCATCTTCGCCGTTTCCTTATTAAGACTCTCGACATACTTCTTATAACCGGTGCACCTTGTACTCCAATCCTTGTAGACCATTATTGTCACGTCATCATCCACAGCATCACAGTAAATTGTCTTGGCTGTTACTTGCCAGTCTATCACTAGCCGATCTCCTGAATTAAGAGCATGGCATGTTGAAAAAGGTAATTATAACCCCTCCCATATTAATATATACATCCATAAAATCAATACCCTAGATAGGGTATTTTTGACAACAAAAACAAAAGGTGATATAAATGTGGTAAATGACTAGGGTGACCGGTAAAGATTACCGTGATATTTTAAATCTGGTTTATCTTGCCAATCGTTGTGAAGACATAGAAAGCTTCATTAATACGTTATTTCCCCCCATAATACAAGTATTCCATGCCGAATGTGTCACCTTTCATCTTATTAAAGGATATCTATCGCACACACAGATAGTCGAGTCACGGTCTTTCAAATCAGATAGCCATAATCTTTATGAAGATAAGTATTACCCCATCTTATATAGAGACTCTTTCTATCAGCATTCTCCCTTGTTAACAGAGGCACTTTCCTCATCAAAAATCGCCCTGAAAATTGGGGACTCTATTTCCTTTCAAGACTGGGATAGATCAGATTTCTATAATTATTTGATTCGCCCACAGCATTTATACTGGGAGTTATTCCTGACCTTACGTTGGCAAAACAATTTAGTGGGCATGATTACGTTGTGGCGTTCCAAGAAACAGCCGGATTATGAAGATCGGGACGTCTTAAAAGCTGAGATGCTTGCACCTCAGCTTGGGGTCGCTATGCACAATATTTGTTTAATTTCACAGATTAATACCAGGGAAAGACATTTCTTATCTGCCAATGAGGCTAATAATGAGGCTAATAGTGAAGGGCTTCTATGGTTAGATCATGAATTTACTCCTTGCTTCTTCAACAGTGAGGCAAGAGATATCTGTCTGCAGTTATTCAGCAGGATGCCATGTAATACATTTAATCTTGGGAAAGATGAGTTTCCTATACCATCCTATATTATTAAAGATTGCTCCGACCTCCTTGATTTACTTAAGGCAGAAGAGCAGCCTATTCTGTTGCCAAAAGAGAGGATAGTATTTACAGAAAGTGGCAAAAAATTCCGAATTGAATGCTCACTGATATGGAAAGCTGATCAAATAAGCCCTAAGCCTAACTTTGTGGTTACTTTATCCGATCTCACCGACGAAAAGAAACAGGAGACTACCTTACAAGCTAGATTCCATCTAAGTAGAAGAGAGCTGGATGTTATTTACTATCTAACCAGAGGGCTGTCTGATGATGAAATTGCAGAAAAGCTTTATATTAGCAAGCTGACGGTACATACACATATAAAGAACATCTATAGAAAACTAGGCGCTAATAGCAGAATTGAGTTATACAGGAGAGTTACACAGGAGAGTTATACAGAGGAGTTATCCAGGAATATTCAATCACCAACTTAGCTGATGTGATTTGCCCCAAATATTGTCCCTTAGAAGGGCGTAAGAAGTGTTGGTCCGGAACCAGTGTAAATCGTCATTCCCTTTTGAACAGCTCCCAAGTCGCAATCGCGATGAACCTCTATATCAAGGCAAGCAGGCCAGGTAACTCAAAGAGGCTGTTGATTGTGAAATCGGGTTTCTCTTGGCTACTATCTATTGTGTCGCTATACCGGGTGTTCCATCTGAACCACACGCTCTTCATGCCAGATCTGTTTGCCCCAAGAATATCGGCATCAATTTTGTTGCCAACCATAACTGTGTTTTCAGGCTTCACACCAAGTTTGGCTAACGCAACCTCAAAAATCTTTTGATAAGGCTTTTCAATACCTACTTCTTCAGAAATTACTATGACGTCAAAATAATCCTGTAAGCCAGTGGCTTCTATAATGTTCCGGGCACCAGCGCTATCCCCATTAGCTATCATGCCAATCCTGTATCCCTCTTTTCTAATAGCTTCCAAGACTTCGAATACACCCTCAATGACATGGGCAGTAATAGCTTGGCCGGAGCTATCATGCACAGTGGTTTCTTCAGCTACCAGGGTGTCTCCTAAGTCAAAGCATATAGCTTCAATCATATCGTCTCCCTTTCCAGCCCATTATCAGCACTTCTGGTGTTACCCATTGTCTAACACCCTAGCTGGCTTATCTTTGGTTTCGATCATCGGTAGCTATCTCATACTTCTGCCTGCGTTTATTAAAATGGATAGGCTTCCCCCTTCGCATTTGGTTAACCTTCTCTATTATCGCTGCCCTGCTGAAAGCCTTGTTAATTTCCAAATGGTTAATTATCTCGTACCAGATTCTGGAAGGCTTAGGGTAGTTACTCGATAGCCATAGTACCTTGAGCTGCCAAGTATCCCTTCCCATCTAGCTCCCTTGATTTGTGGCACATAGTAGCTCCTCTAGCTTTTCTCCATTTTAACCGTGCAGAACTTGAACTCTGGCATTTTGGATGGCGGACCAGCGGAAGGTCCGGTCAAGACATTGGCACCGCTTTCAGAGAAGTGCCACGGCATAAATATTGTTCCCTTTCCAATGTTATCACTTGGCCTGACAATCGCAGTTATCTGTCCTCTCCTCGATTCTAATGTCACTCTTTCCCCATTCTTTATTCCCTTCTCCTTAGCATCATCGCTATTTATTTCCACAAGTGCTGTTGGAACCTCGTTAGTTAGTCTCTCTGTCTTTCTGGTCATTGTTCCTGAATGGTAGTGGAACATGACTCTTCCGTTGGTGAAGATGTAGGGAAACTCTTCATCCGGGATTTCGGCGGGACTCTTGTATTTCACTGGTTGGAGATGACCGAGACCGTCGGAAGTCCCAAATTTCTCCACAAACATTGTGTCGGTTCCAGGATGGTCTTCGGAGGGGCACGGCCATTGAATACCGCCGGCTTGTTTCAATCTATCGTATGTAATTCCACTATATTGAGGCACACACCTTCTTATTTCCTCAAATATCTCACTCGGAGAGCTAAACGGGAACTTCTCCTGAAATCCCATTGTCCGGGCAAGCTCGCAGAGTATTCCCCAATCAGGTTTCGCCTCTCCCGGAGGCTCAACAACCCTGTTAATCCTTTGCACCCTTCTATCAACCTCCGTTGTTGTTCCCCCCTTTTCCACCCAGGTGGCAGCTGGTAGAACGACGTCAGCAAGCTCAGCGGTCTCGGTCATAAAGATGTCCTGAACCACAAGAAAATCCTTTTCTCCAAGCATGCTTTTAACCCTATTTGTATCAGGAGCAGAGACCATAGGGTTGGCTCCCATGATATACAAAATGCTACATTTTTCTATCATATCTATATACGTCATCCCAGGCTGGGACGGCAAATTCTCGACTCCCCAATAACCTTCAAACAGCTTCGCATTTTCCTCGTTCACTCCCTTAAAACCGGGATAGAAAACAGGTACAGGTCCCATATCGCCAAATCCCTCCCCATTTATGTGTCCCCTTAAGGGATTAACTCCAGTTCCTGGCCTTCCATAATTGCCGGTAATCAGGGCAAGATCGGCAAGTACTACAATGTTCTCTATGCCAGCGGAGTGTTGAGCTATCCCTGCGTTGTACAGTATGCAGCCTTTTTGGGCTTTGGCATAGATTGTGGCTACTTCTTTTATCTCTTCAATGGCGATTCCAGTTATTTTCTCAACCTCGTTCATATTGAGGGAGGAGAGATGATTTTTTAACTCTTCAAATCCCTTTGTTCTTTTTTCAATGAATTCTCTGTCCTCCAAACCCTCGTCCAGTATTATTTTCATCATGGCATTCACCAGAGCCACATCTGTTCCTGGGTTCAGTGGCAAATGTATATCAGCCAGGGTTCTTGCGGTTATTGTTGCTCTTGGATCAGCAAGAATAATCTTTGCTCCCTTGTCTCTCGCCCTTAGCGCCCTGCGGGCGATCATGGGGTAGGTTTCTTTTATATTTACACCAGCGATAAATATGCAGTCTGCTTCTTCCACACTTATCTCCGAGGTTGACATCACACCTGAGCCCACTGTTGAGACCAGGGCAGGAACAGTGGTAGAATGACAAAATCTTGACGCATTATCTATGTTGTTTGTCTTAATAATAACTCTGGCGAACTTTTGCAGCACATATAAGTCCTCGTTCGTGCACTTACCAGAGTTTATGAAACCAACGGAATTTGGCTCCGCGTTTCTTAGCTTTTCTGCAATCAGCATTAGTGCTTTTTCCCAGGAAGCTTCTTTAAAAGAGCCATTTTCCTTTATTAATGGTCTTTCCAGCCTGCCATCAGCATATAAGAAGTCGTAAGCATTCCTGCCCTTGATGCAATTCTTGCCCTCGTTCACCGGGTGCTCCTTCCATGGCTCGACGCCCACTATTCTGCCGTCTTTAACCACGAGGTTTATCCCGCATCCACACCCGCAGTAGGGACAAACTGTAGACGCATACTCGAGTTGCATTTCCACCCCCTTTATCTTTTACACAGACTTTCGCACCTGCCCAATCATTCTTTTTCTCCCTTGTTTATGAACAGCGACGGATTAAGCTCGTAGATAGGCGTTCCTGCCCGGGAGACTTCAACCAGTGAACCCAGCTTGGGACTCATCACTCCGCTTGCCTTGAGCTCAGCTATCAGAGCGTCAACCCTATTTCCTAAGGCTAACTTGCTACATATTTCCTTTATCTGAACCGCAGTAATCCTGCAGTCTTTACTTTGCTCTCCTAATTCTTCGACTAACTTTGGCATTCTCTCCCAGTCTGGTTCACCCATGTCCCTGAAAAGCTCAGCTAAGGCTCGTCCTGCTTCCCAGCGCCCTGTTTTGCCAGCGTCTTCGACTAGATATCTAACAATATTTGGCACCTCATAGAGTTCCTCTGGCTTAGCAACTAGCAACCGATCCTCCCAGGTAGCACTCTTAAGTGTTCTCACCGGAAGAAGTAGTCTCCATTCGTTGCCCAAGAGTAAAACATCCTCCGTGTTATCCTTAACCATTCTCTCTACCTCATAATAGGACAGCCTACCCTTTTTGGAGGCATACGTCAGGACTCGCGTCAAGCGACCGGTAAGCTCACTCCGGTTCAGCAATCTGCTTAAGGCCTGCTCTAGCCTGTTCATGTGACCTCGTTTTCTTTTACGTAGTATTGACTGAAGTCTTTACCGCCTTCAGCAGCCGCAGGTATCCCTTGAAGAAAAACTCTTCTTCACAGTCAGTAAACCCTTTACTGTGGAGCATTTCCTTTATGTCCAGCTCGAGGAATTCCACAGCCAGTTGGCACTCCCAATGGGTAAATGCCCAGCGAAGGGGAAACCACATCCTCCCAAGGTCGAACTCAGCATAATCCAAGACATAAAAGTTTCCTCCTACCTTCAGAGCCTGGTAAGCATTATGGATAATCCTCAGCTTCTGGGCGTTCTCAAACCCGTGCAAGACAAAGGATATGAATACCGTCTCGAAATCTTCTTTGTATGGCAGGGGTAGCTCTGCCCGTTGCTTCTTGAAAATGACATTAGGATAGTTACGACAACGCTTACGGGCTCGGCTTAACATCTCGTCACTGACATCTACGCCTACAATCTTGCCGTAAGGGCCTACCTTTTCAGCCATAAAACATTCATTCTTGCCGGTACCTGAACCGAGGTCTAGTATTGATTGACCGGACTTGATGCCCATCTTTTCAATAACTTGTCTGATGAAATAAGGGTAGCGCCCTAGCGAGAGCACATTCAGGAGGAGGTCGTAATAGTGCGCTCCCCACGACCCAATCTCTACCTTGGACCTTACTGGTGGCAAAATATACCCCCCTAGCTGAGCATTGCTAAATACTCGTCAGCGTACTTGCCATTCTTGGCTCCCTCAAATAGCCTAATGAAGACCATATTTATTGGTAAAAGTAATTTCATCGAGCTCTTTCCTTCCCTTTTCTGGTATTTCCGCAGGGTGACCGATTGAAACCACAGATACGCACAACTCCTCTTCCGGGATTAGCAGGAGTTGCTTAGCTTTTTCCTCACAATCTGTACCGTGAATGCTAATCCAGCACGTTCCCAGGCCAAGCGCGTGTGCTGCCAGTAACATATTTTGTATTGCTGCGGCTGCTTCCTGTTCTGGATGTTTTGATGATTTGGGATTGACCACGACCGCAACCCCTCGCGGTGCTTCAGCGAGAAATTTCCCGGTAGGAATCGCCTCAGCCAGTTCTTTTATTACCTGGTCATCTTTGATTACTATGAACTTCCAGGCTTGGCTGTTACCCCTTGACGGTGCCCATCTGCCGGCTTCCAATATCTGAGTTACTTGCTCTTCCGAGACGGGCTCTGGGTTGTACTTCCTAATACTTCGCCTATCCCTAATTGCTTGCAGAACATCCATTCTAATACCTCCTTCAAAAGATTGTCCACCTTGTCTTTATGGCTTAGCTTGTCATTCCTCAGACTTGACTTCATCCAAAAGCAAGTTCCTCAATCGGTTTGGAGTAATCCTATACGGTTCTATCGGGATGCCCATCCAGTCAGAAAATTCCAGAATCTTCTCAGGCTCATTTTCCATGACCTCGTCATAATAAGCTATCGCATCAAGCATGATTGCTCCGCCGGAGTGCTTGGGGAAATTTTCATTGGCCAAGCCCTTATCCCAGCCCTGATATACATAATGGCGGTATTTCATCCACCCCGGTGTAAGCCAATAGACATCCTTACCTTGGCTTATTCTTTCCCTTTCCTCCTCGCTGGCCAGCATGTCAATACAATGAGAGGCTTTTATTCTGGAAATCCTGATTCCGGGTTCCTCTTGTTCCTGAATTATGGTGTCTATCTTTCGATATGGATTATCGGCATTAACGTAGCAAAACTTCCCGCCGTAGACCACGATAATATTAGAAGCGTATTTCTTAGCTGTTCCTATCTGTTTAATAAGCTGGCTTTCAAGCTCCCGGGGCACCTCGTGGCGGCCGGGCTTGGTGTATAGGATTTTACTGGCGTCCAAAAAGCCGCTGTTTCTAAGATAGTTCAGTTCCATATTGAGCGTGCCACAGGCAACAATGGCATAGTCCTGAAACGAGACATGCTTCACATACTCCATCAGCCACCTCCTGACCCAAGCTTATCTATCAACCGATGTAAGGGAACAGCAATCTGGTCTTCCTGCATGTGTGGCGAGTAGCAGCTATCAATCTGCACCAGTTTCGCCAGGGGCATGCGACACGCTATAGCTACTGCCAGCTTATCTACCGTACCAGACACTACCTCCTCGGAAATTATTTGTGCCCCAAGAAGAGTCTTCGTCTTCGCATCAGCGACAAGCTTATAGTGTGCTGGCCTGCCGTTAAACCTTTCCCTGAGTCGAGGGGTATCCACGGCAACTGAGTCTGCCTCCAGCCCTTTTTCTCGCGCCTCCCTCTCCGTAAAGCCAACCGCTCCTATCTGGTGATCAAACACCTTGGTGACGAATGGCATGGCCGCGCCTTCATATGTGAGTTTATTATCCAAGACCGCATTTCTGCCAGCTATATAGCCAGTACGGATGGCATTGGCGGCTAACTGATGTCGCCTTTTCGAGCCGGTGACAACGTCCCAGTTTTCCATGCAGTCACCGATGGCGTAGATGTCAGGGTCGCCGGTCTGTAGGAACTGATTTACCGCTATAGCACCTGTTTCGCCAATCTCGAGCCCGGCTTTTTGAGCCAGCTCTACATTGGGTTTGGCGCCAGTGGCGAAGAAGACGAAATCCACGTCCACTTCCCCCTCAGAGAGGGTCACATGCTTTTTGCCTTTGTCACTGGTTATGCTCTTTATATTGGCTGGCATTATCAGCTCTACCCCATTCTGCGTTACCACATCTTTGACTATTTCCGCCATATCCTCATCCAGGTACGACCTCAGGATTCCCCGTCTAACCAAGAGGTAGACTCTGCCATAGCCCCTTGCTTTTAGGGCGGCGGCTATCTCCAGCCCGATAAATCCTCCACCGACAATAGCTGCTTCGGTGGAATGGGCAACAACGCTGCTCAAGGCTATGCCGTCAGCCATATCGGTACTCAGGACAAATTCATTTTTGCCGTCCAATCCCGGGAAAGAGGGAATGACCGGGGTGGTACCCAGAGCCAGAATCAGCTTGTCGTAGCCGTACTTTTTGCCATCAGCAATAAGATACTTCTCCTGTTTAACAATATCGGCGACCTCGGTGTTCAGATGCAGGCCTATATTTCTCTTCTCCCAGAATGAGTTCTGCCGGAAGCCGCGAACAAGCTCATCCCAGGTGGCTATTGATCCCCCGATTACCAGGGGCATCTCGCAGGGTGGGACACCAAGCTCGGCTCTTCGACTGAAGACATCAATTTGCGCATCGCTGGCGATGCGCCGAACCTGATTGGCTGCCGTTGAGCCGCCGTCGCCAGCTCCGATAATACAAACTTTCATTTTTATTCCCCTTCCAGATACATCCCTTGGAGTCCGGTGCTTTCCTCCAGCTTTCTCTTGAATTTTAGGCTCGTCTTGAGCAGGACAATTTCACTGGTTACCTCGACTATGCCCTTAATCAAATGTCCCCCAACTACGCTCTTTTCTTCGTTTCCTAGAACTGCATGGAGATGGAAATTATATTTCCCTTCTTGGTTAGAAATGCTTCCAGTCAGAGAAAGTAACTCGTGGGGCTGCTCGAACTCTTCTGGAGTATAATCTCCCTTTTGTTTGAAATAACCCAGTTCAAATTGCTTTAACTGACCCACGCCAGACAAGACCACCGCAGTAACAACATCGTGTTTTTGGCATACTTGCTCTAACTCACGGTAGATATCTTCATCAGGAAATAACCTTACGAAGATTAGGCTATTTTCCCCTTTACTTTGCATTTCCTCCCCTTATTTTCTCCTAATTGACTGCCTTTCATCTTGCCTTTTCTAATTCAATCGTTACCCCGGCAATTGCATTAATACCTGGGACAGCTGCTCGTTGGCCTTTTTCAACTCTTGTGCTGCTTGTAATACGCTATTATAAATTGGATTGTCCTCCAAGTTATTGGATTTCTCCACCCATTTGTTGAATTTCTCAGCGTGCTTTTGGTTATGCTCAACCCAAGAGGTTAAAAGCACTTTAAGCCTTCCCGTTTCATCAGCCGGGAACCTCTTGAGAATATCTTCAACCATTGCCCGGATGGTTTGCTCAGGAACTGCGCCGAGGATTTCGTCTACATTCTCACCATTAGCGAAATACTTCTGCATCGGTATACTCATAATCTGATATTTCACCGCTGTGCGCTGGTTTTCATCCACATTAATCATGCAGAATTTAAACCTGCCTTCATACTCCTCGGAGAGCTTTTCGTATATAGGTATAACCATCTGGCAGGGGCCACACCATGGCGCCCAGAAATCGACCTCTGTGGGAAGGTCTGAGTTCAGGACTTCCTCCTCAAAATTTTCGTCCGTGATTTGCACTATCTTGCTCATACTGCCTCCTTCTTGATTGATTATTGACTCACAACTACATTAAGGACTTCTGAGTTTAGCCCCATTTCCTTGCTCTTGAATATATTTAAAGGCGGACATGGCGGCAGCGACGCCATCCCCAACCGCAGCAGCGATCTGGCGGGGTGAGTTCCTGCGGATGTCGCCCGCAGCGAAAATACCGGGAGCCGATGTAGCCATCATTTCATCAGTAACGATGTAGCCAAAATCGTCCAACTCAAGAATGTTGAAGAAGCTCCGGCTGTTGGGCATGAGCCCTACGGCAACGAAAACGCCATTAACTTTCAAGTTAGATTGTTGACCTGTTTTCACATGGCGTAGCTTAAGCTCCTCCAGTACTTTATCCCCAGAGACCTCTTCCACCACTGTGTCCCAGATAAACTCCAGCTTGGGATGGGCAAATGCCCGCTCTTGGAGAGCCTTTCCTGCCCGGAGCTGGTCTCGACGATGTATTACGTAGACTTTACTGGCATGCTGACTCAGCTCCAGAGCATCGGTAATAGCGGTATCACCTCCTCCTACCACCGCTACCTCACGGTTGCGAAAGAAGAAGCCGTCGCAGGTAGCGCAGTAGGAAACACCATGACCAGACAGCCTTTCCTCACCCGTAACTTCCAGCTTACGATACTCTGAACCAGCAGCGATGATTACGGCCGAAGCTTCAAGGCTACCTTCAGTGGTTGAAATACTATAGCAAGGCTGCTCTTGAGAAATGTCTATGGCCTCAGCGGTTGCTACCTCCAGACCGTATCTGACTGCCTGCTGGTGCATGAGCGAACCCAGTTCGGAGCCAGCTATGCCCTCAGGAAAGCCGGGGTAATTCTCCACCAGCATGGCATTTACCATCTGACCACCCAGCGCCCCGCGCTCCAGCAGCAAGCTCTTCAGTCCTGCTCTTGAGGTGTAGAGCCCAGCGGTAAGCCCAGCAGGACCACCTCCAATAGTGATTACGTCATACCTAGCCATTGTCTGCCTCTTTTCATAATCTCTGAAGCTACAAACCCTTCCAGCCTTCCTGCTCCATAGATAAGAAAGCTAGACGCTCTTGCTGATTCATCTCCGCTATCCCGATTTCAGCCTTCGCACCCAACTTCGTTACTGCCTGGCGCAGACTGTTCTCAAGATGGTCCTTGATTGAAGCAGGAATACCAATGAAAGGAAGCACAAGGGTAAGAGTGACTTTATCGCCCTTCAGGGATATATCTTTGACCATTCCCAGTTCAACAAGGGTACGACTGATTTCCGGGTGCATTACCTGGCCTATTGCTTGATGCACATCTTCCTCTGATATATTTTTAGCCACTATACCCCCTGATTAATCGCATGATAGCTTCCTCATAACCCTATCCTCCTCAGCTAAAAGGAAACTAGTAAACCTTCTCGCCCTCTTTATGTCCTTTGAGCAGTTCATAGTCTACTTGATATCCTCTAAGGGCCTCTTAAATGGATCAATGGCGCTGGGCATTTTGGCAGGCGCCTCAAGTTGCTCATTGGGTTTCACTTCAGAAGTGCCAGGGTTAGTTCCCTTGGTGATTCCCTCTGACTTCTCCAAATGCCCCCGATATTTCTTACTGAAACACAAGTAGTAGTGTCTGCCGCGGTAAAGGGCGCATTCCCTGCATAATTTCCCTGAGAAGGGACATGTCATCTCTTCCTTAGCCATGAATAACTGCCTCCAATCACGTACTAATTACCCCCTGTTTGCCTGCCACTATTATCGTAAATCCAGCATCGGGAAAATAGCCTTCCTTAGGCTTCTCCACGTGCTTTACCTTGCCCGGCTTTTGAAAAAGCGTGGAAACAACCTTTTCTGCGGAAAAGCCCGCCTGCTCCAGCAGCGCCAATACCTCCTCATATGTGTAGAAGGTAGCAAATTTATAAAAGCGGTGCCCCCGCGCCTTCTTCACCTGATAAAACTGACCCCAGGGGCTTTCCTTTAAGGCCAGCCCCAGCACTATCTTGCCGCCGGGTATCAGGATGCGTTTGGTTTCCTTTAAAACATCCAGAGGCGAGTCCAAGAAACAGAGGGTAACAATCAAAAAGACCGTGCCGAATAATTCTTCATCAAAGAACTCCTGTTCTCCCCTTCCTAGAAAGGCAATTACACCCCTACGCCTTGCCATCTCAACGAGCTTGATTGAGGGGTCGATCCCGGTCTCTATTCCCAGCGCTTGGGCGAAGCGGCCGCTGCCGACACCTATTTCAAGCCATGCCTTTGGCAGGGACGGTAATAGCTCTCTAAACGCCTGTGCCTCAATTAAGAAGATAAGGCTTCCATCTTTGTCGAACCAGGCATCATATTCTGTAGCTAGGTCATCGAAGGGAGACCACTCAGTTTTGTTCTGCCTTCTCTCCGTATTAGATTTTCGAGTTCTGGAATTGGTTGGCGGCATATCTTCTCCTTGGTCAGGCTTTGTCAGCTTTGGCACTCTCACTGAGCAGTATCTTCGAGGTCGAGAAATCTATTTCGACCACTCTGCCTGATATAACCCTTTCCTCGCCAAACAGTGTCTCCAGTTCCACCTGGTCGTCGTGCAGCCGCATATGAGCAATATCCTGAACAAGCGGTTTTTCGCCCCACTTATTTAGATAAGCCTTAGCAAGACACATATTCGCACCTCCTCTTGAGCGGCTAGACCCACGTTACCTTGGTGCTGGCAGACCTGCCCTTTCAAGGATGCAGTCCAGGGCCTCTTTGATCTCCCGCACCGCTACCCCCCTCACCGGGGTTCTACCGTCTAGACTTGAACTGAAAATATCGGCGTCAAAGTAGATACACCCGACCACCTCAATTTGCCGCTCCTGTAATTCCATTTTCAGCCTGGCGGCTATCTCTTCTGATGGCACTTTGTTCAGGATAGCCCAGACATTCTTGATGCCAATTCCTGAAGCCAGGTCGTGTATCTTCTGACCTACATTGACTGATTCCAGAGGAGGCTCGACCACGACCAGTACGCTATCTATGCTTGTTTCCACACCTCGGCCGAAATGCTCCACCCCCGCTTCCATATCCACGATAGCCAGCTCGTCTTTCGCCAAAGCGAGCTTCTTTAAGAACTCGCGACTTAATACCCCCATGGGGCAGGCACAGCCTTCCAGGGACTGAAGTATCTTGCCGATGCCGACCAGCGTAAGACCGTCTTTCTGAACCAGATACTGAGTTGGTAAATCCTCCAACACGATGCGGCTTTCGGCAAGAACACTTGGCTGCCCCATCTTTCGCTGCAGGTTTTTCTTGCCCCCAACGAGCTCCATGAGAGGTACGGGCGGATAGTCAAAACCCAGCATGCGGAAAAGTCCCGAATTGGACTCATCCGAGTCCACCACCAGCACACGGTAACCATTGGCTCGTGCTTCGTTCGCCAGCAGAGCGACTATGGTACTTTTGCCACTTCCTCCTTTACCGCAGACCGATATCTTCATCGTTTATCGCCCTTCCTTGCTTACATTCTTACTATCTCGATTGCCTTCAGGGGACAGGCACGGACGCAGTCGCCACAACCCTGGCAGACAGACGGGTCTGTCATCGGTATATCGTAGGGTGCCTCTTGCTTGAGCAACTTATGAGAACACGCTAGAACTGCAGCACAAACGCCGCTGTCACACTTTTCTGGATGGCATTTCTTATAATCTACTAATGCCATCTTGCTTGGCATCAGTCTTTCTTTTCAGCCTCCCTTGCCTTCTCTAGCTCCTCCTCTAACTCCTCCAGCTCCTGTACCATCGACGGGTGTACTGAGTGAGCTGGCCATCGAGCCTTGAGGTCAGTGATTTTGTCCTCAATCTCCTTTATCCTATCTGTGCCCGGCTCTTTAGCTATTACATCCCCCAGTAATCGCTTCAACGACTTATGGTCCTGAAAACCGAGCAGTTTCTCCACCGGCTGAGAGTCCTTAAAGAGTAATATGGTCGGCACAACCGTGACGCGATACTGGGCTGATACCTCGGGACTTCCCTCTGTATCCACCCTCACAAACTTCACGCTGCCTTCATACTCTTTTACCAATTCATCGGCAAAAAGACATGTAGGATAACAGGTGTGGCACCACCGTGCAGTGAAGCAGGCGAACACCGGAAGTTTACATTTCAGCACTTCCCTGTCAAAATCTCGCTCGGTAATGTCCATCATCTCTGCAGTCGGCTGGGTCACTGTGTTTTCTCCTTCTCCTCACACTCCGGGCAGTAGCCCTCGAGATATAACTCGGCTTTGGTCACCTTGAAGCCATGTTCCCGCCGTACTGCCTTGATCAACTTCCCAACCAGAGGATTTTGAAATTCGATGATTTTGCCGCATCCCTGGCAGACCAGGTGCTGGTGCTCCGGCGATCGCTTTATCTCGTAATAGCAACTAACCTTCCCCAGCCTTCTCTCTTCAACCAGCCCCAGCTGCTTGAAGAGGTTAAGGTTGCGGTATACCGTCGCTGGACCGATAGACTCGTCTCTGGCACTAGCACGCCGGTACAGCTCTTTAGCGTCGATATGCTCGTCGGCGTCACGCAACAACTCCAGAAGTAGCTGCCGCTGAGCTGTCATTGAATGACCGTAAATTTCCCTGTCTTTTTTGAGATTGAGACTCATTATCAATTTCATTTTATACAACTTCGGCCTCTTTTGTCAAGAAAGGGCTAATGTCTCCACTAGCGGTTCACTGAAGCCAGGCGAAGTTAACCATGCCTTGAAGGTGGTAGGAGCATCGGGGCTTGCTGGTAAAGTCACTCATACCTTTAACTATAGGAGAGGCCAGACGGGAGCTATTGAGATGGGCAGGGATACATCGCAGAAGTTGAGGAGTTACCTTAGGTGGTATTAAAGCCTCACGCATCACAAAAGGGCGTAATGTTCAGCTAAGTAACATTTGTCCAGATTGTGCAGCTCTAACTTGAAGATGGCGGGTAGGAGCATTGACTGTAAAGGGGCTGGCGGTATATAATGCAATCCGAAAGGAGGCAAGCGGTTGCCAGCCTTTCGAGGGTTAATCTCATAAGCCCTTGGTCACTGGTTCAAATCCAGTCGCTGCCACCATGGATAGGGGAAGAGGCTTCTAGACCAAGACTCTTGGCAAGACTCATGCCTAGTCAGATTCCTCACAGTGAGTCTATTTTACTTCTCTCAGAACCCCGGTTTCCCCTGGCAAAGCCCGCACGCAGGTTTGCTAAACTCTTTCAAAGGGTACCTACTACATCACTGATGTTTATTTCCAGCATCTTAATGCTCGCCAGGATACGGTCAACATTTCTATCTACAGTTTGAATTCCCCCGGAAATACGCTTCAACTCGTTGGCGGTCTGTTTCAATAGCTGGATCTTCTCTGCCATCTCCTCTATTTTATATTCTTTAACCAACTTGCTACTCCTTATGTCTTAGGTCTTTGAATCTCTTTGCCTTACCATCGTACCTGGGTAAGGTGCCATAATCGTGAAATTCCAGGTTGTACCCCAACCCAGTCTTTACCCTGAGCTGGTCAACTAACCTAGCCTTAATGGCGTCAACATTTCTCTCTTGCCCTGAGGTTAATTCCACTTTTAAGGTAATGTTATCCAGGTCGCCTTTCTTGGTCACCAGCACCTCATATTCATCACTCAGCTCAGGGATACCTCTGACCACTTCCTCAATGGAAGCCGGAGCCAACAATACCCCTTTCACCTTGGTGATAGTGTCCGCCCGGCCCATAACACCACCCCGAAGAAGGCGGAAGGTTCGGCCACATTCGCATCTATCTATAGGGCTCCACTCAATTATATCCTTAGAATCGAACCTGATGCATGGCTGAGCCATACGGTCAAAGGTGGTGATAACCATCTTGCCCCTCCTACCGGGCTCAGTAATAATTTCACCAGTATCAATATCTTCTATCTCGGCAAGATAGAAAGCCTCATTGGCATGTAAGCCACATTGATGTTGGCATTCCCAGCCCCAGTGACCTATTTCTGTACTGCCTGCCTGATCGTAGACCTTGGCTCCCCAGGCATCCTCCATTCTTTTCCTGGTTGCTGGGATACAAGCCCCCGGTTCGCCAGCACAGGTTATTTTCTTTATATATAAGTCCCTTGCTGGCTCTATACCCATTTTTCTGGCGGTCTCGGCCATGCCGAGCACATAGGTTGGCGTGGCCCCCATCGCCGTGGCTCTTAGCTCTTGCATCTTTAATATTCGTGCCTCGGTATTTAAGACACCGCCGGGGATTACCTCACAGCCCAGCTTCTCCCCCGCATAATGATATGTCCAGAAGGCGATAAATATATTATAGCCAAAGGGTACGAATATGCGGTCGCTATTACGGTATCCCTGGGCGTATAATGCATAGCAATAGGCTTCGACGCCACCCTCCCAGTCCTGCCAGCTATCAGCCTGATATATCGGTTGTCCCGTTGTACCGCTTGTTTGGCGGTATTCCGTTACCTGCTCTAGGGGTAAGCTAAGTATATCGCCGTAGGGGTAGGGGTCTTTCCCCTGAACGCCTTTCATCATCGACTTTTCCATCTTGGGGACTTTGCTTATATCATCAAACGTTTTAATATCGCCGGGCTCAAGCCCAGCTTCGCTATATAGCTTATGATAGAATGGTGAATTTTCGTAAGCCCACCTAAATATGTTCTGAAACTTCTTTAGCTGCAACCGCTGAAGTTTTTCGCGCGGCAGTGTTTCCAGAACTGGATTCCAGTATTGCTCCACTGGCTTCATTGGCGCCTCCTACATTTACCCAAGTTCGTTAATGGGGAGCTTGGCTATTTAAAACACAAACAGGTCAAGACCGCCCAGCATGTTCATTGTGGCCCCAGTCATATACTGTGCCTCATCGGACGCTAGGTAGGCAACAGCATCGGCAATCTCCTGCGGCTCGGCGAGGCGGTGGGCGAGTATTCTCTTCTCCAGCTTTTGGCGTACTTCATCATCAAGCGGGGCACCAGTCTTAGCCACACCAACAAGCACAGCATTACTGGTAATATTATACCTTGCCCCCTCAAGGGCGACTGATTTAGTCAGACCAATAAGTCCAGCTTTTGCGGAACCATAGCTAGTCTGACCAAATCCTCCCATGACTCCAGCCACCGATGTAATATTCACAATCCGCCCCCAATTGTTGGCGCACATATCATCCCAGGTCGCTTTAATGCAGTGGAAAGCGGAAAAGAGGGTGGTATATAAAGCTTTATGCCACACATCCATCTCGGTCTTGCTTATGGTGATAAACTGCCCCATCTGTGCCGCGTTGTTCACTAATATACTAACGGCTCCCACATTACCCTTTATTTCAGCAATGCCTTTTTTTACATCTTCATAGTCTTCTACGTTCATTTTTACCGCAATCGAGTTTCTGCCCAGTTGCTTTATTTCCTCAGCTACTGCCTGCGCCCCCTCAAAGTGGCTCCAGCCACTCACAGCAACATCAGCCCCGTTTTTAGCTAGAGTAAGGGCGATGGCACGCCCAATCCCGCCTGGTCTTGATGCCCCGCTGACGAAGGCAACCTTTCCTTCCAATGACATATTTCTCCTCCTTCCAGTCGCTTATTTCACACGCTCAAAGGCGTAATATACCCTGTCGCATATCTTAGTGTCTTTTTTGATCTCTATCGGGTGTGACGGAACTTCAAAGACCACGAGCTTGACTTCATCATCCTCTTTTAGCTCGCCTTCAGCGCAATTTATGATGCGACCCAGCAGGTGCTTCAACGGGCTGTCCTTGCCAAAGTTAAGCCAGGCCATGATTATCGGAGGAGGGAAACCAATGGGAGCGCCGGCTTGGGTCTCGGTGAAAGTAACCACCTTAGCTCTCTGGGGGAGGTCTACCCACTCCAGTTCTTCAGACCAGCACTTGGGGCATATAACACCCGGTGGAAAGGCGATATGTCCGCACTTCTGGCACTTGGTGGTGGTAAACCTTCCCTCTCTGAGATTATCGTAAAACTGATAGAGCCGATTAAATTCCTGGCATTCCAATGGCCACATATCCATTTCCGAAATATATCTGCCATCCAGAGCTGGAGTTCCTACTATTTTTGCCTCTTCTAAATCCGCCATCTTCTTTCTCCTTATCCTAATTATGGTTTATTCAACCGGTTCCGTCCCGTAGATTACCACCGTGTGCTGGGCACAGGCACCGCTTAGATTATGCGCCAGGGCAAACTTGGGATTCTTCGCCTGATTTATAGCCCTCCCTTGAAGTTGCTTGCATAACTCAAGGGACTGGCGGGCTCCAGAGGCACCGAAGGGGTGTCCACAGCTGATAAGGCCACCATCGGTATTTATGGGACGTTCACCATCAAGATTGAGGGCACCTGAGGCTACATAAGCACCGCCTTCTCCCTTTTTGCAAAAACCAAGCTCCTCCATCTCTATAATCTCAGATATGGTGAAGCAATCATGGACCTGAGCCACATCTATATCTTTGGGACTGACCTGGGCATTCTTGTAAGCTACCTCAGCCGCTCTCTTCAGATGAGGCCACTCGGCAAGGGTTTCACCGGGCCAGCCCGCCGACATGCTATGGGTGGCGTGCTGCCCTGTGCCACGAATGTAGACCAGCGGCCTGTCAGACAGGTCCTTGGCTCTCTCTTCCGAGGTAATGATAACCGCTGAGGCGCCATCAGTTAGAGGACAGCAGTCGTAAAGACCGAAGGGGTCGGCAATCAGCCTGGCGTCTAGCGCCGTTTCCAGGTCAAGCGTCCTCGGGTAAAAGTGCGCCTTGGGATTGGTAGAGCCATAATTGTAATTGGCTACGGAAACACGTGCCATTTGCTCCTTAGTTGTCCCGTAGCGCTTCATATGCATTTTGGCAATCATAGCAAAAAACGGTGGAGGTACTCCTAACCCCATAGCGGAGTCCCAGTCATGGTCATTGACCGCCAATTCTGTATAGTTTGTTTCCCATCTCTGGGGCAGATAACTCTTCTCAGCGCCTGTCACCAGAACTACCTCAGAAATACCACTTTCTACCAATCCCTTGGCCAGAATAATCCCCGTATTGGAGCCAGCGCACAGGGTATCCAGCCTGGTACAAATTGAGGTCGGTTTTAATCCCAATCTGTGAGCTATAAGAGGCGCTGTGTTAAGGGCGTTGGAATGCCTCCCCACCTTTGTGGAGCAAAAGAGGAGGCCATCGATGCCTTCGGGCTTCAGTGCCGGAATGTCATCAGAGCAAGCTTTGGCTGCCTCCTGAACCATATCGAATAAGGTTGCCTGTCTTACGCCAAATTTACTCACTCCCCCGCCAACTATTACCGCATTCGTTCCCTTCGCCATCTAAATACCTCCTTTTTTTCGTTTGAGCCAACTTCCCTCTAACGGGGCTAGTATATCTCTTCCCCAAACAGGATGTGGAAGTCCGATACCTTTGTCTGCCATTTAGCCAGAAAGTCCTGGAATTTGGATGATTTAGCGTCCTTCTGGTAGAAATCATCCAGGCTGTTTATATGCAGGATGCCCACATATTTATAGGGAATCTCCCCCTTGACGGAACCGCTTATCTTGACCATCTCGAATTTCTTAACCGAGGGCAGGCTCTCCAGCAGGGGGCCTTTCTCTCTGGTGACGTAGTCTTTGTATTCCTCATCGGTTATACCTGCCTTTAGATTGTAAAGGATAATTTCCTTGGCCATTTTTTTGGCCTCCTTCCCGTTAATTTTTTAGAACGGATACTGCCTCGGCATTCGCTGCATGGTTATCCAGCGCAGCTCGGTGAACTCCTCAAGAGCGGCCCGACCGCCGAGCCGGCCCCAGCCGCTTTCCTTGACTCCTCCAAAGGGTACCTGGGGCTCATCGCTTATTGAGGAATCGTTGATGTGCACCATGCCCGTATCAAGCCTCTCGGCTACCGTCAGTCCCTTTTCAAAATCGCGGGTGATGACACCTGCCGAAAGCCCGTAGCGGGAATTATTGGCTACCGCCACAGCTTCGTCAACATCCCGGACGACCATCACCGGAGCCACCGGCCCGAAGGTCTCCTCGGTAAAGACCTTCATATCGGTGGTGACCTCGGTGAGCACGGTTGGGTAGTAGCAGAGTTTATCATACTTGCCGCCGCAGAGGAGCTTGGCGCCTTTATTTTGAGCTTCCTCCACCTGGCTTTTAATCAGGTCGAGCTGCCATTGGTTGATGAGCGGCCCAATTATGGTATCCGGCTGGCGCGGGTCTCCCACCTTGAGCCCTTTGGCTTTCTTTACGAATTGGCTGGTGAACTCTTGGGCTACCGGCTTTTCTACAATTATTCTCTTTGAAGACATGCAGACCTGCCCCTGGTGCAGGAAGCGGCCAAATATGGCGGCATTGACGGCATAATCAATATCGGCGTCCTTGAGGATGATGAGCGGGTCGTTGCCGCCAAGCTCCAGGGCTATCCTTTTAAGCTGCCTTCCCGCCTTCTCCGCTAGCTGCCGGCCCACCTCGGTCGAGCCGGTAAAGCTGATGCGGCGCACTTTGGGGTTTTCAACAAACTCCTCGCCTACCTCTCCGCTCAAGCCCGGGGCGTTGGTGACCACATTGAACACCCCCTTGGGGAAGCCAGCCTCCTCAAATATCTCGGCGATGACCAGTCCGCCGCTGAGTGGTGCCTCCGCCGAGGGCTTTAAGACGGTGGTGTTGCCGTAAGCCAGGGGGAGGGTGAAAGCCCTCAGGGAGAGAATCAGGGGGACATTCCAGGGGGATATTCCGGCCACTACCCCCACCGGCTGGCGGATGGTCATAAAGAAAGCTCCGGGCAGGTCGGCGGGAATGATCTCGCCGCTGGCATCATGTATCTGAGCCGCCGCCTGCCGCAGCAGACCCGGAGTGAAGCCGAGCTGAAACATGCCCACGCCAAAGGTGGTGCCCGCCTCCTCGGCCAGAATCTTGAGCAACTCTTGCTGCCTCTTTTCCAGGACATCGGCTGCTTTCAGGAAATAGGATGCTCTCTCCGATGGGGGGGTATGGGACCAGGCGGGAAAGGCAGCATCAGCGGCGGCAATGGCTTTTTTGGCCTCCTCTCTGCCTCCGGAGGGGATTTTGGCAATGACCTCCCCGGTGAAAGGATTGTAGTCGTCAAAGGTCTTGCCGCTGGCCGCTCCCACCCATTCCCCGTTGATATACATCAGGCATTCTCTCGTCATCCGCTTCCTCTTATGGCTTATTTGGGTATTGCTAACTGCCTACCAGCAATAACACGCACAGAGCTGCTGCTTAATCTTGGGAAATTGCCCACCTGTGGCAAATACTATATCGCTACCCTCCTCTTGTCAAGGTGCGGTTTTTGTCAGGGATAACGTTGTTTAGTCCTAATAGCGGGCAAAGCTGGGCAAAAAGGTAGCAATCTGTGGGAAAGCCATCAGTATAAGGGTACAGATAATCATAGCCACCAGGAAGGGTAATATCCCCTTAAAGATGGTCTCAATGGGTATATCCGGAGCAATCCCCTTAATCACAAACACATTTACCCCTACCGGCGGTGTGATTACCCCCATCTCGCCCATTAAGACGACTATCACCCCGAACCATATCAGGTCAACGTCGAGGGCGATAAGCACCGGGAAGAGGATGGGGATGAGGAGCACGATTAAGGCCATGGCATCCATAAAGAAGCCGCCGATGAAAAAGATAAGGGCGATGACCCCGACTATGCCCATGGTCGGCAGCGGCAGCCCCCCCACCCAGTCGGCCAATATGAAAGGTATCCTGGATACCGCCATAAAGTGACCAAAGACTATCGCCCCGGCAATAATGAAGAGAACCATGCAAGAGGTTCGCAGTCCATCTTTGGCCGCCTCTAGAAAGCTCCGCCAGCTAAGCTCACGCCGGACCAGGCCGATGACCAGAGCCCCGGCGGCGCCAATAGCCCCGGCCTGAGTGGGGCTGAACCAGCCGAGAAATAACCCCCCGATAACCAGACCGAACAAAACTATGGTCTCGGTAACTCCGCCAAGCGCCCCCGCCTTCTTTCTCCAGCTGGTGGGGGCTCCGGGGGGACCAAGGGTGGGGTTGCGCAGGCAAATAACAGCCACGGTCAAGACAAAAAATATGCTGAGCAGTAACCCCGGAAATACTCCGGCTATGAAAAGTTTGCCGATGGACTCCTCGGTCAATATCCCGTAGACGATGAGGACGGTGCTCGGCGGGATAAGAATCCCCAGCGTGCCGGCAGCAGCAACAGTGCCGGTGGCCAGGGTGTCGTCGTAGTGATACCGCTTCATCTCGGGAAGGGCTATCTTGCCCATGGTCGCCGCCGTAGCCGTCGACGAACCGCAAATGGCAGCAAAACCGGCACAGGCCAGCACGGTAGCCATGGTCAGACCGCCCCGTAGCTGCCCTATCCAGGTATAGGCCGTGTCATAAAGCCGCCGGCTGATTCCGGCGGCGAAGGCGAAAGAGCCCATCAGGATAAACATCGGGATAACGCTCAGCGGGTAAGAGGTAAATTGCTCGAAGACGTCCCGGGCTAGAATACTGAGGGCGGCTTCCGGGGTGGCCAGATAGGCAAAACCAGCCAGCCCGACCAGGGCCATGGCGAAGGCCACCGGCATTCTGAGCAGAAACATGATGAGGAGAACGCCGATACCAACAATGCCGGCGGTAACCGGGCTCATCTTTTAACCACCTTCGTTATTGAACTGATAAGCTCCTGTAAGAACAGCAGACACACCGGGAGGCTGGCCAGGGCAATCCCGTAGGCGAAAATACAACGGGGTATGTGAGCCGTAGCGCTCACCTCCCCTCCGGCTTGAAGGGAATAACCGAGCACAGACATGCGCCAGATAAGCAGGGCAAAGAGCCCCAAGCCGAGAAGATTAACCAGGCTATTGATAACGGTCTGGGCGCGCTTGGGTAGCCTGGCGACAAAAAACTCTACACGGACATGCCGGCCAACAATCAAGGTGATGGCGCAGGCAAAAGCAATGGCCACACTCTGCGCAACCCTGACCCAGTCCATAGCACCAAGGAGAGGCGAAAGAAAGAGCTTGGCCCCAGTAACATCGATGATGGTGATAAGCATCATCGTCAGCAGCCCGGCGACCCCGATCCACTCAAACCAGCCACTTAACCGACGATTAAACTTTTCAAATTTGCCTAACACTGAGCTCAACTCGTCATCTCTGGCGGGTGCGGGGGCTTTTAGCCCCCGCACCCAATCGTTCTAACAAAGCCTAGGGTTTCACCTCTGGAGGACCGGCGGCTGACGGGATGTGCAATTCTATCTGCTTGGCCGTCCAGTATTCAATTCGCTCCCGCAGAAAGTTAATCCAGCTGTTAACCTCTGCCTCGGAATACCCCTTATCCACCATATTTGCTATATAATCATCTATTACCGGTTCGACAGCTGCCTTAAACTTTGTCACCTCAGCCGGGGACAGGTCGATAAATTCTACACCCATCTCCAAGCCATAGGCCTGGCCGGCGAAATCTACGGAATTCCACATCAACATAGACCGCTCCTTGTACTCTCCAACCAGGGTGTCAAAGATGACTTTAATGTCTGATGGCATACTGTTATAGCTGTCCTTGTTCATCGCCAGATAAAAGGGATATGGATTGGTGATTTGCCAGACTGACGTCTCATATTGGACAACTTCGGCAAACTTGAACGTTTTGAGTGTTTCAAAGTTTGAAGCCTCCCCATCAAGGACGCCCTTAGAGATGGCATCATAGACCTCCGTCATCGGTGTGGGTGCCGGGGTTCCGCCCAGTGCTGCAATAACCTCACCAGCAAGCCCGGGGGCTCTTAGGGTTAGCCCCTGAAGGTCTTCCAGCGTGTACACCGGTGTGTCAGCGGTGCTTATGCCACTGGGGGTGGAAGTATTCATCCAGAGCACTCTCACATCATCAAATTCCGCGGGCTTAAACTCTTCATAGAAATCGTTGAGAGCGTGAGCACTTACCCAGGCGCTGGGATAGCCGAGGGGCAGACCGGCAGCTTCGGTAACGGGCATACGACCTGAGGTGTAATAAACATGGGAATAGCCTATATCAGCAATTCCGTCAATTACCCCGTCAAAGATTGCCTCAGCGGTAAGCAGGGTGCCGCCAGCAAAGTAATCAACCTGCGCCCGGCCACCAGTGCGCTCCTCTAGTTCGAGACAAAATTCTTCTAATATTATGGACTGACTGGCCGGGGGAGGAAAGTAATTAGCTACTTTTAGCTCTATTGTCCCTGTCGGAGGAGCCTCTTCCTCTGGTGGTGCTGGACAGGCAGTAGCAACTAAGCTAACGGCCAACAACAGTGCCAGTGGGATTAACAATATTTTCTTCATCTGAATTCCTCCTTAGTTAATAAGGCTTTGCGATGTGAAGTACAGTCCTATCCCATATACTACCTCCTTTGCAGTTTTTAGCCTCTAGATTCACACCTCCCTGTCTAAATGAAGAAGGGCTCAAAAGTACGCCAACGCTTGGGTCTTCTGAGCCCCTTTGCCACAAACCGTGTTCTCGCTTGCACTTACCATAGCTTTCCCCCACTTATGACTTCCCTATTCGGAAAACTTTGGTTCCGCAACTTGGGCATTTACCTCGAGTTACGATTAGTACAATAAACTATACCTGCCTGCGTTGTCAATACTCGTGCCAATCTAATTCAGGGTCCCAATCAATAAAGTATTCTTTGGGGATTCGTGTAAATTTTCATTCCCCTCTCAGTTGCAATGCTTACATCCGTATCTTTGGTGATCTTCATCCCTATATCCCTTACAAATCCTATAATTGTCAGTCCGCACCTTTCGCCAATTTCGACACCCAATTTTGTTACCGCAGTCTTTGTGGCCACAACTGGAATGTTCGCTCGGCAAACCTTTGACACCATGTCAGAGACCATCCTTCCGGTTGAGGTCGCAAATGTATTTCTAAAATCAATTTTATTAATCAGCCCGTAGCCTATCACTTTGTCTAGTGCATTGTGCCTTCCAATGTCTTCTGCTATGCAAATTGGTTCTGCCCCTCGTTTAAACAGTCCAGCTGAATGTATGGCTTCGGTTTCGGCATATATTTTAGATTTTAGGATCGCGTTGACGCCGCTAGCTATATCTTCTCTACTAACCTTAAAATCAGAATGTATTTCCGGAGGCCGATTTGCCTTATCCTCTTTCCTGGACAAAGTTACCTCAGCTATATTCTCTTTTACTGTTATTGATTCTATATCGACAATATCTTCTATAATTCCCCGCCCAAATAGATGCCCGATGACAAACTCCCTCTCCATCATGGGCGTTATCATCGCTGTGGTAAAATGCCCTCCGTTTATGATAAGTGACAGACCAAGCTCTGTTACTACCCTTTCCTTAGCCCTAGTGACTTCTGCATTTACCTTTGTGTATTCAACCCACTCCACGCTTCTATCTTTTGGCATTTTACCTCCGGACGGGGCCTCCAGCTTTCTCTAAATATAACAGCTTTAAGGCTGGCTGGCTAGCCTCGGTTCAAACAATTTTTTAAAGAATTGCTAAGCAAAAGGTATTGACAACTTGCTTCTGATATGGTAAATTTATATGTATGGCGTGAAAAATACGCTATATAAATAAAATGACATATTGGAGTAACTGTTGTCAGCAGGCATACTTCGTCCTCAAGCAGCGATGCTCACCCTATATGGTGACTATCTCCTCGGTCGTGGAGGGGAGATTGGCGTCGGCAGCCTGATAAAGCTGCTCGGCAATCTGGGTCTTTCCCAGCAGGCGGTGCGCTCAGCGGTATCCAGAATGTGTCGTGCCGGGCTGTTAAAGGCGAGGCGGGTAGGGCGCAAGAGCTACTATTCGCTGACCGGGGAGGGGAACAGTTTGCTGACCAAGGGCGCCAAGCGCATCTTTGAACGAAAAAACTCTCACTGGGACGGAAGCTGGAATATCGTCACCTATTCTATCCCCGAACAGAGACGCCAGGCCAGGGACCGGCTGCGCCTGGAGCTTAACTGGATGGGATACGGCACCCTGAGCGAGGCTACCTGGATTTCCCCCTATGACCTGACCAAGGAAGTGGAGGACCTGGCTGACCGGCTTGAGGTCAGGGATCATATCCAGATTTTCCAGGCTAAAAATCAGGGTCTCACCGATTCTAAAGAGATAGTGCGCCTTGGTTGGGATTTAAGCCGGATACATAACAAATACGCTAACTTTATTGATAAATATCAGCCCAGGCTGGAAGAGCACCTGAAGCAATTACAGGCCGGTGAAACTATCGAACCCAGCGAGTGTTTTGTGGAGAGGTTCAGTCTGATTCACGAATACCGCCGCTTGCCCTTCTTTGATCCGGACCTGCCCAAGGAGCTTTTGCCTGAGGACTGGCTACGCCCCAGGGCGGCCGCACTATTTCGTGAATACCGGGACCTGCTTGCCGAGAAAGCCAATGAATACTTCGACTCAGTGTCCCAGAACTACCGAGGCGCAGGGAGGGCTTAAACACTTAATCTGAAGAGTTATTTAGAGGCTAACTAACCTGAGGGGGTAAAAATGAGGTACGCAGAGACAGGGGTTAATTTAGAAATTGATCTATCCCGAGGAAGTATCGAGAAGGAAGGAACTGACCCGAGATTAACTGAACTTCACCTGGGGGGTCTAGGTACTAACGCCAGGATATTATGGGATAGGGTTCCCCCTGAAGTTGAACCCTTTTCTCCTGATAATCTACTAATATTTAGCGCTGGTCTTTTAGCCGGCACGCCTGCCCCTAGTGCTAATCGTACCATTATTTCTACCTTTTCTCCTCAGACTTTGTTAATGGCATATTCAATAATGGGAGGATTTTGGGCACCAGAACTGAAATTTGCCGGTTATGACAAAGTAATCATTCGTGGTAAGTCCCCCAAGCTGGTTTATTTGTGGATACACAATGACAAAGTAGAAATACGTGATGCCTCTCATTTGCAGGGTAAAGGCTGTCTTGAAACTGAAGAACTTATTAAACAGGAGTTGAAAGAGCCGAAAGCCCAGGTAGCTACTATTGGCCTGGCCGGTGAAAATAGGGTCTATTTTGCCTCCATCGAGCAGGGCAGGTCCAGTGCCAGTCGAGGAGGAATAGGCGCCGTTATGGGTGACAAAGGGTTAAAGGCGATAGCTGTTCGTGGAACAAGGGACGTCTTTGTTGCCCGACCGGCTGAACTTTTTGAGCTTTGCAGTGAGGTGCTGAAATACATACAGTACCGAGAGGAAAATCCAGTTAAGGGGGTGCCGCCCATTTTAGCCGGACTTGGGTCACCCCAAGAGATGACGCTACATGATGAGCAGTGGCACACTGCCAGTTTCGCCTGGGGAAATGCGCGCCACCGGAGAAAGGATTTTTGGAACGAGGAAGTCGAAGAGAAGTGGAAGGGGATTCAGGACAAAGCGGTGGAGCGGCTGATAAGTTGCTATAACTGTCCCATGAAATGCGGGGGAATAATTACCCACCCGAAACTTCAAAGATACATGATGAAATGCTACTCGAAACTTACTTATACAATGGCGGCCATGTCAGACCTGGATTTTGGTTTTAAAATCGCTGGTCTGGCTCAGGAGTACGGAGTGGACGGGTACACAACCCCACAAGTTATGGCCTTCGCCATTGAGCTTTATGAAGCTGGCATTTTGACTGACAAGGACATGCCAGGATTTCCATCCGATAACGAGGAGAGATTCTTCTGGTTGCTTGAAAAAATCGTTCGGCGAGAAGGGATTGGAGATGTTTTAGCCAATGGTGTTTATTGGGCGGCCCGTAAGATTGGCAAGGGGGCAGAGGCCTACGATCATAATACTATTAAGAAACATGAGCAGATCCCTATCAAACTAGGGGTGATGAACCCTATTTATTACCTCATGTGGTCCACAGGTGAGAAAATCAACATTACCCAAATTGAAGGGCAGATACCCCAGGCGCCTTTTGCCACTAAAGAGGAGAGAGAGGAGTTTGTAAAGGATTGGGTCCAGGTTCCTGATGAAAAGTTTAAGGAATTTATCTTGAACTGGGAGCCACGCACACTGCCACACTACCCAAATATTGAAGCAACTTGTGAACTTGTTGAGTGGCAAGAGACTATGCATTACATTGACGACGCCACCGGGATATGCGCCGGTTTGTCGTCATTTCCCATTAAGCCTCCCTATCATATACACAATTTACCGAGTGTAATCTCATCTGCCACCGGGATGGATATTGATGAAGCTAAACTATGGCAAATAGCCAAGAGGAACCGAACCTTAATTAGAGCCATTAATATAAGAAGAGGCATGAGGAGAATTGATGAGAAGCCGCCTGAAGACCATTGGAGGAAGAGATTCCCTGAGATGGAAGCTAAACTGCTTGATGAATACTATAAATATAAGGGATGGAATAATGAAGGTATTCCTACCAAAGAGACTTTAGATGAACTCGGTTTGGATTACGTTAGCCAAGACTTAGAACAGAGAGGTGTTTATAAAGAGAAAAAGGCCAAGGTAGCTAAGAGTGGTTCAAAAAGTGAAAAAAGTCAGCCAAAACCTGCAACTAAGAAGGGTTCTAAAAAATGAAAAAAGTTAAGGTAATCAAAATCGACGTTGATAAGTGCAATGGTTGCCGGGCATGTGAGGCAATCTGCTCCGCCTTTCACGCTGAGCCAAAATATAGCAGCACTAATCCGGAGAGGTCTCGGATTCGGGTGCTTTGGGATCCACTAAGAGATATTTATGTTCCGGTATTGGCCGGTGAGTATACTGAAGCCGAATGTAATGGCAGAGACATTTATACCATTGACGGAAAGGTATATGACGAGTGTAGCTTCTGCCGGGCTTCCTGCCCATCCCGTGACCTTTTCAAAGACCCCGATTCCGGTCTCCCTCTAAAATGTGATATGTGTGAAGAAGAACCGCCACTACCAGAGCCATTATGTGTTCAGTGGTGCTTATCTGATGCCCTGACTTACGAAGAAAGGGAGGAGGAAGGGGAAGAAGAAGAGAAGACGGATGAGATGGAGATAGGATTAGAATCATTAGTAAAAAAACATGGAGCCAAGGCAGTAAATGATACCCTTGCCCGATTAGCCAAGGAATAAAACATTAAGGCGAAAGAAGAGGATTAAAAAAGAAAGTGGAGACTGTAGCCCCCCTCAAAGAGGCGATAGATGCCATAAAAGAGGCTGGTGGAGAAGCCTTCAAATTATGCTATCAATGCGGATTATGCGATACCGTTTGTCCCTGGAACAGGGTTAGAAACTTTAGTATGCGCAACATAGTCCGACAGGCCGCCTTCGGCTTGCCTGAGATAGAAGGTGAAGATATATGGCGTTGTACTACCTGCGGAGCATGCCCTCAGCAGTGCCCCAGGGGAGTAGGAACGATGGACGTTAGTGTATCTTTTCGCAGGATTGCCTCGGAAGCAGGGATTTCTCCTGCTCCAATCCACAGCGTAAGGGCAAGCCTCGCTGCCGAAGGCAACCCCTTGCGTGAAGAACGAGCCAAGAGGGCAGATTGGGCAGAAGGTCTGTCTGTAAAAACGTTCACCGAGGGGATGGAAGTTTTATATTTCCCCGGCTGCTACCCCAGCTATGACTCAAGATTAAGAAAAGTAGCTACTGCCACCGCCAATATACTTAACAGGGCGGGGGTAGATTTTGGGATACTGGGTCCCAAGGAGAATTGCTGTGGAGAAAGCATCCGCAAGGCGGGCGATGAGGAATTATTCAAACGCTTAGCCAGGGAAAACATCAAAACTTTTATCGATAATGGAGTGAAGAAAATTCTTGTTTCTTCGCCTCACTGCTACCACACCTTCAAAAACGAGTATCCCGAATTTAAGGCCAACTTTGAGGTGGTTCATATCTCCCAATATTTATTCGAGCTTATTAATGAGGGAAGGCTTGAGCTTACCAAGGATTATAGGAAGAAAATTAGTTATCATGACCCGTGTTACCTGGGTCGGCATAATGGCATATATGACGAGCCCCGAGAGGTCCTAAAGAAGGTACCCGGTTTAGAACTGATTGAGATGGCTGATTCGCGGGAAAATAGTCTTTGTTGCGGAGGGGGAGGAGGCAGGATCTGGATGGACACTCCAAAGGGTGAAAGATTCTCCGACCTCAGATTAGAACAAGCTCAAGAGGTCGGGGCTGAGGTGCTGGCTACTTCCTGCCCATATTGCATCACCAATTTTGAGGATAGCCGGTTAACCCTGGAGAATAGTGAAGCTATAGAGATTAAGGACATCACGGAAATTATCCAAGAAGCGATTAGGGAACCGAATAAACCTGATACGGACGGAAAATAGTGGAAAAAGAACCAGTAGAACAAGAACCAGTCGAAGAACAGATTGTTAATAGTCCCGAAGAAAGTAATATCGGCGATGTTATGGTTGTCGGTGGAGGAATCAGTGGTATTCAAGCCTCCCTTGACCTAGCTGAGATGGGCTTTAAGGTTTACCTGGTTGAAAACTCGCCAGCCATTGGCGGCAAGATGGCCCAGCTTGATAAGACATTCCCCACCAATGACTGCTCCATGTGCATTGAATCTCCCAAGTTTATTGAATGTGATAGACACCCCAATATAGAAATCCTGACCTATACCGAAGTTGACAGGGTAGAAGGGGAAGCAGGTAACTTCAAGGTAACCCTGATTAAGAAGCCCAGATACATTTTAGATGATAAATGCCGGGGTTGTACTACCTGTACCGAGTACTGCCCGGTCAAGATCCCCGATAAATATAATCAAAACTTATCTTTTGCTAAATGCACCCATATATACTTCTCTCAAGCAGTCCCGCTTGTCACCTATATAGACCCTGATAGCTGCCTTTTCCTCCAGGACGAAAAATGCAACATCTGCGTAGGAGTCTGTAAGAATAACGCCGTAGATCTTCATCAAAAGGAGGAGAAGGTAGAAATAGAGGTGGGGGCGATAATTCTATCTCCGGGCTATGAGATATTCGACCCCAAGCTGAGGGGCGACTATGGCTACGGAAAGATGGAGAACGTGGTAACCAGTCTTGACTTTGAACGAATATTATGCTCCACCGGGCCTTACGAAGGTGAGATAAGGCGCCCTTCTGACGGGAGGCATCCCAAGAAGATAGCCTGGATTCAGTGCGTCGGTTCCAGGCAGGTTATCCCGGGCGGCAACAGCTATTGTTCAGCCGTATGCTGCACCTATACCCAGAAGCAGGTGATTCTGGCCAAAGACCATGACACCGAGATTGAGGCTACTATATTCCATAACGATATTCGGTCATTCGGCAAGGATTTCGAACGATTCTACCAGAGGACAGAGAACCTTCCTGGGGTTCGATTTATAAGAAGCTACGTATCAACAGGGAAAGAGCTGCCCGAAAGCAAGAATGTAACCATAAAATACTCTACTACCGATGACGGAGTAAAGGAAGAGGAATTCGACCTGGTGGTATTATCCGTTGGCTTGAACCCTCCTGATGATGTGGAAGAATTGGCTAAAAAGTTCGGCATCGAACTCAATTCTCACGGCTTCTGTAAAATCAATCCTGTTAATCCTATTGAGACCTCCCGCCCCGGAATTTTTGTAAGCGGAGCCTTCCAAGGACCTATAGATATTCCCGAGTCGGTTATGACCGCCAGCGGGGCTGATGCCCTTTGCAGTCAACTCCTTGCCTACCGGCGAGGGAAGCTGTCCAGGGAAAGGGCATATCCACCGGAACGGGATGTCTCAGGTGAGGAACCCAGAGTGGGGGTCTTCGTCTGTCATTGTGGAGCTAATATCGGGAGAGTGGTAGATGTTCCTTCGGTAGTTGAATATGCTTTGACCTTAGACAATGTTGTCCACGCTCAAGAAGACCTCTTTACGTGTTCTACTGATGCTGCCCAACGGATAGCAGACGCAATCAAAGAACATGGGCTTAATCGCGTGGTTGTCGCCGCCTGTACCCCCAGGACACATGAGCCGCTATTCCGGGACACGCTTCGTGAAGGGGGAATTAATCCCTATTACTTTGAATTTGCCAATATAAGGGAACATTGCTCCTGGGTCCACTCTCGAGAAAAGGAAGCCGCCACCCAAAAGGCAAAGGATATAGTCCGGATGTCGGTAGCCCGAGCTGTCCTTTTACAGCCTCTAAAGGAATTTGAGCTGCCGGTGGACAAAAGGGGGTTAGTGGTCGGAGGAGGCGTGGCCGGAATGACCAGTGCCCTGAGCTTAGCCCAACAGGGATTTGAGGTTTACCTGGTGGAAAAGGATACAGACTTGGGGGGAATGTCTCGAAGAATTCATTACACCTTGGACAATATGGATGTTCAAGCATATTTGAGTGATCTTATAGGCAAGGTTTACCAACACCCCTTAGTTCATGTATCTACTGATGCTACCATCACCGAGGCTTCCGGTTATGTGGGGAATTTCATAACCAAGGTGGAGTCTGGGGGAAGGGTCAAGGAGATAAAGCACGGCATAACCATCATCGCTACCGGTGCTGAAGAATATAAACCCACCGAATACCTCTACGGGAAAGATGACAGGGTATTTACCTTGCTGGAGTTAGAGGAGCAAATCGCCAAAGGAGAAGCAAGGGTGACTGGCTCACAGAGCCTGGTGATGATCCAATGCGTGGGCTGCAGAAATGAAGACAGAAACTACTGCAGCCGGGTATGCTGTAACAACGCTATAACCTGCGCCTTGAAGCTAAAAGAGATAAACCCCGAGATGGATATCTACATTATCTATCGAGATATGAGAACTTATGGGTTTGCCGAGGATTATTACCGAGAAGCGGCCAACCAAGAGGTGAAGTTCATCCGCTATGAGCCGGATGATAAACCCCAGGTAGAAGCTACCGAAGAGGATGGCAAGAGTATTCTGAGGGTTACCGTGACCGACCCCATTTTAGGCAAGAAGATTGCTATAGATGCCGATGCACTCGCTTTAGCTGCCGCCGTTATTCCTTCAGCAACAAGTAATGAAATATCCAAGTTATTCAAGGTACCTTTGAACCCGGATGGTTTCTTCTTAGAAGCCCATGTAAAACTAAGACCTGTTGACTTTGCCGCCGATGGCGTTTTTCTGTGTGGGACAGCCCACTATCCCAAGCATATACCGGAATCGATTAGCCAGGCTTATGGAGCTGCCGGCCGGGCGGCAACCATTCTTTCCAAGGATTCAGTCACAGCCTCTGGCGCTATTTGTGTGGTAGATGAGAGTGAGTGCGTAGGGTGCGGTCAGTGTCAGGCAGTTTGTAAATACGGTGCTATAGAGCTTCATGATACACCTGAGGGCAAAAAAGCCAGGGTTATCCCCGTCCTCTGTAAAGGAGATGGTCTCTGTAACGCAAAGTGTCCCACAGCGGCTATTTCCTTGAAACACTATACTGATGAGCAGATCTTTGCTGAAATTGACGTGGCGTTTCCAGCCCCGGTAAAAGTCCACTAATGAACAAAATAGGGTTGCTTTTAGGAGTGAGCTAAAAAATGGTTGTGAGTCACGAGTTTGAACCGAAGATTCTAGGATTTTTGTGTAATTGGTGTTGCTACGCAGGGGCGGACCTGGCTGGAGTTTCCAGGTATCAATACCCCACTAATATAAGGGTGATAAGGGTGATGTGCTCCGGCAGAGTCGACCCGAAGTTCATTTTCCGGGCTTTTGCAAAAGGAATAGACGGAGTGCTTATCGGCGGTTGTTGGCTTGGTGAATGCCATTATGCCACGGAAGGGAATCGCGAAGCATTAGAGATGACAAAGCGGTGTAAAAAACTCATGGAACGGATAGGGTTGAACCCAGAAAGATTGCGGATTGAATGGGTGTCTGCTTCCGAAGGAATTCGTTTTGCCGAAATTGTTACCAACTTCACCAAGCAGCTAAAGGAGATGGGACCTATTGGGGTAGGCGAAGGAAAAGATCTAGAGCAGTTAAAAATAGACCTTGAAGCAGCTGAAAGTTATATCAATAAGAAGCTAATCTCATACTATATTGACCCGGATAAGTGCAAGGCCTGCATGATTTGCCTTAGGAAATGCCCTGTAGAGGCGATCACAGGTGGCAAGAATCAAATCCATGTCATCGACCAGGAGAAATGCATAGGGTGTGGAATTTGCTTTCAGAGTTGTCCCCCTCGCTTTGGTGCGGTAACGAGGATTCCTGCTGAGCCAGTTCCTCCTCCTATACCCGAGGAGGCAAGAACTATAGCCAGAGAGGGCGAAGAAAAAAAGATAAATAAAGAAAATTGAATTTTTTCGGGATCCCCAAAGGCCTTATGACTTTTGGGGATTTACTATTTTGCTCAATCCCTAGCTGCCTGCTTGGCGGGGGAAGAAGTCTGGCCGGAAGGGGTCCCATCTGCCGACCAGCCGATCGAAGGCGGGCTGGGGAAAAGTTTCTTTGAACATCCGATAGTAATACAGCTCTTCTACCGAAGATAACCAGGGGTTACCCTCTACCTTGTTATGTTCTGCCACTTCCTTTTCGGAGACATGTTTCTCCGCCTGTGAGCGCATAATCTGGGCCACCCCTGAACCCTGGGCGAAGAACCGCTTTGTCTGGTAGATTATATGCTCCGGCAGGCAACCCTCAAATGCCTGGCGAAGAATCCACTTCCCGACCTGCTCTGGGCCGTGAATCTTGTAACCCAGCGGTATCTTCAAACTGAAATCCATCACCTTCGTATCCAGGAAGGGCGTACGGGATTCCATAGCATTGGCGGCATTCAGTCTATCCAGCCTTTGCAGAGCCGTATTATGGGCGACATTGAGAAGAAAGTCTACTATACTGGCAACTTCCTCCTGGCTCTTTCCCTGCTTGAACTGTCCATCATACCCACCAAGAAATTCGTCTGCCCCCTCTCCCGTAAAAACGCAGTTAGTATGCGGGCTGACAAATCTTCCCGCCAGGTAATTGGCAATTGCCCCGTGCACACAGCTTTCCTCAAACATCTCTATGTGGTGAATAGCCTGAGGTAATATCTCGTTTATCTCCTTTTCGCTGAACATCAATACATGATGCTTGATGCCTAAATAACTGGTCACATCTCGAGCTAGAGGAAGGTCCTGCCCTCCCTCCATGCTTACGGTAAAGGCTTCAATATCTGGCTTTATTTGTGCCGCCATGTAGGTTATAAGGCTGCTATCTAAACCGCCGCTCAATAAAATCCCACCCACAGCACCATCTTTCATCCGTTTCTCGGTGGCTTCTTGCAGCAGCTGAGCCAGTACCTTCTTCGCCTGCTCGAAGTTCTCAAACTCCGGCGTCTCCACCGCCCGACAGGTATATTTCTGGAATCCCAGCTCCTGGGAATAGACATAGCCAGGCGGGAACTCCTTAACATCGTCGGCTATACCAACAAGGCCCTTTGCCTCTGAGGCAAAGCACAATCTGCCATCGTTGTGCCCGTAATAGAGAGGTTTTACACCAGCCCAATCACGAGCCAGTACCACCTTCCCGTTGTCATTTACAGCACAGGCGAAGTCTCCATCTAGCTTATCGGCAAAGTGCGTGCCAAACTTATTATAGAAATGCAACACAGCCTCGGCGTCACTCATGCTTGATTTTTCCGGATTATATATGCGGCCGTCAAGGATAACTCCTTTTTTACCATCAGAGGTATGATGTGAGCCTGCCTTTGAGCCTTTACCTACGTTCAGCTCAAGGCATCCCAAATTTAGTTGCCCCTGCTTATTTACCCATGTCTCATCTGGTCCTCTATGTTTGATTCTCTTCAGTATGGAGTCTAATTCGCCTTTGTCAGCGCCTTGAGTTCCGGCAATTCCGGCCATAATCAGCATCCCTTCTTTAAGTGCTTATGCCTGCCTTACACCTTCACTTCTTGGAAAGCATCGAGCGTCTTAATGGCATGAAAACCGTCTATACAATAGGCATCGGCTCCTATTTCCTGGGCATATTCATCAGAGACGGCTGCTCCCCCAATCAAGACCTTGACCTTATCTCTAAGACCCTCCTCTTTCAGCGCTTCAGTTATCTCTCCCATGGCTACCATGGTGGTAGTTAGTAGCGCCGAAAGCCCCAGGAAATCAGGTTTTTCCTTTCTAACAACTTCCAAAATCTTTTCCGTAGGCACATCTACGCCCAGGTCATTGACCTCGTAGCCGGCTCCTTTGAGCAGGGTGGTAACAATATTTTTGCCGATATCATGGATGTCTCCCTTTACCGTGGCTATGGCAACTCTCCCTTTGGTTTCAATATGCGAGGCTTCAAGATGCGGTTTCAGGATATCCATAGCCGCCCCCACCGCTTCGGCAGAGGCTAACATGTCCGGGATAAAATACTCCTTAGCGGTAAATTTCTCCCCCACGACATGCATCCCCGCCGTCAGAGCCTGGGTAATTATTGCCTCCAGAGAAACCTTCTTCTCCAGGGCTTGCTGCGTTAGCTCCACCACCGCCGGTTTACCGACCATACCTTCCTCTATCCCTTCGTCTTCCGCGGTCTTTCTTCCCTGAATAACATTCTCCTTAAGTGAGGCGATTATTTCTTCACTCATTGCTTTCCCCCTTTTTCATATACATTAAGCCTGGGTAAAAGGCCAGGGATTTCCTGGAATATCTTAGCCGTAGTCGCCGGGTCTATATGCTCAACCGGTTGGGCAAGAAGCTGGTTCATCCTCTCATAGGCTAGGGCGAACACGTTATCGCCCTCGCCATCACCTTCAAAGGGATAAGGCGCCGAGAGCTCCCCCCTGCGCATAACCGGGCGGATATGGCGAACGTACATCTTCTGCGGTGTCTCCACCACCTCTCTTATCTGCTTTAAGGTTTCGTTAATATCACCTTCACCGACCCCTGGCGAGTTAAGGAAAAACTTAATCATCTTAAAATGAGCATCGTCCAAAACTGCCTGAAGCAGACAGAAAACAGCATTGCAATCAAGCAGCCCGTAGGCGCAATGCAAATACTGGGGTCCGCTTAAGGTTACCGCTATATCTGAGAATAACCTCTCTATTGATGCTTGTTGTCCCGGGGTCTTGGTATCACAGACACCCGCCGTAGAATAGTTGGGTATCTTGTAAAATCGTGCTATTTGAGTACAGTCAATATTATACTGGCTGGTTTCAACGGAACCATAGGAATCACTGAGGGTGTCCATCCGCGCTCTCACCGGCACACTACCGTAAAGCACCGGCGTCCCCTTGTTTACCAGCTGGCTCAATGTTATACCGGCTAGAACCTCGGCATTTATTTGAGCCAGAATGCCGGCTTCTTTAATGGGGGCGGTGGTCCCGGCTTGGGGTGAGGAGGACACCACTACGGGCAGTCCCCTTCGGCAAACCTCGATAAGGATATCGGTGGTATCCTCAATAAACTGTAAGGGGCTCTTGACCAGACAGGTGATAAAGGAAATAATGGGATTTTCCTTGAGCTCCTTTTCGCCACCCACTATTAGTTTTGCCATGTTCACCACGTTGTCAAGCTGTTTTAGGTTGGTCAGCCCCGACATAAAATGCTTGGTGGTGTTATTCAGGGAAGCAAAGAATTTGTTAACATCCTTGTTATCTTCGGTGATATCCTTGTCCTGAATATTTACGGTACGGATGTAGCCATCCAGGGTCTCCAGGTGCTCGCAGACATGCGCCGACTTACACAGGTCATCAACAGTCCCACGTCGGGGGTGAAATTCCGGCACTTGAATCTCGGTACTACGCTCAGACTTCTTGACGTAGGTGGGGAAGTCAACATCCAGCCATATATTCGTTTCCGAGCCGGAAATAAAATATACCCTCGGCTCCTCACCATTCATTATCAGGGTATTTTCCGGATTTCTGGCACCCAATTTGACCGTCTTGGGAGTGCTATCAAGGGCTTGCAGGACAAGCTTCTCCGGTATTTTTATAAGCCAGCAGGGACTCTCACCGGAGGAAATTACCTCAACCTTTGCCCCATTAGCATTGAATATATCTGCCGCCTGGCGGTTAAAGGATATCAGGCCGGGGTCACTCAAAATTTCTATTGACGCCTGATGAATCCGCAAGACCTGCTCATCAGTCAGCCTCTTATAGGGGTTTTGAACTAAAATTCCTTCTCTGGGCATTACCTTCTCCCGTCAGTCCACGATGCCTGGTATCCCTGAAAGCACCCGCTGTCTTGCCTGTGGGGGCAAGCTGTATTTATTGCTGGCTATAAGCTCCCTTACCTGTTTTGATGCCCTCTGCCAGGTGCTCTTACTCCTCCTAGCCTCCCACTCCTCCCGGCTATTCCTATCGCTCAAGTTTGTATAGTAGTGCTCGCGGCGCATAAAGCGTCTGGTGTGCTTGGCGGTGATAAAGTTGCCTCCCGGCCCTACCTTTTTGATAAGGTTAAAGGCTAAGGTATCATCGTTGACCGCTATGCCCTCAACGGCTCTCATCACCATTCCCAGTATTTCGTTATCTATGACAAACTTCTCATAACATACCGTTAAGGCGAATTCCATAAGTCCGGCGGCATCATGGATGAAATTAGCCCCGGCTAGGGCACAAAGCAGGTTAGTAATGGCAGACTCGTAGCCACTCTGGGCATCCAGCATCTTGGCATCAGTCATACCACCAGTGGCATAGAAGGGAAGCTTATAGAACTGTGCCATCTGGGCACCAGCCGCACTTAGCAGTCCCATCTCCACTGAGCCAGCAAGGTACTTAAAGTCCCTGAGGTCAACACTAGAAGCTACCGAGCCCATTATGGCCGGCGTTCCCGGATTGGCGATTTGAGCAAGCATTATCCCCATCAGTGAGTCCACAGTCCCTATCACCAGATTTCCGGCGAGGGTTATCGGTGAAGTAGCCCCGCACAGTGGTTCGGCAGGGCATACCACGGGGATGCCACTCTTTGAGATGACTATCAGCATGTCCCCGTACTGTCCATCCATCTTCAGGGGGCTTATACTGCAGGTTATCATGGAGATAAGGGGACGCTCCCGGAGCGCTTTAGGAGAGCCAGCCACCATTTCTGCCATTCGTATTACCTGCTTTGCCCCATCAAGGGTGTAAACACCTCCCATAACATGCTTCGTGGTGTTGTCCAGCCCGGCGAAAAACCGGTTTACGTCTACTCGCTTCACCGGTATGTTGTTGGGATAGGTGGGCAACATGAAAAGGTGAATGTTATCCAGCCCGTCAACCAGTTTAGCAATGCGCCTTAAGTCTCTCATAGTGGCCAGGCGCTTCCTGCCCGCATTCGGCTCATAGATATAGAGGGCAGTTCCCCCGGTTCCGGTGTATACCCGGTTACCGCCCAGGAGGATGTCATGCTTTTTATCTTTACCGCAGAGTTTAACCTCTGACGGCGCCATCCTTATCAGTTCTAGAGCTTTCTCCCTGGGCAGGCGCACCCGGCGCTTTTTCTCATCCACCCAAGCTCCAGCCCCAGCAAAGAGTTCCAGAGCAAGTTCCGAGTTTACTTCAAAGCCCACTTCCTCGATTACCCGCATTGCGGTCTGGTGAATCTTATCTATGTCATCTTTGCTGAGGAGCTTAAGGCTACCCCCGGTCAGTCCCTTTCGAATCATGTTCTAGATTTTACCTCTTATCAATACAGATATGCCTATTAGCTAGAAAACAAAAAGGCGGTGGGAAGTCTACGCATCAAATGCGGAAGATGGTAGATAAAGGCGAGGGACACCTAAGAAGTATTACGTGGAAAGCAAGCCAATTTGGCGTTTTGCGAGAGGAATTTCAGAAATGAATACCAACAAACCAGCTAAAGTTTACTATGGATAGACCAGCTATTAAGTGAACCAGTCTTCGGGTAAGGTCAGTCAGTTAAGTGGACGAATGAACGACCCCCCACGTTACAGCCATCTTTCTAGCTTTAGGTCACTCCATACCTCATAATGAAATTTCCTGCTCCTTTCCTAGTGGCTTAAAACTCATTATAGCAAACCGTGCCTGCTTTGTCCAGTATCGGCTTGTCCTTTGTCATTCTCTAACGGCTACAATCAGTGCCCCTGGCCCAGCATGGACGCCTAGCGCTGGCCCAAGTCTTACTATTTGAGGCACTACATTAGGAAAGAGCGAACCTACGTACTCGGCTAGTGTTTGAGCATCGTCAGGGGTGGTACTATAAACTATAGCTAAGTCTTCAATGTGTGATGCTGAACTTATAAACTCATGGAGTCGGTCTATTCCTTTACTTCGAGTGCGTGCCAACTTGGCTGGGCGAATCTCGCCGTCACGCAGGGTAATTAAAAGCTTCACAGGAAGCTTTGATCCTATTGCAGATAGAGCCTTCCCCAGACGCCCACCTTTGACTGCGTATTTTACAGTGTCCAGAAGTGCCAGAGCACGCATCTGGCTAATAGTCTCATGAGCTTTGTCTACCACCTGCTGTAGACTATGTCCGGCTGCTGCGGCTTTAGCTGCAGCTATGGCAACAAAACCTTGCCACATTGTCACACCTTTAGAATCGATAACTTCAATCCGACATCCTTTCTTTTCCACAACCTCCTTACCTACTAGCGCAGCATTATAGACGGCACTGTGCTTGCTGGTGATGTGAATAGAAACAATCTCCCTAGTTCCTTGAGCTGCTTCCTCATACGCCTTGGCAAAATCCCCTGGTGATGGGGCTGCAGTAAATGGGTGAACCGGGCTGGTCAGCAGTTTACGATAGAATTCATCGCTATTTATATCGACTCCGTCGCGATAGACTTCGTCACCAAAACGAAGATATACTGGCACGACGGTAATACCTAAGTTTTTGGCTTCCTCTTGCGTAATGTCCGAGCCGCTGTCGGTAAAAACTCTAACCCCCATAAGTTGACTACCTCCTTGGTATACACCTTTTGCCAAGCCCCCGCTGCCACACTTCCATTTTAGATAGCCGTCCTGCCGAAATGGACCAGTAGGACGGTGATAATGAGGAAAATCCAGTAGAAATCAGGAACTGGCCCCCACCACCTCTTGTGCCACCAGATTTTGCCCTTGCGGAAGCTCTTAATCCCATAATATGGATTAAGGACAAACCATAAAAAGTCTTCCAGCAAACCGTGCCTGCCTTGTCCAGTATCGGCTTGCCCTCTGTCATTCTCTAACGGCTACAATCACACTCTATGGAAGCCCTTTCTCCCTCAATGCTATAGCTAAAACGCCTGGTCCGCCGTGCACACCCAACCCCGGTCCGAGTCTAGCTAATAGAGTGTGCTCTTTAGAGAACATAGAACTCGTCCTCTTAACGAGGGCTTGCGCTTCATCAGGTGTAGTGCTATGCAAAATGGCCAAATCCTGAATTTCTGTAGCGTTCTTCACAAAATCCAATAACCGGTCTGTGCCTTTAGAATGGGTTCGGGCTTGGCCGGAAGGCACTAACTCTCCATCTCTTACTGTTAGTAGAGGCTTTACGCTTAATGCTGAGCCCAATAGTGCCTTCGCCTTGCCAATTCGCCCCCCTTTGGCTAGATATTTAAGTGTATCGAAGAGAATGAGCATATGCACGTTAGGAATAATCTTACCTACCTCATCCGCTATCTGCTGCAGACTCATTCCGGACTTAGCCATTTTAGAGGCCTGTATAACTATCAGCCCAATAGCAATTGATACTGTCTGCGAGTCGATTATCTCAATGGGGCATCCTTTCCCTATCATTTTCTTTGCCATCATTGCTGAGTTATAGGTGCCACTCAGTTTAGCCGAGATATGGATGGAAACAATCCCATCAGCGTCCTTTGATAGTTTCTGGTAAACATCGGCAAAATCCTGAGGTGTGGGCTGAGTGGTGTTGGGGTGGACACGGTCATGTAATAACCTTTTGTAAAACTCATCTTCAGTGATATCCACGCGGTCACGGTAGACCTCTTCTCCAAATCGCAGATATACCGGAACAACTGCAACATCTAGTTCCTTAGCTAACTCAGGTGGCAGGTCGGCAGCGCTATCGGTAACTATTTTTACTGGCATGAATTCCTCCCTTTACCAAGGTTTGCTGAATTATAAGGCTTTTACCTGTTTTGTCAATTCCTATTTGGTCTAGGCATATGCTAAAATATGCTCAGGGGAGTAATAGAGATGACGGTTGTTTTATCCAAGCCGGAAATCCAGCGCCTGCTGAAGAAAAAGCCACCCTTAGTTGAAGGCTATATCAATCTTGAGGAGCAGGTGCAGCCTAACGGCGTTGACCTTACCCTGCGTGAGATTGCTCTGCCCCAGTCATCGGGTAGGATAACCGTCCAGAACAGCCAGAGGCTGGTGCCGGAGCTGGCGCCGCTGGTCTTTGACGGGATGGGTTTTATTGACCTTATGCCCGGCGCCTATATTATTACCTACAATGAGATTGTCCACCTGCCCAAGAATATTATGGCCTTAGCCAGACCCCGCTCAAGTCTGCTCCGCTGTGGTGTGAATGTGGGCACGGCAGTATGGGACGCTGGCTACTCCGGGCGCTCCCAGTCCCTGATGGTGGTCTATAACCCCCAGGGGTTCCGCTTGCAGAAAAACGCCAGAATCGTCCAGCTTATTTTTCTGAAGTTAGCGCAAAAGACGGAAGGCTATCGGGGTGTCTATCAGGGGGAGAATATAGAGTAGTTGTTTGCTAGCGCTTGTTAATCCCAACCCTCCCCGTTTTTGGCAAATGTTTTTTCTTCCCACCCTGCCCACCCAAAAAGGTTTCACCTCTTTACAATCTCCTTGCCCCACCCCCAAGGGAGGGAAAGAAATAAGCCGCAGATGCCCCCAATAAAGCGGGGGTAAAAAGCAAAGCCTAATGGGGGGTATCCACTCTATAACGAACCGCAGACGCCCGTAGGGCGGGTGGGTGGGAAAACATACCAAGTGGGAGTGGTGGAAGGGTTGGGAAAAAGAGCTTTCTACACTACAATGCTTAGAGCCGCCGGTACCACCCAGAAGGAGGCGGGGCACTCCCCCAGCAGCTCACCATCGGCATAAACCAGTACTGGCTCCGGAGATTCAATGGCGATGTGAGTTGCCTTTTTCATCTTGAATTTGGGGTGATTAACATGTGTCCCCTTATATACCGTGGGCAGTTCTTTGAGCAGCTCAAACTTACCCATATCCCCCACGATTGCCAAATCGAGCAAGCTATCGCAGAGCTCAGCCTCAGGTGCTATATGCATTCCGCCGCCGAGGTAACCGCCGTTAGCTACCGCCACATTCAGCACCCGATAGTTCTCCACCTCGTCCCCCACCCTGACGACCACCGGTTTATTCTTATAGACGAACAGAGTCCTTAACAGCCCGGCTACATAAGGAATAGTGCCGCCAAAGAACTTGGGCAGGCGCTCGGTTTCTTTCACCACGGCGGCGTCAAAGCCGACGCCGGCGGCATTGATGAAAAAGCGCCGTAAGGTCTGTCCTTTACTCTGGTACTCAACAACGCCGACATCAATGGACAGCCTTTTGGAACTGGTGAGGGTGGAGCAGGCAGTGGCGTAATCGCGGGGGATACCAGCCGAGCGGATAAAATCGCTGCCGGTGCCAGTGCTTATTATGCCAAGAGCGGTTTTGGCGGTGCCGGTGGAGTGGAGTATGCCATTGGCGACCTCGTTCAGCGTTCCATCTCCGCCCACCGCTACCAGAAATCGATAACCGTCGCTGGCGGCTACCCGGGCTAGCTCTATGGCATGTCCCACGCCCTCGGTATACTGAAAGTCAAAAAGGAGACCGATGCGCTTTAGTATCTTGCTGATGATTGGCCACTTGCGGCGGGTGGAGTAAGCTCCAGCCACCGGGTTAACAATTACCTTGACACGTGATGCTGACATTACCTTGCCTCAGAATAGAAGTAATCTATTTTACCATAAATGTCAAGCCAAATGGCTAGTCCAGGTAGCTTATCTGGGAGGAGGGTCTTGGCTTTATATTAACGGCTATGCCGGCTTCGCGGAAGAGGTCAACAAAGGAATTATCGTCATACTGACCAGAGCTGACGAACCGCTTTATCTTGGCGTTGACCAGCATCTTGGCGCACAGCACGCAGGGCGTATGGGTGCAATAGATGGTGCTTCCCTCAAGGCTGACGCCGTGAAGGGCGGCCTGGATGATTACATTCTGCTCGGCATGGATGCCCCGGCATATTTCCTGCCTTTCCCCTGAGGGTATTTTCAGCGCGTCGCGGAGACAGCCAAGCTCAAGGCAGTCCTGAAGCCCGGCGGGAGCGCCGTTATAGCCGGTAGCCAGTATGTGTTTGTCCTTTACCGCCACTGCCCCGATGTGATGACGCCGGCAGGTTGAGCGCTCCGCCACCACTGAGGCTATCTTCAAGAAATACTCGTCAATATCGGGTCGGGCTAATTTCTTCATCTTAACTTTGAGATAATTTTTTTCGCTTCCTTCTGTAATTCTTCCAGAGAAGATTCGTTTATTATGGTGAAATCAGCCACGGCGATAGGCCCACCCTTATTGGTGTTCTCCAGCTCCGTCCTATCGCGGCTGGTTGCTTCTTTTGGGGTCAGACGCCGGCTTGACCTTTTGCTCAGGCGGGTATACCTTGTCCCGGGTGATGACCATACTGCCACCAGGCAGAGGTCTTCCCCGTAGCGCTCTTTTAGATAGATATATTCCTCCCAGGAGTAAAGACCGTCGATGACCACATTGGAGGTTTTTAGTGCCTCTTTAATGCGGGGCAGGTTGAGTTCGGCGTATGCCGCCATACCGTGCTCCTTTCTCAGGAGCTCCCTGACCAGGCGCTCGTTTTCCTCGCTTGGCTTTAAGCCCCTTTTCTCCATCTCCTCGTCGGTGAGGTCGCCGAATCTTATCCTGGTAAAACCGCTCTCCTCAAATACCCTGGATACTTCTGATTTGCCGGCGCCGGTCATGCCCACAATTGAGACCAATTTCACGGACTTAATTATAAGAGAACGGTGGGCAGAAAACAAAGAGGGAGAAAGACCATTTATTTAAGCTTATCTCTTTTTCCCACCCCCTCCCCCGTTTTTGGCAAATGTTTTTTCTTCCCGCCCGCCCGCCCTCAGAGGTTTTGCTCCTCAGCCTTAGTGGGAGGGAGGGTGGGAAGCAAGGCACTTGTTAAAAGGGGGTGGGTGGGAAATAATACCCAGTGGGAGCGGTGGGGGGATTAACAAACGCTGGCAAAAAATCAGTTATGGGCATAAGGAATGACCTGTGCTATAATCCATTTACATAAAAGAAAATGCCCAGACAGATTAATCTAGCCAAGATAATAGAAAAACAGCTACCCGCCGAGCTGGTCAACTTTATGTGGCTTGCCGGCGAGATAGCCATGACCCGTCAGGAAAGGGTGTACCTTGTCGGTGGGGTGGTGCGCGACCTGCTGCTGGAGCAGCCCAACATTGACCTTGACCTGGTGGTGGAGGGGAATGCCGTAGAGCTGGCTCTGCAGCTGAAAGAAACTAACGGTGGGGACATCACCACCCACCTCCGTTTCAGCACGGCGAAACTCCGCTGGGACAGGTGGAGCGCCGACTTCGCCACCGCCCGCTCCGAGACCTACGATAAGCCCGGAGCCCTGCCCAGGGTGACGCCGAGTTCAATTGATGACGACCTCTCCCGCCGTGATTTTACCGTCAATGCCATGGCTGTCCACCTCAACCCCGGCGACTACGGCAAGCTGCTTGACCCCTGCGGCGGGCGCAGCGACCTCAAGAAGAAGGTTATCCGCGTGCTTCATGAGAAGAGCTTCACTGATGACGCCACCCGCATCTGGCGCGGTCTGCGCTATGAGCAGCGGCTTGATTTCCGCCTGGAGAGAAAGACCCAAAGCCTGCTCAAGCGGGACGTGGATATGCTGGATACCATCAGCAGCGACCGCATACGCTACGAAATTGAGTGCGTACTGCAGGAGAAATACCCGGAAAAAGTCCTCAGCCGTGCCGAGGAACTGGGGGTGCTGGCAAAGCTTCACCCGGCGCTCAAGGGTGACGGCTGGCGTGAGGAAAAATTTGCCCAGGCTCGGCAGCTGACCTCCCCTCACCCCCCGGAAATCGGGCTCTATCTAGCCCTCATCGCCTACCCCTTAAATGGCGAAGAAGCGGAAAGCCTCATATCGCGCCTTAACCTGCCCAAGTCTCTGGCGCAAACGGTCAGGGATACCATCGCCCTTAAGGAAAAAATCAAGCTGGTGACTATCCCCGGGCTCTCGGCGAGCAGTATCTATAACTTCCTTGACGGCTACTCCGCCCAGGCTCTGGTGGCTAGTTCCCTGGCCACCGAGTCCCCCACCGCCAGCCAGAATATCCGCTACTTCATCAGCAAGCTGAGGCATGTTGAAGCCTCGCTCAGCGGCGATGACCTAATGCGGATGGGTGTTGCCCAGGGTCCCCAGGTCAAAGAGGCACTTGAGCTACTGCGCGAAGCCAGGCTGAACGGTAGGGTAACTACCAGGGAGGGGGAGGAGGAGCTAGTCCGAAGGTGGCTGGCGGAAAGGGAGGGGTGAGGTCTCAGCCAGATAACACTCCACGTTTTGCTTCTGGAGACTCTCATATATCCTCTCCGCCTCCGCTCTGTCCTCTAGCAGGGTAAACAGCGCCGGTCCCGAGCCAGCGAGGTGGACATTTGGGGCGCCGAGCTTTACAAAGTGCTCTTTATAGACCTCCAGCCCGGGGAACTGCTCAAAAGCGACATTCTCAAAGGTGTTGAACAGCATTGATGGCTTAATTTCCCCACCCTCTTTTAATGCTTTTATAAAATTTTCCGTAATCTTGCCATCGGTGTAGTGGCTGGGCTTCAGGCTGGCGTAGAGCCGCTTTGTCTTCTCCGCCATCCGGGGCACGTCCGGTATCATCAACACAACCCATCTCTTGGGCAGGGGTGGCAGGGGGGTTATTATCTCCCCCCTCCCTTCCGCCAGCGCCGTGCCGCCGTAAAGAAAGAAGGGGACGTCTGAACCCAGCCTTGGGGCAAGCTCAATTAGCTCCTCTAATGATAGACCAAGTTGCCAGAGTTTATTCAGCCCGTATAATATGGCGGCGGCGTCACTTGAGTCCCCGCCCAGCCCTGAGCTTAGCGGGATACGCTTGGCGATTTCTATGGTTGCCCCCTTGGCGCAGCCGGTTGTCTCTTGAAGTAAGGCGGTCGCCCGTGAGATGAGGCTCTCCGCCACCACCAGCTCCGGGTTATCGCAGCCGAACTTTATATTATGGCTCAATTGGAAGCGGAGTCTATCGCAGAGGTCTATGCTCTGGATGACACTGCGGATTTCATGGTAGCCATCGGGGCGTTTAGTTAGTACCTCAAGGGTCAGATTAATCTTTGCCGGTGCCAGAAGGGTCAACATCATTCTTCCTTAAACACCTGCCGCAGCCGCGCCCACTCCTCAAGGCTTAATGTTTCGGCTCGCCGCTGGGGCGCGATACCCGCCCTTTCCAATAGAGATAAGACCTCAGCCTTTGATACCTCCAGCCCTTGAGCCAGGGAATTGGCGAGTTGCTTGCGGGGGGCGGTAAAGCCAGCCCGCACCACCTCAAAAAAGCTTTCCTCATCAACCGCCACCCTGGGCTGGGGAGAGGGGTCAATGCGCAGTATTGCCGAATCGACCTTGGGCGCGGGATAAAAGCACTGAGCGGGGACGTCGCTGATTATCCTCGGTTCGCCGTAGAACTGGACGCTAACGCTGAGGAGGCTCATCTTGCCGGGCTTAGCCACAATCGCCTCAGCCACCTCTTTCTGCACCATTACAATCATTACTTTGGGTTTGGCTGAAGCCTCAAGAAAGTGGCGCAGCACGGGGGAGGTGATATAGTAGGGGAGGTTAGCCACCAGCTTATAGTCGGTTGCCAAATTTTGGGGCTCAATCTTGAGCACGTCTTCGTTGATGATGGTGACATTATCAAAAGAAGCCAGGGTCTGCTTTAGTGCCGCCGCCAGCTTATTATCAAGCTCGATGGCAATCACCCGGCCCGCTTTTTGAGCCAGCTCCCTGGTGAGGACACCAAGCCCGGGACCGATTTCAACAATGACGTCGCTGGGGGTGAGCTCCGCCGCCGAGGTAATAAGCTGGAGCACCTCCCCGTCAATAAGAAAGTGCTGCCCCAGTCCCTTCCTCGCCCGGAGGTCAAACTGGCGCAGCAGTCTTCTGGTTTGAGTTAACAGTGAGCCCGTCACCTTACCCCCTAAGCCATGGCATAGCCGCCGTCTACGCTGATTGCCTGCCCGGTTATCCAGCCAGAGGCATCCGAAGCCAGAAAGAGCACGGCACTGGCGATATCCTCCGCCCTGCCCAGTCGGCGCAGGGGGTAGGTTTTAGCCATCTTCTTCTTTACCTCGGGCGTCATCTTGTAAAAAAGCCCCCCGCTCCGCCACATACTTTCCGAGCCTATCTCTTCATCGCTGGCCGGGGGGACTGTCCCCAGGCAGACCACGTTGACGTTAAGCCCGTAGCGCCCGACCTCCCTCGCCAGTGACTTGGAAAAGGCGATAACCGCCCCCTTGGCGCCGGCATAGACAACCTCTCTATACTCCCCGATTTTGCCGGCATCGGAGGCAAGGCTGATAACCTTGCCCCTTTTCTGGGCAATCATATGCTCAATTACCGCCCTGGTGCAGTTGATTACACTCCAGTAGTTGGTATCAACCTCTTTTATCCACTCCTCCCTGGGTTTCTCAAGGAACAGGCGGTCGTATATCCAGCCCACGCAGTTCACCAGGATATCCAGCCGCCCGAGCTCATCCAGCGTTTTCTTCACCAGCGCCTGGCACTGCTCGGGGTCGGTGACATCGGTCTTGGCCATTATTACCTTGCCGCCCTGCTTTCGGGCTAGCTTGGCTGTTTTCTCCCCCTGCACATCATCTATATCGGCAATAACAACGTGTGAACCTTCCCTGGCGAAAGCCATGACTATGCCGCGACCGACATTTGAGGCACCACCGGTAACAATAACTGCTTTTCCCTCTAGTCCGAGCTCCATTAAGGGTAATTACCTCCTGTCAACAACTTGAGGCCGTGCACCCGCCCTCGACATCGCCTAACAGCTTGCCTGAGTCAGCCAGCTCCAGCCAGGTAACCCTACGGCACCCAGAGCTTCTATTTACCGCTGCTTCCTCTCGGATCTGACGGGGTTCATAGGGCTCCGCCGCGTAGGACCCAGCCTTCAACGCCGCTTAGCCCAGGTAGTCCTACCAGACAAAGGCCTCAAGCAGGAATTCGACCCCGCTATAGCGGATTGCGAGTTCAGGGCACCGCTGGCTCCCCGTCTAGCACGACCTCAATAAAATGCTAACCTTCATCTTGCGCTTTGTCAAGCCAACTTCCCCTGCTCAACGGTTCTCTTTCTTCCCACCCAACCCACCCTCAGAGGCGAAGCCTTATAGGGCGGGAGGGTATGGGAAGAAGAACACCCACTACTAGGGGGATGGGGCAAGGTTAGCCAAAAAAGAAAGCCCGGGGTATAATCCCAGGCTTTCTACCAGTGAATTGACGAGCTTAACCTATTTCTGTTGGGGTTTAGCCATAACTGCTTTAAACATCTCCTCATCGTAGGGATGACCCTTAGCCAGCATCTGCCTTAGTTTTATGACATCGATATCGGTGCTACCGGTTACCTTCTTGGTATTGAAGGCACTCATACCCATATCAAACTCCCCATATGCCCCGGCATTGGCTGCCCACCACCAGATTATTTCCGCCTTGGTTCTCTCGTAGGCTACCTTCTTCTGGGCTCTCAGCAGGCCAAATGACACAGCAACCTGCTGGGGATACAGGTTGGCAAATGTCCAAGCCATATCCATGCATGCCTTATCAAGCAGGGACAAATCCTTGGGCAATGACTTGGCCAGTTCCTTGGCTTTTTTCCTTTCCTCGCCAGCCTTGAACTCGCCGTAGGCAATCTCGCCGTTTTCCACGTACTTATCGGTGATGACCTCTGGATTGCGAATGAAGCTGCCATCCTGCTTCAGCACCGGCACTACCTTATGGATATAGTTCTTGCGAAACATCTTGTAGGCGCTCCACTGCTCACAGGAAACGGCATTCCACATAGCGTCCTGCATGGTCATTTCGACGGACTTGAACTGGCAGGCGCCACCCATAGCTGTTGAACCGTGAAGCGGTCCTACCTGACCAAAGGTAGCTGTATCAGCTGCCACCGTAAGGTCGCAGACGCCGCCTATCTCCTCGCCACCACCGATGCTCATGCCGTTAGCCCGACGAATAAAGGGTTTGGGCGAGAGCCACACGGCATCAAAGGCACGCCAGTAAACTGACATATATTCCTGGCAGTCCAGCGGCCTCATAACGTAATGCTCAGAATACTCAGGGACATTGCCACCAGTGCAGAAAGCCCTATCGCCAGCCCCGGTGAAAACAACGCAAACCACGCTGGGGTCATGTGACGCTTTATCAAAGGCAACCGCAGTGGCAGCCAGCATATCCAGGGTATAAGAATTATACTGTGCCGGATTGTCCAGGGTAATCCAGGCAACATGAAGGTCCTTTACTTGGTTACCATTGGGGTCAAGCAGTGGTTTCAGCTCATAGGTGGTGCGTGGCGGCTCCGTCCGCTGAAGACGCTCGTCACTGGTAATCCGATGGTTAAGTATCTCGTCTTTTGGTGACCGTGGTACCCAATCTAAAGCCATTTATAATACCTCCTTTTTGCTTTAATTTTAAAAATCTGGTGTTAATACTATTCGCTTCATCAGGCTGGTAGCATGAGCTTCTTCATATGCCTGCTTTATCTGGCTCATCGGTCTGGTCTCAACAAAGGGCTCTATATTTATCTTGCCGTCTAGGACCATCTTCAGAACCTCAGGGTAGTACTTGGGCAGACAACCCCAGGAGCCCATAATATCGGCATCAAATGCCATTAACCTTGACAGTGAATACTCGTTCTTCTGCATACCAAAGCCGCATATCACCAGCTTGCCGATGAATGATAGCAGCTCCAGCGCAATTGCCTGACCATCGCCGGTGCCCGTCCATTCAAAAATCTTCCAGCCGTAGTTTCCGGGCACACCCTTTTCCTTGCAGTAATTGCGGAACTCATCCTTGATATCTCTAGGGCTTTTATCTACCGAGCTGATAACATGGGTGGCGCCAAAGTCAAGGGCTCTTTTGAGTTTCTCCGGGTTTCGGGCGATGCCGATAACCTCTTTAGCGCCCAGCGCTGAGCAGATCTGGGTGGCATATACACCAAGACCGCCGGTAGCGCCGACAATTATAGTCAAATCACCCGGTTTTACCCCGGCTCTCATCGCTGCCTGGTAGGGTGAGGTTACGGCATCGGCAATCACGGCGAAATGAGAAAGGGGAATCCCCTTCTTATCCGGAATGAGACATAAGTCGGCTGAGGGGACTACGATATGACTGGAATTACCGCCGTAAATCCCCATGCTGTTCCCCGGCATCTTCTGTGCCAGGCAGCGGTTGCCTCTACCGGCAGCGCATATGGGACAATTATTGCACGGCATCACCGCCGGGATAATTACCTCCTTGCCCAGCCACTTCTCATCACCGGCGATTACCGTGCCGCTGATTTCGTGCCCCAGGGTGAGCGGTGGCTTGTTTACCGTGGGCACGCCATCATAAAAATAGCCGAGGTCGGTGTGGCACACCCCACAGCCAGCAATTTCAACCAGCACCTCTCCCGGCTTAATCTCGGGGACATCAATGCTTACCTTTTCCAGTTTGCCTGGCTCTATCATCTGCCAGGTTTGAATTTTATCCGGTATGTTCGCCATAACTTTGCCTCCACTCTACAATTGCTATTATTAAAAGGGTAAAACTCAACCTTTTATTCCATCACCCCCTCACCAGGGACTCTCCTCAGATGATTGGGACAGTCTAAATAGTAAGTTTATCGTCTGAGCCTACCCTGTGTCAACAAGCTATGTACCGTGGCTTAGACGAGCCACCAGACGCATCGGTAACCTTTTCTCTACCATTCTGGCTTGGGTGGCGGCAATATCATAGGGGACACGGTGGAGGCTGATCGTTTTGCTTTCGCTATCATAGATAGCATAACTTGCCCGGGGGTCGCCATCACGAGGTTGTCCCACGGCACCGGGGTTGATAATCAGTCGCTCCTCACCGAGGACAGTCTCCTCCTTGGTTGAGAACTGGCTGAAGGAGCAGGAGCCCCCTTTATCATACTTGAATATCGCTGGCACGTGGGTATGACACACCAGACAATACTTTGACTTGAAGTAGGTAAAATTCTCCCTGGCGGTACCGATTGACAGGACATATTCCCAGATGGGCTGCCGGGGACTACCGTGGACCAGGGTAAAATCATCCCTCTCAATAGCCAGTGGCAGGCTCTTAATATAGACCCTGTCCGCCGCGGTCAATTGCCCTGCCGTCCACTCACAGGCGGCGGCAGCATCGGGGTTAAAATCAGAGGTGTCTATTTCACCTATTGCCGCTAGGTCGTGGTTCCCGGCGACACAAATATGCTGGGCCTTGCGCAGGAGTTCAATGCACTGATGCGGGTCTGGTCCGTAGCCGATAATGTCGCCCAAACACCACAGCTCCTCCACCTCCCCCTTCTGCTCGATGTCAACCAGCACCGCCATGAAGGCTGTTAAATTGGCGTGAATATCAGCAATTATGGCGTAACGCATATACCACAACAATATAACAGCTTTTTTGTTAGATAGCTAGAGCCAGGTTGCTCTAAACTGGGACCTCCAGGGTTACCGTTGTCCCCTTGCCTGGCGCTGATTGTAGCGTTAGCCTGCCCCCGATGAGCTGGGCTCGTTCTTGCATCCCGGCTAAGCCAAGCTTGCCGGCGACAGTTAGGTCTTCCATCCTTTCCGGTAACTTAAAACCCTTGCCCTCATCTTTGACAGTTAGGACGGCTTTATCATCACCGAATTCTACAGTGACCCAAGCCCTTGATGCCCCAGAGTGCTTCCACACGTTTCTTAACGCCTCTTGGGCAATACGGAACAGCACTAACTCTGTCTCGGGAGGGAAGCGGCGCACCGAACCACGCACCTTCATCTCCACAGCTATGCCAAAGTGCTCGGTCAGGTCGGAGGTCAACCACTCCAGCGCTGGCAGGAGGCCGAGGTCGTCCAATACGGATGGTCGCAGGTCCTGGCTGAAACGATGGACTCCATCCAGTATCTTGCTGGTTTTCTGCCTTAGCTCCTTCAGAAGTTTGCTATTCTCAGGTGACAATTTATCGGCGGCAGACATGAGCTTATCCACCTGGCGCAGGAGAATTACCAAATCCTGGGCGGTCTCATCGTGAAGCTCCCGGGCAATGCGCTTACGCTCCTCCTCCTGGGCTCGGGTGACCTGCTGGAGGTAGAACCTCAATCTCTCTTGCAGCTGTTTTTGCTTGATTACATCTCTTCTGTGCCTCTCAAGCCAGAAGTTCACCAGACCACCAATAAGAATAACACCAGCGGTCTCAAAGAGGGCATCGGGCGGGCTTGGGGATACCCAAAAGACCCGGGGTAGCATAATGACGAGGGCAACTGCCAGGCTCGCCAGCCCTGCCTTTATCCCAAAAATAAGGGCGGCGTAGGTTATTGGCAAGAGGAAGAAAACCCGCTCCACGGCGTGGCGGGTTAAGCCCATAAAGGCAAGGAGAGACGGTGAATCTGTGCCCAGTATCTGCTGCGGGTAGTGCAAAACTATACCGAGGGCAAACATTGCCAGCACGAGCCAGAAATGATAATTAGATATAACCTTTGACATCGTATTTAAGCCAGGCGAAGGTCAAGGCAGGTCTTCCAGGGTGAGCAAGCCTCTTCTCAGCCCGTATAGTATAGCTTCAGTGCGCGAGGCGACCCCCAATTTACTAAAGATGTTTCCCAGGTGTACTTGGACGGTGCGCGGGCTAAGGAAGAGCTGTCGGGCAATCTCCTTGTTGCTTACGCCGGTGGCGGCTAACTTCAATACCTCCATCTCACGTTCACTAAGAAGTTCGGTTGCCTCGGTCTCACTGCGACCGGGGGATACCAGACGGTCTACAACCCGGCGGGCGACCACAGGGTGAAGCACCGACTCGCCAGCATAAACCGCTCGAATGGCATCAATCAGTTCGCGTACCTGCACACCTTTCAGTAAATAGCCAGCGGCTCCCGCCTCTAGAAGGGCAAAGATGTACTGGTCATAGTCATAGGCAGTAAGTATCAGTATGGCTGTGGATGGGTGAAGCGCCTTTATCTTCTTGGTAGCTTCTATGCCATTAAGCTTGGGCATGGCGATATCCATCACAATCACGTCTGGCTTTAGCTTGGTAGCCAGCTTGACCGCCTCCTCGCCATCGCCAGCTTCACCGACGACTTCCATATCCGGCTCACGCTGCACAAACTCACGAGTGCCCTGCCGTACCATCACATGGTCCTCAGCCAGCAAGACCTTAATCTTGTCCATGACAGCCCCGAAATTTCCTCCACCGCAATTATAAACTACCTTACTCCTCACTTCAATGTAGAACATGCTTAGAAAATAAGCTTCCAACTAAGCATTTCTGGCAGCTAAAAATAAGCCTTATATCAGATGGCAGTTGACGGGTAATATAGTAAGCTGAAAGTGGATGAGTGATGGGGTGGGTTAGCAGGAAAGGAGGTAAGAAGATGAAAGCGAGGACTATCAAGGGAAAGGTTGTAGCCAAAGCGACTAAGGGCGAAGAGGTCATAGCTGTAGCCCCGGAAGAAATCAAAGACCACCTGCAGTGGGGTAAGGCTCTCTTCGAAGCAAGACATTACGAGGAGGCTCTGGAGGAATTTGAGGCCGTTCTTAGGACGGCTCCGGGCAGTATTGAGACACGAGTCTGGATACGCAAGACGAAGGAGGCACTAGCCGAGCCAAAGGTTGAGGCAGTAGCTGAGGGGGAGGCCCCCGTTGCCGAAGAGGCTAAACCCAAGGAGTGTGTCTGGATGAAGCTTGGCATGGTCTCCTACCGCATCTGCACCAATAACTATGACTGTCTCACCTGCGAGTTTGACCAGACGATGCAGGAGCAGATGGCTAAGGGGGATACCCCAGAGCTTGAGGCAGCACTGGAGAGATTTAAGCAATTACCGGGTAACCAGAGAGTTTGCCGCTATGCCCTCAAGGGTGACGTTTCCTACCGGCTTTGCACCCGCCTCTTCCAGTGTACCACCTGCGAGTTTGGGCAGAGCATGGAGGATGCCCTCCAGCGGAAGCTGGATAAGCTAGTCGCCCGGCGGGCAGCCTTAAGCAAGAAGGTAGCTAAAGCGTAGCCAAAGCTGCAACTAGTGATTGTGAAAGGGTGGGCGCTGTAACAGGTGCCTGCTCTTTTTATATTATTCCCCCACCCCCTTCAACTTATGTTTTTCTTCCCACCCACCCGCCCTACAGGCGTTTCACCCCCTTTTATCAGTTCTCTATCTTCCCTCCCGCCCTCTGAGGCTGTTGCCCATTACCTTATTTCGTTACTCCTTCCCCCCCCGAATTGAAAGAGTCAGAGAGAGGTGAAACCTTATAGGGTGGGTGGGTTGGGAAAAAGAAACTCAGTGGTGGGGTAGGGGGTGGTTGCTAAGTGAATATTTAGACCCTCCCCTTGAATTCATGCTATAATTTTGCCATGAAGGTCAAGGATTTGGGGGAGTTCGGGCTGATTGACCTCCTGGCTAAGATGGTGGGCGGTGGGAAGGATAGGCACCTCTTAATCGGCATTGGCGATGATGCCGCCGCCTGGCAGGGTGACGAGTCAGTACAGCTGGCTACCGTGGACTCCTTCATTCAGGATGTCCACTTTCCCTCAGGTTTAGCTTCCTGGAAGGAGCTGGGCTGGAAGGCGCTGGCGGTCAACCTCAGCGATATTGCCGCTATGGGCGGCTTGCCCCGATACGCCCTGGTGTCATTAGCCCTGCCCGATGATACCGAGGTTGACGATGTTACCGCCCTCTATGCTGGAATGCTTGAGCTAGCTAAGAAATTTAGTGTTACCATAATCGGCGGCGATATTAGCCGTGCTCCATTAGTAGCTATTACCATTGCCGTTTTCGGCAGCAGCCGGAAAAAACAGCTATTAAAACGCTCCACCGCCAGGGCAGGAGAATTAGTGGCGGTTACCGGCGAGCTGGGGTCAGCTGCCGCCGGGTTGGAGATGCTGACCAAGGGGCTTAAATTTGAACCCCAAGCCGCCGCCCTTTTTAAGAACGCCTTTCTTCATCCCCTTCCCCGAATCGCCGAGGGGCAGTTGCTGGTGGAGGAGGGAGTAAAGACGGCCATAGATTTAAGCGACGGACTGGTTTCAGACCTGAACAAGATACGCAAGGCGAGTCAGGTCGGTGCTAGGATAGAGGTTGAGCGGGTGCCAGTTGAGCCCAAGGTAAAAGCCGCCTTTGGTGACAGAGCCCTTGAGATGGCACTGGGTGGGGGGGAGGACTATGAGCTTCTGTTCACGGCAAGGGCTGGGGTCATAGAGAGGGTGAAAAGAAAAGCCTCCTGCCCGATAACGGTAATCGGTGATATTATCGCTGGCGACAAAGGCGTAATCCTAGTTGATAGCCGGGGGAAGCCGGTTAAACTTGCCCGGGGAGGCTGGGAGCACTTTATTACGAGATGAGCCACCTTGAGATAATCAGCCGTAGCCCCGAAGAGACCCAGAAAATCGGCGTGAAGCTCGGGGAGCTGGCCCTGCCCGGAGATATTGTTCTGCTGGTGGGGGGCTTGGGGGCAGGGAAGACCTGCCTCACCCAGGGTGTTGCCTGGGGGCTGGGTATTAAGGAGTATGCCGCCAGCCCCTCGTTTGTGGTTATCAGGGAGCTTCAGGGGCGCCTGCCCCTGTATCATATTGATTTCTACCGCCTTGACCATCTGGAGGAGATTGCCGAGCTTGGCCTGGACGATTATCTCTACGGTAAGGGCGTCTGTGTCCTGGAATGGGCGGAGAAGGGGTTGAGCCTGCTGCCGGAGGAGCACTTACTAATTGAAATGGGCTATCTCTCTGATAGTGAGCGCAGCCTTAAGTTCAAGCCCGGCGGTAAGCGCTACCGAGAAATAGTAGCAAAGCTAAAATAATGATATTAGCCATAGATGCTTCAACCGATAACGCCAGCCTGGCTCTGGTTCAGGAGGGCAGGGCGCTGGCTGAGGCAAACTGGCGCTGCGAGCAGAACCATACCGTTGAGCTACTACCCCATCTGGCTCGCCTGCTGGGTGAGGCTAAGGCAGATATTAAGTCTATCAGTGCTGTTATTGTAGCCAGGGGGCCGGGGAGTTTCAACGGATTGCGCGTCGGCGTTAGCACCGCCAAGGGGCTGGCCTTCAGCCTGGGGATTCCCATAATCGGCATCAGCAGCCTGGAGGTGGTTGCCTACGAGCATGCCGAAACTGGTCTGCCTGTCTGCCCCATATTCAATGCCGGCAGGGGGGAGATTGCCGCCGCCATCTACCAGAATAAAGATAGTAATTGGTCTCAGCTGGTCGCTGAGCATATAACCACCGTTGATGCCCTATGCTCGGGGATAACCGCCAGGACCATATTCTGCGGCGAATTTGTATCACAAATTGCCGGCGAGCTGAAGAAAAAGCTCAAGGAAAGGGCGGTGATAGCCGCCACCGAACCCCACCGTGCTAGATTGCTGGCTGAGCTGGGGAAGCGGCGGCTTGATGCCGGCGATTATGATAATGCCGCCACCCTGCAGCCACTCTACCTCAGGCGGCCGGCAATCACCCAAGCCAAGCACCGATAATTAAGGAGAGGAAAATGGCAAACTGGCCTCAGCCATCAGTTGATATGAATAAGGAACTGGAGATGTGTTTTGCCTGCGGGCAGAAAAACCCCATCGGCTTGAAATTGAAGTTTGGCTGGGATGGCAGGGTAGCTAGGGCAGAGTTTACCCCCAACAAGCTCCATCAGGGGTGGGTGGGGGTGGTTCACGGCGGGATTATAAGCTGTCTCCTTGATGAGGCGATGAGCTACGCCGCCCTGTTTAGCGGGGCAAACAGTTTAACCGCTACCATGCAGACCAGGTTCAGGCGCCCCCTCCAGATAGACGAGCCCCTCGCCGTCACCGCCTCCCTCACCAAGAAGACGAGAAAGCTGGTTGAGGCTAAAGCCGAGATGTCGCTCAGGGACGGCACGGTGGTCGCCGATAGCACGGCAACTATGTTTGTCATCGGTCAGAAAGGGAATACTAAAGGAGAGTAACCATGGAAAGATCTTTAGTTTTAATTAAACCAGATGCTATGGAGAGGGGCTTGGCGGGTACTATTATCTCCCGCCTGGAGAAGCTGGGGTTCAGGCTGGTGGCAATAAAGATGCTCCACCCCGATAAAGCCCTCGCCCAACGCCACTATGCCATCCACAAGGACAAGCCTTTCTACGATAGCCTGGTAGGTTATATCAGCTCAGCCCCGATAATCGCCTGCGTCTTTGAAGGGGAAGGGGTGGTGGAGGCAATCAGAAAGGCGATGGGGGCAACTGACCCGGCTAAGGCGGATAAAGGAACGATAAGGGGTGATTTCGGTGTGGATATTGAGCGCAACACCGTCCACGGCTCTGATTCAGTAGCCACCGCCGAGGAAGAAATAAAGCTCTTCTTTGCCCCGGATGAGATATTTAGCTATTGAATCCTGAGGACGGGGACAGCCTTACTCCACAGCTCGTCCATCTGGTAGTATTCCCGCTCAAACTGGGAAAAGATATGAATGATGATATTGCCAAAGTCAAGCAGGAGCCAGCCTGAGTCTACAGTCCCTTCGTGGTGAGAAGGCAGGACGCCTTCATGTTTTAGTCTGTGCCCGACTTCGTCGTAGATAGCCGAAATCTGCCGCTCCGATTCGCCGCTGCATATCACAAAGTAGTCAGCGAAGCTGCACACCTGGCGGGCATCAAGCAGAACAATGTCGCTTGCCTGCTTATCGGCGGCAGCTTCCACTGCCTTGTGCGCTATATCTATTCCTTCCAGTAACCAGCCTCCGCACACTAGCCTATTAATATTATATCATAGATTACTTATATCAACCTCACCCCCTTAGTCCCCCTCTCCATTCTTGGAGAGGGGGAAGGTTTTTTAAAAAGAGGGGGCGAAGCCCCCTCTTAAACACCCCCAATTAGTCATTTCGCCCCCTCTTGGACTCCCCAATAAAGTGGGAGATTGGGGCAAAGCCCCCTGAGGGTGGGAGGGTGGGAAAGAAAAAGTTAGATTAGAAATGGGGAGAGGCTGTTTAAGCTTTATGTTATACTTAAATTATGAAGGAGCTTCTTTTCGGCACTGGCGGTAGCCCCCACAGCTCCAGGACGCAGTCCACCATAGACGGCATCAAGCGCGTCGCCGAGCTGGGGCTGGGCTGCATGGAGCTGGAGTTCGTCTACGGGGTGAGGATGGGGGAGGCGGGGGCTCGGCTGGTGGCGGAAACGGCATCTCAGGAAGGGGTAAAGCTATCGGCTCATGGCCCTTACTACATTAACCTCAACGCCCGCGAGCCGGAAAAGGTAATCGCCAGTCAGGAGAGGATACTCCAGACGGCCCGCATCGGCGCCATATGCGGGGCAGAAAGCATCATCTTCCATGCCGCCTTCTACCTCGGCGACCCGCCGGAGAAGACCTACAGTACGGTGAAGAAATACCTGGGGGAGGTGGTGGACCAGCTCAGGCGGGAAAATAATGGAATATGGGTCAGGCCTGAGGTCATGGGTAAGCCCACCCAGTTTGGAACCATAGACGAGATACTCAATCTGTGCGCTGAGCTTGAGGGGGTGGGTATCGGCATGGACTTCGCCCACTGGCATGCCCGCAACGGGGGGTCTAATTCCTATCCCGAGTTTACCTCCATCCTCCAGCAGATAAAACAGCGACTGGGAGACCAAGCCCTGAATAATATGCATATTCACGTCTCCGGTATTGCTTATGGCCAGAAGGGGGAGAAAAAACACCTGAATTTGCCGGAGTCAGACTTCAACTATGTTGAACTACTCAGAGCCTTAAAGGACTTTAGCGCCAAGGGGCTGTTAATCTGTGAGAGCCCCAGCCTGGAAGGGGATGCCCTGCTCCTCCAGGAGACCTACCATAACCTGTAAATAAGGCGGCGTTTTTTTCATTGACAGCTGTTTCTGGTATAATATAAAGGTTAGATTAAAGTATGAAGGCAAGTTGGATGCGCAATAGCTTAATCTATATCATTATATTGGTTGCCGCTGTAGTTTTGATATTTCAGTTTATCCCATCGCCGGGAAAACCGACTGAAATTAGCCTGGATGAAGCTATAGCTATGTCGCAAGATGGCGAGATATCCGAGCTTACCATGGAGGGTGATGAGCTACTCATTACCGCTACCGACGGGGCAGAGCTAAAAGCGGTTGTAGGCAACCTTACCCTGGTTGACCTTAAAGAGCTGGGGCTTAATCTTGAGGGAATAGACTATGAGGTAAAACCGTCGGGGTTTGACTGGGGTAGTCTGCTGATAGGTTTCATTCCCCTGGTCCTCTTTGGCGCCCTGCTCTTCTTCCTTTTCCGCTCGGCGCGGGGGGCTAACAGCCAGGCGATGAGTTTCGGTCGCAGCCGTGCCCGCCTCTTCCCGGCAAGCACGCCAACGGTGACCTTTGATGATGTCGCCGGGGTGGAAGAAGCCAAACAGGAGCTGTATGAAGTTGTAGAATTCCTCAAGTCCCGGGAGAAGTTCCAGAAACTTGGGGCACGTATCCCCAAGGGAATGTTATTAATAGGCCCGCCGGGTACGGGAAAGACGCTGCTGGCTCGGGCAGTAGCCGGTGAAGCCGGCGTGCCCTTCTTTTCTATCAGCGGCAGCGAATTTGTGGAGATGTTTGTCGGTGTCGGTGCCTCCAGGGTGCGTGACCTCTTTGAACAGGCAAAGCGTAATACCCCCTGCATTATATTCATTGATGAGATTGACGCCGTAGGTCGCCATCGTGGTGCCGGGCTGGGTGGGGGTCATGATGAGCGGGAGCAGACCCTCAATCAGATTCTGGTGGAGATGGACGGCTTTGACACCAATACCAGCGTCATTATCCTGGCGGCTACCAACCGCCCCGACATACTCGACCCGGCGCTGCTTCGCCCCGGCCGCTTCGACCGGAGGGTAGTTCTTGACCGGCCTGATATTAATGGCCGAACCGCTATCCTCAAGGTTCACTCCAAGGGCAAGCCGCTGGCGGAGGAAGTCAATCTGGAGGTGCTGGCCAGGCAGACCGCCGGTTTCAGCGGCGCTGACCTGGCTAACCTGCTCAACGAAGCCGCCATCCTGGCGGCACGGCGGGGCAAGAAAGCCATCGAGATGCAGGAGCTTGAGGAATCCATAGACCGGGTGATTGCCGGTCCGGAAAGGAAGAGCCGGCGGATAAGCCCCAAGGAAAAGGAAATCACCGCCTACCACGAGTCAGGGCATGCCCTGGTGGCTAAAATGCTGCCCAATGCCGACCCGGTGCATAAAATATCAATCGTGGCTCGGGGGATGATGGGTGGTTACACCCGGCTTTTGCCTACTGAAGACCGCTACCTGATGACCCGCTCCCAGTTCAAGGATATGCTGGCTACCCTGATGGCGGGGCATACCGCTGAGGAGCTAATCTTCAATGAGATGACCACCGGCGCTCAGAATGACATTGAGGAAGCCACCAAGCTTGCCCACAAGATGGTAACCAGCTACGGAATGAGCGCAAAACTGGGCCCAAGAACCTTCGGTGACAAGCAGGAGATGGTCTTTCTCGGGCGTGAAATCTCCGAGCAGAAGGACTACGGTGATAGGATAGCTGACTCGATTGACGACGAAGTCGACAAGATTATCCGCAATGCTCATAGGGTGGCTAAGAGTATTCTAACCAAGAATAAGGGAAGATTAATCCATATTGCCGAAAGGCTCATTGTTCAAGAGACCATAGAGGGCGAAGAGCTAGAGGCAACCTTTACCGAACCCCTGAGCACTAAGATAAAAGCCCCCGCCTCAACTCCTCCCCAGGTGGAGAAGGCGCCACCGAAGGCGAAGGCAAAGCCGGCGACCAAGAAAGCCAGAATCTCACCCCAGATTATCCCCAAACAAGCTCCAGCCTCCCCCTAATGGTTATGAAGTGACAGCGGCGTGATTGAGATTACAAAAAAGCCAATCTCCCCTGAGCTTGTGATTAGTAAGGTCAAGACTAATTCCAGCGGCTGTGTTGCCACCTATGTTGGCTTGATTCGCGATTCCTCGCAGGGCAAAACGGTGGTCTCGGTAGAATATAAAGACCCCAAAGGAACAGCGGAGGAGGGGCTTCAGCAGATAGCCAGCGAAATCAGGCAAAGGTGGCCGGTGAATAATATAGCCATCTGCCACAGGATAGGCAAGCTCAAGGTAGGCGACATCAACTTTCTCGTTGCCATCGCTGCTGCCCACCGCGAGGAGGGCTTTGCTGCCTGCCAGTATGCCGTTGGCCGCTTTAAAGAGATGCTGCCCACCCAGAAGACGGAAACCTATCTAGACGGCAGCACCTCGGTTGCGGTAGAATAGCTGAAGTTTGGCTGATTTAATGTCAGAGAATCAACCCTCCGGGCCAGCGGTAGAAGTAGACAAGTTATCATTCAACTACGGCCGTCAGAGGGTACTTGATGAGCTATCATTCGGAGTGCCCCGGGGGATAAGCTTTGGTCTGCTTGGTCCCAATGGCGCCGGCAAAACGACCCTGATTCGGCTGCTGGTTGGTCTGCTCCGCCCCAAATTGGGCACCATCCGTGTCTTAGGGCGGAGACCCTCCCCTAAAATAGCCAACCTTATCGGCTACATGCCCCAGTTACCCTCCCTCTATGCTGAGCTATCGATTGCCCAGAATGTTGAGTTCTTCGCCCGTATCTATCACCTGACGGATAGAACCGAGCGTAAGCAGAGGGTGGAGGCGGTAATCAAGCTGGTTGATATGTGGGAGCATCGTAATAAAAGCATAATGAGCCTGAGTGGGGGGATGAAGCAGAGAGCCAGCATGGCCTGTGCCATAGTCCACAACCCACCGATGCTCTTCCTTGATGAGCCTACTGTTGGTCTTGACCCTGAGCTGAGGGTTACCTTCTGGGAATATTTTAGCTCCCTCACCCAGCAGGGCATTACCCTGATTATCTCCAGCCATACCATGGACGACGCCGCCCACTGTGACCGCCTTGCCTTTATGCGTGATGGCAAGTTTGTTGCTCAGGGCACCCCCGCTGAGTTAAGGCAGGCTACGGGACGCCCCGAGGCTAGTCTGGAGGACGCCTTTCTTTACTTCGTCCGCCGGGGGGAGGAGAAAAAGAATGTCTAGCCGGACGTTTACCATTGCCGGCAGGGTTATGCACCAGCTGGTAAGAGACCGCCGTACCATAGCCCTGCTTGTCATCGTGCCCCTGGTTATAGCCAGCATCGTGGGCGTCAGTGTCCCCGAAAAGAGCATGCTAGACTATATTGCTCCGGCGGTACTGGCGGTGCTGATACTCTTCTTCGGTTTCCTTCTGACTGGTATCAGCGTCCTCAGGGAGCGCACCCAGGGGACGCTGGAACGGCTGATGGCATCACCGGTCTCGCGGCTGGACGTCGTGGGCGGTTACCTGCTTGGTTTCCTGCCCTTCGCCCTGCTGCAGACGCTGATTATATTTTTCTATATGGTCTATGTACTTAATGTCATCTACTACTGTGAGCTGTGGCAAATCCTCGTCTTTCAGGTGATTATCGGCATCGGCGCCGTCTGTCTGGGGACTTTCTGTTCCGTATTCGCCAAAAACGAATTTCAGATGGTGCAGTTCATTCCTCTAATCATCCTGCCCCAGGTATTCCTCTGCGGGCTGCTCTGGCCGGTAGGTCAGATGCCGGATTATCTGCAGTGGGTAGCCAAGTTCCTGCCCCTGACCTACGGGGTGGACGGCATCAGGGCCATGATGCTTTACGGGCAAGACCTGCTGGATATCGGCAAGGAGGTCGGCGTGCTGCTTGCTTTTGCCGTCGGGCTGTTGATACTGGCGGCTGTTACCCTGAGGAGAGGTACTTCCAGCTAGAATTTCGCCATTCCTATTTCTTGCGGCTTACCACCAAATCGGCTAAATCCTTTAGCGACTGGCGGCTGGGGTTATCCGGCAGGAGTTCAAGCCGTTGGCAAGCCTTAGTGCAGTACTCCGAGGCAAGCTCATGGCACTGCTTAGGGATTTCAGAACCGCGGACTAACTCTATCGCCTGCTTTATTCTTTTCTGCTTCTCCGCCTCCGGCATATCCTGGTTATTAAATAATTCCTCCACCGGGTTATTTTTGGGGTAGCGCTCAATAAGAAGCATTGCCGGCAGGGTAAAAGTCCCCTGGGCTAAATCCGAGCCTATGGGCTTGCCCATTTCCTTCTCGGTGCCAGTAAAGTCCAGTATGTCATCTATAATCTGGAAGGCGATACCAAGGTTATAGCCGTACTCCCTCAGGATTTCAACTGACTCCTCCGGTGCCTGGCTCAGAATACCCCCCGACTCTGTCGCCAGTGAAAAGAGGGAGGCGGTCTTGCTGGAAATCCTCTCCAGGTAATGGTCGGGGGTCTGCTTCAGGTTAAAGGCGTCAAAGGTCTGAGCCAGTTCCCCGCTGGAAATAATCTGGAGGGTCTTGGAAAAGAGCCTTATTACCCGCAGATTGTCGGTGGCGGCAGCAAACTCTCCCGCCTTGGCAAATAGATAGTCACCTAATAGCACTGCCCTGTCCTCACCCCAGAGGCTGTTAATCGTTGGTTGGCCCCGGCGCATGGGGGAGTTGTCAATGGCGTCGTCATGGACTAGGGTGGCATTGTGCATAAGCTCAACGGCGGTAGCCATGGGCAGGAGCAGGTCGAGATTGTAGTGGTGGAGCTTGCCTGATAGTAAGGTAAGAGCGGGGCGGATTCCCTTGCCCCCGCTCAGGGTGTAACTCAGCAGCTCAGCCAGACGGGGGAAGTCAACCTTGCTCACGGACTTTAGCTGGCTCTCCACCTTAGCTAAATCTTGCTGAACCGGCGCGTAGACCTGGCTAAGTTCCAAGACGCTTGGTCTCCTCCTCAATCAGCTTGTCATCAAGTTTGGTGAACAGGGGCTTGGGCTCAAGCAGTTTTTGCCCCGCTGGCGGAGGATGCAGCCTCCAGCCGTCATCCTGGACATCACCCTCAAAGCCGAGATATTCGTGCAGCTTCTGGGAGCTGAAGGGCAGGAAGGGATATAGCGCTGTTCTCAGGCAGGAAATCGCGTAAAGAGTTGCATACAATGAGTCGGCGGCAGCCTGTTTATCTTCTTTAATTATCTTCCACGGCGACTTCATATCCAGGTAGCGGTTGGTGGTATGAGCTAGTTCCATAGCTAGCATTATTGCCTGTTTGAAATGGCAGGCGGCGAGAAGCCCGTCCATGCCCTTAAGGGTATCCTCAGTCTTATCAATGAGAGCCTGACTGTGCTCATCAAGTTCCCCGGGTGTCGGCACACAGCCATCAAAGTTCCGGTAGACGAAGGTAAGCACGCGGTTGACCAGGTTGCCGTAGGTTGCCACCAGCTCATCGTTGTTGCGGCGGACAAACTCGCGCCAGGAAAAATCGGTATCCGAGGTCTCGGGCATGTTTATGGACAATAGATAACGCAGGGGGTCAGGCTCATAGCGGGATAGATAGTCAGGCAGCCAGACCGCCCAGTGGCGGCTGGTGGAAAGCTTTTTGCCTTCTATGGTTAGAAACTCGTTAGCCGGCACGTCGTAGGGCAGATTTAACCCCCCGTAGCCCATCAGCATCGCCGGCCAGATGAGGGTGTGAAAGGGGATGTTGTCCTTGCCGATGAAGTAATAGCTCTTTGCCCCCTCCTCCCAGAAGGGTCGCCATCCTTCCTCGTTCCCTTTGGACTTAGCCCATTCCTTGGTTGCTGACAGGTAGCCGATGACCGCCTCAAACCAGACGTATATGCGCTTATTCTCAAAGCCGCTGACCGGCACCGCCACCCCCCACTCTATATCGCGGGTGATAGCCCTATCTCTGAGTCCCTCCTTCAGATAGCGCTGAGTGAGGGCATAGACATTGGGTCGCCACTGACCTTGTTCCTTCACCCAGGCTGAAAGCTCTTTCTGGAAGGCGGAGAGCTTTAAAAAGAAATGCTCCGAGTCCTTGAACTGGGGGGTGGTGCCGCACAACCGGCAGTAAGGGTTGATTAACTCCGCCGGATTGAGCGGCTTGCCGCAGCCATCGCACTGATCGCCGCGGGTGCCGGAGAAATTACAGTGGGGGCAGGTGCCTTCAATATAGCGGTCGGGCAGAAACCGCTGGCAGTGGGGGCAGTAGGGCTGGGAGACGCTGGACTTGTAGATATAGCCCTTATCGAGCAGGGTGAGGAATATATCTTGGGCTACCTCGGCGTGGTTAGCCGTGCCGGTGGTGGTAAATAAGTCAAAGGAGATGCCAAACCTCCGCCATGATTCAAGAAAGCCCTGGTGATATTTGGCGGTAATTTCGGCGGGCGTCTTGCCTTCCTCATCAGCCTTGATGGTTATCGGCGTGCCGTGCTGGTCTGAGCCCGATACCATTAATACCTCGTTCCCTTTAAGGCGATGGTAGCGGGCAAATATGTCCGCCGGCAGATACGCCCCGGCAATATGACCCAGATGCAGGGGGCCATCGGCATAAGGCCAGGCAACGGCGACAAGAATTCTCTCACTCATTTTTGGCTACAACCTTGTCACGAATAATCAGGTTTTTCCGGGAAGATGGTAAGTATTCGCTGACCCTTTTCCTCTGTGTAGCGGGCATAACCCTTTTCCAGGCTACAATTAATACATAAATGCCGCGTGCCTTCCGCCTCGTCAATAATCAGGTAACGCTCAGGAAATGGTATAAGGCGTTGGCACCCATCGCAGTTAACATCGCCTAAAGATATGCAACCACAGCGCATCTACTCACTCCTAAGATAACTTAAGCCACGCCCGATATAGCTCTTTTTTGGATACCCCGCTTTCCCCAGCCACCCTGGCTATTGCCTCTTTAGCCGCTGTCCCTGAGCGGCGCATCTCCCCTAACTGCTTCTTTATCGCCGGGGTCAGCTTGGGTTTCTCCCGCCCTTTTTTGCCCTCAATAACCAGGGTAAACTCACCCCTCGGCTTGATAAAGTGGGCTATAGCCTGGCTTATGCTCCCCCGAAAGACCTCTTCATGGAGCTTGGTTAGCTCGCGGCAGACTGATATTTTTCTATCACCAAGGACGGCCAGTATATCTTTCAGTGCCGCCGGCAGGCGGTGGGGCGACTCAAAGACGACAATGCTGCCCGGCTCATCGGCAACGGACTTTAACAAGCGTTGCCGGGCGCCAGTCTTATTGGGCAAAAAGCCGAGATAGATAAACTTTCTGGTATCCAGTCCGGAGACGGCAAGGGCGGTGATAACCACCGAGGGTCCGGGAATGGGGACTACGGGAATACCCCGCTCGGTGCAAGCCACAACAAGCTCATAGCCGGGGTCGGATATGCCCGGCATTCCGGCATCAGAGACGAGAGCCACGTCCTCCTCGCTGAGGCGGTTTAAGATATAACCCAGCTTGGTTCGCTTATTGCGCTCGTGATAACTTGTCATCGGGGTCTTAATTTCATAAGTGGCCAGAAGCTGCCTCGTCCTGCGGGTATCCTCGGCGGCAATAAGCTTCACCTCACGCAGGATACCCAGGGCACGCAGGGTGATGTCCTCCAGATTGCCGATAGGGGTAGCCACAATATAAAGAGCCGGCATTCTGAGCTATTATAACTCACCGTTAACCCTCCGTCTACCTAGAGTGTTTAGAGACCTATCCACCCCTCCCCGTTTTTGGCTTACGTTTTTCTTCCCACCCGCCCGCCCGTTAGGCTTTGCCCCTAATCCTCTGTTTTTCCCACCCTCCCGCCCTATGGGCGTCAGCGGCTTATCTCGTATTTTCCCCCTACCCCCGAAAGCGGGGTGTTTAAGAGGGGCTGACGCCCCTCTTTTCAGAAAATACTCCCCCTCTCCAAGAATGGAGAGGGGGATAAAGGGGGTGAGGTTGATAAATAATCTCATTTCTGATATAGTTTGCGCTTAAGAAGGGCAAAATGGCTAAACCCAAATTCAGGGAACTTAGGCGCTCCTACGGCTTTGACGAGGTGGCAATCGTCCCCGGCGATGTCACCATCAACCCCGACCAGACAAACATTGATTTAAAGATAGATAACTTCACCTTCTCCACTCCCATTCTGGCGGCGGCGATGGATGCCGTCACCGATGTCAACATGGCAGTCATGATGGGCAAGCTGGGAGGGCTGGCGGTGCTCAACCTGGAGGGGGTGCAGACCCGCTATGATAATCCCGGGGAGGTTCTGGCTGAGATTGCCCGGGCTTCGGCGGGGGAGGTCACCCCGTTACTGCAGAAGGTCTATTCCGAGCCGATTAAGGAAAAGCTTATCGCTGAGCGCATTGAGGCGATTAGAAGGGGTGGGGGAATATGTGGGGTCTCCGTGGCACCGGCTAACACCAAGCGCTTTGCTGCCGTAGCTGCTGAAGCCAAGGCTGATATCCTTTTTGTCCAGTCCACGGTTACCACTGCCCGGCATCTATCCAAGAGCTATAAGGGGCTGGTCTTTCCTGAGCTCTGCAAGTCGGTACCGATGCCCGTTGTTGTTGGCAATTGCGTCAGCTACAGCGCCTGTATGGAGCTGATGAAGACCGGGGCTTCCGGGGTTCTGGTGGGGGTAGGGCCGGGGGCAGCCTGCACTACCAGGCAGGTCCTTGGCGTTGGTGTGCCCCAGATAACAGCCACCATGGACTGCGCTGCCGCCAGGGATGAGTATATGCGCCAGTCGGGGAAATATGTAGTGCTCATCACCGATGGCGGCTTTCGCAACGGTGGCGACCTGTGTAAAGCCTTCGCTGCCGGCGCTGACGCCGTAATGATTGGCTCAATCTTCGCCCAGGCTAAAGAGGCACCGGGGCGGGGTTATCACTGGGGTATGGCCCATCCCCACCCGGCACTGCCCAGGGGGACGCGGATAAAGGTGGGGACTGCCGGCACGCTGGAGCAGATTCTATTCGGGCCGACCTCGGTTACCGATGGTAGTCAAAACCTTGTCGGGGCGCTGCGCACGGCAATGGGCGTCTGCGGCGCAGTTAACATTCAAGAGATGCACAAGGCGGAGATGGTAATTGCCCCCGCCATTACCACCGAGGGAAAAACCTGGCAGATGTTACAATCTGGCCAGTAATTATAAAACTAATCCTCTTCCTCTTCCTCTTCCCCTTCCCCTTCACTAACGCGAGGTAGCAGGGGCTCTATTTTTTTCTGCTTGCTTGGTGGGGGGAAACTCAGCTTATCAATTATCTGGCGCAGCTCGGCTATTCTTCCCTTGGGCGGCGTTTCCACAACCACGCCAACCACCCCTGCCGCCCATAGTGCCTCAAGCTCGCTGCCACCGACAGTTGCCGGCACCGACGCCAGCAGGGGTTTATTCACCAGGTCGGCACAGCGCCGAGAGAGCATAAGGTAGCGCCAGGTAAGAAGTTTGCCCTTCTCTTGCTCACTGGAAATAAGCACGGCATCTACGGGCAGCTCGTCAGTTGTTTTTAGTAAGCCTTCGTCAAACGATGCCCCGACTTCTAGTATCTTGCCTGCCTTACTATCCTGGAGTACTGCCAGCGGTGTATCTGAGGGGAAGACAAAAAAATCATAGCCAGCCTCGGCTAATTTCCCCTCCCCGCTATCTTTCAGCCAGCCACCCCAGGGAATATTGGACTTCGCCTGGGACATCTTGGGGGCGGTCTTAGCCCCCGAGCTTGGTTTGGGGAGGGGCGCTATCCCGGCGTCAGCCCCGGTCATATAATCAGCCAGACCCTCAACATTAGCCTCAGCCAGAGCGGCGACAAGCAGCATCTTCGGCTTCTGGGGCGCTTTTGCCGCCGTCTTAAACCCCATAGGCTGGGAGCCGAGTTGCGAGACCACCTTCAGCTTATCAATAAACTTGCTCATTTGCCGAACTCAATATTAACCATTTTTCCCATTAGTATCAAGGTAGCGTTTATACCAGGCTAGGTGGTTCAGCACCCTTGCCGCCCGGCGCGGCGTTGAATAAACGGGCAACCTTTCTCTGCGCAGGAGGGAGAACACCTCAGGGTCGCTGGCAAATTCAACCGCCGGCTTTACCATGAGTATCGGCTTACCATGCTTCGGTATCCGTTGCCTGAGCAGGTCCAGGTCGTTCCTCTCACTCTCCCGGAATGCCTTGATTTCTTCCTTGGTGAAGATAGCCGATAGACGTTTGGTGCTAAGCCCCACCGGCGCCTGAAGCAGAATAGCATCTACGCTTTCGTCCTCCATTAGTGCCCAGAGGGCGGAAAATACCGTCGGATTTTCAGCCAGGCTTATGCCGGCCATATCCACCGGGTTGCGGTGGGACCATCTTGGCGGCAGGCAGGCGTTTAATTTTTCTATGGTGGATGGGGTAAGTTCAGCTACCTCAAGCCCTTCCCTCTCGCTGGCTTCAGCTGCCACCACTCCCAGCCCACCCCCGATAGTCAATATGCCTACCCGGCTCGTCCGGGGTAGTGGCTGATAGAGCAGGGCAGTAACCACATCGCAGAGTTCATCGTCATCTTCCACCCTTATAACCCCCGCCTGCTTAAATGCCGCCGTATAGACGGCGTCTGAGCCGGCTAAGGTTGCGGTATGAGACCTGACGGCTCGGGCAGACTCTTTGGTTCCGCCTGCCTTAATGGCTACAATCGGCTTTTTAATTGTGGTCTCCCTGGCTAACTGAAGGAAGCGCCTCCCCTCCCTCAGCCCTTCAATATAGGCGGTAATGACCTTGGTCTTCTCATCCTGCGCCATATATTCCAGGTAGTCCTCAAGGTGCAGGTCGGCTTCGTTGCCGGTGCTGACGAATTTGCTGAAGCCAATCCCCAGGCTCATCCCGTTGTGAAGTATGCGGTGCCCCACGTTGCCGCTCTGAGATATGAGAGCCACCGGTCCGGCGGTGATTTCTCCTATCCAGGCGAGGGTGCAGAGCTCGGAGTAGGTATCAACGTGCCCCATGCTGTTGGGCCCGATGAAGCGTATGCCTCCTTCCCCGGCAATTTTAACCAGTTCCGCCTCCAGCTTGCTGCCCTGCTTGCCGGTTTCGGCAAAGCCGCCGGAAACAACGAGCGCCGCCTTAACCCCTTTCTGCACGCATTGCTGCATAATTTGAGGAACCTTGGGGGCGGAGACGACGATAACGGCTAAATCAACCACCCCCGGTATATTAACCACACTCTCGTAGGCGGGTATTCCCAGGATTTTTTTGGCGGTGGGGTTTACCGGGTAAATTTTCCGCTTGTCTGAGGTAAGGAGGTGGCGCATGATGCCGTAGCCCCACGACCCCCGCGTATTAGAAGCGCCGATAATAGCTACGGAATCAGGGGCAAATAGGCTCTTCCAGTGGCTGTCTCGTGTTGTCATTTTTTAACCTTTACCAGAATTATAATATCCCCCGGCTGACCGTCGGTTATGCGGCGGGCATTTCGCAGTCTTACCTTCGTTCCACTCTTTATCCCGGCGGGGATTTTCACCCTTAGCTTTTTATCGTTTCGGACGAGGTCTTTTTCCAGCCCCTTAGTTGCCTGCTCCTTGGTAATGGTTATTTCATAGCGGACCTGCTGGAGTTGGGGGCGCCGGGGGCGTCGGCGCTGGCTAAATACTTCTTCCAGCCTCACCCCCCGCTGACCGCCAGTCCCCCCGCTGTATATCTTGAAGGAAAAACTCCTCCCCCTTCCCCCTTTCATGAATTCGCCGAAGATATCATCAAGGAAGTCAAACCTGAGACCGGAGCCGCCGAAGTCTTTCATTAAATCTTCAAAGGTGGTACGGGTGTAGGGACTGCTGAAGATATCGCCGATATTGCCCACCGTGCCGAACTGGTCGTATTGTTTTCTCTTTTCCGGGTCACCGAGAACGCCGAAGGCTTCGTTAATCTCCTTGAACTTGTCGTTAGCCCATTGCTCCTTCCCCGGGTTGCGGTCGGGGTGGTATTGCATCGCCAGCTTGCGGTAAGCCTTCTTTATCTGCGCCTCGGTGGCGTCTTTGGGTACACCCAGAACCTGGTAGTAGTCCTTAGCCATTATTATTCCTTATTCCGTAAACTCAACCACTACGTTTTTAACATCCCAGAGTGGTTCTATCTTCTCCATGATTTCTTCCTTTATGGCGGGGGCAAACTGGTTAGCCGCTGGCAGGTCCACCACCACCCGCACCACCCCGGCCTTGACCTCGATGTTTTGCACCAGACTAGTTCTAACCAGGTCTAAGCCGGTCAGGGGGTTCATGACCTTCTTCAGCCTTTTGCGCACTATATCCACCGTGGTCGGTCTTTTATCCTTGACCAGACCGTGGCGCTCTTCATAGTTGGTAATGGCTGAGCGCAAGCCTTCTATCGCCAGCACCGAGCAGTGGGCTTTGATTTTGGGCAGCCCTCCCAGTGCGTCTGCCGCCTGCTTCCAGGTAATCTTTTTGGCTTCGTCCAGTGTCTTGCCTTTAGCCAGCTCGGTGATGATAGAGCCGGTAGCAATATTAGAAGCGCAGCCGTAGGATTCGAACTTAATGTCGGAGATGGTTTTGGCTTTGGGGTCAACGTTTATATAAACCGAGACCATGTCGCCGCAAGCCGGGCTGCCTTCTATCGCCTTGCCGTCGGCATTCTCAATCTTACCCACGTTGTGGGGGTGGCGAAAGTGCTTCAGTACCGTTTCGCTATATGGGGATTTCATCTCTTTTCCTCCTCTTTTTCTTTCTCCTTGCCTAAGGGGCTGATACTTCTCAGTTCTGATATTATATCCGTCAGTGCCTTGACTATGGTGTCAACCTCTTTCATGGTGTTGTAACGCCCGAAGGTGAAGCGTATTGAGCCGTGCGCCCTTTCGTGGTCGCCGCCTATGCCCATGATAACGTGGCTGCTCTCCAGAGAGCGGCTGAAACAGGCGGAGCCGGTGTTTACGGCGAAGCCGTGCATATCAAGGTGCAGGGTGATGGACTCGCCCTCCACGAAGTGAAAGGTAATATTGGCGTTCTGCGGCACCCTCTTCCGGCGGTGCCCGTTAAGGGTGGTGTCCGGTATCTTAGCCAGGATACGGTCGATGATACGGTCGCGCATCGCCTGCAGTTTTTTGTTTTCCTGCGGGGTGACCAGTTCTACCGCCCTGGCAAACCCCACCGCCCCCGGTATGTTTTCCATGCCGCCCCGGAGGTTGAACTCCTGAAAGCCGCCGTCCATCCACTTGGCTATTTTTGTCCCTTTGCGGATGTAAAGACCGCCTATGCCCTTCGGCCCGTGAATAGTGTGGGCGGAGACGCTGACTAAGTCCACCGCTATCTTTCTGGTGTCAAGGGGGACTCTGGCGAAGGTATGGGTGGCGTCGGTATGAAAAAGGACCCCTTTATCACGGCAGATTTTGCCGATGGTGGCAATATCCTGGATGGTGCCTATTTCCTGATTGGCGTGCTGAATTGAGACCAGAAAGGTCTCCCTGGTGATGGCATTTTTGAGCTGGTCAAGGTCTATAAAGCCGTCGCCGTCTACATCTAGATAGGTCAACTTGAAACCCTGCTTCTCCAGGGCTCGGGCGCTATAAAGCACCGAAAAGTCCTCAATCTTGGACACGATTATGTGTTTTCCCTTCTTGTTAGCCAGCGCCGCCCCCTTCAGGGCAATATTGGACGACTCGGTGCTACCCGATGTAAAAATAAACTCCTCTGAGGTTGCGCCCAGAGCCGCCGCCAGGGCTCCTCTGGCTTTCTCCAGCGCCTCCCCGGCTTCTATCCCCTGGGAGTAGGCAAACTCCGAGGTGGCGACGGCGTAGGTATCGAAGAAGTAGGGCTTCATTGCCTCCAGCACCCGCTCATCGAGGCGGGTTGCGGCGGCGTTGTCCAGATAAATAGGCTTTTTCACCATTTGCCTCTCCTATTATATGAACAGGGTTATCTTTGATTCCCTTGCCTCACTGAGGTAAGTACCGACGGCGCAGTAGTCCGCTATCAGGTCTTCACGGAGGTCTTCTTTCTTTATGCCCATTATCTCCATGGTCATGTCGCAGGCAAGTATCTTGCCTCCGAGCTCCTTGAAGTCCTGGATGAGCCTCTCCATAGAGACCACCCCTACCCTCTTCATCTTCCGCTTCACCATCCACTTGCCCAGCCCGAGCATGTTCATCTTGGAGAGAGGTCCCTTTTCCAGCCCTCCCTTTTTTAGACGTTGTAGCCCCCAGAAGGTGAAGAACAGGGAAGCTTCCATCCCCATTGCCAGCGCCCCGTTGCCTATGATGAGGGCGCTATAGACCTTGTCCATATCGCCGCTATGAGCTATTATGGTAACCTTTTCCGCCATCTTTGACCTCCTTTTTAGCGACGTATCCTTATTTTCCAGACGCCGCCTTTTTCCTTAATGTCGAGAAGTTTCAATCCCAAAGCCTTGACCGCCATTGGTATTTCTTTTTTGGAGGAAGGGTGGGTGCCGGTAACCTCAACAATGTCACCCTCCTTTGCCTTCCTCAAAGCCTTGCGGGTCTCGACCAGAGGTACGGGACAGGTTTCACCGGTGCAGTCCACCTTTATCTCAGCCATTTTAATCAACCTCCCCTGCCTGATAACTCTGTAGTTTTATACTACAATTTACCCACTTTTTCCGCAAGTTTACGGCAAGCTGCACAACCTCCGATATGCTATAATGTTTCGGGAATTAAAGACATTTACCGCTCGAAGAAGAATAAGACAAAAGCAACCAGAAAGTGGGTTCGGGTACTGCTGATTGTAGCCGGAACACTTTCTACCGGACTGGGAATTCTGGGCATGTTTGTGCCTCTTTTACCCACCACCCCCTTTCTTTTACTGGCTGCTGCCTGCTATGCCAGAAGCTCAGAGAGGTTTTACAATTGGCTCTTAAATAACAGGTGGTTTGGAAGTTATATCAGGAATTATCTACAAAAAAGGGGGATTCCGCTGAGGGCAAAGGTCTTTACCCTTGCCTTGCTCTGGGTAGTAATTGGGTGTTCGGTCGCCTTTGCCGTTGATAGTTTTGTCGTTAGATTAATTTTGATTCTGCTAGCTATCGGCATGTCTATACACGTCCTCACCCTTCGAACCTTGAAAGAGTAAAATATGCTAGCCAGTCCTTTTCCTATATTGGCTTTTCTGATGATTCTTGATAGAATACGACTAATATTTTCATAGAAGAGATAGGAAGCAGATGACGGCGGTACAGATACTGGGGTTTATCGGAATCCTGCTGGCTATTGGTTTCATGGCCGATTACCTTTTCCGCAAGGTGAGTTTCCCCGATATACTGATACTGTTAGCCTTAGGCTACTTGATAGGACCTGTTTTTGGAATCATTGACCCCTCCCAGATAGCCCCGGCTTCGCAGGTAATCGCTAGCCTGGCTTTAGTCGTCATCCTGTTCAATGGCGGGCTAGACCTCAAGCTCGCCGCGGTTCTATCAAGCGCCCCCAGGGCGATAGGTATGGTTGTGCTGGGCATTGGAGCCAGCATGGCAGCGACAGCCGCCTTCACCTATTACATCTTGGGTTGGCAGTTGATGGACAGCTTATTGCTGGGAGCCATTATAAGCGGCACCAGTCCTTCCATAGTGATGCCTCTGGTCAATCGAGCTAAGGTTCATACCAAGGTATCCTCGGTATTAAACCTGGAGTCGGCTTTTGATGGCGCTCTGGTTATCGTCATCGCTTTGGTTGTCCTGCAACTTATGACCGGGGGGAGGACTGGCAACGAGGCTTCGATGGTTGGTCAGGCTGTTGCTATAAGGTTTTCGCTGGGGGCGGCGATAGGGGTCGGTGTCGGCTTTTTCTGGCTTTGGATGCTGACTCTTTTAGAAGGGGAAGCCTTTGACGATATATTGACCCTGGCTGTTGTCTTTCTGGTCTATTTCGGGGTGGAAAGCATAAATGGCAGCGGGGTGATTTTCGCTCTTGTCTTCGGCGTAATGCTGGGAAACGGTGTCGAGGTTGCCAAATTCCTGCGGATTAAGAGGACGGTGGAGATACATGATGTGATGAAGAAATTCCACTCCCAGATGTCTTTCCTGATAAAGACCTTCTTCTTTGTCTATCTGGGACTGATGATAACCTTTGATGAACCTAGTGTGATTGTGCTGGGTGTCGTTTTATCCCTTGCCCTCCTCTTCGTGAGGTACATTGTGGTGCTTCTCACCTCTATAGGCAACCGCACCTTGTTGGCAAGCCAGGGCTTTTTAACCTCGATGTTCCCCAGGGGTTTATCGGCGGCGGTGGTGGCTGAAATAGTGGTCGTCGCCGCTATTCCAAATGCCTCTGTCTATCCAAGCATAATAATGGTTGTCATTGTCACCACCGTCATAATAGCAGCCATAGGCATTCCTATTTTCGCCAGAAAAGTGCCAGAGGAAAACGCAGAGCAATTAAACCAGGGCTCCAATTAGGTGGTGGGGAAGCGGGGACTCGAACCCCGACGCCTTTCGACACATGATCCTAAATCATGCCTGTCTGCCAATTCCAGCACTTCCCCGTTAGAAGGCAAGAATTAACTTCGCTAAAGTGGCATATAAAAAGAGGTCAATTAGAGGGGACCTAGCCCATGAACTGCCATAGGAAGCCGAACACGGTTACGCCCAGAGTAGCCAGAAGGACATAAAGAACGACACCGAAGAAGCCGGCGACCATAGCCCACTTGGCAATTTCCTTGTCCCCCTTACCCCCCTTTGCGCTGAAGACCCAGAAGGTAATGAAGCCGAATACAGGGATAAAGAAAGACGCGATGTAGACTAACCAGTTGACCCAACCCATTTTGCACCTCCTTAGGTGTTCTTTATATGCTTGGATTGTATCACCGATTGTTTGCTATTACAATGCTATAATTCTACCATTCCCCGGTCAGTGAGCCTGATTTCGGGGATTACCGGCAGAGCCAGAAAGGATAGGGTGGCGAATGGTGAAATTAGCTTCGTGCCCAGCTCGGTGGCTATCTTCTCCAGCCCCTCCAGTTTGCTCACCACCACCTCTAGGGGCTCGTCAGATAAGATTCCGGCAATGGGTAAAGCCAGGCTGGCTAGCACCTTGCCCCCGGCAGTAGCCACCAGACCACCCTGCAGCCGCTCAATCTCCTTAACGGCAGTGAATATATCCTCGTCGCTGGTGCCGACGGCGATAATATTATGAGAATCGTGGGCAATGGATGAAGCCAGCGCCCCCTTCTTTAAGCCAAAGCCGCTGACCAGCCCCACCCCGATATTGCCCGTAGCCTTGTGCCTCTCCACCACCACCAGCTTCAGAATATCCCGGCTGGTATCAGGAGTTGCCTTGATTTTTTCCATTCTCTTTCTGGTGATTATCTGACCGGGGACGACCTCAATAACCGGCATGGCTTCCCCTGAGGGGGAGAGCCTTAGCCTCTCGATATTAAAGGGCTTGATATTTACCGTATTGGTCAGCCCTGTGGTGGCTTTGGGTAGGGGGAATAGGGGCTTGCCCCCTTGAGCCACGATTTCACCCCGGTAGAAGACCGTCTCAATCTGCAACCGGCGCAAGTCATTTAGGACAATCAGGTTAGCCATGTAGCCGGGGGCTACCGCCCCTAGCCCATCCCGCCGGAAGTACTGCGCCGTGTTAATGGTGGCAAGCTGAATTGCCCGCACCGGCTCAAGCCCGAGACTAATCGCCTTTCTCACCACGGCGTCAATATCGCCGTCCTTCAGCAGGTCAAGGCAGCTGCGGTCATCAACGACAAATAAGCAGCGACCATAGGTCTTATCGGTGACCAGGGGCAGCAGGGCTTCCAGGTTTTTCTCGGCAGAGCCTTCCCTGAGCATTACCCACATGCCCTGCCTCAGTTTCTCCCTGGCTTCGTCCAGAGAAACAGACTCGTGGTCAGAATAGATGCCGGCGGCAATATAGCCCGTAAGGTCTTTGCCGCTGACGCCGGGGGCATGACCATCGATAATCTTGCCCTCAGCCAGGCTGATTTTTTCAAGCACTGCCTTGTCATTGCCGAGCACCCCGGGGAAGTTCATCACCTCCCCCAGCCCGATGACCTCCTCTCGTTTTAGAAGCTGGCGGATTTCTTTGGCGTCAAGGCTGGCTCCCGAGGTTTCAAGGTGGGTTGCCGGCACGCAGGAAGGTGCCATCAGGAACAGGTCAAAGGGGAGATGGTGGGCGTAGTCCAGCACGTATTTTATGCCCTCAAGACCGCAGACGTTGGCTATCTCGTGGAGGTCGGTAACCAGAGCCGTCGTGCCGTGAGGCACCACCGCCCTGGCGTATTGCCCGATACCAAGCATTGAGCTCTCGGGGTGAATATGACCGTTGATAAGACCGGGGGCAATATACTTGCCGCTTAAATCCAGTGTCTTTTTTGCCTGGCGGTAGTCCCCCACCCCGGCTATCCTGTCTCTATAGATAGCCACGTTGCCTGTTTCAATCTCACCGTTAAAGACATTAATTACCTTGGCGTTAGCCAGAATCAGGTCAGCGGGAGTCTCTCCCTTAGCCACCGAGATTAGCTCGGCAAGCTTCTTTGTCATCAGCCCTCTTCCTCCATGGTATATATGCCGGGGAGATAACGAAACCTCTCGTTCCAGTCTATGCCATAGCCGACGATAAACTTGTTGGGGACGGTTAAACCCAGGTAATCAATATTAACCGTAACCTTGCGCCGGGATGGCTTATCGGTCAGGGTGCAGAGCTTTAACGAGGCCGGCTTTTTCTTATCCAGATGCTCTAAGACAAAGGCGGTGGTGAAGCCGGTATCGATGATGTCCTCAATGACCAGCACATGCCTGTCTTTAATGTTAGACTGGGCATCCTGCACCAGCTTGATTTTTCCCGGACTCTTACCCCCGCCGTAGCTTGAGAGGCGGACGAACTCCACCTCGAGGGGGAAGTCGAGGAGGCGGATAAGGTCAGCCATGAATATGAATGAGCCCTTGAGGACGCCGATGAGGATAGGGTGCTTGTCCCGGTAGTCCTGCCTGATTTCAGTCGCCAGCTTCTTGACGGTGGCGGCGATCTCGTCGCTGGTGAAAAGGAGCGTGAGTTTAGGTTGGGAACTCATAACTACACCCTTTCATACTCGCTTGCGTATTATGGAGTAAAAGGCGGGTTTAATCAAGGCTGGGTTTTTAGAAGCCCCACCCCCTTTTAACAAGCGTCTTTCTTCCCACCCTCCCGCCCTTAAAGGTTTTGCCCCCGCTTTATTGGGGTGTTTAAGAGGGGTAGAGATTTTTAGGGAGGGGGCAAAGCCCCCTCCCTTACTAAATTCCCCTTCCCTTTAATAAATAACAAGGGAAGGGGTCAGGGGATAGGTTCACAAACAGTCTAAAGCGTTTGTCTTTGCTTTTGCTTGAGGGTATAATTGTTAAAACTTTTTGGAGTAGAAAATTGCCCTGGTTTTATTATGTGGGCAGAGTAATAGCGAGGGTGCTGTTTGCCCTGCTGACCCGGTGTGAGGTCAGGGGCAGGGAGAATATTCCCGCCGAGGGACCGGTGCTGGTGGTGGCTAATCATCTTAATCTCACCGACCCCCCCCTGATTGGCATTAGCCTGGGGAGAAAGATGATGTTTATGGCTAAGGAGGAGCTGTTTCGCTCCCCCTTAATCGCCTACTTCGTCGGCGGCTTTGGTGCTTTTCCGGTACACAGGGGCAAGCTGGATAGGAAGGCGCTTCGCCAGTCAGAGCAGGTCTTGGCCGACGGTCTGGCTCTGATCATGTTCCCTGAGGCAACAAGGAGCAAGAGCGCCCAGCTTCAACCGGCTTACCCCGGCTCGGCGCTAATTGCCATGCGTAGCGATGTGCCTATCCTTCCCGTGGGCATTAGCGGCACAGAGAGGGTCAGGGGGATAGGCTGGATATTCCGCCGCCCCCGTATAACCATCAACATCGGTCGCCCCTTTCGTCTGCCGACTAAAAAATCAACTAGGGCTGGGCTTACTAAGAATACTGATTTAATAATGGAGCGTATCGCTGAGCTCCTTCCTCCAAAATATCGCGGGGTTTATGGCAAGCGGTGAAGATTGAGAAGACCAAGGAAATCGGTTTTTGCTACGGGGTTAAGCGCGCCATTGATATCTTAGAGCGGCTTGCCCGTGAGCGCGGCGGCGTGGAAACGCTGGGGGCGGTGGTGCATAACCAGCAGGTGCTGCAGAGGCTGGCTGGGATTGGGGTCAGGGTGGTGCCCAGTGTAGATGATATAAAGGGCAATACCGTGGCTATTAGCTCTCACGGGGCGAGCCCGGAGGTGGAGGAGAAGCTTAAGGCGCGGAATATTGAGGTAATTAATACCACCTGCCCCTTCGTTCACCGTGTCCAGATTGCCGCCCGCCGCTTAGCCAGAAGTGGCTTTTTGGTCGTTATCTATGGCGATGCCGACCATACCGAGGTCAAGAGTGTCCTCGGCTGGGCTGGGGGGAAGGGGGTGGCTACCCTTGATGAGAAGCTTGTCGCCGGGCTGGAGCCTTTGCCCCGCCGCCTGGGCGTTCTATCCCAGACGACCCAGATACCAGCCCATTTTACTGAGTTTGTTAAGCGGCTCATTGACTCGGTCTTTACCCGGGATTCCGAGCTGCGCGTTATTGATACCATATGCCACGATATCAGGAGACGGCAGGCGGAAGCCCTTGACTTGGCGGGCAGGGTGGACCTGATGCTGGTTATCGGGGGGCGGGGCAGTGCCAATACCAATCGTCTCGCTGAGTTATGCTCGGCGGTGACCGAGACTCATCTTATTGAAACGGCGGAGGAAATCAGTCCTGCCTGGTTTAAGGGTAAAGAGCGTATCGGGATAACCTCCGGTGCCTCTACCCCTGAGCAGACCATAAATGATGTTCTAGCTCGGCTGGAGGGCTTATAGCCCCATCTCCTGAGCCACTACTTCCCGGTAGAAATTAGCATCACCGAAGGAGACCTCAGCCGCTTTAGCCCGCCGCGTATAATATTGCAGGTCGTGGTCTATGGTAACGCCGATGGCGCCGTGAATCTGGTGGGCTAGAGCCATGACCCGCTGGCAGGCTTCACCGGCCCACGCCTTGGCAATGGCTACTTCCCTGGTGCAGGGGAGACCCTCGCTCAGCATCCAGGCGGCTTGATAGGTGGAAAGCCTGGTGCCGTCAACATCGGTCGCCATATCAGCGCAGTAGTGCTGGATAACCTGAAAGCTGCCGATGGGGCGGTCATACTGCTTTCTTTCCTTGGCGTAACTGACGGTCATGTCCAGCGCCTGCTGGATACAGCCCACCATCTCGCAGCATTTAGCCACGGCGGCTCTCTGGATTATCTTCTGCACCTCATCCCACCCCTGGTTTAACTCGCCCAGGATATTCTCCTTGGGCACTTTTACCTGCTTAAAGACCACCTCGCATAGCTTGTCGTTGGCGATGGTCTTTAGCACGGTAGAGCTTATGCCCTGGCTCTTGCCGTCAACAATAAATATGGTGAGCCCCTTTTCCGGCTTTGCCTTCTCATCGGTTCTGGCTACCACCAGCATGTAATCGGCAATATGGGCATCGGAGACAAAGAGCTTGGTGCCGTTTATAACGTAGCCGTCATTATCGGCGGTAGCCCTGGTCTCAATGTCAGCATCGTAGCTGGCGCTGGCTTCGGTCAGGGCGAGGGTGAAGATTATATCACCGCCGGCTATCTGGGGCAGGTACTCTTGTTTCTGCTCATCGCTGCCGATATCGGCAATGGTTAGACCGCCCAGAACCACGCTGGAGAAGTAAGGACCGGGGAGGCAAGCCCTGCCCATTTCCTCAAAGAGCACTGCCAGGTCGAGGAAGCTCATGCCACTGCCGCCGTACTTTTCCGGAAATGCCAGCCCCATCCAGCCCAGCCCCGCCATTTCCTGCCATAACTCCGCTGAGTAGCCGAGCTCGCTCTGTTCTATTTCCTTAACCACCGCCTTGGGTAGCTTATCGGTGAGAAAATCGCGAGCCATTGTCCTTAGCATTTCTTGTTCTTCAGAGAGAGCCAGATTCATTATCATGCCTCCTAGTCGTCTGCAATTATTGGTTGGGTAGTTCCAGCTTTCTTAAAGCCAGGATATTCTTCAGCACCTCGGTGGTGCCCGCCTGAAGGCTGTAGCCCTTGGATGAGAGGTATGAGTGATAAGCCATGCCCTGTATCGGCACCCACTTGGACTGGGGTGAAAGCTGTCCGTAGAGCCCCATAATCTCTATCGCCGTGCTGGCAAGGTGCTGTTCAAAGGCGGTGCCGTATGCCTTGCTCATGGATGATTCCCAGTTCGGCGCCCGCCCCTCGTCCATGACCTTAGCCACGCGGTACATATGTAACCGCCCGATTTCAAATTCAATCTGGAGCTGAGCCAGCTTGGGGCGAATAACCTGGTCCTCAGCTAAAGGCTTGCCCTTGCGCCTGGTCTCCCTGGTGTATTTGATGAGGGCGTCAAAGAGGGGGTAGTTAGCCATCAGCCGCTCCATGCCGCTCCTCTCGTAGTCAAGCTGGTTTAAAATCTGGTAAAAGCCCTTGTTTTTCTCCCCGATGAGACACTTCTTGGGGATGCGCACGTTTTCGAAGAAGACCTCGTTAAAGTGCACCCCGCCGGTGATATCAACTATGGGTTGAACATCAACCCCGGGCAGGCTGGTCTCGAAGAAGAACTCGCTGATGCCACGGTGTTTGGGGGCATCGGGGTCGGTCCTGGCTACCAGGTAAATCCAGTTCATTTTGCTGCCGCCGCTGGTCCATGTCTTCTGCCCGTCAATAATATAATCATCGCCGTCCTCGGCGGCTTTGGTCTTAAGTGAGGCGAGGTCACTGCCGGCGTCGGGCTCGCTCATGCCCAGACCGACATAGGCTTCGCCTTTTAAGATTATGGGCAGTAATTCCCTCTTTTGCTCTTCGGTGCCGTAGTGAACAATGGCACCGCCTATCTGGCGGTCAGCGAACCAGTGGCAGGCGGCCGGTGCCCCGTAGCGGAGCATCTCTTCGGTCAGGACAAGGCGGTCAATAAAGGAACGCTCCTGCCCCCCGTGTTCCTTGGGCCAGGTTAGTCCAATCCAGCCCTGCTTTGCCACCCTTTTGGTGAACTCGGGGTCATGCCCCATTATCCAGGCATCGCACGTAGGCTGCCATAGACCCTGTTTTATCTCCTCTTCCAGAAACTTACGAACCTCAAGTCTGAATTTTTCCTGCTCGTCAGTTAGTCTAAAGTCCACGCCTGTTCTCTCCTTCTAGCCCTTAGTCTGAGTCTGGCGGTCTGAAATCTAGGCGGTGCGTAATGCGAGGCAGGTTACAGTGCGGGAGATGCCGGGGATGGGGTGGATTTTTCCAGTAACCAGGTCACCAATATCGTTTAGACTGGCTCCTTCTATTATGGCGATAATATCGTAGGGACCAGTTACAATATCAACCGATTTCATCCCCTTTAACTTTTCCAGGGCGGCGGCTACTTCCTTATTTCTGCCCACCGCTGTTTCAATTAGGACAAACGCCTTGGCTACCATTAAAATCACCCCTCTATCTATCAGGCTGGTGTTAGTATCAAGCCTTAAGCATTGTAAACTGGGCTTACCGTACTGTCAAGGTAATCGCCTTGACAGCGCCTGTTTAGCTTGGCTTATAATGGACTACCCTAGTAGCGAAATCCAAGGAGGGCATCTTGGAATATTTTTTAACTGAGCAGCAAAGGGAAATCAAGAACCTGACACGAACCATAGCTGAGGAAAGGGTATTACCGGTGCGGGCAGCGCTTGATGAGAAGGAGGAGTTTCCTTGGGAAATTATGAAAATCCTCGCCGACGCCGGCTTGTTCGGTGTCTATATTCCTGAGGAATACGATGGTCTGGGTGGTAGTATTTTTGAGCTGTGTCTGGTGGTGGAAGAGTTGAGCCGGGTGTGTAGTGGTGTCGCTGTTAGTTATGCCGCCAGCGGGCTGGGGACATTACCCCTTTTGCAGTTCGGCAGCGATGAGCAGAAGCGCAGATTCCTTCCTGACATTGCCGCCGGCAGGAGGTTGGCTGCCTTCGGCCTAACCGAGGAAACTGCCGGCAGTGATGCCGGTAGCATAAAGACAACCGCCCAGCGCACCGATAATGGTTATATTCTTAACGGGACAAAACAGTTTATCACCAATGGCGGTGATGCTGAGGTATATACCATTATCGCTTTAACCGATAAGGAGAGGGGCCCCCGCGGTGCCAGTGCTTTTCTGGTAGAGAAGGACACGCCCGGTTTCACCTTCGGCAGGAAGGAGAAGAAGCTGGGCATCCGTGCTTCTTCAACAAGAGAGTTAGTTTTTGAAGATTGTCTCGTTCCCGAGGAGAATTTGATTGGTCGGGAGGGAATGGGTTTTATTATGACCATGAAGCTGCTGGATTACTCCCGTCCCGGCTTGGGCGCCCAGGCGTTAGGGTTGGCTCAGGGGGCTCTGGAAGCAGCCGTGGACTATGCTAAGAAGCGTGTTCAGTTCGGGCACCCCATTTTTGCCCAGCAGGCGGTTCAGCAGATGCTGGCGGATATGGCGATTCAGGTGGAGGCGTCTCGGGCGCTGGTCTATGCCACCGCCAAGATGATAGATAGCGGGGCAAGGGACTTTACCAGAGAGTCGGCGATGTCTAAGGTCTTTGCCTCGGACACGGCGATGAGGGTTACCACCGATGCTATGCAGGTTTTTGGCGGTGTTGGTTACATGCGTGACTATCCCATTGAGAAGATGTTCCGGGACGCCAAGATTACCCAGATATATGAGGGTACCAACCAGGTGCTGAGAAATGAGATCGCCTTTGCGCTGAGGAAGCAGAAGTGGGCGGTGAAATAATTGAAGCTGCCCAAGCTTGACAGTGCTTATGAGGCTTATCTTATAATAGGAGACTTGCCTCTGAAGTGGGGGTGGGAGTTCATGCAGATAAATGTAGCCCAGCTACTTAAAGGAAATATAGGCTCGGTGCGGGACTATGATGTGGACGGCGTTATTGATATTACCGGTAGTGGCAACGACAGCCCGGTGCGGGGTAATATCAGTTTGACCCGCACCGACAGCAGCATCCTGGTCAAGGGGGTGGTGGATTCCGAGGTTGAGCTTACCTGTAGCCGGTGCTTAAACCAATTTAACTGTCCATTAACCTTGAATATTGAGGAGGAGTATTTTCCGACCACGGATGTGAATAGCGGCGCTTCTCTGCCTTCCTCCGGTGACCCTGACCGTTTCACCATTGATGAGCGCCATGTTCTGGACTTGACTGAGGCACTGCGCCAGCGCGCTTTGCTGGCTATCCCCATGAAGCCGCTCTGCCGTGAGGACTGCGCCGGGTTGTGTCCTAGTTGTGGCCGCAATCTTAACCTGGGACCTTGTAACTGCCCACCCCAGGAAGTAGCCTCTGTTGATACGAACGATAAGGAGAAAGGAAAATAAGTCGTGGGAGCTTTACCCAAGCGAAAATACGCCAAGGCGCGACAGGGTAAGAGACGCAGTCATCTTGGTTTAGTCTTGCCCCACCTGGACTATTGCCCTCAGTGCCATAGTCTTAAGCTGTCTCACCGTGCCTGTCCCACCTGTGGGAGCTATGCTGGTAGGGAGGTCATCGAGGTCAAAAGCCCAAAAAAGAAGGCTGAGTGATGACCTATGACTGAGTCGATGAAGGTAGCCTACGTCTTCCCCGGGCAGGGCGCTCAATGGGTGGGGATGGGGCGTGACCTGTATCAGAATTTTGATTCGGCTAAAGCCGTCTTTGGCCAGGCTGATGAGGCGCTGGGTTTTCCCCTGTCCAAGCTATGCTTTGATGGTCCGGAGGATGAGCTTCTCCAGACGATAAACTCCCAGCCGGCGATAGTGACTATCAGCTTTGCCTGCCTGGAGGCGATGCGGGATATTAGCCAGCTTGAGCCCACCTTTGTTGCCGGTCACAGCCTGGGTGAGTATACGGCGCTGGCGGCGGCAGAGGTGCTTGATTTTGCCACCACCGTCTATCTGGCGCGGGAGAGGGGAAGGCTGATGCATGAGGCAGGGCAGATAACGCCTGGGGGCATGGCGGCAATAATCGGGCTTGATGAGCTAGTGCTGGCTGAGGTCTGCACCGAGAGCGGTGCTCGCATTGCCAATATTAACTGCCCCGGCCAGATAGTCATTAGCGGGGCTGAGGAGAAATTAGCTCAGGCTATGGATTTAGTTAAAGCTAAGGGGGCGCATCGCGTAATTCCCTTGCAGGTGAGCGGCGCCTTTCATACCTCATTGATGCAGCCGGCGGTTGACGGCATGGCTGAGGTTATAGCCAAACTTTCCTTTAGCCAGCCAACCGTGCCCATTATCGGCAATACCACCGCTCAGCCACTGACCACTGCCGAATCAGTCAAGGAGGAGCTCCTGGGGCAGCTGTGTAATTGTGTCCAGTGGCAGCGTTCTGTTGAATATATGCTGGGTGATGGGGTATCCTCCTTTATTGAGCTCGGGCCGGGGAGGGTGCTGGCTGGTCTGATTAAGCGAATAGACAGAAACGCTAATATTGTTAATATCGGTGATGCCGAAGCGGTTAATAATATGAAGGTTGGGGTGGATTAGTGGACATTTCTAATAAGGTAGCCATAGTTACTGGCAGCGGGCGGGGGATAGGGCGAGCCATTGCCCTGAGGCTGGCTGAAGCCGGGGCTAATGTCGTCGTCAATGACGTTGAGCCGGTTGAAGCCGTGGTCGGGGAGATTAAGGCTCTGGGCAAGCAGGCTCTGCCCGTCCTAGCCGATGTTAGCTCATCGTCAGAGGTTGAGCGGCTGGTGGAGGAAACTATTGCCGCCTACGGCCGGATTGATATTCTGGTGAATAATGCCGGCATCGCCCGGGACCAGCTCCTGCTGCGGATGACGGAGGAGGAGTGGGACAGCGTTCTTGCCGTTGGCCTGAAAAGCGTCTTCCTCTGCACCAGAGCCGTGCTGAAGTATATGGTTAAACAGCGCTCAGGCAGGATTATCAGCATTTCCAGTATTACCGGCGTCATGGGCAATCCGGGGCAGGCTAACTATGCCGCCGCCAAAGCCGGTATTATTGGCTTTACCCGTACTATTGCCAAGGAAGTAGCCTCCCGCGGCATAACGGTCAATGCTATTGCCCCCGGCTTTATTGATACCGAGATGACGAAGCAATTAAAGGAGGAGTGGAGGGAGGAGCTTAAAAAGCGGATTCCCCTTGGTTGCTTTGGCTCTCCCCGCGATGTGGCGGAAGCGGTTGCCTTTCTTGCTTCTGAGGAGGCAGGCTATATTACGGGGCAGGTCTTGGGTGTGGACGGGGGTATGGCAGTAGCCTAGCCATGTATTTAATTCTGGTTAAAATGCTATAATGTTAGCTCAGGTTGGGTGATACTTTATGGGAGTGCGGCACAAAGCCAGGGTGTTAGCCCTGCAGGCGTTATATGAGGTCAACGCGGTGGGGCATGATGTGGAGAAGGTCTTGCCCCATCTTCTGGCCGAGAGCGGGCTGTCCGGGGAGAATGCCACCTTCGCCCAGGGGCTGGTTAGCGGTGTGCTTCAGAATAAGAAGGAGATTGACCAGCATATTAAGGACTTTGCCCCCGCCTGGCCAGTGGAGCAAATACCCGTCGTGGACAGGAATATTTTGAGGCTTGCAATATTTGAGATTTTACTTGATAATAATGTCCCAGTTAAGGTAGCCATAAATGAAGCGGTCGAGCTAGCCAAGACATTTGGCAGCGATAGCTCGCCGAGGTTTGTTAACGGCGTCCTTGGTTCGGTTAGTGCCCTTGCTAGTAGGTAGAAAATAGGGAGGTAAATGATGCCCGGAGTTTTTGAGCGGATAAAGAAGATAGTTGTGGATCAGCTCGGTGTGGATGAAGCCGAGGTGGTGCCGTCAGCCAGCTTTGTTGACGATTTAGGTGCCGACTCTCTGGATTTGGTCGAGCTGATAATGGCGTTGGAGGAGGAGTTCAGTAAATCAGGCAAGAAGATTGAAATACCGGATGAGGATGCGGAGAAGATAGCCACCATTCAGGATGCCATTGATTACCTTAAAGACCACGGCATTAAGGATGATTAGTTAGGGTGACCCCATCCCCTTTATCCCCTTCCCCTTATCAAGGGGAAGGGGAAGAATTTAAAAGAGGGGCGAAAGCCCCTCTTAGATTAGCTTTCCTCAATCACTATTCGTATTATTTTGTCGCCCGCCTCGATTTGTTCCAGGACGTCCATCCCCTCTGTTAGCTGACCGAATACCGAGTGAACGCCGTCGAGGTGGGGCTGGGGAGAATAGGTGATGAAGAACTGGCTTCCGTTGGTGTTGGCGCCGGCGTTAGCCATCGATAGGGCGCCGGTGACATGGGTGTGCTCGCTGATTTCATTATCAATGAAGTAGCCGGGGTTGCCGGTTCCGGTGCCGGTGGGGTCTCCTCCCTGAGCCATAAATGGGGGATCAGATATGACACGGTGGAAGGTGGTGTTGTCATAGAATCCCTCGCGGGCGAGGAAGACGAAGTTGTTGACCGTTACCGGAACATCGCTGGCGAATAGCTCCAGTACCAGGTTTCCCTTTTCGGTCTCAATGGTGGCGGTGTATTGCTTGCTGGTGTCAATCGTCATCTCCGGCGGGGCTGAGTAGGTTTTGGGCTCCGGCGTTTCATCGGCGGGGCATGCCGTCAGGGGTAATACCGCCGAAAGCAAGATTACGCTGGCTATTCGGGTTAGGCTTTTAGCTGCCATCAGTCCTCTTTCTCCTTGCTGTGGTTTTTATCTTGTATAGGGTAGCGATTTTGGGATTATTTTTCAACCCCACCCCTTTTAGGAAGGGGAAGGAATTAAAAAGGAATTGTCACCTAAAAATGAAGAGGGATGAACCGATAAGGAATAGAATTGTTTGTAAGCCAAAAGTGGCTATAGCTAGGATATGCATACATTCGCCTTCCCAAATTAGCCAACTGAGAGACGTTGCAATCGTAACTAATGCAAATAGTATTGAAAGAATCAGAAGTCTTCCAGTCCATTTATATGCTTCACTTGAACCGATGTTACGTAATACCTCTACAGGGGTTACTTTAAGTTGTAGGGCAAATAAGCCGCTCAACCCCATTAAGGCAGTTGAAGAAATAAGAATTCCTGTTATTAATTCAAGTTCATGTGCCATGATGCAGTAAATTAGGTTAAGACCTTTTTATGTATTATATCACCTTATCACCTTAAAGACCTTGGTGTTATTCTTAGTGGTTTAAAATCAGCACCTGTAGTTACCTTAGACCTACTTATGCTTTCCAACAGTAAACTTTTAAGTTCCAAGTTATATTCAGGGGAAAATTCTTCGTAGATATAGAGCGTTATATAAGAAAATCTATACTCATGTGCATATGACTCACGACTCCTCTTTGAGCAGTGGGCTATATTATTTCGTCTTAAGTTTATTAGCTTCAATGTATCCCTAATCTCTTCAAGCATGGTTTTGCCGAGCTTAGGGAATATCTTGTTTAAATGTTTTCTAATAATGTGGCTAAATTGTATGGTTCTATCTGGACCGAGGTTAATCTTTACACCTTTCTTTAACAATATAGATTTGAGCAGTAGTTCTAATCCTACTGCTAAATTAAGATAGAATTGGCTATATTTTATTTTGTAGTCAGTATCTCCAAAAACTTCATAGCCAGCCGGGGAGGGTTTAAAGAGATGTGAATATGCGTGAGTTAAGAATAATTCACTGGATGCTTTTAGATATTCCCAGTCATTTTTCCTAAGTTCCTCAGCATAAAGTGCTTGCTCTTCTTGTAAATCACTTCTTATAGATAGATAATATGGTTTCATCTTATTACCCTCCTCATTATCTCCTCCAGCACCTTTTGCCACCCCTTTATTCTCTCATAGCTCACCCTTATCTGGCTCGTCCCCATCCTCACCCCATCGGGGAGGGGGAGCGCACGCTGGCGGGGGGTGAATTTCATGCCCTCAAAGAGGCGGAGGATAATCTGCCCGTCCTCGGTGGATATGGACTCAACGCCCGCCTTAGCCGCCAGAACCTTAATCTTGATGGCATAGAGCAGGTTTTTTACCTCAATAGGCATAGAGCCGAACCTGTCGCTGAACTCCTGAGTCATTTCTTCCACCTGCTCTGGCTTGTCCAGCTTAGCCAGGTGCTGGTAGAGGCTCAGTCTGGTGTCAATGTCAGCGACATACTCCTCAGGGATAAAGGCTCGCAGCGGCAGGTCTATGCTCGGCGTGGGGAGGTGGGGTGGGGGCTCCTTGACTCCGGCGAGGCGGGCTTTCCACCCCTCAACGGCATCGGCGAGAAGGCGGCAGTAGAGGTTGAAGCCGACGGCGCTGATAAATCCGCTCTGCCTTTGCCCGAGCAGGGTGCCCGCCCCCCTTATTTCAAGGTCTCTCATGGCGATGCCGAAGCCAGCCCCGAGCTCGGTGGCTTCAAAGATGGTCTTCAGCCTTTTCTCGGCGTTGGGCGTCAGGCGCTTCCCCTTCTCGTAGAGAAAGTAGGCGTAGGCGAGGTTAGCGCCGCGCCCCACTCTTCCCCTTAGCTGGTATAGTTGCGTTAAGCCAAATTTATCGGTCCGGTTGACAATCAGGGTGTTGACGTTGGGCATATCCAGCCCCGATTCAATGATGGTGGTGCAGACCAGGACGTCGCTGCTGCCGCCGGCGAAGTCAGCCATCACCGCCTCCAGCTCACCTTCGGGCATCTGGCCGTGGGCGGTGGCAATCCTTGCCTCAGGTATTAGCTGGCGGAGCTTATCGGCGACATAGGCGATGCCCTGCACTCTGTTATGCACGAAGAAGACCTGCCCGTTGCGTTCCAGCTCCCTTAAAATAGCCTCCCGGATTAGGCGCTCGTTATATTCAGCGACATAGGTCTTGATGGGGAGGCGCTGCTCGGGAGGGGTCTCCATGGTGCTCATATCCCTCACCCCGACCAGTGACATGTGGAGGGTGCGGGGGATGGGGGTGGCGCTCAGGGTGAGGACGTCCACCTCCTGCCTCAGCTTTTTGAGGTGTTCCTTGTGGGCGACGCCGAAGCGCTGCTCCTCATCAATAATGAGCAGCCCCATATTCTTGAAGACCACGTCCTTTTGCAGCAGGCGGTGGGTGCCGATGCAGATGTCAACGCTGCCCTCAGCCAGTCCCTTAGTAATAGCCTCCTGTTCTTTTTGGGTTTTAAACCGGCTCAAGACCTCGATTCTTACCGGGAAGGCATCAAGCCGCTGGCTGAAGGTGGCGAAGTGCTGCTGGGCGAGGACGGTGGTCGGCACCAGCACCGCCACCTGTTTGCCGTCCATCACTGTCTTGAAGGCGGCTCGGATGGCGACCTCGGTCTTGCCGTAGCCGACATCCCCGCACACCAGTCTGTCCATGGGCTTGGCTTTCTCCATGTCCCCCTTCACCTCTTCCTGCACCTTTATCTGGTCCGGGGTCTCGATATAGGGGAAGGAAGCCTCAAGCTCCTGCTGCCATACGCTGTCAGTGGAGAAGGCAAAGCCGGGGATGACCTCACGGCTGGCGTAGAGGGCTAAAAGCTCTTGGGCGAATTCTTCGGCGGCTTCCTTCGCCTCTTGCTTGGCTCTTGTCCATTCCTGGGTGCCGAGGCGGTTCAACACCGGGGGGCGGTCGCTGGCGCCGATGTAGCGGCTCAGGCGGTCTATCTGGTCGGTGGGGACATAGAGCTTATCATTGGCGGCGTACTGCAGTAACAGGTATTCCCTTTCGCTGCTCTCGCTGCTCATCCGGGTAACACCGGCAAAGCGGGCAATACCGTGCTCAATATGGACGACATAGTCGCCGGGGGCAAGTTCTAGAGTAAGCTTGTGGTGGGGCACCGGCCTTCTTTTTATCAGCCGCCGCTGCTTGATGAAGCCGAAGACCTCGGCGTCGGTGAAGAGGGTGGTGTGGTTGCCGAGCACCCAGCCCTCAGCCAGCAACCCCTGAACGAGTGTTAGCGAGCCGGGCGGGGGTATTCGCTCTATATCGGTAGTGGGGGAGGCAATGATATCCTCCTCACCGAATAATTCGGACAGGCGGCTGGCCTGGTGGCTGACGATTATCAGCCTTTGCCTTTGCTTTAGCAGCTGTTTTACCTTGTTGACCAGGGCGGGCAGCTGCCCGCCGTAGCTGGGGGCGGTGCTAAAGTCCAGGCGGTGGGCTTGCTCACCAGCACCCCAGCTGGCGAGCATAAGGTTTGGCTTTTCTTTTATCCTTGGCTCAAGCTCCTTCCAGGTGAAGTATGGTCTGGGGGAGTTAGTGCGCAGCTCGCTGGCCTGGGTATCAAGTTCATCCATTGCCTGCTGGATATTCTGAGGCTCATCAAGCACCAGAAGGCAGGGTGGGGGGAGGAAGCTCAGTATGCTGTCTTTCAAGCTGTTTAGCTTTTCGGTGGCGGGACCGATGGCAACTGATGATAGCGGCGTCAGCGAGCGCTGGCTTGCCGGGTCAAATGCCCTGATGCTTTCTATGGTGTTGCCCAAGAACTCAAGCCTTAGCGGGAGGTCGCTGGTTGGGGGGTAGATGTCAACAATGCCGCCGCGACGAGCCATCGTTCCTGGCATTTCCACCAAGTTTTCCAGCCTGTAGCCTATTGCCTGCCACTTTTCCAGCAGCGCAAAGGGCTCAATATCCATCCCCTGTTTTATGCTGTGGCTGGCGGAGGTAAAGTCGCTGTAGGGCGTTGTCTTCGTCATCAGGGCTGGTGCCGAGGCAACGATTAGTGGAGCGTTCGTCTCCCCGTTTATATTAGCCAGAGCCGATAGCACCTGCACCCTTTCCTGCTCAGTAGAAGCGTCCGAGATGGCACGCTCGTAGGGGAGGGCATCGGGCTCGGGGAGGAGCTTTAGCTGTTTTGAGTTGCTCCAGGCAACTAGCTGTTCGTAGAGCCGCCTTGATTTTTCCGGCTGCGCCGTGACCACCATCATTGGTAGCCGCAAAGACTGGTAGAGAGCGGCAATAAGATAGGGCTTAGCCGCATCAAGGACTGATACGCCGGTGCTGGCGTTATCCCGCAGTTCACCTAAGAGCTGGCGGTAGGTGGGCGTCTCCGCTATAAGGTTAAGTAGCTTGGTTAAGTCCATTTTTTCCTAAAAGCCTCTAGGGCCCAAACGCCTCTAGGGCTAGCCGAGACGGCCTAGCCCTCCAGAAAAAATTGTAGCACAGGAGGGGGTAGGGGGCAATTAAGAAGGTACTCTTTCCCACCCTCCCGCCCATTAGGCTCTGCTTCTTACCCCCACTAAAGGGGGTGAGGTGATAAAATATGCTATAATTAAGCAAATTTATTGGGGTAGATATGGCGTATCGGCGGGTAGTGGCTAAGTTCGGCACCAGCCTGCTTACCGGCGGCAGCGACCGTCTTGACCGGAATATAATGTCAAGCCTGGTAAAGCAGGTGGCGCAACTGCACAAGCAGGGGCTGGAGGTAATTATAGTTTCCTCCGGGTCTATAGCCTCGGGCAAGCATGAGCTGGGGTTGACCAAGAAGGTTAAGGGCGTCCCCTTCAAGCAGGTGCTGGCTTCGGTGGGGCAGCACCGTTTGATGAGCTTATACGAGCAGCTTTTCCGCAAGCACAATATCACGGTGGCTCAGGCGTTGCTGGCTAAGGTTGACCTCTTTGACCGGGCGGGTTATCTTAATGCCCGGAATACCCTCCTCGCTTTGCTGGAGCTGAAGGTAATATGTATCGTCAATGAGAACGATGTCGTTGCCGTTGACGAGCTCCACGAAGCCATGTTTGGTGATAACGATAACCTTTCGGCGATGGTGGCTAACCTTGTTGACGCCGACCTGCTGATGATTCTTACCGATACCGCCGGGCTTTATACTGCTGACATCAATCTCGACCCCGATGCCCGCCTTATTTCGGAGGTGGAGAGGATAGACTCGGAGATTGAGCGCCTGGCGGCTGGCACTTCCAGCAAGCTTGGCACCGGAGGCATGGTTACCAAGGTAGAGGCGGCAAGGCTGGCTACTGCCTCCGGGGTGACGGTGGTCATCGCTGACGGCAGGGAAAAGGATGTTATCCTGCGGCTGGCAAAGGGTGAGGCTCTGGGCACCCGCTTTCTGCCTACTACCAGCAAGCTTGAGAGCCGCCGGCGCTGGATGCTCAGCGGCCTTGCTATTAAGGGCAAGCTGGTGGTTGATTCGGGGGCGGCGGTAGCCCTGAAGAAGCAGAAGAGGAGCCTGCTAGCCGCCGGTATCAAGGATGTTGACGGCGAGTTTCAGCGGGGCGACATCGTGAATATCTATGACCCCGATGAATGCCGGGTTGGCTGCGGCATAACCAACTATAGCTCGGCTGATATTAAGGTAATTAAAGGGGCACACTCGGAGAAGATTACCACCCTCCTTGGCTACGACTACGGCTCTGAGATAGTGCACAGGAATAATCTGGTAGTACTAGAATAAGGAGCAAGCATGGATATTAAAGAGGGTAGGGGCAAGCTCTACCTTATCGGTAGCGAGCAATTTATCTCGGATATTGACTATAAGCTCTACCAGGACTTGACTGTTGAGTCAGAGCGCTGGTGGGGGGAGTTTTACCTTGATAGGGGCGTAAAGATTGAAGAGGAAGATGGGTATGTTATTGAGCTGGAGGATGGGTGCAAGGGCAGGTGCTATTTGAAAAAGCTGGTCAACCGGGTGCTGCCCGGCATTCCAGCCAAATCTGTATATCGCGTTAACGGCACGAGTCCACTTAAGTAGGAGGAAGCTTTAAGAGGGACGAAGCGCCGAATATATCTTTTCCCACCCGCCGCCCTTTAGAGGAAGAGAAGGCTGAAAGAAGGTTAAAGAGAGGCAAAGCCCACGAGGGTGGGTTGGGTGGGAAGAAAAAGTTAAGTTAAAGAGGGGTGAGGTAGATAAAAATGCAATCCCCAATAAAAGAACTGGAAGAAAAGGCTAAGGCGGCTAAGGCGGCCTCTAGGCGCATGGCTTACCTCTCGGCGGAGGTCAAGGATAAAGCTTTACATAATATTGCAAATGACCTTACCGCCAAGCAGGGCGAAATACTCTCCGCCAATCAGACTGACTACCATGCGGCTCATAGCTCGGGTATGAATGCCGCCATGTTAGATAGGCTCATGCTTGACTCCAGCCGACTTGAGGCTATGGCCAAGGATGTGCTGGCGGTGGCGGCACTGCCTGACCCGGTGGGCGAGGTATTTGATATGCGCACCCTGCCCAACGGCTTGCAGCTCAGCAGGAAGCGGGTGCCGCTGGGGGTGGTTGGCGCTATCTATGAGAGCCGACCCAATGTTACCATAGACATCTCCGCTCTCTGCCTGAAATCGGGCAACGCCATTATCTTGAGGGGAGGCAAGGAAGCGATTCACTCCAATAGCGCCTTAGCCAGGGTGGTCCAGGATGCGGCAACCAGAGCCGGCGTCCCCGATGGGGCGGTGCAGTTCATTGAGAATACCGACCGCGCCCTGGTCGATAAGATGCTCAAGATGCGTGATTTTATTGACCTGATGATCCCCCGGGGTGGGGCCGGTCTGATAAAGCTGGTAAGGGATAATGCCGCCATGCCGGTGGTAGCCGGTGGCATTGGTGTCTGCCATACCTATGTGGACAAGAGCGCCGATGTGAAAAAGGCGGTGGCTATTGCCTTTAATGCCAAGGTGCAGCGTCCCACCGTTTGTAACGCCCTTGATTGCCTTCTGGTTCATGCTGATATCGCCAAGCGCTATCTCCCCCTGGTGGCAGCGGAGTGGGCTAAAGCCGGGGTGGAAATGCACTGCGATGAGCGGGCGATGGCTATACTTAAATCTAAGCCCTCTTTGAAGCTGAAGCCGGCTAGCGAGGGGGACTGGGGCAAGGAGTTTCTGGCGCTGGTGGCGGCGGTTAAGGTGGTGGACTCCCTTGATGAAGCCCTTGAGCATATTGAGCGCTACGGCTCGGGGCACTCCGAGGCCATTATCACCGAGGAAGATAGCGCCGCCGTTCGCTTCCTTGATGAGGTGGATGCTGCCTGCGTCTATGTCAATGCCAGCACCCGCTTTACCGATGGCGGTCAGTTCGGCCTGGGGGCTGAGGTTGGTATTAGCACCCAGAAAATGCATGCCCGGGGTCCATTAGGGGTTAGAGAACTAACTAGCTACAAGTGGATTATCTTGGGCAGCGGGCAGGTGCGCCCCTAGCTGGCTATAGCTTCTCCAAAGCAGCCTTTTGGATTTCAAATAGCTCTTTGATGCCCTTTTCCGCCAGGGCGAGCAGGGAATCAATGGTCTCTCTGGGGAAGGGTTTTGCTTCAGCCGTGCCCTGAACCTCGACGAATTCGCCCGTGCTTGTCATCACCACGTTAAAGTCAACGGCAGCGTTGCAGTCTTCATCGTAGCACAGGTCCAGCAACTGGTTACTGTGCACAATGCCGACGCTGGTGGCGGCTACGGCGCTCTCCAGCGGTATGGACGATATTACCCCCATATTAGCCAGGGTTTGGAGTGCTTGGTGCAGGGCGACATAAGCGCCGGTAATAGCTGCCGTTCTGGTGCCGCCGTCTGCCTGCAATACATCGCAATCTATAATCAGGGTTCTTTCCCCCAGCAGGGTGAGGTCGGTTACGGCTCGCAGGGAGCGCCCGATGAGGCGTTGAATTTCCTGACTCCTGCCCGCCACCCTGCCCAGCGATGCTTCGCGGGGGGTTCGGCTGGTGGTGGAGCGGGGTAGCATACCGTATTCCGCTGTAATCCAGCCGCTGCCCTTGTCCCTGAGGAAGCCCGGCACCTTCTCGTCAGCGCTGACCGAGCATAGCACCATGGTCTTTCCCAGTTCTATCAGCGCCGAGCCTTCAGCAAAGCTCTGAAAACCAGGGGTTATCTTTACCGGTCTCAGTTCATCCCAGGCACGCCCGTCAGCTCGTTTCACCTGACTCTCCTTGTTAAGTATGTCAGAGTATAGCACTGATAAGCCATATTGACAATTATATCTACCTCACCCTCTTAAACACCCCACTGAAGCGGGGGTTAAACCGCAGACGCCCCAATAAAGCAGGAGAAAAAGCAAAACCTAATGGGTGGGTGGGTGGGAAAAAGACGCACAGGGGAAGGGGGCAGGGGGGAGTAGGTTACTAATTGACCATTATTCCCTTTATTGACAGCCTTTGACAAGCAAAGCATACTATCATACTATAATTATAATACGATAAGCCTCGGGGGTAAGAAATGCGCATAGAAAGTATAGGGCTTGCTGAACATCTGGGCTCGGTAAAGATTCACGGCGTGCGTAGAGTCCTGGAGTTAGACTCGGGGGCAAGGCCCCTTCAAGATGAAATCCCAGAAGTCGAGAGAATCGAGAAGGAGGCTCTTGAGGATATTGAGCGGGGAATGGCTATCGTTCTTCCCATCAAGGACGAAACCCTCAAGGTCTATGAGGGTGTGCTCAACGGTGTGCCTCACGATTGCCTGATGATAGTAGTCTCCAATAGCAAGAGGGGTGAGGTGGACACCTTTGTCAGTGAGCAGGATATCTTAGCCCGGTTTTGCCACGCCACCAGGCGCCAGGCTTTGATTGTTCATCAGAAAGACCCCGTCCTGGCTGAGGCTCTTAAGCAAGCCGATTATGCTGAGATTTTAGATGAGAAGGGGTTGGTGAGGAACGGGAAGAGCGAGGGGATGATGATAGGGATTTTACTGGCTATGCTGCACGGCAAGGATTATGTGGGGTTTATTGATACCGATAATTACATACCGGGCGCCGTCTGGGAGTATGTGCAGCACTACGCTATCAGCTTTAGCTTGGCTAAGTCCCCTTATGTTATGGCTAGGATTTTATGGCGTTATAAGCCCAAGATGACGGAGGAGTTATTTTTTAAGAGGTGGGGAAGGGTCTCGGAGATAAGCAATAAATACATAAATCACCTCCTGTCTGCCAAGAAAAGGTTTGAGACCGAGATTATAAAGACGGCAAACGCCGGGGAACATGCCATGAGCATAAAGCTGGCCAAGATGCTGACCTATGGCTCCGGCTACGCCGTTGAGGTGCAGGAGCTGATGTCCATCTTTGAGCAGTTCGGAGGGCTGCTGCCTATAACCGATAAGAAAGCGACAGAAAAAGGGGTGGAGATAATTCAGACCGAGACCATAAACCCCCACTTTCATGAGGAAAGGGGCGGGGAGCATCTGGTGCAGGATATGTTATTGCCCAGCCTTTCCGCCATCTACCATAGCCCCCTTTGCGAATTATCCACCAAGCACATGATCTTTAACCAGCTGCTGGAGCAGAAGTGCTTGAAGCCAACGGACGAGGTTCCCCGCGTGCGGCTTATCCCCCCACCCCAAAAGGCGGATATGGGCAAATTTGCTCAGGCAATTGAGGCACAACTTCCTGAGTATTCAGTGCCCAAGGGAAGAATGTTACGCGAGAGATTTATCAGTGCTGAGTTTGGGCGGGCAACGGATAAAGCCAAAAAGGTGGTATTTACCGATTTAGACGGGAGTCTGCTCCATCCTGTCACTTACTCCTATACCCAGGCGCTGGATGCTTTAAGGCTGCTCCAGCAAAAAGAGATACCGCTCGTTTTCTCCTCGGCCAAGACAAGGGCTGAGCAGGAGGTTTATAGAAGGGAACTGGGTGTAAAAGACCCCTTTATAGTTGAAAATGGGGGTGCTATCTTTATACCCAAGGATTACTTCCGTCTCCATTTTACCTATGATAAAGCGACCAAGGATTATCTTGTGATTGAGCTGGGTATCCCCTATCAGGAAGTGAGGCGAAAACTAAAGAAGGCTATTGAAGGGGAGACTGCCTGTATCGTTAAGGGTTTTGGCGATATGAGTGTAGAAGAGGTAGCTCGCGAGACCGGTTTAAGTTTAACTCGTGCCGAGCTTGCCAAGCAAAGGGAGTACAGCGAGACGGTCAAGATTGAAGGTAATAAAAAGGATGTAGCCCGCGTGGTAAAGAAGATTGAGCAAGCAGGGCTTAACTGTCCCTTCGGCGGGAGATTTTACGGGGTTACGGCAGGGAGTGATAAGGGTAAAGCCGTCAAAATCCTAACCGAGCTTTTCAAGCTAAATTTTGGCAAGATAATGGCCATAGGTATCGGAGATAATGATAGTGATTTGCCCATGCTGTCTATGGTGGACCTGCCAATATTGGTGCAGGTGCAGCGCAATCGCTGGCGAAAGCTGAAGCTGAAGCGTCTCCATAAGGTTAAAGGGGTGGGACCGGAAGGGTGGAGCATAGCCATTAGAGAATTAGTCCAAGAAGAAGCGAAGCTTAAGTGATAGGGGTTTTATTGCCTCAGTCTATGGTAACCTCACCCCCTGTATCCCCCTCTCCTTGATAAGGAGAGGGGGAATTTTAATTAAAAAGAGGGGCTTTCGCCCCTCTTAAACAGCCCTTTCTAAGTGGTATAATGAAGGTATGTGTAACAATCAGCTAATTCAAGGGGTCATAGGCGGTATTTTAGCCCTCGTTGGAATATTTCTCGTCATGAGCGGTGGTAACTTATGGGGGCGTAAACTAAAATGGCGCATTGGTCTAGGGTTTTCTTTAACCGGTCTCGGATTATTTATGCTTCTTACTTCATTCCCGCAATATGCAATAGGTTTCAGTGTCCTAGCTACATTAGCACTTGCCTTCGCTGCTTTCCTAACCATAAAGAGTGCTGACGAGCGTGAAAAGCGCCACAGAGAACGTGATTTCAAAAGGCGAGTTCTGGACGATATCCAAGACTGGGCAAAACAAGGAATTAAATCTCTCGCAAATATGCTACCTCATGCGGGTGGCCCAGATTGGACAGTAGAAATTTATCCGCAGTTAAAATCGCTAACTGCGCAGAACAAGTGGATGATGGATGCATCAAGGATATTCGCTGAAGATGATAAAAAAGCATTGCTTAAAAAGGTTGATAAGGCAGCGGAGGAACTCAAGCAACTTTGCGAGGTATTAGAAGGAAAATTTCCAGCCGGAAATATAATTCAGAGGCGTAACCAATGCCTGAAGTCTTTTACTGAAGTACTTGAACGCATTGCAGATGTTAAGGTTAAATTGAAGCTCTGATGCCCAGCTTAATCTTGGGACGCGCTATAATTATTGTGAATATTAACCCTAAAATTATAAGCTCAAAAGATACTCTTTTAGCCAGCTTAAAGCGGCATCAGCCGCGCTTTTTTTGTTTTGTTCCCGCTCTCCGTGGAAGTTGTGTTTCTGGCTGTAGGTTCTCTCTCCGTGCGCCAGCCCGATAAAAAACAGCCCCACCGGTTTCTCCGGGGCAGCCCCGGCGGGTCCGGCAATGCCGGTATCAGCCAGACATATATCGGCGGCTAATATTTTTCTGCCGCCCTGCGCCATCTCCTCGGCTACCTCGGCGCTCACCGCACCGTATCGGTTAATGGTCTCCTCACTCACCCCCACCACCTTAATCTTGACCTCATTGCTATAGGCGGTGACCGAGCCTTTGTAGTAGTCTGAACTGCCGGGGGCATTAGTTATTAAGTGGGAGACTAACCCCCCGCTGGCTGATTCCACTATCCCCAGGGTCAACCCTTTGCGGCGAAGCAGAGCGCCGACCTCTTCTTCTATACTCACCTCTGTGCTCATATAAACCTTTCCATCAGGGAGTATATTAGCTCTTCATCAACCTGCTTGCCGTCTTGTTGGAGTTTCTGTATTGCCCGCTCCACGCCGTCATGTTTGAGCGAATTATCCAGGTCATCCAGCCCATCGTATATGCCCAACCTTCGGCCGAGCTTGAAATTTCGTTTCTCTTCTGGTGATAGGGACTGGAATTTGGCTATGGTAGCCAGCATCTTCTCCTTGTCTTGGGGCAGCCTCCCCTCGAGTTCCTGGAGCAGGTTGGTGATATGGTCGCTGATGAAGTTTGACTGGCAGTCGAGGTTCTCAATGAGTAGCTTCTCCTCTTCTATAATCTCCTCGTCTGTAGCCCGGATAAAGTTGCCCTTCTTGACCTCCTCATATAAGGGCATGCCCGCCTTGACGGTCAGGGTTCTGACCCGGATAAAGTCTGAGTTTATCTGGTTTAATACCTTTGCCGTTTCAGTGGCATGCTCCCGCCACATCTTCTTTCCCCCCAGGCCGAGGAGGACATATTCACATAGCGAGATGCCCGATTTCACTATATTTTTGCCGCCTTTAACGTGTTCGGCGGCGGTAACCCCCTTGTCCATGTATTTAAGCAGGGGGTCATAGCCCGATTCCAGCCCGATATGCAGTCGGGAAAGCCCAGCTTTACGCAGCTCTATTAATTCCTCCAGCTTCTTTTTAGAGGCTGTCTTGGAGCGGCCATAGCTGGTCACCCTGGTGATGGTGGGCAGGGTCTGCTTCAGGAACTTTATTACCTCAACCAGCTCAGGAGTTCTCATAATCAGGGTATTGGCATCCTGGAGGAAGGCGCTGTCGCCGCCGTGATAGAGCCAGAGAGCAACATTAAAGTAGGCTTCATTTAGCGGGTTATTGAGGATGGCTAGAGCCACCTCCTCCATCCTTTCCCCATAGCCGGATTTCCGGGCAATCTCCTTTAGCTTGTCCTGTATTGCCTTGACGGACAGTATCTCCTGCTTTATCTCCTCCACCGGCCTCAGCTCAAATTTTTTCCCCTTGTAAACATGGCAGAACTTGCAGCGGTTCCAGGGGCAGTTCCTGGTTACCCTGAGGAGCAGGGAAGAAGCCTCGCTTGGTGGTCTGATTGGCCCCAGTTCAAAGGAGTCCGTCGTCATTTATTTTTCCTTTACAGGTAGCCGAGCACATATTGCTTGATGAATTCAAAGTTGCGCTTTACCTTTTCCTTGCCGACTATGATGTCCATATGTCCGGGTAGCAGGTACTCTACTTCTAGCTGCGACAACCTCTCTATAGACTGCTTGAGGGCGTTGGCACTGCCGCCGGGCAGGTCAACCCGCCCCGTATTCTGGTTGAAGATAACGTCCCCGCAAATCAGAACCTTCTCACTCTGGCAGTAAAAGCAGATGCTGTCCGGGGAGTGCCCCGGGGAGTGGATGAGCTCGAATTCCATTTCTCCGGTATTTAGCTTGTTATTCTTAAATAATTCATCCGGGGTGAACTCTACGGCGGGAACACTGAAGAATTTTGACGTCTGGATAACAGTTGCCTCCCAGGAAGCCTTTTGTATGGGGTGGATGATTATCTTGGCTCCAGAGATTTTCTTGAACGCCTCATTTGCCCAGCTGTGGTCGCCGTGGAGGTGGGTATTGGCGATAATATCTATCTCCTTAGGGTCGATGCCGTCCTGTTGCAAATCCTGGAATAGTGCCGGCAGGAATTGGGTGAGACCAGGGTCGATGATAACGCCCGTTTTATCCTTAATCACGTAGGTATTGCAGTCCATCATTCCCTTTTCCGGGTAAAAGTATAGATTTTTTATCAGTCTCATGTTATTATTCCTTCTGTTATATTGACTTGCGCCGACTAATTCTCCATTATATAGTAATCGTGGGTTAAAATAAAATGTAATGACTATAGGAAAGGAGATTTTACCATGAAGGGCTTAGCTGTGTTTTCTGGTGTTACGGCCTTCCTTTGTATGGTAATGGGTATTATCGTTTTGCTTGGTTCATTCCCTGAACTTGAGTCACTCCCTGAGGCGCTTACCTGGGACGTTTGGTTCTGGCTCTCAGCCCTTCTTTTCTTAGCCAGTATTGCCTGTGCTGCTGGTGGTCGTGGCGGTGGCGGTGAGTATTAGTAGCCAGTATCTTAGCGGTGTTGATTAAGTAAACGTCATCGTGTCTATTTCTGGAAGAGAGACAAGGATTTTATTGCGCGTTCATCCCAATGCCCCCAGAAATGAAGTGGCAGGCTTCAGCGGTGGAGTATTGAGGGTAAGGGTAGCAGCACCGCCAGTTAAGGATAAAGCCAATAAAGAGCTAGTAGCTTTTCTCAGTCAGATATTGGGTGTGAGCAAAAGCGCTTTGACCATTATAAAAGGTCGTGCTTCCAAGAATAAGGTTATAGCTATTGACGGCTTGAGCCAGGAGCAAATTATGAAACGGCTCCTGCCCGGCTAAGCCCTCCTCTTCTTGCTCTTCTTTTGGCGGCGCCAGTAGATAATGCCGAGTACAGTTCCCCAGACGGGGATGAAGATTATCAGCCAGATAGCCAGAACGGCAAGCCCCTGCCCGAAGATAATAATCCCTCTGACGGCGGACTTGAGCGTTTCCAGTGCACTCCAGCCGACGCTGACCAGCGGTTTATCTGAAGCCTCTGGCTTAAGATAGACCGAAATCAGGCTCATTGATGCCGTTCGCTCCAGATATTGCATCTGCCCCTTGATTTGCTCTATCTCCTGGCGCACCCGGGAGAGGCTGTCATAGATTCTGAGGATGTCCTCCACATCGGTGGCTTGTTCCAGGAGGACGAGGTATTGTTGTTCGGTTGCCTCGGCGTTATTGAGCCTTGCCTGGAGGTCGGTATACTCCTGGGTGACATCCCGGCTCTCGGTGCTCTCTGATTTTACCCTTACCGCCAGGCTTCTTAGTTCGGCAAGTGCCTGCTCAAACTTTTCATCAACCACCCGGATGGAAATCCACCCCCTCATCTCATCTTCCTCCCCCGAAATCTGTGAGGACACCACATAGCCATCAAATCTTAGCGCAAGCTGGGCGATATCATCACGGGCGTTGATTACATCTTTTACTACCAGCGACATATCCCCGGTGCGGACTATCATCCGGTCCTCGGCTGATTCTAAAGCCTCATACCTATATGCGTCGTCCCCTCCAAATATTGATGATCCCGACATTGATGATGGTGGTATCGGTGCTCCCTCTTCTGCCATAGGTGCTGGTGCACCGGCGCAGGAGACCGATACCAGCAATAACATAACCAGCGCCAGTCCTATTATTAGCCTTTTCATAGAGTAGACCTCCTTAATTACCCATTTCTACTATACTATAACGCAGAGAAAAGGAAAAGGTTAGGAGGGGGGTACTCGGGCTAAGGTTACGCTTGTCTGAACCACCGTTTAGCCCAGTACTACCTATGGCTCAGTGACCACGATATTGTCAAAGGCAATCTCCGTGAAGTTGCCTGCCAATGAATGTGCGTCCAAGCCGATATCGCCAGCAGTGAAGGTGGCATCGGTAACAGTTTTCAATAGGTGCCCATTAACCGATAGGCTTAGATTGCTACCTATGCACTCAATATGGATGAGGTTGGTGACGCCCCACCCCTCATTGATATAAGATGAGCGGGTAGGCGCCACAAGAGTTACATTTTGTCCATTAACGACCTTTATTAAATTATAGTAACCATCAGCGCTAATGCCAAAGTCGTAGTAGTTATCCTCGTCTTGCGCTCGAACCGTTACTGCATGCCAGTTATCGTCAGTACCGTCAACAAGCTTAGTCTCCACTTCCAAAATGAAATCAGTGAAGTACTGGTGAGCCATAGTATACGTGCAATAAGCAACGGCAGTCTGATCAATTATATGGAGCCAGCCATTCTCGTAGAAAACTGAACCATTTGAATCAGAGAAAGTATCCCAGACGCCGGTATCCCCGCTGAAGTCATCTGAGAACAAGACCGTAGGGCCAACTTCTTCAAAGTAGGCGGTGACGCTCTTGTCCGAGTCCATGATAATGGTGGTAGAGGTGGTAGTGCCGGCTGCGCTACCACTCCAGTGGTCGAAGGCGTAACCACTGGCTGCGGCGGCTGTCAGCGTTACCGATGTCCCCTCGTCATAAATGCCCCCTGAGGGAGAGACGGAGCCAGCCCCGCTCGGGCTAACGTTTACGGTCAGGGTATAGGTTTGGGCTAGCGGCGTAAAGTAGGCGGTGACGCTCTTATCCGAGTCCATGGTAATGGTGGTAGTGGGGATGGTGCCGGCTGCGCTACCAGTCCAGTAATCAAAGGTGTAACCACTGGCTGCGGTGGCTGTCAGCGTTACCGTCAAACCAGGGTCATATTCGCCGCCTGAAGGGGAAACGGAACCTGATCCTGAAGGGCTAACATTTGTGGTAAGTGTATAAGTTTGAACTGTAGTCGGACACCCGGCTAGCCCCAGCAAACTCAATAGTAAAGCAAGAGCGGTAAGTACAAAAAGGCACTTATGTTTTTGTCTCCACATAGCCACGGCCGCTTCCTATTGAAAGGTCTACTAACTACTTTCTTTAATATTCTATCACAGTTGTCAACCCCACCCTTACCCACAGCCTCTCGCCATCGGTGATGAATTCAATTGTTTCCTGCTCATCGGTGCGGAATATATTTTCTGCGCCCAGCCTTTGCTCAAGCCTTGCCATGACCTCATCGTGAGGGTGGCCATATGGGTTTTCTCCCACCGAGATGACCGCCACCGTGGGGTTAACCACCGCCAGAAATTCGGGGGTGGTGGAGGTATTTGAACCGCTATGCCCAACCTTGAGCACAGTGCCGCTTAAATCGGCTCCCTGGGCAATGAGCTCAAATTCAGCCTCCCACTCTATATCAGCCGCCAGCAGGAAGCTTACCCTATCCAGGCTCAGGCGTAATACCAGGCTGTTATTGTTTAGGTCAGAGTTGGTTCCGATCAAAGGGGTAGCTGGGGGATTGAGCACATTTATCATTACTCCATCGCCCAAATCAATCTCCTCTCCGGCTTGAACCATGGTGTATTCAATGTCCTTTTCCTCTATTAACCTCAGCCACTCATCATATATGGGCAGTTCACTTTCTAAATCGGAGTGAAGCACCTGTTCCACCTTGTATCTCTCTAGGACCTCAACTAGCCCGGTGATGTGGTCGGCGTGGGGGTGGGATAGCACCACCAGCTCTATGGTCCTGTCCCAGAAGGGCATCTTATCGCCCAGCTCCACGGTCAGGGCTTGGGGGCTGGGTCCGCCGTCAATCAGAACCTGCTGGCTTCCTTTTTGAATCAGAATAGCATCCCCCTGGCCGACGTCAAGAAAGCTTATATGGAGCTCGTCATCGGGCATAGATGCGGCGGCGACAGATGCCAGAATGGCTATTACTAACAGCGGGGGGATAACCCATTTTTTGGGGAGTGGGGAGGCAAATTCAAGGGATTTAGCTGCCGCTGACCTTAGCCAGTTTTTAGCCCTGGACATCTGCTTTTTTAATACCTTCCTCTGGCTGATGAGCCAGATAGCTACGGCAAGAACTGGATAATAAAAGGCTATCTGGGTGGTGCCAACCGAGCCCACTTCAATATGTGAGAAGGGAAGGGAGGCAAAGCCGGTTACTATCAGAAGTATATAAGATAAGAACAGCCAGGCAAGCCAGCCTAAAGCCTGGGCTAGAGGCAGAAAAACCAGCCCCATTAGTCCCGCCAGAGCCCCGATGGCAATAATGCCGGGCATTGCCGGCAGGGCGAGGAATGTAGCCAGGGGACCAGCTAGGGAAACGATGCCGAAGTAGTGGGCAACGAGCGGCCAGACGGCTATGGTTGCCGCCAGGGTTACACCGAGACTGTCGGTGGTAATATTGGCTAGGGATATGCCTATTCCCTCCTCGCCAATAGTTTTGCTAACTGCTTTTCTCCCCAGCGCCATGAGGGGAGGGGCGATGAAGATTAAGCCAGCCATTGCCAGAAAGCTCAGCTGGAAGGAGGCATCCCACAGGATGGGGGGGTTAATGCCGACCATTACCGCCGCGGCGAAGGCAAGGGAGGTGATGGCGGTGCGTTGCCTGCCCAGAAGCTCGGCAGTGAGGAAGAGGCTAGCCATAATTGCCCCCCGTATTACTGGTAGGTGCATGCCGGTGATTAAGGCGTAGAGCCAGATTATGCCCAGCGCCAGCCAGATGTAGATATAGCGTTTCTTGCCGAAGAGCCATACCCCGATGCTAAGCAAAATGCCAGCCATGATACTTAGGTGAAGCCCGGAGATAGCCAGCAGGTGGGCAGTGCCGGTGCTGACGAAATCGGCTTTAACCTGCGCTGGAATATTATACCTGATGCCCAGAATAATCCCCTGAGCCAGCGATGCCTGCGGTTCGGGCAGGACCTTAGCCAGTTTTTGAGAAAGGCTGTTTCTCAGTGAGTAGACCCATGCCAGGGGCTTAAAACCTTTGCCTGTGTCCAGGGTTTCTGTTTCGGGGTAGAGCATGGTGGAGTAGATTCCCTGCCGTTCTAGGTAGCCTTCATAATCAAAGTCGTTAAGCTGGGGTGGTGTCTCCAGTTTTCCCTTTACCTGAAGCAAATCGCCGTATTTATATTCGGGGTAGCGGGGGACAAATAACAGGGCGTCCCCCGATACCCCCTGCCAGCCTTCAGCCTGTTTTATTTCGATATCTGACAGGCGGAGGTGGGTCGCCTTATCCCTCACCTCAGGGTCGGCGTTAATAACGCCCTTGATTTCAACCTCCTGGCTGTTGTAGAAATGGAGGTGGCTCTCGTCATCGGGAGGTTGAGATGCCTGATAGCAGACAGCACCGCCGAAGAAGGCGATAAGGCAGACCGCAGATAGGATTATTGCCTTGCGATGTTGAGAAAAGAAGAAGAGCAGGGGGAGGGGAGCTAGCCCGATAAGAATAAGGGCTAGGGGCAGGGCGAATTTTGACCCCAGATAAATACCAGCCACCCAGGCACAGCTTAGATAGATAAGTGGCACTATTCACCACCTGAGCATTAGTCGACTACCGTGATAAGGTCTTTAATCTGCTCGTAGGTTGAGGCTCCTATTCCTTCAACCATGTTTATTTCAGTGATATTGTGAAAGCCCCCATTTTGCTGGCGATAGTTTATGATGCGTTGGGCTAGGGTTTCTCCAATGCCGGGCAGAGCCACCAGTAGCCAGCCTTCAGCCCGGTTAAGGTCGATTTTTTGTGGCTCCCCTTCCTCGCCGACAGCAGGTATATAGAGCTTGACCCCGGTAAGGTCAGCGTTATCGGTGGTGCCCCCGGCGGCTTGAAGCAGGGCTTCTATGCTATCGCCGGATTGCAGCGGATAGTAACCGGGACTGCCCACCTCCCCACCGAGGTAAATCTCCCCCTCTAGTTCTTGGCTTGGTGGCAGGGAAATCTCTATGGGGTGGGCTGGGCTATACCTTGACCAGGCTAATACGCCCCCGATAATAATAACTGCTATCAGCAGAATAATTGTCAGCGCCCAGTATTTGTTAAGCTTGGTCATGGCAAGCCTCCTAGATTTAGCTTCACCTAGTATAGCAGAATAGAGGAGTCTCGACACTTGGCAAAAATGAGATAGTTGGGGAGTAAGCTTAGCCGCTCTAGTTTGTTATAGACCGTAGGCTTTTTGAGCAATATTAGGGGGGTGGTCAGATACCCCTCAGCATATTCCTTAGCGTCTCTTCCGTTTCGGGGGTGGTAACTGCTATTATCTGGTCTTCAGCCTGAAGGACGGTGTCAGCGGTAGGTACCTTTGGCTTTCCCTGCTGGCGAATGATTAGCGTTAGGATGCTTCCCTGAGGTAGTGAAAGCTCCTTTACCTTTTTACCTATAGTCGGTGACTTGGGCGGGATTTTTACTTCTACAACCTCCAGCCCTTTCTCTCTGATATCTAGTAGGTGGGTAAGGGGGTGGGTTGGTACCTCTTCCTCTATGTCTTCAAGAATGATGTTGGTGCTACTTACCGTAACATCAATGCCCAGCTTCTTAAAGATAGTTTCATTCTTGGGATTGCTAATTCGGGCTATAGTCCGGGGCACATTGAATTTGTGCTTGGCTATCTGGCAGGCAACCAGGTTATCGTCATCATCGCCGGTTACAGCAATGAACATATTAGCCCGCCCCGTGCCCACTTCGGTCAGGGTGGTTACCTCAGAGCCATCGCCGCGGATGCAAACACTGCCCAGTTCATTGTTGATAAACTCAGTTCTAATGGCGTCCCTTTCTATAACTAAGATCTCATGCCCTTCATTAAGCAGGGCTTTGGCCAGGTAAAAGCCCACCTTGCCGCCGCCGATAATAATGATATACATGTCTTAACCTATTCCTCTGCTCCCTCTATTTTATCCTTTAGCATCTGGGCGAAGGTTGTGGTCGGGGTGAGAGCTTCTATTCCCAGAGAGCTGAATAGCTCCCGACGCAGGGGGTCATAGATGCGGCAGACTACCTTGGGCACATTGAAGATGTGCTTGGCGATTTGAGCCGCCATGATATTGTGATTATCTATATCGGTTACGGCGATAAAGGCATCGGCTTTCTCTACGTTTGCCTTCTTAAGCGCTTCCTCATCCATGCCGTCACCCGCCAGCGCTGTGCCGGCAAACTCAGGGGGTAGCCTGTGGAAGCTATAAGTATCGGTGTCGAGGATGGTAACGCTATGTCCCTCAATATCTAGAAGCCCGGCCAGCCGAGCCCCCACCCTGCCACAGCCCATTATTACTATATTCATAAGCAAACTCTAACTGGTACCGCGTTCATGGTACAATATAATACGGCAGGGGGCATTGGTTAGCACATAAGGCACGACCGTGCCTAAGCTAAATTGTCCGAAGCGCCGCTTATAGGGAACACCCATCAGGATGAGGTCAACCCCCCGCTCCACTGCCTCATCAACGATAGCCGGACCTGCTTCACGGGCTTGAAGCACATCGCTATCCGCCTCATAGTCCTCTTCTTCAGCCACAATCTCGGCTTTATCTAATATCTCTTCAGCCTTTCTAATTTCAGGCTCAATTTCTGCCTCCAGTGGCAGGGAGCGTTTTATGGTGATGACACAAACTACCCATATCTTAGCCTTGTCCTTCTTGCCTAGCTGGCAGGCTAGCCTCATTGTCTCAGTGTCAACTGGGGTGCCGGTTACCGGCACCAGAATCTTCTTAAACTTCATTGCCCTCTATTCCTGGTTACAGTGGGCGTTTGGTATTATAGTCCTCTGCTTTAAAATCTACAACCTCCCTTCGCCGGGTTTCTTGGGTATGTGGGTTAAGGGCAGGTGCGCCTTCCACCGATAGATGGAGTAACCTATTAAGCCAATAACCATCCACCCCATTCCCACCCAGCGGCTGTAGGGCTGGGTAATTAATATAATAATCCATATCGTTGTTGTTGCCAATAGACCTATAATGGTGCTTATTGGTATCTCGCGGCCTTTAATCCTTATATTCCATCCGAGCTTAAATGGACGTTCCAGCTCCGGTTTCTTAGCCCTGAGGCTAATGATTGAAGCGTGGGCAAACATAAAGGCCAGTAGCGAGCCGAAGGCATACAATGCCCCCATGTTTTTGAAGGTGTCGGCGGCGAAGAACCCCGGCGCCAGGATGAGGAGGGCTATCAGGCTGAAGAGAATGATGGAAACATAGGGCGTCTTAAATTTATGGTGCACCCGGCTGAGGATAGCCGGCTCCAGCTTATGGACCCCCATCGAGAAGGCAAGGCGTGAGATGCCGATAAGCCCGGCGTTAGTGGCTATGAGCAGGATGGTGCCCGCCAGCAAGGCTATCAGCGGCTTGAGAACATCAGATATCAGGGCTATGGGAAGGTTGGCGGCAATGCCGGCTACGGGGTCTCTAGCCCAGTCGGTGGCAAGCTCCTGAGGGGTCATCGCCGATAGCGATACCAGGGAAATACCGGCGAAGATAACCAGAACGGCGACTATCATCATAACCAATGCTCTGGGCACTCTTTTCTCCGGCTGTCTGGTTTCCTCTGCCATTTGAGACATGGTTTCAATGCCGGTATAGGCAATCGAGGCTAGGGCAATACCAAAAACCAGATTCTCGGTAGAGGGCCAGTTCTCGATGATACGGCTAATCAGGAGCGGGGGATTGAAAAGCAGTATGAAGCCTATAACCACCAGCGCCACCTGGGTGGTTATATCAAGTATGGCGGCGCCTATATTTACCAGTGAGGTCTCCTTGATACCGATGACATTTATGGTCATCAGGAAGATAACGATTCCCATAGAGGTTAGTGTGCCCAGGACGGGGTCTGCCTTAAATGGTTCCCAGAAGAAACCGAGGTAGGGAGGGATGGTGAAGGCTGATATTGAAATAGTGACGATATAGCTCAGCATCAATGCCCAGCCGGCAGTGAAGCCAGCAACGTCATTGAAGCCATGCCGGGCAAAGCTGGCTGAGCCACCTGCCTCTGGAAACATGGCGGTGCCTTCAGCATAGGTAAGGGCAGTGAATATAAACAGGATGCCGGCAATGCCCAGCGCTATGGGGGTAGCTCCCATGGCTATCACGGCGACGATGCCCAGGGCGTAATAGATAGAGGAGCCGACATTGCCGTAACCGGCGCTGAATAGGGCGGGGATTCCCAATACTCGTCTTAGGCGGTAACGTCTAATTCGACGGGGGCGGACAATCTTATCACCTGGTTTGGGTTGCCAGCCATCTTCCATAGTCTGTTTGCAGAATTTTATGCTTCTGATTGCTGGCTGTCAATAACTTGCCTTGACAATTAGTCTAACTCTCCACTAAACTCAAAATGGCGAAGGAGGATTAGAGTGTGAAGCTTCCCTTTATTCCCCGTGAGGAGGGTTTTTTCGACCTCTTTGAAGATAGCGCCCGTAATATGGTAAAAGCAGCCCACTGCCTGAAAGAGCTGGTTGATAACTGGCAGGATGTTGAGCAGAAGGTAAACGAGATAAGCGAACTTGAGCACCAAGGGGATACGATTACTCACAAGATTGCAGCGCAGCTGCATCGCACCTTTGTCACCCCGTTTGACCGGGAGGACATAGCCGCGCTGTCTCATACCATGGATGATGTCACCGATTTTATTCACGCTGCCAGTGATGCCATGCTTCTTTACAAAGTAGATCCCCCGGGTGAGAGGGTTAAGGAGCTTGCTGGTATAATAGTGCAGGGGGCAACCGAGATAGAAAAGGCGATGCCCCAGCTGCGACACCGTCGTGATTTAAAGCATATTCTCAAACGGTGTGTGGAGCTTAACCGGGTGGAGAATATGGCTGACGTGGTATACCGCTCAGCGCTAGCTGAGCTTTTTAGTGATACCAAGGATATGGCTCGTGTTATCCAGTGGCGCGAGATTTACGCCCATATGGAGAGTGCCACTGACAGGTGTGAGGATGTGGCTAACGTCCTGGAAGGGGTAGCCATCAAGAATGCCTGAAGGCATCCTCCTTCTAACGCCAATTTTACTATTAGTACTGGGGGCAGAATTCGTCAACGGTTGGACGGATGCCCCTAATGCCATTGCCACCGTAGTTTCCACCCGTGTCCTTTCCCCATCTAAAGCAGTGATTATGGCTGCCGTCCTCAATATTGCAGGGGCTCTGGCAACGGGCACTGCTGTAGCCGCCACCATCGGCAAGGGTATTGTGAGCCCGGAGATTATCAGTCTCCCTGTGATCGCGGCGGCAATGCTGGCCATTATTATCTGGAGTGCAGTGTGCTGGGTCTATGGGATACCCACCAGCGAAAGCCATGCCCTTGTTGCCGGTCTTACCGGAGCCGGCTTAGCCGTTGCCGGTCCCGAAGTTCTACTCTGGGACGGATGGCTTAAGGTAATCATCGGTCTCGGCATCTCTACCTTTCTTGGTTTTTTTCTGAGTATAGGAATAATGACCGGTCTCTACTGGTTACTTCGGCGGATTAGACCATCAGTTATCCGTAAAGCCTTTAGCCGGCTTCAGATACTCTCGGCGGCTTTCATGGCCTTTAGCCACGGCAGCAACGACGGGCAGAAGTTCATGGGGGTCTTTGCTCTAACGCTGATGCTGGGTGGGGTGATGACGGAGTTTTCGGTTCCAATATGGATAATGCTGCTCTGTGGTGCGGTAATGGCGTTGGGGACAGCTATCGGCGGGTGGCGCATAATCAACACCATGGGCTTCAAACTGACCAGGCTGGAGCCGGTGCACGGCTTTGCTGCTGAGACTGCAGGTGGGTTGTCTATTATGCTGGCTTCCGCTTTCGGCATACCCCTGAGCACCACCCATTGTATAAATACATCCATTATGGGCGTTGGTGCTACCAGGCGATTTTCGGCGGTGCGCTGGGGGGTAGCCGGCAACATTGTTCTGGCCTGGATAATAACCTTCCCCGTCTGTGGGTTGTTGGGTTATGTCTTCGCCTGGCTTTTGGCGTTTATATTCTAATAGGCTTACAAGCTGATTTCCCTGGGTTTTACCCGGTGCTTTTCGGCGGTAATGATAGCCTCAATCTCTGTTACCACCCGGCCAACTTCGTCCTGCCTATTAACCACTATATAGTCAAACAGGGGTAATTTTTTTATTTCCTTCTCGGCGGTTTTTAGCCGCAGGGCCAGGTCAAAGGGTGGCTCGGTACGGCGTTGTTTGAGTCTGGTGTCAAGCTCTTCTATTGATGGGGGCATAAGAAAGATAAATACCGCCTGGGGTATGACTTTCTTTATGGTGGCTGCCCCTTGAGTATCAATCTTTACTATTGTATCCTGCCCCTTATTCAGTGCTCGCCGGAGCGGCTCTTTGGGCACGCCGTACCAGTTGCCGTAGACATTTGCCCACTCCAGCAGTTCCTTGTTTTTGAGCATCTTCTGGAAGCTTTCCACAGAGACAAAGTGGTAGTCAACATTGTTTTTTTCTCTGGCTCGACGGGGGCGGGTGGTTACGGTGGTGATAAATTGGGCAGGGTAACCAGATTTTTTCATTCGGCTTAGGATAGCATCTTTCCCTGCTCCTGAGGGACCGGAGAGAACTATAAGTAATGGCTTTGAGGGGAGGTTAAAGGGGGTTTCACTTTTCAGGCTCGACCTTTTCATCACTCTGCTCAAGCTTTATCACTGGGCCTCGGCCTGTTTGTAATCTACCCGTAATCGTTTCCGGGGCGAGGGCTGTCTGAATAACATGCCCGCTATCAGCGATTATAACTGCCTTGGTCTTTCTACCGTTGGTCATGTCAATAAGTAATCCCTTGCTTTTTCCTTCCTGGACAGCGCGTTTAGTGGGCGCTGAGTTTGGCGAAGCTATGGCAATAACTCTATTTATGGCTACGAAATTATTAAACCCAACGTGAACCAATTCGGTGACCATGATTATTACCTCTTCCCTTTGAATTGCGGCGTTTATTATAATATACCTTTAATGATAATTAGGCAATGGGTTTTGGGGCGAAAATGACTTGAATTATATAACATTTGATGATATTCTATTTTTATGGATTGAGCATACATGAGAAATCATTACCGGAGAATCGGGCTATCTCTGAAGAGTTAATCTCGGAGATAGCTTTTTATTTAAAGTAAGGGGGGCAGCAGTTGTATAAGATATTGTTGAGAGAAGATCTGGCGCCGAAGGTTCACCTTTTCAAGGTTACGGCGCCGGCGGTAGCCAGGAAGGCTCAGGCGGGGCAGTTTGTCGTTATCAGGATTGACGAAAGGGGGGAGCGTATTCCCCTGACTATTGCTGATTGGGATAGAGACGAGGGCACTATTACCATCGTCTTTATGGAGGTGGGGACGACAACGGCCAGGCTGGCATTGCTGAAAGCCGGTGATGCTATTGCCGACTTTGTTGGTCCCTTGGGTGTGCCCACGCATGTTGAGAAATTCGGCACGGTGGTTTGTGCCGCGGGAGGGGTTGGTGTTGCTCTTATAGCCCCTGTCGCCCGGGAATTGAAGAACGCCGGGAATAAGATTATCTCCATTCTGGGGGCACGGAGTAAAGACCTCATTTTTTGGGAAGACCACCTGCGCAGTTTCAGTGACCAGCTGATAGTTACTACCGATGATGGCTCTTACGGCCGCAAGGGGGTGGTGACGGAGCCATTGAAAGAAGTTCTTGAAGGTGGCGATAAGGTTGACCGCGTTGTTGCCATTGGGCCGGGCATCATGATGAAATTCTGCGCCAAGACCACCCAGCCCTTCGGGGTCAAGACTATCGTCAGCCTGAACTCGATAATGGTGGATGGGACGGGGATGTGCGGCTGCTGCCGGGTGGAGGTTGACGGCATGACCAAGTTTGTCTGCGTTGATGGGCCTGACTTCGATGGACATCAGGTGGACTGGGACCTGCTCCTTGCCCGGCAGCGCATCTACCTTGACGAAGAGAAGCGCTCTTTTGAGCGCTGGCAGTGCCAGTGTGGCGCTCACTAGTTAGGAGGACTGGTGTATGGCAAAGCTTAATCTGAACCGCGTGCCAATGCCAAGGCAGGACCCCAAGGCGCGGGGCAAAAATTTCAACGAGGTTGCCCTGGGCTATAGTCTTAAGCAGGCTCAGGAAGAGGCGAGCCGCTGTATTCAGTGCCCCAAGCGTAGTTGCGTTGAGGGCTGCCCGGTGGGGGTGGACATTCCCGATTTTATCAAGGCGCTCCGCGACGGCGATATGCCGGAGGCGGTAAGGATACTTAAGAGCAAGAACGCCCTGCCCGGCATCTGCGGGCGGGTCTGTCCCCAGGAGACCCAGTGCGAGGCTACCTGCTCCCTGGCGAAGAAGGAAGCGCCAATCGCCATCGGTCGTCTGGAGCGTTTTGTCGCTGACTGGGAGCGGGCTAATGTGCCCAAGGCAAGCTCGCCATCGCCCAAGCCCCCTGTAAAATCCAGCGGTAAAAAAGTGGCGGTGGTTGGCTCGGGACCGGCGGGACTAACCGCCGCCGCTGACCTGGTCAAGCTGGGGCATGATGTTACCATCTTTGAGGCGCTGCATGTCGCCGGCGGGGTTTTGATGTACGGCATCCCCGAGTTCAGACTGCCCAAGGAAATCGTCCAGAACGAGGTTGACTACGTGGCTTCTCTGGGGGTAAAGATTGAGCTGGACTCGGTAGTCGGTAAGCTCCTTACTATAGACGAGCTGCTCGGTAACGGCTATCATGCCGTCTTCTTGGGCACCGGCGCCGGGCTACCCATGTTCTTGAACATCCCCGGCGAGAACCTCAACGGCATATATTCGGCGAATGAGTTTTTGACCCGTGTCAACCTGATGAAGGCGTATCTCTTCCCCGAGTACGATACCCCGGTAAAACTGGGCAAGAAGGTGGCGGTAATTGGCGGCGGCAATGTGGCTATGGACTCAGCCCGCTGCGCCCTCAGGCTCGGTGCCGATGAGGTCTATATCATCTACCGCCGTTCCGAGGTGGAGATGCCCGCCCGCCGCGAGGAGGTGGAGAACGCCCAGGAGGAGGGCATCCAGTTCAAGCTCCTGACCAACCCCAAGCGATTTCTGGGCAACGAGCAGAACTGGGTGGTCGGCGCCGAGTGCTACGAGATGGAGCTCGGCGAGCCCGACGATAGCGGACGCCGCCGCCCTATAGTCAAGGAAGGCAGCGAGTTTACCATTGACGTTGATGAGGTGATAGTGGCTTTAGGCACCACCCCCAACCCCCTCGTTGCCTCAACCACCCCCGGCCTGGAGACGGGCAAGCGGGGGACGGTGGTGGCTGATGAAGCGAGGGGCAAGACGAGGAAGGACAGGGTGTGGGCGGGTGGCGATATAGTTACCGGCGCCGCTACCGTGATTTCTGCCATGGGCGCTGGCAAGCTCGCTGCCGCCGATATGGATAAGTTTTTGAGGGGGTAGGGGGTTTTCAGCTTAGCTATTTGGCGGAGACGACAAAGCTTCCCGCGCTATTTCTATCATATCATCAAAACTATCGTTGAAACTATCATTGAACTGCTTCTGGGCATCCGCGCGCAGGCACTCGTCGATGGAGGAAAAGGACGTGCAGTCAACACTATGGGATGTAGTAGCGGTTATCATCTTTTTATGCAGTGGTGTGCCTGCTTTATCATATAATGATATCCGGCAGCTTATATTGGTTCCGTGGCCAGATATTACCCATTGTCCCGTAGGTCCGTACAGCTGCCCCTGCTTTTCATGATAATTTATGTCTAGTATGGCATCATAGTCGTTGCTCCCGTCATAGACCACAAAACCCTGGGATTCCAACATCTCCGCTATGATATCTGAATTCATGTAGGAGGTGTCGTTTAGCCAACTGGACGATGCGACCTCTATCTTGATTACGCCCCATGGTATCGTGGAGATTTTCATCTCAGTAGTGTCAGATAAACCATCACTATCCGTAACCGTGAGCTTGGCAGTGTAGGTTCCCAATCTGGAATAGTTATGAGTTACGGTCCTGCCTGAAGCCGTGTTTCCATCACCAAAGTCCCATTCATAGGAGACGATGTAGTTATCTAGGTCCGTGGAAGAATTAGCATTGAATGACACCTCTTCACCGACTCTTACTGTTGTTGAGTCTGCCGATATTTCGGCTATTGGCGGTGCCTTGAACATGGCGGTGACGCTCTTATTACCATCCATGGTAATGGTGATTGGACTTGAACTGCCGGTGGCATCACCGCTCCACTCAGAGAAGACCCAGCCCGTTGCGGGGGTAGCATTGAGGGCGACTTCGGTACCATCATCATAGGTACCACTGGCAGGGGTGACCCCGCCGCTACCGCTCGGACTCACCGACGTAGTTAGAGTGTATTGGGCCGTGCACGCCGGCGCCAGAAGCATAGTGGTGATTAAAAACATGATTAATATGGGTATTACTCTCTTTGTTACCACTGGATTACTCTCTCGAGCGCCGTAGTAGACTAGGTTATAGTTATCCCCTTCCTTTTAAGCTATTATACTCTCTGTGTCAATGCATACGACATAAAAGGCGGGCTTTTCCCACCCACCCGCCCACAAAAGTCTCGGTGCTTAATCTCGTTGCCATACATAAGCCAGTGTGCTATATTTTGGGTAATGAAAGCCGGGATTAAAACTATCCCTGAGGGCACGGTTACCTCGCCTGAAGGTTTTTTTGCCGGTGCCACCTCCGCCGGCATAAACGAAAGAGCCAGAGACAAGCCAGACCTCGGTGTTCTCTTTTCCGAGACGCCCTGCGTCGCCGCTGGCGTTTTTACCACCAACCGCATTAAGGCGGCGCCGGTGGTTTTATCTCAGCAGAGGCTGAAGAAGGGGAAGGCGGGGGCGGTGGTGGTGAATAGCGGCTGTGCCAATGCCTGCACCGGGGAGAGGGGGATGGGGGATGCGGCTAAGATGGCGGAGCTGACTGCTAAAGGCATCGGCATATCGCCTGAGGAGGTTCTGGTCGCCAGCACCGGCGTTATCGGCCTGCCCCTGCCCATGAAGAGAATCACACCCGCCATGGAGCAGGTTATCCTTTCCCGCGACGGCGGTCATGAGCTGGCAAGGGCGATGATGACCACCGATACCTTCGCCAAGGAGACGGCGGTCAGGGTCAGGGTGGGGAAGATTGAGTTTACCATTGGCGGGGTGGCTAAGGGGTCGGGGATGGTTCACCCCGACCTGGCAACCCTTCTCTGCTTCCTAACCACCGATGCCGCCGTGGAGAAGGGCTTTCTTAAAGAGGCTTTGAAAAAGGCGGTGGACGTCTCGTTTAGTATGATTTCCATTGACGGAGACACCAGCCCCAACGATATGGTATTGCTTATGGCTAACGGTCTGGCGGGCAATGTGCCCGCTGATGCCTTTGAGCAGGCTCTGGAACAGGTCTGTACCTATCTGGCTAAAAGTGTTGCCGCTGATGGGGAGGGGGCGACCAGGCTTATTGAGCTAACGATTCGCGGTGCCCGCAGTCTGGCTGAAGCAAGGCTGGCGGCAAGGACGATAGTAAGCTCGTCCCTGGTGAAGGCGGCGATTCACGGCGCCGATCCCAACTGGGGGCGGATTATGGCGGCGCTGGGGCGGAGCGGGGTGGAAGTTGAAGAAGCCAGGACCGACCTTTATATTGGTGATATGGCGCTGGTGAAGGCAGGCGCGCCCTTGCCCTTTAATAAGCGGGGGGTAGTCAAGCTGCTAGAAGGTAAAGAGGTGGCTATAAGATTAGACCTTAACCTCGGCTCGGCGAGTGCCACCGCCTGGGGTTGCGACCTTTCCCCAGAATATGTAACTATTAACAGTCAGTATATGACATAAAATGGGCAAGAAATTAAGCAAGGTTATTGTAATTAAAATCGGTGGTGCCACTTTAGGCAGTCAGGACACCACCATTGAAGACGTAGTCGCCCTTCAGCAGAAGGGCAAGTCGCTGGTTATAGTCCACGGCGGTGGTAAGATAATAACCGACTGGCTGGAGAAGCGGGGGATTCCCACCAGATTCGTTGACGGCGAGCGGGTAACCGATGAAGCCACCCTTGAGGTGGTGGTCTCAGTTCTGGTGGGGCTGGTCAACAAGGAGATTGTCGCCGATATTAATGCCCGGGGAGGAACGGCGGTGGGCATTAGTGGGGTGGACGGGGGTTTGATTCAGGGCAGGATTAAGGACAAGGAGATGGGCTATGTTGGTGAGGTGGTGAAGGTAACCCCCGCCCCGCTGGAGGCACTGCTAAAATCCGGTTATATTCCGGTGGTGGCTCCGGTCAGCCTTAATGCCGATAAGCTGGACAAAGCGCCGGGGGTGCTTAATATTAACGCCGATGCCGTCGCCGGTGAAGTTGCGGCCGCTATTGCTGCCGAGAAGCTTATCTTCCTCACTGATGTCGCTGGCGTCTGCGACCAATCAGGCAATTTACTACCTAATCTATCCCCCGATGAAGCCGAGGCTCTGCTGGCTTCAGGGGTGGCTTCAGGAGGGATGATTCCCAAGGTTAAGGCGTGCTTGAGGGCGCTCTCCGGCACCCCCCTTACTCGCATCATAGACGGTCGGCAGCCCCACGCCTTGATTGACGAGATTGAGGGCAAGGGTGGTGGCACCACAATAAAGAAGTAAATAGATAAGGAGAGTCTAAAACCCTTTTATATCTTTTCCCGCCCGCCGCCCTTAAGATGAAGGGTTACGCCTCTCTCCTTTAAGGATGGGATTACATAGCTCCCCTTAAAGGAGTAAACTGAATAGAGAGTCTTAGAGGGACGAAGTCCCTCTTATAAAAAACCCTCCCCCTCCCTTACAAGGGAGGGGGATAAAGGGGGAGGGTTGCTAAGTAAATATCCAAGAGGTTAGCTATGTGGTTATTAATTCTGGCAATAGTATTACTAGCTTTTTCAGCATTCTTCGCTGCTTATCTTGCAGAGGCTTATACTACTTCTTTCCAGATTGCCACATTTGCTAAGGCAACTTCTATGGTGCTAGGTCTTGCTGGTATTATTATGCTATTCATCGCAACAGACTGGAAATTTGGGCTTGCTGGTATAGCTGGATATTGGATTCTACTCGTATTATCGAGGCTATTCTGGCATAAGCAATTAAAACCGAATAAGGAAAATCAAGATGACTAACTGGCAGGAGCTTGAGAGTAAGTATTTTATGCACACCGTAGAGCGTGTCCCCTTAACCATGGTCAGGGGGCAGGGGGCGCGGGTGTGGGATGAAGAGGGGCGAGAATACCTTGACTTTGTCGGTGGCTGGGCGGTCAACAGTCTGGGGCACTGCCATCCGGCGGTTACCAAAGCAATAAGCGAGCAGGCACACCTGCTCATTCAGGCGTCAAACCAGTTCTACACCATTCCCCAGATTCGCCTGGCTGAGCTTCTAGTCCAGAATAGCTGTCTGGACAAGCTCTTCTTTGGCAACAGCGGCGCTGAGGCTAATGAGGGTGCGATAAAGCTCGCCCGCCGCTACGGGCAGCTCCACCTTGGTGGCGCCTATGAGGTTATTACCACCCTCGGCTCCTTTCATGGCCGCACCCTGGCTATGGTGGCGGCTACCGGTCAGCCAAAATTTCAAGAATCATATCCTCCCCTTCCCACCGGCTTTATCAATGTGGAGTACAACAACGTTGACGCCATAAAGTCAGCCACCACCGATAAGACCTGTGCCGTGATGGTGGAACCGATACAGGGGGAGGGTGGGGTCAATGTGCCTGATGATGGTTATCTGCCGGCGATAAAAGCCTGGTGCCAACAAAAGGGCATCCTGCTTATTCTGGACGAGGTCCAAACTGGCGTGGGGCGGACGGGGACGCTCTTTGCCTACGAGCAATATGGTGTTGAACCTGATATAATGACACTGGCTAAGGGTTTAGCCAGTGGCGTACCCATCGGCGCTATTCTGGCCAAGGAGAGGGTGGCTGTGTTCACCCCCGGGGAGCACGGCTCTACCATGGGTGGTAATCCCCTGGCTTGTGCCGCTGGCTACGCTACAGTAAGGTTTATCATTGACAACGGTATACCGGGTAAGGTAAAGGCAGTGGGAGAGTATCTTGTCGCCGGGCTGGAAGGGTTGAAGAATAAGTCCCCCTTTATCACCGAGGTCCGGGGGCGGGGGTTGCTGGTGGCTATGGAATTTAGCTCCGATATTGCCCAGTCAGTGCTCACGGCTTGCCTTGAGCGGGGGCTATTGGTCAACCGGGTGAAGCCCAACGCCGTGCGCTTTATGCCTCCCCTTATTATCGAAAACAAAGAGGTTGATGAGGCACTGGGCATCTTGGACAGCGCATTATCTGGGCTGTCAACTAAATAGTTTTAGTGGAGATTTAACATGTCGGAAAAAGTAGTGCTGGCTTATAGCGGCGGCTTAGACACCTCGGTAGCTATCAAGTGGCTTAAAGAAAAGTACAAGCTTGATGTTGTTGCCCTTAATGTAAATGTCATTAGCGAGCGGGACTTTTCCGCTATCCGCAAGAAGGCGCTTAGTATTGGGGCGGTGAAGGCGGCGGTGGTGGATGCCAGGGAGCCCTTTGTTAAATATTTTGTCTTCCCGGCGTTGCAGGCGGACGCCCTCTATGAGGGGCAGTACCCTCTGGCTACGGCACTGGCTCGTCCCTTAATGGCCAAGTTGCTGGTGGATACCGCTGCTAAGGAAGGGGCTAAGGCAGTAGCCCATGGCTGCACCGGCAAGGGGAATGACCAGGTACGTTTTGATGTGGGCGTGGCTACCCTGGCACCCCACCTTAAGATTATCGCCCCGGCCCGGGAGTGGGACATGAGCCGGGAGAAGACGATAAAATATGCCCAGCGCTATGGTATCCCGGTGCCGATTACGGTAAAAAGCCCCTACTCCATTGATGAGAACCTGTGGGGGAGGAGTATTGAGTGCGGTGTCCTGGAAGACCCCTGGGTTGAGCCGCCGGCGGATGTCTTTGCTTGGACGAAGTCGCCGGCTGATGCCCCGAATAAGCCCGGCTATGTGGAGATTGGCTTTGAGAAGGGCATACCGGTTAGCCTTAACGGCAAAAAGATGGATGGCGTGAGCCTGATTCAGCTCCTTAATCAGCTGGCTGGGGAGAACGGGGTAGGCAGGGTTGACCATGTGGAGAACCGGCTGGTGGGGATAAAGTCAAGGGAAATCTATGAAGCCCCGGCGGCTACGGTATTACTCCAGGCGCACCAGGCTCTGGAGGCGCTGACCCTGTCTAAAGACCAGCTCCGCTTCAAGCAGAAGGTGGCTGTTGAATACGCCGACCTTATCTATAACGGTCTCTGGTTTAGCTCGCTCCGGGAAGACCTGGCGGCTTACGTTGAATATTCCCAGCGTTTTGTTAGCGGAACGGTAAGGATAAAATTGTTTAAGGGAAGCTGCAGCGTGGTGGGGAGGAAGTCGCCCAAGTCGCTGTACAGCCATGGCCTGGCTACCTATGACAAGGGCGACGAGTTTGACCACTCCGCCGCCGTTGGCTTTATCCGCCTCTGGGGGCTGTCGGCACAGACTCAAGCCCAGGTGCAGGGTAAGAAGGCGAAGAAGGGTGGTAAATGAGCCAGATACGCGGACGTTTTAAAAAGGCAGCCGATAAACTGGCAGCCGAATATACTGCCTCTATTCCCTTTGACTGGTGGTTATACCCCTATGACATCGCCGGCTCTATTGCCCACGCCAGGATGCTGGCAAAACAGAAGATAATTTCATCCAAAGAGGCGGAAGCGATAATCAAGGGGCTGAAGTCTATCCAGAAGGAGATAGGGCAGGACAAGTTTAAGTTTAAGCCGGAGCTTGAGGATATACACATGGCAATTGAAGCCCGCCTGATGGAGAAGGTGGGTAAGGTGGGGGGCAAGCTCCACACCGCCCGTTCCCGAAATGACCAGGTGGCTCTGGACCTGCGCCTCTTTGCCCGGGACGCAATCTCAAGCACCATCGCTGAGTTGAGAGATTTTCAGCATGCCCTTATTAGTCTGGCTGAAGCCAGTAAGAAGGTGATTATCCCCGGCTATACCCACCTTCAGCCGGCGCAGCCGGTCTTGCTGGCTCATCACCTGCTTGCCTATTTTGAGATGCTCCAGCGCGATGTTGACCGCTTCAGCGACTGCTTCGAGCGCACCGATGTTATGCCGCTGGGCAGTGGCGCCCTCGCCGGCGTCGCCTATAATGTTGACCGCCAGTTTTTAGCTAAAGAACTGGGCTTCAGCCGGGTAAGCCGGAACAGTGTTGACGCCGTATCGGATAGGGATTTTGTAATTGAGTATGAGGCGGCGGCGAGCCTGTGCATGATGCACCTCTCAAGGCTGGCGGAGGAGATTATTTTGTGGTCTTCCGCCGAGTTTAACTTTGTTGAGCTTGACGAGGCTTATGCCACCGGCTCAAGCATTATGCCCCAGAAGAAGAACCCCGATGTTGCCGAGCTGGCTCGGGGTAAGGCGGGGAGGGTCTACGGCAATCTGATGGCGCTGCTGACCACGATGAAAGCCCTTCCCCTCTCCTATAACCGGGATATGCAGGAGGATAAAGAGGGCTTCTTTGATACCGCGGACACCCTGCTCTCCACCCTTGAGGTATTTAGCGGCATGGTCAGGACGCTCAAGGTAAAGGCAGAGAATACCCGTCGGGCTTTGGAAAAGGGCTATATTCTAGCCACCGACCTGGCTGACTACTTGGTCAAAAATGGCGAAGCCTTCCGCACCGCCCATGATATTGTAGCTAAACTGGTGAGTTACGCTATGGGGAAGGGCAAAGCCTTTAGTGAGCTCAGCATGGCTGAATACAGGAAATTTTCCTCCCGCTTTGGGCAGGATGTCTACTCCATCACTGTAGAATCTTCTATTGCCGCCAGGAATGTCGTTGGCGGTACTGCCCCTAAACAGGTGGCGAGGGCGCTGGCGGCAGCCAAGAAATCAATTGGAGCCAGGGGTGGGAACTAAGCCTGATATAAAGCTTGCTCCCTCTATTCTCTCCGCCGATTTCGCCCGCCTCGGCGAGCAGGTTGTTGAAGCCACCAAGGCTGGCGCCGACTATATTCATGTTGATGTGATGGACGGGCGTTTTGTCCCCCAGATAACCATCGGCGCCCCGGTGGTAGCTGCCATTCGTAAGTGGACAGACCTGCCCCTTGACGTCCATCTCATGATTGAAGCACCGGAACGTCATATTTCTCAGTTTGCTGACGCCGGCGCTGACATTATTACCGTTCATATTGAAGCCTGCTCCCGTATTCAACAGCTGGTGCCGGCAATTAAAGAGCTGGGGGTTAAGGCGGGGGTATCTATTAAGCCGGAAACGCCCGTAGACGCGCTTAAAGAAGTTCTTCCCTCCCTGGACTTGGTCTTGGTGATGACGGTCAATCCCGGCTATGGGGGGCAGCCCTTTATTGAGTCAACGCTGGATAAGATAGCCCGCCTCCGTGCCGAACTTGACGAGAAGGGTTTAGCTGCTGAGCTGGAGGTGGATGGCGGCATCAATGCTGAGACTGCTCCCAGGGTAGTAAGGGCGGGGGCGAGGGTGCTGGTGGCTGGTGCCGCTGTATTTGGTTCAGGGCAGACGGTGGCAGAAGCCCTTAAGAAGATGAGGGCGGCTCTACCTTAGCCAGTTTGTGCTGGCTGCGCAGGCACCTGGTGCACAGGTTTAGCCGTTTTGGCTTCCCATCTACGATGATGGTAACCGGGTGGATATTGGGCAACCACTGGCGCTTGGTATGCCGCTTAGAATAGCTTACATTATGGCCGAAGCGGGGTGATTTGCCACATAAATCGCACTTCAATACGCTCTCTCCTTTGACTATTTAGCAAATTTAGGGTAGAATTCCGTCCATAATATTAACACAGGCAGGCGAATGTGACAAGGAAGGCACAGACCAAGTCTATATCCGGGCAAGATTTAAGGGAGATGTTTGTCGCCGCTACCGGCTGGCTGGAGAAGTGTGCTGCCGATATTGATGCCCTCAATGTCTTTCCCGTTCCTGACGGAGATACCGGGACTAATATGCTGCTTACCATGCGTTCCTCTCTGGAGGAAGCCAGCAGCACTACCGACAGCTCCGGTGCTTCAGAGGTGGCTCAGGCTATGGCTAGAGGGGCGCTGATTGGGGCTCGGGGTAACAGTGGGGTAATCCTGTCGCAGATCTGGAATGGTCTGGCTCAGGGAATAGAAGGCAAGGAAAAGATTGCGGGTGGTGACCTGGTTAAAGGCCTGCTCCAGGCATCAAAAGTGGCTTATAAAGGGTTAAGCAATCCGGTAGAGGGGACTATTCTTACCGTAATGAGAGAGGCGGCAGAGGGAGCCAAGGCGCATGCTGATAATTCCGGCGACGATGTGGTCTCAATCTGGGAGGCTACGGTTGATGCTGCCCGGGAGTCGGTGGCTAATACCCCCACCCTCCTGCCGGTACTGAAGGAGTCGGGGGTGGTGGATGCTGGCGGGCAGGGTCTATACACCATCTTTGAGGGTGCCCTTCACCACCTTAAGGGCGAGGCGGAGCAGTTGAAACTGCGCAAGCCGTGGCTGGTTGCCTCAAGCGTGCCGCTGGCGGCTAAGGCTCCCCATATGGTTGGCGCTGGGGCAATACCCGAAGTGCCCTACGGCTATTGCACCAATTTTGTGATTAAGGGACATGGGCTTGACCCGGATAAGCTCAGGGAGAAGCTGGAGAAGAGGGGACAATCGGTTATTGTAATTGGTAATAATTCGGCGGTCAGGGTTCATATTCATACCTTAGACCCCGGCGAGATTATGCACTATGTCGTCTCCCAGGGTACTCTGCACGAGATAAATATAAACAATATGGATGAGCAGCACCGGGAATTCCTGGAGATGCAGAAAGAAAGGATGCCAGCGGTTGATATTGCTATTGTGGCGGTGGTGGTTGGGGATGGCCTGAACAATGTTTTTACCAGCCTGGGGACAACAGCTATCGTCCCCGGCGGGCAGACAATGAATCCCAGCACCAAGGACTTGCTCCAGGCGGTGGAAGCAGTGCCTTCGGAAAAGGTTATTATTTTACCCAACAATAAAAACATCGTGCTTACCGCGGGTCAGGTTCAGTCACTGACCAAGAAGACGGTTAAGGTGGTGCCGGCAAAAACAATCCCCCAGGGGGTGGCGGCACTCTTAGCCTTTGATTATGAAGCCGACCTGGAAACGAACGTCCAGAATATGGACGAGGCGATATCAGTGGTAAAGTCTATTGAGGTTACCCGCGCCATACGCTCAACGCGGCTTGGCGGCTTTGATATAAAAAAGAAACAGGCAATTGGCTTTTTGGACGGAGACCTGGTGGCGGTGAGTGATAAGCCTGAGGATGTTCTTGGGGAGGTGCTGGCTAGGGTGAATCTGGGTAAGGCTGAGGTCATTACCATTTACTACGGGGCTGATACCACGCCCGCTGATACGGAGCAGGTTGTAGCCGGTATCCGTGAAAAATACCCCAAGCTTCAGGTTGAGGTAATTAAAGGCGGTCAGCCTCACTATAATTACATGGTTTCTGTGGAGTAGGCGTTATTATGGTGGTAAAGATTGTTACCGACAGCCTGGGTGATATACCCTCCGAACTAGCTAAAGAGCTGGGAATCACCGTCATCCCGCTTCATGTTCATTTTGGTGCTCAGACCTTCCGTGACGGCGTTGACCTGACTGCCGAGCGCTTCTACGATAAATTAGTCCACAGCAAAATCTTTCCCACCACCACCGTGCCCTCCCCCGCTGTCTTTGTTAATGCCTATGATAAGCTGGCTGAGGAGACCGACGAAATCGCTGTGATTGCCTTCTCACGTAAGCTCGGTGCCAGCTATGATACCGCCGTAGAGGCTAAGGGGCTGATGAAGGGCAAGTGCCGGGTGGAGGTGATTGATTCACGGTTGGCGATTATGGCGCAGGGGCTGGTAGTTATGGCTGCGGCTAAGGCAGCCAAAGACGGGGCTAAGCTTGATGAGGTGATTAGTCTGACTCGCCGCAATATCCCCCGAGCTGATGTTCGTATGGTTTTTGATACCCTTGAATACCTTAGTCGGGGCGGGCGCATCGGCAAAGCCCGCACCTTTCTCAGTTCGGTGCTTAGGGTGAACCCCGTCCTCGGTATAAGGGGTGGTGAGGTCTATCCCTTCGCCCGGGAGCACTCACGGACTAAGGCAGTTGACTACCTATATCACTTTGCTACCGGCTTTTCCAGTATAGAGGGGATGGCGGTGGAGGATGCCACCACCCCCGATGAAGCCGATGAGCTGGTTGAGCGGATTCGTTCCAAGTTTCCCCAGGAGACTATCTACAGGACAAAGTGCGGCTCGGTAGTAGGGGCGCACGTTGGTCCCCATGTTCTAGCAGTATCTATATTAGGCGACAAGGGGTAGTTGTCGGGCAGTGTCAATAAATGCTGAGCCTCTGCGGAAGATTCTCCAGCTTGAGGGGGAGAAGGGCTATCTGGATTCAGCGGTAATCGGTGGTCTGGACAGATTCCTTAGCCGCTGGACAGGTCAGGCCGTACAATCAGTAACCAGCCCCCAGCTTTTGCGCCAGTTTGAGCGACTTAAGTTAGTTAATTCCAACTATGCCTCTTTGACCAAGCAGCAGCGTAAAGAATGGGTGAATAAGGTTTTTGCTTTTTTGCCTGAACTGGAGCGGGTTGAAGCCGGGAAGGTTGAGGTCAAGCCGCCAGAAGAAACGGTGGTTACGCCCCCGGTTAGCCGCCGACGCCCGGCGGCAAAGAAGCGGAGAGCGGCAAGCGGGTCTATTGATTCTCCCATTACTACGCTTAAGGGGGTTAGCACCACCCTGGCGACCAAGTTCAAGCGCCTGGGGGTGGAAACGGTTCGCGACCTGCTCTATTTCTTTCCCCACCGCCACCTTGACTACAGCCAGAGGAAGCATATCTCCCAGCTTACCGAGGGGGAGGAGCAGACGATCATCGCCAACGTGTGGGAGACTAAGGTGGTTATGCCTGGCGGCAGGCGCAGCACCGAGGCTATTGTCGGTGATGAGACGGGTAACGTGCGGGTGCTGTGGTTTAATAATCCCTACCTGGTAAAGCAGTTGCCGACTAACAGCCGGGTGGTCCTTAGCGGCCGGGTGGGCTTGTTTAATGGGCGGCTTGTCTTTGAATCTCCGGAGTGGGAGCTTTTGGAGGACAAGGAGCTGGTTCACACCGGGCGCCTGGTTCCTCTCTATTCCCTTACCCAGGGGTTGCACCCCCGCCAGGTGAGGAAGCTGATGAAAGAGGTTGTTGACCAGTGGGCATGGCAGGTAGAGGACTTTTTGCCCGCCGAGCTGAGACAGCGCTGTAACCTGTTTGAGCTGCCTCAGGCGATAGCCCAGGCTCACTATCCCGAGAATGAAGCCGCCAAGGACAGGGCGAGGGTCAGCCTTGCCTTTGACGAGCTTTTTATCCTGCAATTAGGGGTGCTGGCCAGAAAGCGCGAGTGGCAGGAGGGCCAGCCGGGCAACTCTTTTAATATAAAGACGCCGGTGCTGGATGCCTTTTTAAGCTCCTTACCCTTTGAGCTGACGGCGGCTCAGCAAAAGGTACTTGGTGAGATACTGGCTGACCTTAAAGAGCCAAAGCCGATGTCCCGATTGTTGCAGGGGGAGGTGGGCAGCGGCAAGACCGTGGTCGCCACCGCCGCCCTTCTTGTGGGGGCTGCCAGCGACTATCAGGGGGCATTCATGGCGCCGACGGAAATCCTGGCTGAGCAGCATTTCGCTAATGTCTGCCAGCTTCTATCTAGGGCTGGTGAGCAGGTGTCCGAAGAAGAAAACCTGCGCCGTTACTCCGGGCTGTTATCCCGCCCCCTTACCGTGGCGCTGCTTATTGGCGGCATGAATCAGGCGCGGAAGCAGGAAATCCAGCAGCTTATTCTAAGCGGGGATATAGATATTATTATCGGCACTCACGCCCTTATTCAGAAGGAGGTTGAGTTTAAGCGGTTGGGGCTGGCGGTGGTTGATGAGCAGCACCGCTTTGGCGTTACCCAGCGCTCAGCACTGAGGCAGAAAGGGTTTAACCCCCACGTCTTGGTAATGACGGCAACACCCATCCCCCGCACCTTAGCCCTGACCCTTTACGGCGACCTTGACCTGTCGGTCATAGATGAGCTTCCCCCGGGGAGGCAGGTGGTGAAGACCAAGTGGCTCAAGCCGGCTCAGCGGGATAGCGCCTATGCCTTTCTCCGTAAGCAGGTAGCCGAAGGTCACCAGGCGTTTATTATCTGCCCCCTGGTTGAAGAATCTGAGGCGATTGAGGCTAAGGCAGCGGTGGCGGAATACGAGCGCCTCTCTCAGGAGGTCTTTCCCGACCTCAGCCTGGGCTTGATTCACGGGCGGATGTCGGTGGCGGAAAAGGACGAGGTGATGCACCACTTTCGCTCCGCCGAACTGGATATTCTGGTTTCAACTCCGGTGGTGGAGGTGGGTATAGATGTGCCCAACGCCACGGTGATGCTGGTGGAGAGCGCCGACCGCTTTGGCTTATCGCAGCTGCACCAGTTTCGTGGTCGGGTGGGGCGGGGGGAGGAGCAGAGCTACTGCATGCTCCTGGCGCAGAACCCTTCCGAGATAGGCAGGGAGAGGTTGGACTTGATTGGGAAGATTCAGGATGGCTTTCAACTGGCTGAGGAGGACCTGAGGCTGCGGGGTCCGGGGGAGTTCTTTGGTACCAGGCAGAGTGGCCTCCCCGACCTGCGTATGGCTAAGCTCTCCGATGTTGCTCTATTAGAATTAGCCAGGGACGAGGCAATAAGGCTCTTTGGGAAGGATCCCACCCTGAAGAAGCCCGAGCACCGCCTTCTGGCTAAGGAGCTGGCTCGGGTGTGGCAGAAGGGTGGGGAGTGGAGCTAGCTTTTACCAGCGTTTTTCTTCCCACCCTCCCGCCCTTAGGAACTCTGCTCATTGACCTTAGTGGGTGGGAGGGTGGGAAAGAATGCCTTGGGGGAGTGGTGGGTGGGGTTAATAAAAATACAGGGTTGTCCTTGACAAGGGTTGTCCTTGACAGTTGACTTTGTGTTATAATCTGGGCATAGTGATTGAGCAAAAGCCAATATAGCCTGGCAAGCCTGTTTAGGGGCTTTTCAGGATTTTTGCTTAAAAAGGAGGTGAATAGCTTGAAAGGAAAGGTAAAGAAGCTCATCGGTGATAGAGGCTTCGGTTTCATCACGGCTGAAGACGGCTCGGAGGTCTTCTTCCACCGCTCCGATTTACTTGAAGCGGACTTTGATACCATGGAAGAGGGCGCCGATGTTGAGTTTGACCTGGAAAGTGGAGCCAAAGGACCCCGGGCGGTAAAGGTAAAGCTGGCTTCCGAAGGTTAGTACCGCGGTAACCCGCTTCTCTGTTCTGAATTAAGCATGCTGCTTCTCTGAAGCAAGCGCTGAGTTATCTGCTTCAGAGAGATATTTCTGTTGCATAAAAGCCGAAGTTACTGACGGCGTACATTCAACATGCTATAATCTGGGCATAAATGATTAGGCAAAGGCTCATAGAGCTAATAACGCAGGCGGTAAGCAAGGCCCAGGAGTCGGGCAAGCTGCCTTCGGTTACCCTGCCTGAGATTGCCATAGAACACCCCCAGAACCCGGAGCATGGGGACTATGCCTCAAGCTTACCCTTGAAACTAGCGCGGGCGACGGGCGTTAGTCCCTTGGCTATTGCCGAGGAGGTGGTCGGGCTTATCGCTGCCAGTCCCGAGGTCAGCCGGGCTACGGTGGCACCGCCGGGATTTATCAATTTCACCCTGAGCAGTGGCTGGCTAACCGAGCAGGTGGCTTCAATACTGAAGGCTGGCGAGTCCTACGGCAATATTGAGCTGGGGCGGGGCAGCCGCGTGCAGCTGGAATTCGTTAGCGTCAATCCCACCGGACCGCTCCATGTTGGTCATGGTCGTGGGGCTATTCTGGGCAGCACCCTGGCTAATGTCCTGGCCGCTGCCGGCTATAAAGTAGAAAAGGAATACTATATTAATGATGCCGGCAGCCAGATAGACGCCTTTTATCGCTCTCTTTATGCCCGCTATCAGCAGTCCTTGAACGTTGACGCCGAGATGCCAGCCGACGGTTATCTCGGTAGCTATATGGTTGACCTGGCCAAGGAGATTATTGCTGAGGAAGGGAATAAATTTCTTTCCCTGCCGGAGAAAAAGGCAGTAGCCCAGCTGGGTCATATCGGCTTGGTCAAGATAATAAAGCAGATTAAGGGCGACCTTGAGCGATTAGGAGTGAGCTTTGAAGTTTGGTTCAGCGAGCAGAGCCTGTTTGATAAGGGGCAATATAAGAAGGTAATGTCGCTGCTGAATAAGGGGGGCTATATCAGTGAAAAGGAGGGCGCCACCTGGTTTGTCTCCACTGCCCTCGGTGAGGATAAGGACAATGTAGTGGTGCGCAGCGACGGCTCTCCTACCTATTTTGCCTCTGATATTGCCTATCACTATAACAAGTTTCTGGAGAGAAAATTTGACCGGGTAATCAATATCTGGGGGGCTGACCACCAGGGGCATATATCCCGGATGAAGGCGGTGGTTGCCGCCCTGGGTGTTGCCCCGGAACGGCTCACGGTGATAATCTCTCAGATGGTTACCCTATCCCGCGGCGGCGAGCTGGTCAGGGTTTCCAAGCGCAGCGGCGATATTATCACCCTGCGTGAGGTGGTGGATGAGGTGGGGGTGGATGCCTGCCGCTTCTTCTTCGCCTCCCGCACCGCCGATAGCCAGATGGACTTCGACCTGGAACTGGCTAAGAAGCAGTCCGCCGATAACCCTGTCTATTATGTCCAGTATGCTCACGCCCGCATTGTCAGCATCCTTCGTCTGGCTCAGGAGAAGGGGATTGACTGCGGCGATGGCGATGTTTCCCGGCTCACCTCTGAGCCTGAGCTGACCTTAATACGCAAGATGCTGCTTCTGCCCGAGATGGTTGAGATGGTAGCCCAGACCCTGGAGCCCCACCACCTTGCCTATTACGCCCTGGACCTGGCTACCGCCTTTCACAGTTTTTATAAGCAGTGCCGCGTCGTTTCTGATGATGAGACACTGACCAAGGCTCGCCTCAAGCTGGTTGAGGCGGCTAAGATTACCCTGGCTAAAACTCTCCACCTTATGGGGATGACCGCCCCCGATAAGATGTAAGACAGCATGTAAAACAAGGAGACTTGGATGAAGAAACGCGTTTTTTCTGGGGCTCGCCCCACCGGAAGGCAGCACCTGGGGAATTACCTGGGGGCGATACAGAACTATGTCAGCCTGCAGGACGAATATGACTGCGTCTACTGCATCGTTGATATCCACGCCCTGACCACACTGGAAGATACCAGCGGCTTGCAGAAGAATATCCACGATATGATGCTGGACTGGCTGGCGGCCGGGCTTGACCCTAAGAAAAGCATCCTCTTCGTTCAGTCCCATGTCCCTGAGGTAATGGAGCTGCATACCCTGCTCAGTATGGTTACCCCCGTGGGCTGGCTGCTGCGGGTGCCTACCTTTAAGGAGAAGATAAAGCTCCAGCCCCAAAATGTGAACTACGGGCTGGTGGGCTATCCGGTGCTGATGACGGCCGATATCGTCCTTTATAAGGCGGAGGTGGTGCCGGTTGGCGAAGACCAGCTCCCCCACCTTGAGCTAGCCCGGGAGATTGCCCGCCGCTTCAATAACCTCTTCGGTGATACCTTCCCCGAGCCTCAAGCCAAGCTTACCTCGTTTCCCATGGTGCTCGGGCTGGACGGCAAGGAGAAGATGAGCAAGCAGCTGGGCAACGATGTCGAGATAGCCCTTTCGCCTGAGGAGACCACGAAGCGGGTGATGACGGCGGTTACCGACCCCGCCCGAAAGTTTCGCGATGACCCCGGCCACCCCGAGGTTTGCAATGTTTACGCCCTGCACGGGCATTTTAACGCCGAGCAGCTGGAGGATATAGGCAAGCAGTGCCGTGCCGCTAAGATTGGCTGTGTTGAGTGCAAGACGCTCCTCGCCGAGAAGATAAACTCCGCCCTCGTCCCCCTCCGGGAAAGGCGTGCGGCTTTAGCCGCCAAGCCGGAGTATATCAAAGAGGTCCTGGCTGACGGCGCCAAGCGCGCCAGCGTCATTGCCGGGGAGACACTTAAAGAAGTTAAGCAGAAGATGGGGCTTTTGTAGTTTCTACCTCACCCCCTGTGTCCCCCTCTCCTATCAAGGAGAGGGGGAATTTATTTTTAAGGGGCTAACGCCCCTCTTAAATACCTCTTTATTCTTATAGTAAAGGGAAGTGTGGCAAGGTGTTGCAGACGGTGGTAGAATTAGAACCAGAAGACCCTTGAAGGAGGAATAATGTGGAGGAACCCACCTTTCCTGAAACCTTAAAGGAGCTACTTGCGGAATTACAAAAGCCGTATAAGGAGCAAATTAAAGAATTATCAAAACCTTTTTGGGACGCACTCGCTAAAGAAAGTGATAGAGCAATTGCAATTATTGCTGCGTGCTTACTAGATAATCTGTTAGAAAAACTGATACGTACGTCTTATATTAAAGATCCACAGGTGAGATATCTATTTAAAAATGACCGCATTCTGCAAACCTTCTTTTCCAAGATAAATATTGCGTATTTTTCAGGTTTGATACCGAAGTTTGTTTACCACGATCTTAAATTGATATGCGAAATAAGAAACAAGTTTGCTCACTCAATCACTGCAAATCTTACCTTTACAGAAAGCAGCATAGTACAGCGAATAAATAGTTTTGAACTTAGACCTAAAACCCTAGATAAAGTTGCTGCTCCTAAGATTAAGTTCATTATTGTGGTTCAGCAAATTGTAACCTTACTGGGATACTGGGAGCATTTTCTATCAAAAGCAAAATTACCAAATCTAGTAGAGTTATTGAAGTTAAACAAATTCCCCTTCGAGGAATTGGCTCTCACAAAAGACGAGATATACGAGGTATTGCGGGGGACTTCTCCTTATCTTAAGGATAGCTAATGTAAGAACATTACCCTCTACTCACCCCTCGCCTTCTTTTGCAGCAAGTAGGCAGTCATAGAGGGGCGCTAGCCCCTCTTAAAACAAACTTCCCCTTCCCCTTGACAAGGGGAAGGGGATAAAGGGGATGGGGTTCATATAATTAACTACTTTCTATACTTCTTCACAAACCGCCCCATGCGCAAAAGGGCTTCTTCTATATCAGCTAGAGAGGTGGCATAACAGCAGCGGACGTAGCCCTCCCCGCCCTGCCCGAAGGCAGTGCCGGGGACGACGGCGACTTTTTCTTCCCTGAGCAGTTTTTCGGCGAATTCCTCCGAGGTCATGCCCGTGCCCTTTATTGAGGGGAAGGCGTAGAACGCCCCTTTAGGCTCAAAGCAGGGCAGGCCAATATCTTTCAGTCCCTTGACCATAACAAGGCGTCGCCTATTATAATCTTCAACCATTTCCAGCACGCTGCTCTCGCCGGATTTCAATGCCTCAATGGCGGCTACCTGAGCCATGGTCGGGGCGCACATTATGGTGTACTGGTGAATCTTGGTCATAGCGCCGATAATCTCTTTGCTGGCGGCGGCATAACCGATACGCCAGCCGGTCATGGCATAAGCCTTGGAGAAGCCGCCGAGAAGGATGGTGCTCTCCTTCATCTGGGGCAGGGTGGCAAAACAAGTATGCTTCACGCCGTAGACAAGCCTGCCGTAAATCTCATCGGAGATTACCAATAGCCGGTGGCGGCGGGCGACATCGGCTATTTTTGCCAGCTTTTCCTTGCTCATCACCGCCCCGGTGGGATTAGACGGATAGCCGATAAGAATAGCCTTGGTCTTGTCGCTAACCCTTGCCTCAATATCAGCGGCACTGAGCTCGAAGTTATTTGCCTCGCGGGTGGGAGCCATTATCGGGCTGCCGCCGGCCAGAGTGACACAGGGGCTATAGGAAACATAGCACGGGTCGGGCACGATGACCTCGTCCCCGGGGTCGAGGATGGCTCTCATTGTCAGGTCCAGTGCCTCGCTGACGCCGACGGTAATCAGAAGCTCGCTATCGGGGTTATAGCTCAGCTTATAGCGCTCCTTGAGGTATCTTGAAAGCTCCCGGCGGAGCTCGGGCATCCCCGAGTTTGAGGTGTACATGGTATAGCCCTTCTCCAGCGAGTAGATAGCCGCCTCGCGGATGTGCCACGGGGTGGTGAAATCAGGCTCGCCCACCCCCAGCGAGATGACCCCTTCCAGGGAAGCCAATAGGTCAAAGAACTTCCTTATCCCGGAGGGGGCAACCTGGTTTACCCGCTGTGAGCTGGTGTTGCGCACTTTTGTTGACATAAAGCTCTCCTAAAGGATTACCGGCTGGCGCTTGACCTTCTCCTTCCCCTCCAGAATTTCGCCGTCCTCTTTGAATTTTTTGAGCATGAAATGGGTAACCGTTCCCTGCACCTCTTCAATTGGGGCGAGCTTTTGCGATACGAAGTCAGCCACCTCATGCATGGTCTTGCCGCTTACCAGGACCAGCAGGTCGTAGGTGCCGGAAAGGAGGTAAACCGAGCGAGCCTGGGGGAAGCGGTAGATGCGCTCGGCGATGGCGTCAAAGCCAAGGTCCCGCTGCGGGGCAACCTTTACCTCGATTAGAGCCGATACCTGCTCCTCCTTCATCTTGTCCCAGTTAACTATCGTCTTATATTTCAGGATGGTCTGGTCTCTCTCGGCTTGCTTGATGAGCTTGACGACCTCACTCTGGGGGGTGCCGGTCATGGTCGATATTTGCTTGGGGGTGGTGCGGGCATCGCTTTCCAGTATTTTAAGAATTTTCTTTATCATTGGCTTTACTCCTCCCCAGGTTTTCTATGGCGCTAGTATCTTAGCACTAGTACCGGGGCACCGCCTGCCACCCTTCCAGCATCCTCAAGAAGGTTAGTTCGTCCTCCCCGAGGGGCAAAAAGGGTAGTTGCAACTGCTGCAGCATTGCTCCCCACCAGGAGCCCGGTGGTCCGTATTCTTCTACTGTGGCTGAGGTAACACCAGCCAGTTCAGCGGCAACCTCTATAGCCTTGTCCAGACCTCCCAGCTCGTCTACCAACCCTAGCTTAAGGGCTTGACCACCAGTGTAAAGCTGACCGGTAGCCAGGTTTCGCACAGTTGCCGGTGACAGGTTACGTCCATCGGCTACAGTCTCGACAAACTGCTCGTAGAGTTCATCGGTTATATCCTGCATTATCTGCCGCTCCTCATCAGTGAGGGGGCGTACTCCCATATCCTTGTGCTCGCCAGCCTTTATTATCTCAATCTCAAGCCCTAGTTTCTCCAGCAGCCCCTCAATATAGATAAGCTGGCTGATAACACCGATACTGCCGGTAAGGGTGGCGGGGTTAGCCACAATTATATCAGCATATGCCGAGATATAGTAACCGCCCGAGGCGGCCATATCGCCCATGGACACTACTACCGGCTTGCCTGTCTCTTCCTTAAAACGGAGTATCTCGTTGGCAATCTCCTGGGAAGCAGCTGCCGAGCCGCCGGGGCTCTCAATACGTAATACCACCGCCTTTACCAAAGCATCGTCTTCAGCTTTTCTTAGGTAGTCCCTTACCAGGTCGGGAGTGATGCCACCGCTGGTCAGCAGCCCCTGCTGGCTGGCACCAACAATGGCGCCACTGAGGGGAATCACGGCTATTTTTCCCCCCATCCCGGCACAGCCACTAAAAGAAGCGGCCAGGATAAGCGCCATTACCACGCTGAGGAATACTTGCCATCTTTTTACCTTCATTTTATTACCCCCTTCCCAATAGCTCATTTAGCGACCAAAGGTCTTGTGTTTCATTATAGCAGAGTTGGAAGAGTTTGTTATCCTTAGTCCTGAGTTGAAAGTGTCTCTCCCCCGGCTCCAGCCATTCCTTTTCTATCTCCTCAACCTCATATTCCACCCCTTTCCAGATAAAAGACCTTGGTCTCTGGGCGTAGGTCTGGCCGGAGTAGCAGCTTACTTTAAGTTTGTCCGGTTCGCTTGAGGATGATTCTCCGCTGTGGAAGGCTGACATCAACCACTTCCCATCCGGCTTCCATCCAGGCAGCAGCCTGGGGGTTGCTGCTATCGTTTTCCCACCATGATTTAAAGGTGTAGGCTTCCTTTTCCAGCTCGGAGCCGATAATGCTTTCAATTTGCTCGAAGACCAGCTGTAGCTGGGAGGCTCTATATGTTGCCAGGAAGTCCCTCAGGGGGTTGTATCTGGCGATGCTCTCCACATCCGCCGTCCCCCCCGGTTTGCGGCTGGCGGCGCTCTCCATTGGCGTTAGAGGGCGGGACTTCTTTTCTACCATCTCGTATTTCCTTACCTTGCCCCCGCCCAATCTTATATGGAGTAGGGATTTACACTCCTGGCAGGTTATCTGACCATCATAGTTGTTGGTATCAATAAAGTCAGGTATGGTGATAGTTTTGCCGCAAGCTAAGCAGTCAATGTCCATTTTGTTGCTCCTTTTCAGGTCACTTCGTTAATTAAATGAAGTAATCATTCATAGTATTTACTAATCTTTGTGTGTCCTGTTGATCTATATTTTCCGCTTAGTGTATCCTCGTCTGATTTATAAGGTATCTTATTGGTTATGCCCAATTTTCTAAGCTCCTCTCTTACTCTTCTTGCATCTTTCTCGTCAGTCCAGTCGTAAGTGTAAACACAAATAACCTTCTGCTCTCGCCTCCCTAATGGACTTGGTTTTGCTGTTGCTACCTTAGAAGCGCCACCCAACTTGCCTTCCTCAGTAGCTTTCTTGATTTTAGCCCACACCTCATCTGCATCTTTTTCAGGCACGAAGATAAGCCACTTCCCACTTTGGGGAGTAAATTCAGGATATTCGCCTTGCTGTCGCTCGGCATAAATCCAATATTCCTTAGTGACCTCGGAAGGTTTGGCATCAGAATAAGAATCACGCTTCTTTTTTACTTTACCCACTTCTTACCATTCTCCCTAAATCTCCGGTTTCCTCTTGTGCCACTCCGTCGCCTGCTCGTAGGCGTAGGCGATTTTTAAAATAGTCTCCTCGCCGAAGGGCTTGCCGATGAGCTGCATGCCTATGGGCAGACCATCAGCAAAGCCGGCGGGGATGGAAATTGCGGGCAGACCGGCGATGTTTATGGGCAGGGTACAGACATCGCTCAGGTACATCTGCAGGGGGTCGTCTATCTTCTCCCCAATCTTGAAGGGGACGGTGGGGGAGGTGGGGGTTACCAGGGCGTCGTATTTCTCAAATGCCTGGTCAAACTCCCGCCGTATTAAGGTGCGGACCTTCTGCGCTTTAAGATAATAGGCGTCATAGTAACCGGCGGAGAGGGCGTAGGTGCCGAGCATGATTCTCCGCTTTACCTCATCGCCGAAGCCGAATTGCCTTGTCTTCTCTAAAGCCTCCCACATATTATCGGTGTCCCCGTAGGAGAAGCCGTACTTCACCCCGTCGTAACGAGCCAGATTGGCTGAAGCCTCCGAGGGGGCGATAATATAATACACCGCCAGGGCATGGGGAGTGTGGGGGAGGGATACCTCCCAGTCCACCTTAGCTCCAAGCTCCTCCAGCTTATTGATGGCGGCTCGCATTGACGTTTCTACTTCAGACTGCATCCCGCTGACGAAGTATTCCTTGGGCACGCCGATGGCAAGACCCTTGAGGTCGGCAGTCAGGCACCGGGTATAATCGGGGGTGGGGGAGGGCACCGAGGTTGAGTCCCGCTTGTCGTAGCCGGCGATGGCGTTTAAGACTATGGCGCAATCGGTAATATCCTTGGTTAAAGGACCTATCTGGTCAAGGGAGCTGGCGAAGGCGACCAGCCCGTAGCGGCTTACCCTGCCGTAGGTGGGCTTTAAGCCGGCAACGCTGCAGAAGCCAGCCGGCTGGCGAATGCTTCCCCCCGTGTCCGAACCGAGGGCATAGACAGTCTCGTCGGCGGCAACGGCAACGGCTGAGCCGCCGCTTGAGCCCCCGGGAACCCGGTTCAGGTCCCAGGGGTTATGGGTGGGGAAAAAGGCGGAATGCTCGGTGGATGAACCCATGGCGAATTCATCCATATTGGCTTTGCCCACCGTTACCACCCCGCAGCTATTCAGCTTTTCCACCACGGTAGCTTCATAGGGGGGCACGAAATTTTCCAGCATCTTTGACGAGCAGGTTGTCCGCACTCCCTTGGTGCACATATTGTCCTTGATTACCGCCGGAATACCGGTGAGGGGGTGGGTATCGCCTTGGGCGATGAGCTGGTCAGCCTTTTTCGCCTGCTTTAGCGCCAGCTCGTCGGTAACGGTAACCAGGGCATGGACCTTCGACTCCACCTTATTGATGCGCTCAAGGTAGGCCTTGGTCAGCTCAACCGAGGAAAGCTTTTTATTTTTAAGTAACTGCTGTGCCTCATGAATGGTAAGTTGCAAATCTGCTACTCCAGCACCGCTTTTACCCTGAATAATTCCCCCTCTCTTTGGGGGGCGTTGGCCAGAACATCGTCTGGGGGTAGGGAGGGGGCTACTTTATCATCCTTGGTTACGTTCTGGAGGGGGATAGATTGGGAGGTAGGGGGGACGTCGGTGGTATCCACCTGCTGCAATATCTGGAAGTTCTCCAGGATATTAGATAATTGCTCTCTGAACCGCTCAAGCTCGGCCTCGGTCACGCCCAACCGAGCCAGCAGGGCAATATGTTGCACCTCTTCACGACTCAGCTTCATAGTTTACCGATTATAGCACCTATATCTGGGTATCAGCAACAGAACCGTTCCCCCCCCGCCCCCATCGTCTTGTTTCCCACCCTCGGGGGCTCTGCTCCTAATCCTCCCCTTTCGGTGGAGCGTCTAATAGAGACGAAACCCCCAGTGGGCGGGTGGGTGGGAATAAAAACGTAAGTTAACAACAGGGGGGAGGAATAAAAAAGAGGGGGGCGAAGCCCCCCTCTTAAAACTACGTAAAACTAATTAAAATGCAGGTTGGCGTGGCTTATAGGCAAAGGAGACTATAAGCAGGACTACCCCCGCCGCTGCCAGCACAATGCTATACATTTCTAGGGGGGCTAGGGTGTCGCTGAGGAGCTGCGGTAGCCATGTCTGGATATAAGGCGGCATATTAGCCTGCTCCAGTAGCGGGGTGGAGAGTTTCTCGGCAGCGAAGGCGCCAATAAAGCTAAGGGCGCCACAAACCAGGAAGTTTACTCCTATGGTGCGGGTGCTACCCCTTACCTCGCGGTGTACGAGAATAATAAGCAGGATTGATAGCAGGATAATGCCAATCAGAGCCGTGTAGCTGAGGTTAAAATAGTCGATAATCTGCCTTGTCTGTTCCAGCAGCGCCATGCCCTCCGTTCCCAGTGAGGCTTCATTAAGTTCAAAGGTTGATGGTATTTCCTGAGCAATCTGCTGGTAATATTCATTGAAATACGGCTCTAGCTCAGCGGGGGATAGCCCCTCAAGCTCCGGCGGCGGCGACTGCAGGAAGGCTTCCCACAGGTTTTCTCTTAAACTTGTCTTCACCCGCTCCAGCGGGACTGTTAGACTCAGGCTCGGGCTCTCCCCCTCAAGGTAGTCATAGAAGGTATAGGCGGCTTCAGCCGCCTGTTCCTTTATCCACGGTTCAAGGTCGGCGATGGTATCACTTACCACCTCCCCCGTAAGCTCCTCCCCCTCTACGGGGATTTGCTCGCTGAGCATATCTTCGGCCAGCGAGGTAATATCAAGCCTATCTACTTGAGAAACGATGAAGTCGGGGTTGAGGACGGTCTGGTTCAGCATGAAGGCAATGCCGAAGGTGGACAGGGACAGGAAAAGAAGGGAGCCTAAAATAAAGAGAGCGAACCCTTTAAGGAACTTCATTTGGGCGATATTTTACCACTGGAATGACCATAATGCAATGGGGGCTGAGATTTAGCTTCCGGAGGGGCAGAAGTGGTTTAAGCCCATCAGTTTGGCTGCCCCCGATATAGTAATACCATAGAAGATTACCGGCTTGGATGTTCGGAACTGGTCTATGGTATCGTTTACTATGGTGGTGCCGGTTACCAGGGCGATATCGCACCACTCCAGGTTCTCCTGGGCGCGGCTGGGGTCATCTATTTTTACGCCGAATTTTTCCTTGCCGATGTTATCCTTGTCCATATCGGTCACCCTCAGCTCAAACCTCTGGGCTAATGTCTCCACCATCCTCGGCTGAAAGCCGACCATAGCCACCTTAGGCTGGCCATAGTTTTTCTCTATAAAGCTTGCCAGCTCCTGGCTGCATTCCCGGGGCTGGTTGTCCTTGCAGTGTACTGTCTCGGTTATCAGTCCTAAGTGCCTCATGACGGCATTGAGGCTGGAGATAAATACCGCCCTCCTGAAGTTGTTTTTCAGGTCCATCTCCACAATCTGGGACAGCGTGCCGCTGAAGTCGCCGTACATGTCAGTATATGCCTGCCCCAGCGAGCCCTTGAATTCAGCCTGCATCAGGCGCTCAACGCCAGCCACCAGGGGGTAGTCCCTGTCCTCGGGGTTGCCAATAGCCTGCTCCGGGGAAAGGGGGGTTGCCCGAACTATGACCTTCTCTTCTTGCAGCCCGTTCTCGTTTATCAGCTTTATGAATTCTTTTTTGATAGCGTCGTACAATTTATCTCACCTTACTATAATGTTACTAGATAGAAGGTGATAATGTCCATTTATTCTACCCCCACCCCCTTAAGCTTATTTTTCCCACCCGCCCGCCCATTAGGTCTTATTTCTTGTCACTCTCCCATTAGGCTTTGCTTCTTACCCCCGCCATATGGTGCTATGCCTTTGAGGGCGGGTGGGTATGGGAAATAAGACAACTGGGGGGCAGATGGGGGGTGTTTAATTTCTTGCTTTCAGCAGGCAGGATTGATATTATAACCAGCGGTGGCAAAGCGGAGGATTGATAGCTTACTGGTGGACAAGGGGCTGGTGGAGAGCCGGGCCAAGGCTCAGGCTTTAATCATGGCGGGGGAGGTGGAGGTAGGGGGGAAAACCGTTATCAAGGCGGGGACTCTGGTCGCTGAGGAGGCGGTAATTACTATTCGTAAGCCGCCTCCCTTTGTCAGCCGGGGTGGTATAAAACTTGAACATGCCCTTGACCATTTTCAGCTTGATGTCTCCTCTTTGGTAGCGGCTGATATCGGGGCATCAACCGGCGGCTTCACCGATTGCCTGCTCCAGCGGGGGGCAGGACGGGTCTATGCCGTAGATGTGGGCTATGGCCAGCTTGACTACCGCCTGCGGCAGGACAAACGGGTGGTGGTTATGGAGCGGGTGAATGCCCGCTATCCTATCCCCCTGCCGGAAAGGGTTGACCTGGCGACTATAGACCTGTCCTTTATCTCGGTGGAGAAGGTTATACCCCCGGTAGCTCGCTTGCTTAAAGATGATGGCTATATGCTGGTGCTTATTAAGCCCCAGTTTGAAGCCAGACGCAATGAGGTGGGCAAGGGGGGTATAATAAAGCAGCCTCTTGTCCATGCCCGTGTTCTGGGGAGGTTTATTAGCTGGATGGTAGACAATGGCTTCAGGCTGGGGGGAGTGGCGGCTTCGCCTATACTTGGTGCCTCCGGGAATAGGGAGTTCTTCGTCCTCTTGAGGTTGACATAATGCTCACCAGAGATTTTACCCTTAAAGTGGACGGCATAGATATCCTGGGTCGGCTTTATCTGCCGGCAGGCGATATGCCGTACCCCACGGTCTGTGTCTGCCATGGGATACCGGCTGGTATTCCTGACCCCAGTGATAGGGGCTATCCCCTTTTGGCGGAGCAGATTTGCCGCCATGGCTTTGCCGTCCTGATTTTTAGCTTTAGGGGGACGGGAACTAGCGGGGGCAACCTTGACATGCTGGGCTGGAGCAGAGACCTTGAGGCGGTGATTGATTATTCATGCGCTTTACCCGAGGTGGACAAGTCCCATCTTTATCTGCTTGGCTTTAGCGGCGGGGCGGCGGTTTCCCTATATGTCGCCTCGTCGGATAAAAGGGTATCATCGGTTGTCGCCTGTGCCTGCCCGGCGGAGTTTAAGTCATTTATCCAGGGTGATACACCGCAGTCTCTCATTGACCATTTCCGCAGTATTGGCGCCATCAGGGATAAGGATTTTCCCCCTTCCGCCCAGGAGTGGCTTGACGGCTTTAAGCAGGTCAAGCCTATTGACTATGTAGCTGAGATTTCTCCACGCCCTTTATTGCTGGTGCATGGCAGTAAAGACGAGACGGTGCCGCTCGCTGACGCCCATCGTCTCTATGATAGAGCGGGGGAGCCCAAGGAGCTAGTCATGGTGGAGGGGGCCGGACATCGGCTGCGGAAGAGTGGGGAGGCGATGGCTGTGGTTATAGACTGGCTTAAAGCCCACGCCCCACCCCCTTAAGCTTATTTTTCCCACCCTCCCGCCCAAGAGGTTTTACCTCTAAATAAAGCTCTCCAGCACCGCCCGTCTATTAGGCTTTGCTTCTTACCCCCCGCCATATGGTGCTATGCCTTTGAGGGCGGGTGGGTATGGGAGGTAGAACACTGAGTAGAAGGGGGAGGGGGGAAATTAGGATAAGCCGCAGACCCTTTTATACCCCTGTTTTAAGTGGCAGATTACCTCTGGTTTCTGTTAAAATATATTAGAGGAGTTTTATCAGGCTTAGGGCGTGGTGATGACAGGAAAGAGTAGTGTCGTTCTGGCTGCTGTTTTGGCTATTTTGGTTATTATCGGTGGTTGTACGATGGATAATGGTGCCGACGAAACAACTGAGCTGGAAGGTGTAGAGATAAGGGAGTACGAGGGCGAAGATCTTTCCTCAATAGACGAATTTATAGAAAACTCGATAAAGGGCCCGCAGTACGTAGATATAAGCGAGTATCGGCTTAGGATTACCGGTCTCGTTGAAAATCCCCAAAGCTATACTTACGATGAAGTTATCGGTGGTCATCAGAACTATAAGAAGGTGGTTACCCTGGACTGTGTGGAGGGGTGGAGTGTAAAGATTCTGTGGGAGGGTGTGCTGGTGAAGGACCTCTTGCTTGAGGCAGTCCCCCTGCCCGATGCTAAGGTGGTCATATTCCATGCCCATGACGGCTATACCACCTCCCTACCCCTTGATTATATCGTGGACAACGATATACTTATGGCTTATAAGATGAACGGAGTAACTATTCCCCCGGAGAGAGGTTTCCCCTTTGAGCTTGTTGCCGAGAGCAAGTGGGGTTATAAGTGGATAAAATGGGTAACCGAAATTGAGCTCTCTGACGATGAGAACTACCGTGGTTATTGGGAGAGCGGGGGCTACTCCAACAGTGGCGACCTGGATAAGAGTTTCTTTGAGTATTATTAATTAGTATGAGCTGGCTGCGCTTAAGCAAAAGCATAATACACTGGTTATTGGCTGCGGTGATAGTATTTCTTATCATCACCGGGCTGGGTATTACCGAGCATAGAATCGTTGGGGACCTGTCTTTTGGGCTGCTTAACAAGGCTCTGGCGCACAAGATTCATACCATGCCCGCTTTATGGATTTCCCTTCTGGCGTTACTACTACTGCACATATTTCTCCCCTTCATTGGCAGGAAGAAAAATTGACCTCTAAATAGAAATTAGTTTATAATTAAATTGAGAGGTAAGTAGCTTGCACGAAAGTTGCGGCGTTTTTGGGGTTTATGCCCCTAGCGAAGATGTAGCTCGACTTACCTTTTTTGCTTTATTTGCCCTTCAGCACCGCGGTCAGGAAAGCGCCGGTATTGCCACCACCGATGGCAAACAGCTCCAGGTTTATGCCGACATGGGGCTGGTCTCCCAGGTATTTGACGAACATTCCCTGGCTCATCTCACCGGCGATATTGCCATCGGTCATAACCGCTACTCCACCAGAGGTTCCAGCCGGGTAACTAACGTCCAGCCCATTATTGTCGGTGATGGTGAAAATGCCCTTGCCATCGCCCACAATGGTAATATCGTCAACGCCGAGCACCTCTATCGGGAGCTATCTGACCAGGGCTATACCTTCAATACCACCACCGATACTGAGGTTATCGCTAACCTTATCATGTCTTCCCCGGAGAAAAGCTGGGTGGACAAGATAAAGTATGCCATGCATCGGCTCCAGGGAGCCTACTCTCTAACCCTGATGACCAACCATACCCTGTATGGAGTTCGTGACCCCTTAGGTGTGCGCCCGCTGTGTCTGGGGGCGATTAACGGTGGGCAGGTTATCGCCTCGGAGAGCTGCGCCCTTGACCATATTGGCGCCAGCTTTGTCCGGGAGGTTGAGCCCGGTGAGATAGTAGCTATTAGCGATAATGGCATTGATAGTTACCGGGTAGAGGTGAGCCGCAAGGCTTTATGTATCTTTGAGTACATCTACTTCGCCCGCCCTGATTCGGTGATTAACGGGCGGCTGCTTTACCCGGCGCGGATGGCGATGGGCGCCGGGCTGGCTGAGGAACACAAGGTGGATGCCGACTTGGTTATGGGTGTGCCTGATTCAGCTACCGCCGCCGGCATCGGCTATGCCCGCTATTCCGGTATACCCCTGGGTGAGGGGTTGCTCAAAAACCGCTATGTCGGGCGTACCTTTATTGAACCTGACCAGCGCATCAGGGACCTTGGCGTTAAACTGAAATTTAACCCTCTGCCCCAGATGCTTGACGGCAAGCGGATAGTGGTAATTGACGATAGCATCGTCCGCGGCACTACCACCCCCAAGGTGGTGGGGCTGCTGAGGCGGGCAGGGGCTAAAGAGGTGCATATGCGTATCTGCGCCCCGCCCCTCCGCTATCCCTGTTTCTTCGGTGTGGATATGGCTACCCGTGCCGAGCTAATCGCGTCTCATAAGACGGTGCCCGAGGTCAGGGATTTTATCGGCGCTGATTCGCTGGGCTATCTGAGCATCGAGGGACTGATTAAGGCGGTGGCTCTGCCCAGAGATATTTTCTGCCTCGCCTGCTTCACCGGCGACTACCCCATTCCGGTACAGCTTGAGATGGATAAGCTGGCGCTGGAGACCGCCCCCCCTCATGAATAAGATGAATAACCCCTCTTCAAGCCTCTGGCTAAGGCTCGTTGGGATTTGAGTTGTAGCTTACTTTCTGCTAGTCTAAAGGCGGAGGCGATTGTTGCCAATCAAGCATACTTATACCGACGCCGGGGTTAATATTACCCTTGCCGCTAAAGCCAAGGGGCTGATAAAAAAACACGCCGCCACCACCCACCGTCCTGAGGTCTTGGGTGATTTGGGCTTCTTCGGCGGGCTCTTTGAGTTTAAGGGGTATAAGGAGCCAGTTCTGGTCTCCAGCGTTGACGGGGTGGGCACCAAGCTTAAGCTCGCCTCGGCGCTGGGCAGGCATGACACTGTCGGCGTTGACATCGTCAATCACTGCGTCAATGACATACTCACCTGCGGTGCCGAGCCGCTTTTCTTTCTGGACTATATCGCTATGGGTAAGCTCAAGCCGGAGGCGGTGGAGGCTATCGCCCGCGGGCTGGCTTCCGCCTGCCGTGACGCCGGCTGCGCCCTTATCGGCGGCGAGACGGCAGAGATGCCGGGGTTGTACGCCGGCGAGGACTATGACCTAGTGGGCTTTATTATCGGGGTGGTGGAGAAAGAAAAGATTATTATGGGCAAGACGATTGCCGCTGGTGATGTTATCATCGGCTTGCCCTCAAGCGGGCTACATACCAACGGCTATTCCCTGGCGAGAAAGATATTCGGCGAGACGGCGTCGGCACTGAATAAGCACTACCCCGAGCTGGGCAGGACTGTGGGCGAGGTGCTTCTTGAACCCCACCGCAGCTATTATCGCCAGTTGAAGCCTTTACTACCCTTCACTAAGGGCATGGCGCATATTACCGGCGGCGGCTTGGTTGATAACGTGCCCCGCATTATGCCCCAGGGTCTGGCGGCAAAGTTTAACAGCAAGACATGGGCGGTGCCGCCCATCTTTCAGCTTATAGAGAAGCGGGGCAATATTGACCGGGACGAGATGTTTCATGTATTTAATATGGGTATGGGCATGGTTATAATTTGCTCGCCGGGTAGCGTTGACCATTTTACCAAAGCCTTGCCTGAGGCTAAAATTATCGGCGAGGTGATAAAGCAGACAGATAAGGCGAGGGTAGTTATTGTTTAGTGACCTATCCCCCTGGCCCCCTTCCCTTGCTAGTTTATTAAGGGAAGGGGGGGTAGAGTAAGAGAGGGGGCTCTGCCCCCTCTCTAAAACCACTTCCCCCTCTCCCTTGAGGGAGAGGGGGATACAGGGGGTGAGGGTGAAAATAAGTAATTGGAGGCATTATGCGAGCCATTGTTAGCGTATCCGATAAAACCGGCGTAACCGACTTTGCCAAAGGCTTGAGCCAGCTCGGCTTTGAGGTCTTCTCCACTGGCGGCACCAAGAAAGCGCTGGCGGAGGCTAAGGTTCCGGTAAAGAGCGTCTCTGAGATTACCGGCTTCCCTGAGATTCTCGACGGCAGGGTGAAGACCCTCCACCCCATGGTTCACGGCGGAATTCTGGCTAACCGTAAGATAGCTGCCCATATGGAGGAATTAGCCAAGCATAATATCGGCGAAATCAACCTGGTGGCGGTCAACCTTTATCCCTTCGTTCAGACGGTGGCTAAAGAGGGGGTTAGCCTTGATGAGGCGCTGGAGAATATTGATATCGGCGGGCCAACCATGATTCGGGCGTCAGCCAAGAATTTTCCCAGTGTCATCGTGATTGTTGACCCCGCTGACTACCCTCTTGTTTTAGAGAAGTTGAAGAAGGGAGACCTGGACTTAACCGAGCGTAAAAGACTGGCGCAGAAGGCTTTCCAGCATGTTGCCGTCTATGATACCGCCATCTCCCACTACCTGCGGGGGGATGCTGAAGGCTTCCCCGAGGATATGACCGTTGCTCTCAAGAAACGCTACGGGCTTCGCTATGGCGAGAACCCGCATCAGCAGGCTGCCTTCTATGCCGAGCAGATAGCGGGGGGTGGAATAGATAGCGGCATCACCTGGGCGGAGCAGCTTGGGGGCAAGGAGCTTTCCTTTAATAATATTTTAGATGCCGACGCTGCCTGGGGGGCGGCAACCGATTTTGCCGCAGCCACGGTGGCTGTTATCAAGCATACCAACCCCTGCGGGCTGGCAAGCCATGATGATATTGCCGAAGCCTATCGGCGCGCCTTCAGCGGCGACCCGGTAGCCGCCTTTGGCGGCATCGTTGCCTGCAATAGGCCGGTTACCCTGGCTATGGCTGAGGAGATAAAACCCGTCTTCTATGAAATAGTCATCGCCCCCGAGTATGAGCCTGAGGCGCTGAAACTACTTAAGACGAAGAAGGACTTGCGTATTCTGGTCGCCAAGTTGCCGCCGGGTTACGGCAAGGCACCAACTAGTTATCTTGATTTCCGCCGGGTAAAGGGCGGCTTTTTAGTCCAGAATTCAGATTCCCTGCCTGAGGAAGGCGTCAAACTGAAGACGGTAACCAAACGCCAGCCAACGCCGGAAGAAATAAAGGACTTGCTCTTTGCCTGGAGGGCGGTCAAGCACATAAAGTCTAACGCCATCGTGCTGGCTAAGGATAAGATACTCCTGGGGATGGGGGCAGGGCAGCCCAGCCGCATTATCAGCGCCCATATAGCGATAGAAAAGGCTGGAGACAGGGTTTCGGGCAGTGTTCTGGCTTCAGACGCCATGTTCCCCTTCCCCGACGTGGTTGAGGCGGCAGCCGCAGCCAAGGTAACGGCTATCATCCAGCCCGGCGGCTCGATTCGGGACGAAGACTCGATTAAAGCCGCTGACAGGTATAATATGGCTATGGTCTTTACCGGTGAGAGGCATTTCCGGCATTAATGGGGGGTTGAGGTGTTAGTAATCTCAAGGCAGCAGGTTGAGAATCTTATCCAAAAGCTGGCTGACCCGGCAAAGCTTGATGAGTGCCGGGATGAGGTGAAAAAGATGCTGGAGATAAAATCAACCTCGCTCTGGAGGGCAGATTGCTCTCAGCCTTGTTGTGGCTCTTTTGAAGAAATTAAAACCTGCCTTACCTCAGAGGTTCAGATTCTAGAAGGTGTGCTTGATGCCCTGGGCGAGGGCGACCTTTCCCGGGCATCGTCCCTGCTCACCGAGTATATGGGCTATCTTGAGCCTTGGGTAATCAGGCGGGAAAGTGAGGCGGACTATGGCTAACGCAGTTTTGGTTTCTGATATGCTCCGTGGCTTTCTGGAGGAGGGTTATCCTTTGTATTGCGGGGAGAGGGCGCGGCGCATAATCCCCAACGTCCAGCGCCTGCTGGAAAAGGAGCTTGCCCGGGGTTCTAAGATATTCTTCCTCTGCGATCACCACGACCCCGATGACCCCGAGTTTAAGATGTTCCCTCCCCATGCCATTGAAGGCACTGTTGAGGCTGAGGTCATCCCGGAATTAGCCAAATATAAGGGCGAGATAATACCCAAAAAGACCTTCAGCTCATTTTTTGATACCCCGCTTGAGGATAGATTAAAAAAGCTGAAGCCAAAGAAGGTAATTGTCTGCGGGGTGTGCACTCACATCTGCGTCCTCTCGGCGGTGTCTGATGCCAGAATCCGTGGTTACGATGTGGAGGTGCTCGTTGACTGCGTCGCCTCCTTTGATGAGAAGGCACATCACTTTGCTCTGGACTATATGGAACAGGTATTGGGGGCTAAGTTGATCAGCCCTAAGGTCAGCCAGGCGAAACCAGCCAGGTTTGAACCCTCTGAGGAGGTACTGTCCGGGGAGACGGCTGACGTTTACTTTGTGCGCACTGTGGATATACTGCGCCGTGAGAGGCTTAACCCGGTGGCGACTATGGAGGTATTCGCCGGCAGGGGAGGGGTTTTCTGCGGCATAGATGAGGTCAAGGCTCTACTGGCGCGGGTTTTGCCCAAGGGTAAGAGCGAGGTCTGGGCTCTGGCTGAGGGTGAGACCATATCGAAAAAAGAGGTGGTATTGCGCATCACCGCCCCCTATCAGAGCTACGGCATGTACGAAACGGCGATAGACGGCATCTTAGCCCACTGTAGCGGCTGGGCGACGGCTGCCAGGGAGTGCGTTGAGGCCGCCCGGGGAATACCCGTCGTCAGCTTCGGTGCCCGCCATGTCCATCCCTCAGTGGCGGGGTTAATGGATTATGCCGCTGTCGTTGGCGGCTGCGCTGGCTGCTCCAGTGTCGCCGGGGCGAAGCTGGCTGGCATTGAGCCATCGGGGACTATACCCCATGCCCTGATTTTGATTATCGGGGATACAGCCAAGGCTACCCTAGCCTTCGATAAGCATATGCCGGCAGGTGTCCCCCGCGTTTCCCTGGTTGATACCTTTAAGGATGAAGCGGAGGAATCGGTGCTGGTGGCTCAGGCTCTGGGCAAGAAGCTCACCAGCGTGCGTCTTGATACCCCACCGGAGAGGGGAAGGGTCACCCCCGGACTGGTCAGGGAGGTCAGAGCTAGGCTGGATATGGCTGGCTTCAAGAAGGTCAAGATTTTCGCTAGCGGTGGCATTAATGTCGAGCGCATCAAGCAGTTTATTGAGGAAGGGGCGCCGGTTGATGGCTTCGGCGTTGGTAGCTATATCAGTGAGGCGAAGCCCATTGATTTTACCGCCGACCTCCACGAGGTGGGGGGGAAGCCAATTGCCAAGCGGGGCAGAATCCCCGGCGTTACCCCCAACCCCAGACTGAAACGTATATTGTGATAATGCTTAATTCAGGGAAGAGCTAAAACAATACGGGGAATAAATAGGCAACTAAGCAACCCCACGCTGCTATTGCCCCAATGCCAATGTTGAGAGGCCGGAGTAGTTTTGTCTTTCTAAAGAGGATTAAAAGGGCTACTACCGCTAAAGCGAGCAAACCCTTAATCAATAGGCTGCTACCGAAGAACTGGGCGAGGGGCATAATTTCTGTAGCCCAATCTGCTAGGGCAATCTTGGTGAACTGGGCATCAGCCAGATTAAGACCAACAAATATAGCCCCATTAAGAAAATCCCCACGCCCCATGCTTCCATAGTACTCACGTCATAGGACTTTTGTCAAGGGGGTGGGTTACCATTAAACAGGGGCGGAAGCCCTTCAATCTACCTGCTTGAATTCCAGCTGCAGGACCTTTTTGGTATCCTCTGTTACCTTTACCCGTTCGTCTATGCGCCAGCCGACCACCCATACGATATGCTCCGGTGAGCAGACGATGGGGACTCGCTGCCGCCAGGCTTGAGGGATCTTGGCGTCTATCATAAACTCGTTTAGTTTCTTGGGCTGGTCTAAGCCCAGCGGCTGGAACCTGTCCCCCCGCTTACGAGGTCGCACCAGCAGCTTATCACCGGTCTTGCCAAGGTCAAAGCAGGCGGTGAAATCGTTCCTTTCCGTCAGCCTTTCCCTGTTTATGATTTTTGCCTCTATGCGCCAGCCCGGTAACAGGGTTTCCCCGGGAATCTTGAGCTGAAACTCGCCGTCTAAAACGGGGAGGGGGGATAGGGCGGCGGGGTCTGGGGCTAGTAGATATCTATCGTATTCTACGGAGAGGGTTAGACCTTGGGGTAGGTTAAACCTTTTCCCCGCCGGCTTATCTAGCGCCGACATCATTTCCTCAATGTGACGCATTTCAATGTCCTTGGCGCTGCCGAGCAGCCTTTCCGCCGCCGCCCGGAAGAGGTATCGCTTCAGGGTGGGGGGCAGCTGGTCAAACCTTTCCTTGTCTAAAACGATGGTCTTGCCCGCTTCCCGGGCAACCTCGTCCCACAGCCGGGCTACTTCTTTATCCAGGAAGGCGATGTCATCGCTGGCAATCTGGCCGGTTCGGAGCAGGGCTTGAGCGATACCGGGGTTGTAGCCCTCAAGCAGGGGCAAAAGCTGGTGGCGAATTCTGTTTCTTAGCGGCGAGAGGGAGATATTTGAGGCATCGATCCGGGGCTTAAGCTTATGGCTCTGGCAGTAGCCTTCTGTCTCCTCGCGGCTTATTTCTAACAGTGGTCTTATAACAATAATGCTGCCTGTTTTTGATTTCAACTCGCTGCTTGGTTTAAGTCCCTGTAGCCCCCTGGTTCCCGTTCCCCGGATAAGGTGCATCAGTATCGTCTCTACGTGGTCATCCCTGGTATGCCCCACCGCCACCCGCCCGGCGCCGATAGAGCTTGCCACCTCAGCCAGGAAGCCATACCTCACCTCGCGGGCGGCTTCTTCCAGGGAGAGGCGTTTTTGGGCTTGGTAGCCTTTTACCTCCCGCCCTTCTATGGTAGCCGGAATACCCAGCTGGCGAGCTAGCTGGGAAACATATTTAGCATCAGCCTCAGACTCAGCCCCACGGAGCTGGTGGTTGAGGTGGGCTACATGCAGGCTTATCTTCAGTTCCTTCTGGAGGCTGGCTAAAATATGGAGCAGGCATACTGAGTCCGCGCCTCCGGATACCGCCACCACCAGTTTCCCCCCTGAGATTAGGTGGTGCTGGTGTATGAAGCCGATTACTCGCTGCTCCAGTGGCTGGTGACTTTCTCCCATGTTAGCTTGTCCTCAGGATGAGCTTGGTGCGATGTATTGCTTTTGGATGGTTGGCAAAACCCAGGGCGGCAGCTACCTGCTCCGGTCTTCCTGAACCGGTGTTATCGCAGCGTAGCCTCATGCCTATGGTGCAATGTCCTTTATGCCAGTCAATAAGCCACAGTTTATTAATTAAAGCCCTCAGGTCGTAATTTCGGGTGCCGGTATCCCTTTCGTGGTGCCAGGGCAGTTTCTTTGCCGCCAGCAGGGAGGCAAGGGCTGATTCTACACCTGGCTTATCCTTTTCCGTTTCTATTTGGACCTCGTATTCGCTGTGGCTGACCTGTGATTGCAGTGAGGGCATGATCGGGGCTATGGCGTAGACCTGCAGTATCCTGATGCCGGGGGGCAGTTGCTGGTTTACGGCGTTGGTGAAGAAGTGGGGGGAGACCCACTTGGTGCAGGAGACATCCATTAGCTCGGCTTGGCTGGTTACCCCCACCTGAAGGGGTGCGGCTAGCGATATCTTGGGGTGGGGGCTAAATCCTTCACTGTAAGCCAGCGGTAAGCCGGCTCGGTGCAGGGCTCTCTGCCACAGGCGCATTATATCTAGGTGCGAGATGAACTTTACCTCTTCCTCCCGGCAGAATCTAATCCGCAGACGCTGCATGCCTTTCCTTGGTCACCAGGATTTTTTCGATTTTCAGCCCCTTCATCTCAGTTATCACCAGCTTCAAGCCCTTATACTTTATCTTCTGACCGCTTTTCGGTATCTTCCCCAGGAGGTTGAGAACAAAGCCGGCTACCGTTTCGTAGTCACCGGGAGGCAGGTTCAAGCCCATCTCTTCGTTGGCTTCCTCAACACGCATACCGCCATCAATCTGGAAGGTATGCTCGTTTAGTGTTTCATATTCTTTTTCTATTGTCCCCAGCTCATCACCTACCGGACCAACAATTTCCTCCATCAGTCGGCTGAGGCTGACTACCCCGGCGGTGCCGCCGAACTCGTCAACGACCACCGTCATCCGGTAGTTCTTGTCCCTCATCTCGGCAAAGAGCTCGCTGATTCGCTTTGTCTCCGGGGCAAAGTATGCCGGGCGAATCAGCTCATCAATGACACCTTCACTACTGATAGTCTTCTTCGCCTGAGCCATGAGCACATCCTTTACCGAGAGGATGCCGACCACGTTGTCCATCTTGTCCGCATATACCGGGAAGCGGGATAGCGGTGACCTTGTGTAAAGCTTGAGGAAGTCGGCTAGCTTGGTCCCCTTCTCCACCCATACCACCTCGGTGCGAGGCACCATAACCTCCTTGACCGGGTTGTTGCCGAACTCAAATACCTTGTGCAGCATCTCCGCCTCTTCCTTCTCTAAAGTCCCCTCCTTGTGCCCCACTGATATCATGGTTCGGATTTCCTCCTCGCTTGCCAGAGACCTGGGCACAGGCGTCCCGCCAAAAATTTTGCTGAATCCTGAGGCAATCCAGCTCAGCGCCACCACAAGTGGGGTAAGTAGCCACGACATTGCCGCTATCGGTTGGGCAAAGGCCAGGGATAACTTCTCGGCATGCCTGGTGGCTATGGTCTTGGGGGTGGTTTCACAGAATATCAGCAGCACGATGGTTACCACTATGGTAGCAATGATGACGCCTTGCTCTGGCCAGAATTTAATGGCTAGGGCAGTAGCCAGGGCGGCGGCGGCGGTATTAACGAAGTTATTACCGAGCAGGATGGTTGAGAGTAGCTTTTCCGGTTGCTCCACCATTCTTGCTACTCGCTTTGCCCCTCTGACCTTGGTGTTGACCATCTGCTCAATCCTTATCCTCTGTAACGAGATAAAGGCTGTCTCCGAGCTGGAGAAGAAGGCTGATAGGAAGAGACAGACGATGAGAAGCACTAGGTAAAGCGTTTCAATGCCAGACATATGCCGTCACCTCAATCTTGTGACTTACTGAATTAGTCCTTTTTTCATCATAGCATTGGCTAGTGGGCGTGTCAAAGCAACCCCTCCCCGTTTTTGTCTTAGCTTTTTCTTCCCACCCTCCCTGCCCCCTGTTTTAAGATTAGTTTTTCTTCCCACCCACCCGCCCATTAGGCTTTGCTTCTTATCCCCGCCCTTAGGAACTCTGCTTATCGACCTTAGTGGGTGGGAGGGTGGGAAAGAATACCTTGGGGGAGTGGTGGGTGGGTATAAACAATCTAGTAAACATTACCCTCCGCTTTTTGCCCTCTGGTGGCTTATGTTGTTATAATTCAAGGGTATGAAAATCCTGGGTATTGAGACCTCCTGCGATGAAACGGCGGCGGCGGTGGTGGAGGATGGGGCGAGAATTCTGTCCAACCAGATTGCCTCTCAGGTGGAAATCCACGCCCGCTACGGCGGGGTTGTCCCCGAGGTCGCCTCCCGCCAGCATATCCTTTCCATTATTCCGATAATAAAACAGGCGATGGCTGAGGCGGGAGTTAGCTGGAGCGAGCTATCCGGTATTGCCGTGACCGTGGGACCGGGTCTGGCTGGCTCACTATTGGTGGGGGTGAATGCGGCTAAGGCGATTGCCCTGGCTCACGGCTTGCCTGTTATCGGGGTTAATCACCTTGAGGGTCATATCTACGCCAACTGGCTGGATGGTCAGAGCATAGATTTCCCCGTGGTCTGTCTTATTGTTTCCGGGGGACACAGCGACCTGGTGTTGATGCGGGGGCATGGGGATTACGTTGTCCTGGGGCGGACCCGAGACGATGCTGCCGGTGAAGCCTTTGACAAAGCCGCCAGAATACTGGAACTGGGTTATCCCGGCGGTCCGGCTATTGAGCAGGCGGCTAGGGGAGGAGTGGCAACTATTCAGCTGCCCCGTGCCTGGCTGAAGGGGAGCAGCGACTTCAGCTTTAGCGGGGTTAAGACGGCACTGCTGCGCTTGGTGGAAGCAGAAAAAGTTTCCTCGGTGGCTGACGGTGCTGCCAGTTTTCAGGAGGCAGTGGTTGACGTCCTGGTTACCAAGACGCTGACGCTGGCTAAAGAGCGGCGGGTGAGGCAGATTTTGCTGGCTGGTGGGGTGGCGGCGAATGAACTGCTTCGCAAAAGGCTGGTGGAGAATTCACCCGTCCCCGTCCTGGTGCCCAAGCCGGTATTTTGCACCGATAACGCGGCTATGATTGCCGCCTGCGGTTATTACCGGCTTAAGTCAGGCAAGACTAATGGCTTGGACCTGGATGTGGTGCCCAGCCTCAAGCTGGTTTAGAGGTAGAGAAAGTTGAGGTTTGGTGAAGAAAATAGGCAGTTATCGGTCATAAATACCTGCCAGTGGCTTAGATTAACCGCAAATGGCTGTCTATTGAGTTGCGACTTACGCCTGTGTGCGCTATTATAGATGTTAGCACTCACACGCTGAGAGTGCTAAAATTAGGGATAGTTACTGATATTGAAGTGATATTAAAGAAGGAGGATGGAAATGGTGCTTAAGCTTCAGCCGTTAGGTGACCGGCTAGTAGTTAAGCCTATCGAACGGGAGGAGGTGACAAAGGGGGGAATTGTCCTCCCCGACACCGCCAAGGAGAAGCCACAGGAGGGAGAGGTCGTGGCGGTTGGCCCAGGGAGGCTGTCTGAGGATGGAAAGCGGATAGCCATGGAGGTTAAGGTAGGTGATGTGGTAATCTATGCTAAGTATGGAGGCATGGAGTATAGGCTTGATGATGAGGAAGTCATAATCTTGCGCGAAGGTGACATTTTAGCCAAAAAGGCTAAGTAATAGTAAAGGATTTAAGGAGGGATTAAGATGGCGAAGCAGATTATATTTGATGAGGAAGTCAGGCATGCTCTGAGGCAGGGGGTAGATGCCCTGGCTGATGCGGTTAAGGTGACCCTGGGACCCAAGGGACGCTGTGTTGTCCTGGATACGAAGTGGGGTCCGCCAACGGTAATTGATGACGGGGTTACCATCGCCAAGGATATTGAGCTTCCTGACCCCTTTGAGAACATGGGAGCCCAGCTGGTTAAGGAGGCGGCGACCAAGACCAATGATGCCTGTGGTGATGGCACCACTACCTCCACCGTTCTGGCTCATGCCATTATTAGCGAGGGGTTTAAGAACTTGGCTGCCGGCGCCGACGCCCTAGCGCTGAAGCGGGGCATTGAGAAAGCGACCAAGGCTATTATTGATGGGCTTAAGAAGATATCTATTGAGGTGAAGGATAAGGAGCAGATTGCTCAGGTTGGTACTATCACGGCCAAAGATACTGAAATCGGCACGCTGATTGCCGAGGTGATGGAGAAGGTAGGTAAGGATGGGGTTATCACCGTGGAAGAGTCCAAGGGAGTGAAGTACGAGACCGAGTATGTTGAGGGAATGCAGTTTGACCGCGGCTATATCAGCCCGTACTTCATCACCAACGCCGAGCGCATGGAAGCGGTACTTGATGACCCCTACATCCTTATCACTGATAAGAAGATTTCGGCAATATCTGACCTCTTGCCAGGCCTGGAGAAGATATTACAGGTCTCAAAGAACCTGCTGGTTCTTGCTGAGGATATTGAGGGTGAAGCCCTGGCTACCCTGGTGGTCAATAAGCTACGGGGCACCCTGAATGTTATCGCGGTTAAAGCCCCCGGCTTTGGCGACAGGCGCAAGGCAATGCTTGAGGATATTGCCGTCCTTACCGGAGGCAAGGTAATCTCAGAGGAGGTGGGGCGCAAGCTGGACTCGGTTACCGTGGAGGACCTGGGTCGGGCGCGGCGGGTGACGGTGGATAAGGACAACACTACCATAGTTGAGGGCAAGGGCTCAGAAGAAGCAATTAAAGCCAGAATCAAGCAGATTAAGGCTCAAATAGAGGACACCACCTCCGATTTTGACCGCGAGAAGCTTCAGGAGCGGCAGGCGAAGCTGGTGGGTGGGGTAGGTGTGATCAAGGTTGGCGCCGCTACCGAGGTTGAGCTCAAAGAGAGGAAGCACCGTGTTGAGGATGCCCTGTCGGCAACCAGGGCGGCGGTGGAGGAGGGCATTATTCCCGGTGGTGGTGTTGCCCTGCTCAATACCCTTTCCGTCCTGGATAAGCTGGACGTCAGCGGCGATGAGCTCACCGGGGTTAATGTTGTCAGGAAGGCGGTGGAGGAGCCGATTCGCTGGATTGCCACCAATGCCGGTAAGGACGGGGCGGTAATCGTGGATACGGTTAAGAAGAGCGAACCCGGCGTCGGCTACGATGCGGTAGCCGATGACTTCGGCAATATGGTGGAGAAGGGTATTGTTGACCCGACCAAGGTGGTCAGGTCAGCGCTGGAGAATGCCGCCAGCATTGCGGCTATGGTCTTGATTACCCAAGCTCTGGTGGCTGATATACCGGAGAAGGAGAAGATGCCGCCAATGCCACCCGGTGGTGGTATGGAGTATTAATTAGATTTTTCTGAATAAAAAGAGGAGGGCAAAAGTGCCTAAGAAACCTAAGAAATCAAAGAAAGCCAAGAAATAGCTTCCTAGGGTATAACAAGAAGCATAGCCGTAGCCTTTGGGCTACGGCTATTTTTATAGCTTGAGCAGCTTCTCTTTTAGAGCTTCAGTAGCTCTTCTAGGGGCTCATCCTTAGCCACAGGACCAACTACTGCCAGGCGGAGCTGGCTTTCAAGCAGCAGCTCTTGGGCTAAATCTTTGAGCTCTTCGGTGGTAATGGCGTCAATGATTGACATTACCTGGTCAACGCTGCGTATTTGACCGGTAAGTACCTCCTGTCCCCCCGCCCAGCCGGCGACGCTGCGGCTGTCCTCCATGCGAAGCAGCAGGCGGCCCTTGGCTAGTTCCTTAGCCTTGGCCAGTTCAGCCTCAGGGACTGGCTCTTTGAGCTGGGAGAGTTGTTCCAGGATAGCGGCGATGGCTACTTGTAGGTTTTTTGGTTCTACCCCGGCGTAGATGATGATTGAGCCGGTGTCGAGAAAATGGTCAATAAAGCTATGTATGCTATAGGTAAGCCCGAGCCGGTCGCGAATCTCGGTAAAGAGGCGGCTGCTCATGCCCTCCCCGAAGATAACATTAAGCAGGTCAAGGGTGAAGCGCTTGGGGTGGGGTAGCGACAACCCTCTTAGCCCCAGGCAGAGGTGGGCTTGCTCCGTCTCCTTGGTCTTAATATGCAGGCGGGGGAATTTTTGCTCTTTATATGCCAGGTATTCTGGTCTAGGTTTAGGGTTAGCCCAGTCACCCAGGGCTTGACTCACGGCGGCTACTATCTCCTGGTGCTGGACAGCCCCGGCAATAGCGACCACGGTGTTGCTCGGTAGATACTGGCGGGAGAGGTAGTCGAGCATCGCCTCCCGGGTGAGAGCAGCCACTGACTGTTTGCTCCCGGCGATATCCCTGCCCAGGGGGTGTCCCGGCCATAGAAGCTCGTCAATGAGCAGGTCAGCCAGGTGGGCTGGGGAGTCTCTTTCCATATTGATTTCTTCAGTGATAACCTTGCGCTCGTTTTCTATATCCTTGGGGTAAAATCTGGAGTGGAGCAGTATGTCTGCCAGCACGTCCAGGGCGAGGGGGAAGTGGGGCTGAGCTACCTTGCACCAGTAAACGGTCATTTCCTTATCGGTGCCGCCGTTAATGATTCCCCCCACCCCCTCTATTGCCTCGGAGATTCTCCTGGCGGTGGGGCGCTTTTTCGTTCCCTTGAAAAATAGGTGCTCAATAAAGTGGGAGATACCAGCCTCAGGCTCGGTCTCGTACCTTGAGCCGACGCCGATGAAGATGCAGATGGATACGGAGCGGGTGTGGGGCATATCGGCGGTAATAAGCCGCAGTCCATTATCCAGGGTGGTCTTTTTATACAAATTTTGCCTCTTTTAAGTGGGGTAGATGATATTTTAAGGGCTGCTTGATTGCGTGTCAATTTTGGCTTACGTTTTTCTTCCCACCCTCCCGCCCTATGGGCGTCTGCGGTTTGTTATGGGGTGGGTACTCCCGCCTATTAGGCTTTGCGGCTTATCTCCACCCTTGGGAACTCTGCTCGTTGACCTTAGTGGGTGGGAGGGTGGGAAAGAATACCTTGGGGGGTGGGGCAAGGAGATTGTAAAGAGGTGAAACCTTTTTGGGTGGTGGGTGGGAAAAGATATAAAATCATACATTGACTTAACTAGCTGGCACTGCTAACATTTATATAGATGGAATCCAGACTTAAGTTATTCCCAGCAAAGTCGGCTGTTAGTGATAGAGGTCATCTGGTTATTGGTGGCTGCGATGTGGTGGAGCTAGCCGCCGAGTTTGGCACGCCGCTGTATATCTTTGATGAATCCAGCCTGCGCCAAAAATGTGCTGAATTTAAGCAGGAGCTTAGCCGGCGCTATGCCGAGACCACGGTTATCTACGCCTGCAAGGCGTTTATCAATAAGGCTCTAGCCATTATCTTCAAGGAGGAGGGGCTGGGGCTGGATGTTGTATCTGGCGGTGAACTAAGTATCGCCCGCTCTGTTGATTTCCCCTTGAATAAAGCCTATTTCCACGGCAATAATAAGTCAGCTGAGGAGCTGAAGCTGGCTCTGGAGTGGGGCATTGGTCGTATCGTGGTGGACAATTCCCACGAACTTGCCATGTTGAGCGAGATTGCCGCAGAGTTGGGTGATAAGCCTGATATACTGTTGCGGCTTTCCCCCGGGGTTGAGGCTCATACTCATAAGTATACCGCTACCGGTGCCGTTGACACCAAGTTTGGTTTCCCGCTAACGAGCGGGGATGAAGCGGTGGCTCAAGCCCTCTCCGCGCCTAACCTTAATCCGGTGGGTCTGCACTTCCACATCGGCTCCGGTATCTTTGAGGTTGAGCCCTATCAGCAGGCGATTGATGTTATCCTTGGCTTTGCCGCTGAGATGAAGCAGAAGCACGGTTTTGAAATGGGGGAGCTGGATATTGGCGGTGGTTTTGCCCTTCAATATGCTGTGGATTCCCCCGCCCCAGCCGTAGCCGCCTATGCTGAGGCGATAGCATCCAGGGTTACCGCTAAGTGCCAGGAACTGGGCCTGGCTTTGCCGCGGCTGGTGGTTGAGCCGGGGAGGTCAGTGGTGGGGCAAGCCGGGGTGGCGTTATATACGGCGGGGGCGGCGAAGGACATCCCCGGGGTGAGGTGCTATGTCTCGGTGGACGGGGGTATGGCGGATAACATTCGCCATGCTCTTTACGGGGCTAAGCATGAGGCGGTGGTTGCCAATAAGATGTCGGAGAAGGACGCCGGGAAGGTTACCATTGCCGGCAAGTTTTGCGAATCGGGGGACATACTGATTGAGGATATTGCCCTGCCCCCGGTTGCGGCGGGTGATATTATCGCCGTAGCCGATTGCGGTGCCTATTGCCTGCCGCTGGGGAGCAACTATAACGCCTCGCTCAAGCCGGCCGTTGTTTTGGTCAAGGATGGCAAGGCGCACCTGATTCGGCGCCGTGAGACCCTTGACGACCTGATTGGTTATGATTTAGTTTAGTTCGGGAGGTTCTATTTGTGGCAGGTAGTGGGGCAATCTAGGGTTGTTTCCCTGCTCCAGCGTAGCCTGGAACGGGGTTCTATAGCACACGCCTATCTGGTGGCTGGTCCTCCCCATGTGGGCAAGATGACCCTTGCCCTGGAGCTGGCGCAGGCACTGAACTGCCAGGGGGAAGGCCCGCCCTGCGGCGTGTGCGATTCCTGCCAGAAGATAGCCTCGGGCAAGCACGCCGATGTCCAGATTATAGGCTTGAACTCTAACGGCGCCACCGAAATCAGCATTGACCAGATTAGAGAGATACAGCACTCATCAAACCTGCCGCCATTTGAGGGCAGGCATAAGGTATTTATCATTGATGGGGCTGAGCTCATGTCAACCGAAGCCGCCAACTGTCTGCTCAAGACACTGGAAGAGCCGGCGGCGGGGGTAATCTTTATTCTGCTGACCACCAGCGGCGGGGTGCTGCCAGCCACCGTGGTCTCTCGCTGCCAGCAACTTGAGTTGCCTCCCCTGCCTGCCTCTGAGGTAGAGAATGTTCTTAGCCAGCGCTGGGGTGTTGAACAGCAGAGGGCGGGGCTTCTGGCGCGGCTCTGTCACGGCTGCCTGGGGTGGGCAATATTGGCGGCTTCTGATGAGCGTTTGCTTCAGCAACGGGCGGAGAGGATAGAGGGGTTGCTTGATATTATCGGCGGTGATTATGAATCGCGTTTTGCCTATGTTAACCAGCTGGTAACCTGGTTTAGCCAGAGCCGGGGGCTGGTTCGGGAGATATTGGATTTATGGCTTGACTGGTGGCGCGACTTGCTATTGGTCAAGCTCGGCTCTAATAGTGCTATCACCAATATTGACCATGAAGCTACGCTGGTTGACATAGCCAAGAGTTATCGTCTTAAGCAGATAAGGGCGGTTATCAACGGTATTCAGGCGACAGGCGAACAGCTCAGGCAGAATGCCAATCCGCGGCTGGCCTTTGAAGTGCTTATGCTAAGTATTCCGCCAGGGAGGGGTGGTTAAATTATGGCTGAAACTGTTGGCGTGCGTTTTAGAAGAGCCGGTAAGATATATTATTTTGATGCCGGCGATATTGAGCTCAAGGTAAATGACTATGTAGTGGTCAAGACGGCTCGCGGTCTGGAGCTGGGGAGGGTAATGATTGCTCCTAAGCAGGTCTCTGCGGGCGAGGCGACCAAAGGTTTGAAACCGGTGGTGCGCAAGGCAGAGCCGGAGGATATTAAGCGGGCTCAGGAGCTTGAAGCCAGGGAAGCTGAGGCTCTGGCTGAGTGCGCTAAGCTGATAGCTAAACTGGGGTTGCCTATGAAGCTGCTGGGCGCACAGTATAATCTTGATGGCAGTCGGCTTACCTTCTTCTTTAGTGCTGCGGAGAGGGTTGATTTTCGTGACCTGGTTCGGGAGTTAAACAGCCGTTTTAAGAAAAAGGTTGAGCTGCGCCAGCTCGGACCCCGGGATGAAGCCAAGCTGGTTGGTGGTTTTGGGCGGTGTGGACGCCCGCTTTGTTGCATGGATTTCCTAACCGAGCTGTCTCCAGTTTCTATCAAGATGGCTAAAGAGCAGGACTTACCCCTCAACCCGATGAAGATATCGGGTGTTTGCGGTCGGCTGCTATGCTGCTTGGCTTATGAAAGCGAGCAGTACCATGACATGAAGCAGAAACTGCCCAGGCAGGGTCAACGGGTAAAGACCCCCATGGGAGCGGCAGTGGTGGTGGGGGGTAATCCGCTCAAGGAAACAGTATGGGTTGAGCTGGAAACCGAGGCAAGGGTGGAATTGCCTCTGAGCAAGATTACAATTGAGGAGCGACCGCCCAAGAAGGGCTAGCTCTTATTGGGGCAGGTATTTTTGCCACTGGCTGTGGATTTGCTGGTGGCCCCGAGGCAGGTAGAAGAAGCTGCCGCCCTTTGGCGGTGCCGGCTGTCGGCTTAGTTTCATTCCCGCTTCTTTAGGTGTTTTGCCCGCCTTACGCCGATTGCAGTGTGTGCAGGCGCTGACCACATTTTCCCAGACGTGCTCCCCACCCCGGTATCGGGGGAGGACGTGGTCTAGGGTAAGCTGGTGGGTCTGCTTGCCGCAATACTGACAGGTAAATTGGTCACGGTGGAAGACCTCAAGGCGGGTGAGTTTCCTCTGAGGTCGGGGGCGCTTAATCATAGAGGCAAGTCGTATTACTGAGGGAACAGAGAAGCTCTGGCTGGCGGAGTGGATGAATCCGGTACCGTTCTCCAGCATCTCGGCTTTGCCGTAATGGAGCAATACTACCGCCCGCCGCACTCGACATATATTGAGTGGCTCGTAGCTTTGATTTAATACCAGGACAGGAAGGTTTACCATCTCTACGGCATTCATCAATACAAAACCTGCCTATTTTACTAAAAAACTCTGTAGCTATGCAAATTAGCGGCTAGCTCCGGCGCCCCTTTCGGCCTCGGGTTACCTTCTTTCGGCGGGCGGTGGCATCAGTCCGGTAGTCGGGAGCGATGATATTAAACAGGGTACTGATTCTGGGGTCGGCGAGCCGCGAGCTGACGGGGCTATCAATTTCATCCAGCGAGTAGCGGGTGGTGATTATAGTGGGCAGCCGGGCATTATAGCGATGGTTTATAACCTGATAGAGCTTTTCCTGTGCCCATGGGGTGGTTGACTGCTCACCAAAGTCATCCAGTATGAGCAGGGGGGCGTTCTTTACCTCTTCGAAGAGCTGGTCATAGGATATCTGGCTCTCCGGGCTGAAGGTGAAGCGCAGGTGGTCAAGGAGGTCGGGCACTACCTCAAATTTGACCGGTTTTCCCTCTTTGAGGCGGTGATTGGCGATGGCAGCTGCCAGATGGGTCTTGCCACAGCCGGTAACACCGGCAAGTACCAGCCAGCCGTCGGGTGATTTGGCGAAGTCAAGGGCTAGACGGTATGCCTCTTCCAGGTTCTGGCGTTGCTCCGTGGGCAGGTTGACCCGCTTCCAGTCAAAATTATCAAAGGTCATATTTTTAAGCAGCGCCAGGTCAAGACCGCTATATCGCTGGAGGCGGGCTTTACGCTCTTTATCCAGTTCTTTCTGAACACAGCGGCAGGTAATAACCCGGCTGTAGTCGGGCTTGCCTGAGGGCAGGCGGGGGTGAACAAACCCCGCCCCCTGGCATATGGGACAGACTGAGCTTGGTGACGCCTCTTCCTCTTCAGCGCCTGACCATGTGTCCATATTTGCCTTTGATGTATTTGTCTGGGTCTGTCTTTTTAGAATCTCGCTGATATGTTCCATCACCCTTACCTTCTGTTGACCAGCGCTCCAGAATCTTGGCAATATACCTCCAGCTTCTTTTGTTAAGGGAAACTGCCTCTTTGATGGCCTCTCTTATCCATGCCTCAGGGTATAGCTTCTCGGCGTCACGCAGCTCATCGGCAATGAGCGGGGTTAGCATGCCGATGTTCTGTTCATAGAGGGTGAAGATGTCGGGCGGCGCCTCGGTTTCAATGTAGGGTTGTTCTTTTGTCTTCAGTCCGCTCAGGGCAAGTTCCCCGTTTTGGATTTTAGCCGCAGCCTGCTTATCAGACTCGGTATTAAGAAAATATACGTCCTCAGGCGTCCCATCCCTGTCCAGCACGATATGAAGGATGGTGCCCCGCTTGGTCGCCATTTCCAGGGCGTTGCGCAATACCTTTTCCGGCGGAGACGTCCCCGTCAGGCTGCTCATCAGGCTTTTGCTAGCCAGCAGTTCTTTATAGGTGGTAAAGCGGGGGTAACCCCGTTTCTGGTAAAGGGTCTGCAAGATGTGGAGGGTTGTTTTCAGCTCGGCGATATCGCTGATTTGGGGCAGCAGGGCGCTGAAGAAAGAATTGGGTATGGCGGTAAACTTCGTCCTGGCGGGAAAACCGGTAAACTGCTTCATAACAGGCTCGGCTCTTCATTGGTAATGTTGGCAAACTTTGCCATCTTCGGCTTGAAAAGTAGCTTAATTTCACCGGTGGGACCGTTGCGGTGCTTGGCGATTATGATGTCAGCCGGCGGTGGGTAGCTTTCGCCGGGGTGTTCCTTTTCCCATTCCTCTCTGGTGGGGTAGTAGTATTCATCGCGGTAGATGAAGACGACGACATCGGCGTCCTGTTCAATGCTGCCGCTTCCCCTGAGGTCGGAGAGCTGCGGTTTGTGTGAGGCGCGCCACTCGGCGGCACGGCTCATCTGGGATACGGCAATCACCGGGACATTAAGCTCCCGAGCCAGCGCCTTGAGAGAGCGGGAGATATTGCTAATTTTCTCAACCTCGTCCCTTCCCTCCCCGTACATCAGTTGCAGGTAGTCAACGATAATCAGGTCAACGCCACGCTCAAAGTGGAGGCGGCGGGCTTTGCTTCTCATCTCGGCTACCCGCAGCTGGGGGGTATCATCAATATAGATTGGTGCTTCGGAAAGCCTGCCGATAGCGTCCATAATCCTTTTTTCCTGCTCTTCGGTGTGGAGCCCGAGGCGCACCCGTCTGGAATCAACCTCAGCTTCGCTGGAGAGGAGGCGGAGAACCAGTGGCTCCCGTGCCATCTCCAGGCTGAACAGGGTCACGCAGGCTCCCTGCTCCACGGCGGTATTGCGGGCAAGGCTGAGGGAAAGGCTTGTTTTGCCCATGCTCGGTCTGCCGGCAATGATAATCAGGTCGGAGCGCTGAAATCCGCCGAGGAATTCATCCAGGCCGGTGAAACCGGACAGTACGTAAGGGACTACCCCCTTGGGGCGACCTTCTTCCTCAACGGCGGCGGTGGTTTCAAAGTACCTGTCCAGTACCTGCCGTATATGGGTGAGGTCTTGCGAGCTTTGCCCGTGGCGCAGCCGAAAGAGAAAATCCTCTGCCCGGTCAAGGCTGGCGTCAAGGTCAGGGTCAGCCTGGTAACCGATATTGGCAATTTGCCCGGCGGCATCAATCAGGCGGCGCATCACCGCCAGGCGATAGACAATCTGAGCATGAGCCTCAATATCAAGGGAGGTGGGGCAGGTGGATATCAGGTGGCTTAAATAGGCAGCGCCGCCGCATGCCTCCAGTTTTCCCTTGCGCTCAAGCTCGTTGGCTACTGTTATCTGGTCTAGCGGCTCAGGTTCGGGGCGCTCGTAGAGGGCAAGGCAGGCGGCGTATATCGCCGAGTTTTGCTCGCTGTAAAAGTGTGGCGGCTCAAGAAAGGAGGCAATCTTGTAGATTGCTGACCCGTCTATCAGCAGTGAGCCGATTACTGCTTCCTCAGCCTCAATGTTATGTGGCGGTAACTTCTCGCTGTACATTAGCTTTCTTCCTTCTCAACCTTCTTCTCTTTCTTCGGCGTCACCCTCTTTTTTGTAGGAGCTTTCTTCTTCGGTGGCTTTTTCTTGGCTACTTTCGCCTCTTTCTTGGGAGCTGCTTTCTTTGCCTCCGCTGCTTTCGCCTCTTTCTTGGGCGCCTTCTTTTTCTTTGGTGGTTTCTCCTCTGCCTTCGCTTCCTCTTCGGTTACACTGACCTTTATCTTGGGCACGGTGTCTTTGCCCAGTCTGATAGCCACCTCATAGCTACCGAGGTGGCGGATGGGCTCTTCTAATTCTATCTTTCTCTTGTCAATATCCAGCCCGGTGCTGTTTTTTAGCTCGGAGGCGATATCGGTGCTGGTGATTGAGCCGTAGAGCTTGTCCTTGGCTCCAACCCTGGCTTTGATGCCGACCTCTTTGCCCTCTAGCTGTTGAGCCAGCATGGTTAGTTCCGTATCTTCCCCGGCTTCCGTTATTTCTCTTGTCTCTAGCTGGCTGAGCGCCTGAGGTTTAGCTAACAGGGCTAGTTTTCTGGGGATGAGGAAGTTCCTGGCGTAGCCATCGGCTACCTCTTTTACCTCGCCGGCTCTAGCCACACTGGGCACATCCTGGATGAATACGACCCTCATAATTTTCCTCTCACCTCATTATACTTTACTTTTTGGGGGAAGCGCTAGGCTATCCGGAGAGAAATTTTTCGGCAAATATAGCGGCGGTAGCACCATCCCCGGCGGCGGTTATGGCCTGCTGGGCGGAGTTCAAACGCACGTCGCCGGCGGCAAAAATGCCCGCTACCTTGGTCTCCATCTTTTCGTTGGTAATGATATAACCAGCGTCGTCAAGGGGCAAGACACCCTTGAGGTAATCGGTGTTGGGCTTAAAGCCGACAGCGACAAAGGCGCCGGCTACATCCAGGGTAGATTTCTCCCCGGTTTTCACCTGGCGCAGGCTCAGCCGCTTGACCACATCTTCACCCTCAATTTTCTCCACCACGCTATTCCAGAGGAATTCTATCTTGGGTTCCGCCTGCGCCCTCTCTTCTAATATGCGGGTGGCGCGGAGCCGGTCGCGGCGGTGTATTAGTATAACCTTTGAGGCAAATTTTACTAGGTGAAGGGCTTCGGTAATGGCGACATCACCGCCGCCAACCACGGCTACCGGCTTTTCTTTGAAGAAGGGGCCATCGCAGGTAGCACAATAAGACACGCCCTTACCGGTAAGCTCCTCCTCCCTCGGTACGCCCAGCTTGCTCCGCTCCGAACCGCTGGCGATAATCACGGCTCTGGCGCTGAAATCACCCTTGGTGGTCTTTACCACCTTTTTCTCCCCTTTAAGCTCAAAACCAATAGCCTCAGCGGTAATGGTTTCCAGCCCGTATCTAGCTGCCTGCTGCTGCATTAGCTGCCCCAACTCGGTGCCAGAAATACCCTGGGCGAAGCCGGGGTAGTTTTCCACCAGCTCGGCATCAGCTATCTGACCACCCACCACCCCCCTTTCTATAAGCAGGCTACTAAGCCTGGCTCTTGAGGTATAAATTCCGGCACTGAGCCCAGCTGGACCACCGCCAATAATAATTACCTCATATTCCTTTGCCATAGTCTTTACTCGAGGACAGCGTCAAGGTCTTTTTTTAGCTCGGCTTTGGGCTTATAGCCCACAATCTGCGATACTGGCTTGCCATCTTTAAAGATAATGAGGTTAGGAATAGCCATTATATTATAGCTGGCGGCAGTCTTAGCATTCTGGTCAACATCTAACTTGGCGAAAGTTATCCTGCCGGCGTACTCCCCAGCCAGCTCCTCCAGCACCGGCGCTGCCATAATGCAGGGTCGGCACCAGGGTGCCCAGAAGTCTACCAGCACCGGCGTCTCTGATTTTAGTACTGCTTGGTCGAAGGTGGCGTCGTCAACTGCAATTGGCTTACTCATAATCCTCCTCTTCAATTATTCGGCAGATGTCTCTCTCCGCTGTCCGTTTGGCTAAACCGATGGCATTTTTTATTGCCTTAGCCTGACTGCGCCCGTGAGAGACGATGATAGCTCCATTTACCCCCAGTAGACACGCTCCGCCGTATTCTCTATAGTCTACCCGCCTGACCCAGGAGCCTAGCCCTATATCTTGGAGTAGGGTCCGCCCCTGGAGGTGATAGGCGGCAGAAAGAATGTGTCCGGTCTGTCGCATCACGGTGAGGAAGGTGTCACCTAACCCTTCAATGGTCTTGAGCACTATATTTCCGGTGAAGCCATCGGTAACGATGACATTGACGGTTTCCTTTGATATGTCTTGCCCTTCTATGCTGCCTTGAAAATTCAGCTTGGATTTCTTGAGCAGCCCATAGCTTTCCTGAATGAGGCGGTTACCCTTTTCTTCCTCTTCGCCGGTGCTGAGCAGGCGAACGCTGGGGGAGCTGATGTTGAGGAGGTGTTTAACGTAGGTTGAGCCGAGGTGGGCGAATTGGACGAGGTGGCTTGGTCGGCAGTTAGCATTGGCACCGGCATCAATAAGCAGGGTGGGGGTGGTGGAGGTGATATCAAGGAAACTGCCCAGGGCGGGGCGCTCAACGCCCTTTATCTTTCCCAGGCTGAGGAGGCTGGCAACAACTACCGCCCCGGTGTTGCCAGCGGAGACAAAGGCTGAAGCCTTGCCGTCTCTTACCATGTTAACCCCAATGGCTATTGAGGAGTCTGGCTTGCTGCGGATGGCTTTCATCGGCGACTCGCGAGGCTCAATAACCTGGCTGGCTTCAATAATGCTGAGCTTTGCCTTATTTATATAGCGACCGGCCAGCACATGGAGGATGGCTTTATTCCCCACCAGCGCAATCTCAACGTCGTATTCCTGAGCCGCTTTTACTGCGCCTTCCACTACTTCACGGGGGGCATGCTCTCCGCCAGCGGCATCAACGGCGATTATCATATACTTTCACTTTCTTCGGAATTTTCACTGATGCGGCTTCTCTTACGCCAAATCCCTTAAAATTGCTCCCGTTTTGACTGCCTGCCATCTCTTCATGGACCAAAAGGGCAGCGCCTATGGCCCCCATCACCTCGTGGTGGGGTGGGACAATTACCTCGCTGCCAAGTTCTTCCTGGAGCGCTTTCACTATACCCTGGTTAAAGGCAACACCGCCCTGAAATATTATCGGGGGTTGAATATCCTTACCCAGCCCTACGTTGTTAAGATAGTTGCGCACCAGTGCCTGGCACAGACCATATAAAATATCCTCAGTCCGCTGCCCCGTCTGTTGCTTGTGAATCATGTCTGATTCAGCGAAGACGGTGCACCTTCCGGCGATAGGCACCGGGTTTTTGCTCTTGAGAGACCTCTGGCTGAGTTCCTGAATGCTCATATTGAGGCGCAGTGCCTGGTGGTCAAGGAAGCTGCCGGTGCCGGCGGCACATACCGTGTTCATGCCGAAGTCGGTAACCATGCACTCTCTGATAATGATGATCTTGCTGTCCTGCCCCCCGATTTCAATGACGGTCTGTGCCCGGGGGAAGTAGTGCAGAGCGCCTACGGCGTGGCTGGTAATCTCGTTCTTGACCAAATCGGCACCGACGATGACCCCGGCCAGGTAGCGGGCGCTGCCGGTGGTAGCCACGCCGGCGATTTCGATATTTTGGGGCAGTTTTTGCCTCATCTGGCTTAAGCCCTGCTGCACCATCTCGATGGGCTTGCCCTGCGTCGGCAGGTAGAGATGGGCAACTAGCTCATCGGCGTCATTGAGCACGGCGAACTTGGTGGTTACCGAGCCGACATCAATGCCTAAATAGGCTTTCATAAACTCTCCTTAACGCTGATATCTTAGAACACGGAGCCTTGTTTGACAAGCCAGTCACTTGCTTTTGAACTCCTGCTTGACCCTGGCGATTGTCTCCGGGTTAGCCACCAGGTCAACAATAGTCATGGCCAGAGCCTTGGCGCTGTCAAGCATCCCCTTGATGCCAGCCTCAGAGGCGGCGGCTTGAGCAAACTCGGGGGAGTGGATAGCTACCTCTTTGGGGGCGATGGCGAAATCGGGGTGGATGGCAGGCACTATCTGGCTGACATTCCCCATATCGGTGCTACCGAAGGCTTTAGTTGGTTTGGCCAGGAGCACCTTGCGTCCTAGGGACTGCATATTTTGCTGGAATAGTCTGGCTAGTGCCATGTTATTGCGCAGGGGGGCATAGCTCACCTCTGCCCAGCGGTATTCCAGGCGAGCGCCGGTGGCGGTGGCGGCACCAACAAAGCAGTTCAGCACCTTTTCTTTTAGCTCATCCAGATAGGCGTCTTCTTCGGCACGGACGATAAAAGTCCCGGCGCTGTGAGCGGGGACGATATTGGCTGCCTCACCACCGTCAGTAATAATACCGTGGATGCGCGCCTTGTCCTTGATGTGCTGCCTCAGCGAGTTAATAGCGGCAAACGATTGGAGCATTGCCTCCAGGGCGTTGATGCCGGCTTCGGGTCGGGCTGAGGCGTGAGCCGCTTTACCGAAGAACTCAACATCCAGACTGATGCAGGCCAGAGCCTGGGTGGTGGCGGCATCATGTACCCCGGGATGCACCATCATGGCTATGTCGATATTATTAAAGGCTCCCCGCTCCACCATTATTGCCTTGCCCCCGTATAACTCCTCAGCGGGGGTGCCGATAATGAGGACAGTGCCGCCGAGTTGGTCGATAGCCGCTTCGGATGCCACGGCAGCGCCAACGGCACTGCCGGCTATCAGGTTATGACCGCAGGCATGCCCCAGCTTGGGCAGGGCGTCATACTCCGCCAGAAGGGCAATCGCTGGTTTTCCTTTTCCGTAGCTCCCCTTAAAAGCGGTGGCTAGCCCAGAGATGCCCCGCTCAATAGAGAAGCCGTTTTTTTTGAGGTACTGGGTTAGCCAGCCCGCTGCCTTGGTCTCGTGGAAACCGAGCTCGGGGGTGGAGTGGATTTTTAAACTCAGCTCGCGGAGCTGGTCGTGGTGAGAGTCTACTTCTTTTATAACCAGAGCCTTTAGCTTGTCTATAGCTGGACTTTTTACCATTTTGATTATTATAGCTTAGCGCCGAGGCAATTTCTAGGTAATGTATTGCATATCAGGCGGAGTTGTGGTATACTTATGGCGCTAGAGGTTGACTAGAGAAGTGGGTTTGGCCCCACTTTTTTAATTTTGGCAGGAGTAACAGGGCTGGAGGTCTTGGTCTTAAATGAAGAGCGAATTTATGCTCGCTATAACCCAGCTCTCGGCGGAGAAGAACCTGCCTAAAGAGACAGTTCTTGCCGCTGTAGAGTCGGCGCTGGCATCGGCCTACCGGAAGGAGGACTTCGCCCCCACCCAGAATATCTCGGTCAAGATTGACCCGGCTACTGGTGCCGTCAAGGTGTGGGCGGAGAAGGCCATAGTTGAGAAACCCTCGGAGACGCGCACCGAAATATCACTGGCTGAGGCAACAAAGATTAATCCTGAAGCCCAGCTTGGTGAGGTTGTCATGGTGGAGGCGACGCCGCGCAACGCTGGGCGAATTGCGGCGCAAACGGCAAAGCAGGTTATTCTCCAGCGCCTTCATGAGGCGGAGCACAGCGCCATATTTGAGGAGTATTCCAGCAAGGAAGGCGATATTGTCACCGGCTTGGTGCAGCGCATTGAACCGAGGCAGATATATATTGATTTAGGCAGGACGGAGGCAATACTCCCCGCTGTTGAGCAGTTGCGCACGGAGAGGTATCGGGTGGGGCAGAGGCTCAAGCTTTATCTTCTGGAGGTGGCGCAGACGGGCAGGGGACCCCAGGTGGTGGTGTCACGCTCTCACCCCGATTTGCTGCGCCGGCTTTTTGAGCTTGAGGTGCCTGAGGTTCTTAACGGGGTGGTGGAGGTGAAATCAATCGCCCGTGAGGCTGGTCACCGGAGCAAGATAGCGGTAGCCGCCACCAGCGAGGGCATTGACCCCGTTGGTTGCTGTGTTGGACTTCGCGGCATCAGGATACAGAATATTATGAGGGAGTTGAACGGAGAAAAACTGGACGTCGTTACGTGGAGCTCCTCCCCCCAAACCTTCATTGCTAATGCCCTTAGCCCGGCGCAGGTAATAAGTGTGACCCTGGATAAGAAGGGGGGGATAGCCACCGTGGTTGTCCCTGATAAGCAGCTCTCCCTAGCCATCGGCAAGGAGGGGCAGAACGCCAGATTGGCGGCTAAGCTCACCGGCTGGCGTATTGATATTAAGAGCGCCTCCACTGCCGAGGTGGAACAGCTGGCAAAAGCCGAGGCTGCACCTGAAGAGGAGATTGAGGCTGAATTACCGGGTATTGAAGAGCCGGTCTTAGCCCCGGCGGAAGTTGCCGCTGAGCCGGAGGCACTGCTTGAAACCGAGCTTGTTCCCCCCAAGGCTTTGCTGAAGTCGCAGGAAAAGTCGGAAACTTCTCAGCTCCGGTTTGCCGAGGATGTCTTGAAATTTGCACCGACTAAGGTGGTGGCTAAATCAAAGAAGAAAAAGAAAGAGACTCGCGAAAAGAGGGTTGATGACGGCGCCAAGAGCAGGAAGCGGCAACAGAAGCCAGAATTACCTGATGAGGAAGAGGAGTATTAAACCTGTTTTGGTTAAGCATATACCCCAGCGGACCTGCGTGGCTTGTGGCACGGTAGGCCCCAAGCGGCGACTAATCCGTCTGGTTCGAGTTTCCGGCGGCGGTGTTGAGGTTGACCCCGGTGGGAAGAGGGCGGGGCGTGGTGCTTATTTATGCCCGGCGGTGGCGTGTTGGGAGGTTGGGCTGAAGAAGGGTCGCCTGGAGCATGCCTTGCGCACCACCCTCACCCCGGATAATCGGGAGCAGCTTCTTAGATATAGCGAGGGACTGGGGAAGGAGAGTTCTAGTGGCAAAGGCGAGAAAATCAGGGGAAGTAAAGGCCAACCTGATTGAGATTCCTCACTCGGTAGCCGTCAGGCAACTGGCTGACCTTTTGCAGGTCAGTGCCGTTGATATTATCAAACAACTGATGAGAAACGGCATTTTCGCCAATATTAATCAGGTTATTGAATACGAGGCGGCAGCCGCCGTGGCGGCTGCCTTGGGCTATGAAGCCCAGCTGAAGCCTTTAGCCACCACCAGCGTAAGTAAGAGGTATCGTCCCCAGGCTGAGGAAGCGGGTGGTCTGCACCTGCGTCCGGCGGTGGTTACCATTATGGGGCATGTCGATCACGGTAAGACCAGACTGCTGGATGCCGTCCGCCAGACAAATGTAATGGATAGGGAGGCTGGAGGTATTACCCAGCATATCGGCGCCTATCAGGTAGAGGTCAACGGGCAGAAGATTACCTTTCTGGACACCCCCGGTCATGAAGCCTTTACTGCCATGCGAGCTCGCGGCGCCCAGATAACTGACATCACCGTTTTGGTGGTGGCGGCTGATGATGGGGTAATGCCCCAGACCCTGGAGGCTATTGACCATACCCGGGCGGCTGGGGTGCCAATCGTGGTGGCGATTAATAAGATTGATAAGGCCGACGCTGACCCAGAGCGGGTTAAGAAGCAGTTGTCTGAAGCCGGCCTGGTTATTGAGGAGTGGGGGGGCGATGTGGTCTGCGTTTCTATTTCAGCCAAGGAGAAGATAGGTATACCTGAGCTACTGGAGAATATTCTGGTGGTGGCTGAGATGGAGGAGCTTAAGGCAGACCCCTCCCGTCCGGCGGTAGGGGTGGTTATTGAGGCTAAGCTGGACAAGAGCCGGGGACCAATGGCTACCGTCCTAATTCAAAATGGGACCCTGAAGCTTGGTGACAGCGTGGCTGTTGGCACTAGCTGGGGCAGGGTGAGGGCGATGTTTAACGACACCGGTAAGCGGCTGAGAAAGGCTGAGCCGGCGATGCCGGTTGAAATCCTTGGCCTGGATAGTGTGCCCGAGGTAGGTGATACCCTGACGGCGGTGAGCGGGGAACAGCAGGCGCGGGCTTTAATACAAGAGCGCCAGGAGATACAGCAGCAAGCCAGGGCAGTGAGCCTTGATAATCTCTATGACCGGATAAGTAGCGGTGAGGTAAAGGAGCTTAATGTTATCCTCAAGGCTGATGTTCAGGGTAGTATTGAGCCGATGAGAGATTCCCTGGAACGGCTGTCAACAGATGAGGTCAAGGTCAGGATTATTCATAGCGGCAGTGGCAATATTATTGAGAGTGATGTTACCCTTGCCATTGCCTCTAAGGGGCTGGTTATCGGTTTCGGCAACAGCATTGACGCCGGGGCACAGCGCCTGGCTGATGTGGAGGGTGTTGACATCCGTACCTATGACGTTATCTACAACCTGGTTGATGATGTGGGCAAGGCACTCAAGGGGATGCTCGAGCCCACCTATGTTGAGGTTATTGAAGGCAGAGCTGAGGTAAAGGCGCTCTTCACCACCGGCAAGAAGGCAAAGGTAGCCGGCGTCTCTGTTAGCGAGGGTAAGGCGAGTCGCGGTGCCTCGGTCAGGGTGCGGCGTGGGGAGCAAATATTAGCTGAATCTGAAGTTGAGAGCTTGAGGCGTTTCAAGGATAGCGTTAACGAGGTGAGTACCGGCCTGGAGTGCGGGGTGGGCATCAAGGATTTTGGCGACTTTGAGGTTGGCGATATACTGGAGTTTTACCGAAGAGAGCGGGCTAAGAGGTAGTAATTATGGCACATCGCACTGAGCGCTTAGGCAGTCTTCTCCGCCTTGAAATCAGCCAGTTGCTGCAACGCCAAGTCAAAGACCCGCGACTTGGCAATTTTATTACTGTGACCGAGGTCTCTATCTCCGCTGACCTGCGGCATGCTAAGGTATTTGTCAGTTGTATGGGCAGTGAGGAGGTAAAGCGGGACACACTGGACGGGCTGGCGGCAGCCTCTGGTTTTCTGCGTAAGCAGCTGGCCAAGCGTCTGCGACTGCGCCGCATCCCCGAGCTGAGTTTTCACTGGGACGATTCTATTGAGCGGGGAGTTCACCTGTTGCAGTTGATTGATGAGGTTAGCTCGTCTAGCACTCCAGAGCAGGGTGACTAGCTGTGGACGGCATTCTCAATATTAACAAGCCCCTGGGTAAAACCTCTTTCAGTATTGTCTCCGTGGTCAAGCGCTTGAGTGGGGAAAGCCGCGTTGGGCATGGCGGTACCCTGGACCCGGCGGCAAGCGGCGTTCTGCCTGTCTGCCTTGGGCAGGGGACGCGTGTTATTGAATTTTTGCTTAACGCGCCCAAGGCTTATCGGGCTGAGATTGAATTTGGTGTGGTTACTGACACCGATGATGCCACCGGTAAAATCGTCAGCCGGGGGAACCCCTCGGGGGTTAGCCGCAGGAAATTGCTCTCCGCCCTTAAATCCTTTCGCGGTTTAATATCCCAGACCCCCCCAATGTATAGTGCGGTGAAGCATGGCGGTAAGCCACTTTATAAACTGGCACGCCAGGGCATCGAGGTTGAGCGGAAGAGCCGTCTGAGGCGGATTTATAGCCTGGAGCTTACCAGCTGGCAGCCGCCGCTGGCTACTATAGAGGTTGAGTGTGAGCGGGGCACCTATATCCGTTCACTTGCCCGCGATTTAGGACAGCTCCTGGGTTGTGGCGCTCATCTAAAGAACTTACTCCGCTTGCGCTGTGGCTCCTTTAGTCTTGAGGACGCAGTTTCGCTATCCCAGCTTGAAGACGGCTTCCGCTACGGCTACTGGCAGGAGCTTATCTATCCCATAGACTTTGTCCTTTTACACTGGGCGGCGGTGGTGGTTGATAACGTGGCTGAGGAGAATATAAGGAACGGCCGCCCTCTGGTTTTAGACGGGGATGATTCTCCTGGCGAGCGCTGCCGTGCCTATAACAGGGATGGCTCGTTCTTGGCAGTACTAAAGTTCAACTCGGAAACGGGGCAGTGGCAGCCAGAGAAGGTATTTATCAGCCCTTGACAGCTTACCTATAATAGGGGTATAGTTCAGCGGATAACAAAAGGGAGGTGAACTGGGTTGCAGGCATATTGCTTTAAGTGTAGACGTAAAGTAGAGATAAAGAATCCTCAGCCGGTTACCCTCAAGAACAAGAGACCAGCTACGCGAGGGGTTTGCCCATCGTGTGGGACTAAAGTATTTAGGATTGGTCGGTAAGCGGTTCCTCTCCATAGTGTTATAGGCTGAAGTAGAATCTCATGTTTAGTTACTGCACAAGGGGAAAAAGTTTGTTTATTGAGCCAACCTCGTGGATTGGCTTTTAGTCTTTTTTGTCGCCTTTTCAGTGGGAAAGGAGGGCTTTAAATCTTGGGTAAGGTAAATGTAGCCGTAATTGGTGTAGGTAACTGTGCTTCTTCCCTGGTTCAGGGCGTCCATTACTATCAGAAGGCGAAGAAGAGCGAATTTGTGCCCGGACTTATGCACGTCGATCTTGGGGGCTATCATATCAGTGATATTAACTTCGTGGCTGCCTTCGATATTGATAAAAACAAGGTAGGCAAGGACATTGCCGAAGCTATTTTTACCACGCCTAATAACACCTTTAAGTTTTGCGATGTGCCGACGATGGGGGTTACCGTCCAGCGGGGTATGACCCATGACGGGCTGGGTCTTTATCTATCGAAGATAATACAGAAGGCGCCGGGCTCAACCGTCGATATTGTTAAGATACTCAAGGAGACTCACACCGACGTGGTGGTTAATTACCTGCCGGTTGGTAGTGAGGAGGCGACCAAGTGGTATGTTGAGCAGGTGTTAGACGCCGGTTGCGGCTTTGTCAACTGCATACCGGTTTTTATTGCCCGGGAGAAGTACTGGCAGAAGCGCTTTGAGCAGGTGGGGCTTCCCGTTATTGGCGATGATATAAAATCCCAGGTGGGAGCGACTATTGTCCATCGTGTCCTGACCCGACTGTTCAGGGACCGTGGCGTTAGACTGGAGCGGACCTATCAATTGAACTTTGGCGGTAACACCGACTTCTATAACATGCTGGAGAGGGAACGGCTTGAGTCTAAGAAGATATCCAAGACCACCTCCGTCACCTCTCAATTGGATTACCAGCTTGACCCTGATGATATCCACGTCGGCCCCAGCGATTATGTCCCCTGGCTGCTCGACCGCAAGTTTTGCCATGTCAGAATGGAGGGGCGAACCTTTGGCGACGTTCCTCTAAACCTGGAGCTGAAGCTTGAGGTCTGGGATAGCCCCAACTCGGCAGGGGTGGTTATTGATGCTATAAGGTGCTGCAAGCTTGCTCTGGAACGTGGGCTTAAAGGGAGCCTTGTGGCTCCATCTGCTTACTTTATGAAGTCGCCGCCGGTTCAATATACCGATGACGAAGCGCGCCGAATGGTGGAGGAGTTTATTGTTGGTACTCTGCCAGAGGCGAATACGAATGTTTGACTAAGTCTCTACGGAGGTTTAGGCAGTTAAAGTTGAAGATAGCGTTAGTATCCCCCTATGATTTTGCCTACCCCGGGGGTGTTGCTGTTCATATTTCCTATCTTGAGCATCATCTTGCCCGCATGGGTCATGAGGTTAAGGTCATTGCCCCGGCGTCTAAGGCTATTTCCGGCTTTGGTGATAGGTTCATCCCTATAGGTAGCCCCCGCCCTGTCCCCACCAGCGGCTCTATTGCCCGCCTCACTCTTTCACCCTGGTTATCAAAAAGGGTAAAAGCCGTTCTGGAGAGGGAGGGGTTTGATATTATCCATCTCCATGAACCGTTAATGCCAATGTTGTGTACCACTGTGCTTCGCCTGTCTCAAACAGCCAATATAGGGACCTTTCACGCCTGTGGTGGCAACCCGGGGTATAATCTGGCCAGACCCTTGGGTACCTGGATGCTGAAGAGGTGGTTCCGCAAGCTCCACGGCAAGATTGCCGTGTCTAAGCCAGCTAGGGAGTTTGCCTGTAGCTACTTCGCTGGATACTATAATATTATCCCCAATGGCGTGGATGTGGAGCATTTCTCGCCTGATGTACCCCCGGTTGAAGAGTTCTGTGATGGCAAGCTGAACATCCTCTTTGTTAGTCGCCTGGAGAAGCGAAAGGGCTTGAACCATCTGCTTGCCTCCTTTAAGCAGGTTAAACGGGAAATTCCAAACTCTCGGCTTATTATTGTTGGTCCTGGCACCAGGCTACGGCGTGGGTACGAGAGAGAGGTTAGAAGGAGCGGTTTGCAGGACGTTGTCTTCACCGGACTTGTAACTTACGAAGAATTGCCTAGGTACTATAAAACCGCCGACATTTTTTGCGCTCCAGCCACCGGCCATGAGAGCTTCGGCATTATCCTGCTTGAGGCGATGGCGCTGGGCAAGCCGATTGTCGCCTCAAATATAGAAGGTTACGCCAACGTAGTGGCTCATAATGCTGAGGGGCTACTGACGCCACCGGGGGATAAGGATATGCTAACCCGGGCTCTAATTTCTCTCTTGACTGACGAGTCACTCCGCCGTGAGATGGGAGCCAGAGGCAGGGTTAAGTCTCTGGAGTATAGCTGGGAACACATTGCCCAGAATGTTTTGAAGTATTATATCAGGGTTCTTAGTGAGCCGCCGTGGAGAAGGCAATTTCCCGAACTTGAAGCGACGGCACTTTCAGTTTAAGCAAAAGCGGGGTGATTCCGTAATCGTTTCCAAGAGAGCACGCTCAAAGGCAGATCTATCCAGGGGTCGTAGCGCTATAGCCAATCGCCTCACCGAACCGCTGGCGCGGCTTTTAGTCAGGACAGGGCTCACACCTAACGCTGTAAGCTGGATTGGTTTTATATTAGCCCTGGGCGCGGCGGCACTTATTATTACCGCCCACCCCTTTGCCGCCGGGTGGGTGATAGTTGTCGCCGGTTTTTTTGATATTCTGGACGGGGCACTGGCTCGGCGTCTTAAGAAGGTTACCCCCTTTGGCGGCGTCCTTGACTCCACCCTTGACCGTTTATCTGAGGCGGCGCTGCTGCTGGCTATTTTAGTCGCCTTCGGGTGGTCAGGGTTAATGGTTTTGCTGGTTTTCCTTGCCCTGCTCGGCTCGCTGCTGGTCAGCTATACCCGAGCCAGGGCGGAAGCAGCCGGTGTGGAGTGCCGGGTGGGGCTTTTTACCCGTGCCGAGAGGGTGGTGGTGTTGGCGCTGGGTCTCTTACTGAGCCAGTTTGACTATACCCTGGTTATTGCCCTGGCTATTATTACAGTATTCAGCTTTTTCACCTTTGTCCAGAGGCTGGTTTATGTCTGGCAGCAAACTAGAAAATAGCCACTTTCATTTATGGGGCTATTTATGTTATAAGAAGAAGGTCTAGAGGAGAAATAATGCCAGTTATTGCTGTTATCGGGGCTCACTGGGGGGATGAAGGCAAGGGCAAGGTAGTTGACCAGCTTGCCCAGCAAGCGGGGGTGGTAGTTCGTTTTTCTGGCGGCGATAATGCCGGGCATTCCGTGGTTAACCCCTCCGGCGAGTTTAAGTTGCACCTTGTCCCCTCCGGTATTTTTTCACCCAAGGCTACCTGCATTATCGGTAACGGGGTGGTGATTAACCCGGAGGTGCTGATTGGTGAGATAGAGCAGCTCACCAAGCGTGGCGTGGATACCTCAAGGTTGGTTGTCAGCGACCGGGCTAACCTGATTATGCCCTATCATCTCCTTCTTGACGGTCTGGAGGAGGAGGCGCGGGGAGGCAAGGCACTGGGCACGACCCGTAAGGGCGTTGGCCCTGCCTTTACCGATAAGGCAGCCAGGCTGGGTATCAGAACCAGCGACATCCTGGATAAAGAGGTCCTGCTGGAGCGGCTCCGCCCTATTATTGACTATAAGAACACCATCCTGACCAAGGTTTACGGAGCCAGCCCGCTGTCGCTGGACGAGGTCTATACTCAATATTGCCAGTACGGAGAGCGTCTGGCTCCTTATATTCGGGAGACGACGATAATACTGGAGGAGGCATTAAGCCGCGGGGAGCTGGTCTTACTTGAGGGGGCTCAGGGGACCTTGCTTGACCCTGATTTTGGCACCTATCCCTATACCACCTCATCATCGCCGCTGGCGGGGGGAGGTTGTCTGGGGGCAGGCTTAAGCCCGAGGCGGATTGACCGCATCCTGGGTGTGTTCAAGGCTTACTGTACCAGAGTGGGTAGTGGTCCCATGCCCACAGAGTTGAAGGACGAGACCGGCGACCTGATTCGGGAGAGAGCCCATGAGTATGGCACTACCACGGGCAGACCACGCCGCTGCGGCTGGTTTGACGCCGTTGCCACTCGCTTTAGCACCCGTGTTAACGGCTTTACCGGGGCGGCAGTTACCCGCCTTGATATCCTTGACATTTTACCTAGTCTGAAGATATGCGTTGGCTATAAGCTGGAGGGCAAGACCATTGATTACTTCCCCGCCAGCGTGGCTGCCCTGGCCAGATGCCAGCCGGTCTATGAAGAGCTTGAGGGGTGGCAGACCCCGACCACTGATATCCGCAGTTACGACCAGTTGCCGGCTGAGGCTCGTAAGTATATAGCCAGAATAGAGGAACTTGCTGGCTGCCCGGTCAATCTTATCTGTGTCGGGCCGGAGCGGGAGCAGGTCATCGAGAAGACGCCTGTCCTGTAGAGCTGGTTATTAAATCTCTACACCTTCAGGTCAATCTTGTAGTTCTTCAGTATCTCTCTGATTTGAGCGGCTGTTTTTTCATCAGCCTCAACAAGGGGGAGGCGGGGCTTGCCCACCTTAAAGCCAATCTGGTTAAGGGCGTATTTAAGCGGAATGGGGTTGGAGACGATAAATAGGGCGTCAATCAGGGGCAGCAGGCGATTGTGGATATCGGCGGCCTCGGTTACCTTGCCCAAGAGGAAGTTATCAATCATCTCCTTGATTTGCTTGCCCACTAGGTGTGAGGCGACACTGATGACGCCGTAGCCGCCCACGGCTAGTATGTGGAAGGTATCGTTATCGTTACCGCTCCAGACAAGGAGATTCTCTCCCGCCTCGGTGATAATCTTGGAAATCTGCCCCAGATTGCCGCTTGCCTCTTTCACCCCGATGATATTATCTATCCGGCTCAGCCTTATAGCAGTATCGGCGGAGAGGCTGGTAATGGTGCGTCCCGGCACGTTGTAAAGGATGCAGGGCAGGCTGGTGCTCTGGGCAATGGTCTTAAAGTGTTGGTATAAGCCTTCCTGGGTTGGTTTATTATAGTAGGGGACAACCAGCAGGCAGGCATCAACCCCGATTTTTTCGGCACCCTTGGTCGCTTCAACCGCCTCAGCCGTGCTGTTTGAGCCGGTGTAGGCAACTATGCTTCCCCGCTCGCCCACTGCCGATTTTACCTCGGTAAACAGGCTCATTTCCTCTTCCCAGCTTAGCGTCGGCGACTCCCCTGTAGTGGCCGCCAGCACCAGGCCATCACTCCCGACATTAAGTAAGGCTAGGGCCAGCTTTTTCGCCTGCTCATAATCAACCTCGCCGCTTTCCTTAAACGGCGTTACCATCGCCGTCAGTAACCGCCCCAGCTTCTTCACTTTTTAACCTCCTGCGCTGGTTTTATCCAGTTCCTCTTTATCATCTCCTCGGCAATCTGGACGGCGTTCAGTGCCGCCCCCTTGCGCACGTTGTCGGAGACAACCCACATTATCAGGCCGGAGGAGTGGGAGGCATCGCGGTGAATGCGCCCGACAAAGACTTCATCGGTGCCGGCGGCTGACCAGGGCTGGGGATAAAGGCTGATAGCCGGGTCATCAAGTACCTTGACCCCCGGAGCCTGGGCGAGGATACGCCGTGCCTCATCGGGGGAGATAGACTGGGAGAATTCGACATGGACTGCCTCGCTGTGCCCGATAAATACCGGCACGCGGACGCAGAAAGCCGAGATGGCAATATCATCGGCATGCATTATCTTCCTTGTTTCCTCCACCAACTTCCACTCTTCCTTGGTGTAGTCGTTATCCAGGAAGACATCTATCTCTGGCAGCAGGTTAAAGGCTATCTGGTGGGGGTAGACATGGGGGACGGTGGCCTGCCCCTCCAGTACCTGCCTGGCTTGTTCGGTTAGCTCATCCACCGCTGCCGCCCCGGTGCCTGATACCGCCTGGTAGGTAGCAGCGACGATGCGCTTAATAGGATTAACCTTGTGCAGGGGGTATAGGGCTACCACCATCTGGATGGTGGAGCAATTGGGGTTAGCGATAATCCCCTTATGCCACTTAATATCCTCAACATTAATCTCAGGCACCACCAGCGGCACCTTGGGGTCCATTCTAAATGCCGAGCTGTTATCAATAACCACTGCCCCGTTCTGGGCGGCTATCGGCGAGAAGTAACGGCTAACCTCAGCCCCGGCGGAGAAGAGGGCGATATCTATATCCTTAAACGACTTTGGTGTAACCTCCTCAACCACAATCTCGCGGTGGCTGACAAACATCCTCTTGCCTGCAGAACGGTCTGAGGCAAGAAGACTGATTGAGTTCATGGGGAAGTTGCGTTGCTGAAGTACCTTAATAAATTCCTGTCCTACCATCCCGGTAGCACCGAGGATGGCTACTTTAAACCCCTTCATTACCCCTCCTCTAAACCAAGTAAGCTATCCAGACCATAGATTAGCCCCTTACGCTTAACCACTTCCTTAATAGCAAGCATAACGCCCGGCATATAGCACTGCCGGCTGGTGGTATCGTGGCGGATGCTCAATGTTTGCCCCGCTCCCCCCAGGAGAACTTCCTGGTGTGCCAGCAGACCGGGTAGGCGCACGCTGTGAATGGTAACGCCTTCAACCTGCTTCCCACGGCTGTCTGATGCCTTCCCTTTGGGGGTGGAGAACGGTCTGCCTCTGGCTTGAGCCATCGCCTTAGCCGTAGCTAGAGCAGTACCCGATGGTGAGTCAGCCTTCAGGTGGTGGTGCAGCTCTATAATCTCAGCAGAGTCAAGGTACTTAGCCGCTAATTTGGCCAGGTGTATCATAAGCACTGCGCCCAGGGCAAAGTTTGGTGCTACCACAATACCAACCTTATTAGTCTTAGCCAGACTCTCAATTTCTTTAATATCTTTGCTGGTCAAACCCGTAGTTCCTATAACCATATTAACGCCTTGTTTAGCTGCTAAGCGCACTGCCGGCATAGCCGCCTTAGCGGTGGTGAAGTCCACCACCACGTCTGCCGGATGGCTATCTAAAATTGACTCCAGGCTGGCAGAAAAGGGCACCGTGCCTGAGCCGTCGGGCAAGGTCAGGTGGTCTTCAGCCGCCTTTATGTCCACCGCCCCTGCTATTTGCAACTCAGGCTCCTGGCAGAGGGCATTAATCACCTCCTGCCCCATTCTACCCGAGGCGCCGTTAACCACTACCTTTATTTTCTTCATCGCCTCGGTCCTCTACTGGGTCCTCTATTTGGTCCCCGGTTGTAACCCCCTTTACTGTGGGGAGGGCGGTTGTCACGTTGCGTCCGGAACGGGTAATCTTTAGAAAAGGTATCTTTTGCCGTAGCCCCGGGGACTTGAGACGACTTGTCAAGCACTGCCTTTCGCGACAGGTTTATCCGTCCCAGTTCGTCAATGCCAATTACCTTAACCGTAACCTCGTCGCCAACCTTAACCACGTCCTCAACCTTGGGCACGTGATAATCAGCCAGTTCGCTGATGTGGACCAGGCCTTCTTTGCCCGGCAGAATCTCCACCATTGCCCCGAAGTTCATCAGGCGGCTCACCTTTCCCGTGTAGATGGCACCGACTTCTACCTCCTTGGTTAGACCTTCGATAATCTGGATAGCCTTGCGTGCCGCTTCTTCGTTAGCCGAGCCGATAATCACCGTGCCATCATTGTCAACGTCAATGCTCGCCTTAGTTTCTTCGATAATTGACCTGATTGTCTTGCCCCCGGTGCCGATGACGGCGCCGATTTTACTCGGGTCAATGGTTATCTTATACATTCTTGGGGCATACTGACTGAGTTCAGGTCGGCTGGAGCCGATGGTCTTTTGCATTATTTCCAGAATGGAGAGTCTAGCCTCGCGGGCTTGGTGCAGTGCCTTTCCCGCAATTTCGGTGCTTATGCCTTTGAGCTTGGTATCCATCTGTATGCCAGTTATGCCCTTGGCTGTTCCGGCTATCTTAAAGTCCATATCTCCATAGGCATCCTCTATGCCCTGGATGTCAGTTAGAAGGACATATTTCCCGTCCTCACCGGTGACCAGCCCCATGGCTATCCCGGCGACGGCGGCTTTGGTCGGTATTCCGGCATCCATCAGGGACAGGCTGGCAGCACAGACACCGGCCATAGAGGTGCTGCCACTTGAGCTCAAGACCTCTGATACCAGGCGGATGGTGTAAGGGAAGTCCTTGGCCTCGGGCAACACCGGCTCAATAGCCCGTTCCACCAGAGCACCGTGCCCGATTTCGCGCCGTCCCGGTGAGCCTACGCGCTTGGTCTCACCGCTGGAGAAGGGGGGGAAATTATAGTGATGTATAAAGCGTTTACTCTCCTCTATACCCAAGCCATCAAGCGGTTGCTCTTTGCCAACGGAGCCGAGGGTGGTAATAGTTAGAAGCTGGGTCTGACCCCGGCTGAATAGGGCTGAGCCATGGGTGCGGGGCAGAACTCCCACCTCGCAGCTAATGGGTCGGACATCGGTTAGACCGCGCCCGTCAATACGCTTTCCTGCCTGGAGGATGTCGCCCCTTACCTTAGCTTTAATTTTTGCTTCTAAGGCGGCGGTTATAGCTTCCTCCGGGAATGATTCGCACAGCGCCTCGATAAGCTCTTTCTTCAGGTTGCTGAGCTCCTGTTCCCGCTGTGACTTGTCCGACTGGCTCAATGCCCGGGCGAGCTTATCGTCAGCGATGGGCGATATCGCCGAAATTACCTCGGGTTTAACCTCGCTGGGCGGTGCTTCCGCCTTGGGTCGGCCGCAAGCCTGCTGGAGCTCCTCCTGGAGCTTGATAATATCTTGATTTGCCTTATGCCCGAGTTCTATAGCCCGCAGGACGATATCCTCTGGAACCTCTTCGGCTCCTGCCTCTATCATTACCACCGCCTCCTTGGTGCTGGCCACGACCAGGTCAAGGAGACTGGTCTCAAGCTGGAGCAGGGTTGGGTTTAGCACCAGCTCATTGTCAATATAGCCGATGCGAATGGCGCTTACCGGGCCAGCAAACGGTACCGGTGAGATTGTCAGCGCCGCTGAGCCGCCGATAATTGACAGGAGGTCCGGGTCGTTTTCCTGGTCGGCGGAGAGGACGGTAACTATAATCTGAATGTCGTTGCGCCATCCCTTGGGCAAAAGCGGGCGTAGCGGTCGGTCGGTGAGACGGCTGGCCAGGGTTGCCTCCTGGCTGGGGCGCCCCTCCCTTCGGAAAAATCCACCCGGAATCTTGCCGGCGGCATAGAGCCTTTCTTCATAGTCAATGGTCAGGGGCAGAAAATCTATCCCCTCGCGGGGCTCAGTGCTGGTGCAAACGGTAACCAGAGCTACGGTTTCTCCGTAACGAATGGTTACCGCTCCTGCTGCCTGGCCGGCGAGCTTCCCTGTTTCTATGGTTAGCTTTCTGCCGCCAACCTCACGCTCAAAAGAACTAGGTGACATCAATACCCCTCCCCCCACTTAAGCCTCACTTGCGTAATCCAAGCTTGTTAATCAGGCTGCGATATCGCTTAGTGTCCTCTCGGCTCAAGTAGGATAGCAGCCTTCTTCTCTGTCCTACCAGCTTAACCAGCCCGCGCTGGGTATTAAAATCGTGCCGGTTGGTCATCATATGCTCGGTCAACTGGTTTATCCTCTCGGTGAGTACGGCTACCTGCACCTCAGTCGAGCCGGTGTCATTTTTACTGAGGCTAAATTTGCTTGTTATTTCGCTCTTTTTATCCTTATCCAACTTGATCCTCTATTCACCCGTTATTTTAGCCAATATCAACTGTGCTGTAAATAACCGATTATAGCATAAGTGGCTGCGGCTGTAAATTAGCTTGACTTTTGTCAGCCCTATGGGTATAGTTTGGGCTGTAGTTTATACCTTGGTTAAGTGTGGTTTCTAAGCTTGACCCCCGTATAGGTGGGGAACTTTCGGTAGTAGTAGTACCAACCATGACAATACGGCAAAGGGTTTCGGAGCCAGAGACTGCAGCGAAGACAAGGGACTAACAAAGCACATAGGAGGTGCAGTAGTGGCTCTGGCAGACAAAACCCTGGTGTGCCGTGATTGTGGGCAAGAGTTCATCTTTACCGCCGACGAGCAGGAATTCTATCAATCCCATGGCTTACAGAATGAGCCTCGGCGGTGTCCTGAGTGTCGGGCGACTAAGCGGAGAGACCGCGGGGGCGGCTACGGGAGCGGCTATAATCAGCCACGTCAGACGTTTACCGTGACCTGCGCTGAGTGTGGGGTAGAGACCACAGTGCCGTTCGAGCCCAGAGAAGGGCGCCCGGTCTATTGCAGAGAGTGTTACGCTAAGCACAAAAACTCGGGCTAAGGTTCCGCTTTATCTCATTTGCCAAGTATCATGAATGTTGGGGTCTGTCGGGTTAAGCTTCGCTTCCCGGAAAACCTATCGCTTAAGGGTAAGCGGCAGGTAGTGAAATCCATTACCACTCGCCTCAGAAGCAAGTTTAATGTCTCCGTGGCTGAGGTTGATGACCATGAATTGTGGCAGTTAGCCACCCTTGGTATTTGCTGCGTGAGCAATGATAACCGCTATACCAACCAAGTCCTGTCCAAGGTGGCTGACTTCATTATTAATGGTCGCTTTGATGTGGAGATACTGGACTACGAGATTGAGATTCTACCTGTTTCCTGAATGGGGCAATGATTGATACCTCAGCCTTTGTTCATTATCTTTCAGCTCAGCCCGGTTACGGTGGTCAGATAGTTCATGTAGAGCATATTCCCCACCGTGACGCCGAATATGCTGAGCTGGAGCAGCCTCTGCACCAAAGCCTTGACCGCTTCCTCAGGGAAGACAAGCTGTTACCCCTCTACACCCATCAGGCGGAAGCCATAAACTATGCCCGCCAGGGCATGAACATAATGGTGGCTACTTCGTCGGCTAGCGGTAAGACCCTGTGCTATAACATCCCGGTTATGGAATCAGTCTTAACTGAGCCGAGCAGTTGCGCCCTTTACCTTTTCCCCACTAAAGCCCTGGCTCAAGACCAGCTTCGCACCTTACGGGACTACCCACATCTAGCACCGGAGGCGGCTACCTTTGATGGCGATACCCCTCAGGCGGAGCGGGCGGGGATAAGAAAAAGTGCCAGGGTGCTCCTTACCAACCCCGATATGCTCCATGTCGGCATACTGCCTAATCATCAGTCTTGGTCAAGGCTGCTGCGCCATTTGAAATATGTGGTGGTGGATGAAGCCCATATCTATCGGGGGGTTTTTGGCTCCCATGTTGCCTGCGTTCTCCGCCGCCTGCGCCGATTATGCAATTTTTACGGCTCAAGCCCCCGTTTCATATGCTGCTCGGCGACTATAGCCAACCCCGGGGAGCACGCCGAAAGACTGGTGGGTCTGCCCTTCAGGGTGGTTGCCAGCGACGGTTCTCCTTATGGGGGGAAGGAGTTTGTCTTCTGGAACCCTCCCATTATTGACGAGGCAAAGAGCGTACGGCGCAGCGCTAACAGTGAGGCGGCAAACCTGTTCGCCGAGCTGGTGAATAGCGACATCCGCACCCTGACCTTTGCCCGCACCCGCCGCCTGACCGAGCTTATCTATAACTACACCAGACACCGGCTGGCTGAAATCGGCTCTGCCCAGGCTAAGAAAATCAAGGCTTACCGTGCCGGCTACCTGCCCAAGGAACGGCGCCAGATAGAAAAGGAGCTTTTTAGTGGGGAGCTTACCGGCGTGGTGGCGACCACGGCCCTGGAGCTGGGGATAGACATCGGTGACCTGGAGGCTACGGTGCTCGCCGGCTATCCGGGGAGCATTGCCTCTACCTGGCAGCAGGCGGGGAGGAGCGGGCGGAGTGGGGATAAGTCTATAAGCTTTCTTATCGGGGTAGATAATCCCCTTGACCAGTATTTTATGCGCCACCCTGATTCATTCTTTGGCAAGAGCGTTGAGAACGCCCTGGTTAACCCGGATAACCCCTATATATTAAGAGCCCACCTGCTGTGTGCCGCCTGGGAGTCGCCCTTAGGCAGTGAGGAGGTCTTTGGCTCTACCTTTGAGCGGGAAAGGGAGGGGCTGGAGGAGGAGGGTCTGCTCCGGGAACGGAGGGGTAAGTGGTATCTTTCGCCGGCAGTTGCCTATCCGGCTCAGAACATAAATATCCGCTCCACATCGGGGGAGAACTTCGCCATTGTTGATACCTCGACTAACTCCCTTCTGGAGACCGTTGAGGCTTGTGTCGCCTTTTTCCAGATTCATCCCGGCGCTATCTATCTCCATCAGGGGGAGTCCTATCTGGTCGAGGAGCTTGACCTGCCCAGCCGCACCGCCTATGCCAAGCTAACCTCTGCCAACTACTATACGCAGACGAAGGAGCTTACCGACCTTCATATTACCAGGGTAATAAAGCATAAGAATTGCCGCCAGACCAGGGTATATCTGGGCGAGGTTGAGGTTACCACCACCGTAGTCGGTTTCAAGAAGAAGGCGCAGTTCACCGAGGAGGTAATCGGGGAGGAGCCCCTTGACCTGCCCCCGCAGCACTTCCCCACCGTTGCCCTGTGGTTTGACCTGCCGGCTAGAGTGGCGGCTGGGCTGGATAAGGGGCAACTGGACTTTGCCGGTGGGCTGCACGCCGTTGAGCATGCCGCTATTGCTATTCTCCCCCTCTTTGCCCTATGCGACCGTAACGATATCGGTGGGGTATCCACCCCCCTCCACCCCGATACGGGAAAGGCGCAGATATTTATCTATGACGCCTACCCCGGCGGCATTGGTATCGCCGAGAAGGGTTTTGACCTGGTGGAGCAGTTGTGGCAAACTACACTGAGGGCGATTAAAGAATGTCCCTGCCAGGAAGGCTGCCCCAGTTGTATTCAGTCGCCGAAGTGTGGCAATAATAATAAGCCGCTGGATAAAAAAGCAGCCCAGAGGTTGCTTGAAGGGTTGCTGTTAAGATAGACTGATTTTTCCCACCCACCCGCCCATAAGGGAAGTTTAAGGGGGCGAAGTCCCCGAGGGTGGGCTGGGTGGGAAGTAAAAGTTAGGTTAAAAAGGGGGATGGGGTAGATAAAAGATATTAAGCAAGCACTGAAGCCCAGTCGTGATAGCTGGTTCAAGCGGGTGACGCGTCTCTTTGACCGCACCACTGTGGATGAAACAGTCTGGGCTGAGCTTGAGGAGCTTCTTATCTCGGCTGACGTTGGCGTCAGCACTGCGGAGAAGCTCATTGAAACAGTTAAGCAAAGAGCTGCCAAAGAGAAGCTGGATGGTTCGTCGGTGCGCGATGCTCTTAAGGCGGAGATGGTCAGCATGCTGAAGATTGAGGCTCCGGCGGCAGGTTCAGCGTCAGTGCCCAGGGTTATCCTGGCGGTAGGTGTTAACGGCAGCGGTAAGACCACCTCTATCGCCAAGCTTGCCTATAAGGCTAAAAAAGAAGGGAGGCAGGTTATACTGGCGGCGGCTGATACCTTCAGGGTGGCGGCTATTGACCAGCTTAAGAAGCTGGGGGCGGAGGTTGGTGTTGAGGTCATTGCCCATCAGCCCGGGGCTGATGCCGGGGCGGTGGTCTTTGACGCCCTGGAGGCGGCACGCAATCGAAACGCTCAGGAGGTAATAGTTGACACTGCCGGCAGGCTGCATACCAAGTTTAACCTGATGGAGGAGCTGAAAAAGATTAGGCGGGTGGCGGCTAAGGCTGATGCCACCGCTCCCCATGAGGTAATTCTGGTGCTTGATGCCACCACCGGCCAGAACGGCTTGACCCAGGCCCGGTATTTCACGGAGGCGGTGGGGATAACCGGCGTTTTTCTGGCTAAACTGGATGGTACGGCTAAGGGGGGCATAGTACTGGCTATCTGTGATGAGCTAAAGATACCGATCCAGTTCATAGGCACTGGCGACGGGCTGGAGGATATGGCTGCTTTTGATGCTGAGAGCTTCGTTGAGGCACTATTTTCCTGATTTTGGAGGTAGATATTGATTACCATAAGTGTAGACCCGATAGCCTTCTTGAATGTCAGGTGGTATGGCATTATGGTTGCCCTGGCGGTGGTGGTGGTAGTGTTATGGATGGTGCTGGAGGTAAGGCGGGGGGCTAAACTTTCCTATGATGCCGTTCTTACCGCGGCTCTAATTGCCCTTCCCTCGGGGGTGATAATATCAAAGTTGCTCCATGTTATTGATAGGTGGGATTATTACAGCCTGAATACAGGTCAGATAATTAGCGGTAGCGGGCTAACCATCTACGGTGCTATTCTCGGTGCTACCCTGGGTATCTGGATTTACAGTAAGTTCAGCAAATTTAATTTTGGCTACCTTGCTGATTTACTGGCACCAGCCGCCATACTGGCTCAGGCGGTGGGCAGGGTGGGTTGCACTATAAACGGTTGTTGCCATGGTATAGAAGCACCAGCTTGGCTACCCTGGTCTGTAGTCTATACTAACCCTGAGAGCTATGCCCCCCTCGGCGTAGCCGTTCACCCCGTCCCCTTTTACGAGATTATATATCTGCTTATAATCTTTGGGGTCGTCTTTAAGTTAAGGGGGCGGCTCAAGCCTGATGGCTCTCTATTTCTCATCTACCTTAGTCTATACTCACTGTGGCGGATTGGCATTGACTTCCTGCGGGTGGGGACGCCCTTCCTCTTTGGCTTACATCAGGCGCAGGTAATAGGCATAATCGTACTGGCTATTACTGTGCCTATACTGGCTTTAAGGACGCGTTGGGTAAAGGCGAAAACTAGTTAGCCGGGGCAAAATCCAGGATATTAAGCCTCAGCCTCTCCTCCCCCTGCCAGCGGTCTATTTCCATATTGTATACGATGTCCAGAGGGGAGGATATCTCAGCCCGGTGGCTGCCCATCCTGAAGCCGACCCCATTCCATATAATGCCATCCTGCCTTAGCTTAAGCCGCAGGTGTTCCCCGTTACCACCCATAGTTTGGCAGTCAGCCACCTCCACCCCTCGGCTGAGGAAGACGGGTGCCGGGTTACCACGCCCGAATGGGGCGAGCTTTTGAATGAGGTTGAAGGTATTGCCGCTGAGTTCAGGGAATTTGGCTTCGGCATCAATATCCAGCTGTGGACGAAGGTCGACCCCGCTGAGATTGGTGGTTGCCAGCTCGCAGAGGTGCTGCTTGAGGCGGGGCAGGTTCTTGGTGGGGAGGATAAAACCGGCTGCCTGGGAGTGACCGCCAAACTGGGATAGGAGCTGGCTACACTGGTTCAGAGCGAGGATTATATTGAATTCGGGGATGCTGCGGCAGCTTCCGCTGCTTGTTATATCTCCGGTTCTGATGACGATAGAGGGGCGGTAGAATTCCTCGGCTAGCCTGTTGGCTACCAGCCCGGCGATTCCAACCGGATAGTCCCTGTCGCTGGCAACGAGCAGGGGTGAGATTCCTTCAGCCGCTACCTGCGCCCTGGCTTTAGTTAGAGCCTTGCTCGTCAGCCTCTGGCGTTCCCCGTTTTTCTTTTCCAGCCATGTCGCCAGCTCCTTTGCCTCCGTCTGGTCGTCAGTCATCAGTAGTTTATAGCTGGTCATGGCGTGAGCCAGCCTGCCGGCGGCATTCAGTCGGGGGGCGATAACCCAGGAGATGCTCTCAGCGTCAAGGCTGCCGACGCTCATCCCAGCCTGAGTTACAATCTCCCTGATTCCGAGGCGGGGGTTGGCGTTCATTAGCTTCAACCCCTGCTTGACCCAGTAGCGGTTCTCCCCGGATAGCGGTGCCATATCGGCTACTGTTCCCAGGGCAACCAGGTCCAGCATTTCGTCCGCCTGCCCCTGTTTACCGAGGCTTTCAAATAGTGCCTGAAGCAGCTTGACGGCTACCCCGGCGCCGGTCAGTTCCGAAAAGGGGTAGCTTGAGTCGGTCCGCTTGGGGTTAACGGTGGCGACGGCGTTTGGGATTTCAGAAAGGGGGGTGTGGTGGTCGGTGATAACTATATCCAGCCCCAGCCTTTTTGCCCGCTTCACCTCAGCCAGGGCGGTAATGCCGCAGTCAACACTGATAACCAGGCTGACGCCCTCGTTGCGTAGATTTTCCAGGGCAGCGATTTTGAGCCCGTAGCCCTCGGTCTGCCGGTGTGGTATATAGGGGATGACCTTACCGCCGAGGGACGTCAGCCCCTGGACCAGCAGGGCGGTTCCGGTGATGCCGTCGGCGTCAAAGTCACCATAGATAGCAATGTTTTCCCCGGAGAGTAAGGCCCGGTAGACTCTGCCTACTGCCAGGCTCATGTCGGGGAGGAGGGAGGGGTCGCCGGCAAGGCGCTTATCGGCGTTAAGGAATGGCTCTAGCTGGGACGGCTCTCTGACGCCACGGTTATAGAGGAGTTGAGCCAGTAACGGGGGTAAACCTGAACCACTGCCCAGATGACTGTCTGGGGCCGGCGGCAGCAGGTTCCAACGGTAGTGGTTCAATCTTACTCCCTTACTCCTCAGGGTACTTTCGGAATATAAGTACCGAGTTATGACCTCCAAAGCCGAAGGAGTTGGACATGGCAATAGCGACCTTGGCTTGACGAGCAGTATTAGGCACATAGTCTAAATCGCACTCAGGGTCGGGGTGGGTGAGGTTTATCGTGGGCGGGATGACCCCGTTACGGATAGTCATAATGCATATTATGGACTCAACCGCCCCGGCACTCCCCACCAGATGCCCCATCATTGACTTGGTGGAGCTTATGGGGACTTTATAGGCTTGAGTGCCGAATACCGTCTTTATCGCCTTGGTCTCCATCTTGTCATTTAGCTGGGTGGATGTGCCGTGGGCGTTAATATAATCGATTTCATCAGGCTTGAGTCCGGCTTTATCCAGTGCTATCTGCATTGCCTGGGCGGCACCCTCCCCGCTCTCAATTGGCGCCGTGATATGGTAGGCATCGCCGGTGGCTCCATAAGCGACAAGCTCAGCCAGGATTTCAGCCCCCCGCTTTCGGGCGAATGAGAGGTCTTCCAGGATAAGGATGCCCGACCCCTCACCGATGACAAAGCCGTCACGCTCAGCATCAAAGGGGCGGGAGGCGAGTTGCGGCTCGTTGTTTCTGGTTGATATCGCCTTCAAGGCGTTGAAGGCGCTGACACCTACCGGGTTGATTATCGCCTCGCTGCCGCCGCTTATCATAACCTTGGCGTCACCACGCCTTATCGTCTCATAGGCAATGCCGATGGCATCGGAGCCGCTGGAGCAGGCTGATGTGGTGCACAGGTTGGGACCTTTCGCTCCCAGCACGATGGATGTCTGGGCGGAGGCTATGTTGGGCATCATCATGGGGATGAGGAATGGGCTTACCCTGTCCGGTCCCCTTTCCAGTAAGACCTTGGTCTGTTCGAACAGGGTGGTCAGTCCCCCGATGCCGCTGCCAATTATGACGCCGATATCGCCTTTGTTGCTGTCGTCGATTTTCAGCCCTGCCTGCTTTAATGCCTCAAGGCTGGCGGCTACCGCCATCTGGGAAAAGCGGTCGTTGCGGCGGACGTCCTTGGGGTTCATATAATTGGCAGGTTCAAAGCCCTTTACCTCACCGGCAATCTTGGTCTCAAAGGAGCTGGCGTCAAAGAGGGTGATGCGGTCAATGCCGGACTTACCGCTGGTAAGACCCTGCCACATGGTGCTGGTGTCCAGACCAAGAGGGGATAGGGCACCGATGCCAGTGACTGCTACTCTGTTATTTGCGCTTGACATAACATTAAAAGGGGGAAGGATATTAGCTAGATATTTTTACCATAATTTGGGCTGGCGTGCAAGGAGACTTCCGTTTGACCGCCTGGGAGTTTTAAAAATATAATACTTAGGTGCATCATGAATAGAAGCCTGAAAATACTGAGGGTCGCCTTAGATACGGTGGGCTGTAAGCTCAATCAGGCTGAGACCCAGCTCCTAGCCCGGCAGTTTGCCCGGGCGGGCTACAGGCTGGTATCAGCCGATGATGAAGCTGACGTCTATATATTAAATACCTGCACCGTTACCCACGTCGCCGATCGCAAATGCCGCCAGCGGCTGAGGCTGGCTCACCGCCGCAACCCCGATGGGGTGGTGGTGGCTATGGGCTGTTATGCCGAGCGAGCTGGTAACGAGCTGGCTCGGCTGGAAGGGGTTGACCTTATCCTGGGCAACAGTGAAAAATCAGACCTAATAGAACGGCTGGAGGAGTCGGGGCGTCTGGGCCGTCTGGGCCGTCTCAGCTATAGGCAGGGAGGTTCAGCTATAGTCGATTTCCGTACTCGCGCTATGGTTAAGGTCCACGATGGCTGCAATAGTTCCTGTTCTTATTGCATCGTCCCCCTGGTGCGGGGCAGGGAGAAAAGCACCCCCGTTGACCAGGTTATTGGCGAGGTCAGGCAAAGGGTGGCTGAGGGCTATAAAGAAGTGGTGCTCACCGGCACCAAGGTTGGCTTATATCGCTATGATGGTGTTAACCTGGCGGGACTGCTGCAGCGCATATTAACCGAGACTGATATCAAGAGATTGAGGCTTTCCTCCCTCCAGCCCGGGGAGATATCCCCCGAGCTTATCGGGCTGTGGCGTGATGAGAGGCTATGCCGCCATTTTCACCTCTCGTTGCAGAGCGGCAGTGACGGGATGCTCCGCCGGATGAAGCGGGGTTATACTGTTAGCCGCTACCAGAAGGCGGTAGCCTTAATCAGGGATATGGTGCCGGGGGTGGCTATCACCACCGACATTATCGTTGGCTTCCCCGGTGAGACCGAGGCTGAATTTGAAGAGAGCTATGAGCTCTGCCGGCAGACGGGGTTTGCCCGGATTCACGTCTTCCCTTACTCGCCGCGTCAGGGGACTCAAGCCGCCCAGCTGCCAGAGCGGGTGGGGGATGGGGTCAAGCGGGAACGAAGCCATAAGATGCTGGCTTTAGCCGCAGAAAGCGCCCGCAATTTCCGGCAGAGGTTCCTGGGTGAGACGATGACTGTACTGTGGGAGAAGCAGAGCGGTGGCGTCTGGAGCGGACTCACCGATAACTATATAAGGGTTTATGCTAAAAGCGATGAGGATTTAGCCAATAAGCTACTGCCAGTGAAGCTAACGGAAGTTAAAGGGGAAGGGGTTTGGGGGTATTCCATTAAGACCGACTATGGTGTATAATACGTGGCAATATAAGATTCTCACCCAAGTGGGCGAATTAAAAGAGGGAGAAAGAAACTATGAGAACACTAATTTATGTCCTACTGGGGATACTCGTTCTGGCACTCATATGGTGGGCGCTTTCCTTTTTTGGTGTGTTCTAATAGGAATCCAGCCCGCACTCCAGCCTGCCTAGAGTGATTTTGAACCTTTGCTACTACATCCCTTGAGTGTTGTTATAACCATGGGGTGGTAGATCAGTTTCCCACCATGCTTCCGCGTCCTCCCCGTAGCCGGGGTCGGTGTCCAGCTTTCGGAACATTCCATTAAACGCCGGTGTGGTGGCGATAATTTGTCTCACGAAATCGTGTATATGTATAAAATCTGGCGCGCCCAGAGGGATTCGAACCCCCGACACTCGGTTCCGAAGACCGATGCTCTATCCGCTGAGCTATGGGCGCCGTTAGAATTCTAGTGCCACTGCGTATTCTTGTCAATGAGAGTCCGTTATTTTTCCGGGGCTATTGCTTTGGCGGGTGAGTTGTGCCTATACTTATTATCTGCAATTATTTATTAACAAAGGGGGTTACAATGGATTACGATAGTTTCCTGGAATTAGCTAAAAATAGACGGAGTATCCGCCGGTTTAAGCCAGCCCCTATACCTGATGAGTATGTGGACAAGATTATTGAGGCGGCCCGCTGGGCTCCCTCGGGTTTTAATTCACAGCCGTGGGAGTTTGTCGTCATCAAGGATAAGAAATTAAAGGATGATGTTATGGGAATTGTCAGGCCACCACGTCTTGCTGGTGCCTCGGGATTCTCCAACATGGAAGATATGTGTGAGCCATGGATGCGACGGAAACTGCAGTCTTGGCTTGACACGGAAATGGAGTACCAGAATGCCCCGGTTTTTATATTGCTATTTGGCGATACCAGAACTCAGGTGGGGTTGCCCATGGTTGTAAGATATGACGCGCATTTAAGGCAGTCAATTTACATCTCCAGCATGGCCAATGCTTTTTTGTATATGCTTCTGGCGGCTACGACGCTGGGGCTTGCCAGCCAGTGGGTATCTGTGGTGGCATCACCTTATAACCATTGCGCATTAAAGGACCTTTTACACATACCCCCCGAGATGGATATCTATGATATGGTCGCCTTGGGCTATCCCGCTTATAAATCGAGGCCCAAGCTAATGAGGCCGGTTGATAAGATGATTCATCGTGACTACTTTGGTGAAGAAGATTTCAGAACTGATGAAGAGGTCAGAGACTTTATCAAGAGAACACGGGCCTGGGTTTTCGCCAACCACAGGCGAGGGGCGGATAAGAATATGGTGGGGTGAGTGGAGGGATTTGAACCCTCGTTCTCCAGGGCCACAACCTGGCGCCTTAGACCACTGGGCTACACTCACCACGGTGGAAGTATAGCTATTATAGCTAAAAGCCCCTTCTCTTTCAATGAGGATTGGGGGGATTACCTTGGGGCAAGGGTGGCTATGGTAACCCCCTCGCCCCCCTCTCCATAGCCACCGGGGCGGTATGATTTCACCAGAGGATGTTTGGCAAGCTTCTCACGAACTACCTGGCGCAGGGTACCGGTCCCTTTACCGTGGACTACCCTCACCTGGTAAAGACCGGCCATAAAGGAATCATGCAGGAACTGGTCAAGCTTTATTAGTGCCTCATCTACGGTAAGGTGGCGAAGACGTACCTCGTTTGGTGGTGTTGGTTGGCGCTTGGTTTTGCCCACGATAGATGCCCCCTATGGGGATTTCTTCTTCAGGAAAAGCTCCAGGCTTCTTATCTCTTTCACTCCCTTCAGGGAGGAGGCTAAAGCCAGGAAGATGTTGCCGATAATCTCCTTGGGGAAGCTGCTCAAGGATATGGGGGTATTGTTTACGTAGAATGACAGCCGCTCCCTTTGCGGCGTTATGAAGCCCTTCTCCAGGAGGTCAGCTAAGCCTTTAATATCGTCGGGGGAGAACTGCCTGCGCTTGGTTTCTAAAGGTTCGTCGCTGACCATGGCTATGAGCTTCTTGGTGGTGGCGAAGGGTGGACCGACTTCCTTACGATGAACCTCTATCTTGGGCGCATTACCCTTGCTGAAGCCTTCGGTCAGGACGAGGTCGTAGTCCTCGCCGGCGAGGCGGGCGATCTCATCAAGGCTGGGCTCTTTGGTAACGGGCTTGATTAGCACCAGCTTGTCTGGTGAGCTGATTATGGTAGCCGTGCTCCCGGCCTGGATGTGGCGCCAGCTATCCTTGCCCGGCTCATCGAAGGTCAGCTTTTGGTTGGTGTGCTTTATGGTAGCTACTTTATAACCCCTTGATTTTAGCTCCTGAACTAGCTTTTCAAGGAGGGTCGTCTTTCCTGACTTTGATTTACCTATAATTGAGACTATGGGAGGCATTTTTTATTACCTTCACGCTGAGTTGAATGAGTAAGACCAGAAAGTTATGATAGCACGGTGCTGGTAGGCTGTCAAAGAGCCTGTTCTTGCGGCATTGACGATAGGCTTAAAATAGCTTAAGATTTGGGGCAAGGATGGGAGAGATAAGCTTAACCATAAATGGTACTCAAGTGAATGGTCGTGCCGGGATGACCATCCTTGACCTGGCACAGGAGAATAACATAGATATTCCCACCCTGTGTCACCACCCCCTGCTTACCCCCATCGGTGCCTGCCGAGTTTGTGTCGTTGAGGATGAGAGTAGTGGTCGGTTAGTAGCCTCTTGTGTTACCCCGATTGCTCCCGGGATGGTAATCAAGACCGATTCACCGATGGCAATCAATGCTCGAAGGCTCTTTGTTGAGCTGCTTCTGGCCGGTCACCCTGATTCCTGTATGGTCTGCGATAAAGGTAACCGCTGTGAGCTGCGCAAGCTGGCCAGCGACCTTGAAATCTCCGAGGTTAGATTCAAGAGGTTGAGGCATTTTTACCCCCTGGATGACAGCAATCCCTTTATTGAGAGGGACTTGACCAAGTGTATCCTGTGCGGGCGGTGTGTAAGAGCCTGCCATGAAATTCAGGGGGTGACCGCGGTTGACTATGCCTACCGGGGGTTTGACCTCAAGCCAGCCACCTTTCAGGATAGAGGTCTGGCTGACTCACCCTGCGTCTCCTGCGGGCTCTGCGTCTCGCTCTGCCCGGTGGGAGCCCTGTCTGATAAATCAACCAGAAACATGGGCAAGGAAACGAGCAAGATCAAGACCATCTGCACCTATTGCGGTGTTGGCTGTAGCATCTACCTCAGTGTCAGAGACCAGGATATTCTTGGTGTAAGCCCATGCCTGGATGGTTCAGTTAACGGCATTTCCCTCTGTGTCAAGGGCAGGTACGGCTTTGACTTCGTCCACCACCCCGACCGCCTGAAGTCCCCCCTTATCAAGAAAGACGGTGAGTTTGCCCAAGCAGGCTGGGATGAAGCCCTGGAGCTTGTCGCCCAGAGGCTTGGCGGTTACAAACCGGAAGAGGTAGCGGTAATCTCATCAGCCAAGTGCACCAATGAGGAGAACTATATCGCCCAGAAGTTTGCCCGGGCCGTGCTGGGGACCAACAACATTGACCACTGCGCCCGCCTCTGCCACGCCCCCACTGTCGCCGGCTTGGCGCAGAGCTTTGGCAGCGGGGCTATGACCAACTCCATAAACGAAATCAAGGATGCCGGCTGCATCCTGGCTATTGGCACCAACACCACCGAAGCCCACCCCATAATCGGCCTTGAAATAAAGAAAGCAGTAGATAAGGGGGCAAAGCTAATCGTGGCTAACCCCAGGGAGATTGAGCTGGTGCGCTGGGCATATCTATGGCTCCGGCACAAGCCGGGGAGCGATGTCGCCCTGCTCATGGGGATGGCCAGGGTCATCGTCGATGAAAAGCTGCTTGACGAGGGCTTTATTAAAGAAAGGTGTGAAAACTTCGATGCCTTCAGGAAGTCATTAAAAGGCTTCAGCCTTGATTTTGCCCAAAAAGCCACCGGCGTGCCCAAGGAAAAGATAGCCGAGGCGGCCAGGGTCTATGCCATAAATAAGCCTTCATCCATTCTCTATGCCATGGGCATCACCCAGCACTCCCACGGCACCGATAACGTCATTGCCACTGCCAATCTGGCTATGCTCACCGGCAATGTGGGCAAGCCCTCAACAGGGGTAAACCCCCTCCGTGGCCAGAACAACGTCCAGGGTGCCTGCGACATAGGTGCCCTGCCCAACGTCTACCCCGGCTACCAGGCAGTGGCTGCCCCCGATATCAGGAAGAAATTCGAGCAAGCCTGGGGCTGCTCGTTACCGCCCAAGCCCGGGCTGACCATAACCGAGATATTTGATGCCGCCTATAATAAAAAGATAAAGGCACTCTATATTATCGGCGAAAACCCTCTTCTTAGTGAGCCTGACATTACTCATGCCCGTGAGGCTTTAGAAAAATTAGAATTCCTTGTCGTTCAGGACATATTCCCCTCCGAGACGGCAGAGCTAGCCGATGTCGTCTTAGCCGGGGCGAGCTTTGCTGAGAAAGATGGGACGTTTACCAATACCGAAAGAAGAGTACAGAGGGTAAGAAAGGCAATAGAGCCTGTCGGTGATTCTAAGCCTGACTGGTGGATTACCTGCCAGCTGGGTAAAAGGATGGGGAAGAGGCTGGGGAAGGGCTTTGATTTTAAGCATCCCTCCGATATAATGGATGAGATAGCCAGCCTTACCCCGAGCTACGCTGGTATTAGCTATAAACGGCTGGAGAAGGGCGGGCTGCAGTGGCCCTGCCCCACCAAGGACCACCCTGGTACGCCTATTCTTCATAGCCAGCAGTTCACCCGGGGGAAGGGGAGATTTCTCCCCCTGGAGTATAAGCCGCCCATGGAGCTACCCGACAGGAAATACCCCCTGGTGCTGACCACGGGGCGCAGCCTCTACCATTTTCATACCGGCACCATGACCAGAAAGGTAGAGGGGCTTAATATACTGAAAGGGGAGGGGATAGAGATAAACCCCCATGATGCTAAGGCTCTGGGGGTGAAGGATGGTGAAACGGTCAAGGTTATATCCCGGCGGGGGGAGGTAAAAGCCAGGGCCAGGGTAACCGAGGCGTCACCGGTGGGGGTGGTATTTATGACCTTCCACTTTGCCGAAAGCCCGGCAAACATGCTGACCAACCCCGCAGTTGACCCGGTAGCCAAAATACCGGAATATAAGGTCTGTGCGGTTAGGATTGAGGGGGTTTAGGCGGCCCTATCCAAGCACAGGCTAAGTTGAGGGAAAGGCTTTGAGCATATCGGGCACCTTGAAGCGAGGGCTGTTTCACACATTTGGTGTCTTGACTATCCCCATAGCTGCCTTGTTTCTGCCCAAGACAATCTTACTCATATCCCTCGGGGCGGCTATTTTCATTTTCTTAGCCTTTGAGCTCACTAGACTTAAGGTTCCAGGAGTAAACCGGTGGTTCCTCTCGGTTTTCAAGCCATTGTTGAGAGGAGAGGAAGCATCACGCTTAACCGGCACTGGTTATACCCTCGTTGGCGCTTTGATAGCATTTCTCGTTTTCCCCAGGGATATTGCCGTGGTAGCAGTTTCTTTCCTGGCGGTGGGTGATGCCATGGCGACCATGGTGGGTAAGTGGATAGGCAGAACGAGACTCCCCGGTAAGGGCAAGACAGGTAAGGGCAAGACGTTGGAGGGGAGCCTGGCCTGCTTCATCTCCTGCCTCATAGTGGGCTTTATTTGCTACTTTGCCGGTCTGGATGTCGGTTTGCTGGCTATCCTGGTCGGCGCTTTAGGGGCGACTGTCGCTGAAGCCATACCGTTACCCCGCCCCCTCAATGATAACCTCACCATTCCTCTATTTGCCGGGCTGGTGATGGTGGCAGTACAGTGTGTATAATAATGAAGAGATAAGAAATGAAGGCAATGGTGCTGAAGGAGATAGGTGAGGTTAAGGTGGGGGCGGAGCCCTTGGAACTGGTTGATTTACCGGTTCCAGAGCCCAAGCCTAAAGAGATTCTGATTAAGGTTTTAGCCTGCGGTGTTTGCCGCACTGAGCTTGACCAGATAGAAGGCAGAATTGCCCCGCCCAAATTGCCGGTAATTCCTGGTCATCAGCCGGTGGGGGTGGTTGAGGCTCTGGGTGAGGGGGCAACCAGATTTAAGATTGGTGACCGCGTTGGTGCTGCCTGGATATTTTCCACTTGCGGTAAGTGTAAGTTCTGCCTCAGGGGTGAAGAAAACCTGTGTGAGCAGTTTAAGGGGACTGGTTGCGACGCTGACGGCGGTTATGCCGAGTATATGGTAATCTCCGAGGACTTTGCCTACAAGATTCCGTCGAGGTTTACCGACCTCACTAGGGCGGCTCCTCTGATGTGCTCAGGAATAGTCGGCTATCGCTCTTTAAAACTTACCGGTATGGAGGACGGCAAGACCCTGGGGCTTTACGGGTTTGGTGGGGCGCACCATCTGCTAATCCAGACGGCGAATTTCAAGTTTCCCCATTCCAAAAAGTTTGTTTTAACCCGAAATCCGGTGGAGAGGGAACTAGCCAAGAAATTGGGTGCTGACTGGGTGGGTGAGATTGAAGATGAAACTCCAGAGAAGCTGGATTGTGCCATCGATACCACCCCCGTCTGGAAGACGATGGTTGAAGCCCTGGAGAATCTGGAGAGGGGAGGGAGGCTGGTGGTCAACCTGATTAGAAAAGAGGAGATAGACAAAGAGTTCCTCTTGAAGCTGGATTACCCCCGGCATCTCTGGTGGGAGAAGGAGATTAAGACGGTAGCCAATGTAACCAGAAAGGATGCGGAGGAGTTCCTGGCATTGGCAGCCCAGGCTCAGATTAACCCCGAGGTTCAAGAGTTTAAGCTGGAAGAAGCAAATAAGGCGCTGGTTGAGCTAAAAAGCGGCCAGATTCGGGGGTCTAAGGTCCTGAAGATGCAAGCCTGAAGCGCAATATTCTCTCTTTACAGCCAGGAATTTTTGGACTAGAATAGAGGCGATTTAGGCGGGAGTAGCTCAGTGGTAGAGCATCTGCTTCCCAAGCAGAGGGTCGCGAGTTCGAACCTCGTCTCCCGCTCCACCGGATAGGGCCGCGGCTCGTGAGGAAGACAAAATGGGGAAGGGGTACAAAGGGTATTTAATTTTACTCCTAGGACTAGCCCTTATATTGTCAGCCTGCGGCCAGCCCACGCCGCCATCCGATACCACACCCCCACCGCCAATAACCGGTCTGGTTGCCAGCGATGCCTATAACGGCAGAGCAGTCCTGAGCTGGGAGCAGAGCACCGCCGAGGACTTTTCCCATTACAATATATACCAGAGCGTGGCAGAGATAATAGATGTCACTGCCATGACACCTGCATACCAGCTAGGAGACATTACCTTCAACAGCCTTGAGGTAACCGGGCTGGAAGACGGAACCACCTACTACTTTGCCGTAACCGCAGTGGATGACAGCGGCAACGAAAGTTTGCCGACAACGATAAGTGAAACGCCGGTGGCTGAAGAACCACCGTCCCCGGATACCACCCCGCCGGAGACGACAATGGTTAGCGCCCCGGCTGAAACTGTAACCGATGGCGAAGTAAGTTTCCAGTGGACAGGCAGTGATGATAGTACTGACACCGCTGACCTGCTCTACTCATACATGCTAGAGGGGTATGACGCTGATTACTCGCCGTTCACCGCCGATACCAGTAAGAGCTATACCAGCCTGGCTGACGGGCAGTATGTCTTCTATGTCAAGGCGCAGGATGAGGCAGGCAATATTGACCCCACCCCAGCCACCAGCAGTTTTACTATAGCCACTTTAACCTCAGGTGGTCTAAAGGTACTCGGCAACAGCGAACTGAACCGTATTGCCGTCGGTGCTGATGGCGAGAGCGTCTACGCCCTTGATTCGGTGAATACCAAACTTTACAAGTCAAGCAATGGCGGTCGGGGGTGGCTTGACATATCCGCCGGCGTTGCCGGTGGCGCAACCTGGGACGAGCTGGCAATAGCCCCTGATACCGCCGAGGTAGTGGCTTTAGTTACCAGTGGCCGACGTGAAGTTTGCTTATCAACCAACGGCGGAACTACCTTTTTCGCCATGGGTCTGGCAGGTAATCTTGTCCCTGGCGAGCTGGTGCAGTGTATTGCCATCTCCCCGCCCTATAGCGGGTCAACCAGGGAAATCGCCGTTGGCACCTCCACCGGCAATGGGGGTGGAAGGGTCTGGGTTAATATCATCCCCTCGGCGGGCTGGATGGACGTCAGCAGCGGTGCCGCCGGCTGGCTGCCGGGAGCGCCGCCAATATTGGGCACTGACGTTTTCGCCATAGAGTATTCGGCGGGGTTTATCGGTGATAAGACCATACTGGCTGTTGTCTCCTCTGGTCCTGTCCCTGATACCGATGACACCTACCTCTACCTCGGTTTAAGGGGAGTGGGGGGCACTACCACATGGAATAATAATGTGTTACCGGGTTATCCCGTGGAAATTTGCCAGTCGGGCGGGGACACGCCGGGTTCACCCCTTACCTATGCCGACCTGGCTCTGCCCTCAAACTACGTTGGTTCAGATATATCACTGCGGCACGTCTATGCCTGCTGGTCTGATAATCCGCCGGGGGCGGCTATGGCTGGCAATCCCAATGATGACGTCTATCGCCTTGATGACATCTCCTGTACCCGGCTCTATGTTGGTGGTTCCGCTGAGTTTGCCGTCTCCAGCCTGGCTTATCACGGCACCAGTTACGCCGGTAAGCTGCTAGCCGGAGCAGTGAGGGGTGACCCCGCGCAGTTTAGTATCCAGGTATACTTTACCTCCGGGCCGCAGTCTGGATTGCCTACCTGGAATTCCAGCCTCAAGCCCCCCACCGGCCTCCACGAAGCTCAAGTCGCCTGGTCTCCTGATGGCAGTACCGCCTACTGCGGCACGAGCACTATCGGCGGTGCTGGGGGTGACCAGAGTGCCTTCTCAGTAAGCACTGATGACGGTGTTAGCTGGAACCAGATAGGACTTATTGATGCTTGAGCGGGGTACCTATAGTTTTACCTGGTCTGGCGGCAGTTAAGAGGTAATTGCCGTTTCCTTCTTCATCATGGCTTCGACTTCAGCGTAGGGTATCTTTACCTTGGGGAGTACCGGCTTTCCATCAGGTCCCATCTCAATGGCGCCGGTAGGGCAAATGAAGGCACAGTCCCCACAGCCAATGCAGTCCTCACTTAGTTCATAAGCATAGAAGGGGGCAGCCACCTCCCTGTAGATACCCCGGTTGACCAGGCTTATCGCCGACTTGCCCATTATCTCCTGGCAGGCTCTGACGCACAGTCCGCAGAGAATACAGTCCTGGTCCCCCAGAACAAACCTTGGCTTCTTAACCCCATACTCCTCGGCCAGCTCCTGTATCCTCTTTACGTTGGGGCATCTGGCTAACATAAGCTCAATTATGCCCTTACGCAGCTTCCTCACCCTTTCCGTATTGGTCTTTACCACCAGCCCCTGCTTAACCGGGTAAAGGCAGGCAGCGACAAATTTAAACTTGGAACCTCCGTCCTCACTTACCTCAACGGTGCATATCCGGCAAGCCCCGTAGGGTTTGACTGCGGGATGATGACAGAGAGCCGGGATATTTCCGATTCCGGGCATGCGCTCTACAGCCTCCAGAATAGTCTGGCCGGCTGACACCACAATATCCTTATCGTCAACGGTGAAGTGAACGGCGCCAACCCCTTCGGCGTCCTCCACCTCGATAGAGGTCTCACCATTAATCCATACCTTAGCCATAATTATCTCCCTTCACTGTCTTATTACTGCCTTAAACTTACAAACGTCATAGCAAGCTCCACACTTTATACACAGGCTCTGGTTAATCGTGTGGGGCTCTCTCTTCTCTCCGCTGATGGCACTCGTAGGGCATGCCCTCAAACACCTGAGGCAGCCTTCACACTTCTCAGGGTCAATAGAGTACTGGACTAACTCCCGGCAAACCCCAGCCGGGCACTTTTTCTTATCGATGTGGGCTATGTACTCATCCCGGAAATATTTAAGGGTGCTCAGCACGGGATTGGCTGCGGTTTGACCCAGGGCGCAAAGGGCGCCACCGCTCAAGACCCCCGCCAGGTCCTCCAGGGTATCAAGGTCTTCTTTCTTACCCTTTCCCTGAGTAATCCTGTTCAGGATCTCGCTCATCCGGTTTAAACCCTCCCGGCAGGGGGTACATTTGCCGCATGATTCTCCTTTGAGGAACTCGATGAAGTAGCGGGCGACATCAACCATACAGGTGTCCTCGTCCATGACTATCATGCCCCCCGAGCCCATCATCGAGCCCAGCTTGGTGAGCTCGTCAAAGTCCACCGGGGTGTCGAGATGCTGCTCGGGGATGCAGCCACCGGAGGGACCACCAGTCTGCACCGCCTTGAACTTCTTGCCGTCGGGGATACCGCCGCCAATGTCGTAGATCATCTCCCTGAGGGTTATCCCCATGGGCACTTCCACCAGACCGGTGTTGTTTATCTTCCCCACCAGGGAAAATATCATTGTCCCCTTGCTGCCGGCGGTGCCTATTTTTGAATACCACTCCGCCCCCTTGTTGATTATCACAGGCACATTAGCCCAGGTCTTAACATTATTTAAAAGGCTGGGGCTATCCCACAGGCCCTTCTCCGACATGTGGATATACTTCGCCCTTGGCTCTCCTATCTTGCCTTCAAGGGATGCCATGAGGGCGCTGGACTCCCCGCAGACGAAGGCGCCACCCCCCTTATTTATCGTTACCGTGAAATCGAGGCCGGAGCCCAGTATGTTCTCCCCCAAAAGCCCGTAGTCCATCGCCTGCTCAATGGCTATCCTGGCGTGGCTTACGGCTAAAGGATATTCGTTGCGGACATAGATGTAGCCCTTATTAGAACCGATGACGTAAGCGCCAATAATCATCCCCTCCACAACACTGTGGGGGTTGCCCTCAAGAAGGCTTCTATCCTGATAAGCGCCGGGGTCGCCCTCATCGGCGTTGCAAATCACATATTTAACATCACCTTCGGCATCACGGCAGGACTGCCATTTCCTCCCCGTGGGGAAGCCGCCGCCACCCCTGCCCCGCAGGCCTGACTTCTTGACCTCCTCAATAATCTCCTCCGGAGACATCTGGAAGAGAGCCTTGCTCAGGGCGGAGTAACCGCCGACAGCAATGTAATCTTCGATATTCGTGGGGTCGATTTCTCCGTTGGCGCCAAAAATAGTCCGCGTCTGCCTCTTGTAGAAGGGGACATCGGGTTCATAGGTAATCTTCTCCCCGGTTGCCGGGTCTACATAAAGCAAGCGGTCAATGATTTTGCCCTTGAGCACAGTTTCGGAGATAATCTCCGGGATATCTTCAGGCTTCACCTGCTGATAGAAAATCCTCTTCGGCCGAATGACTACTACCGGCCCCCGCTCGCAGAAACCATGACACCCCGTCTCCTTGAGCTCCACGCTTATCTGGAGCTCTTGTTTTTCGATTTCATCAAGGAAAGCGTCAACAACTGCCTCAGCTCCAGAGGCACGACAGCCAGTGCCAGCACATACTGATATGCAGGTGCGGTTCGGGTCTCTTTTGCTGAGTATGGAATGCCGCAGGTTCTTAAGCTCAGCAGCGCTTCCTAACCTTTTTTCTACTAGCTTTCGTACCTGCTCTGTCATGCCATGCTTCCTCGCGAGTTTATTTGTATCCCCTTAATACGCGGTCGAGCTTATCGTGGTTCATCCGGCTCTCGTATTTCCCGTCTACAACGGCTACCGGTCCCAGGGCGCAGCAACCCAGGCAGTTAACTGTCTCCAGGGTGAATCGCATGTCCTCGGTTGTTTCACCAGGTTTTATTCCGTAGTCCCTTTCCATCTTGTCCACCAATCTCTGGCCTCCCCTTACATGACAGGCAGTGCCGAGGCAAACGGTTACCAGGTGGCGTCCTCTCGGCTTTAAACTGAAGGCCCGGAAAAAGGTGGCTACGCTAAAAACCTGACCCAGGGGAATATCCAGCTTCTGGCTGACCCTTACCAGCACATCCCGGGGAAGGTAATTGAACTCAGCCTGAATGTCCTGAAGCAGGGATATTAGTTGTTCCTTCTTATCACCGTAGCTATCTATAAGAGAATCAACCTTTTCCGGGTAGCTCTCTACGATAGCTTTTACCTTGGGAAAATCAAGAGCAGGCTCCACAGCTAACCTCCAAGTTTAATCACCAACTTTAGAATACTATCTTTTAAACCCCACGCCATCCGTCATCACACCCGTTTTTAAGGCTAGAGTTACCCTTGTTGATGAGCGTTCTACGCCATAAATTTCACCTATTAAGTCTTGGGGCTGGGTATATTACCTTAGGTAGTTCCACGCTTGAGGCAACCTAGTGTATTCGGGTATAATAATATTAGGAAGGTGAATTTATGAACGCTGTTAAAGTTCTCATAGCTGAGGACCATCCCATAACGCGGCAGGGTATCCGCAAACTTTTAGATGACGAGAGCAAATTTGCCGTAATCGGTGAGGCTGGCGATGGGGAGGAGGCAGTGCAGATGGTCGATGAGCTAAAACCCGATGTAGTCATCATGGATGTCGCCATGCCCAAGCTTAACGGGATTGAGGCGACGAGGCAGATTAAGCTGATTCGCCCGGCTACTGCCGTGCTAATACTGAGTGCCTACGATGACGATGAGTATGTCTTCGGGCTGCTGGAGGCAGGCGCTGCCGGTTATCTGTTGAAGACTGCCAGCGGTGACGAGCTGACCCAGGCTATCCGCGCCGTCTATAAGGGCGAGCCGGTGCTTGACCCTTTAATTACCCGCAAGGTCATAAACCGCTTTAGATTTCCCGATAAGATGCCGCGGGCAGCAAGACCCTCCGAGCACCTCAGTGACCGTGAGATAGGCATCATCAAGCTGGCAGCCACGGGCATGACCAATAAGGAGATTGCTGATGAACTTCACCTCAGCCGGCGCACGGTTGAAGGCAATCTGAGAAGCATTTTTAATAAGCTGGGGGTCGGCTCCCGCACCGAAGCCGTGCTATATGGCTTAAGAAAAGGCTGGCTCACGCTGGAAGAATTACCTTGAGACGTATGACTCAAAGTTTATTAGGTTCGGAGATGCTGGCCAAGATTATTGACGGCTCCTCTATACCCTCATTTGTAATCAATAAGGACCATGAAGTCACTTACTGGAATACAGCTATGGAAGCCCTTACCGGCATAAAAAGGGAGAAAATAATCGGAACCGACGGGCAGTGGCGGGCATTCTATACTGAAAGAAGACCGGTTATGGCTGATTTAATAGTGGAGGAAGCATCAGCCGAGGAGATTGAAACCTACTACCGAGGTAAATGTGAAAAATCCCGCTTGATTGACGGTGCCTATGAAGCCGAGGATTATTTTCAAGCTCTGGGCAGTCAAGGAAAGTGGCTTCACTTTACCGCCAGTCCTATAAGAGATAAAAACGGGGAAATAATTGGGGTAATAGAGACTTTAGAAGATGTTACCGAGCGCAAGCGTGCTGAGGAAAATTTGCGCTACTATTTGAAGGAGATTACCCGGGCCCAGGAAGAGGAACGCAAACGTATTGCTCGCGAGCTTCATGATGATACGGCCCAGATCTTGGGTTCTCTTGCACGGCAACTGGATAACTTCGTTCGCAGAAAGCACGGTTTTGCCCCCAAAGAGATCCTCTTTCTTAAAGACCTGCAGGCTCAGCTCAATCGGGGGGTGCAGGGGGTAAACCGCTTCATTCAGGACCTGCGCCCGTCTCTATTGGACGATTTAGGCTTAATCCCGGCAGTGAGGTCATTAGTGAAGGGTCTGCAAGAGTCCGATGGCATAGCTGCAGGCCTAAGTGTGCTTGGCGAAGAAAGACGTCTTTCGCCTGAGGTTGAGTTGCTGTTGTTCCGTATTGTCCAGGAGGCGCTTAACAATATCAGGCGACATGCTCAGGCCTCAGACGCCCAAGTAGTAATCGAGTTTGCCGAAGATAAGGTTAAGGTTACCGTATCCGACAACGGTCAGGGGTTTAGCCTATCGGGGGGATTAGATGACCTTCCTCGCAGCGGTAAGCTTGGCCTCGCCGGAATGCAAGAGCGGGCGCGGTTGCTGGGCGGCACCCTTGGAGTGAAGTCCACGCCAGGCAAAGGGACAACTTTGATGGTAGAAATGCCTAGCTAACGGCGCTCTACCTACCGTACAGTATGGTGGGCGGTACTGGACTTGAACCAGTGACCTCTTGCGTGTGAAGCAAGCGCTCTAACCACTGAGCTAACCGCCCAAAATCATAGCCATTTTACCCCCCGAAATCAGCTTTGTAAAGGTAGAATTTATTGGTGGGGATAGGTGGCTGGTTATAGCTTTACCACCTTGGCGGTGTAGATATCGGGGATGGATAGTAGCTGCTGGCACTGTTCCTCAGACAGGGGTTCGTCCACCGCCAGTATCATTAAGGCTTGCCCTCTGGGCTTGAGGCGGCTTACATGCATGGCGCTGATGTCTATATCGGCGTCTCCGGTTATCTTACCTACGGCACCGATTAATCCGGGGCGGTCCAGGTGGTCGCAGAATAAGAAGTAGCCCCCGGTGGGCACAATATCAAACCAGTATTTATTAACCCGGACGATGTGCACTTCCTTGCGCATTACCGTCCCGGCAACAGTGGTCGTCCCGGTGCTGGTGGTGGCTTCCATGGTAATAAGGCTGGCATAGTTCTCGCAGGTGGGCTCTTTCCCTTCGGCAACTTTTAGACCACGCCTGGCGGCTACTATATTGGCATTGACCAGGTTGATTCGCTCTTCACTTACCTGCTCAAGCAGCCCTCCCAGGGCGGCGGCTTTGAGGGCGTTGGTGTCATAATTAGAAATCTCACCCTCATATTTAATCTGGACAGCGCTTACCTGTCCCTCGACAAGCTGGCTTAATAGGCTGCCCACTGCGGAGGCTACCTCAATCAAGGGTGCCAGTACGGCCAGCATTTCCGCGGGGATGAAGGGGGCATTAACCGAATATTTGGCTGGGTGCCCGTTAAGCACGTCAATAACCTGCTCGGCGACATCCCTGGCGGCCATGACCTGGGCTTCAGCCGTGGAAGCACCCAGGTGGGGGGTAACAATTATATTGTCACTGTCAAAAAGGACGCTTTTGGTAGCCGGTTCGGTGGAAAAGACGTCTATGGCAGCGCCAGCCACTTTTTTATCCTTCACCGCTTTAGCCAGCGCCTCTTCGTTGATGATGCCACCGCGGGCAGTGTTAATGATACGAACGGTTGGCTTGACCAGAGCCAGCTCTTTAGCCCCAATCAGCCCCTTGGTTTGAGCCGTTAGTGGGGTGTGTATGGTGATGAAGTCGGCTTCTTTGAGTAGCTGCTTTAGCGGGACAGGCTCTACCTGCAGATTGTGGGCATGGTCAGCCGAGATAAAGGGGTCATAGGCAATTAGCTTCATTTCAAGGCCCAGGGCGCGTCTGGCTACCTCCGCCCCCACCTTGCCCAGGCCAACGAGACCTAATGTCTTGTTTCTTATCTCGGTGCCCATAAAGTCGCTTCGGCGCCATTTCCCCGATTTGAGCATGGCGTTAGCCTGAGGGATATGGCGAGCCAGGGCGAGCATAAGGGCGATGGTGTGTTCGGCGGCGGAGATGGTATTGCCGGTGGGGGCATTAACCACGATGATGCCCCGCTTGGTGGCTTCCTCAACGTTAATATTGTCCACACCAACGCCCGCCCTACCGATGACCTGGAGCTTCTTACCCGCTTTTATCACCTCGGCGGTGACCTTGGTCTGGCTGCGTACCACCAGGGCTTCGTAGTCGCCGATTAGGGATACCAGTTCCTTGGGGGCGAGTTCCGTTTTAACATCAACCTGCGCTTGGCGGCGCAGAAGCTTCAGTCCCTCTTCAGAAACAGGGTCGGCAACCAAGACCTTCATTTTAGCCATGACTCCTGAACCCGGCTTGTGGCAGCACTACCTTTAGTGCCGATATTACTGCTTTAATGTCGCCCTCATTTATCCAGCCCAGGTGCCCGATGCGGAATATCTTGCCGTCCAGTCTTTGCTGTCCGCCGGCGAGTATAACCTGGTGCTCCTCCCTCAGAATCTTGAGCATCTTCTTGGTATCAAGCCCGTCTGAGGCAGCGACGGCGGTAACAGTATTGGAGGCATATCTCTCATCAGCGAAGAGGGAAAGCCCCAATGATTTTATTCCCTCCTGGGTGGTTTGGGCAAGCTGAGCTTGACGGGCAAAGATATTACTCAGACCTTCCTTTAGCATCATATCCAGCGAGACGTCTAGGGCGAACAATGCCGAGACCGCCGGCGTCCACGGTGTTTGTCCTTTTTCCAGATAGTTTTTGGCCAGGGTAAAGTCCCAGTAAAAGCGGGGCATCTTGGCGTTCTGGTGTGCCTGCCACGCCTCCTGGCTCACGCTGACCATAGCCAGGGCGGGGGGAACCATCCATCCCTTCTGGGAACCGGTAACGACAACATCGCAGTGCCAGTCGTCCACCGGCAGGTTGATTGAACCCAGGCTGCTGATGGCGTCAACCAGCAGCAGTTTATCAAATTGCTTCACCACGGAGCTGATTGCCTCCAGGTCATTGGTGACGCCGGTAGAGGTTTCATTATGGGTAACCAGCACCGCCTTTATCTCTGGCTCAGCCTTAAGAGCCTTGCCGACGGCATCAGCATCAGCCGCCTTGCCCCATTCAAATTTTAGCGGGATTACCTCGGCGCCGAACCGCTGGGCGATGGTGGCAAAGCGCTCACCAAAGACACCAATGGACACCGAAAGCACCTTGTCGCCGGGGGAGAGGGTATTGACGATTGCCGTCTCCAGTCCTCCGGTGCCCGAGGCGGTGAGCAGAAAGACATCTTCCTTGGTCTGGAAAGTCTCTTTCAGCTTGGCGGTGACATCGGTGAGTATCTGGGTGAACTCCGGACCGCGATGGTTTATCATCTGTCGGCTCATTGCCTGCAGGACTTCCTCGGGGCAGGGGGTAGGTCCGGGAATACGTAGTTGCTCCATTTTTCTCCTTTGGCTTTTAACTATTAGTAAAAGAATATATTAGCATTAGGCTGTCAATAAATCAATTAACAGGTTACAAGCCCGCCAGCTTTTTCTTGAGCTCTGAGAGTTGCCTCAGGTGCGATTTTTCCTCGGCTATTATCTTATTTACCGTTGCTTGCGCCTGCTGGGGCATCAGGTCTCTCATCTCGTAGTAGAAGAGGATTGAGTCCTTTTCCGCCCCGATGGACAGGTCAAGGGCGGCGACATCGCTCTCCACCCCGCCCGTCAGTTTGCCGGTAATCAGGTCATCGCTGAAAACGGCGCTGTCAACCAGCGTCTGGAGATAAACAGCATGTTCCCCTGTGGTTTCGGAAAACTGGAATTTATCGGCTTCAGCAAGCATGCCCTGAAAAGTCTGAAGGTGCTCTCGTTCCATGTCGGCAAGGTAGCGAAAGACTTCACGGGCGTTAGCGTTCTGGGTGGAATCAGCCATGCTCTCGTAGAAGGCAACCCCTCTCCCCTCGATGCCCAGGGCTATATTTATAAGCTCACTACCAGAAAAAGAGATAGTCATTTTATCACCTATTCCTTCTCTTCCTTCAGCAGGTCGGTGAAGACCTCGGTGTGGTATATTTCGTGGTCTCTAATGCGGCGCAAGAGCTTCTTCAGGTCCTTCTGCTTAATTTCCTTGGCGGCGCGGTCATAGGTCTCGGCAACCTTCTTTTCTATCTTGATGTCAGCCTTGAGCATATCGGTGGTCCTGGTGGAGCGGTCAATCTTTTTGTGCTCGATTTTAGGGCTGCCCCCACCATCGACCAGTTCTTCAGCCAGCCAGCCTAAATGCTGCATCTCGTTGATGGCCTGGTCCTCCAGTTCTTCGCTGGCTTCCTCATTGGGCGTCAGATAGGACTGGAGCAGATACTGGAGGATGACGGTGTACTCGTGTTCAATGCCCCAGTTAAGGGCCTTGGTGACCTTGTCCTGCCGCTTGCCCCTCATGTCCTTAGCACCTTCCTTTTTTGCCTTGTCCACGAAGTGCTGGAAATCACCGCGGTGTGATTCTTCATCGGAGAGAATGCGCTTCAGCAACCGCTTTATCTTGGGGTCGCTGATAGCCTTGATATGCTCTTTGTACTGTTTGATGGCGTCTCCCTCCAGCAGCACATCGTTGTTCATCCACTCCGCCACCGCTTTACCGCCCATGCGCATCTTCCCCCGCTTCATGCTGGGGACACCACCCAGTTCGACTATGACCTCGGCCAGAAAGTCAAGGTGGCGCATTTCCTCCCTGGCGAGGGCTTCAATCTCGCAGGACATCTCACCCTCGCCCATAGAATAGGCATGAATCAGGTACTGAATGATAGCGCCATGCTCCCCCTCAAGGTCCTGGTTTAGCAGTTCAATGATTTTCTTTTTGTCCATTACCTTCCCCCTTATTCAATCTTTTCAAAATCGCCCTTGGGAGCCCCACAGAGGGGACATACCCAGTCATCGGGCAGTTCTTCAAAGGGCGTCCCCGGTTTTATGCCGCTATCGGGGTCGCCTGCCTCAGGGTCGTAGATATAGCCGCAAACGGTGCACTTGTATTTCGCCATTCTGTTCCTTATTTCTCCTCCATATAGACAGGGGCGGTCTTGGGGGTGGTGCCCCGCTTGACCTGGTGGTAATAGGCATAGGTCATTGGCTCGCCTTCCCTGATAACCTCAGCCCCAACCAGCTCTCCGATAAAAATAGTATGTGTTCCCACGTCTACTTCTTTATTCACCCTGGCTTCCAGAAGAGCTAAAGCATTATCGGTAACTAGTGGCGCTCCGCTCTCACCTATTTTATAACCAGTGTCACTAAGCTTGTCTATATCCCTGCCTGACTTGAAGCCGAAGTGACCGATGAAGGAGAGGGGCGTGTCCTGGGAGAGTACTGACACTCCCAGTACCTTGCTTTCAGTGATAAATTCATGGGTCAGGTTGCTTTTATTGATGCTTACGGCGATGGCTGGCGGCTCCGAGGTGATTTGAAACACGGTGTTAGAGATTTGGCCGTTGAGCCTGTTTCCCTTTACTGAGGTTACTATATATAGCCCGTAGCCTAGCTTATATAGAACCTTGAGGTCCATTTCTCACCTCCGGGTCAACCCCCATCCAGAGACGGGTGTTCCTTGGTGACAAACCAGCCCGCCGGGTCTTTCAGGTATTCGTAGTAGTCGAGCAGGATTAGGTAGTGCTCCCTTTCTTCGGCAGTCAGGGCATGATAAAAGTCCCTCTCGGCGTCATAGGTGGCGTTTTCCCCCTGCCTTTTATAGTAATCATAGGTCTTATTTTCCATAGCCATGGCTGTCTCTACGGCACCAAGCTCACTGGCAGGGGCTTTTATATTGGCACTGCTTTCCTCGGTTGCCTGGGCAAATATGGTTCTCAACCTTTTGCCTCCGTCGGGTTGAAAGTCGGTCACTGGCCACGCCTTTTGGGCCTGTATGGCTTGGTATATCTGCTCGAACTTCTGCTTGTGGACATCTTCTTCAGCCGCCAGCGACTGGAGCAGCTTCTTGCCCAGCTCATTGCTGCTCTCCTGGCTTGCTTTCAGGTAGTACTCCTTGCCGTCAATCTCCATCTGAATAGCAACTTGAAGTGCCTTCAGGGTTTTGTCCTGTTCTGTCTCCATTGTCATTTCCTTAAAATAAGTCCATGCTGAGGTATCTCTCGCCCCTGTCGGGTAGGACGGTAACGATGGTCTTACCCTCCCCCAGCCTTCGGGCGATCTCCAGTGCGGTAAGGACATTAGCCCCTGAGGAGATGCCAACCATAAGTCCTTCCTCTTTTATCAGTCGCTGTGTCATATCTACGGCGTCATTACTCTTTATCTTAACCATCTCATCTACAAGGTCCATGTTGAGCAGGCTGGGAATAAATCCCGGCCCTATTCCCTGTATCAGGTGTGAGCCGGGCTTCCCCCCGCTCACCACCGCTGATTCCGCCGGCTCTACGCCAATGAGCTTTACCTCGGGGTAGACCTCTCTCAGTGCTTCGCCCACGCCCATTAATGTCCCCCAGGTGCCACCCCCGGCGATAAAGGCATCAATCGGCCCCTTTACTTCTTCCAGAATCCTCTTGGCGGTAATATCTCGGTGAGCGGCGATGTTATCCGGGTTCTCAAATTGCCGTGGCAGCCAGGCATTTTTATTTTCTCTGCCCAGCTGCTCCGTCTTCTTTATAGAGCCGGGAAATCCTTCCTTTTCCGGGGTCAGGACAATCTCGGCGCCAAAGGCTTGCATCAGCTGCTTTCTCTCTTTACTCATATGCTCGGGCATGACGGCAATAAATTTGTATCCTTTTAGCGGGGCGAGCATGCCAAATGATATGCCGGTATTACCGCTGGTAGCCTCTATAATCGTCCCCCCCGGTTTTAATAGCCCCTTCTTCTCCGCTATTTCCATCATGTAGAGAGCCATTACATCTTTAATGCTGCCGCTCGGGTTCAGGGCTTCCATTTTAGCCAGGATGGTGGAGTTGGTGTCGTTTATTTTAGCCAGCTTCACCACTGGTGTATTTCCTACCAGCTCTAGTATGCTTTTCGCCATTTTATATCCGTTGATGCCTCTAGGTTCTTTATGATAGTTTAGCTTTGTTAGCTAAGATAGTCAACAATTTGGGGGGGTGTAGGTGGGGCAGACAGCGCTTCTAATGGCTAGGGGGGCTAGGGGGGCTAGGGGGAGCGGCGGACCTTTACTATCTCCGCCAGGATGCTGACGGCTATCTCTTCCGGGGTCTGGGCATTTATTTCTAGGCCGATGGGGGCATGCACCCTGTCCAGTTGCTCTTTAGCTATCCCTTTAGTTAACAGGTGGGAGAATATCGCCTTGTTTTTGGTTTTGCTGCCTATCATACCGATGTATTTAGCCCCTGTCCCCGCCGCCCATTCCAGCACCACCTCGTCATACTGGTGGTTTCGGGTAACAATCACGATGTAGCTTGATTTATCTATCTTTAGCTTGGGAAACGATTTAGTGAAGTCTTCAGCGAGGATGGTATCAGCCTCGGGGAATCTATCGGCGTTGGCGAATTCAGCCCGGTCATCAGTGACCACAATCTTGAAGCCGAGAAGCTTGCCTATCCTGGCCAGGGCTAGCGAGATATGGCCGCCGCCAAATATATATAGGGTGGGCGGGGTCAGGATGGGCTCAATAAATACCTCTAGCTCCCCGCCGCAGAGCATCCGCTCTTCCTCTGCCCCCTTGGCATCTAGGCTGGTGTGGAGCTGCTTCGGCTTGCCCTGCCCGATTACCTTAATCGCTTCCTTAATTAGCTGGGCTTCTACACTACCGCCACCGATACTGCCAATGATGCTACCGTCAGCCTTGACCAGCATCTTGGCTCCCTCTTCCCTGGGGGTGGAGCCGGTGGCGGAGACGATAGTAACCAGCGCCGCCTCTTCACCCTCAGCTCTAATCCTGACTATTTCCTGGTAGATATCAGTCATCTTAAATATTATAGCGCGTCTTTATTGTCTCTAGAACACCCTCGGCAATTTTGCTTGACCTGTCTCTTATGGTAAAGGCGGCATCTTTATTTCCCGTGGGGTCTATTTCAGCCAGCTTTGTCCTCTTATCTACCTTCACCCCGCTGCGCATCAGGGCTTGAATGGTGCCGCCTATCTTTGCCTTGAGGGGCTTTTCCGCCACTGAGGCAATCACCTCGTCGGCGGCGACAGTGTCGCCTATTTTTTTATTGGTCTGGAATAGCCCGTTTTTGGGGGAATGTAGCACACGCTCAAAGGTTAAGCCGCCTACGGCGATGGGGACTCCGCTATCCTTTTCCGCCTCCCCCTTGAGGATTACCTTGCCCAGGTTCTGGCTGTTATTTGTCTCCACCACCATATGAACGTCCTTGCCTGCCTTAAATCCGGGACCCAGCCCGATTACCAGCGGGACATCGGTAATCCTTGTCCCCAGGTTTCTTTTGGCCATGATAGCATCAACCAGCACCTCGGGATTAAGTATGCTCTTCGTTGATGCCTCGGGGTCAATGATGATAGGTATCTCGCCTTCCTGCCATGCCTTGGCAATACTGGGAAATGAGGTAACATGCCTGGCTACTACCCCCTCAATCTCCTTTTTGCCTTCGTATATTGCCTCGGAGAAGGTAACGCCGCGGCTTACTGCCTGAGGGTCGGTGATTTCAGTCATACAGACCCTGCATTGCTCGCGGGCTAACCTGTGAGCTACCCCGCTGGCTACCTCCCCGCCCCCTCTGATGAGAACGACTAGCTTGGTTAATGCTTTACCCATCTCAAAAATTATATCATATCTACCTGATGTTGTGCCTGTCTTGCCGGAACCGGTCTTATCTTGCTGGGGGCAATGAGCCACATCAGTGCCGCAGCGGCGATTAATGAGCCCGAGATTATGAAGAAGGTTAGGAAGTAGCTATTGGTTATATCATGGAGAAACCCGGCAAGCCATGGGGCGATGGCACCACCTAGAGAGAAGCCCATGATTACAGCACCAAAAATGGAGCCAAAGCGTCTCCCCTGAAACAGGTCGGCAGCGGTGGCGAAGAACACCGGCCCAACAGGACCAAGCCCAAGACCAAAACAGACAGCAAATAGTATCGGCATCCAGAGGTGAGAGGTGTCCTGTATCAGGAATAATAGGGATACTGCCGCGGCGCTTAGTAGACAGCTCGGTATGAAGACCTTTTCCCGCCCAATACGGTCGGAGAGAAAGCTGCACAGGGTTCCGACTATGAAAGCAATACCAAATACACTGTAGATATTGGCCGCCAGCATCGGGCTATAACCTACATCCCTGAAGAAGTAAACCTGATGGGCTATTACTATCTGCTCGGCAAGACCAAGGGCGCAGAAGGCAATCAGAAAGAGTAGCCAGAATTGATAGGTCTTAATCGCCCGGGAAAGTGTCCAGGCAATAGCTGCCCATTTGCCTTCCTCAGCCTGAGGCTTATCTGGGTTCTGTGGCAGGGGCGATTTTTGAGTCTCACCGTTAGGCAGAAGCCCTTTGCCCCGAGGGCTACGGTGCATCAGAAAGCCACACAGTGGTGCGATAATGGCAGTTGTGAAGGCTCCTATGATGATATAAGCCTTTTGCCAGTCAAAGCTGGAGATTAGAAGCTGGACAATGGGGGCTGATAGCAGGCTGCTGCCGAAGCCAGCAGCCATGATACCAAAGACTAAGCCACGCTTCTTGACAAACCAGTTGGAGACTATGGCGTTGAGGGGTGTTACCCCGATGAGACTCAAGCCTATGGCGGCAATAACCCCGTAGAAGAGAAAGAATTGCCACTGAGAGGTGGCGAGGCTGCACAGGGCAATACCTCCGCCTAGAATGCAACCTCCTAAAGATAAAACCAATCTTGGCTTAAATCTATCAATCAGGCCGCCTGCCACTGGTGCCACTAGCCCATATACGATGACGGCGATGGAGAACATCAGCGCCGTACTGCCCCGCCCCCAGCCAAATTCCTCGACAATAGTAGGATAGAAGACGGAGAAGCTGTTCCTGACACCATAGCCGAGGGCTAGGGTGATAAAGGCTATGGCTAGGATAGCCCAGCCGTAAAATATACCCTGCCCCTCTTTAACCGTTCCACGTTTATTCACTGCACCATGATGCCTGTAATGGGGCAGAATTACAGAAGGAATTTATAGCTCGCCTTGCACCAGTGTAGTCGTGTCCTGGACACCCTGGACACTGCGCACTTCGCTAACGATTATCTTGGCTAGTTGAAAGAGGCTCTTCCCTTCGGCGGTGGCTATGGCGTCCCACTGCCCGAATACGATGTTGACTTCGGTAACCCCGGGAGTAGCACGAATCTGGGACAGGGCGCTGGATTCCAGCCCGGGGACTAGCTTGATGAGAATATAACCCTTTATCATCTGGTGATATTATATTCCCTCTGGGGTTGGTTGGCAAGTTGATAAGCGGTCATTGTTTGGGCAGCCTATCAAGCATAACCTGATTTGCCAGCAGAAGGTCATTCTTGGTGCCAATGTCAAACCACTGCCCTCGGAGGATATAGCTCCTGACCTTCTTGCCCATCTCAATGAGCTTCTGTATGGCATCGGTTATCTCAAGCTCGCCACGCCCTGAGGGCTTAATGCGGGCAATTGCCTTATGGATTTGGGGGGTGAAGAGGTAAGCCCCAACCAGGGCGAGGTTGCTCTTTGGCTTCCTCGGTTTCTCAACAAGACGGATGACCTCACCCTCCTCATTGACCTCAGCCACCCCGAAGCGGCGCGGGTCGGGCACTTTCTTGAGCAGGACAAGGGCATCGGCGGGGTGGGTATTGAACTCTTTAACAAATTCCCTGACGCCGCCCTCAATGAGATTATCGCCCAGAAACATGAGAAATGAGGAATTATCGAGAAAGTCCTGCCCCATCTTTACGGCATGAGCCAGACCAAGCGGCTCGGGCTGTACTATGTAGGTGATATGAGCATCCCATCTTGAGCCGTCGCCAACGGCTTCTTTTATCCCGCCACCGGTTTCTGGAGAGATGATAATGCCGATGTCGCTAATTCCGGCCTCTTTAATCTGCTCCAGGACGTAGAACAATATGGGCTTGTTGGCGACGGGCAGGAGTGGCTTTGCCGTAGTATTAGTAAGCGGTCTGAGTCTTGTTGCCTTGCCGGCACATAAGACCAGCGCCTTCATTGCCTGCCCTGCGCCAGGTATTTCTTCACAAAGTCTATGGAATCTATGGGGGTGGGGTCAACTCCATTTAATACCGCCAGGTAGAAGCTGACATAATCACCGAAGAGAATCAGGCTCATCATCTGGACGAGGGGACTTGCCCCCATAGCCTCCACCATTTGGTGCTTGATTTGTGCCCTGGTCATTAGCTGAGCGGTAGCCTTGTAGCGAAGCTGGTTTCGCGGATTTAACAAGGAGGAATGCAGCAAGACCACAAATACCCTCTCCTTTACCTCGGGGGGAAAGTCGTAGCCCACGGCGGCGTTATGATTAAGCTCGGGGAAGAGCTCGAAGAAGGCCATGGTCTTACTGTTCTCGTTGAGCTGGGTCTTCCAGCGCCGGGCTACCTCGGAGAGGAGCTCCGCCCCGTAGATTATCACCACATTACGGTGGAGTTTAGTCGCCAGTTGCTTCGCTGGATTAGAAACCAGGGGATTGGTTTCAGCCAGGTCGTCGGCTAGCTTATTCAGAGTCTCTAGCCCTTCCTTTAGCTCCGCCGATTTATCTTTAAGCAGACCGAGCTTCTGGAAAATGCCGACCAGAGGGATGAAGCTGTGGGGGAAGGCGGCTCTGGGGGGCGCCTGGTAATCAATAGCGAAGACGGGGATACCTTCCTTTTCCGCCAGCTGTTTAAGCTTGCCGCCGGTGGTAAGCACCAGCTTTTTTGCCCTGGTCTTGAGGGACTGGGTGAAGGCGGAGAGAGTCTCCTCGGTGTTACCTGAGTAGCTTGAGGCGATGACCAGCGTCCTCTCGTCAACGAACGGGGGCAGGCCGTAATCGCGGTGTACCCACACCGGCGTTTTGCTCTCAGCCAGGGCAAGGCGGCGGACAAGATCACCACCAATAGCCGAGCCGCCCATCCCCAGAATAATAACTCCCTCTATTCCCTTATATTTGGGGGGGAGGTCAAAGCCCATAATTTTCTCCCATGCCCGCTGGCATTGTGCGGGGAACTCATGCAGGTGGGAAAGCATCCCTGAACTGTCAATCTGGCGGTAAATCATAGGGTCATCTAGGCTAGCCATGTTTCCCCCAGTATTTATAGTGCTGTCTATTATAGCATCCGAAGGGCAAGCCCACCAACTCTCGTATTGACACAGGCGTATTGACACAGGTCATGCTGAAACCTATCATTGAAGCGAAGTGAGACATAATAAAATTGGCTACTTCATAGGGTTAAGCATTATCCTTGTTCTGCTGGTGCTACCTTTTCCTGTCCATGCCCAAGCTGTCACTAAGTTTATTGATCTCAAGTATAGCCAGGGTAAAATCGGCGACTGGATTGGAGTCAATGTCTTCCATGCCGACGTCACTAAAGTAGTTGATCTCTACTTCTCTAGTGATGAAGCCGGTGTGGGTAACACTATCGGTGACAGGGTCACTGCCTACCAGCATGTAGGGCAAGTTCTTACTATCCCCGGTAGCGTTCCTGCCTACTTGAATTTCTTCATTGTGCCCGATGAGCTCACCGATGGTGAGCGCAAAGAAGATGTGCATGATGGTGACTATTATCTTTACGCCACTTATCACCTTGAGACGCGCATAGTGTGCATGGCTACATTTACTGTAATTGGCAGTGAAATTGAGGTAGACCCCGAAGAAGGCACGGTGGGGAGTGGGGTTGAGATTAGTGGTGAAGGTATGCGCCCAAATCAGAGGATTAGCGTTGAATATGACGGTGATGAAGTTGACATAATAAGTGGTGACATTGAAACCGATGGCGAGGGTCAATTTGTCTGTACCATTACTATCCCGGAGAGTGTCACTGGTGACCATACCATAGCTGTTAGCGATGAGTCAGGTGATAGGGCTGAGGCTGAGTTCAACGTAGGACCAAAAATAACCCTGGACCCAAGCGAGCAGGCAATAGGGGGAGTAGTGGGGGTCAGTGGCACCGGCTTTCCTGAGGATGAGGTTATTACCTTGGTTATTGATGGTCTTAGGCTTACCACCACCCCGGCATCCCTTGATACTGATGACCTTGGTAGCTTTGATTGCAGCTTCGTTGTGCCTTTCCTTGATAGTTGTGAAGTTAGAAAAGTAGCCGCTGATGATAGCGAGGGCGTCAGGCTGACTGACGTCCAGTTAGCTGTTCTAGCTGGCATTGCTCTTAGTCCAATTAGTAGTCCGGCTTCACCTGGTTATGCGGGCATGAGACTAACCGTCAGCGGCGTTGGTTTTATCGCCGGGGCTGATGTTAGTGTCACCTATACCATTAATGGTGAGGCCATCCCTGTGGCTACAGCCAGGGCTGATGATAACGGGAAGCTGTCGGTGGGTTTTGATGTCCCGCCTAGCATTGCCGGAAGCCATATGGTTATTGCCACTGATGGCGTCACTAGTGTAACCTCCACCTTTACCATGGAATCACAGACGCCACCCACGCCCATCTTGCTGCTACCGGAGGTTGGCGGCACATCGCAGGCAGAGGCATACTTTCACTGGGAGGATGTTGCCGACCTCAGTGGTGTGAGCTACACCCTTCAGGTTGCCACTGATGCCAACTTTACTAATATAGTGCTGGAGAAGGAAGGCTTGCTCCACTCGGAATATGCGGTGAGTGAAGGGGAGAAGTTAGCCCCAGCTAAGGCGACAGCTCCCTATTACTGGAGGGTAAGGGCAGTAGACGGCGCTTCTAATGAGGGTGACTGGTCGCCTTCCTACTTATTTTATGTTGGTTCTTCCTGGCTATCCAATTGGTTGTTGTATGTCGCCTTCGGGCTCGGCATATTGTTCTTCTCGCTTATCGTTATCTTTCTGGTGGCAAAGTTTAGACGCTGAGCCATCTAGGGAGTAATCAGGCTCTCCCCCCTTAAATCTATTATATTTCTAATAGCTCTTTATTCCTAATACCTATTTACCACCCGTTGATGACCTATATGGGTGATTGTATCGGAAAGTAAGATAATCTACAGTGGTAATAGGTAAGTTTTAGGTAGTTTAGAAAGTAGGGCAAAGCATGGCAATTGATAAGAATATTGACCCTATGTTAACGGCAAGCGATGTTGCCCGCCTTCTTAACGTGCATATGAACACGGTGAGGCGATGGAGCAATCAGGGGGTGCTAAAGGCATACCGTATTGGCTCGCGGGGGGATCGGAGGTTCCGGCAGGAGGATATTGATTACTTCCTTTCGCAGGAGAATAAGGTGAGTAGCAGAAGGAGGGTTCCCGCGTGGCGGACGATGATAGGCAACCTGTGAATTTAAGCGCAGAAACGGACAAATCGGATCAAGAGGACGGTGGGAAAACCAACCGTGCTGTTGACATTTACCGTTTAGCTAAGTGGCCCATCCCTGAGTGGTTGGGGGTGAAGGGTAAGATGCGCCAGTTAGAAATGGGCTCGGAATTAAAAGACCAGGTTGAGGATTATTTACAGAAGCTGGGCTATGAGGTAGCTCAGGGGGCTAAACTCAACGGGAAGTCGGGGGTTGAGCATGTCTTTGATATGCTTGCCCGAAAGGATGACGGCTTTACTACCAACACTATGGCCATCTGCTTTGCCCCCGGGGGTGATAGGGAGGTGGAGGTGGGCACTATCTTTAGATTCGCCAACAAAGCCTACGATACCGGCATTCTTACCCGGATGCTTATTTCCGTCTCTGGACTTAGCCAGGAGGCAAAACAGTTAGCTCAGAAGCAGCGAATAAAGGTCATTGAGAAAGAGCAGGTAGCGTCATTACTGGAGTTAGAGCCGGCGCCGGCAGTTAATCCAGAGGCACCTTTCCGGTTTGAAACAAAGGAGCAACTGACTGAATCTTTAACCAATCTCGGCTATAAGGTTGAGCAAAATGCTAAGGTTAAGGGCAAGTCGGGGGTGGAATATACCTTCGACCTGATGGCTTATTCCAGTAGCGACCAGGTCGGCCAGAGCTTTGGTATAGATTTTCTGACGGGGAAGGAAGAGGTAACCCTGGAGCAGGTATCCTTATTTGATACTAAGGCTTATGAGGCTGGTGTTGATGATAAGGTCATCGTTGTCTCGCCGCGGCTTAGCCCAGAGGCGAGCCAGTTTGCCCAGCACCAGCGGATAAGAGTCCTTGACTTAAGCCGGAAAGATGCTACTCAGCCAACCAAGCCAGAAAAGCCAGCAGCGGCTGCCGCTGCTGAGTTTCGCGCCATGCATATTAAGCAGGCGGCTCAGCCTGAAGCATTACGATTAATCCCTGAGGTGATGGCAAGGAAGTATAATGCCATCCCCTTGGCGGTATCCGGTGATACTCTCCAGGTAGCTATGGCTGACCCCACCGACATCTTTGCCCTGGAGGCTTTCTCTGCCCTGTGCCGGATGAGGATTAAACCGGTAGCTGCCAGCGCTAAGGAAGTCCGGGACGCTATAGATTTTAACTACAAGAGCTTTGGCGAGATTGAAAAGCAGCTTTCCCGTATCTCTGTCATTCCTGAGGTAGGCGGGGAGAAGCTTGTCGCTAGTTCTGAGACTGATGCCCCTCTGGCTCAAGCTCTCAACCTTATTGTTGAGGAAGCAGTTAAAGCCCGTGCCTCTGACATCCATATTGAGCCTGAAGAGGACAGGTTGAGGGTACGCTACCGCATTGATGGTACCCTTCATGACCTTATGTCTCTGCCGCTCAGCATACATTTGGCTCTCGTTTCCCGAATCAAAATCTTATCTGATTTGAATATTGCCGACCGCCATCGCCCTCAGGATGGTCAGTTTACGATTAAGGCCCAGGGGCGAGACATAGATGTGCGAGTGGCTACCACGCCCACGGTTAGTGGTGAGATGGCAGAGCTGCGCCTTTTGGATAAGTCAATGGCTACCCTCGGAATGTCTGAGCTTGGCATGCTACCTGACTGTCTGGAAGCATACAACGCCATGCTTAAGGTTCCCTATGGCATGATTTTGACCAGCGGTCCAACCGGAGCCGGTAAGACTACTACCATGTATGCCTCAATCAATTCCCTTGACTGTCTGGGGAGGAACGTCATTACCATTGAGGACCCGGCTGAGTATCGGTTTAAGGATATTAATCAGATTCAGGTTAATCCTCAAGCCGGCATAACCTTTGCCGCTGGACTTAGGTCTATACTTCGCCTTGACCCCGATGTGATAATGATCGGTGAGATACGTGACGGCGAAACAGCCAATATAGCCATTCAAGCCGCCTTGACCGGGCATCTGATGCTGTCTTCGGTCCATGCCAGCGATGCCGCTGGTGTGCTTTCTCGTCTGCTTGACCTTGGCGTAGAGCCCTTCCTTGTCGCCTCGGCAGTAATTGGTGTTGTCGCTCAGCGAATGGTGCGCCGTATCTGCCTTGATTGTAGCCATCTTATTGAGGTGCCACTGGTAGAGCAGCTGGCTTACGAAAAGGAAATGGGTGAAAAGCGGACGGAATTTTTCTATGGTACTGGCTGCAAGTCATGCGCTTATACCGGTTATCTGGGTCGGACCGGGCTTTATGAGCTTATGACTATGACTGACAATTTAAGGGAACTAATTACCAGCCGGGCGAGCACCAGCCATATTCGGGCTGAGGCAGCTAAGGGGGGTATGATAACGATGATGACTGATGGTATGCGCAAGGTGAAGGCGGGTATTACTACCCCCTCTGAAATCCTGCGTAGTGCCTACTCTCCAGACTAGTAAGGTGGAGGTTCGATGGATTATCAATATATAGCTTATACTGAGGACAAAAGGTTAGTCAAAGGCAAGCTTTCGGCTGCCAGCGAGGAAGCAGCCACCAGTGTATTAAATTATGGTGGCTATCAGGTGATTAACCTGAAGGCGATAACTCCCTTTTTCAATGCCAGCAAGCTGCGAGCTCGCCTTTCCCGGGTACAGCCCAAAGAAATAACAATGTTTTCCCGTCAGCTAGCTTTGCTCCTTGAATCCGGCACTGATATTGTTACTTCCTTAGACCTGTTGCAAAGCCAGGTAGCAAACCATGGCTTTAAGAGGGTGATTGGCGAAATAGCCGCTGACATTCGTGCTGGCAGCTCATTATCAGCAGCCATGGGTAAGCACCACCGGACTTTTCCTGAAATCTACTTTCGGACAATAGCCGCTGGTGAGCAGAGTGGTAACCTGAGCATAGTGCTGAGACAAATGGCTGACTATCTGGAGAGAGGGTCTACCACCCAAAAGAAGATTAAAGCCGCTCTAACCTATCCCATTATGCTTGGTGTTGCCGGTATAGTAGTGGTAAGCATACTTGTCACCGTGGTTATGCCTTCGTTTATTTCCCTGTATGATGCATTCGGTGCTGAGCTGCCCATAGCAACGAAGATAGTTATCGACCTCTCCGATTGGCTTATCAATAATGGTCTTTATCTTCTGATTGGGATTGGAGTAGTTGGTGTCGTAGGCTATATCTATAGCCGAACACCAGCCGGCAAGTACCACACGGATAGATTATTGCTCACCTTACCTGTAATTGGGCGAGTCAATCAGCTTAGCGAGCTTTCCCGCTGTTGCCGAACTATAGCCCTTCTATTCGGAGTCGGCTTGCCCTTGCCCGAAATCCTGACCCAGACTATTCGCGGCACTAGTAATAGGGCTATGGCCAAGGCGCTATCCGAGACTCAGCAGGAGTTGATTCGGGGTGAGGGCTTATCCAAACCTATGGCAAAGCATTCTGTGTTCTTACCCCTGATGGTGCAGATGGTGGGGGTGGGCGAGGAAACCGGTAACCTTGATAATACACTGGCCACTGTAGCCCAGAGCTATGAGCTTGAGGCTGATGATAAGATTAGCGCCGCCATTGGGCTTATTCAGCCAGCTCTGGTGGCAGCTATCGCCTTGGTAATTGGTTTTCTTGCCGTCTCCTTGCTTTCAGCCATGTATTCCATCTACGGGCAGGTCAGTATATGATGAAAAGTGAAAAAGGCTTCAGCCTAGCCGAGGTTATGGTAGCTATGACCGTACTGGGAATAGTTTCTGTCTCCTTGCTCAGCGGTATATCCACTGCCTACCATGCTGTCTTTCTTGCCGATGTGCAGGCGTCTGCGGAAAGCCTGGCCCGGGCTGAGATGGAATATCTAAAGACTTGTACCTATGATTATTATGAGGACAGTGTTCCCCCATCATATGAAAAAGATGGGGTTGAATCTACTGATTATCCCAGTTATCTAATCTCAGTTGACGCTATTCCTATTGACCGGAATAACGGTGAAGCCTTTGCCAATCCTAATGATGACGAGGGCATCCAGATGTTAATAGTGACCATTGGCCATCTTGATAGACCAGGCATAGATATAGTTATATTGGAGGCCTATAAGGTAGACCGATGATATTTCCTAGGTTAGGAATAATAAATAAGAACCAGAGGGGCTTCACCCTGATTGAGCTAATGATGGCTATTGCCATTACTGGCGTTATCTCTAGTGGCATTACCATGACCTTTTATCAGGTGGTTACTGGGGGTGCCCGCGCCAATAATCATGTTACTGCCATCAGTCAGGTGCAGAGTGCTGGCTACTGGGTCAGCAATGATGCCGTGCTGGCTCAAGATGTTGTTGATACTCCTCCAACAGGGTTCCCCCTTATATTAAGTTGGACTGGCTGGGATAATAAGGAGCATGTGGTGACTTACAGCCTGGAAGACATGGCTGGCGGACTAAAGGCGCTTCAGCAAAGCCATGCAGTTGATGATGAGGATCCGACTGTGACTGTTGTGGCTAGATTTATTGACCCGGACCCGGACGAAACGAATGTTGTCTATATTGACACCACTGGGAACGATATTAAGGATACGGTTATTTTAACAGTAAGGGTTATCGTAGGCAGCGGCAAAGAAGCACAATTTGAGACGAGGATATATAGGATTGTTCCCAGACCTGGCTCGTAGTAGCTAGAAGAGGTGAGAGGTGAGAAGAAAGTCGCCGAAAAAGCTGGTTAGGGGTGAGAAGGGGATGGCTCTTATGCTAGTCCTGATTATAATGCTTTTTGGCAGTCTTACCATCGCCCCGGTTCTCACTCATATTAGCTCTGAGCTTAAGATTGGCCAGGTTGTCTTTGAGGAGAAGATGGACATATTATACGCTGCTGACTCTGGCGTTGAAGATGCCCTATGGCAGATGGAGAATGACAAATTGGCTGGCTTGTTTGCTGGCTATGACCCCTATGACTATACAACAATCTATCCTCCCTATACACTGCCGAACCAGATAAATGGCAGTGAGGTAAAGGTTAGTTTTCAGAATGTGTGGATTCCCAGGGATATAGGTCCCCCAGGAGCTGCGCAGGCGAGGAGCATTATTGAGGAGGGTAAGCTGATAATTGTTGGTCATACCTCCGGGACGGAGGAGACGGAGTACCAGATACAAATAGCCTTTTACTGGGCAAACGAGACGGAGAGAGACAGTTTGAGGGTGAATGAGATAGGTATATGGCTACCGTCCGGCTTTCACTACGATGATGACTGTAACCTTAGTGGTGGCTGTGCCCCCTCCTCTATGGACGTTGTCCCGTACAAGAGTGGTGAGGCTGTGGTCTGGAACTTCGCCTCTCAGCCTCAGCTTTCGGTCTTCCCTGGTGGTACCTCCTACCCCATGGTGAAAACTATCACCTTCCACTTCTCGGGTCCAGCAGACCAGCAGCCGGGGGCGGCTGTTTCCTGGATAGATACCACCGGAGCTAGCGGTGTTGAGTATACCTGGGACGCTGATGTCAAGGTCTACGCCGTTACCTCAACGGCTACCGATAGTGGAGGCAGAGAGCTTGCTGTTGACGCTTATGCGGCTACAATTGAGCTGCGCAGGCTCGGCGCAGCGGTGTCGGGGGATTACTCCGCTGTGGGGAATACCCTGTTGTCACATAAATACGGAAGTAATAGTTACCGTGACTGGCTCCTCCGGGAGAGTGAGGATACCATTACCGTGGATGATATCCCGGCTACTGCCACGGTGCAGGCTGCCTATCTCTACTGGTCAGGGTGGATAGACTATCACTATGCGGAGCAGTATACGTCTCCTTACGGGGGTACGAGGTGGAGGTGGGGGGAGATAGAGGAGCTGGAGTACCCCGATAACCCCACCCAGGCTGAGCTGATAGCGCTGATTGATGCGGCTAAGGTTAACAGGGTTTCCTTCGGCGTTGCCGGCGCAATGACTCCGGTAACCACTGACCAATGGCAGGTAGCCACCATACCCGGCGAGACTGCATACGAGGGGACATGGTTCTACGGTTGCTTTTATGATGCCACTGATGAGGTCAGGCAACTCATTGAGGATGAGGACGTCGGCTCCAATGGCAGCGGCACCTATATCGTGAAGCACGCCGATTCTATAATAAATGTGCGCAGAGCGGGAACGGGCTCTGATACATATTACTTTGACCTCTGTGATGCTGAGAACCCTACCGGTGACAAGACGGGTTATCCCCTGGCCACCCCAGCCCATAAACTGCCCAATGCTGGACCGTGGAGCGACTACCCTGATAGGTTCATGGCTGCTTATGCTGGCTGGTCGCTGGTTATTATCTATTCCAGCCCGGAGACTAAAGGGCACCAACTGTATGTCTACGATATAGCCACCCCCGGTTTTGTCTTTACTTTAGGCTGGCATAGCGACCCTGATTTTGATGGTGATGGAGAGAAGGGGGGCATAATTAGCGGCTTCATTGCCCCTGATGCCATTGTCGAGGAGGAGTACGCCGCCCGCCTTACCTGCTTTGTTGGCGAGGGAGACGAGGAAAACGAATACGGAAACTACGATGAAGATTATATAAGGGTTGAAGGCGCCAGCCTGTCAAATTCGGAAAGCCCGGCGAATGATGTGTGGAATTCAAATTCACCCGGTCTAGCTGTGCCCGGTGTAGATATTGATACCTTTACCGTTGCCTATCCCATCATAGAACCTGGCCAGACCTGGGCTCGGGTGAACTTGCCTACTGAAGATGATGGGTTTATGCTAGTCTATATAATTCTCTCCTTCCGCAGCAAGGTTGCCAGCGGCGGGACCCTTAGTTACTTGGTGAGGTGATGGAAAAGTGAAGTTTAGGTTAGGTAGGACAGCCTTGTTAGTTATGGGAATTGGCGTTTTCGTTATCGCCTTTGTTGCCCTGTTTTTTCTTTATGCCCGGCAGTCTAGCGAACAGGAGGAGCTGGAAAGTAGTTTGGCTGGGACTCAGACTCAGTTGGCCAGGCTCATTTCGGGAAGGCAGTCCTTGGAAACCCAGCTGAGCCAGCAGCAGAGCAAACTGGGAGAAACCCAGGCATTGCTTACTAGTGCTCTGGCGAGCTTCCCTGAATTGGAGGCAAGCATTGAGTACAACGAGGTATTAACTGAGCTTGCCGAGGACTATGAGCTGGAGGTAGTGAGCATGGCGGCGGATGCGCCGCGTGAGAAAGAGGTGGAGGATATTACCTTCCTCGTTATCTATTTTGAGGTGCAGGTGGAGGGTGAGCTGAGTAGTATACTTAACATGGTTAATGCCATAGCCACTGATGAGCGTTTTGCCAGTGCTACCGTGGAAACGGTAGATATAAAAATTCCTGAGCCTGTGCTTGTTATGATGACCCTGGGGCAGGAGCGGGAGAAGTCGTCAGGCACGATTAAGCTTGTTGGTTATAGCTACGGGGGTGAATAACTGTGGCGGAAAAGGTTATTACCGTATTTGTTAGAGATGATGCCGTTAACCTCCTGGAGGTTGAGGGTAGGCTGGTAAAGAAGTGGGCTAGCTTACCTCTGGAGCCGGGTCTGGTCAGCCAGGGGCTTGTCCTGGATGAAACCAGGGTTGCTGAGGAGCTTGATAAGCTATTTAAGCTGACAAAAATTGGGGTACGGAGGGTTGTTGCTGGTCTAGGCGGGCTCAATTCCTTGTACCGTCTGATTTCCCTGCCCGAGCTGCCTGATGCCATACTGCCTGAGGCGGTAAAGCAAGAGGCAAAAAGGGTGGTACCGGTGTCTTTAGACGAGGTCTACCTTTCATATCAACGCCTTTCTGCCCCACCGGGAGAAACCCGCGTTTTCTTAGCCGTTTTCCCCCGCAATGTGGTTGATGTCCTGGTTAAGACACTGCATCTGGCGGGTGTTCAACCATATGTTATGGATCTAGCGCCGTTAGCCCTATGCCGGACCTTGGATGAGCCCAGGGCGATAATTGTTAATACCAGGTTAGACCACCTTGACATTATGATTATGGAGGATAGGCTTCCCCAGCTAATCCACAGGCTATCTTTAGCCGGTGAGGTTACATCGGCACCGGAGAGGCTATCAGCTATCACCGAAGAAGTTGATAGGACTATCAACTTCTATAATTCTAGCCATAAGGAAACCCCCCTGGATTCAACGGTACCGATGTTTGTTTGTAGTGACCTGTCACAGCTACCGGAGAACTGGCAATCGCTGGGAGACAAGCTAGGGTGCCCGGTGTCAATATTACCATCGCCTATGGAATCCCCTGATGGCTTTGACGCCAGTGACTTCATGGTCAATATTGGGCTGGCGCTTAAGGAGCTGCGGCACGAAAGGGAGGGGGCTAATGTTTCACTGGTGAATTTTAATGCCCTGCCCGAGGCTTACCAGCCCAAGGGTGTGAGTGTATTACGCATCCTTGTCCCGGTTGGTATCATAGCCGTTGCTGGCTTAATTATTAGTATGGGATTTATGATTCACGGCAAGTCTGAGTATAATTCAACGCTGCGTTCCCAAATTGGCCCGCTTCAGAGCAGTATTGCCCTGCAGATTAATGAGATGGGAGCACTGCAGGAGCAGATTACGCAGGTAGAAGCCCAGCTTGCGCCAATAGAAGCCAGGGCGGGAATATTTGATACTACCCTAACCTCCCTAGAAGCGGGTCGGGAACAGATGAGTGGTGACGTGGTCGAGATTACCAACCTGCTGCCAGTGGGCATGAATTTGACCAGGATTGAACATAAGGGTAATTCGATAACGGTAAGGGGTATAGCCCCAGCTGTGGATGACATTTTCTTATATGCCAGAGATTTAAGAAGCAGCTTTGGTAACGCTACCATATCCTCTATAAAGGTGCTGGAGGACTATACGTGGGTTGGTGATTTTACGTTTGAGCTTTACATAAGGCAGGGATGAGGAATGGATATTTCGGCATTACTTCATAAAGCTAAGTCGCTGGGTGCTTCTGATTTGCACCTGATTGTTGATAGTCCGCCACTGTTGCGGATTGGCGGCAAACTGGAAGTGCTGAAGGATGCAACACCACTAACTGCTGACGAGATAAGCCAGGCTTTCACCAGGATAACTACGCCTCAGGAGAGGGAAGAGTTCCACCGCCAGCTGGAGCTTGATTTTGGCTTTACCTTAGCCGGCGTCGGCCGCCTCCGCTGCAACGCCGCTCAGCAGCGCGGTACCGTCAGCCTTGCCATCCGCTTGCTGCCGGAGAAGATTCCGACTATAGATGAGCTGGGGCTGCCTCAGATATATAAGGAGCTTGCCCTCAAATCGCGAGGACTGATAATAGTTACCGGGCCTACCGGCTCAGGTAAGACCACCAGCCAGGCGGCTATGATTAACCATCTGAACACAATAGAAAGTCGCCATGTGATTACCATTGAAGACCCTATTGAGTATATTCACCCCAATATTAAAAGTGCCGTAACCCAGCGGCAGTTGGGCAGCGATACCCTGTCTTTTGTTGATGCATTGAAGCATATCTTGAGGCAGGACCCGGATGTAATTCTGGTGGGTGAGATGAGGGATTTGGATACTGCGTCTGCTGTGCTTACTCTGGCTGAGACCGGGCACCTAATCCTCTCTACCGGTCATGCCCCCAGTGCCTCCCAGGCAGCGGAGAGGATAATAGATTTATTCCCGCCTCACGAGCGCCATCTGGCTCAGACGCGTATGTCTTCCCTGCTGGTGGCTATAGTATGCCAGGTGCTTGTCCCCCGGGCTGATGGCTCAGGGAGAATCGCTGCCGTAGAGGTTATGCTGGCTAACCCTCCGGTGAGGAGTCTAATCCGTGAGGGCAAGATATACCTCCTGCACAATGTAATCCGTACTCACCGGGAAATAGGTATGATTTCACTGGATGAAGCCCTGGTTAACCTTTACACCAGGCGGGTCATCACCGATGAGACCCTCTTCGCTTTCTGCAGTGACCGCCCCGAAGTAGAAAAGCTTATCGGCAAGCTAGAAACAGCCTAACCCTGCTGCTTCCCACCCAGCCCACCCCCTTGTTAAATTAGGTTTTTCTTCCCACCCTGACCCGCCCTCGTAGGCTTCGCCTCTAAAACTCTCTTTTACCCCTCCCTTAAAGGTGGTGGAAAGTTTCCCTTATTCCCCCTTACCTGAAGGGTATGGGTGAACCCCTTCCTTAAAGGGCGGTGTTAAAGAGGTTCTAACCGTTGTAGGGCGGGAGAATTGCAGGATAAGCCGCAAGGCCTAATGGGTGGGAGTATCCACTCCATAAACAAGCCGCAGACGTCCATAGGGCGGTGGGTGGGAAAAGATATAAGATATAAAAGAGGGGCGTTAGCCCCTCTTAAAGCACCCAGAAAAAATCTTCGATTTTCCTGGGAACCCGCTTCGTCCCCTTGTGTTACACAGAAATAGAAAAGCTTATCGGCAGGTTAGAAACAAAGTAACCCGCTAATAAGCCTTTCTAAGTTTGCTTCACTTAATTAGAGCCTTAGGCTATAGCCTTAGACTATACTATGGCACTACTACTTCTTTTATCCACTGGTCGACGTCCCACTCCATGCCTGGATAGCTGACACCGCTCATGATGCCCTCGGCAGTCCAGCTATACTCCCCTACAATTACTCCGACGACGTAGGGCTCCAAAGCAGCCGCATTGGCGGGCCAGGGTGAGGTGTCGGTGGAGTGGTCAGCGTAATAGCCCAGAGCCGCCGTCCTGACATTCTGCACCTCGGTGTTGGCGGCATTGACAGCTGCACTTCCCATAAAGGCAGTAACGTTAGGGATTACTACAGCGGCAATGACACCCAGAATGGCGACCACAATCAGTAGCTCAATCAGGGTGAAGCCCCTCTCCTCGTGGCGAGCGCCTCTAAGAATCCTCCTCATCATCTCGTTGTCACCTCCTTTTCTGGCTGTTCAGCCAGTTTTCGTTGGGTACATTTAGGTATGTTCAGGGTATAGTATAGCTTGTGCTTGGTCAATAGCTCGTTGGTAATGGTAATAAACTGCTACCCGAACTGTTGACTATATTAGCCGTAGCCTTCAAAATATAGACCATATATAACCTATCCCCCTGACCCCCTTCCCTTAATAAGGGAAGGGGGAGTGAGGGTAAGAGAGGGGGCAAAGCGAGGCGAGACCTCAAATACATTATAATAGGGAGTTTAAGAGGGACGAAGTCCCTCTTCAGAGAAAATCCTCCCCTTCCCCTTGCCAAGGGGAAGGGGATATAGGGGATAGGGTTAACAAAAACTAATAGAGACCGAGATGGAAGCTGCTTTTATAATTGTTTTTGTTCTTCTGGGGATGGTGGTGGCTAGTTTTCTTAATGTGTGCTGCGACCGCCTGCCGGCTGGAGAGTCCATAGTTTATCCGCCGTCTCATTGTCCGGCATGTAAGCGCCGTCTGAGGGCTAAAGACCTGATTCCGGTTTTTAGCTACTTGTGGCTACGCGGGCGCTGTCGCTACTGCCAGGCACCTATCCCCCGGCGCGTACTGTGGGTGGAGGTTGGCACCGCGGTCCTCTTCGGGCTTGTCTATTGGAACTATGGCTTGAGCCTTGAGCTTCCCATTGCCCTTTTTTATAGCTGTATTTTTATTATCCTGCTGGTCATCGACCTGGAGCACCGGCTTATTCTCAACAAGGTAGTTTATCCGGTTATGGGGGTGGCTTTGCTCATCAGCATCCTCTTTAGCATCCCGGATTTTTTACCGCAGATAGAGATTGTCCCCGGGATTATCCAAGCGGCTGTTGGCGGCGGCATCGGGCTGGTATTATTTTTACTGGTAATTTTTGCCTCCAGAGGGGGGATAGGATGGGGGGATGTTAAGATGGCGGCATTAATCGGTCTGGTTACTGGCTTCCCTCTGGTATTTGTTGCCCTGCTTCTGGGGATAATTGCTGGCGGCTTGGTGGCTGGGTTTCTCCTTGCCCTTAAAATAAAGAAGCGGAGGGAGGCTATTCCCTTTGGCCCCTTCCTCTCTTTAGCCACTATAGTTACCTTACTATGGGGGAGCGATATTCTCAGCTGGTATATGGGCTTTTTTGGATAGTACTTTAGTCTCCCCTCGTTAGTCCACTTACTTTAGTTTTGCTCCAGCTTTGCTTGACAGTTTACATATTTGGGGCGATAATTGCCACAGGTATGAACGTTTATGCGCTATTTACCTTAATTGTTACCATTGCCTATATTCCGCTATTGGTTATGACCATTGGCATCCGCCCCTGGCAGAAGCAGCATAGACTTTTTATCTTATTTCTAGTCCCGGCCATGATTTTTGGCTTCGCTAATTTCTTCTTACGCGGCGATTTCTTCCCGCAATATAATCCCATTTTGCTTAATGTTACCTTCGTTGCATTTACCTGGGCGGCAGTGCAATTCTACTGCTTTGTCTCCTCTTTCTTTGCCCCGGGTGAGAAGCGATGGTTACCAATTGCCTATGCCACCCTGGCGGCAGTTATCGCTCTGGTGTTCATAGGTTATATCCCCGGAGGGGTTTCTGTCAGCGGTGGCAAGCTTTACCTTGATTATGGAATGGAAATCATCTTTTTAATTATTCCCCTCCTGGTTCTGGCTGGTAGAAGCCTCTACCTTTTCCAGAGAAGACTGAGGGTTTTAGATAATCCGGTGCTCTATAATCAAATAGTTGCTCTCATAATTGGTACCTCTATCATGTTTATTGCATCCGCCTCGATTATCTTTGCCTTAGTTGCTATCCTCCCTTGGGCCGGGGAGTTTCCCATAGCTAATTTGGGCACCGTTATTGTTGCCTTTGTCCTGGGTTATGCCACTATCAGGCAGCAGCTGGTAGACATCAGGTTTGTCGTGCGCCGCGCCTTGAGCTGGCTGATATTGGTTGTTGCCGGCGTCAGTTTCTACGTGCTCTTGTTTTTACTGCTCCATTTATGGCTGGGTTTTGAGCTCCACCTTATCACTCTAACGGCAGGGCTGGGGGTAGCCGCTTTAGTCGGTGTTATTCTTTACTCAATACGGGGAATTCCTCAGGAGAGGATAGACCAGTTTTTTTATCGAAAGACCTATGATGACCGCCAGAAATTATTGGATTTTGTCGGTCGGATACATAATGTCTTCAGTCTCAGGGAGCTGAGTGGGGAGCTACTGCAACTTATTGTTGGCGCCATAAAATGTAGGCGGGCGTGCCTGCTTTTCCCCGAAGGTGAGGGTGGAGGCTTCATCCCCCGCTTTGTTGAGCCCCAAGAAGAAGATAACCCCTTCTCGGCTCTGAAGTTAAGGCACGATAACCCCATTGTCCGCTATTTGAGCAAAAAGCACCGGCTACTGACCATCCAGAACCTGGACATCATGCCTGAATTTTATTCTCTCTGGGAGCAGGAGAGGAAGGAGATTAAAGCCGCCGAGATAGAGCTGTTTATGCCGGTAATAAGCCGGGGTAAGCTGGTAAGCATCCTGATGTTGAGCAAGAAGCAATCAGGCAGGTATTTGCTTGATGATATTAGCTTGCTTGAGGACATTACCAGCCGGGTGGCGGTGAGCATAGAGCGGGGGTACCTGCATGAGGAGGTCAGGCAGCGTCAGGAAGAGCTATCGGTGATTGGGCAGCTGGCGGCAATTCTGACCTCCAGCCTGGACATTCGCGAGATATACGATAGCTTCGTTAAGGAGCTGGGTAAGGTAGTTGATGTTGATCTGGCAACAATTGCCTTGGTTGAAGAGGATGAGCTCAACCTTCTAGCCCTGTCCTCGGAGGGAAACTCAGCCTGGCAGACAGGAGATAAATTACCGCTCAAGGGCACGGCTACCGAGTGGGTGGTAGATCATAAAGCACCCCTGATTGAACCTAACCTGACCGAGGAAAGCCGGTTTTGGACGGGCAAAAACCACCTGAAACAGGGGGTACAATCAATGGTTTTTCTTCCCCTGCTGGTGAATGATAAGGCTATTGGCAGTCTGAGCCTGGGTAGCCGCCACCCCAATGCCTACGGCCAGAGCCAGGTACAGCTTCTTTCCCAGTTGACTTCCCGGATTGCTATGCCCATTGAAAATGCCCGACTTTATGCTGAAGCTGAGCAGAGGGCGCGCATTGACCAGCTTACCGGTCTGTGGAACCGCCGCCACCTTGAGGAGCGAATTCAGGTTGAGATTGGTCGCCACTCTCGCTATGGCGGCACCTTCTCGCTGATCATTCTTGACCTGGACTTCTTTAAGGCCTTCAATGATAGCTATGGTCACCTGGCTGGGGATAAGCTCCTCAAGCAACTCGGTGCCATTATGAAGGACGCTATCAGGGCTACTGACGAGGCTTTTCGTTATGGTGGTGACGAATTTGCCATCCTTTTGCCACAGACCCCTCTCAGGGATGCCTACGAGGTAGCGGAACGAGTTCGGGATCGGGTTGCCTCGGAAATCAAGGTGGAAGACGTATCGGTTACCGCTAGCTTCGGCTTGGCTAGCTGGCCGGTGGATGGGGTGCGCATAAATGAGGTTATCGCCGCCGCTGATATCGCCCTCTATTACGCCAAGCAAAGCGGTGGCAACCAGTCTCATGCTATTTCCGAAATATTGATACCTTCGCCTAAGCAACCGGCCAAGCTTGAGGTTGAGCAGGACAGGAGTGCCTTTAACCTCATCTGTGCTCTAGCGGCGGCCGTGGACGCCAAAGACCACTATGCCTATAAGCACTCGCAGAAGGTGAGGGAGTATGCCGTAGCCCTGGCTAAGAGCATGGAGCTGGCACCGGCAGATATAGCCAGGTTGAGCACCGCCGCTCTGCTTCATGATATTGGCAAGATTGGCATTAGCGACGAGATACTTAACAAAGCGGGTAAGCTTACTGATGAAGAATGGGAGGTGATAAGGTCTCACCCCCAACTGGGGGCAGATATTGTCAGCAATGTTCCTGAGCTGGCTTCTTGTCTGGCTGGTATTTTGTACCATCATGAGCAATATGATGGCAGTGGTTACCCGGCGGGGCTGAAGGGTGAAGCCATTCCCCTGGATGCTCGTATCCTGGGGGTAGTCGATGCCTTTGCCGCCATGACCTCCGCCCGACCTTACCGCGCCGCCTTCTCCTGTGAGGAGGCGGTGGAGGAACTGAGGCGGGGTGCCGGCAAGCAATTTGACCCTAATCTGGTCAAGGTTTTCATCCCCACCGCCCAGACTATGGCTCTTGTTACTGCTCAGGAACCAGGTTGAGATTAGACTTAAGGAGAAAGTTATGGAGAAAATAAAGGTATTTATACTCAGTTCCCAATCCCTGTTTCGGCAGGGGGTGCGGCAGTCGCTGGATGGCGCCAGGGAGGTTGAAATCTCGGGCGAGGCTGACGTTACTGATGAAGTGTTAGCTACTATGGAAAGCTCGTTGCCTGATATAGTCCTGGTTGATATTGATGCCCCGGCTGAGAATGGTCTGAAACTAGCGCGTAAGGTAAGGCAACGCCTGCCCAATATCGGCGTGGTTGTGCTCACCTCCAGCCCCGATGATGACCAGCTATTTCAGGCGATTAAGGCTCAAGCCTCCGCCTATCTAAGCAAGGAAGTTACCGCTGAGCAGCTTTTTGACATCGTAAAGCGGACGGCTAAGGGTGAACACCCCATAAATGAGAGCCTTGCCGCTCGCCCCAAGGTAGCGGAACAGGTATTACACCACTTCCAGGAACTCTCCCTGGGAAGGGGGACTGAGGTGGTTATCGCCCCGGTCACCCCGAGGGAGCAGGAAATCCTTACCTATATGGCTCAGGGCTATCTTAACAAGCAGATTGCCTTTGCCCTTAAAATCAGTGAGCAAACGGTTAAGAACCACGTCACTTCAATCCTGCGCAAGCTGAATGCCAATGCCCGCACTCAAGCCGTGGTAGAGGCGATAAAGCAGGGCCTGGTCTCTATTACTTAGAAGCTGGCAACCTCGCTTCTTTACACCAGGCACTGATTCGGCTACAATACTACATTGTGCCGCCCGTGGTTGTTTTAAGGAAGTAGCGTCTATGATTAAAGCTGTCTTTTTTGACCTCTATAATACCCTGGTTACCTATGACCCGCCCCGGGAGGAAATCGAAGCCAGGATACTCAAGGACTTTGGCGTTGAGGTGAGTCCCGAGGCTTTGCTCCGCCCCATAACTACCGCCGATGACTTTATCTTTAAGGAGCACGCCCGCCTTCCCATACGTAAGCGGTCTAAAGAGGAGACGACGGCTCTGTATATCCAGTATCACGGGATGGTTCTCAAGGAGGCGGGGATAGAAGCGTCCAGGGAGGTCATCGCTGGCATACTGGGCAAATGGATGAATTTTGACTTGAAGATGGTGCTCTTTGACGATGTCATTCCTGCCCTGACCAACCTCAAGGAGCGGGGGCTGGTCCTGGGGCTTATTTCCAACGTTGACCGTGATATAGCTCCCTTTTATCAGGGGCTTGGGCTTTCTGCCTGGCTTCAGGTGATGATCACCTCTCAGGAAGTGGGCTTTAATAAGCCTCACCCCGAGATATTTCAGGCGGCGCTGAAACAGGCTGGGGTGAAGCCCGCAGAGGCAATCTATGTCGGAGACCAGTATCAGATTGATGTGGTTGGGGCTAATAAGGCAGGCATGCGCGGGATTCTTTTAGACCGCGGCGGTTTCTTTGAAGAAACTACCGATTCTCCTAAAATCCGCAGCCTTGCCGAAGTGGCAGAACACCTCTGAGTTGCCTAGACATTGAAGAGGAAGGTAATTACATCCCCATCCTGAACGACGTAGCTTTTACCCTCCCGTCGGAGCAGGCCCCTCTTTTGGCTCTCAGCCAGACTGCCACATTTTGCCAGGTCGGTGTAGCTGATCACCTCCGCTCTAATAAATCCCCGTTCCATATCGGAGTGGATCTTACCGGCGGCTTTTAGGGCGGTGGTGCCCTTTTGAATCGACCAGGCTTTAACCTCCCCTGAGGCTATGGTAAAGAAGGAGATTAAGCCCAGTAGTTCATAGGATAGTTTGATAACGCGGTCAAGCCCGGATTCAGCCAGACCAAAATCAGCCTGAAAGCTCTTGGCGGCATCATTATCTAGCTGGGCTAGCTCCATCTCCAGCTTACCACAGAGGGTGATAACGCTGGACTTGGGTCGCGAGTAGCGGGAGTTAAGTTGCGCCTCTAGAGATTCTGCCTGGGGTATCTGCTCCTCACCGATGTTGACCACTATCAGTAGCGGCTTGGCAGTGAGGAACTGGTAGTTGGCTATGGTCTTAAGCTCCTCATTATTCAGGCTTAGTTCGCGGACGGGCGTCTCTTTTTCCAGTTCGGTCCTGATTCTGGTTAGCAGTTCCTGCTCATGGAGAAGACCCCCGTGCTCAGCCGGCTTAGCTCCCTTCAGCGAGGTTTCTATTCTCTCCAGCCTGTGGTTGATAATGCCTGAGTCGTAAACAGCCAGCTCTAGATTATTGGTGGCAATGTCTCTTTCTACATCGATGCTGCCTTCAACATGGGGGACGCTCTCATTACTAAAGGCTCGGACGACATTGAGCAGGGCATCGGCAGTAGCCAGCTGATTTAAGATTTGACCGCCGCTAGCCTTGACTGAGGCACCAATGTCAGTGTAGCTCACCTCAGCCGGTACTACCTTTTTGGGGTGGAGCATATCGGCTAGAACCTTGAGGCGCGGCTCCGGGACCTTGGTTACGCCAATATGCGGGACGGCAGTGCTGGTATCGGCCTTACCCCTGGTCAGGGCGTTGAAGATAGTGGTCCTGCCGCTCTGCGTCAGCCCGGTGATGCCAATATCAATGCTCATCATTCAATCCCCTGCTTGGTTATCAAGCCGGGCAGCTATTTTTCCTCGATAATAATGGTATCGATATGAACGTCAACTGTAGGTAGTGAGAGCCCGCCGCTTGCCGACGCGGTAACTGGCACGTCACCAATCTCCTGTATCACATCAAAGCCGCTGGTAACTAGACCAAAGATAGTGTAGATTTTGGGTAGTAAATCGCTGAGATTAATCAGGGTGATGAAGAACTGGCTGCCATTGGTATCGGGACCAAAGATGACCATAGCCACGGTGCCCGCAACGTATTCCCGTGTCACTTCCTCATCGGCAAAAGTATATCCTGGGCCACCTTTCCCCGTGCCTGTTGGGTCACCGGTGGTGATGATGAAGTCCTTCACCACTTTGTGAAACTTTACGCCGTCATAGAAACCCTGGCGAGCCAGGAAAACGAAATTATTGACGGCGAGGGGGGCATCTTCAGGGAAAAGCTGTACCACGATGTCACCAAAGTTAGTCTTGATGGTTGCCTCGTATTCTCTGCTCGGGTCGATGGTCATCGGCGGTGGGCTGGACCACTGCATAATCCCAGCTGTTTCTGTTGGAGGGGAGGGTGTCTCTTCTGCTGGGGGAGCATCTGTTTCTTCTGGGGGAGCAGGTGTCTCTTCTGTTGGGGGAGTATATATCTCTCCTGTGAGGGGGTTGGATGTCACCGGGCCGCAGGCTGGGAGCATTATTACTATAGCCACTAAGAACACGAACAAGAGAAACTTCTTCGCCTTTTTCATTTTTTCTCCTTAGCAATATACTCTTTAGTTTAGCACCATAGCCTAGCATCAGTAAATAGCCCGTGGTAAAATAGGGAGACCAAAAATAGTGAAGGTGGACCTTGCTGTATATATTATTTGGTGAGGACGATTTTTCTCTGACCAAGTCGCTGGGGGAGATAAAACAGGGGCTGGGCGACCAGTCTCTGCTGATGGCTAATACCTCTGTCCTTGATGGCCAGCAGGTGACCCTAGACCAGTTAAGGGCTGTCGTTGAGACCGTGCCCTTTCTGGCGGAGAAGCGCCTGGCTATTGTCCAGGGGTTGCTGGGACGCTTTGAACCTACCACCAAACCCCGCCGGCGGAAGAAGGCAACCTCCCCGGCGGAAAAGGAAGCAGAATATAAGTCCTTTGCTGACTGCCTGACTACAATTCCTGAGGGTACGGTTCTGGTCCTGGTGGACGGTAAGATAAAGAGCGGTAACCCTCTGCTCAAGCAGCTTTTGCCCCACGCCGAGGTAAGGTCTTTTCCCACACTTAAAGGGGATAAGCTGCTTCAGTGGATTAAGCGTGAGGTGGCGGAACAGGGTGCCAGCATTTCCCCTGAGGCGGTGGATTTACTGGCTAAACTGGTGGGGGGCAACCTCTGGGTTATGACCAACGAGATAACTAAGCTGGCATTATTTACCTCAGGCCGGCGTATTGAGGTGGAGGATATTAAGGCGGTAGTCAGCTCGGCGCAGGAGACTAGCGTCTTTGCCATGGTTGATGCTATCCTTGACTTTAAGGCTGGGGTGGCGGAGCAACTATTGGAGGAGTTATTACAGAGAGGCGCCTCTGCTGCCTATCTTCTGGTTATGCTCTCCCGACAGGTTCGGCTGGTTGTTCGGGCTAGTGCCTTAAGGCGTCAGCGGAGAGCTGATGTGGAGATTCAGGACAGATTGGGTTTGACCTCGGAGTTTGTCTTGCGTAAAACATTAGACCAGGCCCAGAGGTATCCCCTGGAGCGGCTCAGGGAGGTATATGATAAACTTCTGGAAGCTGACCTATCAATTAAGACGGGGAAATATGATGGAGGTCTTGCCCTTAATCTGCTCATTGCCGAGCTTTGCCAGCAGCGAAGGGTAGCCAGGTGACGGTTTAATTATGAAAGCAGGGCATAAACTACCGGTTTTAGCCCTAGACCTTGGTGGCACCAAGACAATGGTGGCTATTGTTTCCCACCCCCCTCAGATAGTAGCCAGAGACTACTTTCTCACCCTGGCTGATGAGGGGATGGAGGCGGTAACGGGGAGGATATTTTCGGCTATAGACCGCCTCCTGAGCGCAGAAAATATAGACCCTTCTCAACTGCATAGCATAAGCATTGCTGCTGCCGGTGCCATAGACCCTGAGCGGGGGCTGGTGACCTCCTCACCAAATCTCCCCGGCTGGCGTGATGTTCCGCTGAGAGACATTTTGAACAAGAGGTATAAGGTTAATACCGTTCTAATCAACGATGCCAATGCCGAGGCTTTGGGTGAACACCAGCTTGGCGCCGGGAAGGGGGTAGATAATCTTATCCTCCTTACCATTGGTACCGGCATTGGCGGCGGCATCATCATCAATGACAGGCTATACACAGGAGCCAGCGGCAGCGCCGGAGAGATAGGGCATATTACCATTGATGTTAACGGGCCGAAGTGCAGTTGTGGTAATATCGGCTGCTGGGAAACGCTCGCCTCGGGTAGGGCAATGGCTAGGGAAGCCAAAGACCGTATCAGGGGTGGGGAGGGGTCTATCCTCACCGAGATGGTTAAGGGAGAGATAGAGGAAATTACCACCGAGAAGATTGGTCTGGCGGCTGGGGAGGGGGACTCTCTCGCTCTGGAGGTTATTTCTAGGGCAGCAACCTATCTTGGTATCGGCATGGTAAATCTGGTTAATACCTTTAATCCGGAGCTGATTATCGTTGGTGGTGGGGTGGCAAAAATGGGCGAGCTTTTGCTGGAACCGGCACGGCAGGTGGTCAGGGAGAGGGCGTTTAAGCTGGCGGCTGAGGTGGTGCGCATAGTCCCCACCCAGCTTGGCGATGACGGAGGGGTGCTCGGTGGGGCTGTCTTCGCCTATTCGTTGACAGGCGATATGGGTTAAACTAAAATCGTAGGTAATTATGACTGGTGACGAAGTTAGAGCGGCATTTCTGAGCTTCTTTGAGAAGAAGAGGCATAAGGTTATTCCCAGCTCCTCTTTGATACCCCGGGATGACCCTACCCTGCTGCTTACCAGTGCCGGCATGGTGCCGTTCAAGCCCTATTTTCTGGGGGAGGCAGTGCCGCCTAGCCCCCGTCTGGCGTCCTGCCAGAAGTGCTTTCGCACCACTGACATTACCTCGGTGGGCGACCCCAGCCACCTTACCTTTTTTGAGATGCTGGGCAACTTTAGCGTTGGCGACTACTTTAAGCGGGAGGCGATTAACTGGGCTTGGGAGTTCGTTACCAAGCGTTTAAAACTTTCCCCCAGGCGGCTGTGGGTAACCATATTTCTTGATGATGATGAGTCCTTCCGCATCTGGCGTGAGGCGGGTGTCCCCGAGAAAAGGATTTTGAGGTTCGGCGAGGAGGATAACTTCTGGGGGCCAGCCGGTGATTCCGGACCCTGCGGTCCCTGCAGCGAAATCCACTACGACTTCGGGGAGAAGGTCGGCTGCGGCAAGCCGTCCTGCGCTCCCAATTGCGGCTGCGCTCGCTTCTCCGAGATATGGAACCTGGTGTTCACCCAGTATAACCAGGACAAAGACGGTAACCGCACTCTGCTCGCCAAGCCTAATATTGATACCGGCATGGGCCTGGAGAGGACGGCTGCCGTCGTTCAGGGCAAGACCTCTGTCTATGAAACCGACCTCTTCGTCCCTCTGCTGGATTGCGTCTCTGAGCTTACGGGAAAGAAGTACGGCTCTAACCAGGTTGTAGATAATGCCATGCGGGTTATCGCTGAGCATGCCCGTGGAATTGCCTTTCTTATCGCTGATGGGGTAATTCCCAACAATGAGGGGCGGGGCTATGTGCTGAGGCGGCTTTTGCGCCGCGCCTCCCTTTTCGGGCGGAGGCTGGGATTGGATAAGCCCTTTATTAAAGAAATAGCCAAGGCTACTATTGCCCAGATGGGGCACATCTACCCCGAGCTGGCCCAGAGGCAGGAATTCATCCTGCAGGTCACCGAGCTTGAGGAAGCCAGGTTCAGCGCCACCCTTAACACCGGGCTGGAGCTGCTGGACAGGATTATGGAGGAAGCCTCAGGCGAAGGAGTAAATAAAATCTCGGGCGAGCAGGCGTTTAAGCTCTACGATACCTACGGCTTCCCCGTAGAGCTGACCGAGGAGGTTGCCGCCGAGCGTGGCTTCTCTGTGGACTCGGAAGGTTTTGAGAAGGAGATGGAGGGGCAGCGGGAGAGGGCTAAGGAAGCCCAGAAGGTTGAAGTAACCTTAACTGCGGGAGCCGGGTTAAATACCCAGCTTAACATTAAGGGCACTGATTTTGTTGGTTATGATGAGCTGAGATGCAAGTCCACCATTCTTGAGATGCTGGTTGAAAATAAGTCCACGGCGACGATAAAAGATGGTCAAGAAGCAAGCGTTATATTAGAAGCCACCCCCTTCTATGCCGAGATGGGGGGTCAAGTTGGGGATACCGGTGAGATACGCAGCCCCTCGGGGCGCTTTCTGGTCACCAATACCGTTCGGGTTCCCCCGGACATTATTGTCCATCGGGGCAAGGTGGCTGAGGGCAGCTTAAGTGTTGGCGATGAGGTTGAGGCTGAGGTAGACGAGGAGCGGCGGCTTGATATCGCCTGCAACCACACCGCCACCCATCTACTCCAGTCGGCGCTGCGCCAGGTGCTGGGTGAGCATGTCCAGCAGAGAGGCTCGCTGGTCGCCCCCGATAGGCTCAGGTTTGACTTCTCTCACCTGACGGCGCTGACCAAAAAGCAGCTAGCCGAGGTAAATAAAATCGTCAATGATAAAATCCGCCAGAACTTCAGGGTATATGCCGATGGTATGCCCTATAAGAAGGCTATAGACGAGGGGGCTATCGCTATCTTTGACGAGAAATACGGAGACGAAGTCCGCGTGGTGAAGATTAGCGAGACGGTAATCAGTTCTGAGCTCTGTGGCGGCACCCATGTCGCTTCCACCGGGGAGATAGGCTTCTTTCATATTATCAGCGAGAGCAGTATCGGCTCCGGCTTAAGGCGTATCGAAGCCGTTACCGGCAGGGGGGCGGAGGCATATATTAACGAGCGCTTATCTGATTTACAGGAGATTGCCGACAATCTGGAAGCCAAACTGGAGAAGGAGCGCAAGCAAAGCCTGTCCCTGGAGAGGGAGCTGGCCAGGCTAAGGGCGGAGTCTTTACTGGGTCAGGCAGAAGTAATTAAAGGGGTAACGGTACTGGTGGCTAATGTCCCCTCTTCACGGCTGGAGATTCTGCGGGAGATGAGCGATTTCCTCAGGGACAAACTAAAGAGCGCTATAGTAGTTCTAGGCACCGCCTATGAAGATAAGCCCGCCTTTCTGGCCGTGGTAACCCCGGACTTGGTGGCTAAAGGCTACAACGCCGGGGATATAGTTAAGAAGGTGGCTGGGGTTACCGGTGGCAGTGGTGGTGGCAAGCCGGGTCTGGCTCAGGCGGGTGGTAAGGATAAGAAGAAACTGGACGAAGCCCTCAAGCTGGTGAAGGGCTTAATATAATGCGTAGCCTGGGGCTTGATATCGGGGACAGAAGAATCGGGGTTGCGCTCAGCGACCCTGACGGTATACTAGCCAGCCCACTCACTATTATCAACCGCAGCGATGAGAGCCTTGATATAGAGGCTATTATTGACATCATCAAAAGGCAGGAGGTGGGGCGGGTTATTGTTGGCTTGCCATATTCCCTGGACGGCAGCCTGGGCGAGCAGGCAGAAAAGGTAAAAGCATTTACCCAGAAGCTGGGTAATCGCATTCAAATCCCTCTGGAGTACAGGGATGAGCGTTTTACCACAGTAATGGCGGAGCGCCTGGAACGGGCGTCTGGCGGCAAAAAGACGAAAAGAAAAGCCAGGCATGACGCTCAAGCCGCCGCCCTAATTTTGCAGGGTTATCTGGATGAAGGGCGTGAGCCGGGGTTGCCCTAGATGGACTTTAATCTTAGCGAACAGGATAAGATGCTGCAGAAGGCGGCGGGGGAGTTTGCTGCTAAGCTGGTCAAGCCCAGAGCCGCTGAAATTGACTCAAGCGGCGAGTTTCCCTTTGACCTGGTCAAGGAAATGGGTAAGCGGGGATATTTGGGCTTGCCCTATCCCGCCAAGTACGAGGGTAGCGGGGCTGGTTATCTGAGCTACGCCCTGGCGCTGGAGCAGATTTGCCAGGCATCAATGACCGCTGGCGCCGTTATGGCCATAAATACCGTCACCGAGGAGGCGATATTTCGCTTCGGCGGTGAGGAGCAGAAAAAGACCTTACTTGCTCCCCTGGCTCAAGGCAAGTTGCTGGGCGGTATCGCCTTTACCGAGGCTGAGACCGGCTCCGACCCGAAGGCAATTACTACCGTTGCCCATAAAAGCGGTGATGGCTATGTAATCACCGGGCAGAAACAGTTTGTCGCCCTTGCCCCGGCGGCTAATCTAGCCCTGGTTTTTACCAAGCGTGAGGGGGAGGGATTAAACGCCTTTATTATAGATACTTCATCTTCGGGGTATAATGTCCGCGAGCCGTGTGAGACTATGGGGTTGAGGGGGTTGGGCACCTCGGTGGTTTATCTTGATGAGGTCCATGTCCCGGAGCAAAACCTCATTGGGGATGAGGGGCAGGGTTTTGATATCCTCCTTGAAGCGATTTCCCTGGCGAGGCTGGGGGTAGCGGTGGAGGGTGTGGCCGTGGCTCAGGCAGCGCTGGAAATCTCCCTGGATTACGCCCGGCAGAGAAAAGCCATGGGCAAACCGCTTGCCAAGCTAGCTACCATCCAGTGGCACCTGGCGGAGATGGCGAGCCGCATAGAGGCGGGGAGGTGGCTGGTATACCGCACCGCCTTCCTCCGTGACCAGGGGCTAGACATTAAATATGAGTCTTCAATAGCCAAGCTCTTTGCCTCCCAGATGGCGGTTGAGGTTACCAGCATGGCGATGCAGATTTGCGGCTCATACGGCACGATGAAGACCATGCCCCTAGAGAGGCTGTACCGGGATGCCAAGATGACCGAGATATACGTTGGCATCTCGGAGATACAGCGCAGTATTATCGCCAATTATTTAATTTGAAAGTGACTAGCTTCCGTTTGGTAAAGACCTGCCCCCAAAGCAAGGCTCGTGCTGGAGAGTTGCTGACACCCCATGGCGTGGTGCCGACGCCGGTATTTTTACCGGTGGCGAGCCAGGGCGCGGTTAAAACGCTGACCCCTGAGGAAGTAAAGAACATTGGCATAGCTATGGTGCTGGCTAATACCTACCACCTCTACCTGAGACCGGGCATCGACGTCATTGAGAAGGTGGGTGGTTTACATAACTTTATGGGCTGGGAAGGGGCTATTCTCACCGACAGCGGCGGCTATCAGGTGTTTTCCCTCGCCCGCCTGCGCCGGGTGGACGATGATGGGGTTACATTCCGCTCTCATATTGATGGCAGCGAGCATCATCTCACCCCGGAGCTGATTATCCAGTTTCAGGAGAGCCTCGGTGCCGACATTATTATGGTCTTAGACGAGTGCCCGCCGCACGACGACGATTTTAAAAAGATAAAGCGGGCAACGGAGAGGACGCACCGCTGGGCGGAGAGGTGCCAAAAGGCTCAAAAAAGGCGTGACCAGGCTCTATACGCCATTGTCCAGGGCGGTGTTTTTCCTGAACTGCGGCGCCAGTCGGCGGAATCCCTTACCTCATTAGACTTTCCCGGTTATGCTATTGGTGGCTTGAGCCTCGGCGAGCCGAAGAAGGTGACCTTTGCCATGGTTGAAGAAACAGTAGCCCTGCTGCCGGAGGATAAGCCGCGTTATCTGATGGGGGTGGGCTCCCCCGAGGATATTGTTGAGGCGGTAGCCAGGGGGTGTGATATGTTTGATAGCGCCCTGCCCACCCGCGTCGCCAGGAACGGCGCTCTCTTTAGCTGGGAGGGGAGGCAGAACATCCGCAATGCCGCCTTCAGCCGGATGGAGCAGCCCATTTTAGCTGGCTGTGATTGCTATACCTGCCGCAATTTTTCCGCTGCTTATCTACACCACCTGTTTAACTGCGAGGAGCTGCTTGCCCATAGGCTGGCTACTATTCATAACCTGAGCTTTATTAGTAATTTAATGAATAAAATAAGAGGTGCCATTCAAGATGGCACCTTCGTTGCTTTCAAGGATAGCTTTTTAAAAAATTACCAGCCGACCGATGAAAAGGTACGGCTCAGCCAGAAACAGAAGTGGCTTAAATCGCGCAATTTGGGTGGCTAGACCCCGGCAAAGTTATTAATCGTGTCAACCCTTATCCCCCTGGAGGTAGCCCAGCCAATCCCGGCTTCAATGTTTTTCTCCTCTCCCTCAAGCTCCAGTTCTATCCAGCCTCTGTCCTCAGCGGCATTCGCCCTATGGATATTGGTCACTAAATGGAACTGCTGGCCAAGCTCATAGATAATTGGCTCGGAGCTTACATTGGGTTGAAAGGTGAACATTACTCTTCGTTTTGCCATTTATACCTCCTTTAGGCTGAAGTTCCCATTTTATAAAGACGCCTGGTGATAAGTCCGGCTTCATTAATTATACCATCAATAATCTCTTTTACCGAGGGCAGTTCGTGTATCAGCCCTACCACCTGGCCGCAGGCGATAACGCCGTCATTGACGTCGCCGCTGATGTAACTCTCTCTGCTTCTGTCACCGCTTATAAAAGGCAGGAGCTCTTCCAGTGTCGCCCCTTTTTCTTCCAGCTCCAGCACCCTCTGTGAGAACTCGGTCTTCATTACCCGGGCCGTGTTTTTGATGGAGCGCTCAATCATCAGGGTATCCGTTTCCTTGGCGTTTACCATCCACTGGGCGATTTTGGGATTTATGGGACATTCTTTGCTGGCCATAAAGCGGGTGCCCATAAGCACGCCCTCAGCGCCCAGAGCCAAGGCGGCGGCAAAGCCCCTGCCGTCGCCGATACCACCGCCGGCAATGACCGGGATTTTCACCGCATCTACGGTAATAGGGACAAGGACTAAAGAGGTTACCTCATCCATGCCCGGGTGCCCCGCCGCTTCAAAGCCGACAATGGTTACCGCATCCACCCCCAGCCGCTCTGCGCTTTTGGCATCTTTTACCCTGGCTACCTTGTGCATCACCTTTACCTTAGCCTCTTTGAGCTGCTTCATATATGGTTCCGGGCTTCGCCCTGCGGTCTCGATTATCTTTACTCCCCCCTCAAGGGCAACGTCAATGTGCCGTTGGTAGTCTACCGCCTGTATGGTGGGCAGCAGGGTGATATTTACGGCGAAGGGCTTATCGGTCAGGCTTCTGGTCTTTTTAATCTCCTCACGGAGCTCTTCGGCGGTGGGTAAGGTCAGGGCGGAAAGAATGCCCAGCCCCCCAGCATTGGAAACGGCGGCTACCAGCTCCGCCCGCGAGAGCCATAGCAGTGCCCCCTGGATGATGGGGTATTTAATGCCGAACATTTCGGTAATCCTGGTTTTGAACATGGCTAGTCCTCTATAGACGTTGGAGAGACCTTTACCTCGCCCCACACTCCCATTTTATCGTCCTTAATGATGATTACCCCGCTCACTCCATCGATACTCTGGGCAAGCTCAATCCCCAGAGGGATGTCACCGGGCTGAATAATGAGGTTGCCGATGGCGGTGGCAACAGCATCAGCCAGGGCGGCTGATTTGGAGAGGACTATAGCAGCATCGGCTTTACCAAAGCTCAGGGAATGCCCCACCGTCCCCGAGGAGGTGCAAATGCCTATCGGCGTGTCCTCCCCGTTGATTTCCAGGGCAATCTTACCGCTTAACGGTGATTTTCCAGCGAAAATTCCTATCAGCCTTTTCTTCAGGGTCTTGAGGTAGATATCGCCGCCGTTTTCCACGATAATCTCCGGGGAGAGGGGGAGAAGCTCGCTACCAACAGACTCGGCGATAGCCCCGGCTACTGCCGCCATGGGACCGACGCCGGCTTTTTCTGCCGCTTCTGTCATCTGGGTTATAATAGGCGGGGCGTTATTCTCGGCGGCAATGGGCTCAAGGGAGGTGAGGAATGAGGGGTGTTGTTCAATATAGCGCTCCAGCATGCTGCGATATTTCATTACCAGCTTGAGGGCTTTTGGTTCCAGGTTGGACGAGGCGCGGATGTATAAATCCGTCTCCTTTACCACCGCCTTAAACGAGGTCAGGTCTTTATCTTTAACCCAGTGGCGATAGCTCCTAGGTTGGTACATTGGCTAAAAATGTACCTCCATGGCTCGCGGGGGGCAAGCCTTTATGCATAGCCCGCAGGCGACACATTTTTCGTTAAGAAAGTTGACCCGCCTGGTGGTGGGGTCAACCTCAAAGGCGCCGGAGGGGCAGATGGTGACGCAGGCACCGCAGTGGGTGCACCTTTCCTCGTTGCGGATAAAATTCTGGCTCAGCGATTCTATTCTTACCCCGGTCTCGGTCAGATACCTGATGCCCTTGTCGTACTCTTTCTGCTCGCCGCTCAGTTCCAGCACCAGCAGCCCTTCCTCCTCGGGGGTGACAAATGCCTTTAAAATATTAAATTCGAGGTCGTAGTCCTTAGCCAGCCGACAGACTATGGCACGCTCCACAATTCGCTTGGGGAAGTGCAGGACTATTCTTCGGGAAACAGCCATCTTTTCTCCTTTTTGCCCTTTTATTCCAGCGGGCGTTCCTTGAGCGGCTTAAAGGTTATCCCTGATTCCACCCCGGGCAGGGGTGCTACCGGCTCAGTCAAGAAGAATTTGCCGCTTGCTATCCACTCCTTTAAGACATTGGCGATCTCTACTGCCCTCGGGTAGCTGGAGAGGGAGGCGGTGGGCACCTCTTTACCCTTAAGCTTTACCTTGCCGCTCCTGAGCTGGGCGTAGCTGACTTCGCCAAGGATATCCGCTTTCAGGTTGGGGTAGTCTTTGGCATAATCAACGACAGCGCCTAAAATCTCGTCATCGGTTACGGTGGTATAGCCTAGGATTTCCTCCGAGAGTATGGGGATGGGTACGCCAATGCCTACGGTCAGGGTAGTGCCGTAGCCGAGCATACTGGTCCCCACCAGCCACCTCGGGCTCATCTGTTTCAGGTCGCCTATTACAGCCAGAGCCCCCGCCCCCCTCGTGGGGACACCCTTTTCGGTGCGGGGCACATCTGGGTTGTGCTGGGTGCCGTGCCAGGCGACAAAGCCGGTGCCGCCCCCCAGGAATATCTTGGTGCCGATGCCGATAGTTTTATAATAGGGGTCGTTAAGCAGGGGGGAGAGCTGCCCGGCGGTGGCATAATTTATATTACCCAGCTTTGCCCGCAACACACCCATATAGGTATAGATTGTTGTATCCGAGGTATTTGCCGCCACGTTGTAATTCTGGTAGGCATTCCTGATGTTGAACAGTATCGCCTCGTTGATGTCCTTTATATTAATCCAGGTCTCAAGCCTTTTCCTGGGGTAGCAATCGGTGCCATAGGCAGTTGCCACCAGCCTGATATCCTTGCCGGCGGCAAGCTCCTCAATCACATGCCCGCCCCCGTAGTTAAACTCGCCGGGGTGGACCTTATTTCTGGGGTCATCATCGGGGAGGGCGTTGGCGCCGATAAATAGGTCTACCGCCGCCAGGCCGGCATAAGCCGGGACGTCGTTAAGAGAGACTCTGCCCCCGCCGAACTTGATTCTTGGCTTGGCATGCCCGGTATTAAGATAGGCGCCAGATGAGCACATTGGGCCGAAGGTGCCGGTGGTGACCACGTCTACCTCCTGGGCTGCCTTCTTAATACCCTTGTCCCGGGCAATGCCTATTATCTCCTCGGCGGTGACCACCACCGCCGTACCCTTTTTTATCTTCTCGTTTATCTCAGCAATTGTTTTTGCCATATCCCCCAGATGATAGTATTAAACCAAAGGCTTGTCAATTTGCCTCTTAGGTTGAAGCCCACCTTACCATAAGCTATAATCGGGGGTAAGATAGCAGGAGGCAGTCTTGCTTAAAACTCATAGCTGCGGCGGGCTGAGCAAAAAGGATGTCGGCTCCGAGGTAACCCTGGCGGGGTGGGTGGACCGCCGCCGGGACCACGGGGGGCTGATTTTTATTGACCTGCGCGATAGAGAAGGCGTGGTTCAGGTAGTATTCAACCCTGAAACATCACCCGATTGCCATAAGATAGCCAGCGAGATGCGTAGTGAATACGTAATTAGGGTCAGCGGCAAGGTTGCCCCCCGCCCTAAGGGGACGGAGAACACTAAATTGCCCACCGGTGATATTGAGGTTATCGCTGATAGTGTCACCATACTTAATCCGTCAAAGACGCCGCCCTTTTATATCAATGAAGAGGTTGAGGTGGAAGAGAATCTCAGGCTGAAGTATCGCTACCTTGACCTGAGGCGGGCCCGGATGAAAGAGAACCTTCTCCTTCGCCACCGGGTGGTGAAATTTATGCGTGATTTTCTATCAGCTCGGGGGTTTATTGAGGTAGAAACACCCATCCTGATTAAGAGTACCCCTGAGGGGGCTCGTGACTATCTGGTGCCCAGCCGCATTCAGCCGGGGAAGTTCTATGCCCTTCCCCAGTCGCCCCAGCAGATAAAACAGCTGCTGATGGTCGCCGGGTTTGAGAAGTACTTTCAGATAGCCAAGTGCTTTCGTGACGAGGACACCCGGGCTGACCGCCAGCCTGAGTTCACCCAGCTTGATATAGAGATGAGCTTTGTTGAGGAAAAGGACATCCTTGACCTGCTTGAGGAGCTTTTCACCTCACTGGTGGAGACGATCAAGCCCGAGATAAAGCTGGTAAAGCCCTTCCCCCGCCTTAGCTACGCCGAGGTGATGGAGCGTTACGGTGAGGATAAGCCCGACCTGAGGTTCGGGCTGGAGCTTAAGGATTTGACCGATATCGCCGTTAAGTCTGATTTCGCCGTCTTTCGCACCGTCATTGACCAGGGGGGTAGGGTGAGGGGTATTTGCGCCCCCGGCTGCGGGGATTATAGCCGCAGTCAGCTTGAGGAATTAAATAAATTTGTGCGGAGCCTCGGTGCTGGAGGCCTGCTGACTGTATCGCTGGGCAGCGGAGGTGGCAAGCTGGATGGGCTAACCATGGAAATGGTAAAGTCCGTTGCCGCCAAGTTTCTGACTATGGACCAGATTAAGCAGATGGGGCAGCGTTTGGGGGCTAATACGGGAGACCTGTTGCTTATCGTTGCCGGCAAAGCGGAAATAGTTGATACGGCGCTGAGCGGGCTGCGCCAGGAGATGGGACGTCGGCTTGGGCTTGCCGACCCCAATCTTTTTTCCTTCGCCTTTATTGTGGATTTCCCCTTACTACTGAAGAATGAAGAGGCAGGGCTTTGGGAGCCAATGCATCACCCCTTTACCGCCCCCAAGGACGAGGATATACCGTTAGTTGACAGCGCTCCGGAGAAGGTGAGGGGTAAGCACTACGACTTTGTTCTCAACGGCTATGAGATTGCCGGCGGCAGCATCAGGATTCACACCAGCGAGCTTCAGAGGAAGATATTCAGGTTGCTGGGCTATAGTGATAAGGAGATTAACGAGCGCTTCGGGCATCTGCTTGAGGCTTTTGACTACGGCGCCCCTCCCCACGGCGGTGTTGCCCCCGGCATTGACCGCATTGTGATGCTGCTGGCGGGCGAGGAGACAATCAGGGAGGTTATTGCCTTTCCCAAGAACCAGAGCGCTGCCGATTTAACCTTTGACGCCCCCTCGCCGGTCAGCGAAGAGCAGCTAAAGGAATTGCACCTGCGTCTGCGGGAGGAAGAATGAAGGTAACCAAAGAAAAAGAGGAAAATCGCCAGGTATTTCTCAGGGTTGAGATGGAGCCGGCGGAGGTGGAGGAGCATCTGGAGGAATCTTACCGCCAGCTGGTTGATAGAGCCAATATCCCCGGCTTTCGTAAGGGGAAGGCGTCACGGGAGGTACTGGAACGCCATATAGGCAAGGAAGGTCTCCTTGAGGAGGCGCTAAATCATCTGCTCCCCCAGGCTTATGAGGAGGCGATTAAGGAGCAGGGGATTGAGGCTTTCGCCCGCCCTTCCATTGAAATAGAGCAGACTGACCCCTTGGTATTTAAGGCGACAGTCCCGCTAGAACCTGTAATCAAGCTTGGCGATTACCATCAGATTCGTCTCACCCCAAATCCGGTAGAGGTGACCGAGGATAATATTAAGGCTGTGATGGAGCAGCTGCGCCGCCAGCACGGCACCTGGGAGCCTGTGGAGCGTGAGGTAGGCTTCGATGACCTGGTGACCTTAGACATTGAAAGTAATATAGAGGAAAAGCCGTTTATAAACCAGCAGGGGGTCCAATATCAGGTCCTCCGTGACTACCCCGTCCCCGCGCCCGGCTTTGCCGAGCAGCTAGTTGGGGTGAAGGGTGGTGAGGAGAAGGAGTTTAAATTAAAGCTCCCTGAGGATTACCCCAGGGCTGAGGTAGCGGGAAAAGAAGCTAACTTTAAGGTAAAGGTCAGCGAGATAAAGCAGCTGAAGCTCCCCCCGCTGAATGATGAATTCGCCGCCCTGATTGACCCCGGGTTAAAAACCCTGGACTCGCTCCGGGAGAAAGTAATGGAAAACCTGCGTCTCAGGGCTGAGGAGAAAAGCAGGGAGGAGTTTGAGGAGCGGCTAGTTGATACCGTGGCTGAGCAGAGCCAGGTAGAATTTCCACCGCTTCTGGCTGATATGGAGATTGCCCGCCTCCTTGAGCAGCAGGCAAGGTGGATGCAGGCAACCGGCGGCCAGACTAACAAGAGTGGGGAGGAATTGCGGGAGGAGATGCGTCCGCTGGCAGCAAAGAGGGTTACCCGCTCGTTGGTTTTGGAGAAGGTCGCCGAGGAGGAGAAGATTAAGGTTAGTGATGATGAGATACACGCCGAGATGGAAAAGTTGGCGCCGAATATTACCGACAATAAGGACGAACTGCAGAAGTTTTTAGATTCGCCCCAGGCTCATAGCTCGGTTGAGCAGCTACTGGCCCGGCGGAAAGCGATAGAGCGGTTGGTGAAAATAGCCGGAGGCTCAAAGAAGGTGAGAAAAAATAAGGAATGAGTTATAATTATATGACACTATTTCTTAGGGGGAGGAGAGAAATGAATGGTCAACCGATGAACGTGATACCGATGGTGATTGAAAGTGGCGCCAGAGGGGAGCGGGCTTTTGATATATACTCTTTGCTGCTGAAGGAGCGTATTGTTTTCTTAGGCATGCCCATTAATGACCAGGTGGCTAACGTTGTTATCGCTCAGCTCCTCTATCTTGAGAGAGAGGACCCAGACAAGGATATAAGCCTCTATATTCACTGCCCCGGTGGTATCATCTCCGCCGGTCTGGCTATTTATGATACCATACAGCTCATAAAACCTGACGTCTCAACTATCTGTGTCGGGCTGGCGGCGAGCATGGGGACGCTGCTTCTCTGTTCCGGGACCAAGGGCAAGCGCTATGCCTTGCCCAACTCCACTATACACCTGCACCAGGCGTTTGGTGGTGCCCAGGGGCAAGCCGCCGATGTGGAGATTGCCGCCCGGGAGATTATGCGCATGCAGGAGCTAATCCGTAATATCCTGGTCAAGCACACCGGTCAACCGATGGAGAAGATAACCCATGATACTGACCGGGACTTCTACCTTAACCCGGAGCAGGCGGTGGAGTACGGCATTATCGATGAAATCCTGCTCAAGCCGTCAAAGTAGCTATAGCTTCTGCTTATAAAGCTCCTGGTAGCGCTGAGCCAGTTCCCCTAGGGTGGGTAAAGCCTCTCTGGCTCCTATTTTACTAATGCAGAGATAGGCTACAATATTGCCCAGACGGCCGCATTCCTCAAGACCTTTTCCCTTAACTACCCCGTAGAGAAATCCGGCGGCGAAGGCATCACCAGCGCCGGTGGTATCCACCCCCGCCCCCATATCTGGGCTCAAGGGTTCAACTATATGTTCATCCTCGGCGTCTTTGATATAGCCGACGGCGGTCACATTGTCCAGTTTCTCCCCCGTGCCCAGTGTAACCACCACCTTCTGGCAGCCCTGCCTGAGACAGCTCTCAGCCCCGGCGATAACATCCTCCCCGGTTAGTTGCCGCATCTCATCCTGGTTAAGGAACAAGAGGTAGGTCCTGTTAAGTATCGGGGCCAGGTTTTGAAGCCCCTTGACGGCATATAGCGCCCCGGGGGCAAAGCTGAGCTTGACCGAAGAGTCCAGTTTGTCCACCAGTTCCAGCACTACCTTGAACTGCCTGTCATCGGCAAAGGAGGAGAGGTGGAGCATCCCCGCCCCGTTGATGTAGGCAAGGTCAAAGTCATCCATGGTGAGCAGGTTATTAGCGCCGGGCATGACATAGAGGGAGCGCCTGCCCCACTTGTCGCTGAGGCATAATACCGTGCCAGTTTTGGCCTCTCTTTTTACCCTGATACCGGTGGTATTTACCCCCACTTTTTGAAAGTCTTGGAGCAGTGTCTTGCCGTAATCATCATCACCGACGACACCGCAGAAGCCGGTGCTCACCCCCAGCTTCGCCAGACCGTAGATGGTGTTAGCCGCCGAGCCGCCGGGGGACGATTTGGTCTCAAGTGCCACCGCCTCGCCATCCTCAAGGATGCGCTCTACCATCTTGATGTGGTCTATATTCAGTGCTCCCAGCCCAACGACTTCCATAGTATTCATTAAACCCCACCCCCTGTGTTTTTCTTCCCACCCAGCCCACCCTATAGGCGCTTCGCCTCTAAAACTCTCTTTTTACCCCCCCCCTTAAAGGTGGTGGTAAAGCCTCTCTTATTTCCCCTTCCTCTTAAGGGTGGTGGGTGGGAAAAGATATAAAAAGGGATAGGCGAGGAAGGCTTACCCCAGTTTGGCTGCCTCCTCCCTTACTACTCGTCTCATTCGCTTGTGAATCTTGGTTACCTCGCCGATATTTTTCCTCCCCGATAGCCAGTGGAAGTAGCCCCTGCCCCCGGTACCGCCAGCCTTCTCCAGCTTCTTTACCAGCTTCTCCACCCCGCCCCGCTGGCCCTTCTGCCATGCTTCTAATACTTCTTGCAGGTCGCTGAGAAGGGTAGAAGCCAGGCTCATGGTGGCGTAGGGTAGGGCATAATCGTTGCCGTTGAAGACAATGGCTAGTCCCCCCGCCTCCTCCACTGCCTGCAACATCCTGAAGTCGGTAATGCTATCACCCACCACCACCCAGTTGGATAAGGGCTGGTCGTATTTATCGGCGAATTTATTCAGGGCGGCTACCTTGCGCCTGCCTCCCACCGGCTTCACCTGGCTTATTGCCTCACCCAGCCTGGTAGCCGGTATTTGCTTCCAGAAGAAGCGGTCAAGGCTCTGCTTAATCCGCTTATCATCGGTGGGAGGGTGCAGCTTCAGTATGTCTTGCTCGGCCTGCTGCAGCAGTTTCTGGTCTTCTTGACGTAAAGTTGCCCGGAGCTTATCCAGGGGGAAGGATGTGCAGGCGACATTATGGGCGTAAATGTCTAGTTTCTGGGTGATGCGAAAGGCGTATTGTTCATAGCTGGTGCTGATGCAGAATACCCTCCAGCCATTATACTGGAGGCGGGAGATAAGATCCTTGGCGCCGCCGGTGAGGCTGGCCTCGGCGGCTAGGGCAGCGATATTAGCCTCGGAGATATTATGGAGGATGAGGAAGGGGACGATAAGGGCCAGGGTATCGCCGGGTTCATAGCCCTCTTTTTCCTCTAGCGTAAGCAGGTCATCATAGCGGCTGATAACCTCAAAGATCCTGTCGCCGTTGGGGAAAAGCTTCATCAGCTCATAGGCATTATCTTGAGGTGCCAGAGGTCCTTCAAGGTCAAAGCAGATGAAGCTCGTCATTGATATGCCTCTTTTAATTGCTCGTTTATCTTGTCGGTCAGATTGTACCCTTTAATCGGTCTCCCTTCATAATCAACCACCTTTTTGTCAGCCGTTATCTCAATCTTGCCCTGACTGAAAGCCTTGAGGGTGGTTATTATCAGCGGAAATTCCCTGGCTAGCCCGTGTTTGCGGATGAGCTGAAAGAGGGGATTATTCTCACCCTGGCTTTTTTTAATCTCTTCTACCGGCTGCCCCTCTATTTCCTGCCAGTATTTATCAAATGGCTCGCCCCTTACGGATAGGGTGCAGTAGGTTACCGGCGGTCCCATGTCCAGCTCCGGGGTTACCAGGTGCATCATTACCCCCGTTTCCTCAGCCTTACTATCAATCAGCTGCCAGATTACCTCCTGCCAGGTTCCTTTCGGTCCGCCGGGTAGGGCGGGGTGGAGGTTGATCATATTGTATCTGCGGCACATCTCCTCGCCGACGATAAGCATATAGCCAGCCAGAACGCAGAGGTCGGGGTGGAAGTCCTGCAGCCTTTTCATCACTTCACGGTCATATTCGAGCCGCCACCCCGCTCCTTTATCGGCTTTAAACCTCTGGTAGGAAAAGCAGACGAGGGGTACGGCGTAACCCTCTACCAGTTTGAGGAATAAATCGCTCTCGCTTGCTTCCCCTGCCTCACGATTGCAGAAAATGAAGGCGAGCTCAGCCTCAATCTCGCCTAGGGCTATGCTATGCTGAGCCACCGTCAGCAAGTCCCTGGCTGCCTTATCCCTACCCGTGGAAAACCAGCCAAGTTTATACATCAGTGCTATCCTCGCCTTTGCTTCCTCAGCTTTGTCCAGGCGCTGGCGAAATGGATGAAAGGATTGGTCACACGCCCTGAAATTTTACCCTTTTTCAGGGCCTGAAGGAAGTCGTCCTTGCCCTTGAAATCGGGCATCTCAACATAGGCATTGCCAATCTCGCGGAGGGTGTGGGCATCACTACCGGCGCTCTTTATGATGCCGTGTTTTTCGGCAAAGGCTAGGGCTTTAGCCGAAGTCGGGGGGAAGAAAATCCGTGAATTGAACACTTCTACCATATCAATCTGGTCGGCTATTTTCTCTATCATATTGTTGTGCATGGCAGAACTGCGCAGAAAGTCAAAGGGGTGGGGTATGCATATCAGGCCACCCTGAGCCCTGATTTGAGCTATTACCTCTTTTACCGGGATTCGGCTGGGTATGGTCTCTTTCAGGAACATGCCCATAATCTCGCCGTCCGGGGTCATGATTTCCTCAGCCACAATTACCTTAAAAGGCGCTATTTCCCGCAGTTTTAACGCCCCTTCGGCGGTGCCGTGGTCGGAGATAGCAATGCAGTTTATCCCGACCTCAAGGCAGCGACTAACTATCTTCTCCAGCGGTGTATTGCAGTCCACAGAGTATTCGGTATGAACATGAAGGTCAGCTTTTAACAACTTTTTTAACTAACTCTTTCTAGGTACTCCCCAGTACGCGTGTCAACCTTAACCGTATCCCCGTTGTTGATAAAGAGGGGGACCTGAATGGTGATGCCGGTCTCCAGCTTAGCCGGTTTATTGCCGGCGGTGGCGGTATCTCCCTTGAAGCCGGGGCCGGTCTCAACCACCTGAAGCTCAACGGTAATAGGCATTTCCACCCCCACCAGCTTGCCCTTATGGTTTAATACCTCCAGCGACATCCCCTCCTTCAGGTAGCTAAGGGCATCACCGAGCTGGCTGGAAGTGAGGGGTAGCTGTTCAAAGTTTTTCTCGTCCATGAAGTAATATAAATCGCCGTCATTATAAAGATACTGCATGTTGCGTTGTTCCAGGCGTACCCGGGCAAACTTTTCGCTGGCTTGAAAAGAGCGCTCTATGGTGTGGGCACTGCGGATATCGCGGAGTTTAAGCCTGGTCTGGGCACTGCCGCGTCCCATCTTAATATGCTGGTGGTCAAGGACCTGATATAGCTTGCCCTCAAGCTCAATGATAATCCCTTTCTTTAGCTCACCGCTGTCTATCATCTTAGGCTCCGTATCGTTATTTCCTGGCTTTCGAGATTTCCCTGACCTTTCCCTTTTCCATTATGACCAGGTCCTCAATCCTCACCCCTCCCCACCCATTAATATAGATGCCAGGCTCAATGGTGAAGACCATGCCCTCAGACAGTTTGTCGGAAGAGTTTGGGCCGAGGCGGGGTTGTTCGTGTGGGGCAAGCCCTACGCCGTGACCCAAGCCGTGACCGAAGGCTTCGCCGTAGCCTGCTTCCTCAATAATTACTCTGGCTAGATTATCAGCCTCAGCGCCAGTCATTCCTTCCTTAATTATAGCCATTGCCCCAAGCTGGGCGCCAAGAACAATGTCATAGAGCTTTTTAAATTTATCATCGGGAGTGCCAAGGCAGATAGTCCGGCTCAGGTCGCTGCCGTAGCCTTCAACCCTAGCGCCAATATCAATCATTATCGGCTCGCCGCTATTAACCTTTTTCGTTGAGGGTTGGGCGTGGGGCAGGGCCGTGTTTTTCCCTGAGGCGACGATAACATCAAAGGGCATGGGCTGGCTACCTTTCTCCCGCATGAATTTTTCTATCTCCCAGGCAACATCTTTTTCCGTCATTTCCGCTTGAATCTTGTTCTGGATATATTCCATGGCGGCATCGGTTATCTCGGCGGCTTTGGTGATGAGCTCGATTTCCCAAGGCTCTTTAATTGCCCGGAGGGATTCCACCATTCCCTCTACTGGAATAAGCTTGAGCTGTGATTTGCCTTTATTTAGTATATCACATAACTGCCGGTGTCGGGCGAAGCTGACATCTCCCGCCTCAAAGCCCAGCCTTTTTACCTTTAGCTCAGCCGCCAGTTTGGGAAACCAGTTGCTTATATCATCGTTTGCCGAAAAGAGCTCGTAATCAGGGGCTTGGCTTTTGGCTTGCGCTGTATAGCGGAAGTCGGTGGCTAAGATTTTTTCTTCGAGCGTAATCAAAAGATAACCAGCCGAGCCGTCAAAGCCGGAAAGATAACGCCTGTTCTCCGCCTGTGAGATAAAGATGCCGTCAATCTCCCCTTTACTTAGTGCCTGGCGCAATTTCTGTATTCTATTTTTCAGGTTCATCGCCTTCTTTGTCTTCTTCTTTTGCCATGGGGTGGGCTGATAGATATACCTTCCTCGCCTGGCTCTTGGTGACATGGGTGTAAATCTGGGTGGAAGAAAGCTGGGCGTGCCCCAATAGCTCCTGGACCACCCTCAGGTCGGCGCCGCCGTCAAGGAGATGGGTGGCGAAGGTGTGGCGCAGCGTATGGGGGTGGACCCTTTTTTCTATACCCGCTTTTTTAGCGTAGTCCTCCAGCATTTTTTGCACCCTCCGCTCCGGTAGGCGCTGTCCATAGCGATTAATGAACAGGGCATTAGTTTTCTTTTTGTCTCCCAGGAGCTTGGGTCTGCCCTGCGCAAGGTAGTTATTCACTGCCTCAATGGCGGGCTTGCCCATCAGCACCATCCTCTCTTTAGAGCCCTTACCCCAGACGCGGATTTCACCGGTGCCGAGGTTAATTTCTCCCAGGTCCAGGTGTACCAGTTCGCTTACCCTGAGGCCGGAGGCGTAGAGCAGCTCGAGCAAAGCCCGGTCGCGCTGCCCGTGTGGTTTGGAGAGGTCGGGGGCATTTAAGAGTCGCACTACTTCATCCAGGGTAAGAAACGAGGGCAGGCGCTTGTCCAGCTTGGGGGAAGACGCTTTTTCTATGGGGCTGGCTTCTAATATTCCTTCCCGAACCATATAGCGGTAGAAGGAGCGGATGGCGGAGAGCTTGCGGGCGATGCTTGCCTTGACAATCCCCTGCTCCACCAGATAGCCCATGTAGTCGCGCAGGACGGCTCTATCCACCTTGTCCGGAGAGTCAATACCTTTTTCTTTAAGGAAGGTAAAGAAGCCCTTTACCCTCTCCGAGCCGCAGAGGTCGGTGGTGTAGTTGCGTATGGTATAGGGCGAGACGCTCTGCTCTGCCTCAAGGTGCTTGATATATTTATTAAAGATTTCCTGCATGCTGCTAGCCATGCTTGAGCCTGCCTTTATACTGGCACTTGGTGCACTTCGTCCAGTTTCTTCTATATACGGTGAGGAGCCCGCCGCACTTGGGGCAGGGCTTGGGGAGGGGTTTAAGATTCAGGGCAAAGGTGCAGTTGGGGTAGTTGCTGCAGCCGTAAAAGGTGCGCTTCTTTTTACTTATCTTCTGCACAATCTCGCCGCCGCACTGGGGGCATTTAACCCCCACTTTAATAAGGAATGGTTTGGTGTACTTGCACTCGGGGTAGCCGCTGCAGGCGATGAACTTACCGTAGCGCCCGTATTTGATTACCATGGGCTTACCGCATTCGGGGCAAATCTCTTCGGTTTCCTCTTCCAGCTTCACCTTTTCCATAAGCTCGGAGGCGTTATTAAGGCTGTTCTCAAAGGGGACGTAGAAATCCTGGACCACCATCACCCAGTCCTTGTTCTCACGGGCTATCTTGTCCAGCTCGTCCTCCATGTGGGCGGTAAATTCAATATCAACGATGTCGGAGAAGTATTTATTGAGCAGGTCGTTGACCACCATGCCCAGCTCTGTCGGCTGAAATCTGCCGCTATCTTTGGTAACATACCCCCGCTCCTGCACGGTGGAGATGATGGGGGCATAGGTGCTGGGGCGCCCGATGCCCCACTGCTCCAGCATCTTGACCAGCGTGGCTTCAGTGAAGCGGGGTGGGGGCTGGGTGAAGTGCTGCTCGGGGAAGAGCTCTATGAGCTTGAGCTTATCGCCTTTCTCTAATTGGGGGAGGGTGGGGGCTTTTTTATCTTCTTCAGCTTCATCCTTACTTTCACTATAGAGAGTAATAAAGCCGGGGAATACGTTAACCGAGCTTGAGGCTCTCAATAAGTAGTCGTCTTTAGAGTAGCGGCGCCTGGCTTGAATATCAACCGTAGTGTTATCGAAGACGGCGGCCGCCATCTGGCTGGCCACCATTCGTTTCCAGATGAGCTGGTATAGCTTAAATTGGGCGTCACTGAGATACGGCTTGAGCAGGGGAGGCTCCCGCCAGATTTTAGTGGGGCGAATAGCTTCGTGGGCTTCCTGCGCTCCCTTCACCGTGGTGGCAAAGGAACGGGCGTGGGGCGGGAGATACTGGGAGCCGTACTTGGTGGTGATAAACTCCCTGGCTTCGCTGATGGCGGCGCGGGCGACCCTGGTGGAGTCGGTGCGCATGTAGGTGATGAGCCCCACATTGCCCTCATCGCCAATGGGTAAGCCTTCGTAAAGCTCTTGAGCCACCTGCATGGTTAGCTTTGCCGGGAAGTGGAGCTTGCGCCAGGCTTCCTGTTGCAGGGTGCTGGTGATAAACGGCGGCGCCGGCTGGCGGGTCACCTTTTTGGTGCCGACCTTGAGCACCTTGTAGCTGGCCTGCTTTAAGTCACCGGCGATTTCAGTTGCTTCCTGCTCGTTGTGGATATCCAGCTTGGTGCCGTCGGCAAGACCGACCAGCGTGGCTCTGAAGGTTGGTGCATCAGCAGTCTTGGCTAGCTCGGCATCGATTGTCCAGTACTCCACGGGGACAAAGTTTTCAATCTCTCGCTCACGGTCAACGATAATCCTCAGTACTACCGACTGCACCCTACCTGCCGATAGACCCCTTCTCACCTTCCGCCACAATAGCGGGCTGAGCTTATAGCCGACCAGCCTGTCCAGTATGCGCCTCGCCTGCTGGGCGTTGACCAGTTGCATATCTATGGTGTGAGGGTGTTTAAAGGCGCGCTCGATAGCCGTCTTGGTTATCTCGTGGAAGACGACGCGGCGGTAGGGTTTGCGGTTGGTCTTGGTCACCTCGACCAGATGCCAGGAGATAGCCTCCCCCTCACGGTCGGGGTCGGTGGCGAGATATACGGCGGAGGCGGTCTTAGCCGCCTGCTTGAGCTCTTTTACAATCTTGCTTTTCGCCCTGGGCACCACGTATTTGGGGGTAAAGCCCTGCTCAATGTCCACCCCTAGCTGGCTCCTGGGCAGGTCTCTGACATGCCCCATTGACGCTTTGAGGCTATAGTCCTCACCCAGGAGCTTGCTCAGCGTCCTGGCTTTGGCTGGGGACTCAACTATGACCAGCTTCTTCTTCGTCTTCATCCTAGTCTACCTTTACCCTGTAGCCCTCCCTTGCTTCGCGGGAGAGGACATAGTTCATAGTCCCTACCTGCTTTACCAAGCCTTTTAGCTCCATCATGGTCAGGGTGCTGCTGATGGTTGACATCGGCAGACCGGTGTTGCAGCAGACCTCGTCAATATGGGTGGGCTCGGCACTCAGCTGCTTGAGTAAGAGGGCTTCGGTATCGGAGGCGGGTATAACCTCTTTAAGCTCCATCTGCTGGGCTACCGCCGTCAGGTTCAGTTCCTCCAGGATATCGGTGTAGTCGCGGACCAGCTTAGCCCCTTCCTGGACAAGGCGGTTAGTCCCCCTGCTGGCTGGGGATAGGATGCTACCGGGGACGGCGAACACCTCTCTGTTTTGCTCCAGCGCCAGGCGGGCGGTAATCATCGCCCCGCTGGTCTCATCAGCTTCAACCACCAGCACCCCCAGGCTCAGCCCGCTCATAATTCGGTTACGGCGGGGGAAGTTATCCGCCCTGGGTCTGGTGCCCAGCGGATACTCGCTTATTAGCACTCCCTGCTGGATGATATCACGAGCCAGGGCAGCGTTCTCGGCGGGATAGACGATATCAAGCCCGCAGCCGAATACGGCAATAGTTCTACCCCCCGCCTCAAGGGCGGAGCGGTGAGCTACGGAGTCAATCCCCTTAGCCAGGCCGCTGACGATAGTGATTCCGCTTCGCGCCAGGTCAGCCGCTATTTCTTCCGCCACCTGCCGCCCATAGACCGTAGTCCGGCGGGTACCGACCACTGCCAGGCACCACTCGTCCTGGGGGAGCAGCGAACCCCTTATATATAGTATCGGCGGATAATCGTATATTTCTTTCAGGCGGGAGGGGTAATCCGGGTCATGGAAGGTGAGCACCTTTACCCCGTAGCGGTCCAGCTTTTCCATCTCTTCATCCAGCGAGACTCGGGACTGCCAGTAGGTGACGGCGTTTATTGCCCCCTTGTCCAGCCCGGCGCGTTTCAGTTTAGCCGGGGTAGCCTGCCACGCCTTTCCCAGACTACCGAAATGGCTTTCCAGCTGCGACAGTTTCACCCGCCCGATGCCGGGGATGAGGCTGAAGCCAACCCAGTATTTGATGTCTCTTTTGGTCATTTCCAAGGCAATTCTAGCATAGCGGCAGACTAGTGACAATTAAAATTTGTCAACGATAAGGGAGGGGGATAAAGGGGGAGGGTTACCTAATTAAAAAGAAAGCGGAGAGGGTGGGATTCGAACCCACGGTAACCAAAGGCTACTCACGCTCTCCAGGCGTGCCTGATAGTCCACTCCAGCACCTCTCCGTGGCGGAGAGGGTGGGATTCGAACCCACGCTTCGCTTGCGCGAAGACCGCTTTTCGAGAGCGGCACCATGAACCACTCGGACACCTCTCCGGTTATCGCAATTATACCATCTTTAAGCAGGCTGGGGTAATGGTTCCATTTCTATTATAGCCCAGTTTTTTGTTATAATGTCATAGTTTTTACTGGAAAGGATTTTAGAATAGATGCTGGTATTAAGCCAAATCCTTGCCATCGCTATCTTCGTTGCCATGTTCGTGGCGATTATAGTGGGCAAGGTGCATCGTTTTATACCGGCTCTTATCGGTGCCGGTCTTACCCTGACAATCGTCCTCCTTATTATCATGCAAAGTCCGGAGGCGGTTCTCAACGTACTGAACCTTGGGCAGCTGGGAGAATTAAGGTTCTGGTTACCGGGGCAGGAACCGGTAATATCGCATGGCATAAACTGGCAGACCATTATCTTTATTGGCGGCATGATGACCATGGTGGAGGGTTTGGGGGAGGTGGGGTTCTTCCGCTGGCTATGCCTCTATGTGGCTAAGCTGGTCAATTACCGCGTTATTCCCATACTGATTGCCTTTATGCTGCTTTCCGGCTTCCTGGCGATGTTCATTGATAGTATCACCGTGTTGTTATTCATGGCTACGGTAACTATTGAGCTGTCCCGGTTGCTTAAATTTGACCCCGTCCCCATAATAATTGCCGAGATTATTGCCGCCAACACAGGAGGGGCTGCCACCATGTGTGGTGACCCGCCCAACATAATCATAGGCACTGCTTTCGGTTATACCTTCACCGACTTTGCCCTTAATACCGGTCCCGTTGCCTGGGGAGGGATGCTTTTAAGCCTGGGCTTCTTTTACTACGCCTTCCGCAAGATTCTGGCTCCGCCTAAGGGTGCCCCCGCTGTGCCCCTCAAGGCGCGCCCCGAGCCTGCGGAGGCGATTGTAAACCGCCGCCTGTTCTTTATAAATGCCGGTATCTTTGTCTCGGTGGTGGCTTTGCTCGTTACCCATGCTCAAACCGGCTTGTCTTTGGCTTTGATTGGCGTTATTGCTGCCTTTCTCGCCTTGCTGGCGGCAACCAGAGGGGCGTTACATATTATTAAGAGGGTGGACTGGCGGACCCTGCTCTTCTTCATTGGCTTGTTCATCTGCGTTGGGGGGTTGGAGGAGACGGGGGTTTTAAGAATGCTTGCCCAGTATATCGGCGATATATCCGGGGGGAGTCTGATTCTGGTGATACCGCTTATATTATGGCTATCTGCCTTTGCCTCAGCCATTGTTGATAATATCCCCTTTGCCGCTACCATGGTGCCGGTAATTGCCAACCTGTCGCAGACACACGGCTTAGCCTTGCCCACACTAGGCTGGACTTTAGCCTTAGGGACGGACATTGGTGGCAATGCTACCCCCATCGGCGCCTCGGCTAATGTTGTCGGGACAGCCATTGCCGAAAGGGAAGGCCATCCCATCAGTTGGGGGAGGTTCTGCAAGTACGCCGTGCCGTCTATGATTTTGGTGGTATCTCTGTGCTGGCTGTACTTGGTGCTAAGATACGCTTAATGGAGGAGGAGAGAAATGTGGAAAAAAATTCTTGTTCCGCTGGATGGTTCTAACCTGGCTGAGCTAGCCCTTGCCTATGCTGAGGAGCTAGCCATAGCCTTTAACTCCGAGGTTGTCCTGCTCTATGTCAATGAGCCTAAAGAGGACCAGTATCGCAATATGCATGAGCTTTATATGGAAGAGGTGGCAGAGCGGGTGAAGGAGCACTTCAAGAAGCGTGCCCGGGTCAAAACTGTGGTTATGAGCGGTGAACCGGCTGAGGAAATTATTAAATATACCGAAAAAAGTGATGTTAGCGTTATCATTATGGCGTCTCACGGTCGCTCCGGCATAACGGGGTGGGTAATGGGGGGTGTCGCCACTAAGGTGCTTCACGCCACGAAGGCGCCGGTGATGCTTATCAGGGCGACCAAGCTTCCTCGCAGGGAACCCCGACAGCGGCTACTGGACCGGGTTCTCCTTCCTCTGGATGGTTCTGAAGCCGGTGAAGTCGCCGTGCCCTATGTTCGTAAGCTTATTGACAAGCTGGGGTCAGAGGTTATCCTCTTCGGGGTGGTGGCGGCGGGGCAGCATGTTCGTACCGTTGGTGGTCTGGACTATATTCTTTACCCCGAGCAGGAAATGGAACTGGCTAAGACAGAAGCCAGAGAGTACCTTGAGCGGCTTTGCCAGCGCCTGGCGGTGAAGAAGGGCAAGGTGAGCGTTAGTCTCAAGATAGGTGATGATGTTGCCGGGGAGATTATTAAGTTCGCCAAGAGAAAGAGCGTCAGTCTGATTGCTATATCTGCCCATGGGCACTCAGGCATTGAGAAGTGGGTTTTTGGCAGCATTGCTAATAAGATTGTGCATGCTAGCAAGATACCGGTTCTGGTGGTCAGGACGCCAAGGGAGGAGGCTTAACTATTTGCACCAATCCCTTACTATCGGTTATGATATTAAGTTGTATTCGCCCCTGTAGCTCAGGTGGATAGAGCACCAGCCTCCGGAGCTGGGTGCGAGCGTTCAAGTCGCTCCAGGGGCGTTGGTGTATTAGTCAGGAGACCAAGTTGGCAGAAGAACATAGTCTTGTTGAAATTAGATGGCATGGCCGCGGCGGGCAGGGGGCGGTTACCTCCGCAGAACTGCTGGCACAGGCGGCAATAAGTGAAGATAAGTATGCCCATGCCTTCCCCAGCTTCGGGCCGGAGCGGCGGGGAGCGCCGGTACTGGCTTTTGTCAGGATAAGCAGCCGGCAACCGATAAGAATAAGGGCGGAGATAACCCGTCCTGATGTGGTGGTGGTGCTTGACCCCGGGCTGCTCGGCGTGGTCAATGTCGCCGCGGGGCTCAAGGAAAACGGGCTGATGGTGATTAATACCCGGGGCTCGTTTGAGGACATTGAAGCTCAGTTTAAGACTAAGTGTAAACTAGCTAAGGTTGATGCCACCACTATTGCCAGGGAGGTTTTGGGGATTCCGATAACCAATACTACCATGATTGGAGCCTTACTTAAAGCCACGGGGGTGGTTAAGCTGGAATCGCTGGTGGAACCATTAAAGCAGCGTTTTGGTCGCCTGGCGGAGAAAAATATTAAGGCGATGCAGAGAGCCTACGAAGAGACCGAAGTAAGGGAGTAAGACCTGATGACCAAGCCTGAGGGCGAATTGACCTGGAAAGACCTGGAACTTGGCTCAATAGTAACTGAGGCGGGAAATGCCAGCCAGTATAAGACCGGCGACTGGAGGTCGGAAAAACCGATCTTTGATTCCGGCAAGTGTATAAAGTGCGGCCTCTGCTACATCTTTTGCCCCGAGGGGTGTATTGAGCAGAATGATGATGGTTATTTTGAGGCTAATCTATTTTATTGCAAGGGGTGTGGCATCTGTGCCCGTGAGTGCTGGCCGGGAGCCATTACCATGGTGCCCGAGGAGGAGTGAGGAGTGATGACAAAAAGGGTTGGCATTGAGGTTTCGCTGGCAATTGGCGAGGCAGTTAAACTGGCTAATGCCGATGTTGTCGCCGCCTACCCCATCACCCCCCAGACCCACATTGTGGAGCATCTGGCTGAGCTGGTAGCCAACGGTGAACTGGACGCCGAGTATATCCCGGTTGAGTCTGAGCACTCGGCAATGAGCGCCTGTCTCGGCTCGTCGGCGGTGGGGGCTCGGACCTTTACCGCTACCGCTGGTCAGGGGCTGGAGCTGATGCACGAGGTCTTGTATGTTGCCTCATCAATGAGGCTGCCGCTGGTTATGACGGTGGCTAACCGTGCCCTGTCAGCACCGCTGAGCGTTTGGGGCGACCACTCCGATGTTATGGCGGTGCGTGATACCGGCTGGATTCAGATATTTGTTGAGAACGGGCAGGAGACGGTGGATAATGTCCTCTGTGCCTTCCGCATTGGCGAAGACCGCCGGGTACTGCTTCCGGTTATGGTCCATCTTGACGGCTTCTACCTGTCGCACATGATTGAGCCCATAGTCTTCCCGGAGCAGAGCCAGGTTGACAGGTTTCTCCCTCCATTTAAATACCCCCTGCCGCTTCACCCCGACAAGCCGGTAACTATGGGAGCCTTCGCCATGCCCGTTATTTATTCCGAGACGAAGAAAGCCCAGGAGGTAAATCTAGAGGCGGCTAAAGAGGTTGTCCTTGAGTGCTGGGGAAAGTTCGGTAAGCTCTTCGGGCGGAATTACTCCCCGGTAGAGCACTACCACAGTGAGGATGCCAAGGTGCTGCTATTGACCATGGGTGGCTTTTCCGAAACGGCAATGACCACCGTAGATAAGATGAGGGGGGAGGGCAGAAGTGTGGGGCTGGTAAGGCTTCGCCTCTGGCGTCCCTTCCCCTTTGCCGAGATTCGTCAGGCGGTCAAGAATGCCGAGACCCTTATCGTCCTGGATAGGGCGCTCTCCTTTGGCGGTCCCGGCGGTCCCGTCTGCTCCGAAATTAAGGCAGCCTTATATGGTGAAGCCAAGAGACCAAAGGTAATCGGCTTTGTTGGTGGCTTGGGGGGCAGGGATATTACCCCGGCTGAGTTTGAGGAGATAGTTAATAGGGGCATAGAAATCTCGCAGAAGGGAAGCGACAAAGAGTTTGAGATATTCGGGGTGAGGGAATAATGGAAAACTACGCTGTTTATGTCCCCAGACTGGTGACCAAAAAGGAGAACTTTGCCCCCGGTCATCGAGCTTGTATCGGCTGCGGGGAGGCTTTGGCGGTGAGGCTTGCCTGCAAGGCGCTGGGGCAGAATGTGATAATTGCTAGTGCCACCGGCTGTATGGAGATAGTTTCCTCGCCACTACCCTATACCTCTTGGCGCGTCCCCTGGATTCATACCCTCTTTGAGAATACCGCTGCCGTGGCTTCGGGCATAGAAGCCGGGTTGAAGATGCTGATGAAGAAGGGCAGAATTGCCCAGAAGGATATTAAGGTGGTAGCTATGGCTGGGGATGGTGGCACCAGCGATATCGGAATCCAGGCGCTATCCGGAGCTCTGGAGAGGGGGCATAATTTCCTTTACCTCTGCTTTGACAACGAAGCCTATATGAATACCGGCATCCAGCGCTCCTCAGCTACCCCCTTTGGTGCATCTACCACCACCTCCCCTGCGGGCAAGGTGAGCATCGGGCAGGTTACCTGGAAGAAGGATATGCCGGCTATTGCCGCCGCCCACAATATCCCCTATGTGGCTACTGCCTGCCCCAGCTACCCCTTTGACCTGATGGCTAAGGTGGAGAAGGGGGCAGCTATCAAGGGTCCGGCTTATGTTCATATCCTGTCAGTTTGCCCCACCGGCTGGAGATGTCGCACTGATTTGACCATCAGGATAGGCCGTCTGGCGGTGGAGACGGGAATATTCCCGCTATATGAAGTGGAAAACGGCAAGTATAAGCTGAACTTTGATTTCCCCACGCTCAGGCCGGTTACTGACTACATGAAGCTGCAGGGCAGGTTCAGACACCTCTCTGAGGATATAATCAGTGAGATTCAGCAGCGGGTGGAGAGAGATTACGCCAAGCTCAAGGAGAAGGCGAGTGAAGACGAAGACTAAGCCAGCGAAGCAGAAGGTAAAAACAGTACTGGATAGACACCAGCGTGACCGAGGCATGCTGGTAGCCATCCTGCAGGATATTCAGGCGGAATATAATTATTTGCCCAAGAAAGCCTTGACGGAGGTTAGCCAGGGTTTAGACATCCCGCTGACCCAGGTCTATAGCGTTGCCTCCTTTTTTAAGGCGTTCAGCTTAAAACCGAGGGGGCGCCACATAATTAATGTCTGCCTCGGCACCGCCTGCCATGTGAGGGGGGCGGTTAGAGTCCTGGACGAGATTGAGCGGAGGTTAGGTATCAAGGCTGGCGGAACCACTAAAGACCATAGATACACCCTGGAGACGGTTAACTGTGTTGGTGCCTGTGCCCTGGGCCCTATAGTCATCATCGACGGTAACTACTCAGGGGAGATGAAGGCTGACGGGGTGAAAGCTTTATTGAAAGGCTACAAGTAAACATGGGAAAGGAGAAGGTGTTGAAACGGCTGGGCTCGCCGCAGGAGCTAGAGGCTCTAAGAGCGTCAATAGTTAAGAGCCGAGACCCTAAACAGGCGTGCCTCGTTGTCTGTGGCGGCACGGGCTGTCTGGCTCTGGGAGCCCAGAAGGTTATAACCGCTTTCAGGCGGGAATTAAAAGAACGCGGGCTGGAAGATAAGGTAAGCCTCAGGGTTACCGGCTGCCCCGGCTTCTGCGAGAGAGGCCCGCTGGTGGTAGTCAAGCCAGAAAATATCCTCTACCAGCAGGTAAAAAGCGAGGATGTTGCCGAGATAGTCTCCGCGACGGTCAAGGGCAAGATTGTTGATAGATTGCTTTATACCGACCCCGGTACCGGTAAGAAAATAACCTATGAGAGCGATGTCCCGTTCTATAAAAAGCAGAAGCGCCTCCTCCTTAGCGACAATAGCAATATTGACCCCACCGAGATTCGGGACTACCTGGCTTTAGGCGGCTATGCCGCCCTGAGCAAGGTTCTTTTTGACCTGTCGCCTGAGGCAGTAATTAAAGAGGTCAAGAAATCTGGTTTGCGGGGGCGGGGTGGTGGCGGATTCCCCACCGGCGTCAAGTGGGAAAGCTGCCGCCAGGCACCTGGCGATAAGCGATATATCATATGTAATTGTGACGAGGGAGACCCCGGCGCCTTTATGGACAGGAGCCTAATGGAGGGGAACCCCCATAGTGTGCTGGAGGGGATGCTCATCGGCGCCTATGCCATCGGCGGGCACGAAGGCTATATCTATGTTCGTAATGAGTACCCGCTGGCGGTAAGAAATGCCGAGATAGCCGTTAAGCAGGCTGAGGAGCTCGGGCTTCTGGGAAAGAATATCCTCGGTTCCGGGTTTGACTTTGATATCAAAATAAGCCGGGGAGGTGGGGCTTTCGTCTGCGGCGAGTCAACGGCGCTGATGGCTTCGCTGGAAGGCAAGGTCGGCGAACCCAGGGCAAAGTATGTCCACACCGTGGAGAAGGGCTTGTGGGAGCAGCCGACCAATCTTAACAATGTAGAAACCTGGGCTAATGTCCCCCTGATAATCGAGAACGGGGCTGATTGGTACGCAAAGATAGGCACCGCCGGCAGCAAAGGGACCAAGATTTTCTCGCTGGTGGGCAAGATTAATAACACCGGCTTGGTGGAAGTCCCCATGGGCATAACCCTGAGGGAGGTTATCTATGATATCGGCGGCGGTATTCCTGAGGGCAAAAAGTTCAAGGCGGTGCAGACTGGCGGTCCCTCCGGTGGCTGCATTCCGGAAGATAAGCTTGACCTGCCGGTGGACTTTGATGAGCTGGACAGGGTTGGCTCAATGATGGGGTCGGGTGGGATGATTGTTATGGACGAGAATAGCTGCATGGTGGATATAGCCAAGTACTTTATTAGCTTTCTTGAGGGCGAATCCTGCGGCAAGTGTGTCCCCTGCCGCGAGGGCTTGAAAAGGATGAGCCAGATATTGGCCCGCATCACCGAGGGTAAGGGTAAGGATGGCGATATTGACCTACTGGAACGGCTCTCGGCGACCCTTGTTGACAGTTCGCTGTGCGCCCTGGGCAGTACCGCCCCCAATCCGGTATTGACCACCCTGCGCTATTTCAGGGACGAGTATGAAGCCCACATTAAGGATAAGCGGTGCCCCGCCGGCGTCTGCAAGGAGCTGGTTACCTACCTTATTGATGAGAAGAAATGCCCCGGCTGCGGGCTATGTGTCAAAGCCTGCCCGGTGGAAGCGATAACTGATATGGGTAAGAAGAAGCCGGTGGTCTTGGACCAGGAGAAGTGCATAAAGTGCGGCGCTTGCTACGATGTTTGCAATCTTGGCGCTGTGATAAGGAAGTAAAGGCGAGAGAAATGGTTACACTGACGATTGACGGACGAAAAGTTCAGGCGGAAGAAGGGGCAACCATACTGGAGGTGGCGGAGGATAATAACATCTATATACCTGCTTTGTGTTCCAACGAGGCGGTTAAGCCCTACGGTGCCTGCCGCCTGTGTCTGGTTGAGGTTACCAGGGGTAAAAGGGAAAGGCTGGTAGCCTCCTGCCTTTATGAGGTGGAAGAGGGGCTTAAGGTAAAGACCAACTCGGAGAGAATTGCCAGCAACCGTAAGATGCTGATGGAGCTACTGCTCGCCCGGTGCCCTAACAACAAGGAAATACAGGATTTAGCTCATAAGCTTGGTGTTGACGGAACAAGCTTTGAGCTTGAGGACAACGATTGCATTCTTTGTGCCCTCTGTGTCCGTGCCTGTGACGAGGTTGTCGGTGTCTCCGCGATAAGCCTGGTTAATCGGGGAGTTGACCGGGCTATGGCTACTCCCTTTTACGAGCCTTCGGATGTCTGCATCGGCTGCGGTTCCTGTGCCTATGTCTGCCCTACGGGGGCGATATCGTTTAAGGATGTGGGCGATACGAGGTATATTAAGTGGCCTAAAAACGGCATGGAGTTCAAGCTGAAGAAGTGTAAGACCTGCGGCCGATACTGGGCTCCAGAAAAACAGCTGGACTATATAATTAAGAAGGTTAATTTAGCCCCCGACGCCTTTGATAACTGCCCTGACTGCCGGGACTAGCTCTCGGTTTGACCTGGGGCAAGCTCCTTGCTATACTCCCCCTTGCGGGGTGTAGCGCAGTTGGTTTAGCGCGCAGCGTTTGGGACGCTGAGGTCGGAGGTTCAAATCCTCTCACCCCGACCATTTTTTATGTATTCAGCGTTCAATCTGCTTAATCTCGTATTTCAGCCTGCCCAGTGGTGCCGTTATCTCCACTATTTCTCCCTGAAATCGCCCCAATAACGCCTTGCCGGTGGGTGAATTGCTTGAAATCCTGCCCTTGGTCGGGTCTACCTCTCTGGGACCGACTATGGTGTAGCGCAGCTCCTCACCTGAGGCGACGTCACTGAGGATAATGCTGTTTCCCACACTTACCTTAAGGCTGGGCTTTTGTGTTTTATCAATGATGGTGGCTGATTTCAGTGCTTCCTCCAGCTCCATAATCCGCCCCTCAATATGCCCCCGCTGCTCTCTGGCGGCGTCCAGAGGCGCGTTCTCGCGGAAGTCCTTGTCCGCCGCCGCCTTGCGTATCTCGTCAATGAGCTGGTGGCGTTTATTCTTGAGGTCGGCAAGCTCAGCCTCTAGCTTGGCGTATCCCTGCTGCGTTAACGAGGTAGCTGCTGGCGAACCCCGTCTTGCCTGAGAGGGCAGTTTTGCCTTTACCTTCTTGGGCTTGAGGTGGGTCGCCAGGTTGGTCTTGCTCCAGCCCTGCTTCTTGGCATAAGCCAGAAAGGCTCGTATTATCTCCAGATTCTGGGAGTAACTGGTCTGCGTCAGTGACAAGCGCTCAGCGTAATTAGCTACCTCCTGGGCGGTGAGTTCGGTAAAAGAGCGCCCCCAGCCGTACCAGCGGACAAATCCGTATACTGCCTGCTGGCTTCTTCCCCCCTCTTCGGCTGACAGGCTGGCAAGGAAACTGCTGGCTGCCTCACCCAGGGTTGGGTTCTGGCTGCCACTGCTCATCCTCTACCCCCGGGGCGGGAGGTGCCGCCTATCTTCAGCTCGGTGCGGGTGCGGAGAAATCTCAGCAGGTTATCCCGGCTGACCACCCCGATAACCTTGCCTCCGCTGGCTACCGGCATCTGGTTTATCTCACTCTCCTCCATCTGCTCGACTACGCTCAGGGCATCCTGCTCAGGACTGGCTACCTTCAGTTTCTCGGCGGAGGCCATTATCTGCTCTACCTGGGTCGTATCCCATTTTGTTTGAGGAACGGACTTGATGTTTTGCAGGGTCAGAATCCCCTTAAGCCTTTCCCCCTCGGTTACCAGGAAAAGGTGACGCCCTTTAGGCAGGACATACTCCTTGACCAGCTGGCTAACGGTAATGCTTGGTGGGACGGCAATGTAGTCGGAGGTCATCATCTGGGATACGGTGATACCGCGGAGGGCTTCCCGCCATTGAGCCTGGCGATAGCTCATTGAAGCCGTGCCCTGGAGAAACCAGCCGATAAACGCCAGCCATAGACCACTCAACCACTCACCAAGGAGGAACATTATGGCGATACCGCCCATGATGAAGGCATAGCCTATGCCTTGACCCAGTCGGGTGGCAATTTGCGTTGAGCGCTGGTAGTTACCGCTGAAGCGCCATACCAGAGAGCGAAAAACACGCCCGCCATCCAGGGGGAAGCCTGGAATCATATTGAATGCTGCCAGCGCCACATTTATGATAGCCAGCCAGCCTGCCATCTCGGCTACGATGGGTATTGTACCTCGGCTAAGCCACCAGATAATGCCAAATAAGACCCCGAGCGCCAGACTGCAGGCGGGTCCAGCCGCCGCCATTTTTAGCTCGGCGCTGGCTTTGCTTGCCTCCTTGGTCATGTGAGCTATACCGCCGAAGATGAACAGGGTTATGCTTCTTACCGGGATGTCGTTTGCTCTGCCCACCAGGCTGTGAGCTAACTCATGGGCTAAAACTGAAGCAAAGAAGAGAAGGCTGGTGGTGATACCCATAACCCAGCTGAGCCAGTATGACCAGTTAGGAGAGACTAAAGAGACGGTTACCAGCAGGAATATGATGAACCAGCTGTAATGCAGTCTCACCTGGATGCCGAATATCTTGCCTAGATTAAGGCTGCCACCCACCTTTGATTACCCCTTCCTATATTTTAAACCTTAAGAAACCGCCGGCTTCTGCACAATCTTTAGCGCTATTTCGGCGGCTTTTTTCCCTGACATGAGCATACCGCCGAAGGTTGGGCCCATACGGGGTAGCCCGTAAACGCCGGCAACCGCCATGCCGGTGACGATTAAGCCGGGATAGACCTCGCCGGTGTGCTCAACCACGGCCTCCTCCGACTTATTAATCCACAGCGCCCCTTCTCCCACCATCTTGAGCGCCCCCCGCTGGGCTAATTTCTTGGCCACGCTGGCGTCATGGCCGGTGGCATCAATCACCACCTTTGCTTCCAGTGGTATGGGGTCAAGGGCGGAGACCTCTTTGGGCAGGTGAACTATCGGGCTCCAGTTGACCACCACCCCGCCAATCTTATCTTCACGGACCACTATGTCTTCCACGATGGTCAGGTTGAGAAACTTAGCCCCGGCGTCGCAGCTAGCGGCAATGAGCCGGGAACAGGCGTGAGGGGCATCGGCTACGTATAGGCCCTCACTGGCGGGGGAGTAGGGCACACCAAGCTCATCTAGAATCTCGTGGGCTGGTGCCCTGAGGGTAACCTTGTTCATAAAGTAGCCGCCAACCCAGAAGCCACCTCCCAGGTAGTTGTTCTGCTCAATAATCAAGACCTTGCACCCAGCCTTACCCAGCTCCCTCCCCGCTATCAGCCCGCTGGGGCCAGCGCCAACAATAATGACATCGCTGTAAACGTACTCCTCAAGCTGGTGCAGAAAGCTGGTGACAATAGCCCTGGTTACTTCGCCTTCCCTTACCGGCTGGAATAGCGTCATCCTCTTCCTCCTTTTAACACCTGATTGCCGAGATGCCTAAATATTTTTCCACTAACTCCATGGCGCAAAACTTGCCGCACATACTGCAGGCAACTCCAGATGAGGCGTGCTTGCTGTGGACCAGGCGCGAGCGCTTAGGGTCTAGGGAGAGTTTGGCTTGCTCCTCCCAGTCCAGTTTCTTCCGTGCCATGGACATTTTTAAGTCCCACTCCTGGGCACCCTTTACCCCTTTGACGATATCGGCGGCATGGGCGGCAATACGCGAGGCGATAACCCCCTGCTTTACATCCTCAGGGTCGGGCAGCGACAAATGCTCGGCTGGCGTTACATAGCAGAGGAAATCGGCGCCGGCGGCAGCGGCAATAGCCCCACCGATAGCCCCGCTGATGTGGTCGTAGCCGGCGGCAATATCGGTTACCAGCGGACCCAGGACGTAGAACGGAGCTCCCTTGCAGATGGTCTTCTCCAGCCGGACGTTAGCCTCAATCTGGTTCAGGGGCAGGTGCCCCGGACCCTCAATTATTACCTGGACGCCAGCCTGCTGGGCTCGCGGCACCAGCTCACCTAAGGTTATTAGCTCCTGCACCTGCGCCCGGTCGGTGGCGTCAGCCAGGCAACCGGGGCGCATGCCGTCGCCGAGGCTCAGGGTGACATCAAACTCATTGGCTATCTCCAGCAGGCGGTCGTAATACTCATAGAGGGGATTTTCCTGCTCGTTGTGGAGCATCCAGCCGATTAAAAAGGCTCCACCCCGGGATACCACGTCTGCCACCCTGCCTTGCTCTCTGAGGCGGGCAATGGTTGCCTGGGTGACACCGCAGTGTACCGTCATGAAATCAACGCCGTCCCGGGCATGCTCCTCAATAGTTGAGAACAGCTCATCAACGCTCATCTTGACTATGGCGCCGTGCTTGGCTATGGCTTCAATCCCTGCCTGATAAATGGGTACTGTGCCTATAGATAGGGGACTGGCATCGATAACCGCCCGGCGAATGGCTGATATATCACCGCCGCTTGATAGGTCCATAACGGTATCGGCACCAAAGTCGATAGCCGCCCGCAGCTTCTCCAGTTCGGTATCTATGCTGCCAAAATCAGAGGAGGTGCCGATATTGGCGTTGACCTTGGTCTTAAGCCCTCGTCCTATACCGCAGGGAACGAGGTTTTTGTGGTTGGTATTAGCCGGGATAACGATTGTCCCTTCGGCTACACCCTGGCGGACAAACTCCGCCTCCACCCCCTCATTTTTTGCCACCAGGCTCATCTGGGGGGAGGTTTTGTCTTCTTTTGCCAGCTCCAGTTGCGTCATCTCTGCCTCTAAAAAATAGAACCAAGGGCTCGGCTTACTCTAAACCCTTGGTCTCAGTTTTTGCCGCTTCCCTACGCTCGCGTTATCGAGTTCAGGTTCCAAGGGTTGGCGTCAAAATGCCTCTCAGCCTTTGAGCACCCCTAGCGGTTAAATTTATTGTTTACCTATTTAATGTAACACAAGGGAGTCTAAAACGCAAATATTGGTCTACCTCCCCCCGTTTTTAACATACCTTTTTCTTCCCACCCAGCCCGCCCTCAAAGGCTTCACCTCTCTTTGACTCTCTTGTGGGGCGTCGAAGAGGGGCTAACGCCCCTCTTCTAAAAATACTTTCCCCTTCTCCTTGCCAAGGAGAGGGGGATTAAGGGGGTGAGGTTAATAAATGGTATAATTCTATGCATGGAAAGGCTAAAAGCCGGGGCTAAGAAACTGGGGCTTCAGCTTACGCCGGAGCAGCTCAGCCAGTATGAAACCTACTATCAGGAGCTACTCGCTTGGAATAAGCGGGTGAACCTTACCGCCATAACCGACTGCGAGGAGGTGCAGATAAAGCACTTCCTTGACTCGCTGACAGTGACCCTAGCCTGGCAGCCGATTAATACAGGCTCGCGCCTTATTGATGTCGGTACGGGCGCTGGCATACCCGGAATCCCGCTTAAGATCGCCTTCCCCGATATAAGGCTGGTATTGCTTGAGGCGGTAGCCAAAAAAGCCGCCTTTCTGCGTCACATCACACAAAAACTCGGGCTGGATAATGTTGAAATTGTGGTGGGGCGGGCGGAGGAGGTGGCTCACCAGGCTCAGTACCGGGAGAAATTCGACCTGGTGCTTTCCCGGGCGGTTGCCCCTCTCCCCACCCTGGTGGAGCTGGTCCTGCCCTTTTGTGCCGTTGGCGGCGGCTTTATTGCCCAGAAAAAGGGAGATATAAAGTCAGAATTAGACCAAGCCACCTATGCCATTAGTGTGCTGGGAGGGAGATTGGGAGAAATAAGGGCTATTGACCTGCCCGAATTTGCCGATAAACGCTTTTTAGTGGTTGTTAATAAAGTCTCGCCGACGCCCCCCAAGTATCCCCGCCGCCCGGGCATACCGGCAAAGAGGCCTTTAGGTTGATAAAGAGTACAGGCAGTAGTAAAATACACTTATAAGAGGTGATGGCTTCAGGTAAGGGGAAAGTTAAGTGGATGCAGTATGGATTATTGTTAGCGTAATCCTTCTCATTATTGTAATTGCGCTTGTATACCGCTTGTTCAAGGCGGGAAGAGAATTTGCGCAGTGGAGGGAAAAGGAAGCAGAGAGGTTGGAGGAAGCTCGCAAGCAGGCAATTGTCCAGAGCAGGGCAGTCCTGGGGGGTAAATTTACGGAGCAGATGGCTCCCTATCTGCCTGAATTCAACTATGACCCCACTGAGGCACGTTTTATCGGCACCCCGATTGACCTCGTAGTCTTCCCGGGGCTGGCGGAGGGTGAGCCCAAGGAAATTGTACTCATCGAGGTAAAAAGTGGCAGGTCGGGCAGGCTTACCCCTCAGGAGAGAAAGATTGGAGAATTAGTCGAGGCCGGTATGGTAAGGTGGGAATTAATCCATCGTCCTGCGGCGGGAGAAGAAGCGGAGGTTAAGGATTAATGAGTTTGAATCAGGGTAAGGAGAAACGCATGGAAACGGGGACCTGGAAGGTTAAGACCGGGCTGGCTCAGATGCTAAAGGGTGGAGTGATTATGGATGTGGTCAGCGCTGAGCAGGCTAAGATTGCTGAGGAAGCCGGTGCCTGCTCGGTGATGGCGCTGGAGAGAGTCCCGGCCGATATCAGGGCTGCTGGCGGGGTAGCCCGTATGGCTGACCCCACGGTTATTGAAGCCATCATGAAGGCGGTCTCTATCCCGGTAATGGCTAAGTGCCGCATCGGGCACTTCGTTGAGGCTCAGGTGCTTGAGGCTCTTGGTGTGGACTTTGTCGACGAGTCTGAGGTGCTTACCCCGGCTGATGAAGCCCACCATGTCTGGAAGCATGACTTTAAGGTCCCCTTTGTCTGCGGTTGCCGGGACCTGGGCGAAGCCCTGCGCCGCATCGGGGAGGGGGCAGCCATGATTAGAACCAAGGGCGAAGCCGGCACCGGCAATATTGTTGAGGCGGTCAGACATATGCGGGCAGTAACGGGCGGCATTCGTAAACTGGTAGATACACCTGAGGATGAGCTGATGGCAATAGCCAAGGAGATAGGGGCGCCCTTTGAGCTGGTGATGGAGGTACATAAAACAGGGAAATTGCCCGTGGTTAATTTTGCTGCTGGTGGGGTAGCGACCCCAGCCGATGCTGCCCTGATGATGCAGCTAGGCGCTGACGGCGTCTTTGTTGGCTCAGGCATATTTAAATCATCAGACCCCGAGGTTAGAGCCAAGGCTATAGTCAAGGCGGCTACCCACTTTCAGGACCCCAAAATAATCGCCGAGGTCTCCAAGAACCTGGGAGAAGCCATGCCCGGGCTTGATATGAAGCAAATCCCCACTGAAGAACTGCTGGCGCCCAGAGGATGGTAAGATGAAAATCGGCGTCCTTGCCCTGCAGGGAGCCTTTATTGAGCATATCGCCATATTGCACCAACTGGGAGTGGAAGCCATACCCCTCCGCCTCCCCCAGCAATTTGACGGCCTGGATGGGCTAATCATTCCTGGCGGGGAAAGCACCTCCATTGGCAAGCTGATGCAGGACTACGACCTGGTTAGCAAGATAGAAAGTCTGGGCAAAAATGGCTTGCCCATATTTGGTACCTGCGCCGGCATGATTCTTATCGCCAGCCATATTTCAGACTCGGATATAAAACCGCTGGGGCTTATGGATATAACGGTCAGGCGTAATGCCTTTGGTCGGCAGCAGGAGAGCTTTGAAGCCGAGCTTTCCGTTCTGGTGGTGGGGGAAAAGCCGTTTCCTGGTGTCTTTATTAGGGCGCCGGTAATTGAAGAGGCAAATGGCAAGGTGGAAATTCTGGCCAAGCTGAATAACGGCACCGGCGTCGCTGCCCGAGAGGGAAAGATTTTGGTCTCTGCCTTTCACCCCGAGTTGACCCATGACCTTAGATTCCACCGCTATTTTCTGGATATTATTTAGGAGGAGCTATTGCAGAAGGTAATCACTGATGATTTAGAGGCTCTACTTAATATCCTGCCGCCGCGTATTCGCCAGCCACTAGCGCGGCAGAAAGATGTTAGCGAGCTTTTAGAAGTGGTCCTTGACCTGGGCCGCCCTCCTGAAGCCCGTTTCCCCCAGCGGGAGATGGCACTAAACTCCAGGGAGGTTGACGAGGAAGATATAGATTACGTGGTTTCCCGCGTCAGCAGCTTTGGCGATGACAACCGTGCCGGCATTGAGCGCACCCTGCACCGCATCTCCGCCATCCGCAACCGCAAGGGACGCATTGTCGGGCTTACCTGCCGCGTGGGTAGAGCCGTCTTCGGCACGATAAAGGTCATCGACGACCTTATCCAGACGGGCAAGAGCGTCCTGCTCTTAGGCCGCCCCGGGGTGGGCAAGACAACCATGCTTCGCGAGGTGGCCCGCGTGCTGGCGGATAACCTCAACAGGCGGGTGGTTATTGTTGACACCTCAAATGAGATTGCCGGCGACGGTGATATTCCCCACCCCGCTATCGGGCACGCCCGGCGGATGCAGGTAAAGACCCCCACCATGCAGCATGCGGTGATGATTGAAGCCGTAGAAAATCACATGCCTGAGGTAATCGTCATTGATGAGATTGGCACCGAGCTTGAGGCTCAGGCGGCGAGGACTATCGCCGAGAGGGGCGTCCAGCTTGTGGGCACTGCCCACGGTAACACCCTGGAAAACTTGATGATGAACCCCACCCTGGCTGACCTCATCGGGGGTATCCAGTCGGTAACCCTGGGTGACGAAGAGGCAAAACGAAGGGGCACGCAGAAGTCCATACTGGAGCGGAAATCGCCGCCGACCTTTGATATTGTCGTTGAGATTCAGGAGCGGGACAGGGTAGCCATTCACCCTGATGTCGGTCAGGCTATTGATGCTATATTGCGCAGTCAGGCGGTAGTCACTGAGGTGCGCTGGCTGGATGAGTCGGGGGAGGTCAGGATAGAAAAGCAAGCCCCCCTGCCCACGGCGCCGAAAGCCCCCATAAGGAAGCAACTCAGGCAGGGTGAAACGCCCCGCCTTTATCTTTTTGGTGTAAACCGGGGGAGAATAGAGCAGGCGGCAAAAGAGCTAAGATTGGGTTTGGATATAGTCAATAACCTGAAAGACGCCAGCATGTTTGTGACCTCTAAGAGCTACTATCGGCGGAGGCCGCAGAAGGTCAAGGATGCTGAAGGTGCCAGCCTGCCCGTCTATGTCCTCAGGAGCAATACGCCGGCTCAGGTCAGGCAGCTATTGGATACGCTCTACCCCAGCGTCGGCACCGGCAAAGCCGACCGCCTCAAGCGTGCCCTTGGTGAGGCTGAGGAAGCAGCGGAGCGGGTAAGGGATGGGCGTGGGGTGGTGGAACTCAGCCCCCAGAGCGCCTATATTCGGCGCCTGCAGCACCTCATCGCTGAGAAAGCCAGCGTACTCTCAAAGAGCCTGGGCAAAGACCCCCATAGACGGGTGACGATTTATAAATAAGGAGAGTTAAAGAGAGGCGAAGCCTCTCTTTAACATAAAAACTCCCCTTCCCCTTATTAAGGGGAAGGGGATAAAGGGGATAGGGTTTAGAAATGGCTCTCTTTATCACCTTTGAAGGCGGAGAGGGGAGTGGCAAGAGCCTCCAGGCGAAAGAGCTTCGTAGAAGGCTAAAGAAGTTAGCTATTCCCGTAGTTTTAACTCATGAGCCTGGTGGCACTCCCCTAGGTAAGAAGCTCGGGCGCTGGCTGAAGTGGGCGCAGGACACGGATATATCGCCACTTGCTGAGCTTTTATTATTTAATGCCTCCCGCGCCCAGTCAGTAACCGAGGTAATCAAACCCGGTCTAAAAAGCGGTAAGGTGGTTATCAGCGACCGCTATGCCGACTCCACCACTGCCTATCAGAGTTACGGGCGGGGACTGGACCTAAAAATGGTCAGGGCGACTAATAATACTGCCACTCAGGGGCTGAAGCCTGACCTTATCATCCTGCTTGATATGCCAGCCGAAGACGGGCTTGCCCGCAAAAAAGGTAGGGAGAAAGACCGCTTTGAGCAGGAGAGGTTAGCCTTTCACCGGAGGGTGCGGCGGGGCTACCTTAAAATGGCCGCCGAAGAGCCGCGGCGCTGGCTGGTAATTGATGCCACTCAACCTAAAGAGAAAATAAGCCAGATTATCTGGCAGAGGGTAAGCCAACTGCTTTCACTTCCAACTGGAGGCTAACAGATGCGAGTTGCCGTAGCCATGAGCGGCGGGGTGGACTCATCACTGGCCGCTGCCCGGCTAAAACAGGCTGGCTATGATGTCCTCGGCGTTTATATGCAGCTGTGGCCAGACCCAAACCTTGAGTCCACCGTTTCTGATTTAGAGCATACCTGCCAGATTCTGGATATGCCTTTCTATAAGCTTGACCTTGAAAGAGAGTTTCAGCGGCTGGTTGTTGACTACTTCTGCCGTGAATATAGCCAGGGGCGTACGCCCAACCCCTGTATTGCCTGCAACCAGCATATGAAATTCGACCTTCTCCTTGATAAGGCGCTGGAGATGGGGGCGGAATACCTGGCTACCGGCCATTATGCCCGCGTAGAACGCTCGGCGGAGGGCTACCGCCTGCTCAAGGCGACTGACCAGAGTCAGGACCAGTCCTATTTCCTTTATACTCTGAGGCAGCGCCAGCTTGAACACCTGCTATTTCCCCTGGGCGAGCTTAGCAAGGAAAAGGTCAAGAGCCTGGCTGCCGAGCTTGGCTTGCCGGCCACCAGCAGAAGTGATAGCCAGGACGTCTGCTTTATCCCCGATAATGACTATCGCTCTTTTATCAAGGAGCATATTCCCCTCAAAGAGGGGGAAATAGTTGACATAACAGGTAAAGTCCTGGGCAGACATGGTGGTTTGGCAGGGTACACGGTGGGGCAGAGGCACGGCTTGGGACTTGTCTTAAACCAGCAGCTATATGTGCTCAGGCTGGAGGCAGGTAATAACCGGCTGGTGGTGGGCACCAGAGAGCAACTTTTGCAAAGTGGGCTTGTTGCTACCGAATTAAGCTGGGTATCGGGGAAAACGACTAAAGAACCGGTTAACATAATGGCTAAGGTCAGGTATAAAGCGCCTGAGGTAGCTGCTGAGCTTCGCTCCGGTGATGGTAGGGCTGAGGTTCGCTTTACAAAACCCCAGTCGGCGATTACCCCGGGGCAATCGGTGGTATTCTACCAGGGTGATGTTGTCCTGGGTGGGGGGATAATAGATGCCGTCCTTTATTGAGGAAGAAATGCTGGCCGCACAGGGCTACCAGCGCATTGCCGGCATTGACGAGGTGGGGCGGGGTGCTATCGCCGGCCCGGTGGTAGCCGCCGCCGTTATCTTACCACGTCAGGTAGATGCACCCTGGTTTAGTGAGGTGAGGGATAGCAAGCTGTTGACCCCCGCCCGAAGAGAGCTTTTGTTCCACCATATCCATGAGATAGCCATCTCTATCGGCATCGGCTTGGTTCCCCATTACCTGGTAGATACTCACGGGATAGTCAAGGCAACACGCCTGGCGATGAAAGTGGCCGTAGAGCAGCTTTCGCCGCCGGCTGAGTCTCTGCTTATTGACTATATGCGCCTTCCCGAGGTTGGGCTGCCGCAAAAGGGTATAACCAACGGCGACAATTTGTGTTTCTCCATAGCCTGCGCCTCAATCATTGCCAAGGTGGCGCGGGATAAACTAATGGTGGAGTTTGATGAAATCTACCCCGGCTACGGGCTGGCTCGACACAAGGGCTATGGCACCAGGCAGCATATTGCCTCTTTATACAGGCTTGGGCCCTGCCCCATACATCGCCGCTCATTTAAGCCGGTGAGGTTACTAAAGTGAAACGTAGAAACACTGGCATTCTGGGTGAGAAACTGGCGGGGGATTTCCTCAGGAAGCGGGGCTACCGTATCCTGGAGGCTAACTACCGCTGCCCTCAGGGCGAGGTTGACCTCATCGCTGAGCATAAAGACTTTCTGGTCTTCGTTGAGGTGAGGACTAAGCGGAGCCGAGAGTTTGGCACCCCGGAGGAGTCGATTACCTCAACTAAAAAGGAAAGGTTGAGAACGGTTGCTGCTCACTACCAGCAAACTCATGATAACCTGCCCCAGTCTTGGCGCATTGATGTCGTCGCTGTGGAGTTGGACCGGAGGGGGAAGCCAACACGGATGGAAGTGATTGAGAATGCGGTGGACGAGGACTAAGTTTTTGCTCTCTCAATCTGGCTATGCTAGAATTAGTTACCATGGCTTCAGAGGCAATGTCAAGAGCGAGGCTGCGCGTTATTGACGCCAACCTGAACCGCGCCGGCGAAGGGCTTCACCTTCTTGAGGATGTCGCCCGCCTGATGCTTGATGACGCTGAGCTTAACCAGCAGCTAAAAGCCATGCGCCATGAGATAGTGAGGGGCGACCAGTCGTTTAACCAGCAGCTTGTTCAGTCCCGGAACTCAGAATATGACGTCGGCATTGATACTGAAGCCCCCGGGGAGGCTAAGGAAAGGGAGCTGCCCATAATGGTGGTGGCTAACGCCAGGAGGGTTCAGGAATCGCTGAGAATCCTGGAGGAGCTGGCTAAAACCCCAGCCACCCCCCAGTTAGACCCCCAAAAATTCAAGCAAGCACGCTTTGCCCTCTACACCATAGAGCAGAAGATGCTCTCTAAGCTATTGCGCCGGGATAAAGCGGGGCAGTTAAGCGGGCTTTACGCCGTTGTTGATAGCGATGCTCTAGGCGGCCGCCGCCATTTAGAGGTCGCTGAGGAGCTAATCCGGGGTGGGGCTAAGATAGTCCAGTTTCGCGATAAAAGCCGGGATAAAAGCGAGCGCCTGTCAATAACTCAAGGACTGAGAGACTTGTGTTTCAAGAATGGCGTGCTTTTTATCGTCAATGACTATATTGGTTTAGCCCTGGCTACTGATGCTGACGGCTTGCACCTCGGGCAGAAAGACCTGCCGGTCTCGGTAGGTCGCAGGTTATTACCCATTGACAAAATCATCGGTTGCTCGGTGAATACCGTAGACCAGGCAAAAGCGGCTGAGGCTGACGGTGCTGATTACCTTGCCGTCGGCTCAATCTACCCAACATCGTCCAAAGAAGGGGCGGTGGTGGTTGGTTTAGAGGGGCTGCGCCAGATTAAGCAGGCGGTAAGCCTGCCCCTGGTGGCTATCGGCGGCATTAATAAGGACAATGCGGCTGAGGTTCTGGCTGCCGGTGCCGATGCGGTGGCGGTGATTAGCGCCATCCTCAAGGCGAAGGACATAAAAGAAGCAACCCGAAAGATTATAGCCGCCTTTGGTAAAGAGAAATGAGTGGACTGACTGATAGCATAGAGTCAATCGCCAATAAGATCAGGGAAAGCTTTTCGGCTAAGGACGCCGCCAGGGAAAAGGTGCTGCCCCTCTGCCGTGAGACAATTCGTCATAGCGGCAATGCCATCCGTGCTATCCATCGCCAGGAGTTTGACCAGGCAAAAGAGTTGCTCAAATCAGCCCGTGACCGCTTAGCCGAGGTTGAGCCTGGTATCTCTGGCTACGGCGAGCTTGGCTATACCGGCTTTGTCCGGGATGCGCAGAAGGAGTTTGCTGAAGCCAGTATTACCCTTGCCCTGGTAACGGGAAAACCCCTCCCTGGCCCCGATGAACTGGGTATTGACGGCGCTGCCTACCTCAATGGGATGGGTGAAGCCGTCGGTGAGCTCAGGCGCTATCTTCTGGATAGCATGAGAGGGGGTGACCTCTCTCGGGGGGAGGAGCTCCTGTCAGCCATGGACGATATCTACAATACCCTGGTTACCATGGACTTCCCCGATGCCATAACCGGCGGTCTGCGCCGTACTACTGACATGGTTCGCGGGGTGCTGGAAAGAATGCGCAGCGACCTGACTCTGGCTATGGGGCAAAAGGACATGGCGGATAAGCTGACAGATTTCTCTGAAGAGAGATAACGATGGCATTTTTCTTGACCACGACATTTTCCTATGCTAATATAGTCTGGTTTAGGCACTAACCCCTTTGACGTAATCTACACTGGCCATAGGAGGGCAAAGTGGAGCCAAAGATTGGTGTTTATATCTGCCATTGTGGGACCAACATTGCGGGTACGGTGGATGTGGAAGCGGTTACCGAGTTTGCCTCTAAATTACCCTTTGTGACCATTGCTCGCCACTATATGTATATGTGCTCTGACCCGGGGCAGGACCTTATCCGGCAGGATATCAAGGAGCTGGAACTTAACCGGGTGGTGGTGGCTTCCTGCTCACCAACGCTGCATGAGCGAACCTACCGTCGTGTCTGCCAGGAGTCGGGGTTAAACCCCTATCTCTTTGAGATGGCTAATATCAGAGAGCATTGCTCCTGGATAACCGAAGACCACGCCGCTGCCACCGAGAAAGCCAAGGCTCTGGTTAGTGCCGCCGTAAGGCGTGTTTACTACCAGGAGCCCCTGGAGACCAGGGAAGTTGCGGTCAACCCCAATACCCTGGTAGTAGGAGGGGGTATTGCCGGCATTCAAGCGGCTCTGGAGATTGCCGATTCTAAGCATGAGGTCTATCTGGTGGAGAGGGAGCCCAGCGTTGGGGGGCATATGGCGCAACTGGACAAGACCTTCCCCACTCTGGATTGCTCGGCATGCATTCTCACCCCCAAGATGAGCCTGGTGGGTGCCCATCCCTATATCGAGCTGATGTCCTACGCCGAGGTGGCCGATGTCTCCGGCTATGTTGGCAATTTCAAGGTCAAGATAAACAAGAAGGCTAGATATGTCGATGTTGATAAGTGTACTGGCTGCAGCGAGTGCGCTAATGTTTGTCCGGTTACGGTACCGAATGAGTTTGACCTTGGGCTGAGCCAGCGAAAGGCAATATATAGACCATTTCCTCAGGCTGTACCTAATGCCTTTACTATTGATAAGCAGGGCTACCCACCGTGCCGCTCCGCCTGTCCGGCCGGGGTCAACGCCCAGGGGTATGTTGCCCTTATTTCTCAGGGCAAGTTCAAAGAAGCCCTTGAGATATTGCGGCGAACCATGCCCTTTGCCGGCGTCTGCGGGCGTGTTTGCACTCACCCCTGTGAACTGGAGTGTGAGCGGGGGAAGGTTGACGAGCCTGTGTCCATCCGCGCTCTAAAGCGTTTTATGTCTGATTACGAGATGAAGGTAGGCAGAAAGAAGGCAACCCCGATTGAGCGGACGAAGGAAGATAGAGTAGCTATTATTGGCTCTGGTCCAGCGGGACTGGCCTGTGCCTATGACCTGATACGAGATGGCTACCCGGTTACCGTCTTTGAGGCTGCGGCCAAGAGCGGTGGTCTGCTGCGCTATGGTATCCCTGAATACAGGCTGCCCAAGAAGGTGCTGGATAACGAAATTAGCTATATTAAAGAGCTGGGGGTGGAAATAAAGACCAATGCCCCGGTGAAGAAAATTGAGGATGTCTTTAAGCAGGGCTATGAAGCCATATTCCTGGCTACCGGTGCCTGGGAAAGCGTAAAGATGGGGATACCAGGCGAAGACGCCAAGGGTGTAATCCATGCCCTGGACTTTCTGAAGCGGGTGGGCTTGGGGAATAAGGTGAGCCTTGGGCAGAGGGTGGCAGTTATTGGCGGGGGCAATGCCGCTGTAGATGCGGCTAGAGTAGCCCGCCGTCTTGGAGCAAAAGAGGTCTCTATCGTCTATCGGCGCTCCCGAGCCGAGATGCCCGCCGAAGCCAACGAGGTGGATGCCGCCGAGGAGGAGGGGATAAAGCTTAACATCCTGTCAGCGCCGGTCAAGGTCTTGACTAAGGGTGAGCGGGTAACTGGCATGCGGTGTATTCGGATGGAGCTGGGGGAACCCGATGCCAGCGGTCGGCGGCGCCCGGTACCGATTAAGGACTCGGAATTTGATATGGATGTTGATAGCGTAATTATGGCCGTGGGGCAGGCAATAGACAAGACAGCGCTTCCCAAGGAGCTTGAATATACTTCGTGGGGGACACTGGCTGTTGACCAGGTAACCCTGCAGACAAACGTTGAGGGTATTTTTGCCGGTGGCGACCTGGTTTCTGGTCCCGCCGATGTCATTGCTGCCATTGCTGCCGGGAAGGAAGCCGCCATCTCAGTCGACCGCTACCTCAGGGGGGTTGACCTGAAGGCGGGGAGACCAGCCCCTATTACCAGGGTGAAAGAGGTGTCAAGGGAAGGAGTAACACCCAAGGCAAGGCATTCTATGCCGACCCTTGACCCTCAGAAGCGTAAGGGCTTTGCCGAGGTTGAGCTTGGCTTTGATGAAAAGACGGCCATTGAGGAAGCCAAGCGTTGCCTGAACTGTGGCGTGTGCTCGGAGTGTCTGGAGTGCGTTAAGGTATGCCAGGCGGGAGCAATAAACCAAGATATGGAGGAGGAGGTAGTGGAGGTGGATGTGGGTAACATAATCGTGGCTACTGGCTATGATGCCTTTGACCCAACCCCTCTCTACCAGTATGGCTACGGGCGTCTGGATAATGTCATTACTGCCCTTGAGTTTGAGCGGATGATTAATGCCTCAGGACCAACCGCAGGCGAGGTTTTTCTTAAGGACGGCTCCCACCCCAAGACGGTGGGCATTATCCACTGCGTGGGTAGTCGGGACGAGAAGTATCATGAGTATTGCTCACAGGTGTGCTGCATGTACTCAATGAAGTTTAGCCACCTGATAAGGGAACATGTCCCCGGAGCCCAGGTCATTGAATTCTATATTGATCTAAGGTGCGTGGGCAAAGGCTTTGAGGAGTTCTACAACCGCGTCTTGGCAGAGGGCACGACCTTTGTTCGCGGTCGCCCGGCTGAGGTAACCAATATCGCCGAGAGCCCTGAAGAGGAGGGCAAGCTTATCATCATCGGCGAGGATACCTTAATCGGGCGCAAGCGCCGTGTCCCGGTTGATATGGTAGTGCTGAGCACAGCACTTCAACCCAGGGCAGATGCCGAAGATGTTGCCCGCCTATTCTCCGTTAGCCGCAGTGCCGACGGCTTCTTCCTGGAGAAGCATCCCAAGCTTGACCCGGTAGCCACCATGAACGATGGCATTTTCGTGGTAGGCTGCTGCCAGTCGCCCAAGGATATTCCTCAGAGTGTGGCTCAGGCTTCAGCGGCTGCCGCCCGGGCTCTGGCTATGATTAGTGCTGGCTCAATAGAGATTGAGGCTGCTACCTCTGTCGTCGTTGAGGAGCTCTGTTCCGGGTGCAAGACGTGTAGCACCCTCTGTCCCTACAATGCTATTTCCTTCGACGAGGAGAAAAAGGTCTCTGTTATTAATGATGCCCTTTGCAAAGGCTGTGGTGTGTGTGTTGCTGCCTGTCCCAGCGGTGCCATTATCGGCAGGCACTTTACTACCGAGCAGCTTATGGCTGAGATAGAAGGGGCATTGGTATAAGAAGGAGGGGTATAAATGGCTGAGGTGAGCTTTATTGATGAGGTTTGTTCCGTCCCCGGCGGCGAGTCTATTCGCTCCTGTATTCAGTGCGGTGTGTGCACCGGCTCCTGTCCTACTGCCACCAAATGGGACTACCCACCGCGGCAGGCTATCGCCATGGTACGGGCTGGGCTGAGGGATGAGCTACTATCCAGCAATTCAATGTGGTTCTGCTCTTCCTGTTATGCCTGCACTGTACGTTGCCCGCGAGACATTAAACCCACTGATATTATGCATGCCCTGGAAGTCCTAGCTATCAAGCATGGCTTGAGCACCAAGCGAAGCCGGACGCCGGTGATGTATCAATGCTTTGTTGACTCGGCTAAGGGCAACGGGCGGGTGTATGAGCTGGGCATGATGATAAAGCTCTTCCTGAAAACCAACCCCTTTGCCGCCCTTAAGCTGGCGCCGGTGGGACTGGGACTGTTTTTGCATGGGCGCCTGCCACTGAAGCCAAGCCGAATAAAAGGGGTAGGCGAACTTAAGGCTATACTGAATAAGGCCAAAGCCCTGGGAGGTGCCAAGTGAAAAAGTATTCCTATTACCCTGGTTGCTCCTCCGAGGCTACAGCTTCACCCCTGGGTCTTTCGGTTATACCTGTGGCTAAGGAACTAGGTATGGACTTGGTTGAGCTTGAGGACTGGAACTGCTGTGGCTCCAGCCCCTACGGCTCAGTAGATAAGCTGCAGGCGACGGCTATTGCCGCCAGAAACCTGGCTTTAGCGGAAAAGACCGGGCTTGAACTGGTAACCCCGTGCTCCAACTGCTATGTTGTCCTGGGTGGAGCCAATGACAATCTTAAGGAACACCCTGTCCTCAAAGAGCAGGTAGGTAAGGCACTGGCGGTGGCTAAGCTGAGCTATAAGGGAGGAGTGCGGGTTCGGCACCTGGCTGAGGTCTTGTATAGCGATATTACCCCCGAGGTCATCGGCTCTAAGGTAACCAAGCCCCTTAAGGGGCTTAAGGTAGCACCGTACTACGGCTGCCAGCTGGTTCGCCCCAACGGCTTTGATGACCCGGAATCCCCCCACTCGCTGGATGAATTGGTAGCCAGCCTGGGGGCTGATGTCGTACCCTGGCAAATGAAGGTCAGTTGCTGCGGTAGCTCTCTGGTTATGCCGGAGCAAGAGGTAGCCTTAGGACTGATTAATAAGATTTTGCGCAATGCCCAGGAGAACGGTGCCCAGTGCCTGGTTACCCCCTGCCCATTGTGCCAGATTAACCTTGATGCCTATCAGAGCCAGGTCAATAGCCGTTTTAAGACCAAGTATAACCTTCCCGTTCTGTTTGTTACTCAGCTAATCGGTGTTGCCCTCGGTATCAAGCCTGACGACCTGGCTTTGTCGCGAAACATTGTATCACCAATGCGGGTATTAGCCCCTTATCTTTAAATTGAAGTTGATATGCGCCTGAGCTACATCATAGGGCCGCTAGTCGTTTTGTTTCTAGCTTTAGTCCTTTCCGCCTACTTTTATCACCTGCTTCCCGCTGACTTAGCTACCCACTTTGGGCTTGATGGCACACCTGATGGCTGGCTCAGCCGGGAGATGACCATGGTCTGGATGCTCCTGCCCCAGCTTGTCTTCGTCCTTGTGGCCTGGGGTGTTGCCTGGGGGGTAACCAGACTCAGCCGCCGCTTCGGGCAAATGAAAGGCACCGGGGTAAGGACAGAAGGGGTGGTTCTCTTCATGGGCAACATCATTGCCCTCCCCCAGCTACTGCTCTGCTTTGCAATGGTTGATATTTTCAGCTACAATCTGTACCAAAGGCATCTCATGCCGATGTGGATATTTCCTCTAGTTGTCCTGGGACTGGTTACAATTGCCGTAGGGACATTCCTGTTCTATATTTTTTCTAAGATAAGAGGAGGGCAGCGTGGCTGAGCCGGCGAGGGTTGATATGACAAAGATTGTCTCTCTGTGCCAGCGGCGGGGCTTTATCTTCCCCAGCAGCGAAATCTACGGCGGCCTGTCCAGTTGCTGGGACTACGGGCCTCTGGGTGTGGAGCTGAAGCAGAACGTAAAACGAGCCTGGTGGCGGGCGGTAGTCCAGGAGCGCGATGATATCGTCGGTCTGGATGCCAGCATCCTGATGCACCCCCGCACCTGGGAAGCCAGCGGGCACCTTGAAGGTTTTAAAGACCCCCTGGTGGAGTGCAAGAGCTGCCATTTGCGCTGGCGTGCTGATGAGGTAAAGGGTGGCAAGTGTCCTTCCTGCGGCGGTGAGCTAACCGAGCCCCAAATGTTTAATTTGATGTTTAAGACCTTTATCGGTCCCGTTGAAGAGCAGGCTAGCGTTGTTTATCTGCGCCCGGAGACGGCTCAGGGTATGTTCGTCAACTTTGAGAACGTGGTCAATACCACCAGAAAGAGGCTGCCCTTCGGCATGGCTCAGCTGGGCAAAGCCTTCCGCAACGAGGTTACCACCGGCAACTTTATCTTCCGCTGCCGTGAGTTTGAGCAGATGGAGATAGAATTCTTCGTTAAGCCGGATAGTGCCAAGCAGTGGTTTGACTACTGGGTTGAGGAGCGCAGCAACTGGTATGTGAACCTGGGCATCAAAAAGGAAAACCTCAGGCTTCGTGAGCATTCTAAGGAAGAGCTGGCGCACTATGCCAAGGAGTGCTCTGACATTGACTATCTTTTCCCTATGGGCTGGGCTGAGCTGGAGGGCATTGCCAATCGCGGCGACTTTGACCTGGTTCAGCACGCCAAGTTCAGCGGCAAGAGCTTGAGCTATTACGATGAAGAGACCAAGGAGCATATAACCCCTTATATCATCGAGCCATCGGCCGGGGTTGACCGCTCCTGTCTCGCCTTTTTGTGCGATGCCTATGATGAAGATATAGCTGATGGTGAATCCCGGGTGCTGCTCCATCTCCACCCCGACCTGGCACCAATCAAGGTAGCGGTATTACCCTTGAGCCGTAAGGAGACCCTAGCTCCCCTGGCCAAAGAGATTTACGCCGACCTGCGCCGGTCTTTTATGACCCAGTATGACGATGCCCAGAGCATCGGGCGCCGCTACCGGCGCCAGGACGAGATTGGCACCCCCTTCTGCGTTACCATTGACTTCCAGTCGCTTGATGATAAGCAGGTCACCATCCGTGAGCGCGACAGTCTGAGGCAGATAAGAGTCCCCATAGCTGAGCTAAATAAGACACTGCAAGCCAAGCTGGAAGGGGAGGATTTATTTGTCCTGCCCCCCGGTGGCAAGATATGGAAGGAGGGATAAAGGGGGAGAGCTTGAAAATCCTCCACTTTGCCGACCTTCACCTTGGTGTTGAGACCTACGGGCGTCTTGACCCGGCTACGGGGCTATCCTCACGCCTGCTTGATTTCTTAAACGCTTTAGACCAGGTAGTAGACTACGCTGTAGAGAATAAGGTGGATCTTGTCCTTTTCTGCGGTGATGCCTATAGAAGCCGTGAGCCGACCCAGACCCACCAGCGGGAGTTTGCCAAGAGAATCAACCGCCTCTCCACCAGCGGCATACCTATCTTTCTGTTGGTCGGCAACCACGACCTGCCCAATGCCATCGGCCGGGCTACCACCACCGAAATCTTTGATACCCTGGCGGTGAAAAATGTCTATGTCTCCAACCGCCCTGACGTCTACCGAATCCCAACCAATAGCGGAACAGTTCAGATCGTCTCCCTGCCCTGGCTGAGGCGCAGCGCTCTAATGACCAGAGAAGAGAGCAAAAATCTAACCTTCGAGCAGATAAACCAGAGGCTGGAGCAGGCACTGAGCAGTGTCATCGCTACCAATATCTCAAAACTTGACCCGAAACTGCCGGCGATACTGGCGGCACATGTCTGGGTCTCCGGTGCCCAGGTCGGCTCGGAGAGGTCAATGACCATAGGGCAGGAGCACGCCTTACTGTTAAGCGATGTTGCTCAGCCTGCCTTTGATTATATCGCCCTGGGTCATATTCACCGGCACCAAGTTCTGAACAGCGAGCCCCCGGTGGTTTATGCCGGCAGCCTGGAGCGGCTTGATTTCAGCGATGAGAAGGATGACAAGGGCTTTTATCTGGTAGAGATTGACCCCGATAAAGAAAAGGGCGAGAGGCTTACTTCCTTTGACTTTCACCCGGTAGAGGGGCGGCGCCTGCTCACTATTGAGGTCAATGTTAAGGCGGAGGACGCCGACCCAACATCAGTAGTACTCAAGGCTATCGCTGGGCAGAAGGACAAGGTGAAGGACGCCATAGTCCGGCTGAGCATCAGCCTGCCGGCGGAGGGCGAGGGCGGGCTCAGGGACAACGATATCAGGGACGCCCTGAAAGAGGCTCACTACCTTACCGTGGCCAAGGAGATTAAGCGGGAGAGCCGCCTTCGGTTGGGGAAGTGGACGGCTGAGGAAATCACCCCCCTTGATGCCCTTAAGGCTTATCTGGAATCAAAGAAGACAGCCCCGGAACGAGCCAAGTCCTTGCTTGAGTATGGGAAGAAGCTTATCCAGGAGCAGGGGGCTAACTAGGGAACAAGGCAATACCTTGACTTCACATTTGCCGATAAGCTATACTACTTACGGTTCAAGGGTCCAAGGTCTAATACCTGCAACCTACGCTCACCAGTGGGCAACGGGACGGAGCTAAGCGAGCAAGTTTTCTCCCGAAGTCTTAGCTTTAATTATGTCTAAAGCTAGATTTCAATGAAGATTGCAATTAGCGGTAAAGGCGGGGTAGGAAAGACCATGTTAGCCTCTCTCCTTTCCCAGATGTTAAGCGAGGCTGGCTACTCCGTTTTAGCTATAGATGCTGACCCCAATTCTAATCTGGCGGCAACCCTCGGTTTCCCCCATCCTGACGAGATAACCCCCATATCTGAGATGCGCACCCTTATTGAGGAACGGACGGGAACACCACCCGGTCAGAGCGGGGGCTTTTTTAAGCTAAATCCTAAGGTTGATGACCTGCCCGAAAAGTATTTTCAGGAACATAACGGCGTCAAGCTGATGGTGATGGGGCGATTGAAGAGGGGTGGCACTGGTTGTTATTGCCCGGAGAATGCCCTGCTGCAAGCCCTGATTACCCATCTTTTGCTGGGACGGGATGAAGTGGTTGTTCTGGACATGGAGGCCGGGGTGGAGCATCTGGGGCGAGCCACCGCTAGGGCGGTGAATAAGTTGATTATAGTGGTGGAGCCGGGCAGAACAAGCGTTGAGACGGCTAAAAGGATCAATAAGCTGGCAGGGGAGATTGATTTACATAATATTGCAGTAGTAGCCAACAAGGTCCGGAGCCAGTCAGATAAGGAATTCCTGACCTCCAGCCTTTCCGGTTTTGAATTCCTCGGTTTTATCCCCTACGACCAGGCAATAGTTGACGCTGACCTTAGTCACCGTTCGGTTCTTGATGCCAGTCAGGCGGTTATTAGTGAAGTTAAAAATATCTATAATGCCTTGTTGCCAACTGCGGCAGGTAAGCTAGAGGGTAAATAAAAATCTAAGGAGGTTTCTGTGGCTTACGATGTGTCAAAAATGGCGGACTGGCAGATTGCTGAGGCTGCGGAAGAACACATGCCAGCGCCGGAGGAGTGGCAGGAGAAGCTGGGTCTGAAAAAGGGTGAAGTACTTGCTTACGGGAAGGTAGCCAGGCTTGATTTCCTGAAGATTATGGAAAGGCTGAAGGATAAACCGGACGGCAAGTACATTGAGGTGACGGCAGTCACCCCCACCCCCTTGGGCGAAGGCAAGACAACGACCACTATGGGCCTTATGGAGGGGTTGGGCAAGCAGGGAGAAAACGTCGGTGGTTGCATCCGCCAGCCTTCAGGTGGCCCAACAATGAATGTCAAGGGTACTGCCGCTGGTGGTGGTAACGCTATACTTATTCCCCACACCGAGTTTTCTATGGGTCTTACCGGTGATATCAACGATATCATGAATGCCCACAACCTGGCGATGGTAGCCCTTACCGCCAGGATGCAACATGAGCGCAACTATGATGATGAGCAGCTGGCAAGGCTCAGCCGGATGCCCCGCCTGAATATTGACCCCAACCGGGTAGAGATGGGCTGGATACTGGATTTCTGCGCCCAGAGCCTTCGCAATATTATTATCGGCATCGGCGGGCGCATGGATGGCTTTCTGATGCAGTCCAAGTTCGGTATTGCCGTGGGCTCTGAGCTGATGGCGATATTATCTATTGTCAGAGACCTGGCTGACCTTCGGGAGAGGATGAACCATATTACCGTAGCCTTTGATAAGAAGGGTAAGCCCATTACTACGGCAGACCTTGAGGTAGCCGGTGCCATGACCGCCTGGATGCGCAACACCATTAACCCCACCCTCTGCTGCACCGCCGAATATCAGCCCTGCATGGTGCATGCTGGTCCTTTTGCCAATATTGCTGTGGGGCAGTCGTCAATTATTGCCGACCGCCTCGGGCTGAAGATGTTTGATTATCACGTTACCGAGAGCGGCTTTGCCGCTGACATCGGCTTCGAAAAGTTCTGGAATGTGAAGTGCCGCTATAGCGGTCTCAAGCCGCATGTGTCAGTACTCACCACCTCAATTCGGTCACTGAAGATGCATGGTGGCGGACCCAAGGTAGTTGCCGGTGTCGCCCTGCCTGACACTTATAAGAAACCAAATGTGGAGCTGGTGGAGAAGGGTTGCGAGAACATGCTGCACCACATTAATACCATCAGGACATCGGGTATCAACCCGGTGGTGTGTATCAATATGTTTCCCACCGACACCAAGGAAGAGGTTGCCATAGTGCGCAAGGCGGCTGAGGCGGCAGGAGCCCGCTGTGCCGTATCCAGCCATTTCTCTGATGGCGGCGACGGTGCCCTGGAGCTGGCTGATGCCGTCAAGGAAGCCTGCAAGGAGAAGAACGATTTTAAGTTCCTCTATCCCATGGAAATGAAGCTGAGGGAGAGGGTGGATAATATTGCCAAGGTGGTCTATGGAGCCGATGGCGTGTCCTGGGCTCCAGAAGCCGCAGCCAAGGCGAAAGCCTTTGAAGCTGACTCCAAGTATGATGAATACGCCACCATGATGGTCAAGACACACCTGAGCCTCACCCATGACCCGTCCATTAAGGGTACTCCCAAGGGTTGGATGCTGCCTATTCGCGATATATTAATCTATTCCGGAGCCAAATTCCTCTGTCCCATGGCGGGAGCCATCAGCCTGATGCCAGGAACCGGCTCTGACCCCGCTTTCAGGAAGGTAGATGTTGATGTCAAGACAGGCAAGGTCAAGGGACTTCATGAAGTAGATTAGAGAGGATGGTTGTTTGAGCTTTAATATTGCCGTAGCCGGAAAGGGCGGTAGCGGGAAGACTTCTATAGCCAGCATTATCATTCGCTACCTGAAGAATAGTGGCTTAGGACCTATTTTAGCCGTTGATGCTGACCCCAATGCCAACCTGGGGGAGAGCTTGGGATTTGACATAAAGCAGACGGTTGGCTTGATGCTTGACGATTTTCAGAAGGATAAGATAAAAATCCCCCCCGGGATGACCAAGGAGGCTTATTTAGATTATAAGCTAAATGAGGTTATAGTTGAAAGTAAGGGTATTGACCTGGTAACCATGGGCAGGGGAGAGGGGCCGGAGTGTTATTGCTATCCTAATCTTATGTTGAAAAAGTTTGCCGATACCCTTTCCGGGAACTATCCCTATATGGTTATGGATAATGAGGCGGGGATGGAGCACCTATCGCGGAGAACGACGCAGGGTGTTGACGAGCTACTTCTAATCTCCGACCATTCGGTGAAGGGGGTCAGGACCATAGCAAGGATAAGGGATTTAGTCGCCGACCTGAAGCTATCGGTGAAGAGGCAGTCGGTGATTATTAACTTCGTCCCGGCAAAGCTGGACCCGCTTGTCTCTGACGAACTGAAAAAACTGGGGATCAGTCTTACCGCCACCATTCCCCTTGACGAAGAGTTATATCAGTACGACCTCAAGTTGAAGCCGCTTCTTGACCTGCCCGATACTTCAAAAGCAGTGATGGCAGTTAATGCTCTGATGACCAAGCTTCTGCGGCCTGAGAAAGTCCAGACGAAAAGGGGGTAAAGATGACAGCACAACTGATTAAAGGCGCCGAAGTCGCTGCCCAGATTCGCGAGGAACTGAAAAAGGAAATTGCTGAACTCAAGGCGAAGCACAATGTTGTGCCCGGCCTGGCTACCGTCCTCGTTGGCAGCGACCCGGCTTCACAGGTATATGTAGGCGCCAAGGAGAAGGCCTGCCAGGCGCTCGGTATCTACTCGGAAAGGCATGACCTCCCCGAGAATACCACCCAGGAAGAGCTTATCGCCCTGGTGCAGAAGCTTAACAAAGACTCCAAGATTAACGGTATCCTTGTCCAGCTGCCACTGCCCAAGCACCTGGATGAGGGGGATGTTCTATATGCTATTGACCCCAAGAAGGATGTTGACGGTTTCCACCCGGTTAACGTGGGTAAACTGATGATAGGGGAACCGGACTATATACCCTGCACACCGGCCGGCATTCAGCAGCTACTGATTCGCTCCGGCACTCAGATTGAGGGGGCGGAGGTGGTAGTTGTCGGTAGAAGCAACATCGTGGGTAAGCCAATAGCCAACATCCTGCTGCAGAAGAAACCGGGGGCTAATGCCACGGTAACTATCTGCCACACCAAGACCCGAGATATGGCTTTTCATACCAGGAGGGCTGATATATTAATTGTAGCCGCCGGCAAGCCTAAAGCCATCACCGCCGATATGGTCAAGGAAGGGGTGGTGGTTATTGATGTCGGCGTGAACGAGATTGGCAAGACGCCAGAGGGCAAGAGAATCCTCGCTGGCGATGTTGATTTTGACACCGTTAAGGAGAAGGCTAAGGCTATCACCCCCGTTCCCGGTGGGGTAGGGCCTATGACCATAACCATGCTTATGATGAATACGCTAAGGGCGGCAAAAGTAGCCGCTGGCATAGCCTAGGAGGAATCAAGGGATGAAGTATGAGGTTGAGAAAAAGAAAGCACCGGGCAGGGATGAGGTAGAGGTTCTGGGAGCCACCTTTGAGGAAGGCAAACCTGAGGGTGAGGATGTGGGGAAGTGGAGGCAGAAACTGGGGAGCAGGGAGGAGAGGCTCAAGTACCTAAAAAACGGCGAGCGCTACTGGTATAGCGAAGACTGGTACGGCAGCGAGAAGCGAAAGAAACCAGCTTGAGTGAGGAGGTTTTAAGGATGGCATTTGAAGTTCTTAAGACGTCTTATAGCGGCAAGATTAAAGAAATAAAGCTGGGTGGTGGCAAGGCGGTAACGGTTGGCGGGGAGACATGTTACCCCTTCTATCTCTTTGAAGGCGAGATGCCCCATACACCCCGCATAGCCATGGAGGTATGGGACATGCCCCCCGAGGAGTGGGCGGCGGCTGCCTTAGAGCCGTTTAAAGGGGTGACCGATGACCCTGTTACCTGGGCGAATAAGTGTATTAATGATTACGGGGCAGAGATGATTTGCCTGCAGCTGGTCAGCACCGACCCCAACGGGCTTGACCGGGGGGCGGATGAAGCCACCGAGGTGGTCAAGAAGGTAGCTGATGCTATAGATGTTCCCTTAATCGTCTGGGGAACGGCTAATCATGATAAAGATACCGAGGTCTTGAGAAAGGTAGCTGAGGTCTGTCAGGGCAGAGACCTGATTATCGGACCGCTTGAGGAGGGAGACCACAAGAAAATCGGTGCCGCTGCTCTCAGTTATCATCACACGGTAGTAGCCTCATCACCTATAGATATAAACCTGGCCAAGCAGCTTAATATCCTCCTGGGTAACCTTGGTGTCCCCGATGAGCTGATTATAGTAGACCCCACTGTTAGCTGCATCGGCTATGGCATTGAGTATTGCTACTCGGTGATGGAGAGAATAAGAATGGCCGGGCTGACCCAACAGGATGATAAGCTACAGTTCCCGCTCATTTGCAATATATCTAAAGAGGCGTGGAAGACCAAGGAGGTACACCTTCCCGATGGCGAGCTTAATATGGGGGATGCCGGGAAGCGAGGAATCTTGCTGGAAGCAATGTCGGCTATGGTTCTGCTTCTGGCGGGGGGAGACGTGATGATTATGAGGCATCCCGAGGCGATAAAGCTGGTTCGGGAGATGATAGCTGAATTGGGCGCTTCCTAAGAACTTAGAAAGGGGGGATAAGTCGATGGCAGAAGAGAAAGAAGCCAAGAGCATTGACCAAGCCAGTATTGAGTTGATAGAAAAGGCAGCCAAAGACGGGGTTAACACCGCTTTTGATAGGGCTGAAGCAATGAAGCCCTGTCCTATAGGTTCCGTGGGTAGTTGCTGCAAGCACTGTGGTATGGGACCCTGTCGGGTGCCCCTGCCCAAAGGCAGGGAGGAAACCCCGGAGGAGAAGCAGAAGAGAAGGGGCATCTGCGGGGCTACTGCGGAGACGATTGCCGCCCGTAATTTTATTCGCATGGTGGCTGGTGGAGCAGCTGCCCACTCCGACCACGGTCGGGGGGTGGCTGAGCTCTTCCTGGCTGTAGCCAAGGGGGAGGCTCCAGGCTATGAGATAAAGGACGAGCAGAAATTATTGCAGGTAGCCCTGGACTGGGGCGTTGAAATCGGCGATCGCAGTAACAATGAGATAGCCGTCGATATCGGTGAGAAGGCGCTGGCTGAGTTCGGCAAGCAGGAAGGTGAGCTTATCACCTTAAGGAAGGCACCATTAAAGCGCCAGGAATTGTGGCGGAAGCAGGGGGTTGCCCCACGGGGCATAGATAGAGAGATTGTGGAGATAATGCACCGTACCCATATCGGGGTTGACCAGGACTATAAAAACCTGCTCCAGCAGGGGGTCAGGGCATCAATAGGTGATGGCTGGGGAGGTAGTATGATTGCCACCGAGCTCCAGGACATCCTTTTTGGCACTCCGGCACCTGTTCTGGGCAAGGCAAACCTGGGAGTGCTCGAAGAGGATAAGGTAAATCTCGTCATCCATGGTCATGAGCCGCTGCTCTCCGAGATGATTGTCGCCGTGGCTCAGGAGCCAGAGATGATAAAATTAGCTGAGTCCAAGGGGGCTAAGGGGATAAACCTTGCCGGCATATGCTGCACGGCCAATGAGATACTGATGCGCCACGGAGTGCCTATCGCCGGGAATTTCCTGCAGCAGGAGCTGGCGATAGTCACCGGAGCCGTGGATGCCATGGTGGTGGATATCCAGTGCATTATGCAATCCATACAAACTGTGGCTGAGTGCTACCATACCAAAATTATCACCACCTCACCCAAGGCTAAAATCACGGGTGCTATGCACATTGAGTTTGATGAGCACGACGCCCTGAAGTCAGCACGGGAAATAGTTAAGACAGCTATTGAGAACTTCCCCAATCGTAAGGGGAATATTTATGTCCCTGACCAGAAAACTGAGTTGATTGCTGGTTTCAGCCATGAAACCATTAACTACTTATTGGGGGGTTTATTTAGAGCATCATACCGGCCATTAAATGATAACATCATTAACGGCAGGATAAGGGGGGTGGCCGGGGTTGTCGGCTGCAATAACGCCCGGGTCAAGCACAATGAACCTCATGTCACTATGGTTAAGGAGCTGATAAAGAATGATGTCCTGGTGATTACCACTGGTTGTAATGCCATCGCCTGTGCCGAAGCCGGTCTAATGGTTCCTGAAGCTGCCAAGGAGTTTGCTGGTAAAGGACTGGCCGAGGTCTGTGAAACCGTAGGCATACCGCCGGTACTGCACATGGGTTCCTGTGTTGATAACAGTCGGATACTGATGGCAGCCACCGCCATGGTTAAGGACGGCGGCTTGGGCGATGACATCAGCGACCTGCCCGTCGCTGGGGCGGCACCGGAGTGGATGAGCGAGAAGGCGATATCTATCGGCCAGTACTTCGTTGGCTCCGGTGTATTCACCGTATTCGGTGTTACCTGGCCCACCACCGGCAGCAAAGAGGTGACCGATTTCCTGTTCAAGGACTTTGAGGAAATATATGGCGGGATGTGGGCTTTTGAGCCTGACCCGATCAGAGCTGCCCACCTTATGATTGCCCACATTGACAAGAAGCGTAAGGCTCTGGGCATTGATAAGGCTAGGGAGCGAATACTCTATGATATGGAGATGAGACGGGAGCTTGACGCCGTTTAAGCATCTATTGAGGATTGGAGGCTAAAATGTCAAAGATTATTGCCTCAGCAGCAATTAGCGGAGCTTACAAGATTGTAGAGAGAGCGGAGAAGAAGTGGCAGGAGGCGATGGACAAGTGGGGAGCCAATGAACCGGTAGGCTTTCCCAATACTGCCTACTATCTCCCCGTGATTTATGGAATCCTGGGTATCAAGGTGGAAAAACTTGGTGATATGGAGCCGGTACTGAAAAGGTGCCGTTTTCTCCTACCGCCCCCGGTGAGGGAAGAGCACCCCTTGCCCTATCTGGCGCCAGCCCTTGATGCCGGTATGGCAACCTTATTCGCTGAGGAGCTGATAGAAGCTATAAGATATCTGGAGACGCCTGATTTTTACACCAAGCAGGAGGACCCCGCCGATAGTAATATCTGGCTGGGCGCTGCCGATGACGTTATCCTGAGGAAGAGGGGGGTTGAGTTCGTTGATGGCACTGCCCCTGGTTTTGCCGCTGTCGTTGGTGCTGCCCCTACCAAGGAGATAGCGGCCAGTATTGCCCAGGAACTCCAGCAGAAGAACCTCTACGTGTTTATGGCTTCGGACTATAACGGGCAGAGATTCTCAGAGCAGCTGGTGGAGGCAGGAGTACAGATTGGCTGGCCAACCCGTCTGGTCTCCTTTGGTCCCGATGTTAGCGCTGCCGTCTTCGCCATGGGCTTTGCCACCAGAGCGGCTATGTCCTTCGGTGGCATTGAGCCCGGTGATTACCGGAAGATACTTATCTATAATAAAGACCGCATCTTCGCCTTCGTTTTGCCTATGGGCTATGTTACCGATGAGTGGTACGCTAATGCCGCCGGGGCAGTCAACTGGGGATTTCCCACCATTGCCGACACCCCGATACCTGAGATTCTGCCTACCGGCATCTGCACCTATGAGCATGTCGTCTCCAACGTCCCCCACGACAGAATAGTAGCTAAAGCCATAGAGGTAAGGGGGCTGAAGGTTGCCGTAGCTGAGGTGCCCGTCCCAGTAGCCTATGGCCCCGCCTTTGAGGGGGAAAGGGTGCGCGGGGAGGATATCTACCTTGAGTGCGGGGGTGGCAAAACACCAATGGTGGAGTGGGTCACCACCAAGCGCATGGAGGAGGTTGAGGACGGCAAGGTTGAGGTGATTGGTCCTGAAATAACTGACATCCAGGCTGGCACTAGATTGCCCATGGCGATAGCCGTTGAGGTTGCCGGGAGGGAGATGCAGGAGGACTACGAACCTATTCTGGAGAGGCAAATTCACCACCTGATAAACTATGCTCAAGGCTCAATGCACATCGGGCAGAGGGATATTGCCTGGATAAGGGTGGCTAAACAGGCGGTGGAGAAGGGCTTCAGGCTGCACCATATCGGCGATATCCTTCATGCCAAACTACACCAGGACTTCGGGCGGATATTCGATAAGATACAGGTGAAAGTCTATACCGAGGAGGATAAGGTAAAGGAGATAGTGGAGCAGGCAAGGGCAACCTATGCCGTTAGAGATGCCCGTATTGAGGGCATGACTGACGAAACTATTGAGACCTACTACTCATGTACCCTGTGCCAGTCCTTTGCCCCAAACCATGTTTGTGTTATTACCCCGGAGAAAACCGGGCTTTGTGGCTCCTATAACTGGATGGACTGCAAGGCTTCTTATGAGATTAACCCTACCGGACCGAATCAGCCGGTGCCCAAGGGGGAGACCCTCGATGCCAAGCTGGGGCAGTGGAAGGGAGTGAATGATTTTATCTATAAGGCTTCCCGGGGCAACCTGGACCACTATAATATGTACAGCATAGTCTATGACCCATGGACTACCTGTGGCTGCTGTGAGTGTATTGCTGCCGTTCTTCCCCTGTGTAACGGGGTAATGACGGTAAATCGGGAGTATGCCGGAGAGACCCCCTGCGGGATGAAGTTCACCACCCTGGCGGGGACTATCGGTGGTGGTTTGAGCACCCCCGGCTTTGTCGGGCATGGCAAGTACAATATCTGCCAGAGGAAATTCATCTTAGCCGATGGTGGTATAAAAAGGCTGGTCTGGATGCCCAAGATGCTCAAGGAGGAGATTGCTGACCGTCTTAAGGCGAGGGCTGAGGAGATGGGCATACCAAATTTGCTGGATATGATTGCCGATGAGACGGTTGGCGTAACCGAGGAGGAGATTTTGCCCTTCCTCCAGGAGAAAGGGCATCCGGCTTTGACTATGGATCCAATACTGGGCTAGAGAGGAGCATGAAAATATGGCGCTTACCGGGATAGAGATATTTAAGTTACTGCCCAAGACAAATTGCAAAGAATGCGGAGAGCCGACCTGCCTTGCCTTCGCCATGAAGTTGGCGGCGGGTAAGGCTGACCTTTCCGCCTGCCCCTATGTCTCGGAGGAGGCAAAAGCCAAGCTGAGTGAGGCATCTACTCCTCCTATCATGCCGGTTACTATCGGTGTTGGCGACAGGGTGTTAAAGATCGGTGGCGAGACGGTCATGTTCCGCCACGAAAAAAGGTTTGACAACCCTCCCGGGCTTGCCATTCTCATCAGCGACAGCATGGCTGATTCTGAGATTGCCGGCAGGCTGGAGAAGTTTAATAGTCTTCAATATGAGAGGATAGGCCTCACCCTTCGCGCTGATTTGGTGGCAGTGAAGGCTGATTCGGGCGACGGCGCCAAATTCGCCGCCGTAGCCGGTAAGGTAAAGCAGAATACCGACGGTGGCATTATCCTGATGAGCACCGACCCTAACGTCCTGGCTGAGGGGCTGAAGGTCTGTGCTGACCGCAAACCACTGCTCTATGCGGCTACCGAGGAAAATCTGGATAAGGTGGCGGAGCTGGCTAAGGGAAGTCCCTGCCCGGTGGCGGTGAAAGCCTCCAACGTGGAGAAACTGGCTGAACTAACGGCTAAGCTGACCGAGGCTGGGGTTAAGGATATCGTAATTGATTCCGGCTCAAGGACAGTGCGCCAGGCATTTGATGACCAGATAATCATCAGAAGTGCTGCCCTGGCCAAGAAATTCCGTCCCCTTGGCTTCCCCACCATTGTTTTCCCCTGCGAGATGACCGATGACCCCATGAAGGAGGCAGTGATTGCCTCTATTTTCGTGGCTAAGTACGGTGGTATTATCGTTCTCTCCGATTTTCAAGGAGAGAGCCTTTTCCCGCTCCTGGTGGAAAGGCTTAATATCTATACCGACCCCCAGCGCCCGTTGGCAACCACCGAGGGAATCTACCCCATTGGTGAGCCTAAGGAAGACTCGCCGGTGCTTATCACCTCTAACTTTTCCCTCACCTATTTCATCGTCTCTGGCGAGATAGAGTCCAGCCGGGTTCCCACCTGGCTTCTGGTAAAGGATACTGAGGGGCTTTCCGTGGTAACTGCCTGGGCGGCAGGAAAATTCGTTGCTGACGTTATTGCCCCCTTTGTTAAGAAGTGCGGTATTGCCGATAAGGTCAAGCACCACAAGCTGGTGATTCCAGGAAACGCCGCCGCCGAGAGCGGGGGCTTGGAAGAGGAGCTACCTGGCTGGGAGATTCTGGTTGGTCCCAGGGAGGGGGCTAATATCCCCGCCTATCTTAAGACATGGAAGCCGTAGGAGAGAAAGATGATTCTTATTGGCGAGAATTTGAATATAATGTCAAACACCATCGGCCCGGCGCTGAAGGAAAGGAACCCCAAGCCTATTCAGGAGCTGGCTAAGGCTGAGACTGATATTGATTATATTGACCTTAACATTGGCCCCGCTAGGAAGGCGGGGGATGAGTTGATGGAGTGGGTGGTTAAGACAGTGCAGGAGGTTACCGATAAGCCATTATCCCTGGATACCACCAACCCGGTGGCTATGGAGGCGGGGTTGAGGGTGTGCCAGGGCAAGGCATTGATTAACTCCATCTCCCTGCAACCGGAGCGGCTGGAGCAGGAGTTACCCCTGGTTAGTAAATATAATGCCTCTATGATTGGGCTGTTGTGGGGGGTGGAGGGGATGCCCCGCGACGCCGCCGAAAGGGGGATCCTTGTCGCTGAGCTATTATATAAAACCGGCGAGGCGGGTGTCCCCGGTGAGGATGTCTGGATAGACCCCATTCTGACCCCGGTGTCGGTGGAGATAAACCAGGTACAGTCCTGTTTTGAGTTTGTGGGTATGCTCAAGGATATTGCCCCCGAGTGTAAATCCACCATAGGACTATCTAATATCTCCAACGGCACCCCGCAAAACCTGAGAACCCATCTTAATCGGGTATGCCTGATAATACTTATGAGGCACGGGCTTTACTCAGCAATCGTTGACGCTTTTGATTCTGAGTTAATCGCCATCGCCCGGGGCAAGAGGCCGGAGCTGGTCCAATTGGTGCAGCGGATGATGGATGGCGAAAGACCTGACATCTCCTCTTTGACCGAGGAAGAGGCAAGGTATGCCAAAACTTTCAGGGTTCTTACCGGCGAGAGCCTATATTCACATTCCTGGCTTGAGCTATAAAGGGGGAGATAGATGAGCTTGCAGCCTCTCTTTGAGGCAGGAAAGTTTGTGGTCACGGCAGAGGTTGGCCCCTTGAAAGGGACCGATGTTACCGAGATAGGGGAGGTGGCTGAGGTCCTGCGGGGGAGGGTAAATGGCACCAATGTTACTGACCAGCAAAGCTCGGTGATGAGACTGGGCTCACTGGCAGTCTGCCACCTGCTGAAAGAGAAGGGGCTTGACCCCATATTCCAGTTGACCTGCCGCGATAGAAACAGGCTGGCTTTGCAGTCTGACCTTTTGAGCGCTCATGTTCTTGGCATTGAGAACGTTCTCTCTATCACCGGCGATTTACCGGTGCTTGGCGACCATCCCCAGGCAAAACCAGTCTATGACCTGGATGCGGTACACCTCCTTGAAGCGATAAAGAAGTTAAACGAAGGTTATGATATGGCGGGCAATGAGCTCAAGGGGAAGACGAATTTCTTCCCCGGGGCGGTGGTCAATCCCGGCTCAAATACCCGGGCTGGCTTTGAGCTCCAAATTATAAAGATGGAGAAGAAGATTAACGCTGGAGCTAGGTTTTTTCAGACCCAGGCTATCTATGAGCCTGACGCCTTCGCCAAGTTTATGAAGCGGGTGAAGGGATTTAAAGTCCCCGTTTTGGCGGGAATAATACCCCTGAAATCAGTCGGTATGGCTCGGTTTATGAATAAGAATGTGGCTGGGGTTTTTGTCCCTGAAGAACTGATTAATAAAATGGCGGCGGCTGAGGATAAAACCCAGATGGGGATGGAAATTGCGGCTAACCTAATCGGGGAGCTGAAGGATATGTGCCAGGGGGTGCATATTATGGCTATCGGCTGGGAGAAAAAGGTGCCGGCAATTCTGGATGCTGCCGGGCTTTAAGCTGTTTAGCGTGGTGATAGGATGAAAACTAGCCCACTGCCATTGCCAAAGCAAAAGAACTATGAGTACGGCTATAGGCAAGCCTACAAGCTTGCCGGCGAGCAGTTGGGCAAGGTTGATATAGAAGAGCAGTGCCGTAAGAGCGGTGCCAGATACGCGGTCATAGACTCACAAAAGCTAGCCATCGTTGAGTATTTAAACCAGTCCTACCAGGTCACCTTCCCCGATATTACGGTTTCGCTGGTGAATAGCGAAGCTCAGCCCCCTATAAATGACAAGATTCTGATTCTTCATTATCTAGCTCAGGCTGAAGGCACTCCCATTGCCCATAAATTCATCGCCTTCAAAGAGCTCCCTGAGGGGGCTAACTACTTCCCCACCTTCTCCAAGAGGTCAATAGAGCCCCTTATGAAGTATTTCGGTGGGGAGCCGCAGCGGCTGATAGAGGCGGCGGAAGTATTAGGTGGTGGCAAGGTTGATTATGGCGACGTGGCGGTGACTATTAGTGCCTTCAGCCGGGTACCAATAACCCTGGTCTTGTGGCGGGGGGATGAGGAGTTTTCCCCCCGAAGCAACATACTGTTTGATGCCAGCATCTCCAGCTACCTCTCTACCTATGATATAACCGTGCTTTGTGAAACCATTGTCTGGAAACTGGTAAGATTCTTGAAGGAAGGAAGAGCTAAAGCCATTGAAAGCTGATTTTACTAAACAGTTAGAGAAAATACTATCCCGATACAGTGAAGATAAGGGCAATCTTATTCCTATCCTTCAGGAAGCCCAGGAGAGTTTTGGCTACCTGCCGGAAGGGGTAATGCAAAAAGTCGCCAGGTTTCTCCGCTTACCTGAGAGCACCGTTTACGGAGTAAGCACCTTCTATGCCCAGTTTACCTTTGTTCCCACTGGCAGGAAGAGGGTCAAAGTCTGCCGGGGGACTGCCTGCCATGTTCGGGGAGGGGCACGCATCCTGCGTGAGGTGGAAAAGCGGCTGGGTATTAAACCGGGAGAGACCAGCGACGACATGGAGTATAGTTTGGAAACAATTGCTTGCTTTGGCTCATGTGCCTTAGCCCCGGTTATAGTGATTAATAAGGATGTCTACGGGCGAATGACAACGACCAAGGTAGGGCAAATCCTGGCTGAGAGTAAATAGTGGCTATGGCGAGGTGTAATAATGACCTTTGACAAGATTAAAAGCCAGGCAGTATCAGAGTGGGAAGCCCTGGAGCATAGCGATAAGCCCCTTATCCTCGTTGGGGCAGCAACCTGCGGTCGAGCCGCCGGTGCCATGGCTGTGCTCGAGGCTATCAACCGTGAACTGAAACGGCATAAGATCAAGGTTAGCGTCATTCAAGTTGGCTGCATCGGTTTTTGCTATGCCGAGCCGATAATTAACATTATCAAGCCGGGTCGCCCCCATATTTACTACGCCAATATCACCCCTGAGCTTGCGGCAGAGCTTATTAGTGACTATCTTATTAAGGACAACCCCCGTCCCGACCTGGCTCTGGGCACTGTCGGTGACGATAGTGTAGGTGATATCCCCAAGCTCTTTGAGCTGCCCATGCTTAAACCCCAGGTGCGTATCGCCCTGCGTAACTGCGGCTTTATTGACCCGGAGAATATCAACCACTATATCGCCAAGGATGGCTATAGCGGTCTGGTTAAGGCGCTGGGGATGAAGCCGGAGGCGGTGATTGAGGAGATAAAGAAGTCGGGGTTGCGTGGCAGGGGTGGCGCTGGCTTCCCCACCGGTCTGAAGTGGGATTTCTGCCGAAAGTCGCCGGGTGACCAGAAGTATGTGATCTGCAATGCCGATGAGGGTGACCCCGGCGCCTTTATGGACAGGTCGCTTCTTGAGGGTGACCCTCACGCCGTTCTTGAAGGGATACTCATCGGTGCTTATGCTATGGGGGCAGGCGAAGGCTATATCTACATCCGGGCTGAGTATCCCCTGGCTATCGAGCGTCTAAAAGTGGCTATCACCCAGATGGAAGAATATGGACTGCTTGGTGATAACATTCTGGGTTCTGATTTTAGCTTTCACCTGAAGATTAAAGAGGGGGCGGGAGCCTTCGTCTGCGGTGAAGAGACAGCGCTGATGGCATCTATTGAGGGCAAGCGGGGCATGCCCCGTTCCCGTCCTCCCTTCCCAGCCCAATCTGGCTTATGGGGCAAACCGACTAATATTAATAATGTAGAGACATGGGGTAATGTGTCGGCAATCTTACAGAAGAGCGCTGACTGGTATTCCGGCTATGGCTCAGAAGGGAGCAAGGGGACCAAGACCTTTGCCTTAGCTGGCAAAATAGTTCGTACCGGTCTTATTGAGGTGCCCATGGGCATCTCCCTTCAGGAGATTATCTTCGGGATTGGCGGTGGCATCCCCGGCGGCAAGCGTTTTAAGGCAGTCCAGACCGGTGGTCCCTCTGGTGGCTGCCTGCCAGCAAGCATGTTGAATTCGCCGGTTGACTACGAAACGCTGGCTAAGGCTGGTTCCATTATGGGTTCGGGGGGCATGGTGGTAATGGACGAGGACAACTGTATGGTTGACGTCGCCCGTTTCTTTCTTTCCTTCACCCAGTCTGAGTCCTGCGGTAAGTGCGTCCCCTGCCGTCTGGGGACAAAGCAGATGCTGGCTATCCTTGAGGACATTACCCATGGCAGGGGCAAGCTGGAGGACATTGACCTGCTTCTAAGTCTGAGCGAGCAGGTTAAAGTCGGCTCGCTTTGCGGTCTGGGGCAGACAGCGCCCAACCCCGTCCTTACCACCCTCCGCTACTTCCGCGATGAATATGAGGAACATATCAAGAAGCAGCACTGCCGGGCGGCGGTGTGTGAAGGAATAGTCAGTGCACCCTGCAGCCATACCTGCCCGGCTGGCGTTGATGCCCCTCGCTATATTCGCTTTATTGCTGACGGTAAACCTGCTGAGGCTTTAGCCGTAGTCAGGGAGAAGATTCCCTTCCCCTCAGTCTGCGGCTATGTCTGTATCCATCCCTGCGAGGCTAAATGCCGGCGGGCTCTGCTTGATGAGGCTATTGGCATACGGGTGCTGAAGAGGTTTGCCGCTGACCATGGCAACGGATTATGGAAAGAAAATTCTAAGGTTGCCCCCGCCACCGGTAAGCGTGTTGCCATTGTTGGTTCGGGACCGGCGGGGCTTACCGCCGCCTATTATCTGGCTAAGCTAGGGCATGCGGTGACCGTCTTTGAAGCCCTGCCTGAGGCGGGGGGCATGATGCGGGTGGCTATTCCTGATTATCGGCTGCCCAAGGATATACTTAAGGTGGAAATCAAGGAGATAGAGAGTATAGGAGTTGACATAAAGACAAATACGCGGGTAGATTCGCTGGACGAGCTAATTAAAAAGGGTTATAACGCTATATTTATTGCCACTGGAGCCCACCAGGGCATCAAGATTGGGGTTAAAGGAGAAAACAGCCCCGAGGTGATAGACTGCGTATCCTTCCTGCGGGAGGTGAGTCTGGGTAAGAAGGTAAAAATAGGCAGTAGGGTAGCGGTTATTGGTGGAGGTAATGCCGCTATAGACTCGGCGCGAACTGCCCTTCGCCTTGGCGCTAAAGAGGTAACCATCCTCTACCGGCGGACTCAGAGCGAGATGCCAGCTAGCGCCGAGGAGATTGAGGGCGCTATCGCTGAAGGGGTGAAGATTGAGTTTCTGGTAGCACCGTCAAGGATAGCCAGGAAGAACGGAAAAATTGAACTACATAGCCTTCGCATGAAGCTGGGGGCAATAGATGCCAGTGGCAGACCACGCCCTGAGCCAATTGAGGGCAGTGAGTTTGCCCTGAGCTTTGATACTATTATCGCTGCTGTCGGCCAGCGCCCGGAGATTCCAGCTCAGTTTAACCTGACCCTTGATAGGGGAAATACCATCCAGGTTGACCCTGAGACCCTGGCTACCAGCCAGGAGGGTGTTTTTGCTGGCGGCGATGCCAAGAGTGGGCCGGCTTCAGTGATTGAAGCCATCGCCGACGGAAGGCAGGCGGCAATCTCTATAGATAAATACCTTGGTGGCAAGGGCGATATTGATGAGACGCTAGCGCCACCCGAAGGGGTAGTGGAGCCACTTGGTGAAGCTGAAGAGGAACGGCGGGTTGAAGTACCTGCCCTTCCTGTAGATGAACGGCTAAAAAGCTTTAAGCTGGTAGAGCTTGGGCTGGACGAAAAGGCGGCGGTTAGAGAGGCAAAACGTTGCCTGAGATGTGACCTTGAGGAGCGAGAGTAAAAACGTTGGATACAGTCAGGCTAACTATTGACGGCAAGCAGGTTAGGGCAAGGCGGGGGATGACCGTGCTTGAAGCCGCCCAGTCGGCTGATATCTATATCCCCACCCTTTGCTCTGACCCTGACCTGAAACCGTATGGGGCGTGCCGCCTCTGTGTCGTTGAGATTGAGAAGCTGCGCGGTTTGCCCACAGCCTGCACCACCCCGGTCACCGAGGGCATGGTGGTGCACACCAATACGCCGGCAGTTAACGAGGTTCGCCGCACCACCGTTGAGCTACTTCTAGCCGACCACCCCAGCGAGTGTCTGATATGTGATAGAAGGGAGCGGTGCGGACCTTTTGACATCTGCCTGCGTAATGTGGCGGTAACCGAGCGCTGTGTAACCTGTCCCAAGAACGAGCATTGTGAGCTTCAGGCAATCGTTGATTATCTTGGTATTAAAGAGTTGCCCTTCCGTGGGACAGACAGGTCGTTCCCTGTTGATGAGAGCAATCCCTTCTTCTACCGTGACCTGAATAAGTGCATCCTCTGCGGCAAGTGCGTGCGGGTGTGCGATGAGGTCCTCGGCGTTGGCGCCATCGCCCTGATCCACCGCGGCTACACCAGCAAGGTCGCTGCTTTTGGCGATAGGCCGATAATAGAATCAAACTGCGTTTCCTGCGGGGAGTGTGTTGCCCATTGCCCGGTGGCGGCCCTTATGCCTAAAAAAGCCGAGCTGCCGATGGAGGAGGTGGCATCCACCTGCGTCTATTGTGGTGTTGGCTGCGGGATTTACCTGGGCGTTAGTGACGGGCAGCTGGTGCGTGTCCGTGGCCAGAGAGACGGCACGGTTAATAAAGGCTGGTTATGTGTTAAAGGGCGCTTTGGCATTACTGACTTCGTCCACCACCCCGACCGCCTGAAGTCCCCCCTTATAAAAAAAGACGGCGAGTTTGCCCAAGCAGGCTGGGATGAAGCCCTGGAGCTTGTCGCCCAGAGGCTTGGCGGTTACAAACCGGAAGAGGTAGCGGTAATCTCATCAGCCAAGTGCACCAATGAGGAGAACTATATCGCCCAGAAGTTTGCCCGGGCCGTGCTGGGGACCAACAACATTGACCACTGCGCCCGCCTCTGCCACGCCCCCACTGTCGCCGGCTTGGCGCAGAGCTTTGGCAGCGGGGCTATGACCAACTCCATAAACGAAATCAAGGATGCCGGCTGCATCCTGGCTATTGGCACCAACACCACCGAAGCCCACCCCATAATCGGCCTTGAAATAAAGAAAGCAGTAGATAAGGGGGCAAAGCTAATCGTGGCTAACCCCAGGGAGATTGAGCTGGTGCGCTGGGCATATCTATGGCTCCGGCACAAGCCGGGGAGCGATGTCGCCCTGCTCATGGGGATGGCCAGGGTCATCGTCGATGAAAAGCTGCTTGACGAGGGCTTTATTAAAGAAAGGTGTGAAAACTTCGATGCCTTCAGGAAGTCATTAAAAGGCTTCAGCCTTGATTTTGCCCAAAAAGCCACCGGCGTGCCCAAGGAAAAGATAGCCGAGGCGGCCAGGGTCTATGCCATAAATAAGCCTTCATCCATTCTCTATGCCATGGGCATCACCCAGCACTCCCACGGCACCGATAACGTCATTGCCACTGCCAATCTGGCTATGCTCACCGGCAATGTGGGCAAGCCCTCAACAGGGGTAAACCCCCTCCGTGGCCAGAACAACGTCCAGGGTGCCTGCGACATAGGTGCCCTGCCCAACGTCTACCCCGGCTACCAGGCAGTGGCTGCCCCCGATATCAGGAAGAAATTCGAGCAAGCCTGGGGCTGCTCGTTACCGCCCAAGCCCGGGCTGACCATAACCGAGATATTTGATGCCGCCTATAATAAAAAGATAAAGGCACTCTATATTATCGGCGAAAACCCTCTTCTTAGTGAGCCTGACATTACTCATGCCCGTGAGGCTTTAGAAAAATTAGAATTCCTTGTCGTTCAGGACATATTCCCCTCCGAGACGGCAGAGCTAGCCGATGTCGTCTTAGCCGGGGCGAGCTTTGCTGAGAAAGATGGGACGTTTACCAATACCGAAAGAAGAGTACAGAGGGTAAGAAAGGCAATAGAGCCTGTCGGTGATTCTAAGCCTGACTGGTGGATTACCTGCCAGCTGGGTAAAAGGATGGGGAAGAGGCTGGGGAAGGGCTTTGATTTTAAGCATCCCTCCGATATAATGGATGAGATAGCCAGCCTTACCCCGAGCTACGCTGGTATTAGCTATAAACGGCTGGAGAAGGGCGGGCTGCAGTGGCCCTGCCCCACCAAGGACCACCCTGGTACGCCTATTCTTCATAGCCAGCAGTTCACCCGGGGGAAGGGGAGATTTCTCCCCCTGGAGTATAAGCCGCCCATGGAGCTACCCGACAGGAAATACCCCCTGGTGCTGACCACGGGGCGCAGCCTCTACCATTTTCATACCGGCACCATGACCAGAAAGGTAGAGGGGCTTAATATACTGAAAGGGGAGGGGATAGAGATAAACCCCCATGATGCTAAGGCTCTGGGGGTGAAGGATGGTGAAACGGTCAAGGTTATATCCCGGCGGGGGGAGGTAAAAGCCAGGGCCAGGGTAACCGAGGCGTCACCGGTGGGGGTGGTATTTATGACCTTCCACTTTGCCGAAAGCCCGGCAAACATGCTGACCAACCCCGCAGTTGACCCGGTAGCCAAAATACCGGAATATAAGGTCTGTGCGGTTAGGATTGAGGGGGCTAAAAAATGAAAACAATCACAGCACAGAAACCATTTGACGAGATCAGCCAGGCTCTGAGTGGGGTGGAGAGGGTTTATGTGATGGGCTGTGGCACCTGTGCCACTATGTGCCACACCGGCGGTAAATCTGAAGTCCTGGATATGAAGGGCAAGCTTGAAGCTGCCGGGAAGAAGGTTACCGGCTGGATGGTGGTTCCAACCGCCTGCGATGAGCTCACCAAGGACGCCCTGGAAGAGAATGCCAAGGATATGGAAGCGGCTGATGGCATTCTGGCTATGACCTGTGCCTTTGGGCTTCAAACAATCACCCTCTATACTGATAAGCCTGTCTATCCAGCATTGAATACCTTATTTGTCGGTAAAGAGGAGGCGCCGGGACATTTTATTGAGGTCTGCATGCAATGCGGGAACTGCGTTCTGGCCACGACGGCAGGCATATGCCCCCTGGTCAGATGTGCTAAAAGCTTGCTCAACGGACCGTGTGGGGGCTCAGTAGATGGCAAGTGTGAAATATCGCCGGATATCCCTTGTGCCTGGCAGATGATTTATGACCGTCTTGCCGCTCTGGGTCAGCTAGATAAACTGGATGAGATTGTTCTCCCTCGGGACTGGAGTACCAGCTCCGCAGGCGGACCCCGCCGGATTACTATACAGGCTAATTATGATGAACAACAGCGGCAACAACCTTCTGGCTGAGGAAGCTGCGCCTGAGCGCAACCCTGAAGAATCAGCCATAAAAATGTGGCTCAGGGTGTTCGTCACCATAAGGTGGATTACCATCCTGGGCATTCTCGTTGCCACCCTGGTTGCTTCACGGATATTAGACATTGGCTTTCCCACCCTTGCCGCCTACGGCACGTGTGTCTTTGTTGCCCTGTGTAATGTGGTGCTGTTATACCAGTCCCGAAGCCTGGAAAGCATGAAGACCGCGCTGTTAATCCACCGAGCTCGAATCTACGGCACCATCCACCTCTTACTTGACCTATTAGCCTTCATTGTGCTTCTTCACTTCACCGGCGGTATAGAAAATCCCTTTATCTTCTACTTTGTGCTTCATATCATTGGGGCTAGCGTGATTCTTCACTATAGGATGGTTTATCTGTTAGCTCTGGCTAAGATTGTTGCCGTTATGCTACTGGTTGGCTTGGAGTACACTGAGGTAATACCTCATATCAATCTCGCCGGCTTTGCTCCCCCCACGCTATACCAGCAAGGGAGCTATATCCTGGCGGTTCTTGTTGTCTTGGCGACCGCCCTTTTCGCTGCCGCCCATATGGCGACATCAATTGCCGGTGAGTTAAGAAAGAGGCAGCGTGAGGTGGTGCAATTGAGCCAGCGCCTGCTCAAGAAGAGAACTGGCGAACTGGAGCGGGCTTCTAATGAGATAGTCAAGCTGGAAGAGGAGAAGAGTCGCTTTCTTCGCTTCCTGGGAATGGCCGCTCATGACCTCAAAGCCCCACTTACTGCTATCCAAGGCTTCTTGTGGGTTATGTTAGGCGGCTATGCCGGCAAACTTACTGATAAGCAGAAGAATATGCTAGAAAGAAGCAGCTACCGGATTAAGGAGCTACTTAACTTGATTAGCGACCTTTTGGATATTCCCCGCATTGAGACGGGGCAGCTTGTCGAAGAGATGAAGCAGATTTCATTGACCTATGTGGTCAAAACGTCTCTGGTGGACCTGCGCCAGTTAGCGAAGCAGAAGAAGCTGACGTTAAAGACAGAATTGCCCCGGGGCCTTCCCAAAATTCGCGGCTCAGTCCCCCGCCTTCAGCAGGTAATAACCAATCTGGTGAGTAATGCCATCAACTTTACGCCTGAGGGCTCGGTAATCATCAGGGTAAGGGCAAAGGGTAAAGAAATACGGTTTGAGGTTTTAGATACCGGGATTGGCATCCCACCACAGGACCTACCCCGAATGTTTGAGGACTTCTTCCGCGCCAGCAATGTGGAAACAAAAGGGACTGGTTTGGGGTTATCCATAGCCAAAAGGATTGTTGAAGCCCATGGCGGCAGGATATGGGTGGAGAGTCCTTGCCCGGAAACAGGCAAAGGGTGTAAATTTACCTTTACCCTGCCCATTGACAGGAAACGGAGGTGAGGGTGGTGAAAGCAGGAACAAATCTAGAGAAGGTCTTAGAAAGTGGAGGGTTTGCCGTTACCGCTGAGGCTGGTCCGCCCAAGGGGACTAGCCCCGCGGTGATGGAGAGGAAGGCGGAGATGCTTCGTCGCTGCTGTGATGCCGCTAATGTAACCGATAATCAGACCGCCATTGTCCGTATGTCAAGCCTTGCCGGTTGCGTGCTTTTGAAACAGGAAAGCATTGACCCGGTAATGCAGATAGTCTGTCGCGACCGGAACCGGATTGCCATCCAGAGCGATGTCTTGGGTGCTATAGCCCTGGGTATTGGCAATATCCTCTGCCTTTCCGGTGACCATCAGAAGTTTGGCAACCATCCCACGGCTAAGAATGTCTTTGATATTGATTCCATCCAGCTAATTCAGGTCCTGAAAAACATGCGGGATGAAAAGAAATTCATGAGCGGCGAGGAAATTTCGGGGGAGGTGCCCATATTTATCGGGGCGGCGGCTAACCCATACGCTGACCCCTTTGAGTTCCGGGTGGCACGGCTGGCGAAGAAGGTTAAGGCGGGGGCTGATTTTATTCAGACCCAGGCAGTCTATGACGTAGCTAAATTCGCCAAGTGGATGAAGATGGTTACTGAGCGTGGGCTGGATAGGGAGGTGCATATCCTGGCTGGTATAATACCCATTAAGTCAGCAGGTATGGCGCGCTATATGAGGGACTATGTCTCCGGGGTAAGCGTTCCCGATGAGGTGGTTACCAGGATGGAGCAGGCAAAGGACGCTAAGGAGGAAGGGAAAAATATAGCCGTGGAGCTTATTGAGCAGACTGCGGAGATACCCGGAATCCACGGCGTCCATATTATGGCGGTAGGCTGGGAGGATATTGTCCCCGAAGTCACACGGCAGGCTGGATTATTGCCTAGACCTATATTATAATGGCAAGGGGGAGAAATGGCAGAGAAGATATTGTTGGTTGATGACGACCCTGATATCCTAGACGCAATAAGCATGATTCTGGAATCTCAGGGCTATAAGGTGGTTACTGCCCGGGACGGGGTTGAGGGCCTGGCTAGCCTGAGGGCGGAAAAGCCAGCGCTGATGATTCTTGACCTCCTCATGCCTAAGATGGATGGCTTTGCCGTATGCAAAGAGCTTCAAGACCCAAGATGGGCAAAGTACCGGGATATACCGATATTGATTCTAACCTCGGTGAGGGAGGAAGCCAGCCGCCGCCGCTATGAGCTGGAAACCGGGCTTGAGCTTGATGTGGACGACTACGTGGAGAAACCGGTGTCTCCTGATATCCTGCTGGAAAGGGTAGGGAGGCTGATTAAGAAGAAGGAGAGGGCCTGAGTTTAGAGGTGATAGCAATGGAAAAGAGAGCCAAAATCCTCCTTGTTGATGATGACGAAGATTTTGTTGAGGCAACAAAGGCTATCCTGGAAACTAAAGCCTATGAGGTAGTTATCGCCTCCAATGGGGATGAAGGATTACGCAAGGCAAGGGAGGAAAAACCTGACCTTATTCTCCTCGATGTAATAATGCCGGTCAAGGACGGTTTTACCGCTGCCGAGCAGATGAAAAAGGACCCTGAGCTTAGCCAAATCCCGACCCTGATGTTAACCGCTTTTGCCGACAAGGGTGCACAAAGCTCAATCCCGGTTAGCCGCGGATTTGCCCTTGAAACTGAGGACTATATTGATAAGTCGGTCAGCACTGAGGAGTTACTGGCAAGGGTAGAGAGGTACCTGAAAAAGGGTTGACTAGCTTCAGGGCTCGTAGCTCAGTGGCAGAGCGGGCGGCTCATAACCGCTTGGTCGCAGGTTCGAGTCCTGCCGAGCCCATATCACAGCTACAGTTGGACCCTTTTTACATTATCTACTCGTTTGTATTTTATCGCTTCTTTGAAAGTGGTCAGTGATACCTGTTCTGCCATCTTAGTCAATCTGACTACATCGGCCAGGTATTCCTGCCTTGAGGTGTGTATTTTTGTTCCTAAATACACCTCGACAATCTGGTAGTCTCTCATGGCGGCCTCTACTAACAGCCAGATATCTATACCCCAGCCATCGGGCCAGTCCTTGCTGTCAAGTAGGCTCTTAAACAGTTTAGTCGTGGCACATATTTCGCCGGAAAGCGGCTGTTCAAAGTGGGCAATCTCGGGGAAGAAGACCCAGGCTAGCGGCTTGGCTACCAGCTTGGTAACGGCGCCGTCATATTCGGCTCTGCGGTAATAACCCCGGGACATATCGTATTCTTTTTCAATCACGGGCTCAGCTAGTTGGTTGACCCATCCCGGCGTCAGATTGACAATATCGGCATCCAGAAACAAGATGTAGTCCGCCCCTCTCCTCATAGCCTCCTTTATACCGTCTTTTAAGGCTCTACCTTTACCGGGGTAGACCCCTTCACTCTGGTCTATGACTATGGCGCCGGCATTCGTAGCCTCTTTCTTGGTTGTATCCGATGAGAAACCGTCAACTACTAGCACCTCTGGCTCATATTTACTTTTTTTGGCGGTTTCAATGCACTGGCCTATAGTTTTACTCTCATTTCTGGCGGGAAAGATAACAAATAGCTTCACTTCGATACCTTTGTAGAGGTTATTTATATTCCCCATATAATATCATCAGGGCGTTAAATATGCAATAAATCGGCCTAAAATTCCCCCTTATTACCCTCCGAAACAGTGTAGTTGACATAATGTAGCCCACTCTTAACATATTACTGCCTTAGCCCCACCTACTTTATGCCTAAAACAGCCTGAATTACAAAAATCACTCCGCATTAAGGGATTTTTTACCGGATTTAGCCGAGAACTTTGCTGGTCCCAAAATCAGCAGCTAAAAGAGCAAGCTCTAGGGGAGTTAAAACAGGCCTAAAAGCGTGCCTGTGTGCTGTGTATACTACATAACATATATAGTGCGCCCCAAATAATAGCTTTAAGGGGGCTATTCAGCTGGACTACCCTTGAATCACTGATATACAGTATCTATGAGAATACCGGAGTGGTTTGAACCCGGGCACGGTAGATAGACGCTAAAATCTGTTTTCTTACCTTGGATAGGATGTTCCGGCAATGGCGATGCCATGCCGGGCACGGTGAATACCTTGCCGCAGCTCCGGCATCTTACCCTGTACATTTTACTTTTTATGGCCATGGTGCTTACGCCTAGTTTAAGTATAGCACAAAAAGGGGTAAAAATAAGGGGGTTTTAGCTACCTGAAACGCCTATCTAGAGGCGCTTGGACAGGGTTAGACACTAATGGACAGGCTTAGGCGCCTAGATTTTGATTACAGTGCGTCATATTATAAGCCGTGCGTCGCCTGGCTCAAAATGTGGCTGATTAGCCCTAGAAGCTCTCTCAGCCCCCAGCCCCTGGTTGCTGAAACCAGTCCCGTGTCCTCCTCCGCCGGCCCAAACTGATCGGAAAGATACCCTAGCGCCGTGTCTTCATCCCAGTCCTGGCTCTCGTCGTTCTCACCAAGCAGTAAGTCAATCTTGTTCAGCGCGGTAATACGGGGCTTATCTTGAAGCTCAAGGTCAGCCAGAATGTCCTCCACCGTCTGACATTGCTCTGCGGCGTTGTGAGATGTTATGTCAACTATGTGCAGGAGTATACTGGCTTCGGATAATTCCTCGAGGGTTGCCTTAAATGCGGAGACGATAGTGGGCGGCAGCTTCCGTATAAAGCCGACGGTATCGCTCAATAAGACCCCCTTCCCGTCAGGAAGGGTTAGCCGCCTGGTGGTGGGGTCCAGGGTGGAAAACAGCTTATTCTCGACGAAGATGCCGGCATGAGTGAGGGCGTTCATCAGGGTGCTCTTGCCGGCGTTGGTGTAGCCGACCAGGGCGATTATGGGGATGCCAGCCTTGCGGCGCTGCTGCCAGTATAACTGGCGGTGCTTTCTTATATCCTCAATCTGCGCCTTAAGTCGAGATATACGGCGCTGAATAAGGCGCTTATCGGTCTCGAGCTGGGTCTCGCCGGGACCTCTGGTGCCGATACCACCGCCCAGCCTCTCCAGGTGGCTCCACTGACCGGCAAGACGAGGGAAAAGGTACTGGTGCTGGGCCAGCTCCACCTGCAATTGTCCCTCCCTAGTCCTGGCTCTTCGGGCGAAGATATCCAGAATCAGGGCTACGCGGTCAATTACCTTTACCCGGAGGGTTTCCTCCAGATTTCGCTGCTGGAGCGGCGAGAGCTCGTCGTCGAATATGACGACATTATAGCCAGTGCTATCCTTCAGCGGCAGTAGCTCGGCTAGCTTGCCCCTGCCCAGATAGTGAGTTTTTGATGCCACGGGCATGCGCTGGATGAGCTTCCCTACTACCTCTGCCCCTGCCGTATTGGCTAACTGAGCCAGCTCCGCCAGCGAGTCCTCCGCTGACCACCTACTGGCATCCCGCTTGCTGATCACAGCCACCAGGAATGCCCGCTCCGGCGTCCTAGTAGCGACTGTTCCCTTAGTAATAGCCCCTCCTGTTTATGTAAAGCTACTCCCCATTCTCACGTTTTTCTTGGTATCCCGCCATGATGACAGCTTTGACAGCCCCTTAACTATCGTGGCGTCAGGAACGGTTAACGACAAGCGCACATAGCCCTCTCCGTGCTTGCCGTAGCCCACCCCCGGGGTAACCGCTACCCCCACCTTATCCAGTAAATCGGTGGCAAACTCCACCGAGGTATAGCCCTTGGGAACCTTAGCCCATATAAACAGGCTTGCCTTGGGTGGCGTAGCCTCTAGCCCGATATTATTCAGCACATCAATAATTAAGTCGCGGCGTCTCTGATAGATATCGTTATGCTCCTTGACACAGTCCTGGGGACCGCTCAGGGCGGCAATGGCGGCATGCTGGATAGCCTGCGGAACCCCTGAATCCAGGTTTGACTTGAGCCTCTTCAGGGCATCTATCATTACCCCGTTACCCACCACCATCCCTATGCGCCAACCGGTCATATTGTAGGTCTTGGAGAGGGAGTGAAACTCCACCCCCACCTCCCTGGCTCCGTCCGCCTGCATAAAACTGACCGGCTGGTAGCCGTCAAAGGCAACCTCTGAGTATGGCCCGTCGTGGCATACTGCCAGCTTATGCTTGCGGGCGAATTCTACTACCCGGTTAAAGAAATCAAGGTCAGCCACAGCGCTGGTGGGGTTATTGGGATAGCTTATCCACAATAACTTAGCCCTTTGCAGGATGTAAGCCGGTACGGCGTTTAAATCGGGAAGGAAGTTATTTTTCTCGGTAAGCGGTAGATAGTAAGGATTGCCGCTGGCTAACATGGTGCTTATGGCATAAACGGGATATGCCGGGTCGGGCACCAGGGCGACATCCCTGTAGTCAATGAAGCAAAAGGAGATGTGGGCGATACCCTCCTTGGAGCCGATGAGGGGCAATACCTCTTTGTCAGCGTCCAGGGAAACGTCAAAGCGCTTTTTGTACCAGCCGGCTATCGCCTGGCGCAATTCGGGTAGCCCCTCAGTCTCAGGGTAGCGGTGATTAGCCGGGTCCTCCGCCGCCTGGCACAGCTTTTTAATTATATGGGGTGGCGTAGGGATATCGGGGTCGCCTATGGCAAAGCTAACCACCTCCTCGCCCTTAGACCTTTTTTCGGCAATCTTCCTGTTGATCTCCACGAAAAGATAAGGGGGCAAATATTCAATCCGTCTTGATAATTTCATCGAGCCATTCTCCATCAAAAATTATTTCCGCTGGGCCGCTAAGAAAAACCTCCCCTACCCCATCCCAGGTCACCTGTAATACACCCCCGGGTAACTTTATATCAACCTCATTACCTGTATAACCGTGTAGCTGGGCGGCAACCGTTATGGCGCAGGCACCGCTGCCGCAGGCCAACGTCTCCCCTACTCCTCTCTCCCAGACGCGGGCTTCTATCTGCTTCTGGTTCACTACCCTGGCCACCTCAAAATTTACCCGCTCAGGAAATATGGGCAGGTTTTCTACCTTTGGTCCCAGCTGAGCTAATGGGAAATCAGCTACCGGGTGCTGCCAGAAATAGACGGCATGCGGATTCCCCATCGAGATAAGGTTGAGATGCAATTCTGTATCCTTTACAGTAACAGGATAGCTCATCATTGACTTTATGTCAACTAATTCCCTACCCGCCTCTATGGCCACCGGGATGTCGCTGGCTTTAAATTTTGGCTCCCCCATACCAACCCTGAAGTTACCGAAATTACCCTGGCTAGCTGTCCCCTGAATTTCTATCTTTCTTATGCCTGATATTGTCTCCACCGATATCTGCTGAGTCGCCGCCCCAACCAGCTCCCTTTTCAAGGCATATTCAGCCAGGCATATTAGCCCGTTGCCACAGGTTTCAGCCTTGGAGCCGTCAGGGTCAAAGACCCGCATTTTAAGGTCGGCGACCCCTGAGGGGAAAACCAATAACAAGCCGTCAGCGCCGACACCGAAGTGGCGGTCGCATATAGCTATCGCCAGCTTTGACCAATCGCGCTGGGCTTCATCAGCCTCCACTAGCACAAAGTCATTTCCTGACCCCTGCAGCTTGGTGAAATGCATATTAAACCCTATCCCCTTTATCCCCTTCCCCTTAACAAGGGGAAGGGGAAGATAATTTCTTCAGAGGGGCACAGCCCCTCTAAGACTCCCTTAATTATAATTACTACCCCTTTATAAACCTGGTCACCAGTGTCTTGACTCGGGAATCTACCCTTTTCTCTATATCAAACCACCTTATTCTATCATCTTTTAACCGAAACCAGCTATATTGGTGGCGGACAAGGCGGTGGGTTTCAAATTTGATTTGCTGGATGGCAGCATCTAGCCTTAGCTCACCCTTAAGATGCATCCCAATCTGCTTATAGCCTATGCCGGACATAGCCGGCAGGCTGAAATCATAGCCCTTATCCGCCAGCCCCTTGACCTCATCAACCAGCCCCCGTTCTATCATTTCGTCCACCCTCAGGTCAATCCTCTGGTATAGCTCTGTCCTATCTGCAGTGAGACCTACTATCAGGGTATTGGACAATGGTTTTGCTTTAAGCTGAAGCCGGGAAAAGGGAGCCTTGGCGCCTCTATACACCTCAAGAGCCCTTATCACGCGGCGGACATTGCGGGGGTCAATCCTCTGTGCCGCCACCGGGTCAACCTTCGCCAGCTCCTGATAAAGCTCTTCCTTCCCTACCCCCTCCAGACTGCGCCTCAGCTTGAGGTCAGGTGCTACCTTGGGTATCTTCCAGCCCTCCAGCACCGCCCATACATAGAGCCCGCTGCCCCCGGCTAATATTGCCAGCTTACCGCGCTGCTGAATATCCGAGATAGCCCTGTAGGCAAGCTGCTGGTATTGAGCCAGGCTGAAGTCTTCGTCGGGATTAACGATGTCAATCATATGGTGGGGAACGAGGGAAAGCTCTTTCTTGGTGGGTTTAGCCGTGCCGATATCCATATGGCGGTAGACCTGCCGGCTATCGGCACTCACTATCTCCCCGTCAAAAGCTTGAGCAAGATGAAGGGCGAGCCTGCTCTTGCCAACACCGGTTGGACCAACTACAGCCAATAGACGGTTCATCTCACCCGCTTAATTTCCGATGCCTGCCTCACTATGTCTAGAAACTCGTCTGCCTTTATACTGGCACCGCCGACAAGGGCGCCGTCAATCTCAGGCTGGTTGATAAATTCGGCGATATTAGCCGAGGTTACACTGCCCCCGTAGAGGATGCGCACCTCCTGGGCAACCCCCTTGCCATATTGCTTTGAGATACGCTGGCGGATAAAAGCGATGGTATCATTTGCCTGCTTACCACTGGCTGCCCTGCCTGTGCCGATAGCCCAGACTGGCTCGTAGGCTAAAACCAAGCCGCCGGCGTAGTATATCCGGCTTGAAGGCGAGCCTAACTGCTTTATTAATACCTCCTCCGTCTTCCCTGCCTCGTTCTCTTCCAGGGTCTCACCGATACATAGAATTGGCGTCAGGCCAACCTTAAGTGCCGCTCTGACCTTATTATCTATCATGTCCTCGGTCTCATTGAAGTAGTGCCTGCGCTCGGAGTGCCCGATAATAACAAAGTCACAAAGCTCAGCCAGCATTAAGGGTGAAATTTCGCCGGTATATGCCCCCTTTTCCTCGAAGTACATATTCTGCGCACCCAGCTCTATTGAGCTCCCCTTGAGCATCTCTTTGAGCCGGGCTAGGGAGGTAAAGGGGGGGCATATTACCTTTTCCACATCTTTTATAAGGTTAAGGTCAGAGCGCAGCTTGCTGACGAGTTCTACTGCCTCATCTAGCGTGGTGTTCATCTTCCAGTTGCCGGCAATTAAAGGCGTACGCATTTTAGACTCCTAAGCCCCGAACTTATTTAGCTTTAGGGCATTAGCCATTGCCAGTGGCATAATCTGGGTTGCTGGCAGCCTCCCCAGCCCACCGGAAAGACAGGCTGATTCGGAAAACCTCTCTACCTTATCGGGGTAGCACCACTTAGAGTGCAGGATTACTGGTACCGGGTGCCAGCTATGCCCTTTGAGCAGGGCTGGGGTGGAGTGGTCGCCGGTAACCACGATGACATCAGGGGCAAGGCTGGTTAGAGTGGGTAGAGTGCCGTCAACCTCTTCTATAATCCTCACTTTACGTTCAAAGTCGCCGTCCTCACCAGCGGAATCAGCCCCCTTTATATGCACGAAGAAGAAGTCATAATCGTTATAGTTCTCTTTCAGGGCGGCAAACCCCTGTTTGATGCCGGTGCCGCTCTCCAGAACCTTCATCCCGACTAGCCTGGCTAGCCCCCGATACATGGGGTAGCCGGCAATAGCCACCGGCTTTAGTTTATAGACCTCGGGCATGGTGGGGAGTTTGGGTCGGCGGGAGAAGCCGCGCAAGAGCAACATATTAGCCGGATTATGCTCAGCTAGGACTATTTTGGCTTGAGCCATGAATTTATTGGCAGTATTAGCCATCATCTCAGCCTGTATATTCAGGGCAATAATAGCCTTTGGCGCTACTCCTACCTGCTGGGGGTCGGAATCGCTGACATCAGGCGCCAGTCCCTTGCCCCGAAACACGGCTATAAAGCGATGCTCCCTGACCGGGCTAACAAGGAGCTTAACCCCGTCTATCATCAGCCCATCAAATAAGCGGCATAGCTCAGCGCATTTCTCGGTAGAGATACGCCCCGCCCTGCGGTCAGTAACAAGTCCGGCTTTGTCCACAGTGCAAAAGTTGCCCCGGGCAGCTATATCACCCGGCTGCAGGTTAAAATCTATCCCCAGCGCCTCCACCACTCCCCGCCCGATGTTAAATTTAACCGGGTCATAGCCAAAGAGGGCCAGATGGCCTGGGGTACTGCCCGGGGTTATTCCCGGACCCACCGGGTCGATAAGGCCACATACCCCTTTATTTGCTAGCCGGTCAAGGTTCGGCGTGCTAGCCGTCTCCAGCTCAGTCTTGCCCGTTTTTGGGCTGGGCAGCCCGCCCAAGCCATCAATAACCAGCAGCACAATCTTGGTTGGGGAAGTGGTGGAAATTTCCTTCATTAACTCTAGCTTATCCATCATAGTTAGCCCTTCCATTCAAGTAGTACCTCTACCCCGGGCAATTTCTTACCACCCAAAAACCTTAGTGAAGCACCGCCCCCGGTAGAGACAAAGGTCATCTTATCAGCCAGCTTCATGGCAGTTACAACCTCAGCTGTAGAACCTCCTCCGACAACAGTGGTCGCCTTGAGACTGGCCAGAAGTTTAGCCATAGCCTGTGTCCCCTGGGCAAATTTAGCTATCTCATATACACCCATGGGTCCGTTCCAGAAGACTGTTTGGCAGCGGCGTAGTTCCTCGGAGAAATTAGCTATAGTCTTAGGCCCTATATCAACAATCCCCCAATCCGGCACTATCCCTTCCGCTGATACTACCTTGACCTCGGCTTCAGCGCTGATTTTATCGGCAATGACCACATCAACCGGAAGTAGCAAGCGTACCCCCCGCTCAGCGGCGTCTTTAAGCAGCCTGGCGGCAAAATCCAGCTTATCATCTTCTACCAGTGACGAGCCCACCTCATAAGATTTAGCCTTTAAGAAGGTAGCTGCCATGCCACCACCAATGAGAAGGCAGTCCACCTTGTCCAGGGTATTTTCAAATACGGCAATCTTGTCGCTTACCTTGGCACCGCCGGCAAGCTCGGCGAAGGGGTGAGCCGGCTTAGCCAAAATATCCTCCAGAACCTTTATTTCTTTCTCCAGCAGAAGACCAGCCACCGCCGGCAGATAGTTGGCAACCCCAACTATGGAAGCATGGACCCGATGGCTGGCGCCAAAGGCATCATTGACATACATATCAGCCAGTCCAGCTAAGGCTTGAGCAAAGGCGGGAGCGTTTTCACTCTCCCCGGGCTGAAAGCGGAGGTTCTCCAGGAGCAAAACATCGCCTTCCTTTAAGCTTTCTACCTCCTTCTCTACCTCAGGGCCAATGCTGAAGTGGGGGGCAACCTCCACCTTTTGCCCCAGGAGCTCTGATAGACGCTGGGCAACCGGAGCCAGACGTAATTTTTCAACCACCTTCCCCCCCGGACGGCCGAGATGGGAGCAGAGAATAACCCTGGCTTTCCGCTCAATAAGGTATTTGATTGTAGGCAGCGTGGCTCGGATGCGGCTATCATCAGTAATAGCCCCACTGGCCTCATCCAGGGGAACATTAAAGTCAGCCCTGACCAAGACCCTTTTACCGCCAACATCTATATCTCTGACTGTCAACTTATTCACTACTTCCCCTAAGTAACGAGTGGCTGGGAAATAATTCTAAAATCTGCCTGGCTATCCCCTCGGCATCAAGACCATAATTAGCACGGAGGATGGCCTGACTGCCCTGCTCCACAAACTCATCAGGTATGCCAATGCTTTTTAGCTGAATATCACTAATGCCTGCTTCCTCAAGTAGGCTGGCTACGCTGCTGCCAAAGCCACCGCTGAGGACATTCTCCTCAACCGTAACCAGACGCTTAACATCTCCAGCCAATTCTAATATAAGCTCGGCATCTAGCGGCTTGGCAAAGCGAGCATTAACTACTGTAGCCTCAATGCCATTTAAGGCTAGCTCCTTGGCAGCTTCAAGCGCCGAAGCCACCGTAGTCCCTATGGCTAATATGGCTACATCCCCGCCGTGTCTCAGTATTTCCCCCTTACCTATGGGAATCTGGTGAAGCTCTGAGTCTAATTCCACACCCACCCCTGAGCCCCGGGGGTAGCGTATCGCCATGGGACGTCCTGACCTCACTGCGGTGTAGAGCAGGTGCTGGAGCTCATTCTCATCCTTGGGCGCCGATACTATCAAATTAGGGATTAATGTCAGATAAGAAATGTCAAGGGTTCCCTGGTGGGTCTTGCCATCATCACCAACAATACCGCTGCGGTCAATGGCAAAGACAACGGGCAAATCCTGGAGGCAGACATCGTGGATGAGCTGGTCAAAGGCGCGCTGCAAGAAGGTGGAATATATGGCCACGATGGGTACAAAACCCTGTGTCGCCAGCCCGGCGGCAAAGGTAACCGCATGCTGTTCGCAGATTCCAACGTCAAAAACCCGCTCGGGAAACTCAGCCGCGGCTATACTCAGATAGTTTCCCTCAGGCATAGCCGGCGTAATCGCCACCAGTTTTGGATTTTCCCGAGCCAGGCGAAGTACAGTCTGGGCAAAAACCTCGCTATAGGTTGGTATATTCTCGGTAGCTGCGCCCTGAGCGGGCACGCCGTGAAAGTAAACAGCGTCACCCTCGGCAGGACGATAGCCCTTACCCTTGGTGGTAACAACATGAACAAAGGCTGGCTTGGTGCAGTAGTCCCGTGCCTGGGTCAGCGCTATCTCAAGCTCACCAATGTTATGCCCGTCAATAGGGCCGATATAGGTGAAGCCGAGCTCCTCCCAGAGCACGGTGGGCATAATTAACCTCTTGAACACACTACTAACTCGCCGGCTTATTTGCCCCAGCCACTTACCCCCGGGGAAAGCGTCCAGCAGGCGCTTGCTCTCTGCCTCCGCCCAGCGGTAGCGGTAGTCAAACCGCACCCGGCTCAGGAGCTTGGCAAAGGCGCCAACGGTGGGCGAGATTGACATCCCGTTATCATTCAAAACCAGGCAAATCTTCGAGCCCAGATGCCCTGCCTGATTCAGCGCCTCAAGTGCCATCCCTCCCGTTATCGCCCCGTCGCCGATAACGGCAATCACGTTGTAATCGTCGCCGGAGAGGTCACGGGCGATAGCCATACCCAGAGCCGCTGAGATTGAGGTGCTGGCATGGCCACTACCAAAGGGGTCATGCTCACTCTCGCTGCGGGAGGTAAAACCGGATAGCCCCCCGTACTGGCGGAGAGAGGCAAAGCGCTTTCTCCTGCCGGTGAGCATTTTGTGGACATAGCTTTGATGCCCCACGTCCCAGATAATCTTATCCCGTGGGCTATCAAAGACCCGATGTAAGGCTATAGTCAGCTCAACTACACCCAGATTGGAAGCCAGATGACCGCCATTAGCACTTACTCTGGTCACCAGCTCCTGCCTGAGTTCAGCCGCCAATCGCTCAAGCTTGGGCTTGGTTAGCCTCTTCAAGTCGGCGGGGTTATCTACTTTATCTAAAAGCCTTGGCATTAAAGTCAACTTCATACTAACAATGTGCCAAAGCTATTGTCAAGCAATCTTGACCTTTGTCCAGACCCGTGCTAAATTGGGGTGATAGCTAGTCCCTGTAGCTCAGCTGGATAGAGCGGCTGCCTTCTAAGCAGCGGGTCGTGGGTTCGAATCCCTCCAGGGACGCCAGTTCAGCCATAAATCGAGGCTGTCTTAACCTTAGAATGATTATAGGATTTTTAGCTTTTATGGTTTTCCTGGCCTTTATCCTTGCCTTCTGGGAAATCCAAATTGAGGGTAAGGATGGTTGGGCGGCAAAGTTACCTGGCTGGCGCATAAAAAAGGGGTGGATCGCTAAGTTAACGGGCGGGCGTCCCTTAACCGGCTATCACGTCTTTATGACCCTCTTCTTGATTGCTATACTTCACCTGCCCCTTTTCTTTGTCCCCTGGAGCTGGCAGCTGGAATGCCTTCTCATTGGATTTTACCTGGGAATGCTTCTGGTGGAGGACTTCTTGTGGTTTGCTTTTAACCCATATTATGGGATTAGGAGCTTCCGCAAGGGAAAAATCTGGTGGCACAAAAGGTGGTGGGGGCCAGTCCCTGATTTCTACTGGATTTTGCTTGTTATTGCCACCGTTCTGATTTATCTGGGAAGGACCGCTATCTAACTGCCTCTATAAGGACAGGCATTTGCTTGAGCTTTTTAGCAGCTTGCCGCTATTAGAGGTCATCTATCCGCCCTTCCTGAAGAGTGCGATCATATCACACCGAAGGACATATTCTATCTTTTCCAACGACAAATTGTGTCTCGCCGCTAGCTGTATAAGAAAGTTCTTGGTCATAAGGTATGTATGCTCTCCCTTATACCCTCCCGGCATGAGCCTATCATACAAGAATTGGACAATTTTCCAGAGCATCCTTGAGTTGTCTGGCGTTGCAATAACTACCCTTTTGCCCTTTTTGAGACACCTTGAGATTTCGCTCATTGCTTTGTCCGCATCCTCGAGGTGCTCTATGGTTTCTATGCACAGTATTAGATCAAAGCTCTCATCCTTAAAGCCCAAGCTGTGAGCGTCCATACGGAGCAGATTATTCTCTACCTTTGTTTGCATAAACGCTAACTTGTCATTGTCTATATCAATGCCGATGGCGTTTGGGAAATGCGTAATAATCGGTGACGAGCCGCATCCTATGTCCAGCACAGCTTTGGGCGGTTTGGCTACCATGCTCCATACTTTACCGGCTATCTTACTTTTCCAATGTTTTCGCAGAGGATTCCAGCTTCTGAACGCTTCCCAGTCGTAGCCGGGCGATACTTTCTTTGCTACCATTTAAGCATTTACTCTGGTGCATTATATCACGGGGCAGTTTTTTTACTACCTCCATGTCCACCAGGTGTTAACCAGGTAGTTCCATAGAGTAGCCAACACTATACCAAAGAGGTTAGAGAGGAGATAGTATATCCCCAAGACCTCGGTGAACAGCCAGAGTACCCCCATGTTGAGCGCCAGCCCAGCCAGGCTTACCAGGTTAAACTTCACTAGGCGGCTCAGGAACGATTTCAGGGTCGGAGAGCGCCGGTCGCGGAAGGTAAAGTAGTCATTGAGGGTAAAGTTGGTGAGGATAGAGGTCTCTATGCTGATAGCCGCCGAGAGGAGGTAGAACAAGCCGGCAAATTCCGTTAGCAATCACAGCAGCCCCATATTGACCAAAACACCACTGAACCCGACCAGGCAAAACTTGACGAACCTCAGCAGTTCGCCCTTTCTTCTCATAAGGCTAAAGATGTGTTTCAGGTAATCTATCTGTTGTCGGGCGTTAAGTTTGCTTTCCCCGCGCCCCCTGGTTTCAAAAGTAAAGGGAACTTCAGCTGAGTGCTGGAATTGCCCCTCCATAAGTACTTCTAAGAGTATCTTATAGCCTGTTGGCTTCAGGCGGGCGTGAGCTACAACCTGGCGCTTAAAGGCAAAGAAGCCGGACATAGGGTCTCTAATCTGTCGTGTTGAGGGCAAGAAGAGGTGGGATAAGGATATGGCTCCCTTTGATATTATTCTTCTGGTCAACCCCCAGCCCCGGCAACCCCCTCCCTCGACATACCGGCTGGCGATGGCTATATCGGCTCCCCTCTCTATCTCTCTCAGCAGGTCAGGCATAACCTCAGGTGGGTGTTGCAAATCAGCGTCAATTACCCCTATGACCGGACTGGTCACGTGCCCCAGGCCATCAACAATGGCTGATGCCAGTCCCCTCTTGCGCTTGCGGACAAACACTCTCACCGGGTATTTAGATGATAGTGCCTCAACTGCCTCAGCAGTGCCGTCACTGCTATTATCGTCAACGAACAGGATTTCGTAGTCGTAGTTAGAAAGGGCTTTGCCGAGCCGTTTCACGAGTGGCACGATGTTGTCCTTTTCGTTATAGGTAGGGATTATGATAGATAGGGTCTTGCTCATCTTAGTAGTAGTAATAGCGCCCCCTTCTCCTGAGGAAAAAGCCCATAGCTAGGCCGAAAACCAGACCGCCAAGATGAGCCTGCCAGGCTATATTTGGGAATAACTGTGGTATGGACCAGAGAACAAAAAAGACTAAAATCACCATCCACAGGCGCATGGGGACAATAAAGTAAACCAGGACTCTCAAGTTAGGCATCATCACCACCAATGCTCCCGCCAGGGCATAAACAGCTCCCGAAGCACCTACAGCAATGGTATAGGGGTCGGCAAGAAGGAGATAAAGAATACTCCCCAGTATCCCCCCACCAAAGTAGGTGATAAGGAAATTTCTTGACCCAATCAAGCGATAGAGGAAGCCCCCGAAGAAGAACAGGGTTATCATGTTGGCTAAGATATGCCATATACCGGCGTGGACAAACATGTTGGTCACCAAGGTCCACGGCTGGGCTAAAAAGCCTGCCGGGTAAAGCCCGAGGAGTAAGAGAAGGTCCCGGTTAATAGAGGTAGCGACAAACAGTAGCAGGTTTATACCGATTAAAATCCAGACCGCGGTTAGACCAAAACCTCTATATCTCATAACACCTCCTCAAGGGCGGACGAGTAAGCCTCGTAGGTTCTGGAATCAAAGAGGACGAATACTACCTCCTTTACCGAGGTAGCCTGCTCTCTAAGAAAAGAGGCTACGGCTTTAAGCGCTACCATTGCCGCCTCAGCCAGCGGATAGCCGTAGGCGCCAGTACTTATTGAAGGAAAGGATACGCTGCTTAGATTATGGGCTGCTGCCAGCTTCAGGCTCTCTTTGTAGGCGCTTTCCAGTAGCGATGCTTCAGCCTTGTTTCCACCCCGCCAGATAGGACCAACGGTGTGAATCACATGCTTTGCTGGCAGATTTCCCCCGGTGGTGATGACCGCCTTGCCCGTGGGCAGGCGTCCCTGACTGGCCACAATCTGCTTGCACTCCTCCAGGATAGCCGGGCCTCCAGCACGATGAATGGCACCGTCAACGCCACCACCACCCATCAAGCCGGAGTTAGCTGCATTAACTATGGCGTCTGTTGCCTGCTCGGTAATATCTCCCTGGACTATAGACAACCTTGCCTGGTTAATCACAAGTTCCCTGGCTTGCTTCTCCATTTTACCTTTTCCCATTATATAGCTGATATGGGCAGGCGTCCAGCTCCAAACCAGGTTGCGCCAGGGCTTTAGATTTGCTAAACTAATTAAATCTAGTGGGCCGTTAGCTCAGTTGGCAGAGCACCTGACTTTTAATCAGGGTGTCACAGGTTCGAGACCTGTACGGCCTACTAGCTAAATCCCCCAGAAACGCAGGGTAACATGCCTCAAGAGATACCCAATGCTTGGGCAGCTTTGCCGATATCGCGTGGCTTAACCCAGAGGATGGCTCCATAACGCCAGTCGCCGGTTTCGATGGCTTGCATGGCTGTGACGTTGACCCCGGCTTGTTCTAGCTTGCTAAGTATGTCGGCGACAGCACCTAAGTGCTCCCACTCCGAGATCAGGAAAGCAACCTTGGGTCCCACCAGCTTGATCCCTGCTTTTCGTGCCGCCGCAACGAGGGCACCTCCGCTGGACGGCACGAGGTCGAGCTGACTACGCTGCGCGCTCAATGGGAAACCATTGAAAGCAAGCAGATTGACACGTTTTGCCTTGAGCTCATTGAAAACCTTAGCACCCGCTCCAACCCTATTGGGAACCACAGTATAGTAGTATTCAATGCGCTCAATACGCTGCACGGGGCCTTCCATAGCATGCACCTCCTATTAAGAAATTCCGCTTGATTTATCTTAGCTTATTTAGCGCCTGGTAGCTAGTTGTAACAGGGAACGGTAAATTCGAGTCCTGCGTAAAGAGCCCATAATACCCTGCGGTGCCAGCAACATTATGCCGACCAATATTACGCCCTGTATGATTAGGCTGATTTCGGCGTATCTGGCTAGCAGGAAGTACAAAAAGACAACGATAATCGTGCCCACAACCGGCCCCTCTTCAGTGCCTTCCCCCCCTATAACGGTAGCCAGCATTATTATAACTAGCCACCGTACACTGAAGGCACTAACTGGCTCTATATACCCCTGGTAAAGGTAAAAAATTGCTCCGGCTATTCCGGTGATGAAGGCGGCAATGACAAAGGAGAACAACTTCAGGTTGAAAACGTTTACCCCGCAACTGGCAGCGGTGCTATCGTTATCACGGATAGCTGCCAGCCCTGAGCCCAGCTTTGAACGCAGGATATAGCGCATAAGGAAGATTGAGGCTACCCCGATAGCCAGAGCCAGCCAGTAAGTCTGCACCCCCGAAACCTCCGCTATCCCCTTCACCGTATAGCCTGCCCCCCCGCCATACACCGGCTCTCCAATGGGCGCCCAGATGGTAAAGACAAACCTCAATACTTCAGGCAAGACCAGCGTGCCGATAGCGAAATATATACCTTTCAGCCTGAAGACAGGAAAGGAAATGAGCGCAGCAAAGGCAGCGGCTACTATACCCCCGGCTATTATTCCCAGATACCAGGGTAAATCAAACCAGGTGCCTATGGCCAGGGTATATCCGGCTAGCCCAATAAAGGCCGCCGGGCACAGGGATATCAGACCACTATAACCGGCCAGCAAATTCCACATATTGGCCATGGTCAGGTAGGTAAAGAAGAGAAAGAGGTAAAGGAGCCAGATGCGGGGCACGCCTATTATCGGAAATAGCGCCAGCACCACAGCCACCGCTATTAACGGTGTCAATACCCCTCGCAGTCGAGGCATGGTAACTTTCATCTTCCTCCTAACGACCAAATATACCTCGTGGTATCAAGGCTAATACTACCAGCACCATAATGTAAGCAACGAGCATTTGAGCGGCAACACCGAAGAAATATCCACCAAGAGTTTGGGCTAGGCCGAAGGCCACACCCCCGACGAATGTTCCCACTATACTACCCATACCTCCCAGCACGACGACGCCGAGGGCAATAATCAGGAAAGACATTCCCGATACCGGGGTAAAGGAAAAGGTCAACCCCAGGAAGACGCCGGCTATAGCTGCCAGTGCCATAGCGATAGCGAAGGTGAAGGCATACACCCGATCGGTATTTATCCCCATAAGGTGAGCTGTTTTCCTATCCTGGGCGGCGGCTCTTATAGCCCTGCCTAGATATGTTCTCTTCAGGAACTCATGGAGAAAGACCATGACCACTATGGCGACCAGAAAATCCAGCAGGTACACCAGCGGAATATGAATTGGTCCGGCACTTAAACTTTCAACGGAATAAGGTGTGGTCAAACCTCTGGCGTAAGGAGTCCAGATAAGCTGGTATGTGTTTTGCAGGATTATAGAAATCCCGAAAGCGACTATCAGCGTAGCGTCCATTGATATTTTGAAAGCCCGGTTCAGGAGATATTTTTGAATGGCAAAACCTATCCCAAACAATAGAGGCATACCTATGAGTAAGCTCAGGATGGGGTCTATGCCTAAAACGGTCAGGGCAACATAACCAAAGTAGCTGCCCAGTATAACCAGGTCTCCGTGGGCTATGTTTATCTCCTTCACCACCCCGAAAACCAGCGAAAGGCCCAGGGCGATTACGGCGTATAACCCGCCCAACAGAATACCCATCACTACAGGCGTAGCTAAATCAGCTAATACGGTCATCGGTAACCCGTCCTAATCAACTTCAGGCACCAAAGTAGGCTTTTTTAACCTTCTCTTCCTCACGGAGCTTGGCTACATCGCCGCTTAAAACAACACGCCCTACTTCCATAATATAGGCTCTGTCCGCTTCGGTAAGGCTTCGCCTTACATTCTGCTCGACAAATAGAATAGTAATGCCCCTGTCCCTAATCTCCCTCAAAATTCTATACAGTTCATTAATTAATATGGGGGCAAGGCCGAGAGACATTTCATCAAGGAGGACAAGTTTTGGGTCTGACATTAAGCCCCGTCCCAGGGCTAACATCTGTTGCTCCCCTCCGCTTAGTGTTTTAGCCGGCTGGGACTTTCTCTCTTCCAGTACAGGGAAGAGCTGGTAAGCCCTCTGCAGATTTTGTTCTCTCTTAGACCTTGCCTTACGGGTATACGAACCTATTATTAGATTTTCTAAAACGGTCAGGTCGGGGAAAACCCTTCTTCCTTCTGGAACCTGGGAGATACCAAGATCAACTATGTGGAAAGGTTCCAATGCTGAAATATTCTTCCCCTCGAATTCAATGCTGCCCTTAGTCGGATGCACTAAGCCCGATATTGTGTCCAACAGGGTGGATTTACCGGAGCCATTGGCGCCAATAATAGCTACAATTTCTCCCGGTTTTATCGTCAGAGATACATCCCAGAGGGCTTGAAAGCTCCCCTGAAATACATCTATATGGCTAACTTTCAGCAATGTTTCTTTAGGCATTTTCTGGCTTGATGCCAACTAACAACTCCCGTTTACTCCGACTCACCCAGGTAGGCTTCAATTACCTTTCTGTTTCCCATTACCTCACTGGGAGAACCTTCGGCGATTTTCGCCCCCTTATCCATCACTATAATCCTATCAACTGCCTTGGTCATTACTCTCATAACATGCTCGACCAATATATAGGCTATGCCCATTTCGCGTACCTGTTGTAGTATCTCTAGTATCCTTGGGATTTCCTCTTCGGTTAAGCCCGCCGCCACTTCATCAAGCAGCAGTAGCGTTGGGCTGACGGCTAGAGCTCTAGCTAATTCCAGCCTCTTTAGAGTTATCGCTGCCAAATCTCTAGCCAAAACGTCTTTCTTTTCTAGAAGGTCCACCATATCAAGTAGTTGGAGAGCCTCACTCTCAGCGGCATCTTTGCCCAGGCCTCTTCCGTATTCTGCCGCCACCGCGATGTTTTGCAGAGCCGTTAAATTGACAAAGGGCTGAGGAATCTGATAAGTTCGAGCAATGCCAAGGTGGCAGATTCTATGCCTGGACAGACCTATGATGCCATGTCCCTTTAACTCCACTGTTCCAGAGTCTGGCTTGTGTTCACCAGATATGAGATTTAATAGTGTTGACTTGCCGGCACCGTTTGGGCCCATCAGGCCCAGCACCTCACCTGCCTGAACATTGAAGCTTATGTCCCGGACCGCCGCCACCCCGCCGAAGCGCTTACTCATTCCGGCTACGGAAAGAATCGTTGATTCCATGTCAACATCCCTTTTTAATTCTATCAGTATGCACACGCCGACCAGAAACGAATGCCTATCACTGACCGGGTGTCTTAAGTTAAACCCGGCCGGGACAAACATGTCGGCACGCAAGTCTATCGAACAGGGCTCGGGCTAGCGTAGAGCCCAAGCCCTGTTTAACCTTTGCTGATAATAGGCTTAGTCCCAGGGCTTGGGGAAAATCAAGCCAGCCGTTGCCGGCATGAAGTCGTTATAGGAAAAGACTGTAGGTGATTCCCATACCCAGGGGTTATCCGTTTTCTGCCACTGGCCGAACTGGCACGGCACCCGCTGGAACTGCGTATCCTGTTCAAACACGACACGGCCCCACATAGTAATCAGGTCGGTCTCATTCAAAGCCTGGCAGACCGCATCCGCGTCCAGAGTACCGGCCCTCTCGATAGCATCAAACATTGTTTGGGCTACGGCATAGTCCCAGCCTATGCCCTGGGGTACTGGTTCGTTTCCTGACGCTTCATACCACCTGGCGACCAGCGATTGCGGGGTTTCGCCACCGATGCCGACGGCATTTTGCATGTCTGGTGTCCAGTAAACCTCCATACCGACGCCGTTGGGCAGATCGCCGCCCCAGGATACTATCTCCTGATAGAACATGGCTCCCCTGGTAGCAAAGACTACCTTGGGCTCAAAGCCCTGCGATTGGCATTGTTTCAGCACTGTTCCGATATCAGGCGCGGGGCAGTTGCCCCAAAGTATCTCACAGCCAGCGTTCTTCCATTCCTGTATCAGGGATGTGAAGTCGGTGGTTCCGGGAGGGTATATGCCAAACTGGTCTTCGGCGCGGTAACACTCATAGCCCTGCTCGGCGACAGCCCCGGTGAATCCCAGGTACCAGCCCCGGCCATCCGGGTCATCAAAGGCAAAGACGGCCGCTTTCTTGTTGGTATCTGCGGCGAAGGCATCGAGGGCGCCAAACCAGGTGGGCATCATCAGATATCCGGGGTCATCTGCCCGGAAGTCTCCTGCCTGAGCCGGGGTGCCTATGGAGAAGCCAAACGCCCAGCTGTAATTCCAGGGTGTGGCGGCAGCATCGCGCATGCCTAACCAGGCTTCATAGGTACCGACTCCGAAAACAGCGGGGATCTGGTATTCGTCAGCCATCATGGCCGTACCCTGGCGCAGGGTGGGCACCTCAAAATGACCGCCGATGAAGTCCACATTTTCGCTGAGAATCAGGTCCTCAGTGAGAGGCGCCACCTTAAGGGGGTCGCTCTCGCAATCGCGGACTATCCATCTGACCGGTATTCTGGTTCCATACTCTTCTACATATATTCCACCCTGTTCGTTGATATCCTCGAAAGCCGCTTCTGTCCCCCAGCTGGCAACGCCGCCGAAAACGGCGTAGGGACCCGTATAGGATACGGTGTCGCCTATCAGAATCTCTTCGGGGACCTCCCCTGTTGGGGACGGGCAGGCAACAAGTGCTACTGTCAATGCCATTAGCGTGATTATCAATGGGATTAGAAATAACCTCTTCACCACTACCATCCTCCCTTCTTTGAGTTTTCAGACTATTTTATTCATTATTCGGTTTAATTTCTCTACATAAAAGTACCCTCCTTAATATGAGCATTATCGTCTAAGGCCAAAGTGCTTTAGCCACGTCTTCTAAGCCCAGTTCTTGTAGTTTCTTTTTACTCGGCTTGGCTGTCTTGAGGTCCCAGTCCACAGATGCAAGGTATTCTTTAATCATGGTGTCCTCATCAATGGTTACCCCGGCCAGGGGGCCCTCCTGCTTAGGCGGTTGGCCGAGTACTCTCTCGGGGACTTTAAACTGTAGCGGGTTCAAACCTTCGCGAACATTGAAGGCCTGCCTGAGGTTGGAGATTCTCTCCCCGGCCTCAAGCAGCTCGTCATTAGTTACCTCCCAGCCGGTAACCGCTTGCATGAACTCAGCGATAGGGTCAACGCTGGGAAAAGCCCAGTAAACGAAAAGGCATGTCCCGGTGCAAACCACAGCTTGGTGAAAGTTGTTGCCTATCTTACGAGCTTCTCCCCTGCCGGCAAAGGACTTCAGGTCGAATTTGGGCAGCAGCCCTGAGGGATGGTTGGGTCCGTCCGAAAGTTCAGAGCCCACAAAATGACGACCCGGGGTGGGGTCCAGCCGGTAGCTGGTTGCATAGTTGAAGGCATGTTTGGGGTCGTGTGCTGGAAGCTCCTGCCCCTGAATATGCATGGCGTATTGGTCGGCACCCTTGCCGATCTTCTCCGCGGCTACCTTTACTCCATCGGCTAAAAGGTCACCGAAACCTTCCCTCTTGGCCATTTTTTCGGTCATGGCTACGATGGCTTTGTGGTTACCCCAGGTCATTTCAATACCATCGGTATCTGCCCTGGTAATAAGTCCCTTCTCAAAGCATTCAATAGCCATGGCGATGGTAGCCCCGGCAGAGATGGTGTCAAGCCCGTAGCGGTCGCAGACATCGCCTGCTTTGATTATCGATTCAAGGTTGTTATTGAGACAGTTGGTGCCGAACATAGCGATTGTCTCATATTCCGGTCGGCGGGCGCCGGCCTCATATTTATACTCCCCGGTCCCTGCCTTCATGTACCCGCCACAACCGATGGGGCACAGGTAGCAGGCGTACCTCTTTAACTGGCGCTCAATCACAGCCTCTTTGGCGATGGGTGCAAAATCGGGGAAGTCAACAACCCCCACCCCTCCCCAGTTTTTAACCGGCGAATCACCATTCTGGACACCGATGTCAACGAGGAAAGGCGTGCCGAAGGGCTTTAACCATTCAATATGTCCTCCCAGTTTAGCCTGGTACTCTTTCCTTAGCGCCTTAACCTTTGCTTCATCGGCGAGAGGAACCTTCATGTTACCCTTCACCGCCACTGCCTTGAGCTTTTTTGAGCCCATCACCGCGCCCAGACCGGAGCGAGCTGCGGTTCTGGTCTTGCTTATAATTGCCGAGATGAGAGAGAGGTTCTCCCCTGATGGGCCGATGCAGGCTACTTCGACATTACTGCCCAATTCGGATTTGAGTATTTTTTCGGTCTGGAAGGTATCCTTCCCCCATAGGTGGGCGGCATCTCTCAGCTCAGCTTTGCCATTATTAATAAAGAGGTAAACAGGCTTTTCTGATATGCCGGTGAAGAATACGGCGTCATAGCCAGCGAACTTCAGGTAAGCACCGAAGTAACCACCCGAATTGGCATCACCCCACCCGCCGGTCAAGGGTGATTTAGCCACCACGGTGTGCCTTGTACCCGAAAGTGCCGGGGTGCCGGTAAATGGGGCAGAAAGAAAGCCCAGAGTATTGTCTGGGCCCAGTGGGTCAACGCCAGCCTTTTGCCGGCTGAAGAGGATTCTGGCGCCGATACCATAGCCTCCAATGAACTGGCGGCAAAGCTTTCCATCGAGCACCTCATCCTTTAGCTCATTTTTGGAAAGATCCACAAATAAAATCTTTCCCATATAGCCTCGTGCCATAACTTCTCCTTATCTTCCTATCAGGAGGCTCAATATACGATTTTTAATACGGGTATAGCCCTATTATTTTATTGCCCGCCGTATCCGGCTGGTGCCGCTTCAGCGAGGGTGCCGGCACCCATTATTACTGTCATCTGCAGGTGCGGCCGGGTAACGCTCTTCCAGGTCAGGGGGCCGTGTACTACTCCCGCTGGTACGTAGAGGGCTGAGGTCTTGTTGATTTTAAGCGGTTGGCCCCCCACTACGAATTCTATTTCCCCGCCAAGGTCTTCGGGATTTTTGGGGTCGGAACCGATGTGCAGGACGAATTCGTCGGAGTCGGAGTGAGAATGTTCGGGTATATGAGGATTCGGGTCAGGCATAGCATATACCCAGCCCATTTCGATGTACACGTTGCTTCCCGGCACGAGCTCATTGCTCATAAAGGTCATGGTGGGATACTGCCGGCCTTTGACATCATCAAATTCCGTACGCGCCTCATACTTCGGTTTCTGTACCAAGTTCTTATAATAATCAGCCACTTTCCCCATTCCCCCTTTCTAATAATTTTTACTCTTTAATCACCTGAATAGATTCCAGATTCGTATTCTTAATCGACGATACCTCCTCTCCTGAGCGATGCCATTATTGAGGCTCCTACAACATCGACAACGGCAGTTCCGCCGTCAATGGTGATAACAGCTCCGGTCATAAATGATGAATCATCGCTGGCCAGGTAACTGCAAAGGCCGCCGATTTCGGGTGAAGCGGCGAAGCGGCGCATGGGTATCTCCAATGCTATCTGGTCAATGAAAGCATCGGGTTCTATGCCAAGCATCTCGCCGAACTGACCGAAATCCTTCTTGGTCATCTCCGTTTTGACACCTCCGGGACACACGGCGTTACAGCGGATGTTGTGACGCCCGTAGTCCAGTGCCGCCTGCTGAGTGAGCATAATCAGGCCTGCTTTTGAGCTGCAGTAGGCCGGCATACCGGGCAGGCAGCGCATTCCACCGAGCGAGGCAATATTTATGATAGACCCCCCACCCTCTTTGAGCATATGCGGTATTACCGCCTTCATGAGCAGGTAAGGACCGGTGAGGTTCACCCCCATAACTTCCTGCCACATCTTGGGGTCAAGCTCAACGATGGGGGCTGGCTTGTTTATGGCAGCATTATTCACCAGCACATCGAGTTTGCCACCAAACTTCACCGTCGTCTCCACCATGCGCTTTACATCCTCCTCCTTTGATACGTCTCCCTGGCATATCACCACCGACCCCGATGGGAGTGATTTAGCCACCTTTTCCAGCATTTCTTTACGGCGACCGGTGATGCAGACTTTGGCTCCCTCGGCGACAAATCGCTCAGCGATGGCAGTGCCTATACCGCTGCCTCCTCCGGTGACAAGAGCCACCTTTCCTTTAAGGTTCATAACTTCATCCCCTCTCAAAAAATTTTGAGATTCCCTGTTTATTATATCTCAAGCAGGCTTCTTGAGCTTTCCCGGGCCGAATGCAGAGTAGTCCAGGTCATAGAACTGCTTGCAGGTCTCAAAGTAGCCCAGGTGTGAGCCACCCAGGACTATTTTCAGCACTACCGCATCACGGTAATACTTCTCGTAACCGTTTTCCCGGACAAGGCCAAAGGAGCCCATCAGCTCCAAGCCCCTTGAGACCAGGTCGGGTACGGTGCGGGTGATATAGGCATGCACGGCATGCCCTTTAGCCATCATACTTTCTGAGTTCCACATACCATAGATATCCATCCGCTCATACTGGTGGGCAAGCTCCAGAATGGCAGCTCTGCCCACGGATATAAACGCTGCCATCTCGCCCAGTATCATCGCCCCGTGGAGATGCTGGTTGACCGGTTTGCCCCCCGCCACTCTCTGCCCGGTATACTCAACCAGGAGGTCAAAAGCTCCCTGCAGAAGACCAATGGCGTTGGCGGCATTCAGGGACATGGGGGCGGACACGACATTGGTGAAAATGGCCCAGGCCTCAGGCCCCTGTATCCCCCACTCCTTGGGCACCCGGACGTTGTCAAAATAGGTAGGGGTGTTCCGGTCAGCGTTAGCACCGCACTTGACCTCGAATTCACCGTGGGAGACCCCCTCCCAGGGCTCGGGAACATAGACCAGGGCAAAGCCGTCTACCCCCTTACTGGGATCCATGTTGCAGACAACACAGTTGAGGTTGGCAATGCCGGCATTGGATGCCCATAGCTTGTTACCGTTTACCACCCACTCGTTGCCCTTAAGCTCTGCCTTCACCTTTACCGTCCTGCCTTCGTTCATGGGGTTCTCAACATCACAGGCGGATTCTTCTTCACTGAAGTTCATGCAGGCGACAGCCAGCTCCTCACCGGTGAACTTGGGGGCAAATTCACTGAATACTGCCTTGCCCCATGCCTTACCCGTCGGCGATGGTGACAAGTATGCCAGGATGGCCGCTACCAAACCCCAGTCGGTGCAGGCGCTGTGGAGGCTTATGCCGTAGTCAGCTCGGGACAGTTGCTCCTGTATTAGGGCATCCCCGACCATGGAAAGCTGCTGGTTGCCACCGAAATCTTTGGGTATCTTGTTTTTCTGGTAGCCCAGGCCTACCTGCAATTTCTTCAGGACGGGGGTAATGACCTTTTCGTGGGTGACGTCATCGTCAATCTTATCCCGGACCGGCATAATCTCCTTGTCGACAAAATCAGCCAGCGTCTTCTGCATCATCCGCAGTTCTTCATTGACGAAACACTCCGGGTACTGTAATTTGTACCATTGACTGGTCTGGTCTAGCATTTATTCCCTCCTTTAAATTAATATATTTCTTCCCCATACAGGATTTGAAAGCCTTTAATCATCGGCATAAATTTTTTCAAAAAGTCCTGAAATTTCTGCGTCGTTTTATCTTTCTGGTAGAAATCATCCAGGTTGTTCACATGCACGATTCCCACATAGTTAAAAGGGACCTCTCCTGTCGCGGCCCCTTTTATCCTGACCAGTTCGTATTTCTTAACGGACGGAAAGCTTTCAATCAGAGCCCCTTTTTCACTAGTCACGTAATCCTTGAACTGCTCATCGGTCACATTGTCCGCCAGGTTGTAAAGAATAATTTCCTTCGCCATTTTTGCATCCTTTCGCAAGATTTTGCTTTCAACAGGTCATGTCTAACTGACTCAGATGTTACTACAAATAATTCGGCTTGGCAATACTAAGAGCTATTGTGGCACAGACAGATGTAAACTCTGGCTTGGCGCCAGACAAGTGGTGGTAATGTAATATTGGCCCTGGAAATTCAGGGCCATTAATATTTTTAGAGGGGTTGTCGCCGATTTTTCTATCACTTACGTACAGCGTATCTGCATTATGAAATTTCCCTCCCCTAGATAGTCTCAGCCTTACTAGTGTTTTATGGAGTAAAAGTTGCTATAATTGTAGAGAAAGTATACTTGATTATGGTAGAGATACTGCAAAATAAGAATTCTGCCACCAGGTTCCAGATACTGGTTGAAATTGCCGCCTCTGGCCCCAGTATTCAGCAAAAGAGCATCGCGGCTAAGCTGGGTATCACGCCACAAGCAATATCAGACTATATCCATCAATTACTTAAAGAGGACCTGGTTGTCTCAACTGGTCGCTCTAGCTATAGAGTGAGCACCAAGGGAGTAAACTGGATGCTCAAGGTACTTAGAGAGCTCAGGAGTTATGCTTCTCTGGTGGAACAGGCAGTCACCAATATTACTGTCTGCGCTGCCATCGCTGAGTCCGATGTAAATCAGGGGCAGGCGGTGGGGCTCAGGATGAAGGATGGTCTGCTGTTTGCTACCGCCCAGACAGATACTGGCGCCCGTGGTATTGCCGTATCAAGCGTGAAGCGGGGTGAGGATGTGGATATCTCTCAAATCGAAGGATTGGTAGAGTTGACCAGGGGCAGGGTAACCATCCTGCAGGTGCCTAGCATTCAGAGGGGTGGGTCAAGGCAAGCTGACCTAGAGCTACTGCAAGCCAAGGTTAGCCACAACCAGCAGGTCGGAGCTATTGGCATCGAGGCTTTGATCTCACTAAGACGGATAGATATTGAGCCTCGCTATCTTTACGGCGTTACCGAAGCCGCTATTGAAGCTGCCCGGTGCGGCTTGTCTTTTACTGTAGTTTGCACTGATGATGCTATCCCCGGGCTGATTAAAAGACTGCAGCAGGAAGAAGAGATGAGCTACGAGCTTATTGACCTGCGCCTGAAGAACACGTAGCCCCTTATCCTCAATAGATTTTCCTCTTATCTGTCCCTGTATCCCCAGAACCAGACCTTATCAGTCTGAGGATCAATAAAGTAGATTTTGTTGCCGATAATGGTGCTATTTATCATGTGGTTGTCTTCTACCTGTAATGAAACCAAGTAACTATCCGAAAGGGCGTTTCGCACCAGGGCCACAGCGTAGTCGTCACAGTCATAATTCAATAGGCAGCCGTCGCCAAAGATATAAAAAGTGTCGTTAGTAGCATCCTGAGCTAGCCAAGCCTTGAGTTCGTCAACAGACTTAAATTCCTTGGGGTGTGCCCTTTCCCACCAGGAGGCACCAAACTTCTCAGATTCGGCTAGCTTTTGCTCTAATGTCTCAATGGTAATATTGGCTAGTATTACCTGCTGGGTAGCTTCTGCTAGGGAGGAGGCGTATTGTGCATTTTCAGCCTTTAGACTCTCACCCATTATCTGGGCAGCCTCTAGGTTTCCCCTGGTAGTGAGCCAGCCTATACCTATGCCAGCAAATATACAAACTAAGGACATAATTACTGTATAAACTTTCAGCGCCATCCCGCTACTTCTTCTTTGCGCCTTACCTCCACCTCTTTTTAACGTCTTACTGCCAGCTCTTCCTTGCGCCTTACTGCCACCTCTTTTTAACGTCTTACTGCTACCTCTTTTTTGTGCCATACCTCTACCTCCTTTCCCAAGCAAAACAAAAACCGACCACACAAGTGGTCGGTTTCACCATTGGCTCCACGGCGTCCGGTGACCAAACTAACAGCCGCCGCTTCCTTGCCCCCACTTATCCCTTGGCTTTCCTATATTCCTCTATTGCCAAATCTACCTCATACCAGTATACATACCAGTATATACCCTCTGTCAATACTTATTGACAGGCAATATCCACACTTGTATACTGTCAAGCAGACTTGTTTCTAGTAATGTCAGGTTGATATTATGCTACCAACGGGGATAATCATCCTATGCCACGGCAGCCGTGGCCAGCAAGGTATTGCCGAAGTGCCCCAAGCCCTGAGAGGGGTTACCGAGGGGGTTAAACCCCTCTTAACGCCGGGCATAGAAGTTATTGGGGCTGCTCTCCAGTTTAATCACCCCACCCTGGAAGAAGCTGTGGAGTCTCTGGCAGTAAAGGGGGTGGAGCGGATAGTAATAATGCCCTACTTCCTTTTCGCAGGACGACACATTACTGAGGACATCCCTCAGCTCATCGAGGAGCTTAAGGATAGCTATGGGGATAAGGAATTCATAGTGACCAAGCCCCTGGGGTTAGGAGAGCATTTTATCTTTAGCGTGGCAGAACGCATAGAGGAGGCTGCTCCAGAGCTGATGAACGCTCACCCTTCACCGACCTCTCCTGAGGACATCGAGCAGCAGAGTATGGAGATTGCGGAAAGATTTTTACCCCCAGCGCTGAATATCTCGGGAGAGGAGCGATTGGTAGTAAAGCGCATTGTTCATGCCAGTGGAGATTATCGGGTTGTACCCCTGATAAAGTTTAGCGCATCGGCAATTTCCAGCGGCATAAGCGCCATAGCTGGAGGCAGCCCTATTTTCACCGACGTTCAGATGGTGGCTGCCGGTATCAATAGACAGCTGGCTGAAGCTTGCCGATGTTCTATCTCCTGCGCCATGGATAAAACGGGGGAGGTGGAGCCGGATACCACCCGCGCCGCGGCGGCAATGCGTCATCTGGGAAAGAGGCTTAACGGTGCCATAGTCGCCATCGGTAACGCCCCCACCGCTCTACTGGCCCTTCTGGAGTTGATTGATAACGAAGGAATAAAACCAGCTCTGGTGGTGGGCATGCCGGTTGGTTTCATCCAGGCGAAAGAGTCTAAGGACGAACTTATGAAGCGCGATGTTCCCTATATTACCATCGCCGGGACTCGCGGGGGCAGTGCCCTAGCGGTGGCTACGGTTAATGCCCTGTTAAAAATTGCCGGGGGTAGGGATGGCTAGGCGGAAGAAAGGCGAGCCATTACGCTCAGGCTATACCACCGGAGCCTGCGCCGCCGCCGCAGCACGGGCAGCCATGATGGCACTGCTCAAGCAGGAGGCGGTCAACCAGGTCCAGGTTGCTCTTACCGGTACCGCCCAGGTCAGTTTTAAGATCAACCAATGCCTCTTTGACCGCACTCAGGCATCGTGCTCGGTGATAAAGGATGCCGGTGATGATCCTGATGTTACCCATAGGGCTGAAATCTGGGCTACGGTTTCCTGGAAAGATAAACCGGGCATCAGTATTGGTGGGGGCAAAGGAGTGGGGGTGGTGACCAAGCCCGGGCTGGAAATACCAGTCGGTATGGCAGCGATTAACCCCGTCCCCCGCAAGATGATAGAGCGCTCGGTGAGAGAGGTAATGCCCAAAAAGAACGGTAAAGGCGTTGAGGTAGTAATCTCGGTAGCCGAAGGCGAAAGATTAGCCAGGAGAACGCTAAATCCCCGTCTGGGGATAGTAAAAGGCATCTCAATTCTGGGTACTACCGGGGTTATCATCCCCTATTCGGTTAGTGCCTATAAGGCTTGTATCTCTCAGGCATTAGATGTAGCCGTAGCCTGTGGTTGCCGCCAAATAGTGCTGACCACGGGCAGGCGAAGTGAAAAATTCGCCCAGCGCGAGCTGGCGCTGGCTGAGGAGTGCTTCCTTCAGGCGGGAGACTTCATCGGCTATTCCCTGGGGGAGTGCGCCAAGAAGCGTCTGGCTAAGGTGACTATCTGGGGCATGACCGGTAAGCTGAGCAAGCTTGCCGCCGGGCATATGTATACCAATGTCAGCCATTCCCGGGTGGATATCAATTTTCTGGCGGGGGTAGCAGCTGACTGTGGCGTACCAGAGGAGATAGTCCAGTCCTTAAAGAAAGCAGTTACCGCCAATCACCTCCGCAAGATGCTGCCGCCGGAATACACCCCAAAATTCTGTAATAAACTCTGTTTGCTGGCGGCAGAAAGGTGCCGTAATAAAGCTGGGGGGAAGCTTGAGGTGGAGTGCATTATAACCAGCTATGACGGCATTATTCTGGGGAGGGGTAATGCCAAAGCGTAAGGTCTATATTATCGGGGTGGCACCCTCGGGTGCTCCCAGCCTGCTGCCAGAAGTACGCCGTCTGCTGGAGGGGGCGGAGATAGTCTTTGGCGGCAAGCGCCTGCTCGATATGTTCCCCTCGCTAAGCGGAGAGAGGATTGCCATTAAAAACAACCTGGCTAAAGTAGCTGATTCAATCAAGAGAAACCTGGGGCATAAACGAATGGTTGTTTTGGCTTCAGGCGACCCCAATTTTTACGGGATAGCCAGCTATCTGACGGCTAAACTAGGCAGGGATGCTGTTGAAATAATGCCTAACGTGAGTGCCATGCAGCTGGCTTTTGCCCGCATCAAGGAGAGCTGGGAGGATGCCGTCTTTGTCAGCGTTCACTCCCGACCCATCGAGAATATTGTGGAGACGGTGCGCTTAAACGATAAGCTCGGCATCTTCACCGACGATAAGCATACGCCGGCTGATATCGCCCGGGTATTGCTGGAACATGGTATCGGCGGCTACCGGGCTTATGTCTGCCAGGACCTTGGCGGTAAGGATGAGAAGGTCACTAAAACTGATTTACGCGGCTTACGCCGGATGAAGCCCTCCCCCCTCAACATCCTGATTCTGCTCAGGGAAAAATCCAAGTCAAGACCTCATCAAATACTGGGGATTCCTGAAACAAGCTTCCACCGTCGTCGGGATGGGCTTATCACTAAGCAGGAGGTCAGGGCGGTAAGTTTAGCTAAGCTGGCGCTTACTGAAGACAGTATTGTCTGGGATATCGGCGCCGGCTCGGGGGCAATATCAATAGAAGCCTCATTTCTCACCAGAAAGGGGCGCGTCTACGCCATAGAAAAGAATGATAAAGATATAGCCATAATCAGGAAAAACCTTAAGAAGTTTAACGTGCCCAATGTTGAGGTAGTTCAGACCTTTGCCCCGGACGGCTTGAACAAACTGCCCAACCCCACCGCCGTCTTTATCGGGGGTAGCGGGGGAAGAATGCAAAAGATAGTGGGCTTCGTCAGCCGCCGACTGAAGCCCGGCGGGCACATTGTCATTAACATTGTTGCTCTGGAGAACCTGAGTGCCGCCGTTAGCGCTCTCAGAGCCAGAGGTTTCATGCCTGAGGTCACCCTGGTCAATATAGCCCGCAGCACCAGCGTTATGGAGCTTACCCGGTTAGAAGCCTTGAACCCGGTCTTTGTCGTCACCGGGGTGCGAGAGAAGGAGTAATAGCATGATTGCAGAGAGAATGGCGCCATCTATGATAAAAAGGGGGCTTAAAGGGACAAGGTTCTCCCCCATTGAGCCGGAGTTTCCGGCTGATATGGATGGCATTGGCTGGTACGTTCACCTGCCCTTCTGCCGCCGGCTGTGCCCTTACTGCTGTTTTCACAGCCTGCAGTATTCCCCGGGCAAGGTCGCCCCTTATATTGAGGCGGTGAAGAAGGAAATCCAGACCTACCGCGACCGGCTGGGGAAAATCAAGATAGGTGACGTCTACTTCGGCGGTGGCACCCCCAGCCTCACCTGGGAGGGGATAGTTGAGATTATGGAGTTCATCAGGTCCAAGTTTGATATGGAGGGCGAGGTCGGCTTTGAGGCAAACCCTGAGGATATAAACGCCTCGATGTGCAAGGCGGTGAAGCAGGCCGGCGTCACCAAAATCAGCCTGGGGGTGCAGTCCTTTAACAATGAAGTCCTAGGAGGCATGCGGCGGGGCTATAGCGCCAAGGCTGTACTCAAGGCTATAGAGCTTTTGCTCGGAGAGGGGTTCTACGTTAGCATTGACCTGCTGCACGGCTTGCCCCGGCAGCAAATCCCCAGCCTGCTGGGCGACCTGGAGGTGGCGGCTAAGACCAGGGTCAATCAAATTTCATATTACCCTCTCATGCTCTTTCCCCATACCCGCTGGTACCGCGACGCCCAGAAGGGGCGGTTGGTCACCCCTTCCCCCAGTTTGGAAAGGGAGATGTTCTACACTGTTTGCGATTTCCTCACCGCTAACGGCTATAAGCAGTCCAGCTGCTGGGATTTCATCAAGGAGAACGGGGGTGGGTTGCAGTATTTAACCTGCACCCGCGATGAGAATATCGGGGTGGGGATTAGCGCCTATACTAAGATCGGCGGCTTGTTTTATGTCAACACCTTCTCCCTCAAGGAGTATATCAAGAGGGCGGAAACGGGCTTGCCCATAGCCACGGGGATGGTTACCCCACCCGAGCGGGTGATGAGGCGGTGGTTCATGATGGGGCTATACCGGCTGAGGGTGGAAAAATCCGAGTTTGAAAGGCGCTTCGGGGTAAAAATGGAGGAGGCAATGGGAAGGTTCATGCTTATGCTCAAGCTGATGAATATCATTAAAGAACACTCCACTCATGTTGAGCTTACCAGAGGTGGTATGTACTGGGCGTCCCTGATGACCAAGGCGTCCATGCTTACCTTGCCTGCCCGTTATTACACGGAGTGCCTGCACGACCCCTGGCCCGGTGATTTTGAATTGTAGAAGAGGAGACGATGCCCAGCGTGACTCAGCGGCAAAAGAAGGAAACAGGACGCCTCTACGGGGTGGGGGTGGGGCCGGGTGACCCGGAGCTCCTGACCTTACGGGCGTATAACATCCTCTCCCGCGTGCCCGTTATCTTCGTGCCCCTGAAAGACAGAGAAAGCAGGAGCTACGCCAGGTCGGTTATTGATAGCCTGATAAAAAAGGCAGAGGGAAAGGTGGTGGGGCTGGTCCTCCCCATGCTGAGGGACAGGGAGCAATTAGCCCATTACTGGCGGCAGGCGGCGGATACCATCTGGGGCTATCTCAGGGAGGGAGAGGACTGCGCCTTTGTTAACGTTGGCGACCCGCTTCTCTACGGGACCTTTGTTCATATACTGGAGACACTGCGGAAGGGTCACCCCGAGATAGAGGTTGAGGTTGTCCCTGGCATTTCCTCAATTAATGCCGCCGCCGCCAGGGCTATAGTCCCCCTTGCCAGCAGCGAGGAGCGTATCGCCATAATATCGGGTAATCGCGACGATAAAATTATCAGGGAGACAATTGAAAACTTTGACACGGTGGTCTTTATGAAGATGAATACCCTGTTTGATAAGCTCCTTCCCATTCTTGAGGAGCTGAAGCTGACTGATAAATGCGTCTATGTCAGGAGGTGCACTACTCAGGAGGAAGAGATAATCCGGGACATAAGCCAGTTGAAGGGAAAAAAGGTCGATTATTTCTCTCTCCTGATATTGCGGAAATAAAATGGCGGTTCAGGTATATTTTATCGGTGCCGGACCCGGTGACCCCGAGCTTCTGACTGTTAGGGCAAGGGATATCATCAAGCGGGCGGACGTTATTATTTACGCCGATTCGCTGATAAACCCCGAGGTCTGTGCCTCCGCCAAAAAAGGAGCTAAGATTTACCCCAGCGCCTCCCTCACTTTAGAGGAGACGACTGAGATTATAGTAAAGGCGGTCAGGGAGGGGAAGGTGGTTGCCCGCCTGCAGAGCGGCGACCCCAGCATATACGGGGCTATTCAGGAACAGATGGCGATTCTAGACGAGAAGGGCATAGCCTATGAGATTATCCCGGGGGTAAGCTCTCTCTTTGCCGCTGCCGCCGCCCTAAAAACTGAGCTTACTATACCTGAGCTTTCCCAGACGGTTATCATCACCCGCATGGAGGGCAAGACGCCGGTACCTGCTTCCGAGAACCTGAAAAGCCTGGCTCGGCACCAAGCCAGCATGGCGATTTTCCTGAGTGCCTCGCTGATAGAAAGGGTTGTTGCTGAGCTGCTTGCCGGCGGCTATCCCCCCGACACCCCGGCGGCGGTGGTCTATAAAGCGACGTGGAAAGACGAGCTTGTGCTGCGGACTACGCTAGAAAATCTGACGGAAAGGGTTAAGGCATCGGGTATAACGAAGCAGGCATTGATACTGGTGGGCGCCTTCCTGGACTCAAAGAAAAAGAGTCAACGCTCAAAGCTATATAGCCGAGGTTTTAAAAGTGAGTAAGGGCATAGCCATTGTCGCCATAACGGAAAGGGGGGTGGCGCTCGGTCAGCGCTTAAAGCAGGCGCTTCCCACCAGCCACCTTTACCTGCCACAAAAATTTGCCCCTGAGCCGGGCGAGCATACATTTACCTCTCCGGCAAAAGAAGTGGTAAGGGAGATTTTCAGCCGCTACCGCCATCTGGTGCTTATCATGGCGGTGGGCATTGCTGTTCGCCTGGTCGCCTCAGAGCTCAGGGACAAGCATAAAGACCCGGGGGTGGTGGTGGTTGACGATGCCGGCTCATTCAGCGTGAGCCTGCTCTCAGGGCACGAGGGGGGTGCCAATGAGCTGGCTAGAAGAGTAGCCTCTCTTATCGGTGCTAATGCGGTGGTAACTACCGCTTCGGAAGTTAGCCAGACAATGCCTTCTAAAAGTCTGGTGCTCGGCATTGGCTGCAACCGGGGGACAAAGGCTGCCGAGATAGAAGAGGCGGTAATACAGGTTTTCTCAGAATATGGACTTTCCCTTAAGAGCATCCGCAATATAGCCACCATAGATATAAAGAAGAACGAGCCCGGGCTTCTTGGCTTTGCCCGAAAATACCGCCTGCCTGTAGATTACTTTGATAAAGAAGCACTAGGCAAGGTGAAATCCCCCTCCCGCCCCTCGGCGGCGGTGCTTAGGCATGTGGGAACGCCGGCGGTATGCGAGGCGGCGGCGCTGTTAAGCAGCGGCAGCGACTCTCTTATTGTGCCCAAAATTAGCCATAAGCGGGCGGTAACCATCGCCGTTGCCCGCTCTGCCGTTAGAGGGAAGCTTTTTCTGGTAGGCATCGGTCCCGGCGACACGGAGCATATGACCTTTAAAGCCAGAGAGGCTATTAATCAGAGTGAGGTGGTCGTTGGCTACCAGTCCTATATCAAGCTGATTGAACCCTATCTCAGCCAGAAGGAGGTTATCGCTACCGGCATGGGGGCGGAGGTAGAGAGGGTTAAGACGGCGATTAGCCTGGCTAAGAAGGGCAGAATAGTATCCCTCGTCTCCAGCGGTGATACCGGCATTTACGGCATGGCCGGGCTGGTGGGTGAAGTCCTTGGCGAGCAGTCAGGGGATATAGATATAGAGGTGATACCCGGGGTGCCCTTGCTGGTAGCCAGCGCCACCCTGCTTGGCGCGCCCATAAGCGGCGACTTTGTCAGCATAAGCCTCAGCGACTACCTTGTGCCCTGGGAGGAAATTACCCGGAGACTGGAACTGGCGGCTAAGGGCAATTTTGTTATCGTCCTCTATAATCCCAGAAGTAAAAGACGCCAGCGCCAGCTGGTTAAAGCTAGGGAAATCATCCTAAAGTATCGCCCGCCATCGACCCCGGTAGGCATTGCCACCGATGCTTATCGCCAGAAGCAAGAGGTAGCCGTCACCGATTTAGAACACATGCTGGACTACGAAATTGGCATGAATACCACCATCATTGTGGGCAATTCAACCACCTTTACCCTTGATAACTGGATGGTGACCCCTCGCGGCTACCAGAAGAAATACGACTTAAAAGGGAAGGGGGCAAACACCTAGCATGAAAAAGCTGAGCCAAGAGTTTTACCCCATGCTTCTCAATATTAGTGGCAAGAGGTGTGTGGTGGTCGGTGGGGGACGGGTTGCCCTGCGCAAGGTGAGGGCACTTATTGAGCACGGGGCTAGTGTTGAAGTAATCAGCCCCACCCTCTGCCTGGAGCTAAACAAGCTAGCGGAGACCAGCGAGATAAAATTGCTCCGAAGGCAATATCAGGCAGGCGACCTAAAGAGGGCACTTCTTGCCATCGCCGCCACCGATGATAAAGATATTAACCAGCAGGTAGTAAAAGAGGCTAAAGACAGGGCGGTTTTGGTCAACGCTGTGGACAACCTGGAGAATTCTGATTTCATTGTACCCTCCTACGCACGTCGGGGAGATATAACTATCGCCGTCTCCACTGCCGGCAGAAGTCCGGCTCTGGCACGAAAAATCCGAACCAAGCTGGAGAAGGAGCTTGGCGATGAGTACGCTTCTCTGGTTAGCCTGATTGGCGAGGTGCGCGCTGAAGCAAAACGGCAGGGAATTAAAATTACCGGTGACGACTGGCAGGAAGCCCTCGACCTGGATTTATTGGCTCGCCTCTTAAAGAAAGGCGATGTGGAAAAAGCCAGGGCAATCCTGCTTAAAAATCTTACGGGGACAAAGAGATGAGAATTAGCCTGGTTGGCGTAGACCACCAGACGGCGCCGGTTGCCATCCGTGAGAAGGTAGCCATCAGCACCAAGAAGCTCTATGACGCCCTGCCCATGCTCGGCTCTTTTACGTCACGGGGTATAATCCTCTCCACCTGCAACCGCACCGAGGTCTATACCATTGATAGCGACCAGCGCCACGCCGAGAAGGCGAGCCTGGATTTCCTCAAGGCTCGGCTGGGCATTACTGATGCCGCCCTGAATCAGTACGTCTATCTCTTTGAGGACAGGACAGCGGTGGAGCACCTCTTTCGCGTCGCCAGCGGTCTGGAATCGATGATAATCGGCGAATTTGAGGTCCTGGGTCAGGTAGGGCACGCCCTGGAGGTCGCCGAAGGGGCGGGGATGGTCAGCTTGCCACTGCGTCATATCTTTCAGAGTGCCATCCGCACGGGAAGACGCGTTCGTGAGGAAACGGGAATCAGTAGAAATGCCCTCTCCGTCAGTTCGGTAGCGGTAGATTTAGCGGCAGGGATTGTTGGCGACCTTAAGGGGTGCAAAATGCTGGTCATCGGTGCTGGCGAAGCGGGAAGGCTGGCGGCAAAGGTAGCCAAAGACAGAGGGATATCCCAGATGGTGGTTGTTGGGCGCACTCAGGAGAGGGCTTCGGCTCTGGCAAGCCAGCTGGGTGGTACCCCAGTCACGCCGAACAACGTAGGCGGTGAATTGCTCACCACCAATATCGTTGTGACCTGCGCCGGGGCGCCGCACCGCATTCTGAGTGTTGGGCAGGTGAAGCAGGCGATGGGAAAGCGCCCCGCCCTCCCCCTGGTGATAATAGATATCGCTGTCCCCCGAAACGTGGAGCCAGCGGTAGGTCAGATTAAGAACGTCTTTCTCTACAATATAGATGACCTCACCGAACTTTCTAAGCTAAACCGCAAGCAACGAGAGGACGAAATGGAGAAAGCTGCCCAGATTGTAGCCGATGAATTAGATAAGTTTACCCTGTGGTGGCAGGAATTTAAGGTCAGACCGCTTATTCGCGCCCTGACGAGCAAGGCTGAAGAAATACGCCGCTCCCATTTTGGCCGCACCGTGAAAAAACTGCCCCGCCTCACCGAAGAGGAGCAGTATAGTCTGGAGATGATGACCAAGTCAATCGTCAGCAAGATACTGAAGGACCCCCTCCACTATCTAAAGGCAAACGGGAGCAAAGACTACGCCGAGATGATGCGTGAAATTTTCCGTCTGGACGAGGAGGATGAGGAGTGAGAAGGAAGCTCATCGTTGGCTCACGAGGCAGCAAGCTCGCCCTGCTCCAGACCGAGTCAGTGGCAGCCAAGATTAAAGAGGTAAACCCTGATATTGAGGTCGGTGTCAGCAAGATAACAACCGCTGGTGACCGAGACCAACGCAGTCGGCTTGACAGTATGGATACTGCCATATTCGTCAAGGAACTGGAAGAAGCCCTGCTTGAGGGCAGGATTGATATCGCCGTGCACAGCCTGAAAGACGTGCCTACTGAATTGCCGCCCGGGCTGTGCCTTCTAGCGGTAACGGAGAGGCTTGACCCCAGAGACGCTCTGGTAGCTAACTCAAAACTTGATGAGCTTGCCTCTGGCTCCAGGATAGGCACCAGTAGCCTGAGGCGCACCGTCCAGCTAATGAGCTATCGCCCTGACTTGCAGGCGCGCCCGATAAGGGGCAATATTGATACTCGTCTGGGCAAGGTTTTCTCCGGCGAATTTGACGGAGTGATAGTGGCGGCAGCAGCCCTACTCCGCCTGGGATGGCAGGATAAGATCACTGAATACCTGCCACTCGGTGATTTTTTACCGGCAGTTGGGCAGGGAGCACTGGCGGTGGAAGCACGGCTTGATAATGAAGAGGCAGCAGGGCTTGTTTCGCCGCTGAATAACCTTACTGCCTGGCAGGGTATAACTGCCGAGCGCGCCTTTCTTCGCGCCATGGGTGGTGGCTGCCGGGCGCCGGTGGCGGCTTTGGCCACGGAAAATGGCAATAAACTTAGTCTTGAGGGTATGGTAGCCAGTATAAGTGGCGGAAAGGGGCTGCATGCCTCGGAGGAGGGCAGCGCCGCATCCGCCGAGGAGATAGGAATGAAACTGGCAGAGAAGATGAAAGGGATGGGGGCGGCTGAGATTATCGCTGAGGCAAGAAGTAGTGAAAACAGGTAAGGTCTATCTGGTCGGGGCTGGCCCCGGTGACCTGGGTCTGATTACGCAAAAGGGGCTGGACTGTCTGGCAGAGGCTGACGTCGTCATCTACGACCGCCTCCTTGACGAAAAATCGTTGGACTTGGCACCGCCAGAAGCGGAGAGGATATACGTGGGCAAGGCGGCGGGGGAACACACCAGGTCGCAGACTGAAATAAACCGACTACTGGTAGAAAAAGCCAGAGAGGGTAAGACAGTGGTGCGGCTTAAGGGTGGTGACCCGTATGTTCTGGGACGTGGTGGGGAGGAAGCAGAAGCACTAGCCGAAAACAAAATCCCCTTTGAGGTAGTACCGGGGATTACTTCAGCGGTGGCCGTCCCTGCCTATGCTGGCATTCCCCTTACCCATCGTCGATTGTCTTCATCCTTGGCTGTAATCACCGGCCATGAAACTCCAGGCAAGGATAGCTCAAGCATCAACTGGGAAAAGCTGGCTACCGCCGTGGATACCCTGGTATTTCTCATGGGCATGAAGAACTTGCCCCAGATAGTAGCCAAGCTGATGGAGCATGGGCGCTCTGCGGATACGCCGGTGGCGGTAATCAAGGAAGGCACCACCCCCGAGCAAGAAACAGTGGTCGGGCGCCTTAAAGATATCGTGGCTAAGGTCAAAGAGCATCGCCTCACCCCTCCCGCAGTAATCGTCGTTGGTGAGGTGGTCAGGCTGAGGGAGAGGCTGCGCTGGTTTGATAATCGCCCCCTCTTCGGCAGGCGTGTCCTGGTCACCAGAGCCCGCCATCAGGCAGGCGCTTTGAGCAAGCTTCTCATTGAGCGCGGTGCCCGCCCGGTTGAGCTGCCCGCGATTGGTATTGAGAAAACAGGCAGCCGAGAGCTGGATAATGCCATCGCTAAACTTACCACTTACCACTGGCTAATCTTCACCAGCAGCAATGGCGTTGCCGCCTTCTTTGAGCGACTAAGAGCTTTGGGGCGGGACAATCGTACCCTGGGCGGACTTAAAATCGGAGCTATCGGGCCGGCTACGGCTAAAGCCTTGGAGCATAAAGGGATAATCCCTGATTATGTCCCTGAGGTCTACTCCAGTGAGGGCCTTGTTGCCGGACTCAAAAGCCAATCGGTTGGCGGCAAGCGCTTTTTACTCCCTAGGGCTGACATCGCCGATGAAGAATTAGCCCGGGGTATAATGGAACTTGGCGCCGAGGTGCATGAGATATCCGCCTACAGGACAGTCCCCCAGCCCGAAGCCATGGCTCAAGCCAGAGAGCTGCTCCTCTCAGGGCAGATTGACGTTATCACCTTCACCAGCTCATCAGCGGTATCCAAGCTGGTAGCGGCATTTAAGGAACTGCCGGCGATAAATAAGGCTAAAATCGCCTGTATCGGCTCCAAGACAGCGGGGGCGGCAGCTAAAGCCGGACTAAAAGTTGACATCGTCGCTGAGGAACACACCATACCCGCCCTGGTGGCAGCGATGGAAGACTATTTCAGGAAGGAGACTTAGATGGCTGGCTTTCCCCAATTACGGTTGCGGCGCCTGCGTAGAACCGAGAGACTAAGAGCCTTAGTCCGTGAAAACCGGGTTGACGCTGGCGATTTGGTTTACCCCATCTTTGTCGTTGAGGGCAAGGGCATAAAACAAGAGATATCCTCCATGCCCAGCATCTTTCGCTTCTCCCCCGACCAGCTGGACGCCGAAATAGAAGAAGTAGCCGGGCTTAAAATCCCCGCCGTGCTTCTCTTCGGTATACCGGAGCAAAAAGACGAGCTTGGCTCATCGGCTTACGCCCCGGAGGGGGTTGTCCAGCAGGCAGTACGAAGAATAAAGAAGTCGGCGCCTCAGCTTCTGGTAATAACCGACGTCTGCCTCTGTGAATACACCAGTCACGGGCACTGCGGGGTGGTGGTTGGTGACCAGATTGATAACGACCAGACCTTGCCTCTGCTGGCCAAGACAGCCCTTTCTCATGCCGAAGCCGGCGCCGATATCGTCGCCCCATCGGATATGATGGACGGCAGGGTGAAGGCGATACGAGAGAGCCTGGACAAAGATGGGTTTCAGCAGATTCCCATTCTCTCCTATGCTGCCAAGTACGCCTCGGCATTTTATGGCCCTTTCCGTGAGGCAGCCGAGTCAGCGCCCCAGTTCGGTGACCGCCGTTCCTACCAGATGGACCCGCCCAATATCCGGGAGGCACTGAGGGAAATAGAGCAGGACATCAACGAGGGTGCCGATATCGTCATGGTTAAGCCGGCCCTGGCTTACCTTGATGTTATACGGCAGGCGCGTAACGCCTTCAACTGTCCTCTGGCGGCTTATAATGTGAGCGGCGAGTATGCCATGGTCAAGGCAGCCGTCAAGCAGGGCTTGATGGAGGAGAGAAGGGCGGTAATGGAGATTCTCACCGCCATCAAGCGGGCTGGCGCCGATATCATCATTAGCTACCACGCCAAGGACGTTGCCCGCTGGCTTCAATCGGCGTAGGGAAGTACTTATGAAAGACCTTAAAAACTCCAGAAGGCTTTTCGAGGAAGCTCAAAATTATCTACCCGGGGGGGTTGACAGCCCGGTTCGCGCCTTTAAGGCGGTTGGTGGCACCCCACCCTTCATTGTGAAAGCCAAAGGCTCAAAAATTTATGATGCCGACGGCAATGAGTTTATTGACTATGTCGGCTCCTGGGGACCTCTGATTCTGGGGCATGCCCATCCCCGGGTGGTTGAAGCCATAAAAAAGGCGGCGGAGCATGGCACCAGCTTTGGCGCTCCCACCGAAGGGGAGACTACACTAGCCAGGATGATTTCCGAGGCTATGCCCTCTATTGAGATGCTCCGCTTCGTCAACTCGGGCACAGAAGCAACCATGACAGCACTACGTCTGGCGAGAGCCTTTACTGAGAGGGATAAAATTATAAAGTTCGCCGGCGGTTATCACGGTCACGGCGATGGTTTACTGGTTGAGGGCGGCTCGGGGCTGGCAACTCTGGGTATACCAGATTCCCCTGGTGTACCCTCAGGCTATGCCCAGAATACTCTGGTCGTATCCTACAATAGCGCCGAAGCCGTGGAGAAACTCCTCCAGCGCTATCCTAAAGAGATCGCCGCCGTAATCGTTGAGCCTGTAGCGGCTAACATGGGGGTAGTAGCGCCTCAACCCGGTTTTCTAGCTAGCCTGCGCAAACTAACCAGCGAATCTGGCACCCTCCTCATCTTCGACGAGGTTATAACCGGCTTTCGCGTTGCCTACGGCGGAGCGCAAGCGCTCTATAAAATCACCCCTGACCTGACCTGCCTGGGCAAAATAATCGGTGGTGGACTGCCAGTGGGCGCCTATGGGGGAAGACGAGAGATTATGCGTATGATAGCTCCGCTGGGACCAGTCTATCAGGCGGGAACATTATCCGGGAACCCGCTAGTGATGACGGCAGGAATAGAGACACTTAGAATCTTGAAACAGCCCGGAACTTATGACCTATTAGAAGCCAGAGCAGCGACTTTAGAGGAAGGCATAGCCAGAGCCGCCGCTGAGTCTGGAGTCAGTTTGTATATTTCCCGTATAGCCTCACTTCTCACCGCCTTTTTCACCGCCAGTCCCGTAATTGATTATGAATCAGCGAAGCGCTCGGATACGTCGCTTTTTGCCGCATTTTTCCAAGAGCTATTGTCGCAAGGTATTTACTGGCCGCCCTCGCCGTTTGAGACAGCTTTCGTCTCTCTGGCTCACAGTGAAGATGATATTCAGACTACAGTCAGCATAATGGCTAAGGTTTTTAGCCGTCTACAACGCCAATAATTTTTTCATAATAAAAAGCTACCGCTGGGTTTCACCCAGCGGTAGCTTTGCAGTCACAAGATATGGTTCTTGGCGCTAAGTCTTTTGTCCGGGGAGAGCACGCCGGTACCGCATGAAGGCGGGAATCCCCAGTTCCTCTTCGCTTTTCACTCCCTTAAGAGTCCTCATCATCCGGTTCTCCCAAGATATGCCGGAAAGAGAATCCTTAGAAGCAAAGCCGGTAGCGACGAGGGTCAGCCTGATGTCATTGCCCATGTTCTGGTCAAGGACAACCCCAAAGATAACAATGGCATCCGGGTCAACCGCCTGCCGGATAACCTCAGCAGCATCATTAACCTCGTACAGGGAAAGGCTGTCTCCACCGGCAACATTGAATAAGACCCCCTTTGCTCCCTCCATAGATACATCCAGGAGCGGGCTAGACAGGGCATCCTTGGCGGCATCTATCGCCCGGTTCGTCCCTGAACCACGACCTATAGACATCCACGCCGGACCAGCGTCTTTCATCACCGTTCGGATATCAGCAAAGTCAAGGTTAATGAGCCCGGGGACAGTGACCACCTCGGCGATTGCCTGAACCGCATGGCAGAGGATGTCATCAGCCATCCTGAAGGCGCCATCAACGCCCAACCTCTGGTCGCAGAGGTCGAACAAGCGGTCGTTAGGGATAATAACCAGGGTGTCCACCTTGTCCATCAGCTCCATGACCCCTTTCTCAGCAACATCGCTGCGGTGATTTCCCTCAAAATCAAAGGGGCAGGTTACCACGGCAATATTGAGGGCGTCTGTTTGCTTGATAACTTGAGCTACTACTGGCGCTGAGCCGGTGCCGGTACCGCCTCCCATGCCGGCGGTAATAAACGTCATATCGGCTCCGGTAACAGCCTGCTTAATCTGCTCAATGCTCTCCTCAGCAGCCTTTCTGCCTATTAAATGGTCACCACCAGCGCCTAGACCACGGGTAGACTCCTCACCTAGCTGGATGCGTACCGCTGCTTCAGTAACTGCCAGATGCTGGGCATCGGTATTCATGGCGATAAACTCAACGCCACGGATCTGCTCCCTCACCATTCGGGTGATGGCATTGCAACCAGCTCCACCCAACCCAATAACCTTAATATTCGCCCCACTGGGGACATAACTTGTTCTTGACATTTCCTTTTCCTCCTTTTACTGGTTTTTAATCGAAGAGCCGGAAAACTCCGGAGAGAACGCGGCCAACACCCTTAGGTCGCCAGCTTCTTGTGTTTCCGTTCCTCCCCCTCCACAGGATAAGACCAACGCTGGTGGCATAGGCCGGGTCATGCAGCGCATCCGAGACACCATACAGGTTGTTCGGCACCCCAACCCTTACCGGTAGTCGGGTTATCCTGCTTCCCAGCTCGGCAATCCCAAGAAGGTTAGCTGAGCCTCCAGTAAGTACCATCCCTGAGGGGAGGGTCTTGAGATAGTCGCTTTGCTGCAACTGCAGTATTATAAGCCGCAGAAGTTCCTCAACGCGGACACGGATAATTTCAGAAAGGTCAGCGTAGGAAATATTATGCCCGTTTTCGGTGATGTTTTTCTCAGGCACTCTCCTACCCTTCTCCACGACCGGTGTCACATTGCCGTACCTCTTCTTCATCTCCTCGGCAAGCTCAAAGGGAAGCCCCAGACCGATAGAAATATCCCGAGTGATCTGGTAACCGGCTACAGGGAGAACAGAGGTAAAGCAGACGCTGTTGTCCTTAAACATGGCAAGGTCGGTGGTGCCACCGCCAATATCAGCAACGAGGACACCATTTTGCCTTTCCTCATCCAAGAGGATGGCTTCAGCACTGGCCAGCGGTTCCAGGATAACATCATCAATCTCAACACCAATGCCACGAATACATCTGGTCAGGGTCTGGATTGAGGCTGCCGCCGCAGTAATGATATGTGCCTCCACATCAAGTCGGAAGCCGTGCATGCCAACCGGGTTCTTTACCCCCTCTTGGCCGTCAACGGTGTAACCGCGAGGAATAATGTGAAGCAACTCGCGGTCACTGGGGACCTTAATATTGCGAACCACCTCGTGGACGCGCTTCAGGTCCTTAGGATGCACTATCTTGTCATTACGGCTAATGCTAACCACCCCTCGATTATTTACCGAGGTGATATGCCTGCCGGTAACGCCAATAAAGGCTGATTCCAGTTTGTTACCGGCGCTCTTCTCGGCTTCTCTTACCGAGTCCTGGATTGATTGCTTGGCTTCATCGAAATTAACCACCAAGCCATTTTGCAGCCCTTGGGTCGGGGCTACGCCCACGCCAAGGATGCGGGGTAGCTCATCGCCATCAACATCAGCCATGACAGTGCATACTTTAGTTGAACCTACATCTATTGCTGAAATTCTACTTCTTTTCATTATTTCCTCCTTTCTAGTTTAGGCCGACTCACTGTCCCTTATGGTCTCGGAAGCGGATGTTCCACTTGTTGCACAGGGCAGTAACGCAACTTCTTATCTCGGGGTTGGTCGGGCGCTGAAGGTCCGCCAGAAAACCATGGAGTAACTCTCCGCCGCTCATTCCGGGAGTCGGCTCTTCCGGTCCAGGCAAATTGACGTATATTATTTCCGTCAACAGCTTCTGGAACTCTATTGATGTGCCCATGGAATACCTCCTTTTTGTAAAGTATGCCGTATATCGTACTTGTCGCCAAAGGTAACCGTCAACTTTTGTCTTCGCGCATCCTTTAAAATTCCAATTAGTTCCACTTCAACTTACCGCAAGTTCCATACCACTTTTCGGTGCTGGAATTAAATCAAAAAAATGCCAAAAAAACAGGCATTTCTTGAAATTCCAATTCCATTTCATTATAATTAAGGTATAATCAAGGAACAGGATAACTAATATGGTTGATGAGAGAGGGCGAAAGCGCCTACCGCCTTACGTTTCCTACCGTACTTTCCTGAACTTTATTGAGCGTTTGGAGGGGGAGATGCCTGCCCGCATTGACCGCAGCTACTGGAGTGATAGGCTAGCCGGCAGTACGGGCACCCAGCTTATGGGCGCCCTGCGCTTTCTCAGCCTTATTGATGCCAACGGCGTACCAACCAGCCAGTTAAGGCAGCTTGTTCCCGCCAGGGGTGAGAAGAGGGCAGAGCTTCTCCGTCAGATAGCCACTGACTCGTATAACTTCGTCTTGGGGGGGTCGTTTGACTTCCACATCGCTACCTATGCCCAGCTAGAAGAGGTATTTCACCGTAATTTTGAGTTAGCCGATGATGTCAACCGCAAATGCATCAAGTTCTTCGTCACCCTAGCCACCGATGCTGGAATACCATTATCATCATTCATAACCAAGCGGGTAAGAAAGCTGACCGCTAGTTCCGGAACTAAAGCAAAAAGAAGAAATGTCAGGTCAAGTCGGAATTTAGTAATTCCACATGAAGTCGTAGATGAGCTGACGGCGAAATTCCCTACTTTTGACCCAAGTTGGTCTGATGAAGTCAAGCTAAAATGGTTTGACGCCTTTGATAAATTGCTGTCCCGGAGCATGGTTAAAGCCAAGAGATAAGGCTTCTCAGGCAAGCTTAGGCAGGTATTCCATTACCTCGGCAACAACAAAGAGCGAGCCAGTAGCACAAATGAGGTCCTCAGCCTTTGCCCTGGCTAGTGCCAAATCCACGGCTGAGCTAACATTCCCCGCCACCTCAGGGTTTATCCCCTGCCTGGAGAATTCAGCGGCAAGCGTGGCTGGCTCCAGAGCGCGGGGGTGCTGGGTGGAGGTAACAATAACCGTGCCAGCAAGAGGCATAAGCTCGCTAACCATGCCAGCAACATCCTTGTCTGAGGAAACCCCAAGAATAAGAACCGCCTCTTCAAAATCAAAATGTTGCTTAAGAGCCTCAGCTAGCCTCTTTGCTGAATAAGCATTATGGGCACAATCGACAATAAACCATGGTTTCTGCCTTAGAACCTGAAGCCGCCCCAGCCAGCGCACCTGCGTTAGTCCCGAAGCAATGCTTTCGGCGCCCACCCCCATTCCCAACTCAGCCAGAGTCTCCACTGCCGCCACCGCTGCAGACGCATTCTCCAGCTGATATTCACCAAGTAAAGCAAGGCTAAGGCTATATTCGCCTGTTAGCCCTTTTAGCTGGAACGACTGCCCCTCATTGCTAAAGGCTTTGCGCTCCCAGGTGACATCACTTCCCACCTTGACCAGTTTTGCCGCCTGCTCCCGGCATGCCCCTTCTATCACCGCCATTGCCTCGGGGGGTTGAGGGGAAGATACCACAATACTTCCCGGCTTGATAATACCCGTCTTCTCCCCTGCTATCCGGGCAAGGGTATTGCCCAAGACATCGGTATGGTCAAGGCTTATGGAGGTGATGACGCAAACCCCGGGCTCGACTACATTGGTGGCATCAAGACGTCCCCCCATCCCCACCTCCAGCACCTGGAAAGCCACTCCCCTCTCCTTAAAGTAGGCAAAGGCTAAGACTGTCAGCAGTTCAAAGGTAGTAAGCTGGCCAAAGACGCCGAACTTATTTACCGCTTCAACCTGAGGCTCCATAACCTCCACCAAGCGGGCAAATTCATCCTTAGTAATTGGCACCCTGTCCACCTGTATCCTCTCGGTGAAATCGTGAAGGTGGGGGGAGGTATAAAGCCCGGTTTTGTAGCCAGCCCTGGTCAGGATTGAGGCAATCATGGCCGCAGTGCTTCCCTTGCCCTTTGTGCCGGCAACGTGAATCGGTATCGCTCCTACCTCAGGGTTGCCCAGTTTTTCCAGCAGCATCTCCATGCGTCTCAAATCAAAGACGACTGCTGAGCGCGGGGCTCGCTCATAATCAGCAAAGCTTAAAATATAGTCCAGTGCTGCCTGATAATTCATAAGGGTTTCCAATAAAGGTACGTGCCGTGCCTTAAAAGACGGGGAAGCAGGGACTTTATGTCAACTGCATCCCCTATTATGTTAACCTCGCTCCTTATCACGCTCAAACTTTGGCTTTCTTCCTACTTCCCAACTGAGTCACCCTTCGTCAATGCCTTATTATAGCTGGTTTATTGCTCTGTGTCATCGGGGGTGTTCCCCTTGGTTACCCTTTTCTTCGCCATTCTTTTTAACCAGATAAGCTTTATGTTAAGTAAGCCGTTCCAAGGGGTAAAATTACTCTATGAGCTTGAACTTTTCTCTGGGCGCCCCGCAGATGGGACACTTTTCCGGTGCCTCTCCTTCCACGGTATTGCCGCAGACCTGGCAAACATAAATCGGCTTCTCGCTAGTAGCCTCGCCCTTCTCCAGCTTACCCAGGCTGGTTTCAAACAGGCGGTGGTGAATCTGCTCCACCTTATTAGCCAGGCCAAAGCTGTCCCTGGCTTTGTCGGCGCCCTCTGCCTCAGCCTGCTTGATAAAGCTGGGGTACATCTCCACAAACTCGTAATTCTCCCCGCTCTTCGCCTCCATCAGGTTTTCCCTGGTTGATTTTACCCCCTGCAGAACCTTAAAGTGATTTCGGGCATGTACCGTCTCAGCATCAGCGGCGGCGCGAAATAGCCTGGCTATCTGCTTATACCCCTCCCCTTCCGCCTTTTCGGCAAAGAATAAGTACTTGCGGTTAGCCTGGCTTTCTCCGGCAAAGGCAGCCTGCAGGTTTTCACTAGTTGTAGCCATAATCCACCTCCTCCTATGCGATAGCTATTAAGGGTTAACTAATAGACATCCAGATATTTATTTATCTCCCAGGGTGTTACCTGCGTTTTGAACTCGTCCCACTCTTTTGTTTTGATGGTGATATATCTCTCCAGCAGATGCCCGCCGAGGACTTCCTGGATAAGCTTGTTCTTCTTCAGCTCATTCAGTGCTTCCCACAATGATGTGGGCAAGACGTCCACCTTCTTGCTCATCAGGCTTTCCCGGTCAAGTTTATATACATTTTCTTCCACCGGCTGGGGTGGCATCAGCTTATTCTTAATGCCGTCTAAACCGGCTTTCAGCATGACAGCAAACGCCAGATAGGGATTGCAGGTCGGGTCCGGGCATCTTAGCTCAATCCTGGCTGACTCCTGCTTCTGCCGGAACCATTTGGGCACCCTGATAAGGGCGGAGCGGTTCATACTGGCCCAGCTAATATAAACCGGAGCCTCAAACCCGGAGACCAGCCTCTTATAAGAGTTGACCGTGGGGCAAAGAATTACGCACATCGCCTTAATATGCTTCATCTGGCCAGCAATAAAGCTGTAGGCAACCTTGGACAAGCCGTATTTATCCTTTTTATCGTAAAAGGCGTTTCTTTTCGCCTTGACACCAAACAGGCTCTGGTGAATATGCATACCGGAACCAGCGATACCCATTGCCGGTTTGGGCATAAAGGTTGCCTCCAGGTTATACATCTGGGCGACCTTCTTGGCCGTATATTTCAGTGTGAGCAGATCGTCAGCTACTGACAAACAGTCCCCGTAGTTAAGGTCTATCTCGTATTGACCATGCCCCACTTCATGATGTGAGGTCTCAATGTTCATGCCAAAGGTCTTAAGGGCAGCGATTATTCCCTTCATAACCTGATAGCCCTCAGCCGAGGAAAGCTCAAAATAACTGCCGTAGTCTATAGGGGTCTTCTCTGCCAGCTCGTCCCTCTCGAATAAATAAAACTCCGGCTCCGGCCCAACGTCATATCGGAACCCCGCCTTAGCTGCTTCGGCAATTACCTTGCTAAGAATAAATCTGGGGTCTCCTTCATAAGGCTCCCCATTTGCCCCATATATATTGCAGATCAGCCGCGCCGTCTTACCGTTTTCGTTCAGCCAGGGGACAACGGAGTAGGTTGCCAGGTCCGGCTTTAAAAAGAGGTCGCTTTCCTGGATTCGGGCAAAGCCTTCAACTGAAGAGCCGTCAAACCACACCCCATTATTCAGTGCCTCCCCCAGCACCTCAACCGGTATGATGACCTCCTTTACCACCCCGAGTAAATCGGTGAATTGCAGGCTTATAAAGCTCACACCGTCTTTTTTTACCTTTTCTAAAATCTCCTGAGCTTCCATATGGCTCCCTTCATAAGTTAAAGATAGTTAGAATTTCACCCATTTTACACCGATGTTTCGCTTCTAGCAAGCACTTTTATTTGAAAAATATAAAACTGACGGTGTATAATTACTCTCGGCAGCAACTGTTGAGATATAAAAGCTACGGAGGTTAAGATTAAGAATGGAGATCATAGAAGTACTGAGAAGGTCTGACGTCTTCCACTACATAGAAGAGGATGAGCTTAAGTTGGTGGAGAAGATGTGCACTCCCCAAGTATTTGAAGCTGGGACAATTATATGCCGACAGGACAAGGAGGAGGAGAACATATATGTGATTGAGGAGGGGCTAATATCCATTCTCCTCGAGCTAGGGCCGACGGAGAAGCGCCAAATCCAAACCGCCGCCAATTTTGAATGTTTCGGCTGGTCAGCCACAATACCACCATTCCGCTGCACCTCCACGGCAAAAGCCCTGGAGAAAACAAAGGTGCTGACATTCAAGGGAATGGAACTACGCAATCTAATCTACACCAACCCCAAGCTTTGTGCTGAGATTGCCGGTGGCGTAGCCTATGTGATCTCACAAAGGCTGCGTGCTGCGTTTAGCCAGCTGATGGGTGTTGCCTACCAGGATTAACCATAGTTATTCGTGAACAGTAAGCCTCTGTAGAGTCCAGCTTTGGATTTAATCAGTTATCGCTATATCGTTGTGGAGCTAGAAAGGGAATTTTAATCAATGGAACCAACAAAAACAATCACCTCTATGATGGCGGAAAAACGGGTATTTAAGCCTAGTAAAGAGAGCAAGCAAAAGGCATATATAAAAAGCCTTAACGAATATAAGCGGATTTACGAGCGCTCTATTAAAGACCCCAAGGGCTTCTGGGGGGAGCTGGCAGAGCAACTTGATTGGTATAAGAAGTGGGATAAGGTGCTGGTGGAGAATTTTAAGGAAGCCAAGCATGAGTGGTTTGTTGGGGGCAAGCTCAATGTCAGCTATAACTGCCTGGACCGGCACCTCAAGACATGGAGAAAGAATAAAGCGGCTCTAGTCTGGGAGGGGGACACCGGTGAGAGCAAGACCATAACCTACCAGGAGCTTTACTATCAGGTATGCAAGTTTGCCAATGTGCTGAAGAAGCACGGGGTTAAGAAAGGCGACCGGGTTGCTATCTACCTGCCCATGATTCCTGAGCTACCAGTCGCCATGCTTGCCTGCGCCCGCATTGGCGCTATCCATAGCGTTGTCTTTGGTGGCTTCAGCGCTGAGGCACTAAGGGACAGGATACTGGGCTGCAAGGCTAAAACACTCATCTGCTCTGATGGCTATTACCGCGGCGGCAGGATCATCAGGAGCAAGGACAATCCTGATGTTGCCCTAAAGAGCTGCCCTGACGTAAAAGACGTGTTTGTGGTTAAGAGGGCAAATATTGGAATAAATATGCAGCCTGGTCGTGATTACTGGTGGGATGATGAAATGGCGGCTGAAGATATAAAGCCCTACTGCGAACCGGCGGTCATGGATGCTGAAGACCCGCTGTTCATCCTTTATACCAGCGGCAGCACCGGGAAGCCGAAGGGAGTGCTTCATACCCAGGCTGGCTACCTCCTCTTTGCCTACCAGACATTTAAGTGGATATTTGATGTCAAGGAAGAGGATACCTTCTGGTGCACCGCTGACATCGGCTGGGTAACCGGGCATAGCTATATCGTATACGGACCGCTAGCCTTTGGCGCCACAAGTCTTATGTTTGAGGGGGTGCCAACCCACCCCCACCCCGATAGGTTCTGGAATATTGTGGAAAAGTACCGGGTCAATATCTTCTATACCGCCCCCACCGCTCTTCGCGCCCTGATGAAGGAGGGGGAGGAATGGCCCAATAAGCACGACCTAAGCTCGCTGCGTATCCTTGGTTCAGTCGGTGAGCCGATTAATCCTGAAGCCTGGATGTGGTATTACAACGTAATCGGCAAGGGTAACTGCCCTATTGTTGACACATGGTGGCAGACCGAGACCGGTGGCATCCTGATTACCCCCCTGCCCGGGGCAACCCCACTTAAGCCTGCCTCGGCGACATTCCCCTTCCCCGGGGTTGAGCCGGCGGTACTCAGGGAGGACGGCTCTCCCGCCGATGTTAATGAGGGCGGCTACCTGGTAATTAAAAAGCCTTGGCCCGGTCTGATGCGCGGGGTCTACGGTGAGCCAAAGAGGTTTAAGAATACCTACTTTGTACGCTTCCCCGGCGTATATAACGCTGGAGACGGGGCAAGGGTGGATAAGGACGGCTACTACTGGCTTATGGGGCGAATAGACGATGTCATCAATGTCTCCGGTCACCGCCTGGGCACTGCCGAGATTGAAAGCGCTCTGGTATCCCACAAATCAGTGGCTGAGGCGGCGGTTGTGGGCATGCCCCACGATATCAAGGGACAGGGTATATACGCCTTCGTTACCCTGAAAGCCAGGATAAAAAAGTCCGATGAGCTGAAGAGAGAGCTTACGACCCATGTTCGCCAAGAGATTGGACCTATAGCCACTCCGGATAGGATTCAGTTTGCTGACGGCCTGCCCAAAACAAGGAGTGGCAAGATTATGAGGCGGATACTTACCAAGATTGCCGCCGGTGATGTTCAGGAGCTGGGTGACACCAGCACCCTGGCTGACCCGACGGTAGTTGATACCCTAGTCGAGGGGAGGCAAGAGGACAAGCCCTGACTGCCGAGCTAGCCTTATTTACTACTTCCCCCAGGCAAAGTCCACCAGCTTGAGGGCCATATTTTTAGCTTCCCTCTCGCCATCCTCATCTGGGGAGAAGGTGTGAATAACATATTCAGTGCCGTTGGAGGCGTGGAATAAGACGACCCAGTTATCCCCCTCCCTCCTCACCAGCCAACGCCCCGGTACTGAATCACCAGGTGGGGTGCTGCCAGCATCCCACTCATAGCCAATCTCTGGTTCTTCAAAGCCTAACTCTCTTGCTGTCTTAGCCTGCTCCATACTAGTTGGCAACCACCCCTTCGGCACGGTTATTATCATATATTATAAACCATATTTTTAATTTTTTAACGCTTTTTTATGTTAACTTTTCCACCAGAATTCTCACTTTGGCAAATCGGCGATAACAAAAAAGGGCTAAATATCCCTTCCTTCCAAGGAATATTTAGCCCTGCCCAATCTTTAAAGTTATAATGGGATAGCTATAGACCTAGCTCTTCCCTATCCTGAACATCTTGGTGCCACAGACCGGGCACACACCCTTCGTTGCCGGTCTGCCATTTTTCATCTTTATTACCTGGGCGTCCTTCATTTCCCTCTTGGCTCGGCATTTCACGCAATAGGCTTGCATTACGCACCCCCTTTTTGGATATGATAATAAACCACCCTTACCGCAATGTCAATACTCTGAGAGGGGTAAATTTGGGGGATTAGAGAAAGAATCGCTCCTCATTTACAGGTAGAGAACATTTATGTAGAATAAGGGATACAAAGAGGTGAACATTGCTACCTGATGACAGGGGATATTTCGGAAATTACGGCGGGCGCTTTGTCCCCGAAACCCTAATCCCCGCCCTTGACGAGTTGGCTTTAGCCTTTAAAGAAGCAAAAGCCGACGCCAACTTCTGGGCTGAGTTTGACTCACTGTCTCGTGACTATTCAGGAAGGCCGACACCGCTCTACTTCGCCCAAAGGCTGAGCGAAGACTGCGGTGGGGCGCGCATCTTTCTTAAACGGGAAGACCTGGCTCATACCGGCGCCCATAAGATTAACAATGCCCTGGGACAAGGGCTTCTTGCCCGGAGAATGGGAAAACGGAGAATAATCGCCGAAACCGGCGCTGGGCAGCATGGAGTAGCCGCCGCCGCCGTCTGCGCCATGCTGGGGCTGGAGTGCACCGTCTATATGGGAGAAGAAGATATACGCCGCCAGTCGCTCAATGTTTTCCGCATGAAGCTGATGGGCGCCGAGGTAAAACCAGTCGGGAGCGGGAGCCGGACACTGAAAGACGCCATTAACGAAGCAATACGAGACTGGGTGACTAACCCTGAGAATACCCATTACCTTCTGGGCTCGGTAGTCGGTCCCCACCCCTACCCCACCATGGTGCGTGATTTCCAGACAATAATCGGCAGGGAAACGAAAGAGCAGGTTCTGGACAAGGTAGGACACCTGCCGGACTATATCATCGCCTGCGTCGGTGGGGGCAGCAACGCCATTGGCATCTTCTATCCCTTCTTGAGTGATAAGGCGGTTAAGCTCATCGGGGTTGAGGCAGCGGGCAGAGGGCTTGACACCGGAGCCCATGCCGCCCCGCTGGCTGTCGGTGATGTCGGGGTACTCCACGGGGCTAGGTCTTATCTTCTTCAGGATGACAAAGGTCAGATTCGGGAAACACACAGCATCTCTGCCGGCCTTGACTACCCAGGCGTTGGCCCCGAGCATAGCTACCTCAAGGACACGGGGCGTGCTACCTACCTCGGCGTAAACGATGATGAGGCACTCCAGGGCTTCACCCTGCTCTGCCGCACCGAGGGCATTGCCCCCGCCCTGGAACCAGCCCATGCCATATTCTATGCCGCCAAGCTCGCTGCCTCCCTAAAGAAGGAGGAGGTTATCGTGGTCAATCTTTCCGGGCGGGGCGATAAGGATATGGACATCATAGCTCAGGCACTGGGAGTAAAGCTGTGAGCCGCATTGCCTCCGCTTTTAGCCCAGGTCGCACCGCCCTGATAGCCTATGTTACCGTGGGCTACCCCACCGTTGAAGCCACCAGGAAGGTAGTCCCGCTCCTCGCCGAGAGCGGCTGCGATATAGTTGAACTGGGGATACCATTCTCCGACCCTCTGGCTGACGGTGTCACCATTCAACGGGCAAGCTTCGCTGCCTTACAGAATGGGGTTACCCCCCAGCTTTGCCTTGATCTGGCTGGCGAGTTGAGCCGCAAGGTCTCAACGCCGCTGGTATTTATGACCTACTTCAATCCCGTCTTTCACTACGGTCTTAAAGAATTCTGCCAGGCCTGCGCCAAGTCTGGCGTTGACGGCTTGATTATCCCTGATTTACCCCCGGAGGAGGGCACCGACTTAGAAACCGCCACCCGAACCCATGACCTCGACCTTATTTATCTTCTAGCACCGACCAGCACCGAAGAGCGCATCAGACTCGTCGCCGAGAAGTCCAGGGGGTTCATATATCTGGTTTCGGTAACCGGCGTTACCGGGGCGAGGGACAAGCTGCCCGAGAATCTGGCAACATTCGCAGCCAGGGTAAAGAAACTAGCCAGTCAGCCGCTCTGCATTGGCTTCGGTATATCCACTCCAGAACAGGCAAGTCAGATAGCGCGGATTGCCGACGGCGTTATTGTTGGCAGTCGTATCATCCAGCTCATGGAGGTTGAGGACAACCTCCTCTCAGTGGGTAATTTCATAAGGGACCTCAGAGTGGCTCTGGACAAAGCATTATAGCTGTGGAGCGGGAGACGGGACTCGAACCCGCGACAACCTGCTTGGAAGGCAGGGACTCTACCAGCTGAGTTACTCCCGCCCGATTCCACCTATTCTAGCTTGAAAAACTATCTTTGTAAAGAATCGTTGACAAAAACAATTTAGCTACCGTAGAATATGTAGTTCTCCGCTTAAAATCACGCCATAAGCACGGTCATTGATTACCAGGACCTGACTAAGTTTTGGGAGCTTGTGAGATGAATTTGGTAAAAATTATACCCTGCCTGGATATTAAGGAGGGGCGAGTAGTCAAGGGGGTAAAGTTTGTCAACCTCCGGGATGCCCGTGACCCGGTGGAGGCCGCCCAAGCCTACTGCCGGGAGGGGGCTGACGAGCTTGTCTTCCTTGACATCTTCGCCACCGTAGAGAACAGAAAGACAAGGCTGGAATGGGTGAAAAGGGTGGTTGATGTGGTTACTGTTCCCTTCGCCGTCGGTGGCGGCATCGGCAGTATTGAGGATATGGAGGCACTAATCAAGCTTGGCGTAGACAAGGTCTCAATAAACACCTCAGCAGTGAAGAAGCCAGAGCTTATCACAGAAGCGGCCCAAAAATTCGGCAGGGAGAAGCTGGTGGTTGCCATTGATGGCAGGAAGAACCCACCGGGGAGTAATCTTCCCCGACTTGAGGTAGTCATCAAAAGCGGCACCGAGTCCACCGGCATGGACATTGTTGACTGGGCGAAGCGGGTGGAGGCACTGGGGGCGGGGGAAATACTGCTCACCAGCAAGGACGCTGACGGGACAAAAGAGGGCTATGACCTGGAGATGACACGGGCGGCGGCAGAGGCGGTATCAATACCAGTTACTGCTTCCGGCGGGGCAGGCAAACTGGAGCACCTTTACCAGGCGATAACCGAGGGTAAGGCGGCAGCGGTCTTAGCTGCTTCCATCTTCCACTTCGGCGAAATCTCTATCCCCGAAGCTAAAAGATACCTCAAGGAAAGAGGAATACCGGTAAACATATAACGGGCATTAGAGAAAGGAGCATATTATGGACAAACAACCGGCAAACTTATTTGAGATGGCTCAGGCTCAGCTAGATGAAGCGGCTGGTATTTTGAATCTTGATTCCGGTATTCATGCTATTCTTAGAGAACCCATGAAAGAGTTTCACGTATCTATACCGGTGAAGATGGATAACGGGCAGACTAAGGTCTTTAAGGGGTCCAGGGTTCAGTACAATAACGCTCGTGGTCCCTGCAAGGGGGGTATTAGATTCCACCCTGATGAGACGATTGATGTTGTTAAAGCCTTGGCTGCCTGGATGACCTGGAAATGCGCTACCGTAGATATTCCCCTTGGCGGTGGTAAAGGAGGCGTTATTTGCAATCCTAAGGAGATGTCTACTGGCGAACTGGAGAGGCTAAGCCGCGGCTACATAGATGCGCTATGGGAGTATATTGGTCCTAATAGAGACATCCCGGCACCGGATGTATATACCAACCCCCAGATAATGGGTTGGATGATGGACGAGTATTCAAAATTAACCGGTTGTTACTCACCGGGAGTAATAACGGGAAAGCCTATAGCTGTAGGTGGTTCACTAGGGCGGGATGATGCCACCGCTCGCGGCGGAGTATACACCATAATAGAAGCCGCCAAGCATTTAAATATTGATTTGTCAACAGCAACAGTAGCTATTCAGGGTTATGGCAATGCCGGCTCAAACGCCGCCATTTTGCTAAACGATATGCCAGGGTCTAAGATTATAGCCATTAGTGACTCCAGGGGAGGCATCTATAATAAAAAGGGCTTAGAACCTAGCAAAGTTTTGCAGCATAAAGAGGAAACTGGCTCAGTTTTAGACTTCCCCCAAGCAGAAAATATCAGTAATGCTGAACTGCTAGAACTAAGCGTGGATATACTATGCCCGGCAGGGCTGGAGACCGTGCTAACTGAGAAAAATGCCCCCAAAATCAAGGCAAAGATAATAGCCGAATTAGCCAATGGACCGACTACCCCGGCAGCAGATGAAATACTATACCAAAACGGGGTATTTAACATACCTGACTTTCTATGCAATGCTGGAGGCGTTACCGTTTCCTATTTTGAGTGGGTCCAAGGCCTAAATAGATATTATTGGTATGAGGATGAGGTTCACCAGCGACTGGGTAAAATTATGACCAAGGCATTTCAAGCTGTCTTAGCTGAATCCCTGAAGCGTAAGATTAATATGAGATTAGCCGCCTATATTGTCGCGGTGAGTCGGGTGGCAGAGGCGATGAAACTTCGCGGCTGGGCATAATGAAAACCTAATCTCTTAGCTTGTAGCGCTGTATCTTGCCGGTTGCAGTCTTGGGAAGTTTTTTAAGGAACTCTATCCACCGCGGATAGTTATAAGGTGCTATGCTCTTCTTGACAAAGGCTTGAATGTCCTTAGCCAGTTTCTCAGAAGGCTTATAGCCCTTTCTCAGCACAACATATGCCTTGGGCTTAATCAAGTAGTGCTCGTCGTGCTGAGCTACTACCGCCGCCTCGAGCACCGCCGGGTGGGAAATCAGGGCATCCTCGACCTCAATAGGCGAGACCCATATCCCCCCCACCTTGAGCATGTCATCGCCTCTACCACGATAATAGTAGTAGCCCTCAGCATCACGGTAATACCTGTCTCCAGTATCAAACCACTCCCCCAGCATGGAGCTTCTGGTCTTGTCGTGGTGGCGATAGTAATAAGCGAATGTTGATTCTCCCTCTACCTGCAGAGTACCAACCTTGCCGTCAGGCACTTCCTTGCCTTTCTCATTAACAATGCGGGCGCGATACCCCGGGACTAATTTACCAGAGCTCCCCGGTTTGATATCGCCGGGGCGGTTGGAGATGAAAATATGCAGCAGCTCGGTTGAGCCAATACCATCCAGGATTTCCAGCCCAAACCTCTCTTTCCACTCAGCAAAGATTTCCTTGGGCAGGGCTTCACCTGCCGAGGTACAGATACGCAGGGAGGAGAGGTCATATTTTTTCTCAGCGTCTTTTACCTCTAGCATATTGGCGTAGAGCGTGGGTACGCCGAAAAACACCGTGGGGTGGTAACGCTGGATGGTGGAGAATATGGTTTCGGGGCGGGGTCTTTCCGGGAGCAGGACCACCGATGCCCCCGTAGCCAGGGGGTAAATAAAGCTGTTGCCCAATCCGTAAGCAAAGAAGAACTTTGATGCCGAAAATAGTATATCGTCCTGATTAATGCCCAGAATACCCCTGGCGTAGCTGTCAATGCAGGAGAAGACGTCATGTTGAAGGTGAACCGCCGCCTTGGGAAAACCGGTACTGCCCGAGGTGTAGTTCCAGAAAGCGGCATCCTCAAAGGTGGTATAAGCCGCCTCCAGTTTATCGGAACAGCGGTCGACGATGTCATGAAAAGAGAGGTGATAAGCCCTTGATTTCTCACCAACGACGATAGTGTTCTCAAGATAAAGTAATTTCTCCTTAAAACCTTCAATCTCCTCAATAAAATCGGCGTCGGCGATAATGGTTTGGGCGCGGCTGTTATTCAGCAGATAGCGGTAGTCGTGCATGGTGTACATGTAGTTGACCGGCACCGGAATAGCCCCGATTTTTATGGCGCCATAGAAACTAGCCATAGCCTCAGGGCAATCATACATGACAAGGATTACCCTATCTTCCATATGCACCCCGAGAATTTTAAGGGCGTTGCCTACCTTGTTTATCAGGCTCTGCATCTCGCTGTAGGTGCAGGTCTTGTCCTTGTAGTATACCGCCACCTTGTCACCCAGCCCCTGCTCCACCATCTCGTCCACCAGCTTGGTGGTTACATTGTAGCGCTGGGGAAGATCAGCCTGATATTTATATTCCCTTTCCATATTGACCTCTTTTTTAGTATATCACAAAATCAGCATGGCATCGCCAAAGCTATAGAAGCGATAGCTCCGGGCGATGGCTTCCCCATAGGCATGGAGAGTAAAATCCCTGCCGGCAAAGGCACAGACCAGCATCAGCACTGTTGAGCGGGGCAGATGAAAGTTGGTTATCATGCCGTCAGCCATGCGGAACCGGTATCCGGGCAAAGCGAACAGGCTTACCCAGCCGTCAAACGGCTCCAAAAGAGATTTTTTACTCGCCTGAGCGGCCGCCTCTACAAGTCTCACCGTGGTGGTGCCAACGCAGATTACCCTCCGCCCCTCCCTTTTAGCTCGGGAGAGCTCAGTAGCAACCTCGGGGCTTACCATGCCGTACTCCCTATGGATGGGGTGCTTAAGCGGGTCATCCTCCTTGACGGGACGAAAGGTATCAAGCCCGACATGGAGGGTAACAAAGAGCATACGAACCCCGTTTTGTTCTATCTTATTAAGCAGTTCCGGGGTAAAGTGCAGTCCAGCGGTAGGGGCGGCGGCACTGCCCAGAACCCGGGCATAGACCGTCTGGTAGCGCTCAGGGTCGGCTAAGGGACTCTTGATATAGGGCGGCAGTGGAACACTGCCTAACTGCATTAGCAGCGCCTCGTCAGAGAAGCTTATCACCCTCGTCCCATCCTCCCCCACCCCGATTACCTCAGCCAGAACCCTAGGCTTATTTCCAGCCTCAATCTCAACCCTGGTGCCAATACTCACCCTTTTCCCCGGCTTTACCAGCGCCTCCCAGACAGCCCCGTCAATGCGGTGTAGCAGCAGAAGCTCCACCCTGCCCCCGCTATCAACCTTCTTCCCAGTGAGCCGAGCCGGGATGACACGGCTATCGTTAAACACCAGCACGTCCCCAGCACCTAAATAATCAACGATTTCAGAAAAGCGGTGGTGCTCTACTGAGCCATCGCCCCGCTTCAAAACCATGAGCCGGGAGCGGTCTCTGGGCTCAAGCGGGGTCTGGGCGATAAGCTCAGGAGGGAAGCTGTAATCAAAATCGCTGGTTCTCATACTAAAGCTAGTATAGCAATAACCTCACCCTTGATGCCACTCCACCACACGTGATAAAATGGCTAGACTTTATGAATCCAAAAGCAGATTGGGAACCAAAGCTGGTCGGCTTCCTCTGCAAGTGGTGCAGCTATGCCGGCGCTGACTTGGCCGGTACCAGCCGCAAGAAGTATCCAGCCAACATGAGGGTAATAAAGGTGCCCTGCTCCAGCAGGGTGGACTCGCTGTTTATCCTCAAGGCGCTGCGCCTGGGCTTTGACGGCATCCTCGTTTCCGGATGCCACCCCGGCGAGTGCCACTACCAAACGGGGAACTACCGCGCCCGAAGAAGAATAGCCATAACCAAAAGGTTCCTTGAGTATCTCGGCGTTGAGCCCGAGAGGATTCAGGCAAGCTGGGTCTCAGCCTCAGAAGGAGGCAAGTTCGCTGACGTCGTCACCGAGGTAACCAAGGGGGTAAAGGAGGTCGGTCCTAACCGACTTTTTGCTGAAAGACAGGGAAATGGAACAAAAGCTAAGAAACGAGGCTAGGACACTATTAGAACAGGGTAAGGTCGACTGGATTATCGGCTTTGAAGCGGGGAGCCTGAAATTTAGCACCACCCCCCTCATAACCAAGGATAAAAACGATACCGAGCGCCTGGTAATTAATCCCTTTATTGTCAATAACCTGGCCGATTTCCTAACCGGGATAAAGGGGCGGGTAGGCATCGTGGTTAAGGGCTGCGATAGCCGCTCCATCGTCAGCCTGATACAGGACAACAAGGTAGTCAGGGAGGACGTGGTGATTCTGGGTGTCCCCTGCACCGGACTTATTGACCTCAGCAAGGTGGAAAAGCTAACGGGTAAATACAGGGATGAGCTGGATGATATTACCAGGCAAGGGAACAAGGTAACGATAAGGGTCAATGGCCAGAAAAAGGAATTCCCCGCCACCGATGTCCTCTTTGACCACTGCCTTGCCTGTGAACTGCCCACCCCCAAAGAGTATGACATCCTTCTCGGTGAGCCAAGCTCCCCAATCGCCAACCCCCTGGCTCAAGAGAGTATTGAGAAGCTGAAGCAGATGACCCCGGAGCAGAGGTGGGGGGCCTGGGAAAAAGAACTGAGCCGCTGCATCCGCTGCTACGCCTGCCGAAATGTCTGCCCCGCCTGCTTCTGCCAGCGGTGTTTTGTCGAGGAGACCGAGCCGCAGTGGGTATTCCCGGCGCCGCGCTGGCAGGACAACCTGATGTTCCAGATAATAAGGAATATCCATGTCGCCGGAAGATGCACCGACTGCGGTGAGTGCGAGCGTGCCTGCCCGGTAAATATCCCGCTAAGAAGCCTGACCAGAGAGATGTATGATATCGTGGACGAGCTTTTCCAGTTTAAAGCCGGCATGGACAAGGATGCTCCGCCACTACTGACCCACTACGAAGAAGAAGAGGCTGAAGGTATCTTCAGGTAGAAATGGCTAATAAGAAGATAAACAAAAAGGATATAGCCAAGCTCCTTAATAAATGGAGTCAAGAATTTGCCGTGTTCGTCCCCTCAAGGGAAAGCGGCGTGGCTGAGATGGCCAAATGGGACGGCAAAGACACCGGCTTCTTAGACTGGTACCGGAACACGATTGTTCCCCCCAAGGCTAACTTCCTCCCCCAGATGGAGGAGATGTTCCGCTTTCAGAAAGATAAAGAGGGCTACAAAATAGAACTGCCACCAGATGGAGCAAAACAGCTAATATTCGGCATACGCCCCTGTGATGCCAGAGCCATGGCTATAATAGACCCTAATTTCAAGGAGCTATACCAGGACCCGTATTATCTATCCCGAAGGAATAGCGCCGTACTGGTCGGGCTGGGGTGCATGAATCCCAGCGAGAGCTGCTTCTGCACCTCAATGGGTGTTAGCCCCGCAGAGTCAAAGGATGTTGACCTCATGCTCACCGATATCGGTGATGAGTTCCTCATTGAAGAGGTTAGCGACAAGGGCAGGAAGCTAATGGCTAAGACCACCGGCTTAAAAGGGGCAACCAAAAACGACGAGGCTAAAGCTAAGGAAGCCAAAAAGACGGCTTACGATAAGGTTACCCGAAAACTGGATACCGAGGGTATCGCTGATAAACTACAAGCCAGCTTTGATGATGAAGAATTCTGGGAGAAAATAGCCGCCAAGTGCATAAGCTGCGGCATCTGCACCCTGCTCTGCCCCACCTGCTACTGCTTTGATATTAACGATGAACTGGTCAGGCAGCAGGGAACGAGGTTCAGGAACTGGGATAGCTGCGGCTTCCCCGTCTATACCAAGATGCCCATGGAAAACCCCAGAGCCGAGAAGTGGCGGCGGGTAAGGCAGAAGGTATGCCATAAATTCGAGTTTTACCCCATGAACTTTGATGTTATCGCCTGCACCGGCTGCGGGCGGTGCATTCGCCTCTGCCCGGTGAACTTGGATATTACTCAGGTGCTGGAGAGCGTGCCGGCCAAGGCAAGGGTAAGAAAATGACAGCTACTGATACTAAACACCAGAGATTCTTCGCCCAGAATAACGTATATCTGCCCCATATCGCGGTAATTGAGAAGATAATTGAAGAAACGCCGGGTGTCAGAACATTTCATTTCAACTTCAAGGACAAGAAACTGCAGAAAGAGTTCAGCTTTGAGTCAGGGCAGTTCGGCGAATATTCTGTCTTTGGCATCGGCGAAGCCCCATTCTGTATTTCCTCCAGCCCCACCCACCGCCACCACCTTGAGTTCGTTGTACAAAAGGTGGGTAGGGTAACCAACGCCCTGCACCGCCTCGGTGTTGGTGCTGAGATTGGCTTCAGGGGGCCTTACGGCAACAGCTTCCCCCTCGATTTTCTAAAGGGTAAAAACCTGGTCTTTGTCGGCGGTGGCATCGGACTGGCTCCGCTGCGGTCTCTCATCTGGAATGTGATTGACAACCGCAAGAAATACAAAAATATAGATATTGTCTACGGCGCCCGCACCCCTGCCGACCTCTGCTTCCAGTACGACCTGGATGCCTGGGGCAAGGATAAGTCCATAAAATTCGTAACCACCGTTGACAGGGGCGATGAAAGCTGGAAGGGCAAAGTAGGCGTGGTGCCCAAGATACTTGAAGAAATAGCCCCCTCAGCCAAGAACGCGGTGGCTATCGTCTGCGGGCCGCCGATTATGATACGCTTTACCTTCCCCGTGCTGACCAAGCTGGGCTTTACCCCGGAGCAGATGCTCACCACTTTAGAGAAGCGGATGAAGTGCGGCATCGGCAAGTGCGGACGGTGCAATATCGGGAATATCTACGTCTGCCGCGATGGGCCGGTTTTCAGCTACGCCCAGATTAAAAATTTCGTCTCCAGCGAGTATTAAGCCAGCGCCCCCTCCATCTCAGCCACGATTTGCTCATTGGTATAGTGGTCAAGGCTTACGGCATGACTGAAGCAGGCGGCGATACAAGCGCCGCAAGCCTTGCACAGGGCTTCATTGACCCGGCAAACCCCCTTCTCCTCATCAAAATCAATGGCGCTATAGGGGCAGACCAGCCGGCAGACCTGACAGCCGGAGCATATTCTCTCATCAATCACGGCGGTAGCCGCCTCAATCTCCACCTTCCCCTTGCTAATCATGGCTAGGACCTCAGCCGCCGCCGCTGATGCCTGGGCTACGGTATCGGGTATATCCTTGGGACCCTGACAGCAGCCAGCCAGAAATATGCCGTCGGTCATGGTGGCTACCGGCTCCAGCTTGGGGTGCCTCTCCAGGAAGAAACCATCGGCGCTACGGCTGATATTGAACAAGCGGGAAATAGCCTCAGCGTCCAGCTGGGGCTCAAGGGCACAGCTGAGAACAGCCATATCTACCGGCAGCCGTCTTTGCCGCCCGATCAGCGTGTCCTCAAACTGGATGATAAGCTTGCCCTCTTCTTCAGGTGTTTCAGCAACGTTGGTTATCTCACCCGGACGCCCGCGGATAAAAACTGTCCCCTCCTTGAGAGTCCGGTTATAAAACTCCTCATAGCCCTTGCCGAAGCTCCGTATGTCAATGTAAAACTCGTAGACCTCGGTTTCAGGCATATGTTCCCTTACCAGGTGGGCAAACTTCATGGAATGCATGCAGCAGACGCGGGAGCAATACTCGTGGTACTTCTCGTCCCGGCTGCCAACACAGTGAATAATGCCAATACTCCTTGGCGCTGAGCCGTCCTTGAGCACAATATTGCCCTCGGTGGGACCGGAGGAATTAACCATGCGCTCAAACTCGAGGCTGGTGATAACATTATCCAGCCGCTTGTAGCCGTAGTTATAGATGGGGGTGGGGTCAAAGAGGTTGAAGCCGGTGGCTAAGATTATGGAGCCAACCTCAACCTCAATTACTTTATCTTTCTGCTCAAAATCTATCGCCTTCGCCTCGCAGAACTTCTCGCAGGCACGGCACTTACCACTCAAGAAGTAGGCGCAGTGTTCCTTATCAATGACCGGAATATTGGGCACGGCCTGAGGGAAGGGGGTATAGATAGCCTTTCTCTTGCCCAGCCCGGCTTCAAACTCGCTATCCACCTTCCACGGGCACTTGGTCTGGCACACCCCACAGCCGGTGCAAAGAGCCTCGTCTACGTAACGCGCTTTTTTCCTGATTTTGACCTTAAAATTGCCGATATAGCCGGAGACCTCCTCTACTTCGCTGTAGGTCAACAGCTCAATATAGGGGTGGGAGCCAACCTGCGTCATCTTGGGAGTAAGAATACACGCCGAGCAGTCAAGGGTGGGGAAGGTCTTGTCCAGCTGCGCCATATGCCCCCCGATGCTGGGCGTCTTCTCCACCAGATAGACCTTATGCTCGGAGTCAGCAATCTTAAGTGCCGCCTGAATTCCGGCAATGCCACCACCCACCACCAGGGTATTGGGATTAACCAGAACCTCCCTCGCCTCCAGCGGCTGGTGATAATAGACCCGCCTCACGGCGGCGCTGACCAGCGCCCTGGCTTTAGCGGTAGCCGCCTCTTTATCTTCCGTTACCCAGGAAGCATGCTCACGGATATTCGCCATCTCAAAGAGATAAGGGTTTACCCCCGCTTCCTGGCAGGCATGGCGAAATGTTGGCTCATGCATTGTCGGCGAGCAGGAGGCAACCACCACCCGATTAAGCCCAAGCTCCTTGATATCCTTCTTAATCATCTCCTGCCCCGGCTCGGAGCACATAAACTTATAGTCGCGGGTAACGACCACCCCTTCCAGTTCTTGGGCAAAGCGGGCAACCTCAGCGGTATCAACCGTGCCCGCGATATTGCTGCCGCAATGGCAGATATAGACTCCGATTCTAGGTTCCACTCTAACCTCCGTTCTACCGACAAAATACTACCACAAACCGAGTTACTCCAACAACCTTTATATGGTAACCCTCCCCCTTAATCCCCCTTTCAACGGTTCTCTTTCCCATACCCTCCCACCCAAAAAGGTTTCACCTATTTACAATCTCCTTGCCCCACCCCTAAGGGCTTCACTCCTCTTAGACTCCCCAACAAAGCGGGTGTAAAAAGCAAAGCCTAATGGGCGGGTGGGTGGGAAAGAATACCCAGTGGGAGTGGTGGGGAGAAAGACAATGAAAACAGGGGTAAAAAATTTGTCGTTGCCACCCCCGCCGTGATAAACTGGAAGGTTAGAAGAAGGGAGTTTCAGGTGAGAATACTGGTAACCAACGATGACGGCATACTTGCTGACGGGCTATGGACGCTGGTCGGAGAGCTACAAAATATCGCCGATGTAGTGGTGATAGCCCCGGATAGAGAGATGAGCGCCATCGGTACTGCGGTTAGTCTGCGCCAGCCGGTAAGGGCAAGCAAAGTAACACCGAGGGTAGACGGCGTGGAAACCTATGCTGTAGAGGGCACGCCGGCGGATAGCGTTATCCTGGGCTTAGGCAAGCTGGCTAAAGACAAGGTAGATTTGGTCATCTCTGGCATAAACCAGGGAGCAAACCTTGGTGATGACGTGCTGATCTCGGGGACGGTAGGGGCTGCCCTGCAAGCCACTCTGCATGGCTTCCCCGCCTTCGCCATCTCAATAGCCATCGGCGATAACCCCCACTTTGGTAATGCGGCTAAATTTGCCGCCTTGCTCGCCAGAAGGTTCAACTCGGGTGTCCTGCCCAATAATATTTGCCTCAACGTCAACCTGCCCCTAGAAAAAATCAGCGGGGTAAGGCTCACTCACCCCGCCAGCAAGAGCCATACCGATACCGTTGAGGAAAGATATGATAATGGGCGCCAGCACTACCAGCTTATTCGCCAGAGGATAAATAAGCCGATAGACGAAGGGACAGATATCTGGGCAGTAGAGCAGGGCAATATCTCCATCTCGCCACTGCTCGTTTTAGATGCCAACCCCTCACCCCTCGTCTCCGACAGCCTTTGCACCGAGCTTTTTCAGGAGCTTCAAAAGGGGGCGTAGCTACTTCACCTTCTCCAGGTTAGCGAAGCTCAACAGCAGTTTCTTTACCCCCATCCCCCTCCTGAAGGCAACCACCACTTCTTTATCGTCCCCTGCCGGCTTGCAGCTCACCACCACCCCCTCGCCGAACTGGGCATGGCGGACATGGTCTCCGGGCTTAAACTCAGGGATATCAAGGCTGGGGACAGGCGTCTTAGCCTTGTTCCAGGAATATACGGATGGTCTTACCTGGCTATCCTCCCCCTGCCAGAGGTAGTTAGGAGCGATGAGGTGCTTCGGTATATCACTTAAGAAGCGCGACGGCTTACTCACCATGCTGGAGCCCATGAGGTTGCGGCGGAAGGCATAGACCAGATATACCCTCTGCTTGGCTCTGGTTATGCCCACATAGCACAGCCGCCTCTCCTCCTCCAGTTGCTCCGGCTCGTCAATGGACTTAAAGTGGGGCAGGATGCCGTCCTCCACGCCGATAATAAATACTGCCGGGAATTCCAGCCCCTTAGCCTGGTGTAGAGTGACCAGGGTTACCGCCTCCACCATCTCGTCAAGCCCGTCAACATCGGCTACCAGAGTCACCCCCTCAAGAAATGAGGTCAACCCCTCCCCAGGTTTCAGCTCGTGGTAGTCCCCGGCTACAGTGCGAAGCTCAAGGATGTTATCCCAGCGCTCCTCCCCATCCTCACCACCCAGTATATATTCCTTATAGCCGGTTTTCTTCACCACCAGGTCAAACAAATCGCGCAGGTTCAGCTCCTTGCTGCGGCGGGTGAACTCCTGCAAAAAGCTCAGAAAGTCAGCCAGTGATTTAATAACGCGGGGGCTTAGCGAAAGCTGCTCCGCCCCATCCTTTTTGGCCACATGTTTTAGGGCATCATATAGAGAGGTGCCCTGAGACTTCGCCCAGCTGGAAAGGTGGCTCAGGCTGACCTGCCCAATACCCCGCCCCGGAATATTGATAATCCTCTGAAGGCTAACGTTATCACGGGGGTTCTGGATAACCCTGAGGTAGGCGATAATATCCTTTACCTCCCGCCGCTCGTAGAAGCGGGTAGCCGCCACCAGCTTGTAGGGAGTCCCGTAGCGAATAAAAGCCTCCTCAAGGACTCTTGACTGGGCATTGGTACGATACATTACGGCGCAGTCGCTCAGCTTAGTTATCCCCTCCCCCACCAGACGCTCAATCTCACTGACCACGAACTGGGCTTCATCCTGTTCAGAATAGGTCTCAACCACATTAATCAGCTCGCCAAGTTCGTTATCCGTCCACAGCGTCTTGGGCTTGCGCTGCTGATTGGCGGAGATAACATGGGATGCCGTTTCCAGAATCTTCTTCGTCGAGCGGTAGTTCTGCTCCAGTAAAACCAGCTTCGCCTCGGGAAAGTCCTTCTCAAAGCTAAGGATATTGCGCAGGTCGGCGGAGCGCCAGGAGTAGATGGACTGGTCAGGGTCGCCGACGACGCATATATTGCGCCTCTCCCCACCCAGCTGCCTTATCAGCTCGTACTGGACTAAATTGGTGTCCTGAAACTCGTCCACCAGAATATGCAAATAGCGGGACTGATATTTAGCCAGGGTCTTTTCACTGCTGCGGAAAAGCTCTACCGTTTTCATGAGCAGGTCATCAAAGTCCAGGGCGCTATTCTCCGCCAGCAGCTGCTGGTAGCGCTCATAGACCCGCCCCACGACCTTCTCAAAATGGCTACGGGCACGCCTAATATAGCCCTTCGGGGTCAGCATGCGGCTTTTAGCCATACTAATGGCGGAGGCGATAGCGCGGGGAAGATACTGCTTGGGGTCAAGCCCTATATCCTCGACTGCCTGCTTTATCAGGCTCGTCTGGTCTTCCTCGTCATAGATGACGAACTTGGGGTCAATGCCGATTTCCTTGCCGTCACGGCGCAGTATCCGGGCGCAGATGGCATGAAAGGTGCCGATGGTTAAATCACCCACCAAACTGCCGATAAGGCGGTGAAGCCTCTCTTCCATCTCCCTGGCGGCTTTATTGGTGAAGGTAACCGCCATAATGCGGTGGGGGCTGATGCGGCAGGTCTTGATGAGGTAAGCCACGCGGTGGGCAATGACCCTGGTCTTGCCGCTGCCGGGACCAGCCAGAATCAGCACCGGACCATCAATTGCCTCTACCGCTTCCCTCTGCGCCGGATTAAGCTCAGCCAAGATATCCATCTAGCCCATTATAACATTGGCAGCGGACGGGTGAAAAATTGTAGAATATAGGAGAGGATTTATGACTAACGCCGAACCAAAAAGTGTAGTCGGCAGACTCTCATTGCTAGACCGCTTCCTCACCCTCTGGATTTTCCTGGCCATGGGTCTGGGGGTGGGGCTGGGCTATTTTATACCTCAAGTAGCCAGCTTCATCGGCTTCTTCCAAGTTGATACCACCTCAATCCCCATCGCCATCGGGCTTATTCTTATGATGTACCCCCCTCTGGCTAAGGTAAGATATGAGGAAATGGGGCCGGTGTTCCGCAACTGGAGGGTGCTGGGACTATCGCTAATACAGAACTGGCTTATCGGCCCGGTGCTCATGTTCCTTTTGGCTATCCTCTTCCTCGGTTTCATATGGCCCTATCCCGATTACATGGTTGGTCTGATTATGATAGGACTGGCGCGTTGTATCGCCATGGTCATTGTCTGGAATGAGCTGGCAAAGGGGGACAGGGAATACGCCGCCGGTCTGGTAGCGCTCAACTCAATCTTCCAGATAGTCTTCTACTCGGTCTATGCCTATATCTTCATCACCATACTGCCTCAGTGGTTCGGGCTGGAGGGGTCTACAGTGGAGGTCACCATCGGCCAGATAGCCCAGAGCGTATTTATCTACCTGGGTATCCCCTTCTTCGGAGGTATGATTACCCGCTTCGTGCTTATTAAAGCCAAAGGACGTGAGTGGTACGAGAACAAGTTCATCCCCAAGATAAGCCCCGTAACGCTGGCGGCTTTGCTTTTCACTATTGTGGTGATGTTCTCTCTCAAGGGCGAGCTTATCGTGCAGATACCGCTGGATGTGGTTCGCATCGCCGTTCCCCTACTAATCTACTTCGTGGTTATGTTCATGGTCTCGTTCTTCATGGCCAAGAAGATAGGCGCCGACTATCCCAAGACAACCGCCATCGCCTTCACCGCCGCCAGCAACAACTTTGAGCTTGCCATCGCCGTAGCCGTGGCCGTATTCGGCATTAATTCCGGGCAGGCATTTGCCGCTGCCATCGGCCCCATGATTGAGGTGCCGGTGCTCATCGGTTTGGTAAACGTAGCCCTCTACTTCCGGCGCAGGTTCTTTTAGCCCTGTAAGAGATTCTTTACCAACGAGAGGTAAGCGGTTATAATAGGCTGGTATTTCCAGAGTTTAGCGGAGGTGTGACTTGGCAGCCTTATACGTTACCTCTCCCTATGTAGGTGCCGGTAAGACGGCGGTCTGCGCCGGGCTGAGCAGACATCTGAAGGGCAATGGCAAGAAGGTCGGCTTTTTCAAGCCGATTGTTTCTGAGATTAAAAGCCCGGAGGCTATTGACAGCGACGCCCAACTTATGAAGCAGGCTCTGGCTCTAAAGGAGCCGGTAGAAAACCTCTGCCCCGTTATCGGGGGGAAGGGGGATATAACCAGAAAAATCAAGCAAGCCTATGCCAGGGTTTCCAAGGGCAAGGACGTGGTTATTGTTGAGGGGGTGTGGCGGCAGAGACCGGGGGGCAAGCCGGCTGAAGCCTCTTATGAGGTGGTTAAGGCGCTGGACGCCAGGGTGATTATTGTCGAGCCTTATTCTGAGGGATTATCGGCGGCAATGCCCAGTTACCAAGATTTCGGGGAGTACCTGCTGGGGGTGGCGGTGAATAAGGTGCCGAGAAGCCGGTTATCGGCACAATTTGGCAAGGGAGAGGTGAATATTCTGGGGTTGCTTCCCGAGGATAGAATTCTAGCCGCTTTGACGGTAGGAGAGCTGGCGGAGCATATCCAGGGGGAGATATTAAACGGCGCTGAGAAATCGTCAGAGCTGATTGAGGACTTTATGCTGGGGGCGATGACCGTTGACTCAGGGCTGGACTATTTCGGTCGTAAGGATAATAAGGCGGTGGTAGTGAAGGGGGAGCGCCCCGACATGCAGCTGGCAGCCCTGGAGACCTCAACCATATGCCTTGTTGTCAGCGGTGGCGTGTCGCCGATACACACCGTGCTCCGAAGCGCCCATGATAAAGGAATTCCCATTATTCTGACCAAGGATGATGTTAACGCTACGGTGAGCAGCATTGAGCTGGCGCTGGGCAAGAGCCGATTTAACCAGAAGAAGCTGACCAGGTTTGTTGAAATTATGGAGCGGCACTTCAACTTTCAGGCTTTATATAAGGGGCTGGGCTTATAACTTATTCAACAACCCCAGCTATAAAACCTTGCAATCTCCAGAGAAAAGTGGTATAATGCTTAGTTAATAGAATAAGAAACCTTTAAGCTGGTCCGGAGAGGCTGGCAAGGGAATAACAAGAGTCAGGACGCAAGACCTCTTGCCAGCTAAGGCAGGAGGTTATTTTTATGTCAAAGAAAGTCATAATGACCGAAGAGGACATCAAGCGAACCCTGGCTCGAATCGCCCACGAGATTATTGAGCGCAATGAGTTACTAAAAGAGCTGATACTGGTTGGGGTGCACACCCGCGGCGTGCCCCTGGCAAAGCGCCTTGCCGCCGACATAGAGAATTTTTCCGGGGTCAAGACGCCGGTGGACACACTGGACATCAGCCTTTACCGTGACGACCTCTCTTCGCTGGACTTGAAGCCCGTAGTCAAGCTCACCGATATTACCGCCACCGTTGACGGCAAGTCCATAGTCTTAGTTGACGACGTTCTATACACCGGGCGCAGTATCCGCGCCGCCATGGACGCCCTTATTGACCTGGGGCGACCAAAGTCAATTCAATTAGCCGTGCTTGTTGACCGCGGCCACCGCGAGCTGCCAATCCGGGCTGACTATGTGGGCAAGAACATCCCCAGCTCCAGGCACGAGGAAATAAAGGTCAACCTGAAAGAAACAGACGGCATAGACGAGGTAGCCATTGTCTCTATGTCGACAGCTAAGGAGGGGCAATGAGGACAAAGCAAAAAGATAACCCCACCCTGCAGCTAAAGCCTGAGGTGTCAGCAAAGACAGCAGTCTGGCGGCACCACCATGTCCTTGATGTTGACGACTTCACCAGTGAAGAAATAGAGACCGTCTTTAACACCACCAGGGCGATGAAGGAGGTTTTGTCCCGCCCTATTAAGCGGGTGCCTACGCTAAGGGGCAAGACCATGGTCAACCTCTTTTATGAGCCGAGCACACGCACCCGACTTTCCTTCGAGCTTGCCGCCAAGTACCTGAGCGCCGATGTGGTCAACCTCAACGCCTCGGTCAGCAGCGTGGCCAAGGGAGAGTCCCTGGTTGACACCCTGGGCACACTGCAAGCGCTGGGGGCTGATATCATAGTCATGCGCCATCCCCACTCCGGCGCCCCCTATATCGCCGCCAGATATACAGAGGCGCGAATCGTCAATGCCGGAGACGGCTGGCATGCCCACCCCACCCAGGCTCTTCTTGACCTCTACACCATCCATGAACATAAGCACAAACCAAGCCTGAAGGGACTCAAGACAGTCATCATCGGCGATATTATGCACAGCCGGGTGGCTCGCTCCAACATGTGGGGGCTAACCACCATGGGCATAGAGGTCACGCTTTGTTGCCCCCCTACCCTCCTACCCATCGGGCTGGGCCCCATGGGACTGGGCAATAAGCAGCTTCCCCCGGTCAATATTGAGCCCAACATTGAGCTTGCTTTAGATAAAGCCGATATAGTGATGACCCTGCGCCTGCAGCGAGAACGGCAAAAGAGCGGACTGCTGCCCAGCATCCGTGAGTATATCCAGCTCTACCAGCTCACCGAAGCAAGGCTGGCCAGGGCTAAGCCGGACGCCCTTGTCCTCCACCCCGGCCCCGTCAACGAAGGGATTGAGATTTCCCCGGCGGTGGCTCACGGTAAGCAGTCGGTCATCAACGAGCAGGTTTCTAATGGCGTCGCCGTGCGTATGGCTTTGCTCTACCTGCTCAGCGGGAGCCAGAAACAATGAAAGCGTTGCTTATTAAAGGCGGACAGATAATCGACCCCAGCCAGGGGATAGAAGCAGTCGGCAGCCTGCTTATCAGCGAAGGCAAAATCTCATGGGTGGGCAAGGGGGAGGAAGCCCCACCCCAAGCCAACTATGTCATCCTCAACGCTAAAGGGCTGGTTGTCTGCCCCGGGCTTATTGACCTCCACTGCCACCTGAGGCAGCCCGGCGACGAGGAGAAAGAGACCATCGCCAGCGGCACCAGCGCCGCCGCCAGAGGCGGCTTTACCACCATCTGCTGCATGCCCAACACCAACCCCCCACTGGACAACCAGACTGCCATTGAGTTTATAAAGTCCAAGTCAGCCTCGGAGGGGGTGGTTCGGGTCCTGCCTATAGGCTGCATATCTAAGGGAAGAAAAGGAGAGGAATTAGCCGAGATGGGCGAGCTGGCTTCAGCCGGGGTGATTGCCCTCAGTGATGACGGCGAACCAGCGTCAAGCTCATACCTTATGCGCCAGGCGCTGGACTATAGCCGTGCCTTTGAACTGCCCATCATTGACCACTGCGAGGAAAAAGCCCTCACCGAGGGCGGGCAGATGAACGAGGGCGTAATATCGACCAAGCTCGGTCTGCGGGGGATACCAAGCGCCGCCGAAGAGATTATGGTGGCTCGCGACCTGGCTCTGGCAGAGCTGACCGGCGGTCGGCTACACATTGCCCACGTTAGCACCGAGGGCTCGGTGGAGCTCATCCGCCGTGCCAAGGAGAAGGGCATAAAGGTCACCGCCGAGGTTACCCCCCACCATCTCACCCTGACCGAGGAAAGGGTCATCGGCTATGATACCAAGGCCAAGGTAAACCCGCCGCTGAGAACCAAACAGGACGTCAAAGCCCTGATTCAGGGGCTTAAGGATAACACCATTGATATTATCGCCACCGACCACGCCCCCCACACCGAAGCCGATAAGCTCTGCGAGTTTGACCTCGCCCCCTTCGGCATCAGCGGCTTTGAGACCGCCCTGAGCAGCCTGATGAGCCTGGTGCATAACGGAGAGATAAGCCTGGCTACCCTTATTGCCAAGCTCACCTCTGAACCGGCTAAGATTATCGGCAATAAGTACACTAAATTAGGGACGCTGGCTACCGGCGCTCCCGCCGATGTAACCATATTTGACCCCAATCTGGAGTGGGTGGTAGATATAAAAGATTTCGCCTCAAAGGGTAAGAATACCCCCCTCGCCGGCGAGAGGCTCAAGGGCAGGGTCATGGCGACTATATTCCAGGGGAAAATAGTCTATAAAGACGACTCCATCAAGGTAAAGGAGGGCTAAATCCCGAATATATTTTATCTTTTCCCGCCCGCCGCCCTTAAGTGGAAGGGGCTCACCCCGCCCTTAAAGAGAGGGAGGTAAAAGAGAGTTTTAGGAGCGAAACCCAAGTGGGCGGGCTGGGTGGGAAGAAAAACCTCAAGTAGCTGGGGGTGGTGGGGAAGAACAAAAGAGAGGGGTGAGGTAGATAAACAAAAGGGCGATTCTGGTCTTAGAAGACGGCTCGGTCTACGAAGGCTTCTCCTTCGGTGCCGAGGCTGACGCCTTTGGCGAGGTGGTGTTCAATACCAGCATGGTGGGCTACCAGGAGATGCTCACCGACCCCTCATACGCCGGCCAGATTCTGGTTCCCACCTACCCCCTCATCGGCAACTACGGCATCAACAAAGAGGACTTTGAATCAAGCAAAATACAGGTGAGCGGCTTTGTCGTCAGAGAAGAGTGCCTCCAGCCCAACCACTACCTGAGCACAAAGACCCTCCGTCAATATCTAGCTGAATCTACCATTCCCGGCATAAGCGGGGTTGATACCCGCGCCATTACCCGCAAACTACGCTCGGTGGGGGTAATGATGGGCATGCTAACATCTACTAAGACTCCCCAGCAGGCTCTGGAAAAGATAAAGAGTTCGCCCGACTACGGCTCAATAGATTATGTAAAGCAGGTAACCACCCCTACCCCCTACGAGTGGGAGCCGCAGTCGCTGGAAAAAGCTCTGACCTCCCTGCCCAGAGTAATCGTCGTTGACTGTGGGCTGAAATACAGTATCCTGCGCATCATGCGCCGCATGGGCTGCCGGGTAACCGCTGTCCCCTGCACCATGACTGCCGATGAAATCCTGGCTCTCAGACCCGATGGCATAATTCTCTCCCCCGGCCCCGGTAACCCCGCCGTCCTTGACTACCTGATAGACACGGTAAGGGCGCTCATCGGCAAGAAGCCGATTATGGGCATCTGCCTGGGCGGCCAGCTAATCTCTCTAGCCCTCGGCGCCAAGACCTCCAAGCTGAAGTATGGCCACCGCGGCGGCAACCACCCCGTCCGCGACCTCGCCACCGGAAAAATCCACATCACCGCCCAGAACCACGGCTACGTTACCGACCCCTCCACCTTCCCTGAGGGGTGGGAGGTCACCCACGTCAATCTAAACGACGGCACAGCGGAGGGCTTACGCCATAAGGAGCTGCCCGTTTTCTCCATCCAGTACCACTCCGAAGCCTCCCCGGGCCCCTGGGACAGGATTTCCCACTTTGAGGATTTTGTGAATATGGTAAGAGGTGATAAGAAGTGACCCTATCCCCTTTATCCCCTTCCCCTTCGTTAAGGGGAAGGGGAGGGAGAAGTAGATGACAAAAAGAGGCGATCAGGACAAATATAATAGATTACTTGATGCTTTCGATGCTAGAAATAAAACCTTCCAAAAGAGTGTTATCCATTTACTTGGTCTAGGTTTTACTTATGGGCAAGCTAATAATGCAGTACACGTGTACCGCAAGGGCGGGGCTACTCAAGCAAGTTTTCGGTTATCACGTGAGCACCGCAACCAACTACTAGATGATTTTAGGGCAACAAATAAGACACCGAAAGAATGCGTTAACTATTTAATGGAAAGTCACGGCTGTACATATAGGCAAGCGACTAGCGCAGTATACAAATATAGGCAAGAGAAAGGTTTAATCGGTAAATAGAAGGTAGTAATGCAGGAGAGTCCGAGAGGGGCGCAGCCCCTCTCCACCCAAACCTCCCCCTTTCCTTTGAAGGAGAGGGGGACTAAGGGGGTGAGGTAGAAAAATGACAATACGAGAAAGTGAAGAGCCCACAGAAGACGCCTTACTGAGAGAATACCAAACATGTCAACAGGAAGCCACCTTATGCGTACAAGCTAGCTGGCAAAGTGGTCTGATATTCTTCGTTACAACTCTGGCTTTAGCAGGCGCGATAATCAGCGGACTCGTAAATACGGATTTTACTTGGTATCGCCTATTCCTCATCGTTGGCCTTGGTATTGTCTCAATCATCCTACTTCTTGTTTGGGACCAATATCTGTTACGTCAGAATTTCGTTCGGCTGGTTATGCTCTATCGTATGGAGCAGATAGAAAGAAGGCTTGGCTTGCGTAAGAATCTTTATACTCGTTTTCTTGATGAGACAATTAAGAATAATCCCCTAAGCGACAGTGAGCAAGCCGGGCTCAAAGAGGAGTTTTGGAAACACCAAGGACGAAAACCAAAAGGCCTGAATCTGACAAGGCGTGTGTTGCGCATCGCCATAGGTGCTTGGATACTTTTCATGATATTAGAAGGAGTGATATTCTTCTGTCCTATGTTTCACTATTGGTTGCTTAATTAATTGCTGTGTTAGGAGCAAAAATCTTGAAACCATCTAAAGTCCTAATTATCGGCTCAGGCCCCATAATAATCGGGCAGGCGGCGGAGTTTGACTACGCCGGCACTCAGGCGTGCAAGGCGATGCGGGAGGAGGGGGTAACCTCGGTGCTGGTCAACTCCAACCCGGCCACCATCATGACCGACGAGGGCATCGCCGATATTGTCTATATTGAGCCGCTGACGGTGGAGATGGTAGAGCGCATTATCGAGCGGGAGCGCCCCGACGGACTCCTCCCCACCCTCGGCGGTCAGACCGGGCTCAACCTAGCCGTAGACCTGGCTGACGCCGGCGTCCTGGATAAATACAACGTAAAGTCTCTGGGAACGCCCATTCAGACGATAAGAAACGGCGAAGACCGCGAGCTATTCAAGCAGCTCATGTCTAATATTGGCGAGCCGACGCCAGCCAGCGCCACCGTTAACACCCTGGAAGACGCCAAGAAGATAGCTAAGAAGATAGGCCTGCCGGTGATAATCCGTCCCGCCTACACGCTGGGTGGGAGCGGGGGTGGGATGGCAAATACCTGGAAGGAGCTGGATGTGGCGGTAACGGTGGGACTGGCAACCAGCCCCATCCACCAGGTGCTCATAGAAAAATCGGTGGCGGGGTGGAAGGAGATAGAGTACGAGGTAATGCGGGACGCCGCCGATAACTGCATAACCGTGTGCAACATGGAAAACGTTGACCCCATGGGAATACATACCGGCGATAGCATCGTCGTTGCTCCCAGCCAGACCCTGACCAATAAAGAATACCAGATGCTGAGGACAGCCAGCCTCAAGATTATCCGAGCCCTGGGCGTCGAAGGCGGCTGTAATATCCAGTTCGCCCTTGATACTAAAAGCAACGATTACTACGTAATTGAGGTCAACCCCCGCGTCAGCCGCAGTTCCGCCCTAGCCAGTAAGGCCACCGGCTACCCCATCGCCCGGGTGGCAGCCAAGATAGCTGTCGGCAAGAGGCTGGATGAAATCCCCAACCAGGTAACGGGCAAGACCATGGCTTCTTTCGAGCCAGCGCTCGACTATTTAGTGGTCAAGATTCCACGCTGGCCGTTTGATAAGTTCGCCTCCGGCGACAGGGTTATCGGCACCCAGATGAAAGCCACCGGCGAGGTAATGGCCATTGACCGTTGCTTTGAAGCCGCCCTGCAGAAAGCGGTACGCTCCCTTGAGTTTGGCAGGCGTTCACTATTATGGGAGGACCCAAGCTGGAAGCTGGGGGGAAACATCGATGCCTACCCCCTGCACCCCAGCGACCTGAGGTTGTGGGCGTTAATGGCGGCACTGAGGCGGGGGATAACCCCGGAGGCGCTTTCCGAGCGCACCAAGATTGACCTCTGGTTCACCACCAAGCTCAAGAACATTATAGACATGGAAAAAACGCTCCTGTCCGAGACGCTGACGCCGGAGCTTATGCGGCAAGCAAAGCGACTGGGCTTTTCCGATGAGCAAATCGGCACTCTGGCTGACCGCCTCCCCGAGCAGGTAAGACAACTGCGCCACGACTGGAATATCCGCCCCGTTTACAAGATGGTGGATACCTGCGCCGCTGAGTTTGATGCCGCCACCCCCTACTTTTATAGCACCTACGAGACGGAGAATGAGGCTGAGCCTATTGAAGAAAATAAAGCGGTGGTTATCGGCAGCGGTCCCATACGCATCGGGCAGGGGATTGAATTTGACTACTGCAGCGTTCACTCAGCCTGGGCGTTACAGGAATCCGGCTATAAAGCCATTATGGCAAACTCAAACCCGGAGACGGTATCCACCGATTTTGACACCAGCGACCGCCTCTACTTTGAAGCCCTGGACGAGGAGAGCCTGCGCGATATTCTGGAAAACGAATATAGAAACGGTGATGCTCCACCGTCAATAGTCCAGTTTGGCGGTCAGACGGCGATAAACCTGGCTGAACCCCTGTCTCACAGCGGGATGCCCCTCCTCGGCTCCAGCGCCGAAGCCATTGACCTGGCTGAGGACAGGCGCCGCTTCGAGCAATTCCTCAGCGAATTAGGCATCCCCCAGCCGCCGGGAGCCGGAGTAACCTCGGTAGATGAAGCCATCAAGGTGGCTGAGCTTATCGGCTATCCAGTGCTGGTCCGCCCCAGCTATGTCCTCGGCGGCAGGGCTATGGAAATAGTCCACAACCAAAACGAGCTGAAACGCCTGGTGAAACAGGCTATGGAGCTGGATACCAAGCATCCCATCCTCATTGATAAGTACCTGGAGGGTAAAGAAGTAGAGATTGACGCCATCGCCGACGGAACAGATGTTCTCATCCCGGGAATAATGGAGCATATTGAGCGGGCGGGAGTCCATAGTGGAGACTCAATGGCGGTCTATCCCCCGATAAACCTGAGTAAAACCGAGATAAAAACCATCGTTGAGTACACCGTCAGGATAGGGCTGGAACTCAAGATTAAGGGCTTAATGAACATCCAGTTCGTCATCATGCCTTCAAGCGATAAAGGCTCGGCGGTCTATGTATTGGAGCTGAACCCCCGCGCCAGCCGCACCATCCCCTTTATCTCCAAGGTCACCGGCGTGCCCATGGTCAACGTAGCCACCAAGGTCATGCTGGGCAAAACCCTCAAGGAGCAGGGCTATGGCACCGGCCTGCGAGAAAGCAAAAAGCTGGTGGGGATTAAAGCCCCCGTTTCCTCCATGTCAAAGCTGGCTGGCGTTGACACCTACCTCGGACCGGAGATGAAGTCCACCGGGGAGGTAATGGGGATTGACCATACCTATGATGCTGCCCTAGCCAAGGCACTTCAAGCCGCAGGGTTAATGCTTCTGCCCGAGGGGGCAATACTCTTCAGCATCGCCGACAGGGATAAAACTGAAGCACTGCCCATAATCAAGAAGCTCGCCGGGATAGGCTGCAAGCTCTATGCCACTGAGGGTACGGCAAAGATGATTGAGTCTGCCGGACTGCCGGTAACAATGATACCCAAGAAGTTGAGCGAGGGACACCCCAACGTCATTGATATTATCGCTGACAATACAGTGAGCGGCATCGTCAACACCATCACCGGCGGGCGCATTCCGCTAAAAGACGGCTTCCGCATCCGCCGTGCTGCCGCCGAGAGGCGCATCCCGTGCTTTACCTCTCTTGATACCGTCCAGGCTGCCCTAAAGGTACTCCTCAGCGGGAGCCATATCTATAGCGCCAAGCCACTACCGGAGTATCGGAGGAAGAAAGCAGATTGAGGCAAGCTGAAGCCACCGTTATTTCCAATAATAAAATCATGCCCGGAGTATATCTTATCTGGCTTGACTGCACTACCCTAACCCCCGAAGCCAAGCCGGGGCAATTCGTCATGGTACGCTGTGGGGACGGGGAGAAATTTCAACTCCGCCGCCCCTTCAGCATCCACCAGATAGACGGGAAGAGGCTCGCTCTGCTCTTCAATGTGGTGGGGAGGGGTACTCACTGGCTTTCCCAACGGCAAGCCGGCGACAGCCTTGACCTGCTCGGACCGTTAGGCAACGGCTACACTATTTACCCTAATTCTAAAAAGCTACTTCTGGTGGCGGGGGGAATCGGTGTTGCCCCCTTAGTCTTTCTGGCACAAAAAGCCGTCAAACAGGGGTGCTCAATAACACTACTCTTAGGAGCGCCAACCACCGCCCAGCTTTACCCCAAAAACCTTCTACCTCCCAAGGTCAAGCTCATCACCGCCACCGAAGATGGGACCAGCGGCAAGAGGGGCATGGTAACCAACCTCCTGCCCGACTACATTGACGGGGCAGACCAAGTCTTTGCCTGCGGGCCAGTCAGCATGTATAAGACTATGAACGCTTTAAGCGAGCAACTCCCCCAGTTGAAATCGGCCCAGATTTCCCTGGAGGTGAGGATGGGGTGCGGGCTTGGTGTCTGCTACGGGTGCACGGTAAAGACCAAAAACGGGCTAAGACAGGTATGCAAGGACGGACCCGTATTTGACTTAGATGATATATCTTTTCCCACCCACCACCCTTAAGGAGGGAGAGGTTAAAACAGAGTTTAAGGGGGCTTTATTCCTTTATCTATTCCCACCCGCCGCCCTTTAAGGAAGGGGTAACGAAATAAAGAAAAAGGGGCTCACCCGCCGCCCTTAAGTGGAAGGGGTTCACCCCCACCTCTAAGGGGGGGGGTAAAAGAGAGTTTTAGAGGCGAAGCCTACGAGGGTGGGTCAGGGTGGGTAGAAAAAGTTAAAGGGGGGAGGTAGAACATGGTAGCCACTAAAAAGGTCAGCCTTGAAAGCAAAGGGAACTGCGATATTATTGACATTACCCCGGAGGTGCAAGAGCAACTATCTAGAACCGATATAAAAAACGGCATAGTCACCCTGTTTGTCTCCGGCTCCACCGCCGGCGTATCCACCATTGAATTTGAATCGGGCTTGCTCTCTGACTTTAAAGACATGTGGGAGCGAAATATCCCCAAAGACATCACCTATAAGCACGACCGTGCCTGGGGGGATGGCAACGGACATTCCCATGTCCGCGCCTCGCTGCTGGGGGCGTCTCTGGTAATCCCCTTCAGCGATAAGAAGCTGGCGTTGGGCACCTGGCAACAAATAGTGCTGGTGGATTTTGATAACAGACCAAGGTCAAGGCAAATAATAGTCCAGATTATGGGCGAGTAAAATGCTTTGACAGCAGCCACTCGATGGCGGTAAACTAAACCGTAGAAGGGTAGCATGAGATGGCAAACGAGATAGGCAAGAGATACCGCTGTGCCAAGTGTGGCGCCGAGTTTATCGTCACCCGTGCCGGCGAAGGCAAAATCCACTGCTGCGGTCAACCCATGGAGATGAAGAAATAGATGCCAAGTCAACTGGGTAAAAGATATCGCTGTGCCAAGTGTGGCACTGAAATACTGTGCACTAAAGCCGGGGAGGGCACGCCAACCTGCTGCGGCCAGGAGATGGAAGTCCAGGAACCAAGACCGATTCCCTCCTCGGACTAGCCGCTATTTACCCTGAAGCAGAGAGAAAAATTCAGCCCTGGTCTCTGTTTTGTGCTTGAAGGTACCCCTGAGGGCGGAGGTAACAATAGCGCTTCCCGGCTTTTTTATGCCCCGCATAATCATACACATGTGCTCCGCCTGGACAATTACCCCCACCCCGTCAGGCCTGAGCCCATCAACGATAGCATCGGCAATCTGGGTGGTCATCCTCTCCTGAATCTGAGGGCGCTTGGCAAAGACCTCCACCACCCGAGCCAGCTTGCTCCCCCCGACGACACGCCCGCTGGCGTTAGGCAGATAGCCGACATGAACCGTGCCGTAGAAGGGCAAAAGGTGATGCTCACACATGGAATAAAAGGGAATATCCCTGAGGATTACCATCTCCCGGTGCCCCTCCTCAAAGCCCACCACCAGCTCTTCCTTGGGGTTCATACTAAGTCCAGCAAAGAGCTCAGCATACATCTCAGCCACGCGATCAGGGGTCTTCTTCAACCCCTCCCTCTCCGGGTTTTCCCCAATAGCCTTGATGATAGAAGTTACCGCCGCCTTAATCTCGCTTTCATCAATCACTGCGGGCCTCCTTTAACCAACACCATAGACCTTACGGTCTAGATGCTTTATCGCCTCGCAGGAGGCGGTAATATAGCGCTCGCTACCTATGTAGAGGGTAGGACTGGCCTTGCTTATGTCAAGTGTTTCCTCAGGAGTAAAGGCTTCTTTCAGTAAATGAACAGCTACAATCTCCCCCACCACCAGCCTGTGGTCGCCGTAGAGCCGGTCATCAACCACCCTGCACTCATAGGCGGCGTAGGCAGCACTTAGAATGGGCACCTTTGTCTTTACCGGCTTATCTTTAGCAATATTAAAGCGGCTGAACTTGTCCACTTCCTCACCACTGCTGCCACCGACGGCGGCAACCAGCTCCGCCTCCTCAAAGGGCAAAAAGTTAACCCCGAACTCCTTACTCTCAGCAATAAGCTTATAGCTAAACCTCTTGGTGGAGAGGGCTATTCCGTAAAGAGGCGGAGAAAATGATATCGGGGCATGCCAGGCTAACGCCATGGCGTTCTCCTTGCCCCCAGCCTGAGCCGTGACTATAGCCGCTACCCTTGGGTAGTGGTGATAGTAACCTCCTATGTCTTCGTTAATTACCTTAGCCATGACTGCCTCCTTCTGCCAGCCCCAGAGCCTTTTCCACCTGAGCCAAATCAGCCGGGAGCTCAAGAAAGGGCTCGGCATCCTTTACTGCGGTCTCGGTATCCTTAAGCCCGGTGCCGGTTACCACGCAGACTACCTTGCTTCGGGAGAAGTCCGTCTTCGGGGAAAGTTTTATCAGCCCGGCTAAAGAAGCGGCTGACGCCGGCTCGCCGAAGATACCCCCCTTGGTTGCCATGAGCCTCTGGGCGGCTAGAATCTCGTCATCACTGACCATATCAATAACACCGCCGGACTCATCCCTGGCTTTGACCGCCTTCTGCCAGCTCGCCGGATTGCCTATCCTTATCGCGGAGGCGATAGTCTCCGGCTTCTCAATGGCATGCCCCCGCACAATGGGGGCAGCACCTTCCGCCTGAAAACCCATGAGCTTGGGCTTCTTTTTCGCCCTGCCCGCTTTATGGTATTCCACAAAACCCTTCCAGTAGGCAGTAATGTTGCCGGCATTGCCCACGGGAATAAAAAGGTAGTCCGGGGCATCACCTAAGACGTCAATAATCTCAAAGGCGGCCGTCTTCTGCCCCTCTATTCGATTGGGGTTAAGCGAGTTCACCAGTGTAATGGGATGCTTTTCGGTCAGTGCCCGCACTATCTTCAGCGCCTGGTCAAAATTGCCGTCAATAGCCACGATTTTAGCCCGATAGACAATAGCCTGAGCCATCTTGCCCAGGGCAATCTTGCCCTTAGGCACAACGATAATAGCGCTAAGCCCCGAGTAGGCGGCATAGGCTGCAGCTGAGGCGCTGGTATTGCCGGTGGAGGCACACATGAGTGCCTGGCTGCCGTCTTCTACTGCCTTAGCTACCGCCACCACCATCCCCCTATCCTTAAAGGAACCGCTAGGATTGCAACCCTCCAGCTTAAAATATAGCTCGCCACAGCCGACTTCTTTTTCAAGGGCATTGCACCGGACAAGGGGGGTATCCCCTTCGCCTAATGAAAATATAGGCGTCTTGGGCGTGATGGGAAGAAACTCCTTATATTTAACTAAAACGCCGCTTTTCATCGTTATTCCTCTACCTCCCCCCTTTAACTTTTTCTACCCACCCTGACCCACCCTCGTAGGCTTCGCTTCTAAAACTCTCTTTTAACCCTTCCATATAAGGGCGGTGGGCGGGAATAGATATAAAACGGGCGGGGCGTCCCCTTAAGCCTCAACCCGAATAAAATTACTTATTGCCTTAACCACCGCCAGGTGTTCAAGCTCGCCAAGAGCCTGCTGCATTGCTGCCTCCTTAGCCGGGTGGGTCATAATAACAATCTCCGCCGTCTGAGCCACAATATCCGCCGCCTTCTGAATAACCGAGGAAATGCTAATCCGATGCTCACCCAGAACCTTAGCCACCTGAGCCAGGACACCAGGCTGGTCAGCAACATTCAGCCTCAGGTAATATCTAGTCTCAAGCTCAGCCATCGGTTTAATCTTTTTACCCGGCTCTAATCTCCACCTTGCCCGACTACCGGCGCCGGTAACAATATCCCTAGCGGCTGACACCACGTCAGCGATAACGGCGCTGCTCGTGGGCAAGGCGCCAGCCCCCTCACCGTAGAAAAGAACCCTGCCCACAAGGTCACCTTCAACCAGAATAGCATTATAGACGCCGTCAACCTTAGCCAAGAGGGACTCCTCGGGGATAAAAACAGGGTGAACCCGCACCTCAATCAGGTTATCGCCCTGTTTGCCGATAGCCAGCAGCTTTATGGCATAGCCCAACTCACGGGCATATTTGAAGTCAAGACTATCCAGCCGAGAAATGCCTTCGCAATGGATGTCCTTAGGCTGAACCTGATAGTGAAAGGCTAGAGAGGCAAGGATAGCCAGTTTATAGGTAGCATCTATCCCCTCTATATCATTTTTGGGGTCAGTTTCAGCATAGCCCAGTTCCTGGGCTCTCTTGAGCGCTGAAGGAAAATCAGCGCCCTCTCTCGCCATCCGGGTAAGGATATAATTAGTAGTACCATTTATTATGGCGTAAATACCGCTTATCTTATTGGCCACCAGGTCATGCTGAAAGGGGGAGATTAAGGGAATGCCGCCGCCAACACTAGCCTCATAGTGCACTCCAACTCCTTGCTGCTGAGCCAGAGCAAATAGCTCCGCCCCATGCTTGGCGATAACCTCCTTATTTGAGGTAACCACATGCTTACCGCCGATTATCGCCCGTTTCAAATAATCTACGGCTGGCGTCTCACCCCCGATGGCTTCAACGACAATATCTATATCAGGCTCGCTAAAAAACTCATCAACATCGGTGGTAAAAAGCTTAAGACCTATCTCTTTTGCCAATGGCTTAGCTAAGTCCGCCTCTAAGACCTTCACCCTTTTCAGGACAAGGGGGCAACCTGCTTGTTCAGCCAAGACCGCTGCCTTACCAGTCAGAACCCTGGCTACCCCACCACCAACAACCCCCAGCCCCATTAACCCCACCCCGATGCTCTTTTTCTTCACTACCTTAACCTCCCGATTTGACTCTAGTACCCAAGAACGTGAGAAATGGCAAACAACTTCTTCCCTTCATCCAGATAGCTCTCAACCTTGTTATCAGGGTTATCAAGTAATCCTGCAACCCACTCGTTCAAAGCCTCACCCTTCAGTAAACCCCTGTCCTCATCTGCAATCTGTCTATTATCATCTATATCGGTAACCTCTACCAGCCAGTAGCCTCCCAGAGTGCTCTCCGTATCATCGCGTATTGGCTGGCTCAGCACATCAAGCTCAGCATTAAAAACAAACTCCTCAAACGCCTCACTCATCATACCTTCAGACACACCAAAATCCCCCCCATCTGCCTTAGACGTACCGTGCAGAGAGAGCTCACCAGCCAGGGTAGCAAAGTCCTCGCCAGCCTCAAGCCTGGCCCTGACCTCATTCGCCTCCTGCTCACTACCCAGCAGCATTATCTTAACATTAGCCCCTCCTGCCTCCTTATCCCTCTCTAACACCTTAATCAGCCAGTAGCCTACCACCTTGATTTTGGTCTCATCATATATTGGCTGGCTTAATGCTTCTACTTCAGTGGTGAAAGCGTATTCATCAACTATACTGTTTTCCAAGAGCAGTGGCAATATCCCTTCAGGTCGCCAACCAAAATCACCCTCCCTTTCTTTGCTGGTGTCGTCCAGGGAAAGCTCGCCAGCCAGCTGGGTAAAATCCTCCCCTGCCTCAAGCCTGTCCCTGACCTCATTCGCCTGGCTCTCACTCTCAAGGAACATGGCCAAGATATACCTCTGCTCAGCGTAGGTCGGCACCTGCTCATCAAAATACTCATCAAACAGTCTCTCCGCCAGCATCTGTGTTCTAACCACATCCCGATAGTCCTTACTCAGTGGCAGGTCATGACTCCTAAACTCCTCGTCAACCTCCTCATCGCTAACGCTGATACCCAATTTCATAGCCTCCTGCCTCATCAACTCGTTTTGCTCAATGATTTTGACCGCCTCGTCAGCAAAAGATGGTAACTGTTGCGGCGGCACTTGCTCTGCGTAGTAGTAGTACCCGAGCATCTTTATGTAATAATCCATATCAAACTGGGTATCATTGACCTCAATCACCGTTTCGTGCAACGGTTTATATTCGCCGATATACCACTGAGTATAAACCCCACCCCCGATAACGCCCAACACGGCAACAATAATCGCTATTCCAAAGCCTAAAATAAAGCGCTGTCTCCTCTTCTGCTGCTGCCATCGGGAGAGCTGGCGCTTGGTCGGCTCACGCCGGGGTTTCTCCACATTCTTTTTCGCCAAATTCAAACCTCCAATGATTAATGCCCTATATTTATAACCTAAAAGCGCAATGTTTTCAAATATACTTCATTGCTCCCAGAAACAAATTATGCTAATATGATGCAGGCAAATCGGGGTGTAGCGCAGTCTGGTAGCGCACCTGAATGGGGTTCAGGTGGTCGTCGGTTCAAATCCGACCACCCCGACCATAGATAGGAGAAGCCAGTCTAGACAACCTGAACCGGGCGGGCTCCCCGAAAAGTAATGGTTCAGAATGGCTCCTGGCTTAATATCTTCAACCTCTTACGTCATATGGAACATCCCTTATTTAGGTTAACATTTCGATGAATTGTTGCCCATGAAAGGCTATAATAAGGGTGTATGTTATCACGAGAAGTCACTAACCTGTATGGGAAATGTTTATGGCTGACCACGACGTAATGCATATTGCAGTAGCTCCTCCAGCCAACCTTGATGCAAATCTCGTAAGAAGTGTAGCAACTGTTATCAATAAGAGCCCTTCCTATACACGTCTTCTTCTAGCCGGCGAGGTGCCTAAAGTCATTACTCACTACGACAGCATACAAATAGCGGAATCCATAATTCAGAATCTGCGAGACCTGGGTCTTGTTGCAATTGTGTGTAGGGATTCTGAACTTCGCCAGTTGCCACAAACCTTCAAGGCGCAAACCCTAGAATTCAGAGGGAAAGAAGTTCTATTCCGAGACAGTACTGGTCGCGAGAAAAGGATAGCAGAAAACAATGTCTTCCTGATTCTCATGGGGAGGATAGACACTTCCGTGGAGGTGGAGACTACAAAGCCCAAGACTAAGTTTAGTTTGACCGGGACATTGCTCACGGGCGGCATCCCAATCTGGCGAAGGGTTGATGAGAAAACCACAGTTCAGTCTACTCAGGTTGAGTATTTCACCAGGCTGTATGAACGAAAATCACCAGATCCTAGTGTAGACATCCTTCAAAACCACATGAATTATTCGTTCTTAGGAGCAAAGGTATCTGCACCCTCTTTCACAAACTTTAGCACCGTTGTTCGGCGACTCCGAGAGGTATTCCCGCAGGCGATTTTTGATGACAGGCTGGCGAAACCTTTCGTGCTAACCACGTCTTCCGGCCAGGTTGGGGAAGATATCGAGATAAAATGCAAGTTGATTTACTTGTTCCACACAGTGACCAGCGGTCAGCTTGGTAATCCGTAGGATAACAAATATCACAAAAGAGGCTTTTGTGCAGCCACAGCTTGTATTGCTACCTTGCCCCAATATGGTAGTCAGGTTTCCTCAAGATCTTGCCGTCTGCGAATATGCTCTAGAGTAAGCTCGTTTGTTTACCTCATTGACTCCAAACTACAGAGCCTGTATAATCTACCCGCAAAGGAGGCAAGGGGTAGTTCCCTTTTCTCCAATCTAAATGGGGTTCAGGTGGTCGTCGGTTCAAATCCGACCACCCCGACCATAGATAGGAACGCGGAAGAATAAATCAAGGGAGGTACAGATGGCTTAGATATATCAACGCTAGCGGACTAACGAGCCCAATACAGAACAAGGAGGTAAAGTAACATGGCTGGAAATCTAGCTAACGCATTAGCTGATCTAAAGGAAGAAGGGGCTCTTAAGATTGTTAAAGACAGGCTGGGTGCCGGCGAAGACCCACTCAAGATTCTGGAAGATGCCAGAAAGGGCATGGAAACCGTAGGCAAGCGCTTTGCCAACAGCGAATATTTCATACCTGACCTGGTCTACTCCGGTGAGATACTGAAGGCAGTAACCGAGCTGGTCAAGCCCAAGCTGACCAAGGCAGCGGAGAGCAAGAAGCTGGGCAAGGTTGTCTTCGGCACTGTTGCCGGGGATATACATGACATCGGCAAGGACATCGCCGTCTTCATGCTCGATGTTAACGGCTTTGAGGTTCATGACCTCGGCGTGGACGTCCCGGTGCAGAAGTTCGTCGATAAGATAAAGGAAACCGGTGCCCCTATCGTCGGCTTGAGTGGATTTTTGGCGCTGGCTTTTGATTCCATGAAAGAAACCGTGGAAGCCATAGAAGCTGCCGGGCTGAGAGATAAGGTAAAGGTCATGATTGGTGGTGGTCAGATGAGTGATGAGATAAAGAAATACACCGGCGCTGATGCCTACGGCAAGGACGCCATGGCCGGAGTTAGCCTAGCCAAGAAATGGATAGCTGCCGGCTAAAAATCCTCAGATAATTTACAGGAGGCAATAAAAATGGAAAAACAACGGGAAGAGATGTCCTCGGATGAAAAGCAGGAAGCGCTGTTTGCCAGGTGGATTTCGCCGAAAGACCCCGAGGGGAAGGACCTGAAATTCCAGAGCCCCCAAGCCGAGAAAGCTTATAAGGAGAGAGCAACCAGAATAAAAGACGCCATCCAAATGAAGAAATTGCCGGACAGGGTGCCATTTTTTGTCGCTCCTAGTTTCTTCCCCGCTTATTATGCTGGAATAACCCCACAAGAAGCAATGTATGACTACGACAAGTGCTGCATGGCATTCAAAAAATTTGTCATGGACTTTGAGCCGGACGGGAACCTTGGCGCGTATGTACCCGGGCCGGGGAAGTTCTTTGAAGCCCTTGACTACAAGCTGTATTCCTGGCCTGGACACGGGGTTGCGCCTGAGCAGTCGTACCAGTGTAACGAAGGGGAATACATGAAGGCGGATGAATACGACGCCTTAATTGACGACCCGTCAAATTTTTTCAGCAATACCTATCTGCCGCGCGTATTCGGCGCCTTAGAGGGTTTTAAGATGCTCCCCGCCCTCACCGGCATACTCGAAATGTACGGGGTCGCCGTCAACTTCATACCCTTTGGTCTACCCCCTGTTCAGGAGACCTACAAGAAACTCTTCGAGGCCGGCGCTGAATCCTTGAAATGGATAGGAGCCATGGGTGCCTGGAATGCTGAAATAACCGCAGCCGGATTCCCGATAATAGCCGCCGGATTTACCAAGGCACCCTTTGATGTAATTGGCGACACCCTCAGGGGAACCAGAGGTATAATGCTGGATATGTACCGCCAGCCGGACAAGCTCCACGAAGCCATGGACAGGCTGACCCCGTTAATGATTAAGATGGGGGTAGGCACAGCCCAGATGGCCGGACACCCGTTAGTGTTCATGCCCCTGCACAAGGGTGCCGATGGCTTCCTCTCTGATGAGCAGTTCAAGAAGTTCTACTGGCCCACCTTCAGAAAGGTCATGATGGGCTTGATTGCTGAGGGGGTCGTACCAATGCCAGCGGCTGAGGGGCGTTGGACCACGCGTCTGGAGGTTGTCCAGGACTTACCCAAGGGTAAGACTCTGTGGATGATTGACCAGAGCGATATGGTTAAAGCCAAGAAAACACTGGGCAAGGTTGCCTGCCTGTTCGGCAACGTGCCCTCCGACCTGTTGGTCGTCGGCACACCCCAGCAGGTGAAAGACTATGTCAAGAAACTTATTGACACCTGTGCTGCTGGCGGCGGTTATATCGTGAGCAATGGGGCGTTCTTTGACCAGGCAAAGGCAGAAAACGTCCACGCCATGGTTGACACTACCAAGGAATACGGCGTCTACAAATAGGCACCCTAGCGGGGAGAAGATATGCCTGTAATCCGTGATATCCCCCTGAGCCTGAAGACCAGGGAGGTGCTACGGCGGCAGGGATTGGGGGGAGGGGCTAAAGTCAGGCCTGAGATAAAGGATTTAATCCTTGAGTTGCTGGCCAGTGTCAAGGAGACTCGCCTGCTGGAGCCAGCGGTGGCTTACGAACACTATGCAGTAAGCGGTATGAACGGCAGCCAGATGTCGCTGGAGGGTGATAAAGCGATACACGGTCCTTTACTACCGGCAATCTTCCCTGAGGCGAAGGAGCTTGCCGCCGTGGTCGGCACAATCGGCCCCAAGCTGGAAAAACAGGCAACCGACTACTTTAAACAAGGCGAGCCTATGCGAGGGACGCTTCTGGACGGTATCGGGAGCGCCGCCGTGGACACGCTGGTTCCGGAAGTCCTTAAGATTATCGCCGGTGAGGTCTCATCGCGGGGCTATGAGATAAGCAGCCCGGTTAACCCGGGTATGCCCGGTTTCCCTATGACCGAGCAGTGGAATTTAGTGGAACTGGTCAACGCAGATGAAATCGGCGTGAGCCTGACCCCTTCCGGAATACTGGTCCCCCGAAAATCAACCTCCATGGTCATAGGCATCGGCCCCAAAATGACAAGATGGACACAGGCTGAAGTCTGCGCCCGCTGCAGCCTCAGGGAAACCTGCCACTATAGAGTACAGGCGCAATAGGAAGATAATGACTGATTTTACCATCGATTTTGAGCCGGTAGGGCTAAGAAGGAAGTGCCAAAAGAACGAGTCGCTTCTAGCCTGTGCCCGCCGACTCGGTGTCGGTATCAGTAGCATATGCGGCGGCAAGGGGACGTGCCACTCATGCAAGGTGCAGGTTATAAGCGGGAACGTCTCCAAGCCAACGCCCAAAGAACTGGAGACCTTTTCCCGCCGAGAAATCAAAGAGGGGTGGCGGCTGGCCTGCCAGACCTATCCTGCCAGTAACTGTAAAATAGCCGTGCCCCCCGAGTCGATGACCACCCCGCAAAGGCTCCAGGTGGAGGGGCTGGAGGTAAAAGTCCGCCCCGAGCCACCGGTTCGAGCCTACCACCTGCAACTAGCCGCTCCGTCACTAGCGGCACCGCAAGCTGATGCCGACCGCCTGCTTAAGGCGCTAAACCAGCAGCATAAGTTGCGCTGTACCAAGGTTGATATTGGTGCCCTGCGCATCATTTCTGACCAGCTGCGGTCCTGGAAGTGGAAGAGCCAGGCAATAGTCCGCAACGGCGAAGTGGTAGCCATTCTTCCCCCAAAAAGCCGCCAGCTTGGGTTAGCCATAGACCTGGGCACCACCAAGATTGCCGGCTATCTGGTTGACCTGGGCAACGGGCAGACCTTAGCCGCTAAAGGGGTGATGAACCCCCAGATAAGCTATGGGGAGGACATCATCAACCGTATTACCGGGGTGATAAAGTCGCCAGATACGGCGGCGGCGGTACAGAAGCTGGCAGTTGACGCCATCAACGAGCTGAGCACTGAACTCTGCGCTGAGGCTGGTGCCAAGACCGGGGAAATTGTGGAGGCAGTAGTCGTGGGCAATACCGCCATGCACCACCTCTTCCTCCGTCTGCCGGTAAAACAGCTTGCCCTCTCCCCCTTCGTCCCTGCCGTCAGCCAGGCGCTGGAGGTCAAGGCTGGCGAGCTGGGATTAAATATCGCCCCCGGGGCGTATGTACACCTGCTACCCAACATCGCCGGTTTTGTCGGCGCCGACCATGTCGCCATGTTGCTGGCAACAGATGCCTGGCAGGCAAAAGGAACAACGGTGGCTCTGGACATCGGGACTAATACCGAGGTCTCTCTAATATGCAAGGGAAAGATAGCCGCCACCTCCTGTGCCTCCGGACCCGCCTTCGAGGGCGGTCATATCAAGTACGGCATGCGGGCAGCCACGGGAGCAATTGAACGCCTGCGCATAGACGGCGATAACATCCAGTACCAGACCATTAACGGGGCACCGCCGGTTGGCATCTGCGGTTCGGGTATACTTGACAGCCTCTCCCAGCTTTATCTGACGGGAGCCATTGATGAAGGCGGCAGGCTGGTGAAGAGCCACCCCCGCGTGCGCAATTACAAAGGAAAGCACGAGTTTATATTAGTCAGCAAGGAGGAACGAAAGGGAAAGCCGGCTATCACTATCACCCAGCATGATATAAGAGAGCTGCAGCTGGCTAAAGCCGCCATCCGCACCGGTATCCAGGCGCTCCTGGAAACGAGCGGCTGTGCTGAAGATGAGATTAAGCAGGTGATAATCGCCGGAGCCTTCGGCACCTACATCAATGTAGCCAGTGCCGTGGCTATTGGCATGCTGCCATCACTGCCTCTAAACCGCTTCCGGCAGGTGGGAAACGCCGCCGGCATGGGAGCCAAGCTGGCTCTGATTTCCCTTAAATCTCGGGCTAAGGCACAGGCTGTTGCCTCCAGAGTCAGCTATGTTGAACTGGCCAGTGCTCCTGAATTTGAGCGGACCTTCATTCAGGCGAATTACTTAGGACGATACCGGATTATAGACGGCAGGAGGGAGAAAACTAGCTGATGGAAACCAGAGTGTCGAGCTCCAGCAAGGAAGTAATCATTGGTGATGAGCAGCCCACGGTACTTATCGGCGAGCGTATCAATCCCACGGGCAAGAAAAAACTAGCCGAGGCTCTCAAGGCAGGTGACCTAGAGATTGTGCGCCAGGAAGCCCTGGCTCAAACACAAGCCGGGGCGGATATTATTGATGTCAACGTGGGTACATTCGGTGTTGACGAGGTAGCCCTGCTGCCCAAGGCAGTGCAGGCAGTGATGGAAACCGTAGATACACCCCTATGCCTTGACAGTTCTAACCTCGATGCCTTGGAAGCGGCGCTCAAGGTCTACAAGGGTAAGCCGCTGGTGAACTCGGTTAGCGGTGAAGAGCATTCCCTGAAAAGGGTTCTGCCCCTAATCAAGGAATATGGAGCCGCCGTCGTTGGTCTGGTGCAGGACGACGATGGTATCCCCAAGGATGCAGAAGGAAGGGTGCGAGTTGCCCATAAGATAGTGGAACGAGCCGAGGCGGCAGGTATCCCCCGTGAGAACTTAGTCATTGATTGCCTTGCTTTCGCGGTAGGAGCTGAACCCGCCTCCGGGGCGGCAGTCATAGAAGCCATCCAGCGGATTAAGGCTGAACTGGGGGTGAACATGACAATGGGCGCCAGCAATATCTCTTTTGGCTTGCCTGACCGCGAGCTGCTCAATAACGCCTTCGTCGCTCTGGCTACTGCCGCCGGTGCCACCTGCCTCATTGTGGATGCAGCCAAGGTGCGCCCCATTATCCTAGCCGCCGACCTTGTGCTCGGCCGCGACAAGCGCGCCCGGCGCTATATTGAAGCCTTCCGCCAGCGCCAGAAGCCTTGAAATAGGCGGCTTACTTAATAAATTTCTTGATATCCTCTACCACCCAGTCCAAGTCCAGTTGTTTTAGCTTCTCTACTGAGGGTATTCCCTGGCGAGTGTAGCCAAGGGCATCATAATACTCATCCAGAAGCGTATCCATCTTTCTCATCATCTGACCCGTAGCCGAACCGGCATTTGCCAATGGTTCGGTCAGCATTCTGGCGGGAAGGGTATCGTCCTTGCGGCTGAACCCCTCACGCACATTAAAGGAACGCTCCAGGCAAAGAATTCTCTCCCCTATCTGGTTCAGATAGGCGGGGTCGTTAAACTCATTAAATCCAGTAGCTGCCACCAGCAAGCCACAACGCAACTCAGGGGTAAAGCCGGTAGCCGGAGTAAAACTACATTGAATAACCGAGTCCTCCGCCGCCTGCCCTATCTGGGCCTGGGCAGCGTCTTCGCCTTTACCTTCGTCGGCAAATCTATCGGTGGTGCCGGCTAAGTCCTTTCTGGCACGACCATACATGTGGTTACCACCTATGTTTGAGGTGGCAAGGATTAGCCCGTAGCCCTTGACGGCGCGGGGTTCATAGGCGGGAAGCTCAAGGCCCTTGACCTGCATAGTGTAAGCCTCAGCCCCCTTGCCGATATGCTCGGCGGCTCGCTTAGTCCCTTCACCAAGAAGCTTACCAAACCCCTCCCGCTTCCCGATTCTCTCCACCAGCTTCATCAACTCCCTCTGGTTACCCCAGGTAAGGTCAAGCCCGTCGGTATCTTTATCGGTAATAATCCCCCTCTGAAATAGCTCACAGGCAAAGCCAATGGTATTACCGGTACTGACGCTATCCATGCCCAGCCGGTCACAGAGGGAGTCGGCCGCTACCAGAAAGCCTGGGTCGGTAATAGCTAAATTTCCCCCCAGAGACCAGACGGTCTCATAATCAGGACCTTCACTAACGGCACCAGCATAGGGACCCTCGGTTACCTCTCGTACCTGGCCACACTTGGTCATACAGCCGTAGCAGCCATCGTTTTTGACCTTTATCTTAGCCAGTTCCTCCTCGCCCATCTTTTCAACACCCTCAAGGTGTCCCTCCTGAAAATTCTTTACCGGGAATATGCCCATCTTCTCAAAGCCCAGCGTCAGGTATGAGGTGCCAAAGTTGGTCATATTGATTCGCTTGGGACTGGTCTTTAAGCCCCCAATCTGTTCCCTGGCCAGCTTTCTGAACTGCTCCGGGTCATATACACTGAGGGGACCGGATGAGTTCACGGCGATAGCCTTTAATTTCTTGGCTCCCATTACCGTGCCCACGCCAGTGCGCCCACCACAGCGGCGGTCACTGATAATGATAGCATAGCGAACCAGCTTCTCCCCTGCCGGGCCGATACAGGCAACCTGCGTTACCTTGCCATGACGTTCCCGCAATTTTGCGTGCGTCTGCTGGGTATCCAGCCCCCAGAGCCCATCTGCATCCAGAATACGAACCCCATCCTTATCAATATGGATATATACCGGCTTTTTAGCCTCACCTTCGACAATTATTCCGTCAAAGCCGGCAAACTTGAGGTAGGCACCAAAGTTACCGCCCATAACCGACTTGGCTATGGTCCCGGTAATAGGGCTCTTGGTTACCAGCGCCATCCTGGAAACCGACATCGCCGTAGTAGCGCCCAGCGGCCCCATCATGAACAACAGCTTGTTATCCGGTCCCAGGGGCTCTACCCCGGGACTGAGCTCGCTATATAGGTATTTAACGGCAAGACCACGCCCACCAAGGAAATCCTTCATCAATTGTTCAGGTATATCCTCAGTGTGGCTCTCACCCTCACTCAGATTAATCCGCAACAGCTTACCGGTATAACTACGCATTTTCCCCTCCAGAGTTAATATTAACCACCCATAAGAAAGTTCAGAATAACAATCTCGTCACCGTCCCGCACCGGGGTATCCAGCTCCACGGGGTAAATACCCTCGGAATCCAGGTAAACGCCGAAGATACGCAATAGCCGCCCCTGCCTATCGAAGAGATAGTCCTTTATCTTGGGAAATTGCCTATCAAGGCTCTCAAGGCATTCACCAACCGTATGCCCGCTTACCTCATAGGTCTCAACACCAGAGCCAAGCTCCTGCAAGATAGGTGGCAACTTAACCCTGACGCTCATCTTTTCGGTAATGCTCTCTCAATCAGCAAAAGTTCTTAAGTGTTATGTCAACCAACCTATTTTACCCTAAAGACCAGCCCCTCAGTAGCATCAACCCGGAGTTTTTCGCCTTCCTGGATAACCATGGTGCCATTGCCGGTGTTAGATACCAGCGGGATGTCATATTCTCGGCAGTGAATGCAGGCGTGGCTTAAGGAGCCACCGCTATTAGTAATTATGGCTTTAGCCAGCGGCAGCACCGGCGTCCACCCCGAAGACATCCCCGGGCAGACAATGATATCGCCCGGCTGGGTAGCCACGACATCCTCGTTGTTTACCACCAGATGAGCTCTACCTTCAACGGTGCCGGCAGGGCTGCCGCAGAGGCCGAACAGGGCGGCGCCCGTCTCCGGCTTAGGGATAGGGGCTTCCCCGGCTACAACCTTGGTCACTATGGCATCGTGAGCCGATAGTATATGCTTGTTTATATCCTCCGGTGTTAAAGGCCCGGCGGTAATAATATGCGAACGCGACTTGAATTCCTTCTGGGCTATCCAAGTTGTCCTGCGGTCGGCGACAATATCCTTGACTTCGTATGATTCGGGATAGGCAATGAATAGCTCCAGCTCGTCAGGGATGAATAAGAACATGTCATCAGGTTGTTCAATTGTGCCGAACTTTACCAGTCTCTCGCCAATCTTCCTCACCAGGTAGCGGAAGGTGGTATGGCATCCCTGCTCCCAGGCGACATCATGGCTCTCACTGAAAGAGCTTGACCTCTGGCTCACTTTTAGGGTGGCCAGGAACCAGTCCATGTCGGGGTATTTAGCCGCCTTCACCTTGTCAATAAGCTCACGGGTTAGCTCCTCCCGCTCCTTGACCAATCCAGGTCTTATATTATCAAGGGGGAAGGGAGCATTAGCGTCCTTCGACATCGCCAGATACTGCTGAATGTGGGCAATAGCCGGCGTTGGGTCTTCCCACCAGGAGGGCACGATGAACTCCATCATTCGCGGCGAGCGCCAGCCATAGCCTTTAACGATCATAAAATCGTGGAGGTCCTTTTCTAACCACTGCTTGCCCGCCGGCATCTTTTTCAGGGCGGGGATGACCTTGTCGGCGGTGTTCTTGGTGAAGACATCGTCAATCTTAAGCTCTATGGCGCGGCTGCGCAGTTCCCAGAGCGCTTTGTCCTGCACAAAAAGGTCGTTATCGTAGCCGCGTATTATTTTGTGCCAGGTGGGGGAAAACTCCTTTATCCCGCCGTATTCCGCGGCAATCTCAACACAATTCCAGTAAGCTTCATAAACAGGGTATATCAGATAGAAATGGGTCTCCCACTCCCGGTAGAGCATCTGCACCCCTTCCCGGAAGAGCTTGTATAATTCGTACTGGCTAGCTTTTTCGTAATCAAAGGTCCGGAATTTCTGGCACAGCCCTATGAGCTCGTTCTCCATATCGGTATATATCTTTTCCCCCTTGGGGGCATAGGTTTCCATTATGAACTTTTTGAAGTTCTTCTGCCTCTGCTTAATCTCAGCCTCGTCGCTAATCCTGAGGGAGCTGGCTAGGGCGCAGCCGTCTATATTGCGAGTCTCGCTACCCCTGATGGTGGGTATCGAGGTCTCGTTAATACCGTAGGTGAGACCGTGGGCTAAGGGGTAACACCACATCCAGTTAAATAGCGGAGTCCACGCCGGGTAGCTGTGGCCAAGGTTCACGAACCACAGCGGGTATTTCTTCAGGTCACGCTGCGGCCAGAACTCTCTGGTATGCATGTTCCACATCCAGGGCATGTCGTTTTCCTCCTTAATATTTTATATCCTACTTTGCCGACCTTATTATAGCACAGTACCTCTGGTTGGAGTAAATTGCTTACCCTCTCTAGTTCACCCGCCGGGCGCCATCAATGAGCAGTGATTGACCGCTAACGAAGTCGCTGTCATCGCTGGCAAAGAAGATAACAGCGCCGACTATGTCCTCCGGTTTGCCGAAACGCTTCATGGGGACAGAACTTGCATCCATCTTTTCCATATTGACGTAGCTTCTGGTTGCCGGGGTATCGATAACACCGGGAGCTATCACATTAACACAGATGCCGTACTGCCCCAGCTCTCCGGCAAGGACACGGGTGATGCCGATGACGGCCGCTTTAGCCGCCGTATAGTGAATGAGGCCCTTGGTGGGGGCAAAAACTGCCTCGGAAGATACATTGATAATCTTGCCCTTCCCCTGCTCCTTCATCTGGGGAAACACTGCTTTAGAGCATATCCAGGTCCCCTTGGCGCTCACGGCCATCATCTTGTCCCACTCTTCAGAGGATATTTCATAAAAGGGCTTCCTGGACATCCCGTGGTAGAAGCCGGCATTGTTGACCAGAATGTCGATACGGCCGAACTTCTTAATTGTCTCCTCGGCCATGCGCTTGGTCTCTTCCTCGGAGGTGACATCGGCTTTTACGGCTATAGCCATGCCACCCTTCGCCTTGATTTCGCTGACTGTTTCCTCCGCCTCCCGCTCAAGGATATCAGCCACCACTACCTTGGCTCCTTCCTCAGCCATCCTCAGGCAATAGGCTTTGCCCAACCCCCTACCGCCACCGGTTACTATGGCTACCTTATCTTTCAATATTCCCATTTAACACTCCTTCTAGTGCACCCGCCGTCCGCCATCAATTATCAGTGTCTGACCGCTGATAAAGTCGCTGTCATCGCTGGCAAAGAAGATAACAGCACCAACTATGTCCTCCGGTTTGCCAACACGCCCCAGGGGGGTAGTGCTCACATCGAACTTAGCCACATTGCCGATGGTCCAGCTTGCCGGGGTATCGGTATAACCAGGAGCCACGGCATTAACACAGATGTTATATTGCCCCAGCTCTCCGGCAAGGACGCGGGTGATGCCGATGACGGCCGCCTTGGAGGTAATATAGTTAATCATCCCCTTGGTCGGGGCGAAGACAGTATCGGAAGAGAGATTGATAATCTTACCCTTGCCCTGCTTTTTCATCTGGGGGAAGACTGCCCTGGCGCTCAGCCAGGCTCCCTTGGCGCCAACCGCCAGCGCCTTGTCCCAGTCCTCTGAAGAAACCTCGTAAAAGGGATTCCGGCCCACGCCGTAGTAAAAGGCGGCGTTGTTCACCAGAATATCTATTCGGCCGAATTTCTTGATTGTCTCCTCAGCCATCTGCAATGTCGACTTCTCGTCGGTGACATCAACGGTAACGCCGAAGCCGCCCTTGGCTTCTATCTCCTTGACCGCCTTTTGCGATTCCTCGTCCAGACGGTGCGCCGCCATCACCACCTTAGCCCCCTCCTTAGCCAGACCGAAGCAAAAGGCTTTGCCCAAGCCCTTGGCACCGCCGGTGACTATGGCTACCTTGTTGTCTAACCTTCCCATTTAATACTCCTCCTTACTTTTGGTTAGCATTATAAAAAGCGTTCGCCAGATTCTATACTGCCAGGAAGCCCCCGTCAATGGGGAGGGCAACGCCGGTAATTGAGGAAGCCCTGTCCGAGACAAGGAATAACGCCCCCTCAGCCACTTCCTCTTCCGTAATGAACCTGCCCAGAGGTATACGCCCTCTGTCCTTCTCGTCCCACTCATCGGGGGTAATGCCCAGCGCCTGCGCCCTTTGCTCGGCAACAGATATTCTCATCTGTGTTTTCACTCGACCCGGGCAGAGGCAATTGACCCTGATGTTATCCTTAGCCAAATCTACGGCCAGTTTCTTAGTCAGCATTACCAGCCCCGTCTTTGCCAGCGAATAGGTAATGGAATAACCAGACTGTTTTAGCCCGGCAACCGAGCCGGTGAATAGAATTGACCCCCCTCCGGCTTTGCCTATCTCGGGGGCGGCAAATTTGGCGCCGAAGACAGCGGCTTTGAGGTGTACCGTCATCATATTATCATATATCTCTTCGGTGATATTTTTTATATCGTCGGGACCGACGATGCCGGCATTATGCCAGAAGATATCCAGCCGACCGTAGCTATCAACCGCCTTTTTAACCAGTTGCTCAATATCAGCTAACCTGAGCATATCCGCGGGAACAAAGCTCACCTCGCCACCCTGCCCCTTTATTACACCCACCACCTCCTCCCCCCGCTGGCGGTTCCGCCCGCTAACAACGACTCTGGCACCTTCCCGGGCAAAGGCAATGGCGCCCGCCCTGCCGATGCCGGCTGTTGAGCCGGTAATGACCACTACCTTCCCTTTAAGCAGCAACCTCGCCTTCCCCCTTTCTCCTCAGTTAAAGTCCCGTGCTTCCAAATTATTATTTGGCATTCTCAACATATTTGTCAACCAAAACAGCCTATTTTGCCCAATTTTCAGGAAAAAGTAAGGGGATATGGACGAAGCAAACAGTTTACTGCTATACTTAGCCTCAAAGATGAAGGGGAAAACGGCCTCTGGCAAACTAATATTCAGCTTTGAGGAAGTGGGGCAGGAGCACAACAAGCTGGTAGGCAAGAAGTGCGCCAACCTGGGAGAGATGATAAGAATGGGCTTGCCCGTCCCCCCGGGATTTGCCATCTCCATTGCCCTCTACCGGAAATTCGCCGAGGAAAACGGAGCCGCTGAGGAAATTTCAGGCTATGTGAGCCGCCTCGGCGAGCTTAAAGGCCAGAAAATTACCCTCTTTGACAAGTTGAGCCAGGACATCCGGGGCATGATTGAAAGCAAAGAGATACCGAAAGGCATAAGTAAAATGATAGCCTCACACTATAAAGAGCTGGGCAAAAAGGTAAAAGTCCCCGATGTCGCCGTCTCGGTGCGGTCAGCGGGGGCAGAGAGCCGCCCCGGCATGTTTGAGACCTACCTGAACGTTATCGGCGTTGAAGATGTGCTGGACAAGGTGAGGAAGGTATGGTCAAGCGCCTATACCGCCCGCGCTATCGCCTTCCGCGTCAATAAGGGTATCCCCGTCATGGGGGACGAACTGGGTGTTGCCGTCTCCAAGATGGTAAAAGCCCGCTCCGCCGGCATCGCCTTCACCGTTGACCCCGTCACCGCCGATACCTCCAGGATAGTAATCAGCGCCAACTGGGGGCTGGGGGAAGGGGTGGTCAGCGGGGCGGAGAGTGTGGACCGGTTCGTGGTGGACAAAAAGAGCTTCGCTATACTGGAGACCTATATCGGTAAAAAGGCAAAGCAGGTAATAAACAAGAAAAGGGGGGTTGACTGGGAGGAGGTGCCGCCAAAGAAGCAGTCAGTACCCTGCCTGAGCGATGATGAGATAGTAGCCATCGCCAAAATGGCTATGTCGCTGGAGAAACACCTGGGCGAGCCGCAGGACATGGAATGGGTTATTGACCCCGACTTCCCCCCACCCCATAATATATTTCTCCTCCAGACCCGCCCCGCAGAGGCGGCAGCTAAGAAACCAGAAGCGGTCACCGACCGTATGATTGACCTGATTACCAAAAGATTCTATAGACCTAATGGATAGATAAGGAGCAAGGTGCCAAAGAAAAAGCAGCCGAAGCTTAAAATATGGGATAAAACCATAGGTTCTGATTACATCGAAGAGATTGACCTCCCCCAGATGCATTCCTGGTTCTTTGATGGAACGCACAGCATACCACCGTTGACCCCCCTCTACGCCTGGCACTGGGTGAAATACTGCAGTCATGGTTTTAAGGCCGCCTGCAGCGAGCTGAGCATCCCCACCTGTAAGGGCTGGGAACTGCGCACCCTGAACGGCAGCATCTACTGCGCCTTCCACATAGTAAGAGACCCCAGGGAGATTGCTGAGCGTGAGGTCAAATTCCGCCAGGCACTACGCCCCTGGCTTGAGGACTTTGATGGCCTTTGGGCCAGTAACAAAAAAGAGCTGCTGGGCATCTATAGCCAGCTCAAGGAGGTTGATGTTGATAACGCCACCAACCTTCAGCTGTGCCACCACAGCCGCAATTTGAGGCGTGCCTATCTGAGGATGTGGGAAATCCACTTCCTGGGTATGTACGCCTCAAATAACGCCTGGTTACTGCTCGAGACAATGACCAAGGAGCGCTTCGGCATAAAGGACCAGGACCCCGAGTTCCAGGACATGGTGCGAGGCTTTGACAACAAGATATACCAGATGGACAAGAAGCTGTGGGAATTCGGCAAGCTTGCCCTCAAGATGAAGCTGGAAGACATCTTTAAGAAAAACGAGCCTCAGGCTATTCTTACCAAGCTCCAGCAGTCAGCAAAGGGCAAGGAATGGCTCAAGGAATTCATGGGCTACATGAAGACCGACGAGGTCGGGGGGTGGCGGATGAGGCGCTTCAGCGACTTCACCGAGCCCTACTGGCTGGAAGACCCAGCCACCCCCATCAGGCTGGTGAAGGACAATATAACCAAGGGCTCAAGCTATAACCTGGAAGCTACCAGAGCCGAGCTTGCCCAGAAGAGAGAAGCGGCCATAGCTACCCTCCTCAAGCGGGTGCCGGCGGAAGAGAAGGACTTGTTCCGGAGTTTGATACGCCTAGCAGGAAAGGCAAGCTCATACAGCGAGGAGCATAATCTATACTGCGAGCTTTTTATCCAAGCCCTCATGCGCCGCGGCTATCTGGCCATGGGAAAAAGGCTTGCCCAGAAGGGAGCGATTGATGCCCCCGAAGACGTCTTCATGATGAAGCCTGATGAAATTGACCGGGTGCTTATGATTCCTGAGGCGTATGACATGCGCTGGTTAACCAGAATGCGGCGGGCTGCCTGGGAAAAAGCGCAAAATGCCCCCCAGCCCCCCATCCTGACCGACCGAGCCAGCAAAGAGGAAGCCATAAAAAAGGACTTATTACCCTCCAAGGATGTCATTGCCATAAAGCTCGTTGTGGGAGAAGTGCCCCAGCCCAAGCCGGAGCTGAAGGCAGACCTGTGGGGCATCTGCGGCTGCACCGGAGAAGCTGAGGGAACAGCCCGCGTGGTGATGATGTATGAGGACCTGAAGAAGGTACAGGCGGGCGATATCCTGGTATGCCCCGGCATCAACCCGGCATGGACACCGGTCTTCGGCTTAGTCAAGGGCGTAATCACCGATACCGGGGGAACCCTTTGCCATGCTGCCATCATCGGGCGGGAATACGGAGTGCCCACCATTGTCAATACCCAACAGGGCACCAAAAAGATTAAATCAGGGCAGAAGGTAAGGATGGACGCCACCAACGGCGCTATTTATATCCTGAAATAATCGGGCATCCTGAAATAAGGCTCATATCTCAATTGTTCCCCCCATGACGGGGAGCGTGACGCTAATCTTACTACCGGATAGGTGCTCAACAAAGAAGTCCGGGTGCTCGCTATGGACGGGAATGAGGATTTCGGGCTTTATTTCACGGGCAATCTTTAGCAAATCGGCGCCGCAGGCATGACCCGAGGCGTGCAGTCCCCTCTCGGCATCAGGAATCACCCACTCACCGTTAGTCTCCACGGGAAGCCCGAAGCCCCTGAGCCCAAAATGCTCAAGCCATTTATGCAGGCGGCGGAAGTCAATCTCCTGCTCCTCATCGTGGGGCTCGCTGGAGCTATAAACATAGAGACTGCCCGCCCTGGGGCGAATGCTGGGTAGTTCGTTGAGGTCAAAGAAGCTGAAGCAGAGAATAAAATCTTCCTGAGCCGAAGCTACATCCTCCGCCAGAACAATCTTATCCTCATATTCCTGACAGATATTTCTTACCCACAAGTTTGGGTATCGGCTGGCAATGGTGTCCTGGTAAATAGCAATGCTCCCCTCCCGGGCAATATCCGGCGTTTCTGACTCCAGAAGACGCATCATCTTTAATAGATAGGCGTCCTTGGGCAGTATGGCTAACTTCCTGCCTGTTTCCTTGGCAATCTGGAGGAAGGTGAGCAGACGGTCTACATCCCGGGGGGAGAAATCGGCAATAACAAGACCTTTTGAACCCTTGATAGCCTTGAGCCCGTTTTCATATACCTCACGCTCGGCAATATTGCTCTCACGCTCAACATTGGTGCCTTCTAAAATAAGCGCCCTGGGGTGCAGGGCAGCGGCACCCTCAATGAAATTCTGGCTAAGCTCAGCGCGTTTGCCATGAAAGCGAAGGTCGCCGCTATAGACCACCCAGCCCGAGCCGGTCTCAATACCCCAGGCACAGGCACCGGGGATGGAATGGTCCACGGGAAAACAGCGCAGGTTAAAACTACAATCATGGTGACCGGTCATGGGACATGAGGAAAGCTCTTTTTGCTTGGCTGTTTTCTCCCAGAACCCCCACTCCCAGAAACGGAGCGCCTCCGGACTGAGGGCTTGAGGCTCTCTATCGGCAACACAAAACTGCCGCTGCTGACGGGGCAGGTCGCTGGTAAGGAAAGCCGTCTGCTTCCAACCGGCGGGGCATTCCCTCCGGGTGGGGCTGAAATAGCATACCTGCTGGTCAAAATCGGTCTTCCCCGAGTCTTGCATCGCCTTGATGACAAACGCCGTCACCGAGGTGGCGTACACCGGGATGTCTTCTCGCAAAAAAGAAATGTGCCCCGAATGGTCAAGGTGGGCATGGGACAGCAGCACCCCGTCAACCTGCTCAAGCCTCCGGTAGGAAGGGATATCGCGGAACTGTTGCCAGAGACCGGGCACCTCAAGGTCGTCTCGGTAAATCCCCTCCAGCGGGGGAAGCAAGCCCAGCACCAGGGGGTCAAGCAGCCCGGCACCGCTCCGGGGTTTCAGGTACTCCTCATAGAAAAGCTTGTGTCTCTTGTAGGGGAAACCGAAATCAAGCAAAAGCCTCCGCCCTGCATCCTCAAGGAGTATCTTGTTACCGCCAATCTCATTGATGCCGCCGTAGAAGCTCAAACGTACCATGGTTTCCCAATTATAGCACCTGAAAAAATACGACGCACAATCAAGCGACCTTGTGCGTCACCGGCAGTTATGGCGTTTTTCAGTTAAGCTATAGTCCTAAATAGGATTTCCTCACATAGTCAATTTTGAGGAGCTTGGCACAAGCCCCTTCCAGGACTATCCGACCATTTTCCAGCACGTATGCCCGGTCAGCTATCTCCAGGGTATTTCGAACATTCTGCTCAATCAGCAGAACGGTAAGTCCATGCTCACGCAGGGACTTTATGACCTCGAAAACTTCGGTTAACAATCTTGGTGCCAGACCGTAGGACGGTTCATCAAACATGCACAGTTTTGGCCGTGACATCAAGCCCCGACCCATAGCTACCATTTGCTGCTCACCACCGCTCAGTGTTCTGGCTAACTGGCGCTCTCTCTCTTTTAATGCGGGGAAAACTTGATAAACTTCCTTAAATGTTTCATCCTTACATTTCCAGGCATGGCGAGGATAAGCGCCCATCTCCAGGTTTTCACGCACCGTCATGTCGGTAAAAATTCTTCTACCCTCGGGCACATGAGAAAGACCCTTCTCCACGATGATGTTAGGTTCCAGCCCGTCTATCCTCTGGTCAAGGAACTCCACACTACCTGAAGCCGGAGATATCAAACCAGATATAGTATTAAGCAGTGTAGTTTTACCAGCTCCGTTGGCACCAATCAAGCCAACTATTTCCGCCTCATCGATTCTTAAAGAAACATCCCATAAGGCTTGAGCCTTGCCATAAAAAGTATTAATGTTGTTAACTGCCAGCATAAGCCTACTCTCCTAAGTATACCTCAATAACCTTTTTACTGGTAGCAATCTCCTGTGGTGTTCCATCGGCAATCTTCTCCCCATGATGGAGCACCATAATTCGGCCACATACGTTCATAATTGCTTTCATAACATGCTCAATCATAAAGATGGTAATCCCCCTACCCTGAATGGTGGTTACCAACTCCATTGACTGAGCCACCTCGGTGGGATTTAACCCCGCCATCAGCTCATCAAGCAACAATAGCTCTGGCTTGGTGGCTAACGCCCTGGCTACCTCAACTCGCTTCTGGTTAAGCAGGGTTAAGTCTTTAACCGAGGTCGCGCTTACTGCTGACAACCCCACAAACTCCACCAACTCCGTAGCTTGCCTAGTGGCATCCGCTGATGACATCGCGGTTGGTGTCCCGAACATCGAGCCCAACAATACATTCTGAATAACCGGCATATTGGGGAAAATCTTGACTGCCTGAAACGTCCTGGCCACTCCCAGCCTGCAGATTTGATGCGGCTTTAAGCCACTTATCCTTTCACCTCTAAATTTTATTACCCCCGATTTAAGAGGCAGAGCCGCCGATATTAGATTAAACAGGGTTGTTTTACCAGCTCCGTTGGGACCAATCAGACCAAAGATTTCGCCCTTGTCAACATGGAAGTCAACATTTGATACTGCAGCCAGGCCGCCAAAATACTTAGTTACCTTTTCGCCTTCAAGTACTCGCAATTTGACCTCCCGAAACTCGTTTCCATCCTCTCTGTACCAATCCTACCAATCCATTGGGCAGGTATAATATAACCGCTATTAACACAGCGCCGAAAATAAGCATGTAGTAATAGGGGAACCTGGTTGTCAGCACTTCTTGCAAGTAGGCAAGCATAGACGCCCCTATTACCGGCCCATAAAGCGTTCCCACACCGCCAAAGATAGCCATCAGAACCGGCATAAAAGAAAGGATCGGGTTAAAGGCGACGTATGGATCAATATATGTCCATCTTGTCGCCATGATTGCCCCGGATGCCCCCACGAAAATAGCGCTGATGGCATAGGTGATAACCTTCACCATAGTTACATTTACGCCGGTGTGGGCCGCCGCTTCCTCATTCTCACCGATGCTTCGCAGGGCTAAGCCTAATTTAGAGTGTTGGATAAAGTAGGCGACGAGCATTGTTAACACAAAAAGGATTAGCATGACGTAATAAACAGTTTCATTACTTTCCAGGACAACGAATCTGCCACGCGTGCCGGTTATATTAATCTCCCAATAGAGGAGAACCTCCTTGATGAGCACAACAAGTCCGAAGGTGAATATAGCAAAATATATGCCCTTTAGCCTCAGGGTCAAAGCGCCAACGAGAAGGGCAACTAAGAAACTGGCTGCCCCGGCAATAGCGATAACGACGGGCAGTGGTAGTGCCTTCCCCAGTATGGCCATAGTATAGATGCCGACCCCGAAGAAGGCAGCCGATGCCAGTGAGATGTAACCGGTAGGACCGGAAAAGATAACCCAGCTCACCGTCATGATGATATACATTAAGATGGTGGTCATCAGTATAGGAGTATAACCTGTGGCATAGAAGGGTAAAGTAGCTAACAGGAGCAGGATTAAGCCCACTAACCCCAGTAAGAAAGGCTTTTTAGAAATAACACTTGCAATATTCATCTCTTCTCTACTTCTTCCCCAAAATGCCTGTTGGCCTCACCAGGAGCAAAATTATGAAGAGCAGATAGTAGGAAGCCACAGCTAAGCCTGGCTGCACGTAGCTCATGATGCTACCAATAAGACCTATTATAAAACCGCCGATAAAACTGCCCGGGATACTACCTAAACCACCCAAGACGACCACAATGATAGCGATGATGGTATAGTTCAGACCCATAGTGGCATAAACAGGGAAGCACATGCTTGTAAGTGAGCCGGCAATACCAGCCATTAAAGCACCAAGGCCAAAGCATAAAGCCAGCACCCAGTTAATGTTTATCCCCATGAGTCCAGCAGCTGCCGGGTCTTGAGCCGCTGCCCTGATTGCTTTGCCCATGCGGGTATAGGTTAGAAAGAGATAGAAGGCTAAACCGATACCTACCGCAAAGGCAAGGGTTACCAAGCGATTGGTGGCAAAAATCGTTTCCCCAATTCTGAACGGGACAGCTAAATAAGTGTACCCCCTTGTTGCATTCCCCCATATTGATAAGGCGATATATTGAATGATGAAGAGGAGACCAAAAGAAGCCAGCATGGAACTAGCCTCGTAGGCACCCGGATTGGGTGCCCTGATTCTAAGACTTGTGAACAAAGTCCGGTGAAGTAAAAAACCTATTACTAAGATGATAGGACCAACAATGACCAGGGAAAGCAGGGGGTTAATCCCCAAGACAGTATACATCAACCAGGTGGCGAAAGCCCCGATCATAATAAACTCGCCATGAGCGATGTTAAACACCCGGGCAACGCCGTACTGCAGGCTCAAGCCCATAGCAATCAGGGCGTAGATACCGCCCATCAGCAAACCATCAATCACTATGTTCAGGATTCTAATAATCATAATGATAGCTTCCTAGCTTTGCTAATCATGGATACAGGCTGCCTAAGAGGTGCAGGATAAGTCCTCTGGAGAAAATAAACACTCTCTCAAGAGCTGTTATCTTTACACCCTTTAGACAGCCTGCTCACTATTATTATCACACTATTGTTGTTGTTAACTATGTGACCCTATTGTTTTTATTACTCCCCTGCTGGTGATGGGAACGGTACCTTGGGGAAGATGGGTTCTGCGGTGCGCTTCACACCGGGGTCAATGACTTCAAAGTATCCACTCTGCCACTGACCAATCTGCCCGGGATAGCACTCAGTTCCAAAAAATCCGCCGCCATCACCGAACATCTCAAAATAGGTCGGGCCCAGGGTCGGCGTATCAAACGTCGAGGTAGCCATCACATCCCTTACTGTCTTCGAGTCAAGGGTTCCAGCTTCCTCAATAGCCATCTGGAAGAACTGCAGTGCACCGTAATAGGGCAGATGCCCCCACCAATCAATCTGTCTTCTGCTCCAGCGCTCGGTGAATCTAGCAGTGAAATCTGCAGCTGCGGCAGAGCTATGCTCACTCCAGGCACCTTCACCAACCATTCCCTCAATATTCGCGTCACCAAACGCCACCCTGAAATCCTCAAAATTGACGCCAGGTCCGCCTAGCCAGACATCCGGGTTATACTCAAGCGCTATTGACTGCTCGACGGCAGGGTAGATCATCCAGGGATAGCACCAAGCGACAAAGGCGTCGGCTCCAGAATCCATAGCTGCCCTGATTATGGAGGCGTAGTCTGCACCGAACATGGGAACGCTGACGGCGTTAACTACAGGAATCCCCACCTTCGTAAGCTCGGCCGTACCTATAAGTAGATACTCGGCGCCATGGAGGTCAGCAATGTAGATTGCATACACTGAATCTACGCCCCATTCGTCAAAAAGTTCAGCCATAACTGGCATCTGGGCGTGGTCGGAAAAATTCAGGACGGAAAAGACGTAGGGGAGGTCAGGCATCATCGCCCTGAGACTGGTTGCACCACCCTCGGCGCACAGGATTATCTTCTCGTACTTATTGGCTATAGGGGCGGCAGCAAAGAGCGGAGCGGTGCCACAGGGACCGAAGAGGAAGTCAACATTGTCCTGGACACACAATTTTTCTATGTTTGTTGCCACCATGCCCGAATCAGACGTGTCATCAGCTACATCCATCTCTACAAGCAGGCTCTTGCCATAATCTGACACGTATATCCCGCCGGCGGCATTGACTTCCTCAGCCCACATCTTATAGATTGGCCCGAAGGCATTTTCTTCAAAGAAAGCGAGTGGGCCGGTGATAGACCTTGAGGCACCAATGAGGATTTTGTCTCTTTCTGCCGGGGGAGCGGGGCAGGCGGTAAACAAGGGCACTAACAACGCTACTATCGTTAACGCTATTACCCCAACAATTACCTTCTTTTTCACCTGTTTCTTCTCCTTTCTAAGGATCCAAACTGTACCAGGTCTTGTTATCTTAAAATCTTATATATCCATCCCCCCTTTCATTAGTATATCGACTCTGCTAGCTTGGCAAACTTATGGAACTCCTCGTACCTCGAGAGTATATATGGCTACCCCACCTTTGTCAAGACCCCCTTACCTATTTACTGCCTGGGTAGTCCCAGCCCGGCTAGGGCAATTATGTTTTTCTGAATCTCCGAGGTTCCGGCAGCAATAGTTGCCCCAAAGGAGACAAGATACATGTGCTCAATCCACCCCTGCACCGGGGCTATGTTCTCCCTCTCGTCAAGCTGGGCATAGGGTCCCAACAATTGCATTGCAGCGCCGGCGGCACGCTTAAACAGCTCGGTGCTATATAGCTTAGCCATAGCCGCATACCAATCAGTAGCCATCCCCTTATCCCGCAGCCAAGCCACCCGATAGTTAATCAAGCGCCCGACCTCGGTCTCTATTGCCAGTCTGGCTAATAAGTGTCTGCTTGGCACCGACGGCATTCTGGAAGTGGTCTTTAAACATTTCACCACCCCCTCAATCACGCTTTGCACCATAGCCACAAATTCAATTGAAGTCCGCTCATGACCCAATAGCGCCTGCGCCACCGGCCAACCTTCGTTCTCTTTGCCCACTATATTTTCCCCTGGTATTCTGGCATCATCAAAGAATATCTCGCAAAATGACGGCTCGCCGGCTAGATTACTTATCGGTCTGACGCTAACGCCAGGGGTGGACAAATCAACCAGGAAAAAGCTGAGACCCTTTGACCTCCGGGCATGGGGGTCTGACCTAGCCAGCAGACAACACCAATCGGAATAATTAGCAAAGGTACTCCAACTCTTCTGCCCGTTTATGATGAAGTGACTGCCGTCTTTTATCGCCTTGGTCTGGAGTGAAGCCAGGTCGGAACCCGCCTCCGGTTCACTGAAGCCTTCGCACCAGAACTCCTCCCCCCTGGCAATTGGCTTCAGGTGCCGCTCCCTCTGCTCTTCGGTGCCGTAGTCAATAAGGGTTGGCGCCAGCATCTTGACGGCAATGGGGTTATATCCCGGTGACCCGCGACGGGCTACCTCCTCGGAGAAGATGATGTAGTCTACATAGGAGCGAGACTGGCCACCGTACTTTTTGGGCCAGAATAGAGATAGCCAACCCCTCTCCCCCAACTTACGGGCTATGTCCTTAAATACCCGCCAGCCCTCACTGCTATCAACGACGTGGTCGCCACTGGTACCCCCCAGATAGCCCACCCAGCCCGGTGGCAGCTCGGCGTCCAGAAAGGCACGGACTTCTTGCCGGAACCCGTTCTGCTCCTCACTAAATTGAAAGTCCGTCGGCTTCCCCCCATCTCTTAAATATTAACGTGGCGCCCAGAGCACCATCCTCGGTTTCTTGCCCATTTCCTTGGCCAGCTCTTCTATCTTGCCGTATTTCATGCAGGCCGCCAGGCAATGCTTGACGCATGCCGGCTCAAGCCCCTTTTTGGTACGAGCCGGGCAGAGGACGCATAGTTCGGTGGGAAACGGTATGTAGGCAAGATATGCCTTGTCATGGGGCAGGCTCTGGACAACCTCAATTACCTTGATTCCGGACATACCCGCTGGCCACTTGTACTCCTGGGCGCAGGCGACCTGGCAAGCGTAACACCCGGTGCAGTACTCATAATCAATAAGCAAGCCATACCTATCTTTCTCAGGCATTTTTTGTCCCCTCATTAACCTTGGATAACCGGCAGAGTAAATTTTTTATGGGGGCACCCAGCCCGTCCTTGCCCTGGAAACCCATGGGAATAAGCTGATTTATGTTAGATTCCCAGACACCAAAGAGAGAAGGCTCTGCGCCCGGCTTTTCCGGAAACCACCAGCCGTGAGCCGCCATCACCATCCATCGGGGCACCACTGGGGTAAGCTTCGCCTTGAGTTTGCACCTCCCCAGCCAGTTCTCCACCCAGACCCAGTCCTCGTCAGCGATACCTAGTGAGCTGGCGGTCTCAGGATGGATTTCAACTACCGGGTCGGGGTCAATCTGGCGCAGCCAGGGGATATTCCTGTGCTCGGAGTGGAAGTACACCGGGGAGCGCCTACCCGTGGACAGAATCAGGGGGTACTCTTTATATAGCTCGGGCTGGCTTACGGGGGTGAAGGGCGGTTCTTCATAGTGGGCTAGAGGCTCCAGCCCCCACCCCTCTCTTAAAGATGAGTATAGCTCAATCCTGCCCGACGGTGTTTGAAAACCGGGCTTTTTATCCGGGCGCAGCAGCCCCTTTTCAAAGCGGTGATATGGGGCGCTGGGGTGGCCCTCCGGGGGGAAAGCCCAGCCCTTTTTCTGAAGCTCTTTAAAGCTCATACCGGAGGGCTTTATTATCTCGTCAAAAAGTTCGTGGATGCTTTTCCAGCGGAGGTTGGGATTAAATCTTTTAGCCAGCTCAAAGTTTATTTCCACGTCGGGCTTGCATTCGCCGACGGAGATAGCCTTGTTGATGCTCTGAAGCGGCACCCACCAGCTCCTGACGCTATCCTTCTCCAGAAAGCTGGCTGCCGGCAGCACTACGTCAGCGAGCTGGGCGGTGGGGGTCATGAAAAGGTCAACGGCAACCACAAAGTCAAGCTTCTTAATCGCCTCAACCCATTTCTTCGGGTCAAGACCTATGCCGGCTACAGGGTTGCAGGTCTGGAGCCACATGCCCTTGATGGGGTAGGGCTTTTCGGTGAAAATCTGCTCTAGGGCAAGGTCAGGCTGTGCCCTCCAGATGAATTTATTAAGGGGTCCGTAGCGGTCGGCGCCTATCCTCTTCTTGTCCATCTCCTCGGATTCCAGCCTGATGACCCCCTTTGCCCCGGGCAGGGCGTAGGCAACAGCATCAAAGGCATACCTTGAGATAACATTGCCGCCCGGTGTGTCCAGGTTCCCGGTGAGGCACCATAGGGCGGTAATTGCCTGGACGGTGGGGGTGATTGCCGGCGTCATGTCAATGGGCACCCCCCAGTGTATGGACGCCGGCTTGCTTCTGGCATAAAGCCTTGCCGCCTCAACTATGTCTTTTTCTGGAACCCAGGTGATTTCGGATACCCGCTTTACAGGGTAGTTGTTTACCTCTTCGCCAAATACCGTCCAGACTGTTTTAGCCGGCACCTTGCTTCCATCGGAGAGGCTGACCTTAAACTCGCCCTCCAAGGCTGGCTTGGCATCGGGGAGTTTATACTCCACATTGTGGGAATCCCATATTACCGGCTGTTTACTCGCCATATCCCAGGCAACGAAGTTGTCAGGGGAACCATCCTTTATTAAATCGTTTTCTCGGAGCAGCTTGCCGCTGTCTCCCCTGACCAGGTGGGCTGCGTTCGTCCACTTCTCGACAAAGTCCCTATCATATAAGCCCTCGTTTATAATCACATTGAGAAAGCCCATGGCCAGGGCGCCGTCCGTCCCCGGCCTAAGTCTTAACCACCTCTCCGCCCTTGAGGCAAACCACGACAGCCTGGGGTCAATGGCGATAATCTTGGTGCCCATTTTCATGAGGTCGATAATCCAGTGCCCGAAGACATTATCAGGGCATGAAGCCGGGATGTTATAGCCCCAGACTACGATGCACTCCGGGACCTTATACCTGGGGTCGTCATAGCGCTTCGGCAACCACTGGGCGGCATCAAGTATGCAGTAATCACCCTGCACCGTTTCCACGGCGGTTATCCTCGGGCTGTAACAGGCAATCCCACTGAGAGCAAACATCACGTTGGGGCTGCCGTAGGCATAGGCAAGCAAGCATATCCAGGGGCCGATGTCCCTCCCCGTCCCCATGGAGAAGATGACACTCTCGGGGCCGAATTCCTCCCTGATTTTGCCCAGCCTCTTCTCAATAAGGTCAAAAGCCTCGTCCCAGGAGATTTCCTGCCACCTGCCTTCCCCACGCTCCCCCACCCGCTTGAGGGGACGGGTTAGCCGCTGGGGATGATTAACATACTGCGTCATGGCCAGACACCTGGCGCAGAGACGGCCCTGATTCCAGGGGTGGTCGGGGTCTCCCTCAATCTTGACCAGCTTCCCATCCTCAATGTAGGCAAGCACTCCACAACCGCCATGGCAGCCAGGCCCGGCAGACCAGGTGGTGGTACGCACAACCTTGAGCTCTTTTCTCGCCATCTAAGCACCATATAACACACGGGGGTATATCTGTCAAATACACGCCAGTTGCAAAAAAGCTGGCAATAGTGGTATAATATAGCAACAGTTCAGGTTTTGGTTATCGTATACTGCTTTAAATCCCAAGGGTTTTATCAAGCATTGGGTGACCCAAACTCTAACTGAAATATTTGAAGAGAGGAGGTCATTCAATGAGTTTTGAGGACAAAACACTCCAGTGTTCCGATTGCGGAAACACCTTCACCTTCAGCGCTGAAGAGCAGGAGCTTTTCCAATCCAGAGGCTATACTAATGAGCCCAAGCGCTGTCCCTCCTGTCGCCAGGCAAGAAAAGCCGATCGTTATGGAAATAGCGGCTACGGCTCCCAGCGGCAGATGTTCGCGGTAACATGCGCTCAGTGTGGTAAGGATACCGAGGTACCATTTGAACCCCGTGGTGATAGACCAGTGTACTGTAGCGATTGCTACCGTAAAATTAAAGCCAGCGGCTAACGCTGGTTTAATCTTAAGAGCATACGTAGGCTGGGAGTTTCCAGTCTATGTATGCTCCCAGAACTAGTAGAGGCAATTCAAAAAGGGGGCTGAGCATGAAAATCTATGCAGGTAATCTATCCTTTGACGTGACTGAAGAGGAACTACAGGCGGAATTCGCTGCTTTTGGAAAGGTAGAGTCGGTAAATGTCATAACTGACAAGTATAGCGGACGGCCAAGAGGATTTGCCTTTATTGAAATGCCCTCGGTGTCCGAGGGACAGGCGGCAATCGCTGGTCTCAACGGGAAAACCTTGAAGGACCGAACGCTTACTGTAAATGCAGCCCGGCCCCGCTCCGATGACAGGGGTGGCTCTTTCGGGGGCAGGAGAGGTGGTGGAGGTGGTGGATTTGGTGGAGGAAGGGGTAGAAGATACTAAACTCCTCCTTATTCAATCCTACTTAGCAAAAAGAGCATATATTAATGATTCCGAAGGGCTATTAGCCTGGACGTCAATAACAAACGTTAGGCCAAGCCTAGCTCACTTCCCAAAAAAAGAAGGGGGCTAAGATGAACATATATGTCGGCAATTTATCCCTCGAGGTTACTGAGGAAGAACTGCGGCGAGAATTCACGGCTTTCGGAGAAGTAATATCCGTGGTCGTTATGAACGACAAGTATATTGGCAGTGGTCAGACCAGGGGATATGGATTTGTTGAAATGGCCTCAAAGTCTCAGGGCGAAGCCGCCATTACCAATCTCAAAGGTAAAAGACTAAAGAACCGGGTGATTAATGTTGTCGAAGCCCTCCCCCTTTCCGATAAGAGAGGTAAAGAGTACCTCCGTGGAAGAGACAACCGGTTTAACCGGAAAGCGCGACAGAGAAGATACTAGCTCGCACTAAACCAACCTAGAATCCTACAGAGGAAGGGAAAGATGAAGGCAGTCATTCTGGTGGGAGGGGAAGGAACAAGACTGCACCCCCTAACCTTCAACACCCCAAAGGCAATGGTGCCAATCCTGAATAAACCTTTCCTGGAATACCTGATACTCTATCTCAAAGAGCACGGCGTAAGAGATATCATCCTGACCACCAGCTACCTCCCCGACCGCATTCAGAGCTACTTCGGCGATGGCGCTGAATCAGGCGTCCATCTCACCTACCTCGTCGAGGAGACGCCACTGGGCACTGCCGGTGCCGTCAAAAACGCCGAGTCTTTACTGGACGAGCCGTTTTTTGTCATTAACGGTGATGTCGTCACCGGAATTGACCTCACCGCAATGATGAGCCAGCACCGGAAGGTAAAGCCCAAGGTGAGCCTTTCCCTGACCCCGGTAGATAACCCCACGATATACGGTGTGGTGGAGACTGACGACAAGGGTATGGTAAAACGCTTTGTCGAGAAGCCAAGCTGGGAAGAGGTCACCACCAATATGATTAACGCCGGCATCTATATCCTTGAGCCTGAAGTCCTGGGCTACATCCCGCCTTCCACCACCTCCATGTTCGAGCGCCATCTCTTCCCACTACTCTTAGAGAAGGGCGAGCCTATCCTGAGCTATCCCTCCACCACCTACTGGATTGACATCGGTACACCGGAAAAATACCTTAAGGTGACCCATGACCTGCTCTCAGGCAAAGCTCCGTCTTTATCTATCTATCGCCCCCAGATCAGCAAAAACGCCCAAATTCATCCCTCGGCTCAGATTGAAGGTCCGGTGCTTATCAGCGAGGGGTGCGTTATTGCCCAGGGGGCAAAGATAAAGGGAGCCGTTCTCGAACCAAAATGTCAGGTTGATGAAGATGCGGTTATAGAAGGGGCAATATTATGGCAGGAATCCAGGGTGGGCAAAAAAGCGATTCTAAAAAACTGTATCGTTGGCTCCCGCTGCTATATTCAAGAGGGGAGTCAAGTTCCGGACAACTGTGTTCTGGGCGATGATGTTGTCGTGGAAAAAAATAGTAAACTGGCTCCAGGCACCAAAGTATCGCCTGATAAACAAATAGACACCGAATAATCTCAAGCGGCCTTTAAGGCCACTACAATCTTCTCCGCCTTCTTCTCGGCACTTTCCACCATAGGTATTTCTTTGACGGTCTGGATTAAATCTAATTGTTTCTGCACTGAGATACCGATTATTGCCCCTTCTTCCGCTGACCCACCAACCCATTCTATCTTAACGCCTTCAGCCTTTCCCAGGTCCTCAGCGAATTGCCTCACTCGCTCAAAGCCCACCGGCATTGGCAGCACTATCTCAAAGTTACCCTCGTAAGCCTCCTCGCCAGCTGGCGCAGCTTCCTTCTCTTCTTCTGGTTTAACTTCTACTTCCTCAGCCTCCCCCGCTTCTCCTGCCTCTTCCGTCTCTTTTACTACCTGCTCTTCAGCTGGGTACTCAGCCTCTGCTTCTGGCTTAATCTCTACTTCCTCAATTTCTCTCGCTTCTCCAGCTTCCTCCGCTTCTTTTATCGCCTGTTCTCTAGCCAGGCGCTCAGTTTCCTCAGCTGCCTCTTTCTCTGCCTGTTCTTTAGCTAGGCGTTCGACTTCCTCTCTCGCCTTAATCTCCGCTTCCTCAGCCTCTTTCTCCGCCTGTTCTTTAGCTAGGCGTTCGGCTTCCTCAGCTTCCTTGGCTTCTCCTGTTTCCTCTTCTTCTTTCACCACCTGTTCTCCAGCCAAACGTTCGGCTTCTTCTCTTGTCCTCCTCTCCGCTTCCTCGACCTCCCATGCCCTCCTTGCTTCTTCAGCTTCCCTTAGCGCCTGTTCTTTAGCCAGGCGCTCAGCTTCCTCCCTTGCCCTAATCTCAGTCTCTCCACCAGCCTGCGGAATCTCCTCAGCTTCCTTCTCTGCTCTGGCTTCTTTCTCCTCCACCTCCCTCAGCTCCCCTGCTTCTATTAGTGCCTGCTCCCTAGCAAGGCGCTCGGCTTCCTCTCTCGCTATCCTCTCCACATCTTCAGCTTCCTTGGCTTCAGCTGCCTTTCTCTCCACATCTGCTTGCTCTGTAGCTAAGCGCTCGGCTTCTGCTTCTGGCTTAACCTCAGCTTCCTCTGCTTCTTTCATCACCTGTTCTCCAGCCAGACGTTCAGCTTCCTCCCTCGCCTTAATCTCTACCTCTTCAGCCTCCCTCTCTGCCTGTTCTTTAGCTAGACGCTCGACTTCCTCCCCTGCTATCCTCTCCGCCTCTGCTCGCTCTTTAGCCAGACGTTCAGCTTCCTCTCTTGCCTTAATCTCTACCTCTTCAGCCTCCCTCTCTGCCTGTTCTTTAGCTAGACGCTCGACTTCTACGGCTTCCTCGGCTTCCTTGGCTTTCATCGCCTCTTCTGCTTCTTTCTCTGCCTGCTCCCTGGCAAGGCGCTCGGCTTCCTCTCTTGCCTTCCTCTCCGCTTCCTCAGTCTCCCATGCCCTCCGCGCTTGCTCCCTGGACAGGCGTTCGGCTTCCTCTCTTGCTATCCTCTCCGCCTCCTCAATTTCCTTCGCCTTCTTTGCTTCCTCTGCCTCCCTCTTTGCCTCTTGAGCCTCTCTCTTTGCCTGTTCTTTAGCTAGGTGCTCAACTTCTTTTCTTGCTTTCTTTTCCACCGCCTCAGCTTCCCTGGCTCTCCTCTCCTCTTCTTTAGCTAGGCGTTCAGCTTCCTTCCCCGCCCTCTTCTCAGCTTCCTCAACTTCCTTCCTGGCCCTGGCTTCTGCGCCCCGCTTACCACCCGCCATTACCGGATAGCCACACCACTGGCAGTAATCACCACCGGTTTTCTGACCGCAATTAGGACATCTAACCATTAGCATCCCCCCAAAATTTAGCTGCTTACCGATTCCAGCCAGACAAAGGCTATAACTTATTATATAACTTTATATCAAGCAGTTAAACCCCATATAGATGGCATGCCACCAGATGCCCATTGCCCATATCCTTAAGATTAGGCTCAACCTGAGAGCAAATTGGCATTACCCGGTGACACCGCGTATGGAAGCGGCAGCCTGGTGGCGGGTTCAAGGGGGAAGGAACAGCGCCCGGAAGCAGAATTCTGGCCTTCCTCCTCTTTCTGATGCTAGGGATAGCCGATACCAGGGCTTCGGTATAGGGGTGGAGGTAATCTTTAAAAATCTCGCCAGCCTCAGCCAGCTCAACAATCTTGCCCAGGTACATTACCGCCACCCGCTGGGATACCTGCCTTATTACCGACAGGTCATGGGCGATGAATAAGTACGCCAGACTGAATTCCCGGCGCAGGTCGAGCATTAGATTCAAGATTTGAGCCTGAATGGAAACGTCCAGGGCACTTACCGGCTCATCGGCAATAATCAGCCTGGGGTTGGTGGCAAGAGCCCGGGCAATGCCGATGCGCTGCCTCTGCCCGCTACTAAACTCATGGGGATAGCGCAGGGCATGCTGTGCCTCCAGCCCCACCCGCTCCAGCATATCGGTCACCATCTGCCCCCGCTTCCTCTCATCCTTTAAGCCGTGTATGAGCAGAGCCTCGCCTATGGACTGACCTATGGTCATCCTGGGGTCAAGGGAGGACTGGGGGTCCTGAAATATAATCTGGATTTCCTTGCGCAGCCCCCTCAGTTGCTTCCTGTCCAGCTTGGCAATATCAGTCCGGCGGTAGATAATCTTCCCTGCCGTCGGTTCCTCCAGCCTTATTATCGTCCTGCCCAGGGTGGACTTGCCGCACCCCGACTCCCCCACCAGCCCCAGGGTCTCCCCTTCCTTTATATAGAAGGAGACGCCGTCCACCGCCTTAATATTACCGAGGTGGCGGTAAAGCAGCCCCCCGCTAACGGGGTAGTACTTCTTTAGGTTCTCTACCTTTAATAATTTATGGTTCAACATCATCTTTTAATATAAGTGGCAGAAAACGGTGTGCCCCCGACTGATAACAACCGGCGGCGGCTCTTCCTTGCGGCAGATAGCCATTGCCCTCTTACAGCGGGGGTGGAAAAGGCAGCCGCCGGGGGGATCAATAAGGCTAGGCACCGTCCCCGGTATGGACTCTAGCCTCTCCTTCTCTTTCGTTATGTCAGGTAGACACTTAATCAAACCGGAGGTGTAGGGATGTTTTGGATTTTTTAACAGCTCGGCGGCGGGGGCAGTCTCAGCTACCTTACCGGCATACATGACCACAATCTCGTCGCCGATTTCAGAAACTATGCCCAGCTCATGGGTTATAAAAAGGAGAGACATCTTCCGGCTTTCCTTGAGCCGGCGAAAGATGTCTATTATCTGAGCCTTTATGGTGACATCAACGGCGGTGGTCGGTTCATCAGCAATAAGGAGCTGCGGGTCGCAGGAGAGTCCCATGGCTATCATCGCCCTCTGTCTCATGCCCCCGGACAACTGGTGCGGATAGTAGCTAGCTACCTCCTCCGGCGACGGTATGCCCACCTCTTTTAAAAGGTTTATCGCCCTGTTTTTCGCTCTACGCTGGCTCACCTTCAGGTGGAGCTTTATCTGCTCCTCTATCTGGTCGCCAATAGTAAAGACCGGATTCAGGGCTGATTGCGCGTCCTGGAATATCATGGCAATCTCTTTGCCCCTGATATGCCTCAGCCGCTCGGCAGAGCTTTTGGTGAGGTCCGTACTATCGTAAAATATCTCCCCTCCCACTATCCTGCCCGGCGGGCTGTCGATTAGACCCAGAATGGAGAGGGCGGTTACCGTCTTGCCGCAGCCGGACTCACCAACCAAGCACAGACATTCGCCCTTTACCAGGTCAAAGCTAACCCCATCCACCGCCCGGACAACACCGCGCTTGGTGAAAAAGTAGGTCTTCAGGTCTTTAACGCTTAAAATTACCTCTTTCATACTAAACACTGATATTAAACACTGCTGCGGGGGTCAAAGGCATCCCTCAGCCCGTCACCGACGAAGTTGAAGGCAAGAACGGTGAGGAAGAGCATAACCCCCGGCATCACCGCCACCCACCAGGTGATGTCAAGGCTTTGCTGCCCCGCCCTTAATATCATCCCCCAGCTGGTTACCGACGGGTCGCCCAGGCCGATAAAGCTCAGGGCGGCTTCAGCCAGAATCACCCCCGGGATGGAGAGGGTAGCGATTACCACAATCAGGCTGACGACATTAGGTATAAGGTGAGCCAGGACAATTCTGCCATCGCTCGCCCCCAGGGCTTTAGCCGCCAGGATAAACTCCCGCGTCCTCAGGGAAAGGGTCTCGCTCCTGATTAAGCGGGCTGTCCCCGTCCAGCCGGTGAGACCGATGACGAGGACGATGAAAGCCAGACTGGGACCGAAGATGAAGATAATAAATACCAGCAATAGAAAGAAGGGGAAGGTCATCATAATATCGGTGAGCCTCATCAGGATATTGTCCACCTTGCCGCCTAAATAGGCGGATACGACGCCGATAAGCGTCCCCAGGGCGACGGCAATGCCGGTGGCGAGCAAGCCGACTTGCAGCGAGACCCCGGCACCGGATATTATCATCGCCAGCAAATCCCGGCCCTTATCATCGGTGCCCAGGGGATGCTCCCAGCTACCGCTGGTCGTCTTGGTAATAAACTGCCCCGTCTCGGCTTTATAAACTGATTCCTCGATACTAAAGCCGACGGGCGGCATGTTCTTCTCTTCAAAGTTGGCTGCCGTAGGGTCGGGGGTAAAAAGGGGACCGATTAAAGCCAGGAGAATCAAAAACAGAATAAAAGCCAGCCCAGCCACCGCCAGCCGATTCCTCTTCACCCTCTGCCAGTAGTACTGCACCAGCCTGCGGCCAGTGTAAAGGGGCCAGACCACATAGAGGAGAGCGACTATACCAATGGCAATATACAAATAGCCAAGCGGGTCAAAAATCTTCTCCACGACGAAGATATCCAGTAGCAGGGTTAAAAGCCAGAGGGCAGCCAGCGGTATAAGAATCAGGTTCTTAATACCGCCAACCTTCCCCGCCAGCCGTTTAATTCCCTTTTTAGTCATATCTTCTAGTCATATCTTATTCGGGGGTCAAGGTAAGCATAGGCGACATCGGTAGCCAGGTTAATGAAAAGTACCAGGAAAGCCGAGATAAGGGTTATCGCCACCACCACGGCATAATCATCGGCAAAGATGGCATTGAAAGAAATCCTGCCCAGACCGGGAATGCCGAAGATAATCTCAGTGAGGTAAGCCCCGCCAAAGACAATACTGCCCAAATCAAACATTATGATAGTAACCAGGGGCAGGACGGCATTGCGGAAGACATGCTTGCCGATGACCGTCCTCTCCGGCAAGCCCTTAGCCCTTGCCGTCCGGACGAAGTCCTTCCTCAGATTGTCCAGCATCGCCGAGCGGGTATATCGGGTATAGCCCGCCATCATCCCCGTGCCCAGGGTAACTACGGGCAGAATCAGCTGCTTGAGATTAGCCAGGGAGAGGAGGGGGATGCTGGTATCATAGTAGGTCTTAAACAGCCCCAGCTGCACCGAGAAGAGCAGGATAAGCATCACCCCCAGCCAGAAATTGGGTATGGATATCCCAATGAAGGAGAAAAAGGTAGCGATGTAATCGGTCTTGCTGTACTGCCTGACGGCGGAATAGATGCCAATCAGGATACCGATTAAAGCAGCCAGGATAGTGCTTAGTAAGATTAGCTGGAAGGAGTAAATCCAGTGGACTTTAATCAGCTCAATCACCGGCATTGAAGTGCTGAAAGACCACCCCCAGTCCCCCTGCAATAGATTACCCATGTAATCTAGGTATTGCTCGTATAGCGGCGCATCAAGACCGTATCTGGCTTCTATAGCCGCAATCGCCTGGGTCGGGTCTTCCCCGCGGGTGGCGAGGTTGGTCAGATACTTATCGGCGGGTGAACTCGGGCCGAGCCTGACCAGAAGGAAGGTAATGGTCAATACTCCCCAGGCAATAATTACGGCATAAAACAGCCGTTTAAGGATGTAATCCCTGAGCCAGGTCTTCCTCATTGGTTCTACCTAGAGATGGAAAGGGCTACTCGAAATACCACAGGTGGTAGTTATAGCCCATGTTTATGCCTGGTTCTATCCCCTTGACATTATCCTGGAAACCAACATTCGCCAGCTGGAAAACCAAGAAGTCCACCGGCTGCTCTTCGGAAACCAGTTGTGATAGCTCAGTATATAATTCCCAGCGCGCTTCCTCATCAAGGGCTTCCTCTGACTTTATCCTCTTTAACAGCTCGTCAACCTGGGTACTGGAATAGCCGAAGAAGTTTAAGCCCCCACTGGTTGAGTAGAAGACATCCTGACCTGAGGGTGAAAGGGGGTTGGTGTTGAAGCCCATCACCATCAGGTCCCAGGGCTCCTCGCTTACCGCCTCAGGCCCATTATTGTACCTCGGTTCTTCGTCCGTACCCGGCGTCTTGTTCATCAGGTATTTCCGGAGCAGGGTTGCCCAGGGAACAAACTTAAGTTCCACCTCAATGCCAATCGCCGATAGCTGCTCCTTAACCAGGTAGCCGATGTCTTCCCGTTGCTCGTTGCCAGCGTTAGTTACCAGGGTCAGCTCAATTGGTTCATCATAGCCGGCGTTAACCAGCAACTCCCTAGCCTCCTCCTCATCGAGAAGGGGCTCCACCCCGTATCTGACAACACCCTCCTCCACATACCAGGGTGAAACCTTGGGGATGAAGCTGTAGGCAGGCTCACCAAAACCGTAGAGCACCTGCTCTATTATCAACTCCTTGCTTACCGCCAGGGAAAGGGCTTGTCTTACCTCTCTTATCTTTAGCCCCTCCCAGCCATTGTCCCTCAAGTTATAAGCCAGGAAGAGATAGCCGGTAGTGGGCACGGTATAGACATTAATCCCCTCCATATTCTTGAACTTACTTACCTTGTCCGGGTCAATGCCGGTATAGGTAATATCCCCCGCCTCCAGGGCGGCATGGACTGTAGCCGAGGTGCCAAAGAGCTTCACGATATACTGCTCAAAATAGGGAGCACCGGTATCCTTGCCCAGATAGTAATCGGGGTTGCGCTCAACGACAAACTTGTCATTTCGCAGCCATTCCCCGAACTTATACGGCCCCAGGTTGCCGGTATAGGTCAAATTGTTGAACTCCGGAGCCTGGGTAAAGGCTTCAATATCACCCTCGTAGTTGACGGCAATGTATTTGGGGTAGGGAATCAAGTTGCGCACCGTATAGATGAACTCGGGGTCAACCGTCTGGCGGGTTATGGTAAAGGTAGTCTCATCAACCACCTCGGGGGTGATAAATGCTATCTCGCCCCCAACCTCTTCCTGCCAGTCGCTCTTGTAGGGGTAATTGAGCCAGTCGGAGAGCATCAAATTTCTTAAGGTATATACATAATCTTCAGCGGTAACCTTAGAGCCATCGCTCCACACTAAGTCGTCCCTGATGGTCACCGTATAAACCAGACCACTTTCACTTACCTCAACATCCCTAGCTGCCGTCCGCAACTGAACGCGCCACTCATTGTCATAGGTAACTAAAAAGTCCACGGTGTGCCCGGCATAACTAAAGGAGGCGCTATCGGCAGCCAGAATCCAATTTAGTGTTTCGGCATCTCCAGCTGACGTGCCAGAGATAAAGGCTCCCCCCGTCTCCCGAGCAGGTGGTGGTGCCTCCTCCCTTGGCTGGAAAACAACAGCTGGGGAATAGGACAGCAACAGGCTGGACGCTACAACATACCAACAAATTGCTGCCAAGAGAGGTATATGCCAGATTCTTTTCATCTTTTGTCGGCATTATAAATCATTGATAGCCAAACTGCACGCCTCCCGTAACTCACGCCTAAGGCGTTAGTACTTTAGTAAGTATTAGTACTTTGGTATAGCTAAATAAGAGGTTTTCTTGTTGACACTAGGCAATAAATTGCTATATTGTGGTCAATTGTCAGGACTAGAAAATAAGCGAGAAACAAACTCAAAAGGAGGGTAATCGTGAAGAGATTGTGTCAAAGGAGTCACCATGGTAACAGCGGCTTCACCCTAATCGAGCTACTCATTGTCATCGGCATTATTGGGGTGCTGGCGGCCGTTGTTTTGCCAAATGTCAGCGGGCTAGTTGGTAGCGGCGAGGCAGAGGGGGCAAAGGCGGAGTGGGTAACCATCCAGACCGCCATGGACACCATGATGGCGAAGGAAGGTTTAACCTCAGTTACAGGCACCTCAGCCACCAATAATATGGCGTCTTTCCCTACCGGCAAGCCGTTGTACCCCAACTTCCTGCGGACGCAAAAAAGTAATGGCACCTACTCCTGCGATTCCACAGGGTTGGTGGCGCAAGTCACTACCGGCTACGAATAATTTTTTGCCCTTTAGAGACGTCTCAGGAGGCTTCAGAAGAGTTTAAGACTACGAATAATTCCTGCCCAATCTTGAGACGTCTCGGGAGACTTTAAGACGTGGCAATAAAAATCAACGGTCAAATGTATTACCGAACCCTGGAGGCCTGCCAGATGGCTGGCGTAAGCCGAGCCACTCTCTTCCGCTGGCTCAAGGCGGGCATCCTTGAAGACGTAATGCCTAGAGACAGAAAGGGTTGGAGACTATTTACCGAGAGCGACGTAAACAGAATCAAATCCGAGGCCACTAGGGTTATCAGTAGCGGAGTATTCCTTGAAGAAGCAGGAAATGGGACAAACCAAGAAAGTGTTAGAGGGGGTTCTTATGAGCAAGAAAATTCTGGTTATTGAAGATGACGCCATTGCCTTAAGGCTCATAGAGTATACCCTCCGCAAAGAGGGCTACGAAGTGCTGCTGGCAAAAAACGGGCTGGAAGGGATAAGCAAAGCCCGGAGTGAAGAACCGGACCTCCTCATCCTGGATATTATGCTACCCGGGATAGACGGCTTCGAGGTTTGCCATCGCCTGCGCTCCGAGCCCCAAACCACCCACCTGCCCGTCCTGATGCTCTCGGGCAAGGCTCAGGAAACAGACAAAGCTACCGGGATGAAGGTAGGCGCCGACGATTACGTTACCAAACCGGTAGCCCCCCGCCAGCTGGTAAGCCGGATAGAGTCCCTGCTCGCCCGAAAGACGGCAACCAAGTCAAAAATGATCGCCTTCCTCGGTACAAAAGAAGGGGTGGGGACAACCACAATGTTGGTCAATGTCGCCGTCACCTTATCGCAGCAGGGTAAACGGGTTATTGTGACTGACCTTTGCTCCCAAAATGGCAACCTCATCGAGCACCTTGGACTCAAGCCGGAGAATAACATCACCGAGCTTCTAGTTAAACCCATAGATACTCTTAAACATCGGGAGCTGGAGGCAGCACTAATAGTTCACCACATCGGCGTAAGGGTACTAGCCATCCCACACCCCTGTGAAGAGCACAGAGAGTTCTCGCCCACCGCTGTTAATCTACTATTGGGGAGACTACGGGAGGTGAGCGATTACCTTCTAATAGACACGTCAACTCCGCCCTCCGATTTAGGCAAGGCAACCATAACCAAATGTGACCTCGTCGTCATTGTCACCGATTTCAAAGCTGGCGCCCTGTCCGACCTTACCTCCACTGCCGCCCTTCTACAAAAGATAGGCGTCGCTAAAGACCGATTGGGGGCAGTGGTCATCGACCGGGAAGCGACATTTCCCGAGGAGGCGCTGACTAACATGAAGTCCATTATAGAGCTGAACGCCAAGGTCAGGTTGCTGGGAATCATACCCTACGACACCAAAGCCTCCCTTGAACTTGTGCCTGGCACCGCTCCGCTAATAATCTCTAACCCCAATTGCCCCATGGCCTCGTCAATAAGAGAGGTGGCTAGCCATATTATTAGCTGAATAAGGAAAGGAACATGGAAAGCGACAAGGAAGCAATATCCGCCGCCAAAACAACCAAAAAAACTCTGGGCGAAATGCTAATTGAGAACAAGCTCATTACCGCCGAGCAATTAGAGGGTGCCCTGAAGCTGCAGCAACAGCAGGGAGGAAAACTGGGCGAGATTCTGATAAAGCTGGGACTAATCAAAGCTGAGGAGTTGGCGGCAGTGCTTAGCGTGGGGCTAAATCTACCCCTGATTGACCTCAAAAGACACATGGTCCAACCCAACGCCATACAGCTAATCCCGGAGGATATGGCCCGAAAACATACCCTTATTCCACTGGACGTGGTTGGTGATGCCCTAGTAGTGGTCATGGCTGACCCTGAAGACATCCATACTATTGAGGATATCAAAACGCAGGCAAAGATGAGGGTTGAGGTAGCACTTGGCGTACCCTCTGATATTGAGCGGGCGATTGACCTCAACTACCGCTCCAGCGGTGAAATACAGAAACAGGTAAAGCAGTTTGCCCCTACCACTACTGTAGAAGAAGCCGAGGTCACGCCGGAACTTATTGCCCGGACACCCATTGCCCAAACCCTTGACCTGCTTCTCACGCAAGCGGTCAGGGACAGAGCCTCGGATGTTCACATTGAACCACGTGAGGACAAGCTACAAATCCGCTACCGCATTGACGGCATCCTCCATGATATGTTTTCCCTGCCCCTCAGCGCTCACACCCCGCTGGTGTCCAGGGTCAAGATTCTGGCCGATATGAACATCGCCGAGCAAAGACGCCCTCAGGACGGTCAATTCTCAATCAAGGTGGGAGAGAGGGATGTTGATATTCGCGCCGCCACCCTGGAAACAGCATGCGGGGAGAGGGTGAGCCTGCGCATCCTGGATAAGGCTATGTCTCTTTTCACCCTGCCTGAGCTTGGTATGCTACCCGAGACCCTCAAGAAATACCAGACGATGCTGAAGTGCCCCTTCGGCTTGATACTGGCCGGCGGTCCTACCGGCTCAGGTAAGACAACCACTTTATATGCATCAATCAGCCAGCTCGGCGGGAGCGAACGTAATATGCTGACCATTGAAGACCCGATTGAGTACCGTTTTATAGACATCAATCAGACCCAGGTTAACGCCAAGGCCGGGATTACCTTCGCTGGTGGTCTGCGGGCTATCATGCGGCACGACCCCGATATTATCCTGGTCGGCGAAATACGGGATAAAGATACAGTAACCACCGCCATCCAGGCGGCTATGACCGGCCACCTGGTGCTTTCTTCAATCCACGCCAACGACGCAGTTAGCGTTCTCTTCCGCCTGCTGGACCTGGGCGTTGAGCCCTATCTTGTTTCCTCGACGCTGGTAGGCGTTGTCGCCCAGCGTATGGTTCGCCGCCTCTGTACTCACTGCCGTGCTCCTTATAAACCATCGGCGGAGGAGCAGATAGCCTACGAAGAGGAAATGAAGCAGCTGCCAGCTACCTTTTATGGTGGGGCAGGCTGTAACCTATGCGCCAACACCGGCTACCGGGGGCGGACCGGGCTTTTTGAACTCCTGATTATGAGCGAGGGGATCAGACGGATGCTGCTAAGCAACGCCAGTGCCGGTGATATCAGGACGCAGGCACTTAAAGAAGGAATGACAACAATGAAGCGCGACGGAATGATGAAGGTAAAAGAAGGCATCACCTCAGTGAGTGAGGTGCTAAGGAGCGTATTCTCCATTGGCTTATAAGGGGGGAGCATGTATCAGTTTACCGCCTATACCCTAGATAAAAAGATTGTGCAGGGCAACATAGACGCCACTTCAGAGAATATGGCAGAGGAAGCCCTCTACCGGGCGGGGTATCAGCGTGTCCTCAGCCTGAGAGAGGTACGCCCGCACCTGAGCCTGGAGACAATATTCCCCACCTTCTTTGGGGTTAAGACTCAGGATGTAATTGATTTCTCCAACCAGCTAGCTACCCTGATTGAGTCCGGAGTTACCATCCTCACCGCCCTGGAGCTACTCAGGGAACAGGCTCCCCGGGAGGCGTTCAAAAAAGTAATCGCCGGGCTGGTTGAGGAACTTCAAGGAGGTGACTCCTTCTCTCAAGCGCTGAGCAACTATCCAGAGGCGTTCTCCTACACCTACTGCCAGGTGGTTAAAGCCAGTGAACAGGCAGGAAACCTTGAAGTAGGTCTCAGGCAGGTAGCCGCCTACATGGAGAAGCGGTCAGCAACCACCAGCAAGGTAAAACGCGCCCTGGTATATCCGGTCATGGTACTGCTTATGGCCGTCGGGGTCTTTGTCCTGCTCATCACCGTAGCCCTGCCGCCACTGATTGGACTATTTGACTCACTGGGCGCTGAGCTGCCCCTGGCGACGACGATGCTCATTTCTACCGCCGACTTCGTCATTAACTATAAGTTTTACCTGCTATGGGGAGCCTTTGTCCTGGTAATTTCAATCCTGGTTTACCTGAGGCTACCGGCGGGAAAACTGGCCATGGACAGACTAAAGTTGAAGATGCCGCTGATTGGCTCTATCAACATAGAGCACAATATGTGCCAATTCTGCCAGATAACATCAATGCTGCTCAAAGCGGGGCTGCCATTACCGCAGGTAATGGATGTCGCCATGCAAACTTCTGGAAACAGGATTATCCGCCAGGCACTAAATGATGTCAGAGAGAAGCTGCTTCAGGGGCAGGGTTGGTCTAAGCCGATGGCTCAGAACGAGTTATTCCCTAAACTTCTGGTGGAGATGGTAGCCGTGGGGGAGACGACAGGTACCATGGACTCCACCCTCACCACCCTGGCTAACTATTATGAAGAGCGGGTTGAGCAGAGAATCAACACCCTGGTATCAATGATAGAGCCATTCTTGACCATAGTCATCGGGCTGGTGGTCGCCTTTATTGCTCTCTCACTGATAACACCGCTGTACTCCATATTGAGGTCGATATAATGAGTGGACACAGGGAAACTATAAAGCGTTGGTTCAGGCGGCTAAAAGCCAGCCTTCAAGACGAGACCGGGATAGGGCTGGTTGAGTCCCTAGCCGCCGTTGCCATCCTGGGGATTGCCGCCACCTCTTTCGTATTGTCCCTGTCAACAGGAGCCATTGCCGTGCGCGAGGATGACCAGATAGTTGTGGCGCAGAGCCTGGCGCACACTCAACTGGAATATGTCAAAAATTATCCGTACCAGCCGGGGGCAACAACTTATCCCTATGTCTACACCTATGACGAAGATTATAATCCCAACCCCATCACCCTGCCCGAGGGATATGACATCTCGGTTGTGGTCAGCCAAATCCCTCAAGCCGGTGGTGACCCCGACATACAGAAAATAACGGTAACCATCTCCCGAGAGGGAGTTGAGCTGCTGACAGTCGAAGACTACAAGGTGAGACGATGAAGAGTCAGGAAGGGTTTAGCTTACCAGAACTACTTGTAACGGTGGCTATCACCGGGATTATCGTCGCTTTTCTGGGGACGGCTGTCTACCAGATTCTCAATGTCACCGAGTATGGCAGCGATAAGATGACCGCCACCCACGAGCTCCAGAACACCGCCCACTGGGTGAGCCTTGACGGGCAGATGGCAAGAACCGCCAGCGGTGGCAGTGAGCTGGTACTGACCCTACCCGACAGCTCCCAGGTCATCTACGCCATGGTAGGCAGTGAGCTCCTCCGCACCGATGACGAGTCTCAGATGACACTGGCGCGGCATATAACCGCCCTTGAATTCCTCGTTGAGGAGCGCACGGAGCGTATCACCGCCGGTCCTTATTACGAAGACCGCGAGGAGCGCATCATTACCATGACTGTAACCTCAGCCCCCGAGGGGAGACCGAATGTAAGTGAAGAGAGGGAGTACAAGATTTGCCTTCGGCCAACCGACCCGTCTACGGGCATATGGAGGGTGGAATGAGAAAGAGCGAACTAGGACAAGCCCTTCCCCTGGCTTTACTCGTCCTGGCAGCGGGCGTGCTGATGGCCACCCCCTTCCTGGGCCACGTCAGTAGCGCCATGATTGGCTCCAGAACCTACGGCGAGGCGATAATCGAGAAATACTCCTGCGACGCCGGGGTTGAGTGGGCACTATGGCGGCTAAAGGCAAATCCAGTGCTCACCACCAATACTAACTATCATACCTCCTCCCTCCAACCCCTACCCACCTGGATAAACGGGGATTCTTTCCCCACCACCGAAATACGATATGTTGAAAGTGCCGGCGGAGGTACGGCAACGATAACGCCGGAGTGGCAGGACGGCAAAGGTTGGCATGACTACCTAGTCGGCCCGGTAGTGCCCGGCACTCTGACCGTGACCATTGATAACATCACCGCCTCCAAAAAGGTGCAAATCAAGCTGAAAAATCCATCAAGGCCAACGCAGAGCTTCAAGGGAGACGGTCCATATGTAGCCACCTTTGAAACTGACTACTCCAGCTCATGCACTGTCCGGGTTAAACTACCGAAAACGAGTAAGTACGGCCCGATGGGACCCGGCCCAATCACTATCACCATCACCTACCCCACTGATAGTGGAGGTAACGGAGTCACCGAGACGATAATACCGACATGGTCAACCGGACCAGACTGGGTTTATTACCCGTTCCGGGCAACAGATACAGGCACCGTCCTGGTTATAGTTGAATGTGCTGCGCCTATTATCAGGATTAAACTAGTGGGGGCACCCGGCTCTTCGGGAAGCTCCCCCTACACCGCACCGGCGGGACCGGTAAGCCCGGGGCAGCCCGACCGGCGAATTAAGGTCCAGCTCCGCGCCTATGACGAAGAGGGTGAAGAAGTACCATATTATGGGCCGGGCACAATTACTATCACCTATCCCATCGCCAGCTACGATATCAGGGCACAGCAAGGCGAGCGTACCATCACAGCAAGGGCAACCGCCAGCTACATGGCAACGAGGGTAATCTCATGGCAGATAGAATAGAGCAAACCAGTTCCAGCACTACAAAGGCAAAAGGTCGGGGAGTGAAAGCGATAGTAGCCAAGGGCAGGCTACTTGTTACCGCCTTCATTGTTGTCTTGGTGATGGTCTACGCCGTCCTCGGCATGGGCTATCTCGATCAGCGCCAGGAGCAAGAAGAGCTGACTGCCCAAATCTCCGAGGTTAGCCAAACACTTAGAGAAATACCCCAGCCCCCTGAAGGCCTGGAGCAGCAATTAGCCGAGGCTCAAACCAGCTTAACTGCCGAGCAAAGCTCATTCCCCAGCGAGATAAACACCACCCAGCTCATCAATACTATCCTTGGAGTAGCCAGTGCCTGCGGGGTTGACGCTACTCCTATGGCAACCGAACCATGGGCGGTAGAGATGGTTGGGAAACATAGCTATCCTGTCTTGCGGCTTACCTTAGCCGTTGAGGGAAGCTTACCAGAAATAACGACCTTCGCTAACGAATTAGAAGAAGGAGAGTATACCACCCTTATCATTGAGGAACTGAGTGCTACCAGGAGCAGCGAGGAGTCTGAGGACGGAATCATACCAGTCACCGGTAGCCTGGAACTGGCTATCTATACCCGCTCCCTAAGCTCTGATTAAGGAGACCTATAATAATGTATGTCACGCTAAATATCACTGCCACCAGTATAAGGCTTCTCTCGGTGAAGGGAAATCAGGTAGAGAGGTGGGGAAGCGCACCCCTGGCGCCGGGGCTGGTCAAGGATGGGTTTATCCTGCAGCCGAAAGCGGTGGGGGCAATCATCAGCTCACTATTTAAATCAGCGAAGGTCCCCAAGCAGAAAGTTATTACCAGCCTCACTGGCCTATCCTTCACCTACCGCATTCTGAGCCTTCCCAAGACGAAGTCTGCCCTCATGGAGGAGGCTATCCAGCGCTCGGCGAGGCAGGAAATACCACTGCCTCTAGAGGAGCTCTATCTTTCATGGCAGGCTATCAACGGCAAGCAGGAAGAGCTGGACTATTTTGTCCTAGGCGTGCCTCGGAATCCCGTCGATGCCGTGATCCAGACACTAGCTGAGGCTGGAATAGAGCCTTACATCGTGGAGCTAAAGCCGCTGGCGCTGGCCAGGGCAGCCAACCGGGGAGATGCCTTAATCGTAGACTTGGAGCCAGACTGCTTCGATATTGTTCTGGTAGCCAAAGGCATTCCCACCGTTATCCACACCATAACACCAAGAGGGGAAGGAGCAAATCTGGAAGATAACATTCATCGGCTATCCGATGAGTTATCAAGAACAGTGAAGTTCTATAACACCAGCCACCCCCAAACCCCCCTCAGCCCAACCACACCCCTGCTGCTGGCCGGAGAGCTAGCCACTGATGTCACCACCAGCAGGCTTATCCAGGCTGAGACCGGATACCCGGTCAAATCACTGGTGCCACCACTGGAATTCCCCTCTGCCCTACCCCCGGCCCTATATGCCACCAATATGGGTCTGGCTCTCAAAAAGACGCCGCCGAAGGCGGCAAAAGGGGCTGCTAACGGCTTCCACGATATCAACCTCAATATACTGGCTGATAAATACAGGGCTAAAGCCCGCCCGGTGTCAAAGAAACGCATACTTCTCCCCCTGGCTCTAACCATCACCCTCGGCCTTGCCTTTGGCTTGTACCAGCTCAATACTCAGGCCAAGGCTGAAACCATGAGCCTACAAACCGCCTTCAGCACGGTTAGCCAGCAACTCCACGAAGCTCGGCTGGCTCTTAATGAGGCAAGCGAGACTACCAAGACTATAAATGAAATAGTTGCCGATGCCGAAGCCTTCAAACAGGAACATCAATACATTCTGGGTAAACGGGGTGAAATCGCTAATAATCTAACACTGGTCACCGGGGCTCTTCCATCTTCGACCCATTTCACATCTATAAAGATGGGCACCGACCAGATCACGATTGAGGGGGAGACTGATTCCGCCTCCAAGGTCATCAGCTACGCCGAGACTCTGGAGGAACAACTGGGATTCTCTGAAGTCCGCATTTCTAATATTAATGAGGTAGAGAACTTGGGAATTTCAACGATATCTTTCGCTATTGTTATCAGTAAGTAGCACCAAGAGGAGATGAAAGGATGCACATTGATGAGCTACTTAGAATGATAGTGACCAGGGGTGCCTCAGATTTGCACCTCAAGGTCGGCGGAGTCCCTGTTCTCCGCATTAACGGGGAGCTTGCTCCGCAAAAGGAGACGCCCGAGGTGACAGCCGAGGACATGAAGCGGTTCTTTGAGGAGGTAGCTACCTACGAGCAAAGGGAGTCCTTCGCCCGAGAGCTGGAGCTGGACTTTGCCTACCAGACCGATGGCATTGGCCGCTTCCGGGTCAATGCCTACCTCCAAGATGGCACAATCAGTCTTGTCTGTCGCCCCATCCGAGCGCAGATACCGACCATAGAGGAGCTGGGGTTGCCCGAGGTATGTAAGAGCCTGGTCCTGAAACCTAGCGGCCTGATCGTGGTTACCGGGCCGGCAGGCTGCGGCAAGTCAACGACACTGGCGGCGATGATGAACCATCTCAACCAGAAGGCGAAGCGTAAGGTCATCACCATTGAAGACCCCATTGAGTTTGTCCACCAGGATATAAGCTGTGTATTTTCTCAACGAGAGCTGGGCAGAGATACCAGGTCTTTTGCCAACGCCCTGAAGCACGCCCTACGAGAAGACCCGGACGTGATACTGGTGGGGGAGATGCGAGACCTGGAGACAATGGGCACGACATTGACTGCCGCTGAAACCGGCCATCTGGTTCTCACCACCCTGCATACCTCCAGTGCCCCCCGCGCCATTGACCGATTTATTGACGTCTTCCCTCCCCACCAGCAGCAACAGGTGCGCACCCAGCTTTCAACTATAATTGAAGGAGTACTCTATCAAGCCCTGGTACCGAGAAAGGATGGCTCAGAACGTGTTGCCGCCGTGGAGGTAATGGTAGCCACCCCAGCCATCAGGAATCTCATCAGGGAGGGAAGGACCTACCAGATAATGAATGCCATACATACCGGTTCCGAATATGGCATGCAGACCATGAACCAGGCGCTTCTCGGACTTTACCGCAACGGAATCATAAGCCGGGAAGAAGCACTGGCTCGAAGTCCGGATAACGAAGAATTAAAGGGGATGCTTGAGGGGCATCATGAGAAGAGCTCACCAAGCCTAACCGTTACCTGAAGAAAGGAGGGTAATCATGGAGAAGGTAATTATGAATAACGAGGCACCGGCTACCCAAGACAGGAAAATACTGGTGGTGGACGATGAACCCCACGTCATCAGGTCGCTCACATTTGTCTTGGAGAAAGAGGGATACAATGTGTCCTCAGCCACCAACGGCAAAGAGGCAATGACCAAGATCCAGGAGTCAAAACCAAGGTTGATGCTCCTTGATGTGATGATGCCAAAGAAAAACGGCTATGAAGTATGCCAGGAGGTGAAGAATAATTCAAGTTTGAGCGATATTCACATCATCATGCTGACGGCAAAGGGTCAGGAGGCAGACAGGGAAAAGGGCATGAGCGCTGGCGCCGATGAGTTCATGACCAAGCCTTTCAGCCTGAAGGCGGTTGTTGACAAAGTAAAGGAGATACTGGGGGATGGACATGAAACAAAAAATTAATACGCAGAATAAGACCACTGAGCGCAAGCGGGCAGAGGAGGAATTGAGAGAGAGCCAGGAATTCAGCTCCAGCCTGCTGGCAAATTCACCGAACCCAATATCAGTTATTAATCCTGACACCTCAATAAAATATGTAAATCCAGCCTTTGAAAAGCTAACCGGCTTTACCCTAGCCGAAATTGCGGGCAGGAAGCCTCCGTACCCATGGTGGCCCGAAGAGCAAGGGGAGGAAATCGTTGCCGCCTTTAAAAAACGCTTAGCAATGGAAGGCAGAAGAACCGAGCGGAATTTCCAGAAGAAGAACGGGGGGCGTTTCTGGGTGGAGATAAACTCGGCATCGGTAGTGCACAAGGGAAAGACGATTTATTTTCTTTTCAACTGGCTTGACATCACCGAGCGCAAGCAGACGGAGGAGGCACTGCGGGAGAGTGAGGAGAAGTTCTCCAAGGCCTTCCACTCCATTGCTGATGCAATTTGCATCACTTCGCTTAAAGACAGCAAATTTATTGAAATTAATGAAGCTTTCGCCCGTTTTACTGGTTATACCCGCGAAGAAGTGATTGGCCACTCCGCAGCTGAACTTGGCCTCTGGGTGAATGAAGAGGAGCTGAAACGATGGATCAAAAAACTGCAGGAGCAAGGCAAGACTTATAATGAAGAGTTTCACTCCCGTATGAAGTCAGGGGAGATACGGATAGGGCTGGCCTCGGCCGAGCCAATAAATGTCGGGGGTGAGCCGTGCAGAATTGTTGTGATTGCCGATATCACTGAACGCAAGCAGGCAGAGGAACTCTACCGAACCCTAGCCAATAGCTCACCGGTGGGTGTTTACATCGTCCAGGATGGGAAGTTTGTCTTTGTAAACCCGCAGTTTCAGAAATATACCGGCTTCAGCGAAGATAAGCTCGTGGGTACAGAATCCTTGAAGCTTGTCCATCCCGGAGATAAGGAGCGAGTTAGAGAAAGCGCAGTAGCAATGTTAAAGGGCAAGCGCCTTACCCCTTACGAGTTAAGATATATTGTCAAGAATGGGGATACTCTGTGGGCTACAGAGACGGTTACCTCCATTCAATACAAGGGGAAACGGGCAACCCTGGGAAACTTCATGGACATCACCGAGCACAAGCAGGCAGAGGAGGCGCTAAGGCAGAGCCAGGAACAGCTACAGACAATGTTTGAGTCTATGACCGATGGCATATTAGTCATCGATTTGAACGGTGTCATTACCGAAGTAAACCAAAGAGCAGTGGAGATGCACGGCTACAAGTCTAAGGGTGAACTCTTTGGCAAGAGCGCCTCTAAACTGGTTGCCCCTCGCGACCACGAGAGGATAACCGCCAACATGCAACAAGCTTTAAAACGGGGAAAAATCAAAAACATGGAATACACCCTGCTTAAAGCTGACGGCACTGAGTTCCCCGGCGAGTTAAGCACCAGTGCGCTCAAGGATACTTCGAGCAAGCCGGTTGGTCACATCACAATTGCCAGGGACATCACTGAGCGCAAGCGGATGGAGCAACAGCTTAAGCATCAGATGGAGGAATTAGAGAACGCCTACCAAAAGCTAAAGGAACTGGACCAATTGAAGGATAGTTTCCTCTCCACCGTATCCCACGAGCTGAGGACACCCCTCACCTCAATAAAGAGCTTCTCCGAGATTCTGCTGAGCTACGATGAAGACAAAGAAACTCAAAAGGAGTTCCTAACCATCATCAATGAGGAAAGTAACCGCCTGACCAGGCTGATAAATGATTTTCTTGACCTCTCCAAGATTGAAGCCGGGCGGATGCAGTGGGAAACTGTTGAGCTGTCGCTGGACGAGGTTATTCAGACGGCCTTGAATGCCACCCAGTCTCTCACTATTGAGACAAACCTGAAAGTAGGCGCAGATATAGGGGCTGACCTGCCGACCATCTTGTGTGACAAGGACAGACTGGTGCAGGTGGTAACCAATCTGCTCAGCAATGCCATCAAGTTCACCCCTGATGGAGGGGCGATTCAGGTGAAAGCGCAACTTCAAAACGGAAATAAGCCAGGGAGAGACTCTGACATGGTAATGGTTTCCGTCTCCGATAGTGGCATTGGCATTGCCCAAAAAGACCAGCGAAGTGTTTTTGAGAAGTTCAAGCAAGTGGGAGATACCCTGTCAAACAAACCCAAGGGAACCGGCCTGGGCCTGCCAATCTGCAAGGAGATAATAGAGCACTACGGCGGCAGGATTTGGGTAGAGAGCGAACCGGGTAAGGGCAGCACCTTTTTATTCACCTTACCTATCACCCAGAAAAAAGGGGTGAAAGCAGCAAAAGCCCCCGAAGCCCCCCAAGCTAAGAAGGAAGAAGTCAAGGTTGTTACTAAGGGAGGCAAGGAAGGCAAGAAGATTCTGGTGGTGGATGATGAAGCCAACATTCGCCGCTTCCTGAAACATGAACTTACCAATAGAGGTTATCACGTGCTTGAAGCCTCAGGAGGTAAAGAGGCGATAGACCTAGCCAGGGAATACCACCCCGACATAATAACCCTAGACATTGTCATGCCCGACATAAACGGGCACGACGTGACGGCGGTGCTTAAAAATGACCCTGCTACCAAAAATATACCCATACTAGTCCTGTCCATAGTGGAGGAGAAGGAAAAAGCGTATAGGCTGGGAGCAAATGACTTCATGACCAAACCCTTCACCATGAAGATACTAACCGAAAAGATAAACCGATTGCTGCAAGATACTCAAATACAAGATGCTCACAAAACGATATTAGTGGTAGATGACGACAAATCCCTGGTCAAGTCAATAAAATATAGGCTGGAAAAGAAAGGCTTCTCCGTTGACACCGCTTACGATGGCAAAGAAGCAATAGAAATGGCTGAAGGGCACCATCCCAACCTCATCCTACTGGACATAGTGATGCCAGAAATGGACGGCTACGAAGCCATGAAGGTATTGAAGCACAAGCCCAACACTGCCGGCATCCCTATTGTGGTAATGACCGGCGTGGAAAACGTTGGGGGTAAGGTTAAAGCCCTATCAGTGGGGGCAACTGAGTACCTTAACAAATCCAGTGGGTTTGACCAGCTGCTCAAGACTATAGAGGGTATCCTGTATAATAAGTCCGGCGGGTGATTTCATTTTTTTGCTGCCAGCAAGGCTTCTACCTTGCCTAACAGCACCAGCCGCTCTACCGGCTTGGTTAGATATTCATTCGCCCCGACTTGAAGCCCCATGGACTTATCAGCAGCCTGCCCCTTGGCTGAGAGCATTAAGATGGGTAACTGGGCAGTCTGAGACTCAGCGCGCAGACGGTGGCAAATCTCAAAGCCATCTATACCCGGTAGCATAACGTCAAGAATAAGGAGGTCAGGGTTTTCACCTTTTGCTTTTGTCAGACCCTCAAGGCCGTTCATGGCAGTGAGCACCTCATAGCCCTCTTTTTCCAGCATGTAGCTCATTGCCCTCAAGACAGCAGGGTCATCCTCAATAATCAAAATCCTTTTAGCCATGAAACCTCCCTGACTTCTTACTAAAGGGATATTATAACATATGCGCCGTGCCTCGTCAGCATTTTCCCTGCTTAACTTGACAACGAGGGGGGTAGCAAGATAAGATTTTTGAAACTTGAGAAGGGAGTAGGTTATGACAAAACGCCTCTTACTAAAGGAACTATCCCGCTATAACATTGGCACCTGGGCAGATATAATCTATAGAAATGCGCTCCTTTATCCAGACCAAGAAGCCTTCGTCTATGAAGATACCAGGATAACCTTCTCCGAATTCAATGCCAGGGTAAACAAGCTGATTAATGCCTTACACAAGGCGGGGGTAAAAAAGGGAGATGTGCTTGGCATTCTATCCTGGAGCTGCCTGGGATTTGTCGAGGTATACGGGCTAACAATGAAGGGGGGATTCATTGCCTCGCCCTTTAATCCCCGCTTACAAGCCAGCGAGCTGGAATATATTATCAACTATTCAGAAGCCAATACCATTTTTGTGGGGCCGGAGCTATTAGAAATGGCCAACTCCCTAAAACCACGTTTATCTAAGGTTAAGAATTTTATATCTTTTGAGACCTCTGTCCCGGGCATGACGGCTTTTGATGACCTGCTGGCATCAAGCTCCGGAGAAGAGCCTGATATTCAGTTAGAGGAGGATGACCCCATCTGCATCATTTATACCAGCGGCACTACCGGTGTTCCCCGCGGCGCCCTTTATACTCAACGCCGCTTCATAGAAGACACCAAGACCCTGGTGATAAATATGGGTCTGCAACCCGGGGACAGGCGTGTCCAAATAACGCCCCTTTTTCATGTCGCCGGCAATACCCACTTCCGCTCCTCCCTTTACACTGCGGGCTGCAATATCATCATGAAATTCTTTGACCCGGCAAAAACTCTGCAGATTATTCAAAAGGAGCGGGCTACCCATATGGACTTCGTGCCCACCCACCTGGTGGCGATGCTTAACCTGCCCGAAGCCGATAAATATGACCTCAGCTCGATGAAGTTCCTGTGGTATGGCGCCTCGCCCATGCCTCTAGAGATATTAAAGAAAGGGATGAAGGTTTTCGGCCCTATCTTCGGCCAGGGGTACGGGCAGACTGAAAGCGGACCCGCCATCTCCCACATGTCAAAGGATGACCATAACGTCCTGGACAAGCCGGAGAAGGAACAGAAGAAACTTATGTCGGCGGGGCGGCCTGATATCGGGGTGCAGGTCAGAATCGTGGATGAGAAGGGTAATGATGTTGAGCCCGGCGAGGTGGGGGAGATAACAGTCCGCAGCAAGCAAATCATGGTTGAATACTGGCACAAGCCCGATGATACCAAGGCTAACGTCGTTAAGGGCTGGCTTCACACCGGGGATATGGGCTACTACGATGACGAGGGCTATATCTACATTGTAGACCGCAAAAAGGACATGATTATCTCCGGTGGGGAGAATGTCTACCCCAGAGAAGTGGAGGAGGTCCTCTACCGGCATCCGGCCGTCTTAGAGGCGGCGGTCATCGGCATCCCTGACCCATACTGGATAGAAAAGGTCCACGCCGTAGTAGCCACCAAGAAGGGAAAAACCACCACCCCTGAAGAGCTTATTGCCTTCTGCAAAAAGCAGATAGCCGGTTATAAGGCACCAAAGTCGGTTGAGCTTGTTGAGTCCTTGCCCAAGAACCCTGCTGGCAAGATTTTAAAGCGCGAGCTCAGGGATAAGTACCGGGAAGAGAAACCGAAAAAGACTTAATACTAGCTAATCTTTTACCTTGGTCTCTTTCTCCAGTACCTCGGCCAAGGCTTTAAAACCCTCGCCGCCGAAAGACTTGAACTGCAAGGTAAGTAACTCCGAATACTTAAAACCCTTAGAGCTAATCCAGTCTCTATGCACCTTATCACCCCGCCCGATCATATGGCGGGCTAAATCAAGGGCACTCTTTGAAACCTTATTACACACCGGGCAGTGATAACTCATAAACAAACCTCCTGCCTAGTTGGCATCAACGCCTTATTTAGACTTCTTCTGCTTCTCCTTTAGCGCTCGGAGAACCTTCTCCGGGGTTATGGGCAAATCGTTTATTCTCACGCCCACTGCCTTATATACCGCATTACCTATGGCACCGGCAGTGGGATTGGTCAGTCCTTCACCAGCCTCCTTGGCACCAAACGGTCCCTCAGGCTCATAGGTGTCAATCTCCAGAATCTTGGTCTCCGGCATATCCAGGGAGCGGATAAGTTTATAATCGGCAATGGATGGGTTAAGTATCTTGCCTTCATCCATGGGCTGGTCTTCACAGAAGCCGTAGCCTCCGGCCATCATTATTGCCCCCTCCAGCTGCCCTTCAATGCCCACGGGGTTGATTACGGTGCCGCTTTCATGGGCGGTGGTCACGTTTATCAGCTTATATCTGCCCGTTTCGGGGTCTACTTCCACCTCAGCCGCCTGCACACCAAAGCTATAGGCAGGGGATATCATCCCCTTGCGGTGGGGGGTATAGTACCCCCGCCCCATGATGGCATTGCCATCCTTACCCCTTATCGCCTCTTTAACGATATCATAGTAGGATACACCCCTCTCCGGACGGTCAACGAGATGAACCCAGCAGTCTTTGATATCAAAGTCATAAACAATATTGGGGGCCATCTTGGCGGCGGCGACCTCAAGGAGCTGGCGCTTGCACTCAGCGGCAGCCCTTTTAACGGCATTGCCGTTCATCAGTGTCTCCCGGCTGCCCCAGGCACCAAGGTCAGGGGGGCAGATGCCGGTATCGGCAGCGTGTATCCTGATATCCTCAAGTTTCACCCCCAGCTCCTCAGCACAAATCATGCTCAGCGTGGTATCAGAGCCCTGACCAATATCACAGGCACCGGTGAACAGGTCCACCTTGCCGTCAACATTTATCCTGACTACAGCTGCAGAGAAGGCATAAGGGGTATCAAACCAGTTAAAGATACCGCCGGACATAAAGCCGTAGGCGGATACACCAATACCATGGTTCGGGGGCAGCTTACCCCGCTCCTTAATGTGCGTCTCAATCTTGTCCAGGCACTGGTGCAGCCCGCAGCTCTGGATAAAGGCCTGCCCTGGAACCTCGTAATTGGGCGTCATGCCATTCTTGCGCCTGATTTCAATGGGGTCTATCCCCAGGTCTTCAGCCATCATGTCCAGCTGGGACTCACCGACAAAGGTGGACTGGGGAGCACCGAAACCACGCATGGCTGATGTCGGTGCCGTATTGGTATAGGCCCGATAGCCGTCATAGCGGTAGTTAGGATACTTATAAGGAAATGAGGAGAAGAAGCCGGTGAGGTAGAGCGCCGTGGCTCCCATAGCCGTATAGGCGCCGCCCTCGGTAATAACCCGGGCTTCCTTAGCCAGCAGGGTGCCGTCTTTCTTGGCACCAAGCTTAAGATAGTAGTACATCGGGGTTCGGCGCTTGGTAGCGGTGAACTCCTCTTCCCGGCTAAGAACTATCTTTACCGGCTTACAGAGCTTCATGGACAATATAGCGGCGGGGAACTGGGCGGAGTCCAGCTCAAACTTGCTGCCGAAGCCGCCACCGGTAGGCGGTTTGATTACCCTTATATCACCCTCTCTCAGCCCGGTCATGTCAGCCATTAGTCTCTGTATATAGTAAGAAGACTGGGTTGAAGTCCACACCGTCATCTTGCCGCCATAGTCATAGCTGACTACGGCATCGTGGGTCTCCATGCAGACATGGGCCTGTGGGCAGCATTTGTACTGGTCTTCACGAATATGGTCGCACTTCTCAAAGGCTTCATCAACATCACCCCACTCAATATGACGGTTGATATTGATATTAAGCTCAACGCCATCATGAACCTGAGGCGCATCCTCCTTAATCGCCTCCAGGGGGTCAAATACCGCCGGCAGCGGCTCATACTCAACATCGATTAAGTCCAACGCCTCCTCAGCGGTATCCTCATCAATGGCGGCTACTGCCGCCACCGGGTCACCAATGTAGCGAACTTTGGTGCGGCATAGGATTTCCTCATCGCACAACTCGGGGAAGCGCCGCCAGATACCCTGTTTACGCCCTATGGTATCCTTGCCCGTAACCACCGCCTTTACCCCAACCAGCCTTTTCGCTTTGCGAGTGTCAATCTTGAGAATCTTGGCATGGGGGTAGGGGCTTCTCAGGACTTTGCCGTAGAGCATACCGGGTAGAACCAGGTCGAAGGTATATTTAGCGCTACCGGTTATCTTTTCCGGTCCATCAACTCTATGTACCCGCGTACCGATTACTGAATACTTGCTCATTTCGCCTCCTTATACTCACCCTTAACCACAGCGGTTACGGCTCGGATAATGCTGTTATAGCCGGTGCAGCGGCAGATGTTGCCGTCAATACCCTCTTTTATCTGCTCCTTGGTTGGCTTGGGGTTCTCTTTCAACAGTGCTGTTGATGCCATAAGCATTCCCGAGGTACAGAAGCCGCACTGAAAAGCGCCGTGGTCAAGGAAGGCCTCCTGCAACGGATGCAGCTTATTCCCTCGAGCCAGACCTTCAACAGTTAGCAACTCCGCTCCGTTTGCCTGCAGGGCTAACATGGAGCAGGACTTGACCGCCATACCATTGAGTATCACCGTGCACGCCCCGCAGGAACTGCTGTTACAGCCCCTCTTGGTCCCAGTAAGCCCCAAATGGTCTCTTAAGACTTCTACCAGCAGGGTTTTGGGCTTCACGTAAATCTCATAGGGTTGACCATTGACCTTAAATTTCAGCTCTTTTTTCATCTTGTTACTCCTCTCTTAAGCCCGCTTCGCCCTGGCCAGGGCTTCATTACCCATTCGTTTAACCAGAACCTTCACCAGCTCTCGCCGGTACTCCTCTGAGGCAGCGATATCAGATATAGGCTCAGCCTCGGTGGAAGCTTTTTCTCCGGCTTCGGCAAGCAGAGCATCGGTAATCTTCTTCCCCTTCAGCACTGCCTCCGCCTTCTTGGCCCTCATTGCCATCGGTGCCGCCGCCCCCAAGGCAATACGCACGTCCTGGCAGACGCCATCGCCGGAGCCGAGGGTCATTGACACGGCAACGCCCACCGTAGCCAGATCACTCTCTATAATATTGAACTTGGTATAGACGGTGCCGGTGCGGGGAGGAGGTGCCGGTATCTGAATCTCGGTAAGCAGTTCACCCGGCTCAAGGGCAACCTCAAAGTAATCCAGGGTGAAGTCTTCCGCCGGCATATTTCTCTCACCCTTGGTACCAGCCACGGTCAGGGTAGCGTTGAGTGCTATCAGCACCGGTGCCGGGTCTCCCGCCGGGTCGCCGTGGCAGATATTGCCCCCGATGGTGCCCCAGTTGCGGGTCTGAATTGAGGCCAGCTTGGTTTCCATCTCGGCTAGCACGGGATATTTTTTCTTGATTACCGGCGATTTTTCTATTGTCCGGTGCGTGGTCAGGGCACCGATTTTCAGCCCGTCTTTATCATCTTTAATATAATTTAGCTCGGATATACCCTTAATATCGACCAGATACTTGGGGGCGACCAGCCCCTGTCTCATCAGGATTAACAGTGATTGCCCCCCGCAGATTACCTTGCAATCATCCTGGTACTTATCCAGCAAGGTAAGGGCTTCCTTAAGCGTCTTGGGGGCAAAATGTTCAAAGTCCTTTATCATTTTGAGCCTCCTACCCTGCTCTTCAGTTTCTCCTGCAGATTGTCGGTAAACTCCTTACCGATTTTGTCGACCTTGGCGCGCATTATCCTCTCACCGAAGGTAGCCAGCCGCCCGACTATGCTTACCGTGGAGCGATAAGCCACCTCCACCTCATCCTTAGCCACTTCTTTGAGGTCGACGATGGTCTCCTGGCTAAAGGTGCCAGCACCGCCGGCGGCAGCACCCCGCCCCACCGCCTTGACGTGCTTGGGCGGGTCCATCTCGGTTATAGACTGAGTAAAGTTGAGCTTGACGCTTATAGGTCCCACCTTCTGCTTAACCACACCTTCCCAGGTCTTGTCATCAACAGGTTCCATCTTTTCTGCGCCGGGGATACAGGAAGCCAGTGTCCCTGGTTCAAGCAGAAAATCCCACACCTCCTGGATAGGCGCTTTCATGGTAAACTTTCCCTCGATTTGCATTTTGAATTACGCCTCCTTTTTATTCTCTTTGGGAAATATATCAAACTGGTCAAACTTAAACGGGTCAAGGACATCAAGTGCCTGGACTTCAGGCGGTATCTCAAACTTGCTATTAGAGTCCCGCCTTGATGTGGGTGGGGCTTTTTCCCCTTTCACCAGACACCCCCGATATTTTTCGTTGAAACATAAATAGTAATGCCGCCCTCTGTATAGGGGGCAATCCTTACACAGCATGCCCGAGAAGGGGCAGAGCATCCTCTTCTTAGCCATAACCCATCCTCTCCAATTATACCTGAACCCAGCACAAAAATCCTCTTTATTTTAGCAGAAACTACGGTTTCATTTCAGGGCTTTCCCAGTCCTTCATTGGCCTCATCCACTCCGCCCGCTCCACAAACTGGTCATGGGCGAGGGGGACCGGGGGGTGGCAGAGAAAGTTAGGGTCAAACTCGTCCTTTACCGCCAGAAGCCATTTATGGTAATTCGGCCCGTATGCTGGTCCCGTCAGGTAGAGGGGCTGGTGCGAACCCAGCAGCGAGGTATAGAAGCGCTTTCTTATGTTTTCCTTGGAGGTTTCCAGGTAGAACTGGTCAACCCCGTCGGTATTTTCGTCCGGGTCCCAGTAGACAAGGAACTCGGAGTACCCCTGGTGACCCAGCTCAAAGCTCTGGAACCAGCCGGGGTCACCATAGTCGGGCATAAGCGGCGGGGTGAACTTTCTTTTCAGCTTGGCGTAGTTTTCCCCGTGGGGTATGGCATGCTCAATGGTTTCTATAACGTAGTCCACCGAGACATACGAACCGCACATCAGCCACATGCCGGCGGAGTCGGCATTCTTGAACCAGGACTCATCCGAAGGTCGGGTGCGGCGGGCTTCTCCCCCCAGCTCAGTTATTATGTCATTCAGCACCCGCTCCTCATATTCCATCTGCTCCTCAGAAGCAAAGCCGATGAGCAGTACACGGAGAAGGTGGAAGCCACTTATAGTCTCTTCGTTCTCTTTTGACCACAGCTCCCAGAACTCCTCCTTACAGCTTGCCCTGGCAATCGCCCGCCAGAATATAGGAACTTTAGTTACCCCACCCCCTATCTCTGCCTTTGCCATCTCAAACATCGCCCGTCCCATGGCATCCTTACTGGGCATGGTAAAGTTAATCCACTTTACCCTTTTTTCCGGGAGCTGAAGGGTGGTATGGGGCGAAATACCCGTTGGTTCCAGCCTTTCCGGCTGGAAGGGCAAAAGCTTTATCGCCATCCTGGTTACAATGCCAAGAAAGCCCCGGTGGCCGGTAAAGCCCCGCAGCAGCCCCCGAAGGTCTGGCCCCAGACCCTCACCCCAGAAGGGGTCATCCTGCAAAGCCAGCGAACCCATGCGGACTAGCTCGCCATCGGGCAGGACAAGCTCCGTCCCCAGTATTCGCCGGTGGGGCAAGCCAATGCGGTAGCTCAAGGGCGACCAGCCATCACCTATCATGTTGGCGATGGCAGACACCTGCGAGCCGCCGCCGCCAACAACAATATACATGCCCCTCCTCATCGCCTCTTCCTGAAGCTGAGAGTAGATAACGCCCGTCCCCACCACAGCGTAGAGGTGCTCCTCATCAATCTCAAAACCGTTCATCCTCTTCATATCAATAAGCAACTCGTCGGCAACATGAGGGTGAGAGCGGGGGCCGTACCATCCCGTGCTATAGGGAACATAGGGGACTTTATATTTGTTGCAAGCCCTGACTATCTTCTGTACCTCTTCCGTGGTGCGGGGCATAATGACACAGGACGGCAACTTGGTCATCACCCGCTCATACCCCAGCCCGCACTCATATCCCCCCGGCCCGGCGCGATAACCCTCGCAGACTACGGGGTCAGTGGAAATATACTCACTGCCGACGATGGACTTAAGTACCTTATATGCTTCTTGGGATATAGCCATAACCTAACCTCCTCAAACCTACTCCTTAATTGAAGCCAGGACAAGCTCTGAGATATCGTACACCTTCAGCTTGCCGCCGTTCTTATTAACTGCCCGGCTGAAATTATCCTTGCACCAGGGGCAGGTGGAGACAATAGCCTCGGCACCTACTTCTTTCGCCTCGACCAACCTCTGCTCCGCCGCCCACAAGGCAAAATCGGGGAAGGCTTCCAATGTCCCCCGCCCGGCACCACAGCAAAAGGCGTTCTCCCTCATCCTTATCATTTCCACCAGCTCGACGCCGGGGATAGCCTTGAGAATATCCCTTGGCTGCTGGTAGACGCCGTTAGTGCCACGACGGCGCTCTAATTTCGGGCTCACCATCCCCCATTCTCCCCGCTCCCCTTCCCAGGGCACCCAGGGTTCGCTCAAGCGGCTCAGGCTGCAGGAATCATGGTAGGTAAGTCGCAAGTCAACCCGCTTGGTAAGTTTTAGAGCGCCCTTTTTGATTAGCTCGTCGATAAACTCCACCAGATGCACCACCCTGAAGCCCAAATCGGCGGTTGGGATATTAAGCATCTTGGGATAGTCAACCTTCCACATCCGGTAGCCCTCGGCGCAGCTGAGGAGAAGTGTTTTGGCGCCGCTCTTCCTGACGGCGTCAATATTGCGCTGGGCTAGCTTTTTCGCCTCGTCTACCATGCCCACCGAATAGAGCATATTGCCGCAGCACCACTCATCGGGCATGAGCATAAAGGGAGTGCCGGCGGCATTTAGTATCTTAACCGTCGCCTGGGCTATCTCAGGATGGGTATAGGCAGCGGAACAGCCAACAAAGTAAAGCACATCAGCCTGGGGCGAGGGCTTTATCCCCTCAGGCAGCCACTTGTTCCGATTTTCATGAGGGGCACCGAAGCGGTTATGCTTGGTTATTATATTCTGAGCCACTTTCTTATGCTCGGGCATGGGACCCTTGCCGTCTTTGACCGCCTTTATCCTCAGCGCCTCAAGGGCAAGCTCTATCTCCAGGTCAAGATTCCGCTTACAGCCGACATCACAGGCACCACAGAGGGTGCAGGCGTAGAGCGTTTTCAAGAGCTCGTCGGAGTAGTCCATTCTCCCCTCAAGCATAGCCATCCCGATTCTCATCTTGCCGTAGGCGCCATAAGAGTCAAACAGGTACCTGGTGGCGCTGGGGCATCTGGTGCTGAACTTAATGCCGGGCATATATATATGGTCTACCCAGTAGCATCCCTTGCATTTGATGCACTTGCTCATGTCATATTCGAAATTCTCTAACTTAGTTACATCCAGCTTAACTTTACCTTTGAGCATCCTCAGCTCCTTAGAAACATAAATTCCCCGGATTCATAATGTTGTTGGGGTCAAAAAGCTTTTTCACCCGCTTTAGCGTTGCCGTATAGCCAGCGGCTTTATCGTAGACCAGTTTAGCCAGCTCCCCATAAGGACGGGTAAAAAGAGCCCCTTCCTTCAAAAGGACAGGGGCAACATCGTGATATAACTTCCTAACCTTTTCCACCTCTGAAGAGTTAGCCGGGTCATAGAAGAAGTTGAACTCCAGGTGGCAGGCACGGTTATGCTCTATAGGCTGGAGATAGCTACCGATGTCAGCTTGATTATAACCATGCTTGGCGGCTACCTCTTCCACTTTGGCAACGAATTTTGAAGCCAGAACCGGCTTGGTGATGAAGAAAAGGCTCTGGCAAGCTCCCTTATAGCGGTTCTTCCAGTAGGTTGCCTTATCAGGCCAGGGCTGGCGGAGGAGGGGTAAAAATTGCTTGCCTGAGCCGTCTAAGCCAGGGAGACCCTCAGACAGGGAAATTTTGGAAAATTCGCTTTTTACAACCTTAGATAGCGCTTCTTCCTGATAGTGGAGCTGCTCCTCGGGACGTCTCTGCATTCCGCTCACTACCAGGATGAGAGTCCACGGAGGTAGTGATGCCCGCAGCTTTTCAAGGTCGCCGGGCAAATCCTGGGCAACTATAGCCGCCAGGTTAGTATTGTTTAAGAGAAGGCATTCTTGATTAATTCTAAGCCTAAGTATCCGATACAGAAACTCAATAGCGTAGTTGAGGTCAGGGACGGGGGCAAAAAGAACCTTATCTAGCTTAGGGATATATTCAATCTTCAGATTTGCCCAGGTTACCACCCCCATTGTCCCCTGGGCACCCTGGAGGAAGCGGTAGAAATCCAGCCCCGGTCCCGAGGGATTAGCCCCCTTGGAAGGTGAATCAGGGTAACCAGCCACGCTGGCAGAGCCCGTCCTGAAGATTTCCCCGTTCGGCCAGACCACCTCCATACCCTGAAGCGGTTCCCCATAATCATAGACGGTATTGGTGGGCACTTCCCTTTCCAACCAGTCAGTAACCACGGAACGCTGGGGGTGGGGCAATAGCGGCATTATCATTCTGAAGCCCTTTTCCCCCAGTGCCTTGGTAAGCTGCTCCCAGCTAACGCCGGCTTCAACTCTCACCCTTTTGTTCAGCTCGTCAACCTCCAGAATCTGGCTCATATTACTTAAGTCCAGGACAATGCCGCCTCGCTTGGGAACGGTTGCCCCTTGAAAGTGCGCCCCGGAACTAACCGGCACCACGGGGGTGCGACTCTCGTTGGCAAGCTCGATGACCTTTTGCACCTCCTGGGTATCCTTTGGCTTTACCACATAATCAGGCGCTCCCTTAGGTGCTAGGCTAAAGTCCTTAGAATATGCCTCCAGAACCTCAGGGGCGTCGGAGAGGTTGTCCGACCCCACTGCCTCCAGGAGCTTCTGTTTTATATTCACGCTACTACCCTCCACTTACTTCTACGCCTAATACTAGAAAAAGTCACAGGGGCAAAGGGCATCCTTGCGAAGCGAGTTACTCAATAGGGTTCACAGCCTTCAATGCATAGCTACGTTCGCTTGCTAGTATATCATATCCCAAAATATCATTTCAAGAAATGTCAATCAAGGCAACACTAGCCCTTGACCGAAACCAGGTTATGCTTTATACTATGCCCAGTTTGCCTAGGTGTATTTGAATTGGAAATGCAGCTGGGAGCACTATTATTAGCTATCGGTGCCTTTTGGCTGGGAGCCTGTCCCTTTTCGGTGTGGATTGGGCGGTGGCTGCTGGGCAAAGACATAAGAAATTATGGGGACGGTAATCCCGGGGCAGCCAATGTCTTCCGCGCCGGGGGGCGTAAGGCAGGCATCCTGGCAGTAATTCTGGACGTGGGAAAGGGCACACCCTTCGTAATTCTAGCCCATTCCTTCTTTGGATTTCCCGACCCCATAGTCTTAGTAGTAGGGCTGAGTGCCATAGTGGGGCATGCCTTCTCCCCGATACTCCGATTTAAAGGCGGCAAGGCGATAGGGATAACCATGGGTGTCCTCATTGTGCTACCCCAACACGCCATCCTATTTGCCTTTATGGCCTTTATGCTCTTAGGCTACCTGTTGATAGAAATTGATGCCTGGATAGTGACGCTCGGCGCCGGAGGCTCACTAGCCTACCTGGTAGCTGCCGAGGGGAACATGTGGGAATCACTATTCATGCTCTGCGTGCTGGCAATACTGGCGACAAAACATTTCGCCGACTTAAAAACCATCCCCCGATTTAAGGGAAAGCTCGTTCGCTGGCTACTCCCGGTAAAACGCCAGATTTAGGCAGGACTATGCTGTATCAGGCAATAATAGCTATTGGTTTACTTGGTTTTATGCTCAATCTTATCCTGAACCTGAGGAGCCTCAAGATCCCACCCCCTGAGAGTGAGCTACCGGAGGAAGCACCCCTTATCTCCGTCCTTATCCCGGCAAGGGATGAAGAAGCAAACATTAAGGCATGCCTTGAGTCTCTGCAAAAACAGGACTACCCCAATTTTGAGGTTCTGGTGCTGGATGATAACTCCTCGGATGGCACAACCAATATCGTGAGGCGAATAGCCGCCACCGATGACCGTATCCAACTGCTCCAGGGCAAGGCGCTTCCCAAAGGCTGGGCGGGTAAGCCGTTCGCCTGCTATCAGCTGGCGAAGAGGGCTAAGGGTTCCTGGCTGCTTTTCACCGATGCTGACACCACACACGCACCTCACGCCCTACGCAGCTCACTTGCCCTGGCCACCAAGAACAATGCCTCTCTGCTTTCAGGATTCCCCCGCCAGCTCACCACTTCGCTGCAACAAAAGATAACAATCCCGGTGCTGTACTTTGTCATCATGAGCTGGTTTCCAATATGGTGGCTTCAGCGCTCCGGTCACCCCCGACCATCACTGGCTATTGGTCAATTCCTTCTCTTCCCGACAAAGGCATACTGGGAGTTCGGCGGACACAAAGCGGTCAAAGCGAAGATACTGGAAGATGTCTGGCTGGGGGTTGAGGTACACCAACACGGTGGACGGCACATAGCCGTTGACCTATCCCCCATAGTCTCATGCCATATGTACCGGGGCATGGGGGCGATATGGGAAGGGGTTAGCAAGTGGATGTATTCGGTGGCAGCGCTGTCTAAATTAGGGCTGGCTGGGCTGATTATAGCCGGCTATGCTTTCTTTCTTGCTCCCTTCTACTGGCTCTGGAACGAACTCTTTATGGCGGCTACTCCCAGCGATTGGCGGCTTATTATCATCTTCCAGGTTGGTACGGTATTGGCTATGCGCTGGCTGGTTGATAAGCACTTCAAGGAGTCGCTTATCTCAACTATTACGCACCCGCTCGGATTTGCCTTCCTTATTATAACCGGTCTCTACGCCGGTTCGCGCCAGGCGGTCGGCGCCGGCGTTCAATGGAAGGAACGCCTCTACAGCAAAGAATCAAGCGTCACCTAGAGACCAAAGCGCCTTTACCACACTCAAATGAAAAAGAGCAGCCTATCGTCCGCCGCCATTACCGATAATCTGGGAACACGCTTTATCGGGCAGAGGGCTATCTATTACCCCAGCTTCCCCTCAACCAATGATGCCGCCAAAGAAGAGGCACAAAAGGGGGCAGTGGAGGGGACGGTTATCGTTGCCGGGGAGCAAACCGCAGGCAGGGGGCGAATGAAGCGAGCCTGGCTATCACCCAAGGGCAGCATCGCCCTATCTATTATTCTTTATCCTGAGCTGGCTTATCTACCTTCCCTTATTATGGTAGCATCTCTAGGCGTAGTCCACTGCCTGGAGAAGGTCGCCGGCCTGAAAGCAGAGATTAAGTGGCCCAACGATGTCCTTATTAACCAAAAAAAGGTGTGCGGGATCTTAATTGAAAGCGAGGTAAAGGGCAAGCGGGCGGACTACGCCATTATCGGCATAGGCATAAATGTCAACCTTAAACCTTCTGCTTTGCCCCAAATGCCGCCCACTGCTACCAGCCTTTCCCAGGAACTGGGGAGGGATATATCTCAGCTGGATATGATACGTTGCCTCCTAGCCGAAATAGAAAGCCTGTACCTGGCTTTGCCCTCGGGGGATGCCGTTTATAAGCAGTGGCGGGATAACCTGGCGACGCTGGGCAAAAGGGTCCGGGTAAGCTCGGAGGAAACCACCTATGAAGGCATAGCCGAGTCAGTCGCCAGCGACGGCAGCTTGCTGCTCCGCCAGCCCGATGGCAGCCTGACCAAGATTGTCGCCGGAGACGTTACCCTGCGTGACTAACCCCTCTTAGCTACTTGGTCTTCCTTCCCCTTATCCGTTTTGTGTCAGCACCCCCACTCATGAACATGCTGATAAGGTCAATAGGTATGGGAAAGATTACGGTACTATTTTTCTCCGAAGCTACCTCAGTCAGCGTTTGCAGGTAGCGAAGCTGCAGCGTGGTTGGTTCCCTGGCGATAATAGCTCCGGCTTCAGCCAGCTTCACTGAGGCTTGAAGCTCACCCTCAGCATGGATAATTTTGGCTCGCCTCTCTCTTTCTGCCTCAGCCTGAGCTGCCATAGAGCGCCTCATCGTCTCTGGTAATTCCACCTGCTTAATCTCAACGGTGCTGACCTTCACCCCCCACGGGTCGGTCTGCTCGTCAATTATCTTCTGCAGCATCTGATTAAGCTTATCCCTCTGCGTCAGCAGTTCATCAAGCTCAGATTGCCCCAACACATTTCGCAGTGTCGTCTGGGATATCAGCGAGGTAGCCCTCATGTAGTCCAAGACCTTAACTACCGCCGCCTCAGAGTCAACCACCCTGAAATAGATCACGGCATCTACGCCAACGGTAACATTGTCCTTGGTGATTACATCTTGTCGGGGGACATCCATGGTCACCACCCTGAGGTCTATCTTAACCATGCCATCAACGAAGGGGATGATTAAAAACAACCCCGGCCCCTTGGCGCCGACCAACCGCCCCAGGCGGAAAATAACCCCTCGCTCGTATTCCTTGACAATCTTAACTGTCATAGGAATAAGTATGACCACGACTAAAGCAAGTACGCCGATTAAAATTGGGTTCATTTGTTTACCTCCCTTTTCTTTTTTCTCTTCTTAGTTACATACAGCTTTAAGCCTTCAACCTTGGCTATAATCACCTCCTCCCCGGGTTCCACCCGACCCTTCTCTGATACCGCCGCCCATCGTTCACCCTTGAACAGAACCATGCCCTCGGGGTCCAGAGCTACCTGAACAACGGCAGTCTTTCCCGCCAGCTCCTCTCTGCCGGTATATGCCTGGCGGCGGTGAGCCCGGATTATACGACTGATAGCAAAGGCAAAGAAAGCGGCAACCAGGATAACAACTGTGGCAATGAGCCATGGACTTATTTGAAACAAGGCACCACCTCCCGGAAATAAGATTAACGAGCCGAGGACTAAAGCGACTATACCCCCGGCGGTAAATAGGCCAAAGGTAGTGGTAAGCACCTCACCGATAAATAGACCGAAGGCAAGCAGGATAAGCAATATCCCCCCCCACCTGGCTTCAAGGACATTCAAAGCATAGAAGGCAAGGAGCAGGCTGATAGCGCCCGTAATTCCGGGAAAGAACGTCCCCGGGTTATAAATCTCAGCAATTATGCCTATACTGCCGATGGTAAGCAGGATATAGGCAATGTTAGGGTTGCTGATAGCATGCAAAAAGCGCTCGGCAAGGCTCATTTCCTGCCTCGCCAGCTCGTAGCCTGTGGTGTCTATGGTAACCTCCCGGCCGCTGGCCAGGGTAACCTCCCAGCCATCTATTTGGGAGATAAGGCTATCTAAATTATCAGCCCTGAGGTCGATGAGGTTGGCATCCAAGGCCTCATCATCCCTGAAGGTCTCGCTCTCGGTTACCGCCAGCCTGGCTTCTTCAATATTGCGCCCGCGCTCCTGGGCAATGGTCTCCATCCACTTGGCGGAGAATTCGGTTATCTTCTGCATCTGCTCCTCCGGTATCTCCTCCCCGCCGCCGGCTATAGGATGGGCAGCACCGATGGTAGTGCCCGGCGTCATGGCGGCAATATGAGCCGACAATGTAATAAAGGTCCCCGCCGAAGCCGCCCAGGCACCCTTGGGAGCAACATAAACAACCACCGGCACGTCAGCATTCATAATACTCTTGACTATGGTCTCGGTTGAGTCCAGCAGCCCTCCCGGCGTATCCAGCTCAATAATGCAGACGGCAGCATCCTCATCCTCAGCCTGGCCGATGCCCCGCTCAATATAATCAGCCACGATGGGGACAATGACGCCCTCCACATGCAGAACCCGGATTGGCTGGCTGCTGGCACCGGCCGTAGCTGATAACAAGGCTCCAGCCAGCAAGGCGATAAAGAAAGTAAGGCGTAAGGCTTTAAATAATTTCCTGCCCATGGCGGTGTCGGTAAATTGAATTGTATATTGATTATAACCGCATTGCAAATAAAATCCGCAGTTGAATAGCCAGGTAGAGTAGTGTTAAAATCTACCCACTATTACTAAGATGAAAAACCAAAGGTGCAAAGGAACCAGAGACCTGTCCCCGGAGGAAATGGCTGCCTTCCGCCTCATTGAGGGCACATTCAGGGAGTGCTGCCTCAAATGGGGATATAAAGAGGTCAGGACGCCAACCCTTGAGTATCTCCACCTCTTCACCTCCACCGGCACCCTCACCCCCAGCCGGTTAGGCAAGGTGTACTCCTTCCTGGACTGGGACGGCTGGAGCGGGGAAAGGGTGGTGCTAAGACCCGACGGCACCATTCCCATCGCCCGACTTTACATTGATAGTATGGAAGGGGAAAGATTAGCCCGGCTCTTTTATGTTACCAATATCTTTGTCTTTGAAGAAACAGGCAAGGAAGCCAGAGAAAGATGGCAGCTCGGGGCGGAACTTATCGGCGTCAGTTCCCCTACGGCTGACGTGGAACTGGTAATGCTGGCGCTTGAGATCCTGAAACGGCTTGGGCTTAAAGGTATTGAGCTGAGGCTCTCCCACGCCGGCTTAATCAGGGCATTACTGACAGAGCTGGGGCTAAGCCCCGAGGAGCAGGCAAGGATATTTGACCGCATTCTGGACGGGGACGCCGAAGCGCTGGCTAAGGTAAAGCGGGAGAGACCGGAGGTGGGGAAGATTTTATCCCTCCTTGACCTCAAGGGGAAACCGTCCCGGCTGCAGTTTACCTCGGATTTGCCTGAGCTTAAACCGGCTATTGATAACTTCATAAATATCGCTAAGCTTCTTGAGACCCTTGGCTGTGACTACCAGATTGACATCGCCTCGGGAAGAGGCTTTGAATACTATACCGGCATCATCTTCCAGATTTTCCAGAACGGGGAGAAGATAGGCGGTGGCGGCAGATATGACGCTCTTATCCCCCTAATGGGGGGCAGGGATACCCCCGCCTCCGGTTTTGCCCTCTACCTTGACCACCTGATGAAGCTGGTAAAGCCCGAAGCCCTGGCTAAAGGCAAACCGCAGAGAATTCTAATCCGGGCTGAGCCGGAGGTGGCAAAGGACGGCTTTAGCATTGCCAGCCGCCTCCGTGAAGCCGGCTATATGGCTGAGCTGGAGCTTGGCGGGCAGAAAGGGGCCGATTTTAACTGGAGACTTGAGGTTAAAAGCAAGCCACCCCTATTTATCCTGACCGACCAGGCTAAGCGCCAAAAATTCGAGGCAAAAACCGCTGACGAGGTCTTAGCAATACTGAAGAATAAGGACGCATGAGGGGTAAAGCCCCCCCACATTTTATATCTATTCCCACCCACCGCCCTTTAAGGAAGGGGTAACGAAATAGGAGAAAGAGACTCGCCCACCGCCCTTAAGCGGAAGGGGTTCACCCCCCTAAGGGAGGGGGGATAAAAGGAGAGCCAAAGAGAGGCGAAGCCTCCGAGGGTGGGAGGGTGGGAAGAAAAACGTAAATTAAAAGCGGGAGGGGATAGGGTGGATAAACAGATAAAGGTAGCGCTGCCTAAGGGCAGGCTTTTAGCCCAGACCGCCGCCCGCCTACAAAAAGTGGGGTGGGGACTCAACGGCTACCAGGAAAAAACACGCCTTTACCGCATCAGCTCCCAAAAATTCCCCGACCTTACGGCCAAGGTCTTCCACGAACGGGATATTCCCATACAGGTAGCCATCGGCAACTACGACCTCGGCATCTGCGGCTCGGACTGGATGGAAGAGCTTATGGCAAAATACCCCAGCAGTGCCCTGCTCGAGGTGGGGAATCTGGGATACGGAGACGCTGCCCTCTACGCCGCCGGTAGCCCTGAGGGGGTATCGACAATAGAAGAAATGAAGACCAAGGCGGAAATTATCCGCATTGCCAGTGAATATCCCAACCTGGCTGAGTCCTTTGCCCTGAAGTCCCGCCTGAGGCGGGTTAGCATCTTCCCCCTGTGGGGAGCGGCTGAGGCTTATCCCCCGGAAAACGCCGATTTAGCCCTGGTCTGCGGCACAATAGAGGAGCTTTCCGGCTACGGGCTGGTGCCGGTAAGCAAGGTCCTCAGTGTCAGCGCCTGTCTAATCGCCAATAAAAGCAGCTGGGAAGCCAAAGACATGGGCGGGGTGGTAACCCCCCTCCTTAATAAAGAACCGGTTCAGCAAGCGGTTGAGCCGGAAACTATCAGGCAATACCCCGGGCAACGCCCCCGCTACACCCCCTCGGAGGACGTGGTCTGGTTTGCCCTCCCCGACGGCCACCAGCAAGAGCACACCTCCCGTCTGCTGGCTAAAGCCGGCATCCCCGTTGACGATTACCCCTCAGCCACGGGAAACCGCCGACCCACCACCACCATAAGTGGTGTCGCCATCAAGGTGATCAGACCCCAGGATATGCCGCTGCAGGTAGCCAACGGCAATTTTGACCTGGCTATCACCGGCAGGGACTGGCTTATGGAACACTTGTATCAATTCCCCTCCAGCCCGGTGCAGGAGCTTATTGACCTGAAGCTGGGCGGTGTTAAAATAGTGGCGGTGGTGAGCCAGGAACTATCTATAAGCGATGCCAAAGGCTTGAGGGAGTTTAACGCCAAGCGGGCGGTGCCGCTCAGGGTAGCCTCAGAGTATATAAACACCGCCGATAACTACGCCAGGGACAATCACCTCGGTTTATACCGGGTAATTCCCACCTGGGGGGCAAGCGAAGCCTTTCTGCCTGAGGATGCCGACCTGCTCATTGAGAACGCCCAGACCGGCCGAACCATAGCCAGGCATAACCTGAAGATTATCGATACTCTCTCTGAGTCCACCGCCTGCCTCATCGGCAACACCAATAGAACGCCAAGCCCGACCAAGCAGGAGAGAATAAACTCCATTATTAAAGCCCTGCAAACAGCGGTAAAGGAAATCTAAATTGAAAATTATCGAAGGTTTCAAGTCAGCCAAAGCAATACTTTCCCGAGAAGCCCCCAGGGAGGTGTTTGGTGGTGACCGAGAGCCGGCCGTCAGGCAGATAATTGACGAGGTGCGCCGCAGGGGTGATGCCGCCCTCCTTAGCTATACCAAGAAGTTTGACGGTGCCGAGCTTACCTCGCTGGAGGTAGATAAAAAGCAGATAACCAGCGCCTACCGCGAGGTGGAGAAGGAGCTTATATCCGCCCTCAAGCTGGCGGCGCGCCGCATACGCTCCTTCCACCTGAAGCAAAAACAGCGTATCTGGCGCATCGCTTCACCAGGCTCAACCCAGATACGCCCACTGGAACGGGTCGGCGTTTATGCCCCCGGCGGCATTGTCTCTTATCCGTCAACAGTGCTGATGACGGCAATCCCGGCTCGCGTTGCCGGGGTCAAAGAGGTCATTCTGGTGACACCGCCGAAAGCCAGCGGTGCTATACCGCCGCCAACGTTGGTCGCCGCCGATATCGCCGGGGTCGACCGTGTCTTTTCCGTCGGCGGTGCCCAGGCAATCGCCGCCCTAGCCTTCGGCACCGAGTCCATCCCCAGAGTGGATAAAATCTGCGGTCCGGGCAATATCTTCGTTGTCCTGGCTAAAAAGCTGGTATATGGAGCCGTTGACATCGACGGGCTACCCGGACCGAGCGAGGTGCTAATCATCGCCGATGAGACGGCTAACCCCGGTTACTGCGCCGCTGACCTTATAGCCCAGGCAGAGCATGACCCCCTAGCCTCAGCTATTCTGATAACCACCTCAAAGAAGCTAGCCAACGGAGTTAATCAAGAGGTAGAGCGCCAGTTAAAAGACTTAGGACGTCAAGCCATCGCCGCTGAATCACTACAAAGGCAGGGGTTGATAGCGGTAGTGGCTAATATAGACGAGGCTATAGAACTGGCTAACCTCTACGCCCCGGAGCACCTCTACCTAATGGTGAGGGGGGCTGAGGGCTATGTGGAACGGATAGCCAACGCCGGCTGCATATCCATCGGGGAGAACTCAACGGTTGCCCTGAGCGATTACGTCTTTGGGCCGAGCCACGTTCTGCCCACTGGAGCTACCGCCCGCTTCGGCTCGCCACTCAACATACTTGACTTCATCAAGCTCATAAACCTGGTTAATGTGGACGAAGCCAGTCTGCTGAAACTGGCTAAAGCCGCGGCTACAATGGCCAGGGCTGAGGGGCTGGAAGCTCATGCCCGGGCAATTGAAAAGCGACTGAAGTGAAACTATTGACAAATTATACTGCTTATGTTAAACTCAGGCCGAGAAAATGCTAGTCTATACTGCTTCCCATAACTTTTATTATGCCTTCACCTTTACCGGGCGCACCAGATGCGCTTGGGGGGCAGTGTAGTATAAATATATAAACCAGAAAAATAAAAAATAACAAAAGCCCTCCAAGCGGAGGGAATTTTATTTATCAGGAATATAGAAAGGAAGACGAAGGTAATGTCCGAAGAAGGAATAGAGAAATTAATACGGCCGGAACTGGCTGCCTTTGGTGGCTATGTTGCCAGTAAGTCACTGGAGGCGATAGCCGCCAAGGCTAAGATTTCAGTAGATGACGTCATCAAACTGGATGCTAACGAGAATCCCTATGGCTGCTCACCGAAGGTAAAGCAGGCTCTGAGCGCTTATCCCTACTACAATATTTACCCTGACGCCAGCCAAACCGAGCTGAGGAAACTTTTCCAAAGTTATACCGGCGTTGGTGCTGAGCATATTGCCGCCGGCAGCGGCAGCGACCAGCTAATAGACCTCATTTTACGCCTATTCGTCAGCCCCGGCGACGAGGTAATAAACTGCATACCTACTTTTGATATATTCCGTTTCAGCACCGCACTTTGCAACGGCAGGCTGGTCGAGGTGCGGCGGGATGAAGATTACCGTGTCGATGTAAGTGCCGTAAAGAAGGCGATAAGCAAGAGAACCAAGATGATACTTCTGGCTAGCCCCAACAACCCCACCGGAACGCCCATCCCCACGCAGGATATACTGGAACTCGTAGATACCGGGGTGCCGGTGCTGGCTGACGAAGCCTACGTTGAATTCAGCGGTGAAACCGTTACCAACCTGGTCCCTCAGTATAAGAACCTGCTGGTGTTAAGAACATTCAGCAAATGGGCGGGGCTGGCTGGTTTCAGGATTGGCTACGGCATTCTCCCGCCCAAAATTGCCGATTATCTGCTGAGAATAAAGATGCCCTACAGTGTAAATGTGGCCGCCCTGGTTGCGGTGAGGGAGTCGCTAAAGGACATTGATTACCTCAGGAATAACATAAAGGCTATAATCGCCGAGAGAGACCGCCTGCTCGGGGAGATAAAAAAGCTGGAGTGGTTAAAACCCCTCCCCTCCCGAGCCAACTTCATCTTCTGCCACGTCCTCAAGGGCAAGGCAAGCGAAATCCAGCAAAAACTGGAGGCTAGGGGGATATTAATCCGCTACTTCGACCTGCCGCTGCTGCAAAACTCCCTTCGCATCAGCGTGGGCAAACCGGAGCACACCGATGCCCTGATTAAGGCGCTTAAAGAGGTAGCTCGGTAGAAACCCATCTCCCTGACATCTTCCTGCTGCTGGCCGCTGGCGGTCGGTGGTGGTGGTAGTAATAATGCTGCTGCCCCTTATCATCATTCATTATCATTATCATCCGCCACCGCCACCGCCACCGCCACTACTACTATCTTTTTAAGCAACAGGAATTTGTTAAATTAGTTAACAATTAGGGCTTGAATTCTATTGACAAATCTTAAATAAGTGTTATAATAGTTAACAAATAGCTTGCCAAAAGCTATTGACAAACTCAAAAAAGATGTTATAATAGTTAACAGGAGGCTGGAAAATGAAGGAACTGGTTGAGGCACTAAAAGAAACGCAAAAGAACAACGGATATACTGACCAGAAGATGGCAGAGAAAATAGGGTTAAGTAGACCGTATTACAATCGAATCCGTATTGGTAATGTAATTATGGGTCCCCTCACACGCCTTAAAGTAATTCAGGCTCTTCCTCTACTAGCTATTAGATTGTCCACTATCAAAAGAGAGAGCAAGGAAACGAATATAAGCCTGGAGCTTAACCTTGATGGCAGCGGTAAGTGGGAGATAAAGACCGGTATTAAGATGTTTGACCACCTGCTGTCTCAATTTGCCCAGCACGGAAGGTTTGACCTAAAGCTCTCAGCCGCCGGTGATGACCAGCACCATGTAGCCGAGGATGTCGCCATCTGCCTGGGCAAAGCCCTCGGCGAAGCGCTGGGAGAGAAGCGGGGTATTGTCAGGATGGGCGATGCTACCGTGCCCATGGATGACGCCCTGGCTGTGGTAGCCGTGGATATAAGCGGGCGGGGATATTCGGTGCTGGAGCTGCCCTTCAGCGATAACGATATGGCTGGATTTCCCACCGACCTTATCCGCCACTTCCTTGAGTCCCTAGCTATTGAAGCCAGGCTCAACCTACATGCCCGGATTCTATACGGCACCAACGACCACCACAAGGCAGAGGCAATATTCAAAGCCCTGGGTAGAGCTTTGGATATGGCGACGGCAATCGACCAGCGCATCTCCGGCGAGCTACCCAGCACCAAGGAATTGCTGGAGGGCTAAATCCTAGCCTAGCTTCTTCCCCGTCAGCCTCTCGTAGGCCTGCTCGTATCTCTGGCTGGTAGCCTCAATGACATCTGATGGCAGCATGGGGGCGGGGGGTTCTTTATTCCACCCGAAAGCGGTAAGCCAGTCCCTGACCGGCTGCTTATCATAGCTGTCCTGAGGCTGACCGACCTTATAGAGGTCAACATCCCAGATGCGAGATGAGTCCGGGGTTAATAATTCATCAATGAGGATAAGCTCGTCACCATCCAGCCCGAACTCGAACTTGGTGTCAGCAATAATAATGCCCCTGGCGGCGGCATACCCCCGGGCATAGCTATAGACAGCCAGGCTTTTTTCTCTTATCCCCTCAGCCAGAGCCGCCCCATCCACCAGCTTCGCCATCTCATCCATAGGTATCGGTTCATCATGCCCCGTTTCCGCCTTGGTGGTGGGGGTGAACAGGGGCTGGGGCAACTCCTGGCTCTCCTCCAAGCCTCCGGGCATCGGGTTCCCGGAAACGGTACCACTCTGCTTATACTCCACCCACGCCGACCCAGATATATAGCCGCGCACCACGCACTCAACGGGGATGCGCTTGACCTTTTTCACCACCATAGAGCGCCCGCCTAAGTACTGGGGATAATCAAAACGGCTCTCGGCGGGAAGATAAGCGTCAAGGCGGCGGACATCTTCCACTGCTTCCACCAGATGGTTGAGCGCCAAGTCCTTGGTCTGGTTGAACCAGAAAGCGGAGAGCCTATTCAGCACCACGCCCTTATTGGGGATACCACAGGGCAGGACAGAATCAAAGGCTGAGATTCGGTCAGTGGCGATAATCAGCAGCAACTCACCCAGCTCGTAGGTATCACGCACCTTGCCCCGGATAAACAAGGGTAAAGGCAGGTCGGCATTCAGCAAAACATCGTTACCCATTATATTGCCCTTGGCGCCAAATCCGAAGGCTTGGCCATATCCCCCTTCCACTGCGCCTCCGTCAACCCCAGCCGCTTAAAGATATTATCCATATAGCGCAGGTAATACTGCTCGTCGAAGTTTTGCTCCAGCTCTTTAGCCGGGAGGGCTTTGGTAACCTCCTTGTCAGCCTTGAGCAGACTTAAGAAGCTCTTATTCCCCTTCCACGCCTTCATGGCGTTTCGCTGCACCAGCTCGTAGGCTTTCTGCCGGCTCAGCCCTTTATTGATAAGGGCGAGCATTACCCGCTGGGAGAAGATCAAGCCCTTGGTGAGGTCTATATTTTGCTTCATCCGCTTGGGATAGACCTGAAGCCCTTGCATTATTGAGGTGAAAATGCCAAGACTGTAATCCAGCACCAGGCAGGAGTCGGGCAGTATAATTCGCTCCGTGGAGGAATGGCTTATATCCCGCTCGTGCCAGAGGGCGATGTTTTCCATTGAGGTCAGGGCGTAGCCTCTCACCAGCCGGGCTAAGCCACAGACCCGCTCACAAAGCTCCGGGTTGCGCTTATGCGGCATGGCTGAAGAGCCGGTCTGACCGGCGCCAAAGGGCTCCTCCGCCTCCCGGGTCTCGGTCCGCTGCAAGGCTCTGATCTCGGTGGCAAACTTCTCCAGCGAGCTGGCAATTATAGCCAAGGTGGTAACGAACTGGGCATGGCGGTCACGCTGCAAGACCTGGCTTGATATCGGGGCGGGGGCAAGCCCTAACTTGAGGCAAGCCTTCTCTTCAACATCAGGGGACAGGGTAGCGTAGGTGCCAACGGCTCCCGAAATCTTACCCACAGCGATGGCTTTGGTGGCTTCACCCAGCCTTTGCCAATTACGCCTCATCTCCTCAACCCATAGCGCCAGCTTAAAACCGAAGGAGATTGGCTCAGCATGAACCCCGTGAGTGCGGCCAATCATCGGTGTGTATTTATACTTTATCGCCTGTTGCGCCAGTACCGAGATTAGCCCCTTTACATCCTTACTAAGCAGCCCTGCCGCTTCAATCAGCTGCAAGCTCAAGGCGGTGTCTATGACATCGGAGGAGGTAAGACCGAGGTGGATAAAGCGGGATTCCTCTCCCACGCTCTCTGACACCGCACCCAGGAAGGCAGTTATATCATGGTGGGTCTCCCTTAAAATCTCCTCCATGCGCTTAAGGTCGACCCGTGCCAGCTTTATCTTGGGCACCGCCTCCCGGGGAATGACGCCCAATTCAGCCCACGCCTCGCAGACGGCAATCTCCACCTTGAGCCACTTATCAAACTTATTCTCGTCCGACCACACCCTCTTCATCTGAGGTCTGGAATAGCGTTCAATCATGGCTTTTCTCCTTGCAACTCGGCTCTATATTTTTCGTAGGCTTTTCGTATTTTTTCATGTTTCAGCCCTAGAATTTCAGCCGCCAGATAGGCAGCGTTCTTCGCCCCGGCACTGCCGATAGCCACCGCGGCTACCGGTATCCCCGCCGGCATCTGGACTATGGAATAGAGGGCATCAACGCCCTTCAGCTCGCCAGCAGCCAGTGGCACACCGATGACGGGCAGAGTTGTCCAGCTCGCCAGAACCCCGGGCAGGTGCGCCGCCCCACCGGCAGCGGCAATTATAACCTCAATCCCCCGCCCCCTGGCATCCAGCCCATACTGCCTGGCCTTATCCGGGTTGCGGTGGGCGGATATCACCGAGACCTCATGCTCAATGCCAAGCTTGGTTAATATATCAAGCGTTGGCTTGAGGGCTTCCCTATCTGATTTTGAACCCATAACTACAGCAACTAAAGGCATTTTATCTACCTCACCCCTCCCTTTTTAACTTAACTTTTTCTTCCCACCCAGCCCACCCTCGTGGGCTTCGCCTCTCTTTGACTCTCTTTTATCTCAGCCCCTTCCACTTAAGGGCGGTAAAGTCTCACTTATTTCCCCTTCCTTAAAGGGCGGCGGGTGGGAAAAGATATAAAATTTATGCGGGGCTTCGCCCCTTTAACCATTCCCCTTTATTTTATTAAAGCAATGTCCTTGCGGTAATGACAGCCCTCAAAGTGAATACGGGGGATATTTTTATAGACCTTTTCTCTGGCTTCAGCCAGATTTTTGCCGGTAGCGACTACGGTAAGCACCCTCCCCCCATTAGTCAGCACCTCCCCCGATTCCAGCTTGGTCCCGGCGTGAAAGACAATAATGTCCTTATCCAACTCGTCCAGTCCGCTAATAGCAAAGCCCGTCTTATAGCTGGCGGGGTATCCCCCCGATGCCATTACCACCCCAACACAGGCGCCATCACTCCACTGCGCCTTTACCTGCTCAAGTTTGTTATCAACCACTGCCAGCATAATATCTACCAGGTCGCTCTTGAGCAAAGGCAGGGTAACCTGTGCCTCCGGGTCGCCGAACCTGGCGTTAAATTCTAGCACCTTTGGCCCGTTATTGGTAACCATTAGCCCGCCGTAGAGGACACCTTTATACGGTCTTCCTTCATCGTGCATCGCCTTAACCGTCGGCTCCATAATGGTCTCCACCACCTTTTTAGCCAGCGCCGGCTCAAGGAAATGGGGCGGGCTATAGCTGCCCATGCCCCCGGTATTGGGTCCCTGGTCTCCGTCATACAGGCGCTTGTAATCGCAAGCCGCCACCATCGGGACTAGGCTGTGGGCATCGGTAAAGGCAAAAACGCTCATCTCTTTTCCCGCCAGATGCTCCTCAACCAATACCCTCCCCCCGGCAGCGCCGAAGGCTTTAGCTTCCATTATATTGGAGAGGGCTTCCAGCGCCTGCGGGATGGAATCAGCCACGATTACCCCCTTGCCAGCAGCCAGACCATCGGCTTTGACCACAATAGGGGGTGTCTGCTTCTGGAGATACTCCTTCGCCTTACTATAATCGGAAAAGCTGACGCTTTTGGCGCAGGGTATATTATGTTTTTGCATCAACTCCTTGGCGAAGACCTTGCTCGATTCAATCTCGGTGCCTTGCTTGGTCGGGCCGAAGATTTGCATCCCCCTGATGAGGAACTGGTCGACAATGCCCTCAGCCAGAGGTGCTTCGGGACCAACAACGGTGAGGTCAATTCTCTTTTCCTGGGCTATTCTAGCCAGCCCGTCTATATCGGTAGGCTTGACGTCGAGGTTTTGGGCAATCTTAGCCGTGCCGGCGTTGCCCGGAGCCACGTAAATCTCTTTTACTTTGGGGCTCTGGGCTAGCTTCCAGACCAGGGTATGTTCCCTAGCCCCACCACCAACAACTAAGATTCTTATCTACCTCACCCCCTTTACTCCCACTCTATAGTTGAGGGGGGTTTGGAGGTTATATCATAGACGACGCGGTTAACGCCGGGCACTTCGTTGACGATGCGGCTGGAGATGCGAGCCAGGACTTCATAGGGGAGGCGCGACCAGTCAGCGGTCATGGCGTCATCGCTGGTTACGGCACGGATGGCAACCAGATAGCCATAGGTTCGCTGGTCACCCATCACCCCCACGCTCTTGACATCGGTGAGGATGGCAAAGCTCTGCCACAACTGGCGGTATAGCTGCGCCTTTTTTATTTCACTCATCACAACCCAGTCAGCGGCGCGCAGTATCTCAAGCTTCTCTTTGGTCACCTCGCCAATAATGCGAATGGCCAGTCCCGGGCCGGGGAAGGGCTGCCGCCACACCATCTCCTCAGGCAGCCCCAGCTCAAGCCCCACCTGGCGCACCTCATCCTTGAACAGGTCGCGCAGGGGCTCAAGTAGTTGCAGTGTCATCTTGGCCGGCAGCCCGCCAACGTTGTGGTGGGTCTTTATTTTCGCCGAGGCCGTGCTCCCTGATGATGCGCTCTCAATGACATCGGGGTAGAGCGTACCCTGGGCTAGAAAATCAACCTTGCCTATCTTCTTCGCCTCCTCCTCAAACACCAGGATAAATTCCTCACCTATCACCTTACGCTTCACCTCCGGGTCGGTTATCCCCTTTAGCCGATCAAGAAAGCGCTCGCTGGCGTCAACATAGACGATGTTCATGCCCAGATTAAGGCGGAAGGTATTAAATGTCCTCTCCACCTCCTCGCGGCGTAACAAGCCGTGATTAACGAAGATGCAGGTGAGCTGGTCGCCGATAGCCCGGTGGACAAGGGTGGTAGTTACCGCCGAATCAACCCCTCCCGAGAGGGCACTAATTACCTTGCCTTTGCCTACCTGCTTCCTGACTTTAGCTATGCTTTCGTTTATGAAGTTAGCCGTCGTCCAGTTTCTCTTGCAACCGCATATGCGGTAGACGAAATTCTTTAAAATGGTTTTCCCCTCCGGGGTATGCACGACCTCAGGGTGAAACTGGAGACCGAACATATTCTTATCATTGCCCATAACGGCAAAGGGCGAATTTTCAGTATAGGCAAGGGCGGCAAAATCGGGCGGCAGTTTTTCAATCCTGTCGGCGTGGCTCATCCACACCGGGGTGGTGGGAGGCAAACCAAAAAACAGGGGTGAATCCACATCGCTCAGATGAAGGATGGCATGACCATACTCCTGCTTTGCTCCGGCTACAACCTGCCCCCCCAGCTGGTGAGCGAGGACCTGCATCCCGTAGCATATGCCCAGTATCGGCAGCCCGCTCTCATAGACATACGCCGGAGCCTGGGGGGCGCCAGTTTCATAGACGCTGGCGGGACCGCCGGAAAGGATAAACCCCTTGGGGTTTAGCGGGGCTACCTTCTCCCAGGGGGCATCGTAGGGCACCAGCTCGCAATATACCTCGCACTCGCGCACCCTGCGGGCAATAAGCATGTTATACTGCGAGCCAAAGTCAACGACAATTATCGCCTCGCGCTCAGCACGGGGTACGGTCTCCTTTGCCGGCGCCGGCTGCTCGCCCCCTATCTCCTTGGCGATTTCCAGATAGGTGGAGACCTCAATATCGCCGCTGGTGGCTACGCGGTGGCTACCATTTGCCGTTGGCTTCTTACCTTTAGCCATGTATAGAACATAGCATATCACTGTGATATACTGGGGTCAAGAAGAAATTAAGATGCAAAATAAGCTACTTTCATCCCTCCAAAAACAGGTTGAACAGGCTATTTCTATCCTCAAGGAGGGGGGTATAGTCGCCTTCCCCACCGATACCGTCTACGGGCTGGGTGCCGCCGCCAACCTTCCTCAGGCAGTGGAGCGGGTCTATGAGGTAAAGAAAAGGCCCAAAAATATGCCCCTGCCACTGCTCCTGGCCGATAAATCCCAGATAGGCGAGGTTGCCGAGCCGGTGCCGCCAATTGCCTGGCTCCTGGCGGCAAAATTCCTGCCCGGTGCCCTGACCATGGTGCTCTTTAAGTCTAAAGCTGTCCCCGATACCGTCAGCGGAGGCGGTAAAACGGTAGCCATTCGCATCCCCGCCCACCCCGTCCCCCTTGCCCTTGCCCGTGGGGTGGGAACACCTATTGTCGGCACCAGCGCCAATCTCAGCGGCAAGCCCAGCGCCTTGACTGCGGAAGAAGCCTATACCCAGCTCAACGGCAGGGTGGACCTGATTATTGATGGCGGCAGATGCCCCGGGGGCAGGGAGTCAACCGTAGTTGACCTGACCGGCGAGACCCCCGCCGTCCTGCGGGAGGGGGCTATATCAAAAGAGGAGCTAAAAAGTGCGTATCGCCATTGGCGCTGACCACAGGGGGCTGGAGCTCAAGCAATTCATTATTGAGCTGCTTACCCGGATGGGGCACAGCTACCAGGACTTCGGCGCTCATACTGCCGACTCCGTAGACTACCCCGATATTGCCCAAAAAGTGGCGGAGAGGGTGGCTAGCGGCGATTTTGACCTAGGTATTTTAATCTGCGATACCGGCATTGGCATGTGCATCGCCGCCAACAAGGTCAGGGGAATAAGAGCCGCCCTCTGCCATGACGCCTTCGGCGCCCGCCGCGCCCGCCAGCACAATGACGCCAATATCCTCTGTCTGGGAACAGGAGGAAGGCAAGATACAGTGCGTGAAATCGTTGAAACCTTCCTCAGTACCCAGTTTGAAGGCGAGAGACACCAGCGAAGGCTGGATAAGATAAAGGCGATAGAGGAGCAGATATTTGACAATAAATAGGAACTATGCTATCTTATCTTGTAATGAACGAGCAGAATGTCATTCTGGTCCTTATAGTTATGAAACAAAGCCCGTGAGTGGGGCTTTACCTCAACATGAGCCGTCCTCACGGGACGGCTTTTTTTATGAACGAAAAAAGAGGATAGGATAATATGAAAAGTGACATTGTTAAACGGGGCTTAGAGCGTGCCCCCCACCGCGCCCTGCTCCACGCCCTGGGCTGGAGGAAGGCTGATATAGACAAGCCTATCATCGGCTTGGTCAATAGCTTCAGCGAGATTGTCCCCGGACATATGCACCTAAAAGACATCGCTGAGGCGGTCAAGGCGGGGGTATATAGCGGCGGGGGTATCCCCTTCGAGACTAATACCATCGCCGTATGCGACGGTATTGCCATGAACCACCCCGGTATGAAATACAGCCTCCCCAGCCGCGAACTAATCGCTGACTCAGCAGAGATAGTGGCTGAAGCCCATGCCTTTGACGGGCTGGTCTTCATCACCAACTGCGACAAGATAATCCCGGGTATGCTCATGGCCGCGATACGGTTAAATTTGCCGGCTATCTTCATCAGCGGCGGCCCAATGCTGGCGGGGCGGTGGCAACATGAAGGTAAGACGGAAAAGATTGACCTCAGCTCCATCTTTGAGGCAGTGGGTAAGGTAGCCAGCGGCAAAATGAACGAGGAGGAACTGGAAGAGATGGAGGAGCTTGCCTGCCCCGGCTGTGGCAGTTGTTCCGGCATGTTCACCGCCAATACCATGAATTGTATGACCGAAGCCCTGGGAATGTCACTGGTGGGCAGCGGCACCATCCCTGCCGTTGACTCAAGGCGAGTGCAGCTAGCCAGAAAAGCTGGCGAGCAGGTCATGAAGCTGTTGGCTAATGATATTCGCCCCAGAGACATTATAAATAAGGACTCCATCTACAATGCCTTTACCGTGGACATGGCGCTGGGTGGCAGCACCAACTCCGTCCTGCACCTTATAGCCATAGCCCACGAGGCGGGGGTTGATTTCCCCCTGTCAATGTTAAACCGGATAAGCCAGGGCACCCCCCACCTCTCCAGGATAAGACCAGCCGGCGAATATCACCTTGAGGACTTAGACCGTGCCGGTGGTATCGCCGCCGTGATGAAAGAGTTGAAGGGGGTATTGAAGCTGGGGGCAAAAACGGTATCGGAAAAGACAGTGCTCGGAATCATTGCCGAAAGCCGGAATATGGATAAGGATGTTATCCGCCCCGCCGGCAACGCCCACTCCCTCACCGGGGGCATCGCCATCCTCTTTGGCAATCTGGCGCCGGAGGGGGCGGTGGTAAAAAGGTCAGCCGTAGCTCCAGAAATGATGGTCCACGAGGGAGCGGCCAGGGTATTTAACTCCGAAGAAGAAGCGACCAAGGCTATTATGGATAAGAAAATAAAGCCGGGGGAGGTAGTTGTTATTCGCTATGAAGGGCCTAAGGGCGGACCGGGGATGAGGGAGATGCTCACCCCCACCTCCCTTTTAAGCGGCATGGGCATGGATAAAGAGGTAGCTCTCATCACCGACGGGCGTTTCTCGGGAGCTACCCGCGGGGCGGCTATCGGGCATGTCTCCCCCGAGGCAGCCAGCAAGGGACCTATTGCTATCTTGAAGAATGGGGATATAATCAAGATTGATATTCCCAACTACAAGCTTGAAGTCAAACTTAGTGATAAAGAAATATCAAAACGCCTAGCAGGGCTGGCTGAGTTTAAGCCTAAAGTAAAGAGCGGCTACCTCAGGTATTATGCCGAGAAGGTAGGCTCAGCCAGCAGCGGGGCAGTTTTCACGGGATAAGGGGGCTATTATGAAGCTGACCGGAGCGCAAATGGTATGCGAGAGCCTAGTAAAGGAAGGGGTGGAGGTTATCTTTGGCATCTTGGGCGGAGCTCTTCTGCCCCTCTATGATACCCTGCCCCACTACCCCAAGCTACGCCATATCCTGGTGCGCCATGAGCAGGGTGCCGCCCATGCCGCCGAAGGCTATGCCCGAGCCACAGGCAAAGTCGGGGTGTGCCTGGCTACCTCAGGTCCCGGGGCGTCCAACCTGGTAACCGGCATTGCCAATGCCCACCTTGATTCATCCCCGATGGTAGCCATCACCGGTCAGGTAGCCAGACCGTTTATTGGCAAGGATGCCTTCCAGGAAATTGATATTACCGGCATCACCCAGCCCATCACCAAGCATAACTACCTGGTGCTTGATGTGGCTTCGATACCAAAGACATTCAAGGAGGCTTTTCACCTCGCCCGGACGGGGCGACCGGGACCGATACTTATCGATCTACCGAGGGATGTTCAAATAGACCAGGCGGAATTTCATTATCCGAGCAAGGTTAATTTGCCCAGCTATAAACCAACACTTGAGGGGCACCCCGCCCAGATCAAGAAGGCAGCCAAGCTTATAAATGAGTCCCAGCGTCCCATTATTATCGCCGGCAGGGGGGTAATCATCTCCACGGCGTATGCCGAGCTAAAGGAGCTGGTGGAGGAGGCGCAGATACCGGTGGTTACCACCCTACTGGGTATTAGTTGCTTCCCCGAGTCCCACGCTCTGAGCTACGGGATGATAGGGATGCACGGCATGGCTTATGCCAACTTTGCCGTTGATGCTGCTGACCTTATTATTGCCATCGGGATGAGATTTGATGACCGGGCTACAGCCAAGGTAAGTGCCTTCGCTCCCCATGCCAGGGTTATTCATATTGATATTGACCCGGCAGAGATTGGCAAAAACGTGCGCGTTGATGTGCCCATTGTCGGTGATGCCAAGGCCGTGCTGCAGAAATTAAATAAGCAGGTAGCTACTGGCCAGCACCTTGACTGGGTCCAGCAGCTTGACGACTGGCGAAGGGAGCATCCGTCACTAGTTATCAGGGACAGCCAAGGGCTCCTGCCCCAGTACGTCATTCGCCAGATATACGAGGTAACGAAGGGCGAGGCGATAATCGTTACCGGGGTGGGGCAAAACCAGATGTGGGCGGCTCAACACTACTGGTATGATAAGCCAAACAGCTTTATATCTTCGGGCGGACTGGGTACTATGGGATTTGAACTCCCCGCCGCCTTTGGCGCCAAGATTGGATGTCCCGATAAGACTGTCTGGTGTATCGCCGGCGACGGTGGTCTTCAGATGACAATCCAGGAATTAGCCACCATTGTTCAAGAAAAGGCGGCGGTTAAGATAGCCATTATGGATAACGGTTATCTAGGAATGGTGAGGCAGTGGCAGGAGCTTTTCTACGGGAAGCGCTATGTAGCCACACCGGTGACCGGCCCTGACTTCGTAAAGATTGCTGAGGCATACGGCCTATCTGCCTTAAAGGTTGAACGCAAGGAAGATGTGATTCCGGCTATCAAGAAGGCAATGGCCGATCCAGGCCCATTCCTGATAGACTTTAAGATAGAGCCAGAGGAGAATGTTTATCCCATGGTGCCGCCTGGGGCAGCCTTAAGCGAGGTTATTGAGGAACCCAGGAAAAAGGCAAAAGCTGCCACCGATTCGGCAAAGCTTTCGGTGAGCAATATCTAGCTGGGAAAAGAGGTGACATTATGACAAAGCATACCTTAGTTGCCCTGGTAGAGGATAAACCCGGGGTGCTTAACCAGATGGCAAGCCTTTTCCGCAGGCGTGGCTTCAATATTGAAAGTATTGCCGTCGGGCATAGCGAAGTGCCCCATCTCTCGCGCACGACCATAGTCGTCAATGGTGCCACTACCACGGTGGAACAGGTCAGGAAACAACTGGACAAGCTCGTAGACGTGGTCAAGGTCTCTGATATTACCGACGAGGAAATTATCTCCCGGGAGCTGGCACTTATTAAGGTAAAGACCACCGCCGCCAGCCGCAGCGAGATTATTGAGATTGTTGATATCTTCAGGGCAAATATTGTCGATGTCGGCGCTAATTCAGTAACCATTGAGGTTACCGGCGATGAGGACAAGGTTAACTCCCTGCTCAAACTGCTGCGCGGTTTTGGCATCAAGGAAATAACCAGGACCGGCTGTATAGCTATGACCCGGGGTGGCACGGGGCCACCCCCGAAAGAGAAAAAGTCGCCTGAAGCTAAAGAAAAGTAAGGGGGCAGATTATGGCGAAGATATATTATGATAAGGACTGTAACCTGAAACTGCTTGAGGGGAAGGTAGTGGGCATTATTGGCTATGGAAGCCAGGGGCATGCCCACGCCCAGAACCTCAGAGATAGCGGCTGCCAGGTAATAGTGGCTGAAGCCAAGGGGACTCCGGGCTGGAAGAAAGCCCAAGACGCCGGCTTCAAGGTGATGACGGCGGCTGAGGCGGCAAAGGAAGCCGATTTACTTGTAATGCTGGCTCCGGACAACCTGCAGCAGGACATCTACTGCGGCTCAATTGAAAGCGGATTATCCAAAGGTAAAATGCTGATGTTCGCTCACGGCTTTAACATCCACTACGGGCAGATTATCCCACCCCCCGAGGTCGATGTTACCATGATTGCCCCCAAGGGCCCCGGCCCCATGCTCAGGCAACTTTACACCGAAGGCATAGGCTTGCCGGCGCTGGTGGCGATTCATCAGGATGTCTCGGGCAAGGCAAGGGATGTTGCCCTTGCCTACGCCAGGGGTATCGGTTGCAGCCGGGCGGGGGTCATTGAGACCACCTTCGCCGAGGAGACCGAGACCGACCTCTTTGGCGAGCAGACGGTTCTCTGCGGTGGGGTCACGGCTCTGGTCAAGGCCGGGTTTGAGACACTGGTTGAGGCTGGCTATCAGCCCGAGATAGCCTACTTTGAATGCTTCCACGAGCTCAAGCTTATCGTTGACCTGATGTACAACGGCGGGCTAAACCATATGCGCAACTCGGTCAGTGACACCGCCGAGTACGGCGACTATACCCGCGGGCCACGGGTGATTGATGAAATGGTTCAAGACGAGATGAGGCAAATCCTAGCCGAGATTCAGGACGGGAGCTTTGCCAAAGAGTGGATTCTGGAAAACAAGGCGGGACGCCCGGAATACAACGCCCTCAAGCGTATGGATGAGGAGCACCCCATTGAGCTGGTGGGCAGAGAGCTAAGAGGGATGATGCCATGGCTGAAGGGAAAATAGCATGAGTAACGGCACAGAGGAAATAGGAGATATCCGCAAGCGGCTGGAAGAAATAGAAAAAGCAATTGGTGAATTACGTGCTGGTAGAGAACTTGTCATTATGAAAACAATAGCCTCAGAACTGTGTACAATTCACTGCAACATCTTCGTACTTTCCCAGAAAGGTGTGGACACAGAGCTCTGGGCAAAGAAACTGGCTGAGGCAAAGCAAGCAATTCAGGGCTCAGAGACAATTGAGGATGCTATTAAGGCACGCGATAATTTTGTTCAAGAAATTATCGAATGTACCAAAATAGAACCAGCTAAGGGTGAGGCAGCTAAGGAAACTGTCGAACCTGTCAAAGCGGAAGAGGTAGAGGTAGATGATGCCGACACGGCTATGGAGATTGCTCACTATTTCATGAAGAAGGATAACTCGGTGGCTCTGCCCATGAAGGCAGATAGAAGAAGCGATTACTGGCTGGTAGATGTGGATGTGGGAGTGGTAAGGATGGAGATAGTCAGGGTTAAAGTGGACGCCAAGACAGGCGAGATTCTGAGTCACGAAACAATAGAGAAAAAATGAGCCAAGTTATTAAGGAAACTTTGAAGAGGGATGGGCTATTAAACAATCTGTAGGAGGGTGAGGTGGCTATTCCTTCAGAAAAAGATATAGAATTACCACTACTTCAAGAATTGGAGGCTGTAGGCGGTGAGGCGAGGCCAAGAACGCTGTACGATAGGATGGCTAAGCATTTCCCCCATCTTACTGCTGCTGACCGTAAAGCAAGGCATCCTAAAAGCGGTATCACTATATGGACAAATAGAGTCCAATGGGCGAGGCAACATTTAGTAAATAAAGGTGAGATTGATGCCTCTACTTACGGAATATGGAAAATTACTGCAAAAGGGGAGGCTAGGCTAGAAGCAGTATCTCATCCGACTCCACAACGCCGACCTCTTACTCTTCCTACATTCTCGATGCTTTTTGAGAGGGAGAGGCAGCAAATTCGTGCTCAGCTACATGAACTATTAATGAATTTAGATCCACAACAGTTTGAGGTATTTGCAGGAAAGCTCCTTGAGAGTGTAGGCTTTACCGAGGTTGAGATCACAAAATACGTAGGAGACGGCGGCATTGATGGCTACGGAAATCTTGAGATGGGGGTGGTGAAGGTAAAAGCTGCTTTCCAGGTTAAGCGCTGGCGGAACAATGTGCCTCCCGCAGAAGTAAACCAGTTCCGTGGTGCTATTCAAGGGGAATTCGACCAAGGAATTTTTATCACTACCTCAGATTTTTCAGAGGAGGCAAAGAAAGCTTCTAGTAAGCGAGGGGCAGTTCCTATTGTTTTAATTAACGGGGACAGAATATTGGATATTATGCTTGAGAGGGGACTAGGAGTCAGGCAAGAGCCTTTAACTCTAACTAGAATTGATGAGGAGTTTTTTGCAGCCTTTGGGGTAACTGAAGAGTGAGCCAAGCGAGGGAACATTAAATATGGACAGAGTAATTATCTTTGATACAACGTTGCGGGATGGAGAGCAGGCGGCGGGGGGAACATTAAATATCCAGGAGAAGCTGGAGATAGCCAGGCAGCTGGAAAAGCTTAATGTTGATGTCATTGAGGCTGGCTTTCCCATCAGCTCCCCCGGCGACTTCGAGGCAGTAAGGCTTATTGCCAAAGAAATCCGCACCCCCATCATCTGCGGCCTAGCCAGGGCTAATCCTGAGGATATAGACCGGGCGTGGGAAGCGGTTAAAGGAGCCGCCCACCCCCGAATACACGTCTTTATCTCCTCGTCGGATATACACCTCGGCTATCAACTGAAGAAGAGCCGTGAGGAGGTATTGCATACGGCGCGGGAGATGGTGGCTCGGGCCAAGAAATATACTGATGATATAGAGTTCTCACCGATGGACGCCAGCCGCACTGCCCCGGAGTATATCTATCAAATCCTGAAGGTAGTTATTGACGCCGGTGCCACCACGGTCAATATACCTGATACCGTGGGCTATGCTATTCCTGATGAGTTTGGCAACCTTATTGAGGGAATCATCAAAAATGTGCCTAACATCAGTAAGGCTATAGTCAGCGTTCACTGCCACAACGACCTGGGGCTAGCCGTAGCCAATAGCCTGGAGGCGGTTAAACGGGGCGCCCGACAGGTGGAGTGCACCATTAACGGCATCGGGGAAAGGGCGGGCAATGCCTCCCAGGAAGAGATTGTCATGGCGATTAATACCCGTAAGGACCTTTTCCAGCTGAAAACAGGGGTTAACACCACCCAGATATATAAAGCCAGCCGACTGGTAAGCGAGCTGAGCGGCTTTGTCGTCCAGCCCAATAAAGCCATCGTTGGGGCGAACGCCTTCCGCCACCAGTCAGGAATCCATCAGGACGGCGTAATCAAGATGCCCATAACCTACGAGATAATGGACCCTAAAACGGTAGGCATACCATCTTCAAGCCTGGTGCTGGGCAAGCTCAGCGGGCGGCATGCCTTTAAGGAGCGCCTCGCCGAGCTGGGCTATAGCCTGAAAGAGGCGGAATTTAACCGCGCCTTCGCCGCTTTTAAAGAGCTGGCCGAGAAAAAGAAGGAAATCACCGATAGGGACATTGAGTCCCTCATGGCTGAGGAACACCGTACTGTCGCCGAGGCCTACCACCTTGACCAGGTTCAGGTATCCTGCGGCGATAGAGGTATCCCCACGGCCTCGGTCAGGCTTATTGGACCTGATGGTAAAACCCTTGAGGATGCTTCTCTGGGTACTGGTCCCGTTGACGCCGTTTACAAGGCTATCAACAGAATAGTGAAGGTGCCCAATGAGCTCACCGAATTCACGGTTAAATCGGTAACCGAGGGCATTGACGCTATTGGTGAGGTGCTGATAAGGTTAGAGAGCGAAGGGGTAACCTATACCGGGCGTGGCGCCGATACCGACATTATTGTCGCCAGCGCCAAAGCCTATATGAATGCCCTTAATCGGCTGCTGGCGGTTAAGAAAACGGCCAAGTAGGATGCGCTGAGATGGGAATTGAAGTAGAAATTGAAATGATGCTGCGCCTGCTGCTGGCGGCAGCCCTGGGAGCCCTTATCGGCTACCAGCGTGAGAGAGCCAAAAAGCCAGCCGGTTTGAGAACGTACACCCTCATCTGTGTTGGTTCGGCACTGTTTACCGTAGCCTCTATCTACGGTTTCGGTATCGGGGCTGACCCAGCCCGCGTTGCCGCCGGGATAGTGGCTGGCATCGGCTTCATTGGCGCCGGGGCTATCTTCCACCGGCAGGGGGGCATTGTGGAGGGGTTGACCACAGCCGCTACTATATGGGCAGTAGCCGCCATCGGGCTTGCCGCTGGCGCCGGTCTATATATAGTCTCTACCCTCATTACCGCGATAGTACTGATTATATTGCTCCTCCCCCGCCCTATTCGCTAACAACCGGTATTAAGCCTGATTTCTAGTCACCGGGAAAGGAAATACATTGACCCTAGCCGAGAAGATACTGGCTACCCACGCTGATAAAAAGAGCGTAAGCCCGGGCGAATTCCTAAATGTCAGGGTGGACTTAATTCTAGCCAACGATATTACCGCCCCCATCGCCATAAGGGAGTTCAAGAGACTGGGGGTAAAGAAGGTCTTTGACCCCAAAAAGGTGGTGATGGTGCCTGACCACTTCGTCCCCAACAAGGACATTGCCTCCGCCGAGCAGGCAAAGTTAATGCGAGAGTTCGCCCGCGAGCAGGAAGTAATATACTTTGAGGTCGGTGAAGCCGGCATTGAGCATGTGCTCCTGCCCGAGCAGGGCTTGGTGCTGCCGGGGGAGGCGGTTATCGGGGCTGATTCTCATACCTGCACCTACGGCGCCTTAGGCGCCTTTGCCACTGGCATGGGCTCAACCGATATCGCCGCCGCCATGGCCACCGGAGACGTCTGGATGAAGGTGCCGCCCACCATCAAGCTGGTCTACCACGGCAGTCCGGGTGAATGGGTAAGTGGCAAAGACCTAATCCTGTACACCATCGGTCAGATTGGTGTTGACGGCGCCCTCTATTCGGCAATTGAGTTTACCGGCGAGGCTATAGACTACCTGTCTATGGACGGTCGGTTTACTATGGCTAATATGGCAATTGAAGCCGGGGCTAAAGCCGGCATCTTCGGGGTGGATAACAAGACACAACTTTATGTAAAGCCAAGAGCCAAACGCCCCTACCTGGTATATGAGCCGGATAGTGATGCTGAATATGCCAGAGTCATTGAGTATGATGTCTCCAATATGGAGCCTCAGGTTGCCCTGCCCCACTCCCCGGCTAATACCAAGCCGGTGAGCCAGGTGGGAAACATAGAAATAAATCAAGCGGTGATTGGTAGCTGCACCAACGGTCGCCTTGAGGACTTACAGGTCGCCGCCCGGCTATTAAAGGGAAGGAAGATTAAGTCCGGGGTACGGTGCATTATCATCCCCGGCTCGCAGCAGGTATACCTGGATGCCCTGGCTGAGGGGCTTATAGAGGTATTTATAAACGCCGGGGCTATAGTCAGCCCCCCCACCTGCGGCCCCTGTCTGGGCGGGCACATGGGGGTCCTGGGTGACGGTGAGAGGTGCATATCCACCACCAACCGAAACTTCGTGGGCAGGATGGGCAGCCCCAAGTCGGAGGTCTACCTGGCTAATCCCGCCGTTGCCGCCGCCAGTGCTATAATGGGTAAGATTATAAGCCCGGAGGAGATTAAATAGGGTGTCCGGGAGGGGCGAAGCCCCACATAAATTTTATATCTTTTCCCACCCACCGCCCTTTAGAGGAAGGGAAGGCTGAAATAAAAGAGCGCCTCAAAGAGGAAGGGCACACCATTGAGCCGGACAGGAGCGGCAAGCCAAAAAGGGTGAAGGATTTTGAGAAGGCACTGGTGTAAGTGTGGTTATAAAAGGTAAAGTCCACAAATACGGGGCTAATGTTGATACCGACGCCATTATACCGGCGCGCTACCTGAATATCTCGGAGGCGGCGGAGCTGGCCAAGCACTGCATGGAGGGTATTGATACTGACTTCGTAAAGAAGGTCAAGCGTGGGGATATAATTATGGCGACGACTAATTTTGGCAGTGGCTCGTCTAGAGAGCATGCCCCGCTGGCTATCAAGGCGGCGGGTATTTCCTGTATAATCGCCAAGAGCTTCGCCCGCATCTTCTTCCGCAACGCCATAAATATCGGCTTGCCCCTGCTTGAATGCGAGGAGGCTGTAGCTAAAACCAGGGCTGGAGACACCCTTAAGGTCGATTTGTCCAGCGGCAAGATAAAGAATATGAGCAATAATATGGAGTTCAGGGCAAAGCCCTACCCCGACTTCATGGCGGAGCTTATCTCCGCCGGCGGGCTTATTGAATATACTAAAAAGAGACTGGCGAGGAGAGTTTAGATGCAATTTAAGCTTGCGGTTTTACCCGGCGACGGCGTTGGTCCCGAGGTCGCCGCCGAAGGGATTAAGGTCTTACAGGCGGTAGGCAAAAGGTTCGACCACAGCTTCAATCTGCACTACGGCCTGGTGGGTGGGGTGGCTATTGACAAGACGGGCACCGCCCTGCCCCAGGACGTGCTAAAGACATGCAAGAAGTGCGACGGGGTATTTCTGGGCGCTGTTGGCGGTACCAAATGGGATGACCCCAGAGCAAAGGTCCACCCTGAGGATGGTCTGCTGGCACTGCGGAAGGGGCTGGGGCTTTTTGCCAATCTGCGCCCGGTCAAGGTCTCACCTTTTCTGGTTGACCATACCAATCTAAAACCTGACGTCATCCGGGGGGCGGATTTTATCTTTGTCCGCGAGCTTACCGGCGGGCTTTACTTCGCCCGCCCCAAAAAGCAGTGGCAAACGTCTCAGGGCAGGCGGGCGACCGACTCAATGACCTACTCCGAGCAGGAGATTGAGCGTATTGTCCGCGTCGGCTTTGAGCTGGCGCGGAGCCGGCACAAAAGGCTGACCTCAGTGGATAAAGCCAACGTCTTAGAGTCCTCGCGGCTGTGGCGCCAGGTGGCGATGGAGCTAGCCAAAGACTACCCCGATGTTGAGCTTGACCACATGCTGGTAGATGCCTGCTCCATGAGACTCATCCAAAACCCGGCTTATTTTGACGTGATTGTTACCGAGAATATGTTCGGTGATATCCTCACCGACGAGGCATCAATGCTGGCTGGTTCCATGGGGATGCTGCCCTCAGCCAGCCTGGCCGGGGTACCCCAGGAGGGAAAAAGAATATTCGGCATGTATGAGCCGATTCACGGCAGTGCCCCCCGCCGCGCCGGACTTAACATGGCTAACCCCATTGCCACTATCCTTAGCCTGGCGATGATGCTGCGCTACTCCTTCGGCTTGAAAAGGGAGGCGCAGAGCGTTGAAACCGCCGTGGAATCGGTCCTGAATGAAGGCTACCGAACCTATGATATAATGAGCGAAGGTAAAACAAAGGTGGGAACAAAGGAGATGGGAGACTTAATCGCCGAGAAGGTGGAGGGACCAAGAATTGTCTAAAGTCCAGCTTTATGATACCACGCTGCGCGATGGCGCCCAGAGCGAAGGCATCTCCCTATCGGTGGTGGACAAGCTGAACATTGCCCGCAAGCTTGATGAATTAGGCATCCACTTTATTGAGGGCGGATGGCCCGGCTCCAACCCCAAGGATATCGAGTTCTTTGATAAGGCGCGAAGCCTCAAGCTCAAGAATTCGGTTCTGGTTGCCTTTGGCAGCACCCGCCGCCCCAGGGTTAAAGCCGGGAGGGATGCCAATCTTATGGCTCTGGCTAACGCCGGAACAAAGGCGGTTACTATTGTCGGCAAGAGCTCAGCCCTGCAGGTCACCCAGGTGCTGGAGACAACCCTTGAGGAAAACCTGAAGATGACCACCGACTCTATAAAATACCTTAAAGGCAAAGGGCTTAGGGTATTCTTTGACGCCGAGCATTTCTTCGACGGCTTCAAGGCAAACCCGGAATATAGCCTGCGGGTGGTGGAGGCGGCGGCTGAGGCTGGGGCTGATGTGGTGGTACTCTGCGATACCAACGGCGGCTCGCTACCCGAGGAAATAACCACCGCCACTAATGCCGTTAAAAAGCAGACCAAAGCACCCCTGGGCATTCATGCCCACAATGACGGTGAGCTTGCCGTAGCCAACAGCCTGGCGGCGGTAAGCGCCGGCGTCATTCAGGTTCAAGGCACCATCAACGGCTACGGCGAGCGCTGTGGCAACGCTAACCTCTGCTCTATTATACCGGCGCTGAAGATAAAGATGGGCATTGACTGCATCAGCAAAGAGCAGCTGTCCAAGCTAGCCGAGGTATCACGCTATGTCAGCGAGGTGGCTAATTTAATCCCCGACGTCTTCGCCCCCTATGTCGGTTCCAGTGCCTTCAGCCACAAGGCCGGGCTTCATGTTTCGGGCATGGCCAAGTGGGAGGAGAGCTACCAGCATATAGACCCGGCTCAGGTAGGGAATAAGCTAAAGGTAGTGGTATCCGAGCTATCAGGTAAGGGAAATATTATCTATAAGGCAAAGGAGCTGGGACTGTCTCTGCCCGCTAAAGGCAAGGAGGCACAAAAGCTACTTGAGCAGGTAAAGCTGCTGGAGAGCCGCGGCTTCCAGTACGAGAACGCCGAGGCGTCCTTCAAGCTGCTGATTCACCGGGCTAAGCCTGGTTATAAGCCCCCCTTTGAGCTGGTTGATTTCATGGTGGTGGTGGAGAAAAGGCGGCGTCCCCCTACCCGGGAAAACCTTGAGGGGATGTTATCCGAGGCAATGGTCAAGGTAAGGGTGGGCAGGGAGGTAATGCATACCGTAGCCGAGGGTAACGGTCCGGTTAACGCCCTGGATGAGGCACTGCGCAAGGCTCTACTGCGATTTTACCCCAAGCTGGCTCAGGTCAAGCTGGTTGACTATAAGGTCCGCATCCTTGAGGAAAGTAGCGGCACCGGCTCCCAAGTCCGCGTCCTTATTGAGTCCAGCGACGGGGTTGATGAGTGGCGGACGGTGGGCAGCTCAACCAATATCATAGAGGCTAGCTGGCTGGCACTGGCTGACAGCCTGGAATACTGGCTACTGAAGCAAAAGGAGGCAAGATAATGATGGACTATCCGGTAACCTTGACGGTTGAATTCCCAGAAAGGCTCTCCCGCCTGACCACCTTCTTCAGGCTTTTCATGCTTATCCCACAGATCTTTGTTTTCCTCTTTATCTCCATAGCTGCCTGGGTTATCATGTTTCTCTCCTGGTGGGCGATTCTATTTACTGCCAGATACCCGGGGGTATTTTTCAAGTTCATCACCTGGTGGTTGCGCTGGGGAACGAGACTTACTGGCTATATGTACCTCTTGACTGATAAATACCCGCCGTTCAGCGGCAGGGAAGAGGCAGGCTATCCCATCGTTTTTCGGGTCGAAACTCCAGGAGAGCTCTCCCGCCTGACTACCTTCTTCAGATTTCCCATTGTTCCCATGCCCACATTTACCCTGGATAAGGGATGGGGGATTCAGTGGCAACCAACGGCCGGTATGCCAATGACCATACCCCACATAATAGTGCTGTATTTCATCAATATTGCTGGCTTCGTTATCCTGTTTCTTTCCTGGTGGGCGATTTTGTTTATTGGCAGGTATCCCAGGGTGTTCTTTGACTTCATTACCTGGTGGTTTCGCTGGGCTACGAGGGTGTATGCCTACTCCTATCTGGTAACCGATAAGTACCCGCCGTTCACTGGGAGCGCATAGAAGCCGGCTTACCCAACGGCATAATATACAGCGGCTTATACTGCTTATCCAGCCGCAGCACTTCCCTAACCTCATCGTCATGGAAAGCGCCGATGGCTACCGTCGCCAGACCTAAAGCAGTAACCTGAAGGTAAATATTCTGCCCGGCATGCCCCACCTCCACGTGAACGTACCTTTCACCCCTGCTCCCATAACCCGAAAGCGTCCGGCTATATGCGGCGCAAATTACTATGTCAACCGGGGCTTGATGTATGAATTCCTGCCCCAGTGCCGCTCGGGCAAGCTCCCCTCTTACATCACCCTCATAGTGCAAAGCCAACGAGTGGCTTTCTATATTATATTGGTATACACCTTCACTAATTCCCTCAATGCCGTTTCCGCCACAAACAACGAAGATTTCAAGCGGATATGTCGCTCCGGCGCTGGGGACAGTCCTGTATCTCCCCCTAGTATCGCTGATGCCCTGAGCCGCCCAGAGTATCTGCGATAGCTGTGATTGGGAAACAGGCTCAGGGACAAAATCTCTTACTGACCTTCGCTGGGCAATGGCTTCCTCTAGTGACACACTGCCCTTTTGAGATGGCGGCGGCAGGGGGATTGTCGCTGGCCCATTTTCAGAATACATCTGTCAGCCCTTAACCACACCCATAGGCTTTGCCCTTGCCACCTTACGGGAGATGCCGGCGTTGTGGGTTACCTCAACCACCTCACTTACGTCCTTGTAAGCTTCAGATGCCTCCTCAGCCAGTGAAGCAATGCTGCCCGCCTTCACTATAATCCCTCTCTCTGCCAGCGCCCGGGCAACATCTGCCCCCCGCAGGCTGCGCTTGGCTGCCGCCCGGCTCTTCAACCTGCCCGCACCATGGCAGGTGGAGCCGAAGGTCTCCTTCATCGCCGCCTCGGTGCCCACGGCAACATAGGAGAAGCGCCCCATATCCCCGGGAATGAGTACCGGCTGCCCTATATCCCGATAGATATCAGGGATATCAGGATGCCCCGCCGGAAAAGCCCTGGTCGCCCCCTTGCGGTGGACGCAAAGCCTCTCTTTACTGCCATTAATGGTATATTCTTCAATCTTGGCGATGTTATGGCAAACATCGTAAATCTGCCTCATGCCCATTTCCTGCGCACTCTTGCCGAAGACCTTGATACAAGCCTCCCTGACCCAGTGCAGGATAAACTGACGGTTGGCCCAGGCGTAATTAGCGGCGCAAGCCATAGCCGCCAGGTAGTCCTGCCCTTCAGGGGAACTCACCGGGGCGCAGGCAAGCTGGCGGTCGGGCAGGCTGATATTGTATTTCTGTACCGCCCGCCCCAATAGCTCAACGTAGTCAGTACAAATCTGGTGACCAAAGCCCCTGGAGCCGGTATGTATCAGGATAAGCACCTGCCCCAAATCCTCAATACCCATCGCCTTAGCCGCCTCACGGTCGTAGAACTCGTCCACCACCTGCACCTCAAGGAAGTGGTTGCCCGAACCCAAGGTGCCCAGCTGGGGAATGCCTCGCTTCTTAGCCTTAGCGCTGACCTTATCCGGGTTAGCCCCCTTCATACAGCCGGACTCCTCGGTAACGATAACGTCCTCGCCGTCACCGTAACCCTTCTCCACTGCCCAGCGGCTACCATTTACCATGACCTCATTCAGTTCTTTTTCGCTCACCCTTATCTTCCCCTCTGAGCCCAACCCGGAAGGAACATTGATAAAAAGCTCGTTGACCAGCTGCTCAATCCTGGGTCTGACCTCAGATTCGGTAAGGTTAGTTCGCAGCAGCCTGACGCCGCAGTTAATGTCAAAACCGACGCCCCCGGGCGATACCACCCCGTCCTTAACCCTGGTTGCCGCCACCCCACCTATGGGGAAGCCGTAGCCCCAGTGAATATCGGGCATCGCCAGCGAGTGCTTGACAATGCCGGGGAGAAAGGCAACATTAGCTACCTGCTGGAAAGCATTCTCCTCCAAGGTATGAGCGAGCATGGACTCGCTGGCAAAGATGAGACCGGGTACCGCCATGCCCTGCTTATAGCTAGTTGGAATCTCCCAGCGGTAGTCGTCTATCTTTCTTAGTATTCCCTGCCAGGGTGTTGCCATCTCTACCTCAACTAAATATCAAACAATACCTGAACCTGGCAGCCATCATTTTTGTCCACCTTAAGCATGTGGTAGGTGGCTGCCTTGACCCCCGTCTTTAGCTTGTGCTTTGACCTGTTTACCTTCTCCCCATAGCCCCTGGCCTTAAGCCGGGTATTATCAAGCCGAATGATATCAAAACGCTTAAAAACAATGCCCTCGGTGTCAAACTGATAAATAAGCTCGTTTAGCCATTCCACCAGCAGGCTTTCTGCATCAGTGGCGGTCAGCTCGGCGTCCCGATGAAGGACCTCCTCCACATCATCAAGCTCGGTTATCAGGCTGAACAGACCCTTAGCCGCATTGGCAAACGCCTGCTTCATATCAGCCCCGTAGGCGATAATGCCGACGTCGGCGGTATGGTCTAGTATCTCAAAGTCTTTCTTCATTCAGAACCCCGACCAGTTCCACCTTAGGAGCTTGGCGATGCTTCCCAGATACCTGCTGTCAAGACTGTCCCTGCCGAGCTTATTTCCCAAGCGCCAGAAGCGTGCGTGCCAGTTTCATCAAAGCTCCCTTGGATGACCATATCCCAGCCTTTTTCGCCCATCATCCTCCACGACGCCCATGCTTCTGTATCAAACGTGAATTGACCACCAACGATGGGTAGCCTCGGTACAACTATCCCCTTCTGTACATATGCTTGTGTTGTGAGTTCGTAGTGAATCGTCTCTATGCTTGTGCCGTCAGAGCTTACAGTGAAGGTGAACGTAAACTCGCCAGCCCCAGTCGAAGCGGTCCACCCACCAGGAGTGGGTAGCCCAGGTGCTGGTGGTGTTTCCTCTTCCTCCTCAGGCGGTGGCGCTACTTCCTCGTCCCCGGGCGGGTGTGCTGCTTGCTCTTCAACCCCACCCCCACAGGCAACCGCTCCCATCCCCATCAGCAGGACTAACGCCACTAATAGAGGTATAGCTACAATCCATGTCCTTCTCATCTTACGCGCCTCCTATTAAGGCAGATTATATAAATTATATCACTTGCCATAGCAAACATAAACCACTTGAACTTTGAGCTTTTCTGATTATCTAGGTATAATATTAAGGGGACTCAGATGGGTGATATAAAGAGCGCCGCCGAGATAGCCCAAGAAAAGCTGCAAGAGCTAGAGAGCGCCACCGATGAGGAGCGGCTGAAATGGAAGCATGTTCCTGAAGGGGAAAAACTGGCCGCCCGCTATCTAAAGCAAAACCTGAATCTGGTAACCGAACTGGGTAAATACGAGAAGAAGGTGCTCGGCTATGTCAAAGAGGGCGCCAGCGAGATACTGGTCAGGAATATCAACCTGCCCAAGAACGATGCCACCCGGAGAGCTAATAAGAAAGCGATGGATGGCTTAAAGAGCCTGAAAAACGATAAGGTAGGCGCGGAAAATATCTTCAGCAACATGAGGAATATCTTCAAGCACTATGCCGAGCAGGGCGAGCAGCAGAGAAACCAGGCTTATGCCAGCCTAAAGAATGAGCTCGAAACCAAGGTTAAACAGGCAATGCAGCAGCAGTTAAGCCCCCTCATGGGGATGAATATAGACGTGGAAAAACAGCCCCAGTTCCAGGAGGAGTGGCGCCGGCTCCAGATTCAGCTGGACGCACAATATATAAGGCTTCTGGACGAATATAAGCAGGAGCTATTAGCCCTAGCCTGAACTATAATGAAAGATGAATTATCATCCTTTATAGATGCAGTATATAAGGAGCCTTATTCACTAATTCGTAATAACTGTATCCATAAATCTTTGAGGATAAAAGCAAAGGCAGAAGAACTGGGAAAAGGAGTCGATTTGCTTTGCTGTATGGCGATAATGCCAGTTAAGAAGTGGCATAACTTCCCTATTGTTATTATCCCTCATGTCTATACTGAGATTGATGGTGAAGGGACAGATGTATCGCTTGACCCTGAATCTGAGAAAAGCTATTGCAAAAATAGTGAGGTGAAGGTTGTTATGCCGGTGAACATCTCCAAGATAAGAAGAATCCTTTGTCGAGGAGTTAGCCCTAGCCTGAACTATAATGAGTAAGTTTTAAAGGCAACACAATGGACATTAATGACGAGAGGATAAAAGAGGCAGTCAGTCGCACTGAGATATTAAGACCACCCAAGCGGAACCTGGCTACCTTCGGCACGACCAATATATACTACTACCTGCTCACCGAGCCTGCCTACTCGGAACTGGTAAAGGGCGGCAACGAGACAGTGATTAGAGAAGGCAAGGTAGTCGCCGAGAGACCGAGGATTGTAACCCCATATTACCTTTCCCAGATTGAAGGCTTTAGCTCGGATGCCAGAAAATACTTTGATATACTGGTTAAGACACACGGTGCCAATGCCCCCGGGCTGTTTTACAGCTACAAAAATGAGCCCGAGGAGCTTACCATCGTCTCCGACAACCTACTGGCGGTAGTAGATAAGCTGAATCTTGACATTGATAAGAGTGGCAACCCGCTGACCTCTATCATCAAGGGGATGGACGAACTGTGGGATGTATCATTGCTCAAGTTTATCTACGAGCTGACCCGAAGCTCCCTGCCCGATAACCTGTTGCAGTTGGGAAGCAAGGGACTCCTGGATATAGATTCCAGCGGTGTCCCCGCTGAAGCCAGGGTAAGGATTGAGGAGCTTTTTAAGCTGGCAGGCAAGGGCGAAATTGAACCCGGCGAGCTGAAGGATGAGCTTGACCGCTGGGGTCTGTTTGAGGAGTATGAGGACAGGTTTTTCACCTTTTTCAAGAGGAGACGATAGCATCACATGTTTCAAGAACGAATGATAATAAGACCCCCCAGCGAGGCTAATAGTTTCTTGCTCCCGGTAACAATCGGCTGCTCTCACAATAAGTGCACCTTCTGCGGCACCTACCCCGGGGTCAAATTCAGGATAAGGCACCTTGAGGATATCAAGCAGGATATTGATAAGGTAGCTCAGAACTATAGCTGGAGCCTGAAGCGGGTATTCCTGGAAGAAGGAGACGCCCTTATTGCCCCCCAGCACATACTGGTCGGGGTGCTTAAATATCTCAACGAGAAGTTCCCCAACCTGGAAAGGATCGGCACCTACGCCACCCCCCAGGCGGGACTGGTAAAGAGCGTTGACGAGCTCAAAGAACTAAACCGCCTCGGGCTTAAGATTGCCTATATGGGGGTGGAGACTGGTGACGAGGAGCTACTAAAAAAGGTTAATAAGGGGGCTAGCTACGACCAGATAGTGGAAGCGGGGAGAAAGATAAGGCAGGGCGGGATTACCCTCTCCGTTACCGTAATACTGGGCCTGGGTGGTCCCGAAGGCAGCCGGAAGCACGCCTTAAAAACAGCCAGGATACTCTCCGATATTGACCCCGAATTCGCCGGCACCCTCACCATACTGCTCGTCCCCGGCACCCCCCTGCACAAGGAATGGGAGGAGGGGAAATTCACCCTCATCTCACCGTTTCAGTCCCTAGAAGAGCTCAAGCTCATAATACAAAACTCCAATTTTACCAACTGCTTCTTTACCGCCAATCACGCCTCAAACTACCTGCCGATTAAGGTGCGGCTGCCCCAGCAAAAGGCAGAGATAGTTAAACTCATAGACGAAGTTCTAGCCGATAAGGATATGTCCCGACTCCGCCCCGAGGCTATCCGGGCTTTATAAAAGGGAACAATGTGAACGTTTCTGTAATCCAAGCCAGAGACCTTTCCGAGGCATGGTTTCTCTGCCTGCGCCAGGCACTTACCGAGGGACATGAATATAAGATTGACCGCGGCAGCTACGCCGGCCAGCGGCGCAAGGAGCTTGACTTTGTCGTTCTTCAGGTCAGGAACCCGGGAACAAGACCGCTGGTACCAACCGTACCTGAGGGTGTCCCCCCACCCACCTCTATGGAGTATATTGAAGACTACCTCCCCTACCTCATGACCGCCCATAAGGGCAAGGGTGAGCAGTATACCTACGGCCAGTACCTGGAAAAGCAGATACCAAAGGTAATTAAGATGTATAAAGAGGACGGTTTTAACACCAACCAGGCTTTTATGGCGGTGGGTGACGCCGACTCAATAAACCTCGCCGACCCCCCGTGTTTAAGGGGGATAGACACCAGAATCCACGACCAGAAGCTTCACTTTTTTGCCTATTTCCGCTCCTGGGACCTGTGGGCTGGCTTTCCCTCGAACTTAGCCGCCATCCAGCTCCTGAAGGAGTATATGGCCAGCGAGATAGGCGTTAATGACGGAGAGCTGATTGCCTCAAGCAAGGGCTTACACCTCTATGAATACTCCTGGGAGCTGGCTCGGGCGACAGCCAGAACGGAGTAAAGATGAAAGACACAGTATCCACGGAAGTATTAGCCAAGTTCCCCGATTATATTCGGGGGGTGGTGGTCGCCCGGGGGGTCAATAACCAAGGTGAAAATCAAAAACTGCTCCAGCTTTTGCAGAAGGTTGAGCAGGATGCTACCAAGGACGAATCGCTCCTGGATATTAAGAACCACCCCAGAATAGCCAGCTGGCGGCAGGCTTATGCCGCTTTCGGGGTGAACCCCAATAAGTTTTACTGCTCCATTGAGTCCCTAGGCAGGCGCGCCCGCAGGGGCGACCAGCTGCCCTATATCAACACCCTGGTAGCCCTGTTTAACTACTTCTCCCTAAAACACATGGTGCCCAGCGGCGGTGATGACCTGGATAGCGTTGAGGGGAGGCTTTGCCTCACCCTGGCTAAGGGCAACGAGCCCTTTACCCCATTTAACTCGGAGGTTATTGAATACCCAGCCCCAGGCGAGGTGATTTACGTTGACGATAACAAGGTGATGTGCCGCTGCTGGAACTGGAGGCAGGGCGACCAGACCAAGCTTACCCCAACCACAAGCAATGTCGCCATAAACGTGGACTGCCTGCCACCGTTGTCTAAAGACGAGGCTGAAACAATAACCAAGGAGCTAGCCGATTTGGTCGGGGAATTCTGTGGCGGCAGGGTGGCATATTTTCTGTTAGATGCTACCCGGAGTGAGGTTGAGGTCTAGGCTAAGCAGCACCGGTCAACTTATCAGTCCCGGTAACCCCAGAGCCAGACCTCGTCAGTCTGGGGCTCAATGAAGTAGATTTCATTGCCGATAACGGTGCTGTTCAGCATATGGTTGCCTTCTATCTGCAGGGAAACGGCGTAACCATCACGAAGGGCGTTGTACACCAAGGCCGTAGCGTAGTCATCACAGTCATAATTTACCATGCAACCTGAGCCAAAGATATAAAGAGTGGTGTTAGAATCATCCTCAGCCAGCCAAGCTTTGAGCCCGTCAAGAGACTCGAATTCGCCGGGGTTTGCCCTCGACCACCAGTAGGCAACAGACTTCTCGGATTCGTCTAGCTCCTGCTTCAATTGCCCGATGTTAGCATTAGCTTGCTCAATCTGTTGATTGTTCAGCTTGACCTGCTCATTGGCTATTCCAGCCAGCCGGTTAACTTCTTCCAGTGAATAGGCGTATTGCTCATTTTCAGCCTCTAAACCCCACGTGGTAGTAAGCCAACCTAAAGCAGTGACTATGCAAGTGACTAACAAAATAACGACACAAACTCTTAATGCCATACCCTACTTAAGTCCGCCTTGACAATATCCACTATTCCCGTTATCATTGACAACAGTCAAGGGTGACTCCTTTGACTGAACGCTCTCTGAACTTTGGTTGACCGCCGGGCTCAGGGGCGTTCATTATTTTGTTGCCATCTCTTCGGGCTAACTCTCTGGGCATATAGCCCCATTAATCCTTGCCCGCTTTTAGCTGCGACAAGTTTAGATGTGCCATCCCTGAAATGGACTCGGTAGATTTTTGCTTTGTTACCCACTCTACATCACCCCCTGGTGACACCAAAGCAATAACAAGGATATCCAAAGCGATAACACCCATATTTAGAATAGTTCTAAACACTTCTGTCAACATGTTAGCCTAAAAAAACACTCCTGTCTATATGAAGATAGTCATAGGACAAAAGGCGGGTATCAAGAGCCAGAGACAGAAAAACCATAGCCAAAACCAACATAAGTGCGACTTGCCAGACTCCCGAAGCACTGCTAAAATAGGAAATCAATACAAAATCGGGCCGCTAGCTCAATTGGTAGAGCAGCTGACTCTTAATCAGCAGGTTACAGGTTCGATCCCTGTGCGGCTCACTTCACAGCTGGATAGAGCAGCTGATTCTCAGACAAATGCGGGTAATGTAGCACAAAGTAGTAGTAACCGTCTGACTGACGTTGTAAGCTGCCAGGGTGAGGGGTTCAGAATGAGTACTCTGTCTGACGCTCTGGCAGCTTTTCGCATTTGTGCCAAGGCTGAGGGCATGTCGCCCAAGAGCATTGATGGTAGAGCGAAGTGTGTTGGCTATTTTGCCAGTTTCTTGGGCTGTGACCCCGAACTCAGCAAGATCGGCGCCAATGACCTCAGGCGGTTCATCCTTGCGCTGCAAGAGAGTCAGAAGTACCAGAAACACCCCTACAAGCCGCATTATCGTGAGAAAATTTCCCCGACAAGCATCGCCACATACACTAGAGAGATAAAGGCGTTCTTCAGCTATCTAGCAAGAGAGGAGCTTATGAACTCCCTCACACCAACCTTGTGGCGGATGCGTGAGAAAGCAGAAGAGCTGAGGCGGATACCCAATCTGCCAGGGTATATTGACCAGCCTACTGTCACGATGACCAACAAAATAGATAACTTCAACAGCTATCTGAAGGGCTACATTGAGCGCATCCGCAACCTCATACCCAAAGAAGTACTGGAGGAGGAGCGCAAGGCTTTGGAGTATGGAAAGCAGCAATCGCTAATCTAAAAACTGCCGGGAATTGAATGGGTAAGTATGCCCACAATCAGCTTCTAGTGGTTAACCAGGTATAAGAGGGTCGAGACTTTCATCTCGACCCTCTCTTTTTAACCTCTGTGGCTACACAAAAGCCTCTTTTATGATATTTGATAACCTAGCACGTTTATGTTCTCCCTACGGAGAGGGAGCATCAGGACACTTCCGGCGAAGGGCACCAGGCGAGGGACTATATACCCAGAAATTCAGGCATATAGAAACTTGACATCTCATATCTAGGCTTCTAAGCTAATGTCAGAGTGGCAAGGTGATAGAGTTCCTCCGAAACCTCAATCCGGTCATACAGGCGCTTATAGCAACCGGCTTTACTTGGGGAATGACGGCTCTAGGGGCAGCCGCCGTATTTACTGTCAGGGACTTCAGCCGGCGGGCTCTGGACGCAATGCTTGGTTTTGCCGCCGGAGTCATGATTGCTGCCAGCTACTGGTCGCTGCTGGCGCCAGCTATTGCCATGTCACAGGGCAAGGATATCCCGGCGTGGGTTCCGGCGGTGGTGGGCTTTTTGCTTGGCGGTATCTTCCTGCGGGGCATTGATAAGATACTACCTCATCTCCACCTTGGCTTTCCCACCAATGAAGCCGAGGGAATCAAGACAGGCTGGCAACGGAGCACCTTATTTGCTGACTACCATTAAGCCGCTGTGTTACCACTTTAAGGGAAGATTGAAAGGACGTTAGTTGATTGCCATGGCAGAAGAGACCTGGAAAAACTATAAAGAGAAGAAATATTCCAGGCCAACACCATTAGAAGGTATCAGGGTACTTGAGGTGTGCACCCTTTTGCTGGGGCCGGCGGGACCAGGTTTCGCCGCCGAGATGGGTGCTGAGGTCATCAAGTGTGAAATCCCGCCCATGGGGGATACCTGCCGCGACCTGACCCCCTTCGGCTATCTGTTCAGGGAGCAAGGGCCGGCTTTCGCTCACATGAACACCAATAAATACTGGCTGGGCCTGGACCTGCACAAACCCGAAGCTCAGAAGGTGTTTAAAGAACTCGCCGCTACGTCTGACGTCATTGAAGATAACCTAAGGCCGGGAGTGATGGAAAGCTGGAATGTTGGCTACCGCCAGATAAAGGAAATCAACCCCGGAATTATCTATATCTCCAAGAACGGCTTTGGCCAGTGGGGGCA